>Ga0070726_10000118_pt1 | contig 131965 bp, 95 predicted proteins | sample tdAd471_FD_67275 | JGI IMG/M metagenome (GOLD analysis project Ga0070726, IMG submission 67275) | Marine sediment microbial communities from the Atlantic coast under amendment with organic carbon and nitrate - tdAd47.1 | ecosystem: Environmental > Aquatic > Marine > Coastal > Sediment | place...
GGGCGGATCGGGATGAAATAGCGGACGCGGGGGGCGGGTTGGTGTGGGCATGAGACGGTTCGACCGATCCCTCCACACGTGCCGCTGCGACCGCAGGGATGCCCTGCAGGCGTCGTTGAACGGCACCGGGCTGGCCCTGTTCTGAGCGGGCCCCCGGCGTAGGGGGGGGGTGCGCGCCCGTCGCGGCGCGCCTGAGGGCTCTTGCGCTCTCCCGGGCAACGGTCTCGGGTCGGGGCGTGGGGGCGAGCACATCTGCACAACTTGAAGGCTCCGGCTCCCGGCTTGGGGCGTGCGTGCGCACGCCGGTCGGCGTCCCGGGGCGTCCGTCGCCGCCGTGGGTTGTTCACGGCGGGGCGGGTGTCATGCACTCACCTTGGAAAGGAAAGCATCATGCGTCTTTGCAGCACATCGTCTGTTGGAGTGACCACCCTGCTCGTCGGCGCGGGGCTGGGGGTGTCGGTCTCGCTTGCGTCCGGCGTGTCCGGTTCGTCCGGGTCGTTCGTCACGGGTACGTCCGTGGTAGAGGAGGGGGCGGACCACGCCCCGGGGCACGCGGCCGAGCCGTTTACGATCACGGTGGGCCTGAGCGGGTACAGCCCGGTGTCGTACCTGGACCGGAAGCGGGCCGAGCCCGGCTCGGTGCGGTTCGCGTCCGAGCACGAGGGCGTGACGTACTTCTTCACGAGCGAGTCCCAGGTTCGGATGTTCGAGGCGCGGCCTGAGCGGTACCTGCCCGCGTACGGCGGGTACTGCGCGTTCGGGTGCTCGGTGGACTCGAAGTTCGTGCCCGATCCCACGAGCTTTCGCGTGATCGACGGGCGGACGCACCTGTTCCTGAAGAACCCGGACGTGGACGCGAAGACGCTCTGGGAGGAGGCCGACGCCTCGGAGGTCCGGGCGAAGGCGGACGCGTTCTGGTCGGCGCAGGGCGGCGGTTCGAGGGCGTACGTCAATGGTCGGAATGTCCCGGCGAGCGGGCTGGGGCTGGAGGGGTACAGCCCGGTGTCGTACTTCACGAAGGGGCGTGCCGAGCGTGGGCGCCCGGAGTTCGCGGTGGAGCACAACGGCGTGACGTACCACCTGGCCACGGCGGAGCAGGTCGAGCTGTTCGAAGCGAACCCCTCGCGGTACGAGCCGCAGTGCGGCGGGTGGTGCGCGTTCGGGATGTCGGTCGAGGACAAGTTCCCGGTCGATCCGACCAAGTTCAGGGTGGTGGACGACCGCCTGTACCTGTTCCTGAACAACGAGGAGATCAACGCGTTCGAGCTGTGGCAGCAGGGTGATCAGCGTGAGCTGACCGAGAAGGCGCAGAAGCACTGGCGCAAGGTCTCGGGGGGCTGAGCCCCGCCTGTTCGTGTGTGCTCCGCGTCGGCGTCCGAGCGGGCGTCGGCGCGGCTTTCTTGTGGTAGGTTGGTGTGACTGGAGGCCTGTGATGCGGATCCCGGTGATGGTGGAGCGGGCGCGGGCGTGCAGGATCTGCGAGCCGGGGTTGCCGCTGGGGGCGAGGCCGCTGGTGCAGGGGAGCGGGCGGTCGCGGATCCTGCTGATCGGGCAGGCGCCCGGGAAGGTGACGCACGAGCGTGGCACGCCCTGGGACGATGCGAGCGGGGACCGGTTGCGGGCGTGGCTGGGAGTGTCGCGTGATCGGTTCTACGACCCGGGGGTGTTTGCGCACATGCCGATGGGGTTCTGCTATCCGGGGAAGGGGAACTCCGGGGATCTGCCGCCGCGTGCGGAGTGTGCTCCGGAGTGGCATCCGAAGCTGCTGAGGGTGTTCAGGAAGGTCGAGTTGACGATTCTGATCGGGACGTATGCGCTGAGGCGGTACGAGCCTGAGTTGGCGAAGGGGAGTGTGACGGACGCGGTGCGGGCGTGGGAGGGGCTGTTGCCTGGGCGTGTGGTGCTGCCGCACCCGTCGGGGCGGAACAATATCTGGTTGAAGAAGAACCCGTGGTTTGAGAGGGAGGTGCTGCCGGCGGTGCGGGGTCGGGTTCGGAAAGCGGTGGGGGCGGGGTGACGCGAGCCCGGCCGGGCGAGAGTGCGATCGAGTGCTGGGAGGGAGCGTTGCGGTGCGAGAGCTGAGCGCGGGCGTTCTTCTGTGACGGAACGATCAGGCGGCCCGGCGTCCGGCTCCCTTGGTGATGAATGCCGTGGCCTCTGCGGGGGTGAGGGGGGGGGCGAAGAGGAAGCCCTGGCCGTAGTCGCAGTCGAGGGACTGGAGCTGTGCGAGCTGGTCCGGGATCTCGACGCCTTCTGCGACGACATCGAGGCCGAGGTTTTTAGACAGTGCGATGATGGCGTGCATGATGGCCGTGAATTCGCGCCGGACCTGCATGTTGCGGATGAAACTCCGGTCGATTTTGATGGACTGGATCGGGAAGCGGTGGAGGCACGAGAGGGAGGAGTGCCCTGTGCCGAAGTCGTCCATGGCGATGCCGAACCCGAGTTTCTGTATTCGCTGCATGACCGGGGTGAGGCTGTGCCGGTCGTCCATGACAGAGGACTCGGTGATCTCGAGCGTGACGGTGGCGGGGTTGACGCCGACGTTGCGTGCGATGTCGGCGAACCGGTCTGTGAGCTCGGGGTGGATGAGCTGCCTGCGTGAGAGGTTGACGCTCATGCGCAGGTCCGGCATGTCGAGCTTTGATTGCCACAGGCTGAGTTGTTGGCATGCCGCTTGGAACGCCCACTCTCCCATCTGCACGATGACGCCGGTTTCCTCCGCGACGGTGATGAACGAGTCTGGCTGGACGGTTCCTCGTGTGGGGTGGAGCCAGCGGATGAGTGACTCGAAGCCGCGGATCTTTCCGGTGGCGAGGGAGACGATCGGCTGGTAGAGGAGGCTGAACTCGCTCTCGGTGTCTGCGCGGTGGAGGTCCTGCTCGATGTTGAGTCTTTTGACTGCCCGCTCGTGCATGTCGGAGTCGTACTCCATGCAGGAGTTTCCGCCGGCTGCCTTGGCCTCGTACATGGCCGCGTCTGCCTCGCGGACCATGACGTCTGCGTCTTTCGGCGTGTGATCGCTGGTTGCGATGCCGGCGCTGGCAGAAGAGACGATGGCGTGTCCCTGGATGATGTGCGGGAGCCTGAGCGACTCGAGGATGGACTGGCACCGCTCCCTCGCCTCGCTGACGGACCCGAGGGGGCAGAGCAGGAGGGCGAACTCGTCTCCTCCGAAGCGTGCCGGGACGTCGTGTTCGTTGCAGTGGTCTCGGAGGCGTGCGCCGATGCTGCGGAGCAGTTCGTCGCCGATGGCGTGTCCGAGGCTGTCGTTGATGATCTTGAACCGGTCGAAGTCGAAGAACAGGACTGCGAACCTGTGATCGTGGTTGGTGCGTGCCCGCTCGATGGCTTCGCGGAGTCGGTCCTTGAACATGTGCCTGTTGGCCAGCCCGGTCAGCCTGTCCTGCTGAGCGAGCCGCCGGAGCTCTTCCTGAGCGAGCTTGAGCTCGGTGAAGTCGGAGAGTGATCCGACGAGGCGGGTGGCGACGCCCTGGCCGTTGCGGACCGCGACGGCGCGGCAGCGCATCCATCTCGGGTTCCCGTCGGCGTGGATCATCTCGATCTCGATGTCGAGTCGGTCCCCGCGGGTGTGCACGTGCGACGTGATCTCGGCGTGGAAGGGTGCGAGGTGCTCCGAGGCGATCCTGGAGAACCACTCTTCGGGTGAGTTTCCGATGTTGTGTTGTGAGAGCCCGAGCAGCTTTTTCCACCGTGGGGCGAAGTAGATGGTGTCGGTGTCGAGGTCCCAGTCCCAGATGCCGTCCTGAGAGCCGTCGAGGGCCAGCGCGAACCGTTCGCGGCTGACTCGGAGCTCCTCTGAGCGTTCTTCGAGTTCGTGTGTGCGTTCGCGCACGATGAGCTCGGTGTTCTGGTGCGCGGATTCGAGGCTGGCGTGCGTGGTGGAGACGGCCTTGATCTCTCGCATGCTCTGGACGCAGGCGTAGGTCAGGAAGATGTTCTCGAAGATGACCCATCCGGCGTGTTCGAATGCACGCCACGGCGCTGCGACGATGACGCCGAAGACGGACTGGGGCCAGAACATGGCGCGCAGCAGGTGGTCTGCGAAGACGACCACGGTCGCGGGAACGAGGACGCGCCAGTCGCGGTAGATCGAGAGGAACGCGAGCGATCCGAAGACGTGGAAGTGCGTCTCGATGCGCCCGCCGGTGAGGTGGATGAGCAGGGCTGAGAAGAGCATCTGCGCCGCGGCGATGGTGTAGCGTGTGATGGGCTCGCCGCGACGGAAGAGGATGAGGAGTATGGGGCCCGCGGTGAGGCAGCCGCCCAGGGTGAGCGCGGTCCAGACGTGGAGATGGACCGTGCTGCCGGAGCCCGCCCAGGTCCTGGGCGACACGAGCAGGGCCGCGGCGATGCCGGCGACGAACTGCAGCGCGAGCAGCACCCCGAACATGATGTCCGTGCGCCGATAGATCCCGCGGAGGTGCTCCTGTGTGATCTGCTCAACCCGTGCAGCATGGGGCGTCATGGCCTGTCACCTCCGATGTGTGTGCGGTGCTCGAGCAGCTTCCGAGGATGGTGCATCCGAAGACCGGTGCGTTGGTGCTGCGTGACAGGCCGGATTGAACGGCCTCGGCGACGGCGTCGGAGCCGAGGCTGTCGCCCTCGTGTCCGCGTGCGGAGGTGAGGCCTCCCCAGAACAGGAGTTCGCCGCTGGGTGCGAAGAGCCCTGTCTGGCCGGAGGTTGCTGCGCCGAAGGCCGCGGTGATTCGTCCGGCGGGGTCGGCGAGGACGGCGGCCTCGCTGAGTCTCTGTGCGCGGCGCCAGAGGCGTGTGGACCGCCAGGTGAGGTCGGCCTGCTCGGGTTCGTACAGAACGACCCGGATCCCGAAGCGATCGGGGTATCGTCCCTGCAGTCGCTCGAGCTGGGAGAGCGTGGCGTCGGTGCAGGGGCACTTCGGGTGTGCGAACAGGACGAGCGTTGGTCGGTCGTCGTCGAGTGTGAGGGGTTGATCGGCCGGCCACGGGGCGGTGGGCTGGCCGAGGTCGCCACGGGTGTTGGAGTAGACCCAGAGCGCACCGAATCCCGTCGAGCAGGCGGCTGCCCAGAGGATGACGAGAATGGCCGGCCAGCGTTGGGTTGGGTTCGCGCGTTGCACCGTTATCGGTCTCCGGACGGTATAAGTCTGCGAACCCTTTCGGGTGAAGCCGTGTGGTGCTGAAGGGCGCTGTTCTGATCGGTCCGAAACTCGGAAGGTGGTCGGTGTATCTCGACGTCACGCCGAGTTCTGAGGTGCCTTGAGCGCTTTGAAGGCGTCGATGGCGGCCTGGCGGGACTGTTTGAGGTCCACGAGGGGCTCGGGGTAGTCCAGTTGCGAGCGGAGCAGGCTCGGCAGGGTGTCGGGCTCGTGGATCTCGGGGCCGTCGATGTCGGCGAGCTCGGGGACGTGCTGGCGGATGGCATCGCCCTCGGGGTCGTAGCGTTTGGACTGGGAGACGGGGTTCATGATGCGGAAGTAGGGGGCGGCGTCGGTGCCGGTGGAGGCGGACCACTGCCAGCCGCCGTTGTTGGAGCCGAGGTCGCCGTCGATGAGGTGGCGCATGAAGAAGGCCTCGCCCTTGCGCCAGTCCTGGAACAGGTTCTTGGTGAGGAACATGGCGGTGATCATGCGCAGGCGGTTGTGCATCCAGCCGGTGGATCGGAGCTGTCGCATGCCGGCGTCCACGATGGGGATGCCGGTGCGCCCTTCGCACCAGGCCTCGAAGTCGCCCGGGCTGTCCTTCCAGGTGAGCCGCTCGGTCTCGGGCTTGAAGGCGCGGTGCCGGTTGACGCGTGAGAATCCGACCAGGATGTGCTGGTAGAACTCGCGCCAGACGAGCTCGGAGATCCAGTGGTGCTGGAGTCGCTTCTTGAGGGGGGTGGACTCGCCCTGGGCCGCGAGGGCCGCGTGCACGCACTGTCGCATGGAGATCGAGCCGTTGTGGAGGTAGGGGGAGAGCACGGAGGTGTGGTCGGTTGCGGGGAAGTCGCGTTGTTCCTTGTAGTCGGAGATGGCGTCTTTGCAGAAGGCTTTGAGGCGCTTCGCGGCCGCGTGCTCGCCGGCGGGCCAGAGGGAGTCGGGATCGAAGCCGTCGGGTGGGTCGAGCAGGAGGGGCTCGTCGGCGTAGCCGGGGAAGGCGTCGGGGATGGGGTCGGGCTCGGAGACCATCGCGAGCTGCGTGTCGGGGAGCTTGATGGGGTCGAGGCGATCGGTGTCGTCGAGGATCGCCTTCTGCCAGGCTTTGAAGAAGGGTGAAAAGACGGAGTAGTACTTGCCCTCGCCGGTGCGGAGGTCGCCGGGCTCGAACATGATTCGGTCGAGAAAGGTCTCCGTCTCGAGGCTGGCGTCCTGGAAGGCGTCGAGCACGGCCTCGTCGCGGATTCGCTCGTTGAGCTCGTACTGGCGGTTGAAGTAGAGCTTGTCGCAGCCGTGCTCTTTCGCGAGATTCAGCAGCAGCTTCGGGGCGTCGTCGAAGGTGGGGGACTCGACGAGTCTGAGGGCGATGTTGCGCTCGGCGAGGTCCTTGGAGAGCTGTTTGAGGGTTCGCCGGAAGAGGTCGATCTTGATCGGGGCGTCGTCGTGGGATTGCCACTGCCTGGGGGCGACGTGGAAGACGGCGAGGCAGCCGCCGGCTTGATCTCGTGAGGCGGCCTTGGCGGCTGCCTGCAGGGCCGGGTTGTCGTGGGTTCGGAGATCGGCCCGGAACCAGACGAGTGTGCGCATGCGATGACCTCGGGTCGTGGAGCGTATCGCGGTCGATTCGGTGGATCGGGCGTGGTCGATGCGGCGAGTTCGGAATTGGTGATGGCCCCTCGCCCCGGGTCTGGTCGCGTGTGATCGGGTGAGCGAGTTTGGGGCACCGGGTTCGGGCTTGCGGGTCTGGAGAGTCTGGTAAAGCGAATCATGGGGCGCATCCGCGTCAAGGACCTTGGGCTCGGAGCGGATCCACTGCACTGGCGGGCATCCCATGCTCCATCCGTCTGACCGAAGCCAACACAATGGAGACTGCAACGAAGGGGCGGCCCAGCTCGCGGCGTTCTCTATAGCGGAAATCCCCCCAGCGGCCCAACCCGCCCCCGTCAACAAACAGGCCCGGATCCAACGGGCCCGGGCCTGTCTGATGACGAGAAGAGAACGGTTCCAACTTCTGCATAGTTTAGTTGTACATTGATGAACCTCAGGATGTTGGGCAAAGCAAGAGAAGGCGTCTGCTGTCCGGATTCTGGTGCTTCACATAACCTGGGATTCCATGTCGGTCATTCATCGCCATCTTGAAAGCCGACGCCCCCGGAGACTGCATCCGGAGACGGCAGCGTCTGAAGCGAGCCGGGATGTGCCAATGGCCTGATCCAACCCACCCGGCATTCGGATCAGCAGCCGGCGAGGAAGAGCGTGACGAACATGGCGATGTCGCCGTTATCGATCACCCCGTCTCCGTTGATGTCCGCCAGGCAGGGTGCGGGCTCGAAGCGGACGAGGAGACTGAGCCCTCCGTCGAGGTCGATGCCGTGGATGTTGCTGTAATGGCCGGAGAATGAGAGCGTGTATGTTCCGGGCATCAGCACACCTGCGTTGTGCGAGAGGGGGCTCGGAACGATCGTGATGCTGTAATCGTACACGCTGCCCAGATCGGCCAGGCCCACGGATCCAAAGCCGTCATATTCTGTTCTGACGGTCACCCGCACGGCCTCTGAGAGCGTGAACGTGACGCTGCCATCGAAGTCGGCAAAGCCGTCTGCATGCGAGGTTGACAAGCCCGCAAAGTGCCATTCGATAGCTTCGACTGGGAGGCCGCCCGGCCCGACAAAGCCCGGGGCGTGATCGATCACGACCGAGCCTGTGACGGAGGCGCTTCCCGTGATGGCGCTGCCCGGTACCTCGGAGGTCGAGGCGGAGATCTCCTCCCACGGGGTTTCGGTGCAGTGTTCGATCTGCCCCAGATCGTCGTGAACGGCCCGTGCGCACAGCGAGCCCTCGATGCTTGAGAACGGGGCGAAGTTCTGAGCATGGGCTCCGGTGGTCACTGCACAGGCGGTGCACAGGACGGAACTCAACAGTCTCGCACGTGGGTTCATCTTACGCCTCCTTTGGATTGTGAGTTTGAGTGGTGGGCAGCAAGGCTCCGCGGCATGATAACAATTCTCAGGATCGGGCTCATTCGCTGATGGGGGCCTTTGTTGTTCAGAGCCAACAGCACTCCCGCAGGGAGTTTCGCGGTCGTCGTGTCCGTCGCTATGCCCCGGCTCTGCGCCTCCGGCCGATTGCGAGGCACCCAGTGGCCATAACCAACGTGCTCCCCGGGGCCGGGACGTTGCTCTCGATCACGGCGTGCCATGGAGTGCCGTCGAGGCCACTGGTTCGTGTGCCAACCTTGTCTTCCCACCCGCCGCCGAGTGCACGCATGACAGCCCGATCTTCGCCGCCCGAGTCCAGCTGCCCGTCCCACGCGACGAAATCGACGGATTCACCGGTCACCCATTCCCAGTCGTCCGTCCCGGATGAATCGGGGTCCTGGAGCAGGCCGATCCAGTTGGTGACACTGCCGAAGTTGCTGAGGACAAAGTCCTGCTCTGCCTGAGACGTGATCGTTACGAGGTGCGCTCCCTGGTCCTCAGCGATCGACCGGGCGTCATACCACGAGATCGGCCCTTCGAGTTGCCGGTACCAGTGTCCGTTGTCCGGATTCTGGATCCACTGGCCGGCGGCGGCCGGAGCGAAGAAGATTGTCGCTGTTGCGCCCAGCATGAGGCTCCGTGTGTGCCCGTGATACATACATTTCTCCCTTCTCATCGCGATGCACGAAGTGCATATGACAACTCGGCCCGAGTACGCGGGCTTCCGGTGGTGCGATTCTAATGCAAACGCGGAATTCAGGGTGTACGACGGCAAACCGAAACCGGATTTTGCTACTCTTTTTCGGATGCGCCGTGGGGACGACTTCGCCTATCTGACTGAGACGCTGTACGACGAGCTCCGTCAGCTCGCGGATACGGCCTGCCGTGGCGAGTCGTCGCTCCGCAGTGAGGTGCACCCCACACTTCTCGTGCACGAGGCCTTTCTCCGGCTCTCGGAGCAGCGAACGGAGCTGGTGTCCCGGGAGCATGTGCTGGGGCTCGCCGCGACGATGATGCGAAGAATTCTCGTTGACCACGCTCGCCATCTTCGGGCGGGCAAGCGGGGTGGCGGGTGGGGTCGTGTGACGCTCCATGCGGTCGGCACCAGCGATCGATCGGTTGACCTCGTTGACCTGGGCAATGCGCTGGAGGCGTTCGAGCGAGAGGGGGCGCTCTCGGTGATCTGTGTCTACAGCTCCGGCGGTGAGATTCTCTACAAGGCGTGGCATGATGGCGAGATCAATGGAGCGGTCTTCGATCGGGCGCGGGATCAGATTGTGCTCACCGGTGTCAATTGCGAGAGCAGATTCCAGCAGCTGGCGGAGCGCAACTACCCACTCGTGATCTTTGCGCTCCGCCCCGTGTTGCACGCACGCACGAACGCAGACCTGGTCACGGGGGAGAACTGCCCCGGCGTGCTTCGGCCGGTGTGGTATCACTTCATCGGGCCGCGGGGTGTTGCAAGCGAGATTCAGTCACGGGACCTCAGGTGGGAACGATTTGGATCGGGTCAATCCGACAGGCTAATCCTGAACGCATTGACGACCGGCCATGTTCCAGGCGATGCATTCGCTGTCGGCCTCGATCTCGATCCCGACGGACATCTGTTGGGAGTCCGGGTCGATGACGGGCAAAAGGACCGGCTGTCTGACTCCCCTGATGAGTACTTCTTCGAGAGCCTGAAGGATGTCAAGAGCCGCTTTCCTGAGCAGTAGTGAGGATGCAAATCCGTGATTGAATGGGAAACGCCCCCACCTCCCGCTCCGCACGCAGCACCCCAATCCAACACACCTCTCCCCCCCGTCAACAGACAGGCCCGGATCCATCGGACCCGGGCCTTGAAAGCTTCCCCTAGGCGAGCCATCTCACAATGACATGAGCCGTTTGTGTATCACGGTTTAGGGCGACCACTGGGCTCGTACGAAGAGCTGTGAGATGGTGGGCGGGGACTGGATGGTGGCCGTCGCGGTGGAGGACTCGATGGTCCCGGCGAGGGGTGTGGAGGTGGCGGTGATCTCGCCGAGTTCGGCCGAGAAGATCGACAGGGTGTGCGTTGTTCCGGTTGGGATTCCCTCAGCGGTGAGCAGTGCATCACTCGCAGGTCCTGCGACGAGTTCGAGGAATCCGATGCGGTGCACACCCTGCCGGGTAGGCGGTCGTGGTCGAGCTCGCCCGGCTTGGAACCGTCGCCGAAACGCTCCGATTCGGTGGGTGTGGGCGGGACCAACGGCGCGTGGCGTGCGGGGAATGGCGGGTTCACGCCACCGGGACGGCGGCAGGAAGTCGGCCGAGCGTGGGTGAGGGGGAGCGAGCCGACGGGGCGTGCTGGACTCATGCCAGATGGGCCGCGTGCCAGCCCTGAACAGGCGGTTACCCTGGCTTCGACTCATCCGCTTCGAGTTCGGTCCGGACGAAGGCCTTGGCGAACAGCCAGTCTCGCTGCACCGTGCGGGTGGTCACGCCCAGGATGGTCGCGATGTCGGGCTCGGAGAGGTCCAGGAAGCACTTGAACCGGAGCACCTCCGCGGCCCGCGGGTCGGTCTCCTGGAGTCTCGGGAGCACGCGATCGAGGTCGATCGGGTCGGCGAGGCGGACCGCCTCGGGCGGTTCGACCGATTCGAGGGGCACGCGGGCGTGGTCGCCGCCGCGCTTGTGGGCGTTGCGTTTACGGGAGGCGTCGATCAGGGCCTGCTGCATCGCTCGGGCGAAGGCTCCGAAGAGGTGGCGTCGGTTCTCGAGGTCCACGTGCTCCCCGGCGAGGACCTTGAGGTAGGCCTCGTTGACGAGCGCGGTGGCGCTGAGGGTGTGCCCGGCGCGTTCGCGTGCGTGCTGGGAGGCGGCGATGGCGCGGAGGTGGTCGTAGACCAGTTCGAGCAGGCGGTCCTTGGCTCCGGGCGCCCCTCGGCGCACGTCGTCCAGGATCAGTGTGATGGGCTCGTCCTGATCGGGCATGCTCGCTCCGTGTATCCGTTCGGAGCATTGTACGGGCCTCCTGGCCCGATCAGGGGGATTTGTTTGGGTTGAGTTGTTCGAGCAGGGCCGCGCTCTTTGCGGTGTCGGGATGATCCTCGCCCAGGGTGCCGGCCCGTCGCTCGTGCACCTCCCGGAGGATGGGGGCGGCTTCCGCGGGCTTGTCCAGATCGATGAGCAGTTCGGCCAGGGCGTGCCCGGTGGTGAGTGTCAGCGGGTCGTCCGGCCCGAGCGCATCGGCCTCGTCGGCGTAGACGCTCCTCAGCATGGGGAGCGCGGTGTCGAACCGCTCGGCGTCTTTGTGGAGTTCGGCGAGGTTGCCGCGGGCTTGCAGCGTCAGCCGGTGGTCGGGCCCAATGGATTCGGAGAATCGCTCGATGGCGGTCAGCAGGAGCCGCTCGCTCTCATCGAAGTCGCCCGCCCGCGACAGGGTGGCGGCCAGGTTGACGCGTGCGACGTTGGTGCTGCGGAAGTTGGTCCCGAAGGCGTCCTCGTACAGCTCGATGAGGTCGCGAAAGATCTGCGCGGCCGAATCGTGCTCGCCGGCTTTGCTGTAGAGGTACCCGAGGTTGTTCTGCGCGGAGAGCACGCGGAGATGGAAGTTGCCGAAGGCCTTGCGGTGCCCGTCGAGGGACTCTCGGATGAGCGGCTCGGCCTCGTCGAACCGCTCGAGTTTGAGGTAGGCGTACCCCAGGTTGTGCGCTGTGTTGAGGGTCTCGAGGTCTCCGGGGAGCAGGTGCTCGCGCTGGTAGGCCATGGTGGCCTCGAGCAGCGGGAGCCCCTCGGCGAAGCGCTCCTGGGCGATGAGTAGCGACGCGGTCCGGTTGAGCGCCACGGCCTGCGTGTCGTTCTCGATGGTGGCGGAGAGGGTGCCGGACTGCATCAGCGGTGAGAGCAGTTCGAGCGCCCGCTCGGGGTGGTCGAGCCCGATGTGGGCCGAGGCGAGCGAGAGGGCGATGGACCGGGTGTTGGAGTGCTCGGGCCCGAGGCGTTCGAGCGTGTTGGAGTAGGCGTCCTCGAGCAGTTCCGCGGCGGTGGCGAAGTCGCCCTGCTCCGCGATGAGGTTCGCCAGCGCCGCGGAGGTCAGCAGGGTGAAGGGGTGGTGTTGGCCCAGCACGCGGGTGCGGGCCTCGAACGCTCGCTGGAGCACGTCCTTGGCCTCGTCGTGCTGGCCGCGTCCGGCGAGTGCCCCGCCGTGGTTGTGGAGGTACTCCAGCGTGCGGTGGTGGTCGGGGCCGAGATGGCTCTCGGCGATCTCGACCATCTTCTCGAGCGGGTAGGCGACCACGCCGTACAGCCCGGACTCGAGCAGTTGCTCGGTGAGGCGTTCGAGTGCGCCGAGCAGCGTGTCGGGGTCGTGTGCGAGCTCCTCGATCAGTGCGTCGGTGGTGGGGATGACGACGAGCGGGTCGATCAGGTTGCGGGAGAACTCGCTGATGTCGAGCTCGCCGGGTGTGACCTTGAGGGTGGTGAGCCCGGTGTCGGGGCCGCCCTCCTCGGACTCGAATCTCAGGCCCTGGTGTTCGAGCATGGCCCTGATGTGGTCGGGGCGGTTGTCGGTCGCGGTGGTCTGGATCGCCCCGATCATCGCGTCGAGCACGGTGTCGGCCCGCTCGCGCTCGTCCGATTCTGCCACGCGTGCGGCGAGGGCTTCGAGCTCGGCCTCGGAGGCCAGCCGTCGCTGGCGGTCCGACTCGAGCGCGAAGGCGATGCTGACCAGAGTGGAGACGAGGAGCACCCCCGCGATCGCAACGGCCGAGACCGTCGCGGCCTTGTTCCGCCGGACAAGCTTGCCGAAGCGGTAGGTTCTGCTCGGAGGGCGTGCCTCCACGACCTCGCCGGCGAGGAACCTTCGGAGGTCGGACCCGAGACCCGCGGCGGAGTGGTAGCGCCGCTCCCGGTCCTTCGAGAGGCACTTCATGACCACCCAGTCGAGCTCGCCCCGGAGTCTCCGCTCGAGCTGGCGTGGCTCCACGTCTCGCGACTCGGCGAGGCGTGCTGCGAGCTCCGTGTCGTTGGTGATGGCGGTGTTGATGCGGGTGCTCGGACGCTTGGGGTCCTGCTCTTTCAGGAGGCGCTGGATCTCGGAGAGTCCTTTGCCGAGCAGTTCCGACGACTCGAACGGGCGCCGCCCGCTGAGCAGCTCGTACAGGATCACCCCGAGCGCGTACACGTCGGACCGGGTGTCGATGTCGCCGTCGGTGCTGTCCGCCTGCTCGGGGCTCATGTACTCCGGCGTGCCGATCAGCTGGCCCTGCTGGGTGAACTGGTCGGAGTGCGAGAGCCGGTGGTCGATGGCCTTGGAGATGCCGAAGTCGATGACCTTGGGGGTCGGGCCGTCCTCGGTCTGGGCGACGAGAATGTTGCGGGGCTTGAGATCTCGGTGTATGACGCCCTTGGTGTGGGCGTGGTGTACCGCCTCGCAGACCCGGATGAAGAGCTCCACGCGCTGATCGACCGAGAGACGGTGGCGGTCGCAGTAGGTGTGGACGGGCTCGCCCCGGACGAGTTCCATGACGAAGTAGGGCCTGGAGCCGAGCTCGGGCTCGGTCACGCCCCCGTCAAAGATCCGCGCGACGCCCGCGTGGTCCATGAGGGCCAGCGCCTGGCGCTCGGCCTCGAAGCGGGCGACGACCGAGGCCGAGTCCATGCCCGCCTTGATCACCTTAAGGGCGACGCGTCGGCGGACCGGCTCGAGCTGCTCGGCCTCGTAGACCACGCCGAACCCGCCCTCGCCGATGGTGCCGATGATCCGGTACCGGCCGATCCGCTCGGGCGCCGGGGGCTCGGTCTCGGGCTGCGGGTGCAGGTCGATGATCGAGGCGGGGGTGACGTTCTCGAGCAGTCGCAGGACGCGCGAGGCGGTCCGCTCGTCGCCGGCCGTGGCCCGGACGAATGGGTCCCGCTCGTGGGCCGGGAGCTCGATGGCACGGTCGAACAGCTCGCGGATGCGTGTGTGCTCGGGCATGCTCTGCTCTCGGGGGGATCGGCGGTCCGGTCGTGGCGTCCGGCGGGTATGGGTGCGGGACGGTCAGGATACCGGGTGTGCGAGCGAGATCGGGAAGGCGGCGTCCCGCGGGTGGGCGGGACGCCGTGTGGGGCCTTGGGTCAGCAGCCTGAGAGGAAGATGGTGACGAAGGTGGTGATGTCGCCCTGGTCGAGGATGCCGTCGCCGTTGATGTCGGCGGGGCAGTCGCTGGGGCCGACGCTGGTGACGAAGGAGAAGGGGCCGTTGGTGGAGAGGGTGGTGCCGAAGGCGTTGGTGGCCTCGACCTCCCAGAAGTAGGTGGTGCCCTGCGCGAGCTCGACGCCGGAGAGGTCGGCGGCCTTGCCGGTGATGCCGGAGGCTTCGAACTCGGGGCTGGAGAAGTCCACGTTGTCATCGAGTCGGACGGTGTAGGTGATGCCGAGGCCCTGTGCCCGCTCCCAGCGGAGCTCGGCCTCTGCGGCGTTGCCCCAGGCATCGACGTGGGTGGGGGGGGCGACGTCGATCGCGCCGTCCGCGGGGCTGATCTGGGCGAACGCACCGGGGCTGTCGAAGGGGGTGGCGTTCAGGCGTACGGTGACGCGCTGCTCGGTGTTGAAGGCGCCGGTGATGCCGATCAGGTCGATGCCGGTGCCCTGCGCGATGCTGGCCACCTCGATCTGCTGGACGGTGGATGTGGCGAAGAACCACTCGTCGGCCAGGCGGTCGAAGAACCCCGAGCCGTTGTTGGAGTAGATGATGGCCCGCTCGGCGGTGTTGAAGTTGGCCGAGGACTCCACGATCAGGTCGAGGTCGCCGTCGGCGTCGATGTCGGCGATCTCGGTCTCGTCCGGGTAGTTCTCGGTGGTGGAGTAGAGCAGGTCGAACGCACCGGAGTTGTTGCGGTAGACCTCGAGCAGGCCCGCGGCACCCTCACCGGTGGCGACCAGGTCCGGGTCGTTGTCCTGGTCGATGTCGAACAGCTTGAGGTCGTTCAGGTCGTCGGCGAAGTCGATCCGGTCGATGTCGGTCAGGCCGAACGGGCCGGCCTCGAGCACGTAGATCTGCCCGTTGAGCGTGGAGTACGACACGGCGTCGTCGCGTCCGTCCCCGTCGATGTCGCCCACGGCGAGCCGGTGCCCGTCGAAGTTGATGAACGAGCTGACGACCGGGTTGAAGTTGAAGGACCCGCCGTCGTTGAGCACGACGGTCACGCCGGAGTCGGTGAGGACGTAGGCGTCGGAGTCGCCGTCGGCGTCGAAGTCGCCCATGGACAGGCCCTTGTTCTCCGAGATGTCGCCGAGCCCGATGATGGCGAAGTCGAAGACGAACTCGCCGCCGCCGACGTTTTTGTAGATGCGGAGCGAACCGCCGTCGCGTGAGTCGGCCCGCATGAGGTCGGGCAGGCTGTCGCCGTCGCAATCGAAGAGGTCGATGGCGCGTCCCGTCCCGCTGTCGGGGTCGACGATCGAGACGGCCGGTGCGGTGAGCTGTCCGCTCGCGGAGCCCGGGTAGTACTGCACGCGTCCGAGGTCGGTCAGGTACACGATGTCGTTGATGCCGTCGTTGTCCACGTCGCCGATGGTCATGTCCACCACCGTCCCGACCTGGACGCTGTCCTGCAGGGAGATGATGTCCTGGGTGAAGCCCGCGAACTGGGCGAGCGCGCCGGGGGTGACGACGCCGATCGCGACGGCCGGCAGGAGTCGGGTGGTGATGCTCATGGTGGGTCTCCTCGTCTGGGTGTGTCGTGCTGGTTCGGTTGAGGGTGCGTGGCTCCCCAGAGAGGTATGCGCACCGCTCCGCTCATTCACGACATGGATCGCGTCAAGATTTCAATGATTTCGGCTTGGCAGCGACCGCAGTGCGTGAGCGGTCGATTGCAAATCCATGCAGAGCCGGATGCTGGATGGTCAGCGGCTGAGAACGCAACAGGCCCGGATCCAACGGACCCGGGCCTTGAAAGCTCCCCGGACAGGACTCGAACCTGTAACCTAGCGGTTAACAGCCGCTCGCTCTACCAATTGAGCTACCGGGGAAACGGGTTGTGCCCCCCGGGCCGCGGCCCGGCGGGGATGAGAAGCGTACTCCCGTTCCCCGTTCGGTCAAGCGGCCACGACGCTTGAGGGCGTTTCCGGGCTCTGCGAGAGTCCACCTGTGACGGCTGGCGGAGGCAGGTGAGGCCCCTGGGGCCGTGGAAGCGGGCCGGCGGGGTACGTGGAAGGGTCCAGGAGGGGGCGGCGGGGGTCAGGCCATGAACGAGGCGATCACGAACACCGCCACGAGGGCCTTGGCTGCCCAGGCGAGGAAGGCGACCAGGATCGCGTCGTTCATCTCGAGGTCGAGCAGCTTGGACAGCAGACCCACAAGGCACGCCACATCGATCAGCCACGGGATGATCGGGAGCGGGATGTAGGCGGTGAGTGAGCCGATCGCGGCCGTGGCGGTGTACGCGGCCGCGAGCTGCACCACGGTGGTGTGCAACGGCTGGTCGAACCCGATCCAGATGAACGAGCAGGCGATGAAAACAATCCAGCCGGACACGGCCAGGATCAGCGCATACACCGGGAAGAGTGCCGCACCGACGAGCCCGGCCTCGACCCCCCACATCACGCAACCGACGAGCAGGCCGCCCAGGAGCCAGAGGACCGGCTCGCGATAGACGTCCCGCCAGAGGTGCGGCTGCATGGCGCTGCGCTGGAGCGAGGACATGGTGACGGGCGTGCCGCACTCGGGGCAGCGCCCCGGGCGGGAGCCCTTCAGGTCGTACTTGCACTTCGGGCACCTGACGCTGCCCATGGTGTTCTGGGGCTGGGTGTCATACAGGCGCGTGGAGGGGGCGCCGGGTGTGCCGGCGGGTATGGTCTGCGGGGCCCGGGACGCCGGCCTGGGGTCGTCCTCCACGATGTCGTAGATGTCCAGTGTGTCGTCGTCTTCGGGTGGCATGGTGCGGAGCATACCGGATTCCGAACAGGGCGCGACCGGAACTGCCGATGATGGCGTGCGGAAAGTCGTTCAGGAGAACACCATGCACTCATATCTGTGGCGGATGGCGGGGTTGGTCCTCATCGCTGTGCTGGGCGTGGCGGTCGGGGGTGCCTCGGCCCAGCCGACGTTCGAACTGCGTCCACGCTGGGACGCCGAGACGCCGACCCGCTACCGGGTGGACGAGGAGATGGTGCAGGAGGTCAGCGGCGAGGCCTCGACCACGCTCTTCTGGAAGCGGGGACTCGAATACACCGAGCGCGTCGTGGAACGCGACCCCGAGACCGGGGTGGCCACCATCGAGCGGACCTATGACGCGGTCGAAGTGGCGGTAGAGGGGGACGGGATCGACGACGCCCGGTACGACTCCAACGACCCGCGGACCGCCGATGCCAAGAGCAACCCGCTGATCGGCCCCTTCGCGGCGCTGGAGGGACAGACGGTCCGGTTCACGGTGGACGACGAGGGCAACGTGCTGGAGGCCAGCGGCGCCGACGCGGCCTGGGGCGCGATGCTGAGCTCGCTCGCCGGCGGGCTGGGCAAGGGGTCGGGGCTTGGGCAGGCACTCACGGGCGGGGTACCGAGCGAGGAGGCCTTGCGACGCCAGATCGAGGGGGGGTTGCGGGCGCTGCCCGAGGGGCCGGTCAAAGTCCGCGACACGTGGGAGCAGCGGACCGGACACGCCACGCCGCTGGGGACGGTCACGAGCGAGCTGTCGCACAAGCTCGGCGGGTTCCGCGGGCGCGGCGACGGGCGGCTGGCCAGGATCGAGACCTCCGGGCGCCTGGTCAGCGGCGGTGGTGACGAGAGCGGGCTCGGCAACCTGCTCAAGGGGCTCGCGGGCGTGAGCGTGGAACTCGGCGAGACCAGCATCGAGGGTGAGTCGCTCTTCGACATCGCACGCGGCCAGTTCGTGCGACAGGAATTGGTCGTCCAGACCGAGTGGATCACGCAACTGGGTGAGGGGCTTCAGGACCTCGGCCTCGAGAACCGCCAGCGGATCACGCAGCGGAGCGTGCTGGAGCGGCTGGACTGACGACGAGTCTCCCCAAGTCGGGGGTGCCACGGGTTGACCCGAAGGGCAACCCGTGTCTGCCAACCCCAACGCACGGCTTGCGAGGCAAGCCGTGCCCCCCCCCATGTAGTTCGAACTGCTACGCGATGATTTTTCGTCGCCCCGTCACGTAATCCCACAGCACGAAGCGGTCGAGGTCGTTCCCGGCCGTGAAGAGCACCCGCCCGCTGGTCGTTTCGGCGAGGCGGTGCGCGAAGGCGATGTCGTCGGAGTCCTGCGACCACGACGGCACCAGGAAGATGTTGATCGTGATCCCCTCCTTGGCGCACAACGCGGCCTCGCGCATGGTCGCCTCTTCGGTCAGCGGGTGGGGCGGGTAGAGCAGGTAGAGGTGCTCGCCCTCGTAGTGGGCGGTGGGCAGGCCGTCGGTGATCAGGAAGACCTGGCGGTTGGGGGTGTCCTGAGCGCTGAGCACCTGGCGGGCGAGCTGGAGGGAGCGCTGGATGTTGGTGAAGTGGGGGTGGACCATCGTCTCGCTGACCTCGGGGTCGGACATGTCCACGCGGAGCTGCACCCACGGGTCGCGGATGGTGACGGGCTTGGGCATGCACTCGGCGATCTCGCCGACGCGGCGCAGCTTGGCGAAGGTGTACATCTCGATCAGGGAGAGGTGATCGCCGGGGTACTCGGTGCGGATGAGGCCGTCGAGGGCGAGGGCCATCTTCTTGCAGGCGATGTACTGCCCGGCGTACCGCATGGAACCGGACATGTCCATGATGACCGTGGTCGCGGCCTTGGGGGTGTTGCGGGTGCGGTGCACGTCGATGTCGTCGCGGTGCACGCCGAAGCCCTGGCCGGTGGACGCGCTGCGGAGGGCGGCGTTGGTGACGGTGTTGGGCAGGTCTAGGTGGGCCGCGGAATCGCCGAACTCATAGGGGCGGGTGCTGGGCAGCTCGACTGCACCCTCGCCGAGGATCGGGCCGGTGTGCCGCCCGGAGCGTGAGGCCTCCAGGTCCGCGAAGATCTCGCTGAGCAGCTTCTTCTGGAAGAGGCGGAGCGACGCCGGGGTGGGGCGGAGGCCCTCGGGGGTGGACTCAAGCCCCTGCAGCTCGGCCTGCTCGCGGAGGTACTCCTCGATCTTCCGCCCCATGTCCTTCAACTGATCGATGTTGGCCTCGTCCACGAAGCGCCGGAGCTGATCGAGATCGATGCGGGCGACCTTGGCGTTCTTGCGAGCCTCTCGGAGCTGCTCGAGCAGCCGGTCGATGGTCTCGAGCTCCTCCTTGATCTGGAGCGCCTCGGGGACGTTCAGCGGGGTGCGCCCGGTGAAGGGGTAGTCGTTGTTCAGCTCGTCGATCTCGTAGCGGCTCCCGAGCGTGTCGATCAGGTAGAGCAGTTGCTGGGCGAGGGGGCCCTGCTCACGCTCGGCCTTGTACCACAGGCGTTCCAGCTCGGGGATGGACTGTCGCCGGATCGCCTTGTCGAGCTGGTCGCGGAGCTTGCGGCTGGGCGGGTCGAGCTCGGTGCTGGCCTGCTGGAAGTCCCGCTCGGCCTGCGACTGAGCCGGTTTGGGGTCGTAGGTGGCGAGGATCTTGCGCTTGCGTTCCTCGAGCATGGCAATGAGGGCGTCGATGGAGGGGCCGAGCCCGGCGATCTCGGAGGGGTCGATGTCGATGGCCTCGGCGAGCTCCTCGGGCGTAAGCGGGCGCTCGCCGCCGTACATCATGAGGTGCTCCATCGCGGCGGAGGCGAGGTCGGGGGCGGGCTGCGTGGGTGAGGGGAACTTCTTGGGGTCGTAGCCCTGGTAGGCATGGACGAGCCCGCCAAACGGTCTGGGGTTCTTGCGGGGGGGGCGGGCCACGCTCAGACCTCGTACTCGATGGTGCCGAAGCGTGTGCCGCGGCTGATGCGGTCGGTCGCCCACAGCCCCGCGAGCACGAACTCCACGCAGCTCGCCCGGACGGCTGGGTTCTCGTCGGCGTTGACCTCGAAGGCCTTGTCCCAGGCGGGGGGGACGCGTTGCAGCATGGACTCGTAGTGGGCGCTGGGCATCGAGTCGCCGACTTCGACGCGGACGCCCTTTGAGAACAGCTCGGCGATGTCGCCCAGGCCGTGCTCGTCCACGTACTCGTTGAACACGTCGCCCACCGCCTCGGCGAGGATCGCGTCGAGGACCTGCTCCTCGCTCATCTGGTGCGAGCCCATCAGGTCCAGCTCCAGCTTGCCGACCGCCGAGGCGTGGAAATGGGCGAGGTCGCTGATGCGCGGCACCGCGGGGGACGGCTCGCCGCTGGCCTTGTGGGCGATCAGCCGGCGCCGGGCGCTGGCGACCATGGTGCGGTAGTTGGCGATGCTGAACCGGGCCGACACGCCCGAGTCCTGGTCCACGTACTTGGACCGGCGGGCGACGATCGCCATCTGCTCGACGATCTCGGACATAAAACGCGGCACCAGCACCGGGTACCGCTCGCCCAGGGCCGGGTCCTCGTCGGCGAGGGCCTGCTGGGCGGTGATGTCGATGCCCAGGTCGCGCTCGCGCGGGTAGTGCGTCACGATGGTGGAGCCGATGCGGTCCTTGAGCTGTGGGATGACCTTGCCCGAGCGATTGTAAGTGGACGGGTTGGCGCTGAAGAGCACCAGCACGTCGATGTCGAACTTGACGGGGTAGCCGCGGATCTGGACGTCGCGTTCCTCGAGGATGTTGAACAGGCCGGTCTGGACGAGGTCGTCGAGGTCGGGCAGCTCGTTCATCGCGAACACGCCCCGGTGCAGGCGGGGGATGATGCCGAAGGAGAGGGCCTCCTCGGTGTTCAGGCTGGCCCCGCCGGCGAGGATCTTGGCCGGGTCGATCTCACCGATCAGGTCGGCGAACTTAGTGCCCGGCGCGAGGCGCTCGGCGTACCGCTGGCTGCGGTGCCACCAGGCGATGTGGACGTCCTCGGGGTCGCGCCCCTCCACGAAGCGTTTGCCGGCAGCGGTGATGGGGGCGTACGGGTCCTCGTGCACGGGGGCGTCGTCGCACTTGAGGTAGGGGGTCCACTCGTCGAGGTAGCCGGCGAGCAGGCGCATGATCTTCGACTTGGCCTGGCCCTTCTCGCCCAGGAAGAGCATGTCGTGCCCGGCGAGCACGGCGTGGATGATCTCGGGCACGACGGTGTCGTCGTACCCGATGATGCCGGGGAAGAGCGGCGGGGCCTGCTCCGGATCCTGCGAGCGGTTCTCGAGGGCGCAGATCAGGTTGTCGCGGATCTCGTGCTTGACGGGTCGCGATGTCCAGCCGGAGGCACGCAGGGCCGCGAGTGAGTCGGGGAGTGCATCGGGGGGAGAGTGGGGGGGCTGGGAGGTCATGCGGCTGTCGTGTCCTTGCTCGGTGGGTCGTGCCGTGGATGGTATGTGGGCCCGAGTGCATCCCCGGGGCGGGTGGGGCGTAGGGGTGAGTATGGATCGCTTCGCACTGAGAACGCTGCTCGCCCTGCTCTTGTTCGCGTTCGCGAGCCTCTCCGATGCGAATGGGCAGGACGCGGACGTCTTCAAGGTGGACGGCAGGATCCCCGCAGGCGCGATCCTGACGGTGCCCACGATCGACCGTCCGACGCGGATCGAGCACAACTCCGCGATGCTGCGACGGTTGGACGGCCAGATCGGGGAGTTGGACCGGCGGGCGCTGAACCTGATCCGCCGGTTCGCGGAAGAGGCCGCGACGGTGGGTGGCGGGGCGGTGCACGTCGCGACGCTGCATCTGCTGACCGCGGACGGCCGGGACAAGCGCCTGCACCTGCTCGACGACGGCGGAGAGAGGGTGTTTGTGCGCACGGTCACGGGGGGTGCGGTGGTGACGGTGCCGCGTGCGAGGCTGGACGCGCTGGCGTCTGGCTGGGACCGGCACCGGGACGGGGGCGTGTCGGCGCCGGTGCCGGTGGGGGAGATCGTGGACCTGCCGGGGCCGTATGTGGAGGCCGATATCGGTCTGGACTCGCGCACGGTGCGGGACCGGCTGCACGGCGGGGACCGGGTGTATCCCAAGTCCGGCCTGACACGGAAGTTGGAGGAGGAGCGCCTGTGGGTGCGGTTGCCCGGCGGGCACGACGGGCAGACCCCGTCGGGGGTCATGGTGTGGGTGAGCCCGACGGCGACGTGGCGGATCCCCCCGCACTTCAACCGCGTGCTGGATGAGTTGGGGCTGATCGCGTGCGGGGCGGACAACGCGGACAACCCGCGCAACGTGACGGAGCGGTTGCAGCTGATGTTCGACGCGATCGAGAACGTGCGGGCCCGGTGGGCGGTGGACGAGAAGCGGATCTACGTGACGGGGTTCTCCGGGGGCGGGCGGTGCAGCTCGATGCTGCACCTGGGGTGGCCCGAGGTGTTCGCGGGGTCGGTGCCGATCGTGGGGCTGAACTCGTACCACCGTCTGGACGCGCAGGAGCCGGGGCTGGTGATCCCGGCGCAGGTGGGCAGGCCGCGTGGGCGCCGGATGGATTTGGCGCGAGCGAACCGGATGTGGGCGTTCACGGGCGAGACGGACGGGAACCGGTACGAGATGGAGCTGCGTCAGGAGAAGCTGGAGTTCGACGGGTTCGAGGCCCGTCTGACGACGGTCCCTGGGATCGGGCACGACATGCCGCCGGCGGGTGAGCTGCAGGAAGCGGTGCGGTGGGTGGACGAGCCGCGTCGGGCGGCGCTGGAGGGCGAGGCGGAGGCGGCGATGGCGGCGTTGGTGAAGCACGACGAACGGTTCGGGGCCGGCGGGCCGGAGTCAGGTGAGGCGCGGGCGTCGCTGGTCGAGATCACGCGCCGGTGGCCCTGGACGGAGGGTGCGTGGCGGGCGGCGGCGCGTCTGGGGTACCCGAGGGGCGATTCCGGCGGCTGAGCGGTGTTTTGTGGCAATTCGAGAGGGCTCTGCGCGGGTGGATTCTCGCGCGCGGATCGCCGATGAACCGATATCGGTCCATGCCGGCGTTGTGCCGGCTCGGCCGGTGATCGAGCATCCCGAAGACGAGAGCCCACGCCATGACGATCTCGCCCCTGAGTTCACCGCTGAGCCCCGACCTGAAGGCCGCGGACCCGGTCTCCATCGACACGCAGGCAACGCTGGACCGGCTGGCGAGGTCGGTGCGGCTGAACAAGGCGGCCGGGCTGACGAGCGCACCCGAGGTCGAGGGCTCGATTGTGCGCGAGTCGGACAGCACGAGCTTCGCCGGGGTGGACGAGGCGCTGGAGAAGCTGGGGCCGCTGGTGAAGCGCCTGCGTGCGACGGCCGAGCGGTTCGCGAACGTGGACGCGAGCGTGCTGGAGTACGAGATCGACCGGGCGCTGCGTCCGTTCCGGGAGTCGAACGGGGGGAAGTTCCCGGGCGGGATCGGGGCGGAGCTGGATTCGAGCTACTTGAACGATGTGGCGTTGAAGGGGAGCGGGTTCGCGGCGGGGGATGTGATTGACCTGACCGTTGAAGTTGCACAGCTTGCAGAGGCCGCCGGGGTCACGCTCGATTTCGGCGCGTTGTTCTCCGGTGACGAGCTCTCGAGTAGCTTTTCGTTCACGGTGTATGGTGAAGACAGCCGCAGGGCCGACTTCAGCTTCGTTTCCGGCCAGACAATCAATCAGATCTCAACGGCTCTGGCGTCATTGAGTGACATTGGTGTTGAGGCAGTCGCCCTGCAGAGCGGAGCCGGATTCAGTATTCAGTCTTCGGGAACGGGATCGGACGCGTTTGTGTCTGTCAGCCTGACACCAGGAGACGAGGCTCTTGGGATCGGCGTGACGATCGACGGCGAGCCCGGCGAGCGGAATGAGTTCGGCTCGTATACCGATTCCGGCGAGGACGCCGCGGTGCTGATCAACGGCGAGCCCGCCGAGCAGGTCGGCGACTACTGGGTCGCCAGCGTGGACGGGCGACTGGACGTGGCGGTGGACCTCGACGAGGAAGCGATCGCGGCGGCCGGCGGGTCGGTCAGCCTCGGCACGGCCGGCAAGCCGCACCCGGGCAGAGGCCCGGACGGGCTCGGGGCGCCGGGCCAGTTGAAGAAGGCCGAGCGTGAGCGGCTCGATGACGAGGCGGCGGGCGAACCCCCGCTGGACGAGGCGGCCCCGGTGAGCAAGGACGCGACGGACCGGCTGACCGGCTTCGACGTCAGCGTGTGAGTGTGATGGGGGGGGCTCAGGGGTTGCTGGCGGCCCCGGCGGCGATCATGCCGCCGATGACCAGGAACCAGAGGATCCCGAAGAGGATCTGCAGGGCGAACAGGATCGTCCCGATGATGCCGCAGACCATGCCGGCCATGGTGAGGCCGCGTGCGTCCTGAGCGATCAGGCCGGCGTCGATCTTCTTGATGTCCCCTTTGCCCATCATCCAGGCGACGATGCCGAGCGGGGCGCACACGACCAGCGACAGAATGCCGAGGACCAGGATGAGGACGCCGTTGCCGGCCTGCTGCATGGGCTGCCCGTTCATTGGCTGAGTCTCCTTGCGTGCAGTGTACAATGCCTGTGGTACCGTGTGTGCCGAAGGGAGCCGCCATGATTCACGGGGCGATCAACATCAAGAAGCTTCTCGCGGCGATGCGGAAGCTCGACGCGTCCGACCTGCACATCAAGGTCGGCATCCCGCCGACCTACCGGGTGGGCGGCGAGCTGCGTCCCATCGAGGCGGACCCCATCGGGGAGGAGGAAGCAGACCACCTGCTGGACCCGATCCTGACCGAGACGCAGCTGCAGATGTTCAACGACACGGGGAACCTCGACTTCGCGTGGCACTACGAGCACCCGGACGGGACGACAGACCGCTTCCGCATCAACCTGCTGCGGTCGGGCAACCACACGCACGCCGCGATCCGGCGGGTGAAGGGCGAGATCCCGACGTACGGAGAACTGCACCTCCCGCCGGTGTACGGGCGGATCGTGGAGCAGGAGCGGGAGGGCCTGGTGCTGGTGGTGGGCGTGACGGGCTCGGGCAAGAGCTCGACGCTCGCGGCGATGATCGACCACGTGAACGAGATCCGGTCGGAGAACATCATCACGGTGGAGGACCCGGTCGAGTACCGGTTCTCGCCGAAGCACTCGATCATCTCGCAGCGTGAGATCGGGATCGACGTGGCGGACTTCCACACGGCGTTGCGGTACGTGGTGCGACAGGACCCGGACGTGATCCTGATCGGCGAGATGCGCGATCAGGAGACGGTGATGAGCGCGATCCAGGCCGCGGAGACCGGGCACCTGGTCTTCGCGACGCTGCACACCGCGGACTCGATGGGGGCGTTCGGGCGCATGCTCGAGTTCTTCCCGCAGGACGAACGGAGCTTCGTGCGTGGCTCGCTGGCCGGGACGCTCAAGGCGATCTGCGCCCAGCGCCTGCTGCCCGCGAACGCGGACGTGGCGGGCGTGCCGGTCGTGCCGGCGTGCGAGGTGCTGCTGAGCTCGCCGACGGTGCGCGAGCTGATCCGCGACGAGCGTGACAGCGACCTGCCGGCCGTGGTGTCGAATTCCAGGAGCGACGGCATGCAGTCGTTCACGCAGGCGCTGTCAGAGCTGGTCGAGAAGGAGTGGATCACGGTGCAGACCGCGATGGACTACGCCCCGAACCGGGACGCGCTCAAGAGCATGCTCAAGGGCGTGCAGGTCAAGTCCGCCTCACTCGTCGGACGAATCAAAGGCTAACCCCCCCCCCACGTTGGGTGCACGGTCAGAGTGGGCGGCAAGGGCGGTTGTGTGTGTGGCATGTAGAGAGCCGTTGGATGGGAACGCATCGATGAGTGTGAGTCTGTGGCAGCGGGCGGGGAGTGCGGGGCTGGCGCCGCAGCGGGCCAGGGGCGAGCCCGTGGCGTGCGACGTCGCGGTGATCGGGGGCGGCATCACCGGGCTGACCGCGGCGATCGAGCTGGAGAAGCGGGGGCTGGACGTGGTGGTGCTGGAGGCGTGCCGGGTGGCCCATGGGGCGAGCGGGCGGAACGCCGGGTTCCTGATGCGTGGGGCCGCGGACAACTATGCCGCGGCGATCCGGGACTGGGGGCACGAGCGAGCGGCCGAGATCTGGCGGTGGACCGAGGAGAACCTGCGGGCGTTGCGGGCGGACGGGATCGGGTCGTTGGGGTCGTTCGAGGGGCGGGGCTCGTGCCTGGTGGCGCTGGAGGAGGGGGAAGAGGGCGAGCTAAGGGAGTCGGCCGCACTCATGCGGGCCGACGGGTTCGAGGTCGAGCTGGTCGAGCCCGGTGAGGCTCCGGGCGATGTGATCTGGTCTCGGGCACGCCCGCGTGTCGGGCTGGTGAACCCGAACGACGCGACGGTGAGCCCGTACGAGCTGGTGAGCTGGCTGCGGGGGCGGTTGGGATCAGCCCGAGTGATCGAGGGCGTGGAGATCGACCGGATCGAGTTGACCGACGACGGCGGACACCGTCTCTCGGGGGGCGGGGCGATCGGCGAAGTGCGGTGCCGCGGGGTGTTCGTGGCGACCAACGCGTGGGGAAGCGTGCTGGTTCCGGGGCTGCCGGTCGAGCCGAACCGGGGACAGATGCTTGCGGCGAGGCCGCGTGACCCGGCGGTCGCGGCGCTCACGCACGCGTACTACCTGAACCACGGGGCGGAGTATGTCCGGCGTGGGCCGCGTGGGTGGGGGGAGGACCTGGTGGTCTTCGGCGGGGCCCGCAAGCACGACGAGGCGGGGGAGCGGTCGCACGGGATGGAACCGACGGGGATTATCCAGGCTCGTCTGGAGGAGTTGCTCCGGCGATGGTTGTGCGAGGACTACGAGGTCGTGGCCCGGTGGGCGGGGACGATGGGCTTCGGGCCGTCTGGCCTGCCCATCGTGCGCCGTGTCTCGGGGGAGGGTGAGCGCGGGGTGTGGTACTGCGGGGGGTTCACGGGGCACGGGATGTCGATGGCATACGCGACGTGCCGCGCGGCGGTGGGGGCGATGCTGGACGGGACGCCGACGCCGTTCGGCCCGTCGTGAGCGGCGGCGTGGGGAGTACGGCGGTGGGTGTGTGGGCCATGAAAAAGCCCCGCACGAATGCGGGGCCATGAAGACTGAGCGGAACGGATGGGTCTGGTCTTTGCCTTAGCGGCGGCGACGGGTGGCGATGAGGCCGCCGAGGCCGAGCAGTGCGACGGACCCCGGGGCGGGGATGACGAAGAACTGCGTGTTGATGGAGGCCGCGTCGTCGCCGGAGAGGACGAACCCGCCGTTGGCGGTGATCGAGCTGACGGGCCCGATGAAGCGGTTGGAGAGGTCGCCGGGGTCGTTGACGGTGAGGTCGGTCGAGTCGAACGCCCCGGTGGTCAGGTCGGCGGGGAGGCCGCCGGTGAAGAAGGACCCGGCCCCGTTGTACAGAGCGTTGTAGCCCGGTGCGTCGAGCGTGGCTCCTGTGCCATCGGCGTCCGTGAGTGTGTAGGAGGTGGAGGCGAACCCACTGGCGCCCCCGTATGCGGCGTCGAGGCCGTAGTCGTTGCCTGCGAAGTCGAAGGCGGTGTCCTCGCTGACGGCTCTGACGGTGAAGGCGAAGGCGAAGATGCGGGCGGGGCTGGCGAGGTCGCCGGGGTTGCCGCCGATGAGGACGTCGGCCTGCGTGACGAGGCCGATGAGGTTGTTGTTGTTCGAGTCGCGGAGCTCGACGGGGCTGTCGGCGAGGGTGAGCTGGTACAGGAAGAGCTCGGCACCGTTCCCGATGTTGGGGATGTAGAAGCCGTTGGGGTTGGTGAGATCAAGATCCCACGTCGCGTTGCCGTTGGTGTTGGACGCGCTGATGGTCAACACCGTGGACGGGATCGCGGCGACGGCGGATCCCGCTGCGAGTGCGGTTCCGAGCGCTGCCGTTGCGAGTGCGTGGCGCATGTTGGTCTCTCTCTTTCTCTGGCACCGCGTGGGTTTCTCGGGCCCGTGCGGAGGATCTCTCTCTGCTCCCGTGTAGAAGTTGGGCCGTCGCCCATCACGGGGAAGAACGCACGGACCGTTTCGGGCCCGGGCGTTGTGAGGATCGTATCAGCGCCTGCGGCGGGTGGCGACGAGGCCGCCCAGGCCGAGCAGGGCCGCGGAGGCCGGGGAGGGCACCACGGTGAAGACGCTGGTGCCGGTGGCGGCATCGAAGGCCGAGATGGTGAAGTCCCACTTGGCGGAGATCTCGGAGACGGAGGGGGCGACGGGTGCGTACGCCCCGCCGTTGGTGTTCTCGGAGAAGGAGGCCCCGCCGGTGGTGGAGGCTCCGCCCGCGAACAGGTCGGCGAAGGTGTTGCTGCCGTCGTAGATGGCGGAGTAGGCACCGCCGCCGTTGGCCCAGATCGTGGCGCCGTCGTTGAATCGGTCCTGCACCGTCAGGGCGGCGGAGGCCACACCGGTGACGTTGGAGATCGGGGAGAAGACCAGCGGGTTGGCGTTCACGGTGAACGAGGAGTTCATGAAGCCGGCCGCGAAGGAGAAGTCGAGCGTGACGGTCTGTGCGCCGCCGGAGCGGGTCGCGTCGGTCTTGATGCTCATGTTGAGGGAATCGACGCCGCCCAGCAGGTCGCCGAGGCCGGAGTTGTCATACCACTCCCAGCCGCCGCCCGTGAAGGCGTAGCCGTCAGCGGTCTTGGTGAGCTGGTCGAACCCGATGTCGATGCTCGTCTGGAACGCTCCGGCGGCGAAACCGATGCTGATGGCGGTTTCCGCAGCGGAGGCCTGGCCCGCGAGCGCTGCGATGGCAGCAGTGGCGATAACACGGTTCTTCATGATGCTCTCTCCATTCTCTTGCGGGCAAATCCCACGTGTTTCCCGGGTTCTCTGGGCCCGGGGGTCTCTCTCTACGATCCCTGGTGCTGAACGCACCGTGTGCAGGGTAACGGGTTCTCGGAGAGGCGTTCAACCCAAAAGCCAGTAAAATCCAATAAAATTTCCGGACTCATCAGAACCGGTGGGTCTGAACTGTTATTCTGGAATCGCTCGCGAGCCGGATCGCCTGACCCGGCCCCGCGGCGGAGAAAGAGTTGTCGTGCCGATGCCGGTCTCGCCGGAGGATGCACACGAGCGAGAGAGAGTCGCCGATCATCTGGAGTCCGTTCTGATGGGTTCATGGATTGCACGACTGTCGTGTGTCGCGATCGTGGCCTGCCTGTGCCCCGGAGTCTGGGCGAGTGAGAGCTCGCTCCCGGTCCGGTTGGTTGTGAAACTGGGGGATTCACCCCTGGCGACACAGGGCGAGCCGGGATTCACGGTCAGAGCCCCGCTCTTTGATGAGGAGCGTGTGATCGCTCGCCCGCTGCTCGGCGAGGCGCCGGCGGACCCGGCTGCCGCGAGCCTGTACGGGCTGGATCGTTATTTCAGCGTGATGCCGGCCCCGGGTTGGGGGTGGATGGACGCGATCGCGGGTCTCCCTTCCGACGCGGAGGTGCTGGGACTCGAGGCGGTGGGGAGGCTGCACGGGTTCTTTGATGATCCGATCGGCGACCCTCTGGACGACGAGAGCCCGAACGACCCGATGTTTGCGTCCCAGATGAGTCTTGGGACCGGCGTGGGTGGGATCCGCATGCTGGACGCCTGGAAGCTGCAAAGAGGCTCGGATGACGTGGTGATCGCGGTGGTCGATGCGGGCGTGAGTGCGACCCACCCGGATCTGGTGCCTCAGTTGGTGGGCGGGTACAGCGCGCTCGATTTCAGCTCGAACACGGACGACGGTTCGGCGTCTCACGGGACGCACGTGGCGGGCATCGCGGCGGCCGCGACCAACAACGGCAAGGGCATCTCCGGGGTGGCATACGGCTCGAAGATCATGCCGATCAAGGTGTTCTACTCCAACGGGTTCGGGCTGGAGTTGATGGTGGCGGACGGCATCCGCTGGGCCGCGGACAACGGGGCGGACGTCATCAACATGAGCTTCGGCTTCCGGACGGAGACCGGGGCGTTGTCGGCGGCGATCAACTACGCGTATTCGCGTGGCGTGGTGCTGGTGGCGTCCACGGGGAACGTCCCGACGCAGGAGATCGGGCTGCCGGCCCGACGTCCCGAGGTGATCGGGGTGGGTGCGCTGAGCCGCTCGGGGGATCTGTGGTCGGGCACGTCAACCGGTCCTGAGCTGCTGCTCGTCGCGCCGGGCGATCGGGTGGTTTCGACCTGGGACACCCCGACGAATCCCAAGAGCTATCGCGAGGAGTCCGGGACGTCGATGGCGGCCCCGCACGTGGCGGGCGTCGCGGCCCTGCTGCTCAGCGCCGAGCCGTCGCTGACGGTGGACGAGGTGTGGCTGGCGATCGCGAATACCGCGCGGGACGTCGGGCGACCGGAGTTCGGGATGGGCATCGTGGATCCGACGGAGGCCCTGAAGATGGCGCAGACGATGCGGGGCGGGACGTGCCGCATCGACTTCAACGGGGACGGGGTCCGCGACGGAGCGGATATCTCGGACTTCGTGGAGGCGTTCCTGAGTCAGGACGCCTCGGCTGACTTCGCCCTGCCGTACGGGGTGATCGACAGCGTGGACATCGAGCGGTACCTGGACCTGTACTTCCTGGGCTGCGCGCAGTAGGCGTCTGCGAGGGAGCCCCTTGCCGGTGTTCGTCACGGGCGAGCGACTTGGGTCCTCGGGCGGTCTATCCTTTATTTGAAGCGGCGTGGGGCCCCGAGTTCGCGGCGATCGGCGTCGGTTTCGGGCACGCCCGGCCGCTTCGGTATGGAGATTCGATGTCGAACAAGGACGAGAAGTTCACTCTGGAAGCGATCGTGACCGAAGCGCTTCCGAACGCGATGTTCAAGGTTCGGCTGCCGAACGACTCCGAGGTGCTGGGGTACGTCTCCGGCAAGATGCGGAAGCACTACATCCGCATTCTGCCGGGCGACACGGTGACGGTCGAGATGTCGCCGTACGACCTGTCGCGGGCCCGGATCACCTACCGGAAGTAAACAATTGATGGGGTTGTCGCCGGGGGGGGCGACGGGGCGGTGGGGTGTCTGTGCGCACACGCCGGGGTGTTCTCGTACACTGCGGGCCCGGCGCGGGTGCCGGGCGTGTGCTTGAGAGGACGACTCATGATCGCTGGACTTCGAGGGGTGGCTCCGAATGGGGCCGGTCGTGTGCTTGGGAGTGTGCTGGGCGTGTTCGTGCTGCTGGTCGGCCTGACCGGGTGCAGTTCTGCCGACCGGATGGGGCGGTACACGGTCGTGGTGAGCATGGCCGAGTCGATGAAGGACGCGTCGAGCGGGCTGTACCCGTCGGTGGAGATCGATGTCGTCGGTGTCAACCCGACGAAGAAGGCGGAGTTCGAGAGCATGGCGCTCGATACGTACTTCGCGCCTCAGAGCCCCCGCCGGAGCGAGCTGCGCCGGAACGGCGAGCGGACGCTGATGACGTTCACGAACCAGAACCCGAGCCCGAAGACGCTCGAGGTGACCGATCCGGCGTGGGCCACGTGGTTGGGCGAGAACGCCCGTTCGAACAACGGCGGGATCGGCGCGACGCACCTGTTCGTGCTCGCGAAGATGCCCAAGCCGCGTGACGCGACAACCGTCGATCCGCGTCGGCTCGCGCTCCCGCTGAGCACGAGCAAGTGGAATAACGGCCAGCGGATCGAGATCTCGATCACGCCGATTGGCCTGCGCCTGAACACGGCGATGAAGGTCGAAAAGGAATAACGCGTCGGTCATGACCGGCCCGGCGGGCGGAGCGATGAGCGGACTGCGGGGCTATCGGATCGAGCGTGTGACCAGGGCCGACGGCCTGGTCACGGAGTCCGTGGGCGAGGGGCCATCGGGATCGGTTCGCCTGCGTGTGTTCGAGTTCCCGGTCGGGATGGGGTTCCGGCCCGATCTGGCGATCGACGCGTGGCGGTTGCTGGACGCGGGGGGCCTGCAGGCGGGCGTGGCCGAGTCGAGCGAGCACTGGATCCGGGTCCTGGACCACGGGCGGGACGGTGGGCGGGCGTTCGTTTCGACCGAGCCGTTTGCCGAGACGCTGCAGGGGCTGGTGGACCGTCGCGGGCGGTTGCACGCCGCGGACCTGGACTGGATCGTCCGGGGGGTGGTGCGGGGGCTGCGGGCCTACCACGAGCGGTGGGAGCGTCCGATGGGGTCGCTGGGCCTCCGGACGGTGACGCTGGGGGCGCAGGCGAACCCTCGCTCGGACGTGCGGCTGACCGACCCGCTCTCGCTGGGGCGTGACCGGTCTCGGATCGAGACGGTGGACGGCCCGGCGCTGGGGCGGCTGATCTTCCGGATCGTGGAGGGTCACGACGAGCGGTTCCCGGTGCACCCGCCGATCCGGATGAGTCCGGCGTGGACGCGTCTGGGGCGCAGCGGGGGGGCGTGGCTGGACTTCGCCAACCGGCTGCTGGACCCGCGCGCGATCCAGCGAGGGGAACTGCCGGGCTTCGAGGAGATCGAGGCGACGATCCCGAAGGAGCCGTTCAACTGGCGGAAGCCGGTGGGGGCGGCGGCGGCGGTGCTCGCGGTGGGCTCGCTCTCCGCGGTGCTGTGGTGGAAGCTGTACTACGACCCGCGCCTGACCGACGAGCAGGTCCGCCCGATGCGGCTTGGGCTGGAACGGCTCTGCGTGGAGTACCCGGGCTGGGTGCGCGGCGTGTTCGACGAACTGATCGAGGACGAGGACGGAGAGCTGGCGGCGTTCGAGGCCGAGCCCACGCTGGGTGAGGCCGTGGCTGAGTTGCGGGCTGGGGTTGTGACCCCGCTGCGGGAGGCGGACTCCGTGCGTGGCGAGGGCGAGGGGTCGATCTTCGATCCCCGGACATACTGGAAGGATTCCGGGGGTGGGTTCTCGAGGCTGACGTTCGAGGAACTGCTCGACGTGATCGAGACGACCTCAAACGAGGAGCTCCAGACGCGGTACGGCCAGCGGACGGAGTTCGCGCAGGTGCAGCGTGCGGCGGAGACGCTCACGAGCGTGCGTGAGGTGCTGACGAGCGAGTGGTCGCTGCTCGAGCGGATGCGCGGGCAGGCGGCCGAGTTCGAGGCGCGGGGCTGGGACTCGGCCGGGGCCGAGATTCTGAGCGGTCTGACGTTTGACGCGAGACTGCAGGGCGAGGCTACGGATGTGCTCGCGATGGTGCCGCCCAGCGGCGAGGCGGTGATGGGGGTGCTGGGGCTCGCGTCGAGGGCGGAGCGGCTGGAGCGCCGGTGGGACGAGATCGATGGGGTGGATGCGGCTGAGGGCGGCGAGGCGTTCCCGGATGGCGCCAGCGCCGTGGCCCTGGCCGCCTTCGACGACGCGGTCTCGGAGGAGTTGGCCCGTGCCGAGGGCGTTTCCGGGGCGCTGGAGGTGCTGGAGCGACACCGGGGTGTGATCGACGAGCTGGTCTGGGCGGGCGGCGAGGGGCTGTCCCGGGTGGATTGGGATGCGTTGGAGCGTGACGGCGGTCGGACAAGCCGTGCGTGGGATGGGGTGGAGCCGGGGGAATACGTCGAGTGGGTGGCCGATGCGCGGGCGTACGAGCGACTGGAGACCGACCCCCGGCCGATCGAGTCGTGGGACGGGCTGGTCGGGTCGATCAGACAGGATCTGGACGGCCTGAGGCGGTACGACGCGCAGGACCTGGCCGAGCCTCTTGAGGCGCGGCTGTTTGCGCACATGGAGGAGATCGAGACGCTGCGCGAGACGCCGGTGGTCCGGAAGTACCGGGATGATCTGGTGACGCGATCGGCGGTCATCTCGACCGATCTGGAGGCGCTGGCGGAGGAGGCGGACTCGACGTACGTCATGGTCGCGTTGCCGATCCGGGATTACCTGGCCGACGTGCGGTCGGTGCGGTGGGGGATGCCCGAGGCGCAGGCGATGTGGGAGCGTCAGATCAACGGGGCCGGATCGGTGGAGGAGCTGGAGGCCGACGAGGACCGCGACATCGCGTTCCGCAAGGTGATGAACCCGCTGCGTGCGACGCTGGACTGGATGCTCAACGAGGGGTTTGCCGTCGCGGCGAGCCCGGGCCCGGACGGGGGTGTTGGCGTCCGGGGGTACGACGGGGGCGCGTTTGACGCTGCGGCCTCGGCACAGGTCAACAGCGGCAACGTGCGTCTGGTGGATGAACTGGAGCGTCTGATCGGGGCAGGGGTTCGCCCGAGTCGTGACGAGCCGGAGGTGGGGGACGTGGTGAGCCTGGTGCAGGGAGACCTGGACGCGTGGTCCGAGGAGGCGGTGCGGATCGCGGGTGTGTACCTGGAGATCGCGGGGCTGCTGGATCAGGGGGCGCTGCTCGATGCCTCCGGCCCGTCCGGGTCGATCGCGGAGCGGGACCTCGCGGCCCAGTCGAGCGCGGTGTTTGACGACCTGCGCCCGGCGGTGGTGGGGGTGCGGTCGAGGCTCGGCGAGGTGCGACGGATCGAGAGCCTGGCGACGGTGAGCGAGCTGGAGGCGGAACTCGGGCAGGTGGACCTGGCTCTCTCGCCGGAAGTGATGACTGCTTCGTGGCGGAGGCTGGCCGAGGCGGATGGGGTGCGGATCGACTCGGCTCCCTCGGGCCTGCGGGTCGCGCGGGCACTGACTCGCGGCGCGTCGCTCTGGAGTGCGGACGCCGGGTCGAGCGGGGCCGATCCGAGGCGTGTGTTCGAGGATCGCGTGACGCGTGAGGGCGCGGCGGTCTGGGTGCGGCTGGCCGATGCCGCGGCGACGCCCGGTGAGTTGCGGGAACTCGCAAGGGCGCGCTCGTCGTTCGGAGTGGACGACGCCTCCCTGCCTGAGGCGGTCCGTTGGAATGTGAAGCTGGCCGATCTGGCGACGGAGCTGGAAGCCATGCCCGACCCGACGGACGAGGAGGCCTCCAAGCGGATCGTGCGGGCCTTCCTGGTGGGGCACAACACGCTCGGGGCGAGGGTCGCGGGCGGGCTGGCGGATCCGGCCGGGCTCGAGGGGTTCCTTGAGATCACGGGTTCGGTGACGAGCGACGATCAGGAGCAGGTGGACTACGAGGCGATCGGGCCGATGCGGCTGAACGATCCGGAGTCGGGGCGATCGGTCTTCGTGTTCCGGGAGGACCTGAGCGAACTGCCCGGGGTGGGCGAGGGGGCGCCGAGCCGGCTGGTGTACGAGTACAAGCCGCAGTCGAGGCGGACGGACGATTCTCCCTTCATGCTGGAGTTCCTGCTGGCCAATCCGGGGGACACGAGCCCGGTGCTGCTGGGGCGTTCGGAGGTCTCGCTGCTGACGGTGATCTCGGCCTTGCAGGCGGACGGGCGTGTGGAGGGGCTGGCCCCGCGGTTCGACGCGCCGTCGTCCGGGCCGCTGGTGTGGTCGTACTCGGGCGGGCAGGTGTCGGTGGCGCTGGAGTGGCTGCGCAAGGCGATCGCGACGAGGGCGGATTACGAGCCCGGCACCGAGCCGGAGGACCCGCGCCTGGACCACCCGGTGCAGCGGATCGGGCCGGAGACGGCGCTGTACATCGCCGGGCTGCTCGGGTGCCGCCTGCCCACGCCCGACGAGTACCGCAGCGCGGTGCTGCAGACGTACGGCACAACCGACGATGCGGCGCTGCTGAATTCCCTGCGGAGCGGGTCGCTGCGTGCCAACGTGCGGGACGAGACGTGGGAGACTCAGCGAGAGTGGGCGGAGCGGGTGCAGGCCCAGAACGCGGCGATGGTGCGGTTCACGCCCGAGGTCGGGGCGTTCGAGGAGGAGCTGGATCGCGGGTCGATCTTCGGGCTGGATGACGGGGTGCTGTGGTTCAGCGAGGTCGGGTCGGGGGGTGTGGGCGGCGGGTTCGAGGACCTGGTCGGGAACGTGTCCGAGTGGGTGTGCTCGACGCCGGAGCCCTGGCAGCGCGATCCGGGTGATCCCGTGCCGTTCCCCGACTTCGCGATGCTGCAGAGCGTGCACAACAGCGGGACGATCTCGGTCGCGGGCGCGTCGTCGCTCTCGGCCCCGTCGCTGGGGCTGGCCCGTGTGCACGAGGTGACGCGTCAGAACCTGGGCGAGCACCCGATCGGGTTCGCCGATGTCGGGTTCCGGCTGGCGCTGGTCCCGAAGGGCCGGTTCGTGCCGATCTCGGAGTACGTGCTGGGGTTCGTGAGCGAGGCGTTCGTGCTCGGGGGTGAGGGGTGACCCGCTTTGCGGGTCGTTCGGTGCGGGGTGGGGGTGTTCTGTATACTCAGCGTCCCGCAGGACTTCGCGGGAGGAGACCCCGCGACTGATGGCCCGAATGAGTGAGGCAACCCGGCGGCTTGTGGACGACACGGTCGAGCGTGTGCTCGCGGTGCGCGAGGACCTCGCCGACGAGCCGGACGACGTGCGACACTCGTTCATCATGGAAGAGATCGAGCGGTCCGCGGGCAGCGTTGCCGAGGATGAGCGTGGGGCGTTCCTGGAGGCGGTGCACGCGCGCCTGCCCTCGGCGATGGACCCCGACGCGGACGCGGAAGCGGTCGAGGCGGTGGTGGGGATCGAGGCCGAGGAACCGGCGGAGCGTGCGACTGAGGACGGGCCTGCGGCCCCGGAGGCTGTCGAGGTGCCGCCGCAGGCTGAGCCCGTCGCGGCGGGTCGGGGGTCGGGGGGGGCGGGGGGGGCGACGGTGGAGGGGGCGGTGGCGAAGGCCCTCGGGCTCGAGCCGGGGACCGAGCTCGACGCGGCGACCGCGGTCGAGCTGCTGGGCGTCCTGGTGGAGATGACCCGGGGCATGGACCAGGTGATGTGGAGCACGTGGAAGGTGCTCGCGCCGCGGTCGGGCATCAAGGGGTCGGGGGAGCTGCTTCGTCACGCGGGGGCGTACGCCCGGGGCGAGTGCGGGATCGATGAGGCGCGGAAGAGCTCGGAGCGGTTGCGTCAGCTGAGCGCGGCGCTGGTGTCGGCGATCAGCCAGACCGGGCGTCAGTTCTCGATGCGTCACGCCGAGCGTTTCAGCCCGGAGCAGATCGAGGCGTGGTCGGCGCGGGAGAAGAAGTCGGTGGGGTCCTCGGCGGCGGAGTGCTGGAAGAAGTACAAAGAGATGTTCGGCACGGCCGATCAGGCGACCATCGAGCGAGAGATTCAGCAGCAGATCGCCGAGTACGGTGAGCGGCTGATGACCGGGCTGGACCGGGCGGAGTCGAAGGGCTGAGACGAAGGGACACGCGTTGGGCACGATCGGTCAGATCCATTGGCACGAGGGCCTGTTCCTGAGGCCGCACCACCTGCAGGCGATGCAGCGTTCGCTGCAGGACGCCTCGACGGGCGAGCGCCGGCTGAACCTGCCGTACCCGTACGGGCTGGTGGAATCGAAGCTGTCGTCGGACGCGCTGGACAACCTGCAGGTGCAGTTCGACGTGCTTCGAGCGATCATGCCGAGCGGCGTGATCGTGGACGCGCCGGCGAGCGCGGACCTGCCGCCGCTGGCGATCAAGGACCGGTTCGAGTCGTCGAGCAAGGCGATCACGGTGCTGCTCGGGGTGCCGGTGTGGTACCCGACGCGCGGGAACTCGATCGATCCCGGGACGGACGACTTCCGGGCCAAGCGGCTGTACCGGGTGTCGTCGGTCGAGCGGAACGACGAGAACACCGGGGAGAACAAGCAGGAAGTGATGACGCGACGCGTCAACGCACGCCTGATGTTCGACGACGAGGACCGGACAGACCTGGAGACCATCCCGCTGATGCGAATCGAGCACGCCTCCGGCGCGACCAGCTCGGTCCCGCGTCTGGATCCCGGCCTGATCCCGCCGTGCGCGGTGATCGGGGGCAGCCGCGAGCTGACGCAGATGCTGCGTGACCTGGCCAACGCGATCGAGGCGGCCCGTCGTGAGACGGTGGTGCAGATGACCCGCGCGGGGTTCGCGAGCGAGGCGATGCGCGGCCCGCAGTTCCAGCAGATGCTGAAGCTGCGGACGCTCAACCGGTTCGCGGCGAGCCTGCCCGCGCGGCTGAGCGTGCCGAGCGTGACGCCGTTCGAGGTGTACCTCGGGCTGCGGGAGCTGCTGGGGGAGCTGGCGTCGATCGACCCGGCCCGCGACCCGTTCGAGAGCGAGCCGTACGACCACGACTCGCTGGCCCGATGCTTCGGGGCGCTGATCGACCGGATCCGCGGCGAGCTGAAGCCGAGCAAGGGCGACCGATTCCGTCGCGTCAAGCTGGTGCACGGCGACGAGTTCCACCACGGCGAGCTCAGCGAGGAGGACCTGGCCGAGGGCAACGAGATGTTCCTCGCGGTCAAGACCAGGATGGACCCGCGCGAGCTCGCAACGCTGGTCGAGGACGACGACAAGTTCAAACTGATGGCCAAGAGCATGTGGCAGAACCGCATCCGCGGCGTGCGCCTCAGCGAGGAGCGCCACCCGCCGGTGGAACTGCCCGCCGAGACCGGGCTGCACTACTTCCGCCTGCACCGCGACGAGAGCAAGCGGATGTGGGAGCGGATCTCGGCCGAGCGGGAGATCGCGGCGGTGTGGCCGGACATCCAGGGATCGGACTTTGAGGTGAGCCTCTACATGACGGTTGTGGAGTGAGCGGGCGACGCCCGAGTCGATGGAGCTGAAACACGATGTCCTTGTTGCTTGAACTCACTGAGCCTTTCTTCCAGTTCATCTGCCGGCTGAACCGGTCATCGCGCAAGGGCGCGGAGATCGACGCGCCCTCGGTGCGGGCGGACCTGCTCGAGATCCTGAAGGAGATGGAGCAGACCGCCTCGACGCGTCACGAGGTGCTGGCCCAGTACGAGAAGGTGCGGATGCCCCTCATCTTCTTCGCGGACTACATGATCAAGGAGAGCAGCCTGCCTTTCGCCGACGAGTGGAACGAGCTCGGCAAGGAGGAGGGCGAGCACGCGGGCGACGAGAAGTTCTACGACCTGCTCGAGGAGACGCTGAGCGACGAGAGCGAGAGCGCAACCGAGCGGCTGCTCGTCTTCTACCAGTGCCTGGGGCTGGGCTTCACCGGGTTCTACGCGGGGCAGCCGGACTATCTGCGCCGGCTGATGAAGCAGATCTCCGGCCGGATCCGCAAGTACGTGGACCTGTCCGATTCGACGCTGGTCTGCCCGGAGGCGTACGAGAATGTTGACCTGAGCGACCTGGTCGAGCCGCCCGCGAGGCGGATGGTGGGGACGGGGCTGCTGGTCGCCGGGCTGTGCGTGGTGGTGTTCGTGACGTTCATCGTGCTGTTCATCACGAGCCAGGCCGAGCTCGGCGGGGCGCTCGACGCGATCGTGGCGATCGAAGGGGGTGCGTCGTGATGAAGAAGCTGTTCTCGGGTCTCGGTGGGCTGCCCGCCCCGGCGAAGATCGCGATCGTGCTGCTGGTGCTGGTCGTGCTGCTGGGGGCGTTGGTCTGGGCCTTCCTGATGAACTGGAAGGTCGGCCTGGCGCTGGTGATCGGGCTGGTGCTGCTGCTCGTGTTCCTTGTGATCGTGGGCGCGGTGATGGGGGCGATGGGCAAGTCCAAGGCCAAGCCCTTTGAGCAGGAGCTGGCCTCGAACGCGGGTGCTGCGCCGACCGGCGTGAGCGCCGCGGCGAGCCGCGCGAGGCTCGACGACCTGCGCCGCCGGTTCGAGGAGGGCGTGGAGACATTCAACCGGCACGGCAAGGACGTGTACTCGCTCCCGTGGTACATGATCGTGGGCGAGCCGGGGTCGGGCAAGACCGAGGTCATCCGGCACTCGGAGATCGGTTTCCCGCCGGGGCTGCAGGACGAGCTGCAGGGCTCGGGCGGCACGATCAACATGGACTGGTGGTTCACGAACCACGCGATCATCCTCGACACCGCCGGGCGGCTGCTGTTCGAAGAGGTCGGGAGCAGTTCCACCAGCGAGTGGAAGGAGTTCCTGAAGTTGCTGGCCAAGCACCGGCCCAACTGCCCCGTGAACGGGCTGATGCTCGTGCTGCCGGCCGACAGCCTGATCAAGGACCCGCCCGAGGAGATCGAGGCGAAGGGCGGCCGGATTGCGCGCCAGCTCGACATGATCCAGCGGACGCTGGACGTGCGGTTCCCGGTGTTCCTGCTGATCACCAAGGCGGACCTGGTCAACGGGTTCCGCGAGTTCTTCGACGAGCTCGACGACCCGCAGCTGGCGCACCAGATGCTCGGCTGGTCCAACCAGGGCGACCTGGACGACCCGTTCTACCCCGAGGACGTCGCGGAGCACTTCCTGGAGATCAAGGACCGCCTGATCCGGCGTCGCGGCGGGCTGCTGCAGGACCCGGTCGCGCGGGAGAAGGACCAGCGGATCGACGAGATCGACGCGATGTACACGTTCCCCGAGTCGGTGGAGCAGATCGTGCCGCGTCTGAAGCGGTACCTCGAGCTTATCTTCGCCGAGGGCGAGTGGGCGAACAAGCCGCTGTTCCTTCGGGGCATCTACTTCGTGTCGTCGATGCGGGAGGGGTCCGCGCTGGATCAGGACCTGGCCGAGGCGATGGGGGTGCCGCTCGAGACGCTGCCCGAGGGGCGGGTCTGGGAGCGTGACCGGAGCTACTTCCTGCGCGACATGTTCCTGGAGAAGATGTTCCGGGAGCGGGGTCTGGTCACGCGTGCGACCAACACGAACAAGCTCAAGCGCAAGCGTCAGGTGACGCTGTACGGGTTCACGGCCGTGGCGTTGTTGCTGCTGCTGCTGGTGACGTTCTGGCAGGCCTCGAGCCTGCGGAGCTCGATCCGTGCGCCGCGCAACTTCTGGGTGGCGATGTCCGAGGCGTACGACGGCGATCCGCGCGGCCAGACCTACCCGGTCATCATCGGCGGCGAGGAGACCCGGGCGTCGCACGACAACCTGACCTATCTCGGCAACGAGACGATCGACTCACGCGGCGCCCTGCGCAGGCCGGACGGCGGCGACCTCCAGCGTGCCCAGATGCCCGAGTATCTGGCGAGCCAGGTGACGCGTCCGATCCGCGTGCCGCTGATCTTCAAGCCCGCGTCGTGGTTCTCCAGCACGACCGACGTGTCGCGTCGTCAGGAGGCGGCGGAGGTGGTGCTGACGCACGCGCTGCTCGATCCGCTGGTTCGCCGCGCGGTCACGTCGCTGAATCAGAGCAACCGCGTCGGCCCGGGCGAGGGTCCGGTGCTGGTGGAGTTGCTCCGGATGTACGGCGCCGCCGAGGCGCCGGCCCCGCAGCTCGAACCGATGCTCGGGTACGTCATGCGTGACGAGATGCTGGGTGAGACGAGTGATGGTGCGCTGGAGGAAGCACGCGAGGATTTGGAGTCGATGCAGCGCGGGTTCGAGGAGATCTTCCGGAACCGGCGAGGGAACGACTGGCCGCGATCCGTGCTCGCGCTGAGCAGCCCGAACCCGGTCACGATGCTGCAGTCCGAGGTGAACCGGTACGCGGAGGGCGTGGCCCGCCAGTTCGGGGATTCGGCCGAGCCGGTAGACGCGCTCGGGCGGGCGATGCGTCTTCGAGGCGCGATGCGTCGATTCCGCGAGGCGGAGGACCGGCTGATCGCGTCGTACGCCGAGGGCGGGTCGGGCGGCCAGTCGCTGGTCTCGTGGGAGGCGGAGGTGGCGACGATCACCCGGGCCGCGAGCGAGATCGAGACGCTGAGCGCGGACTACGACGGGGGCCCGTTCGATCGGTGGTTCCTGGAGACGGTGGGTGATTCCAAGACGCGATACGAGCAGCAGATCGACGCGATGCTGGCGGCGCTCCCGGAGCCGACGCCGGCCGATCAGGTTGTCGAGCAGCTCGACGAGACGCGTCGCAGGCTGTTCGAGATGCGGACCACGCTCGACGAGGCCCGGGCCGACCTGCAGGGCCGGAGCGACTCGCTCGAGAACGACCGGCGCGAGCTGCAGGCACTGGGCGAGTCGCTCTTCACGCCGATGAACGTGGAGCAGCTCGCGATCCGCGGCGAGCCCGCGTTCGCGGTCCGGGCGCGGATGTACGCACGGGCGGAGGGGGTCCGGGTTCGCGAGTCTCGCATGGCGCGGTTTGTGGACCTGCCTCGCTCGCTGGGCGAGCTGGACACCGAGATCGCCGACCAGCGGACGTCCAACATCCCGCTCCGCACGGTTCGGGAGGGGACGCTGATCAACAGCGCGGTGCTGGCGACGGACCGGGCGCTGGACAGGATCCGGGCCCGCCAGGCGAGCCTGATGTTCGAGCAGGCCATCCTGCTGCCCGACCCGCCGGAGGACCTCGAGTCGGTCGAGGGTCGCGTCGCGGAACTCGCGGCGACCGATACGCCGCTGACGGGCTGGGACATCCCGCTGCTGCCGCTCGATGAGCCGGGCGTGATGCGCGACGGGTACCACCCCCGCTCGGGCCCCTCGATGATCGAGTCGCTGGGCGGGATCGAGCAGCAGCTCCGCACCGCCCGCGACAACACCCGCGCCGAGCAGTACCGGCGGCTCCGTACGGAGTACGCGGCGGAGTATCTCGAGTACTGGGCGGGCCTCATCCGCCAGGGCGGCGGGTTCCAGACGGGCGAGGACTGGGCCGATTTCCGGTCGGTGCTCTCCACGCTGGAATCGCCGCAGCGTGTGAGCGACCTGACCCGGACGCTCGGCGAGATGAACGCCCAGCGGCTCGAAGCGCTCGAGGACATGGACCTCACCGACAACGCCCTGTGGGACGAGGGGTTCCGCGCGGACCGCGACAACGCGGTGCAGGCGATCCGCCAGCACCAGCAGCGGCTGCGAGACGAGCGGGCGATGCGCGAGTGGGTGTCCAACTGGACGGCGCTGGGGCGGAACTTCGAGACGGCCCGCCTGAACCTGCTGAACACCAAGACGGACGATTTCAGGGACGATTTCGCGCACCTGATGACCGATGATCGGCACGCGACCGATTTCTGGGTCGATCTGACGGTGTCGGCGGTCGAGATGATCCGCGAGCAGGGCGAGGAGATCACCATCGCGGCCTGCCGCGAGCTGGAGGGGTTGCGGAAGTTCCCGCTGGCGCGGCTGGACCCGACGGTGGACCTGTCCACGCTGCAGGAGGTGAGCGTGGAGTCGAGCCCGAGCCGCGTGCTCAGCGCCGACGAGCTCGCCCGTACCGGCGCACTGGTCCGTCAGGCCGTGCCTCGTGCGTCCTCCGGGAGCGGGTCGTACACGCCCGAGCAGCTCGGTCACCCGGGGGCGACGACGGGGAACGCCCGGATCGACGAGGCGCTCGAGTCGATCCGCCAGAGCCCCCTGCCCGAGCCCTGGAGCCGGGACGATCTCGAGGGCATCCGGCTGCTGCTGGGTGGCCTGAGCGCCGACCCGAACCGGCCGTTCGAGTGCACGGTGACACTGCTCGGGCCGCAGCGCCGTCCGTCGGCGGGCGTCACGCCCGGGAACATCACCTTCCCCAACTTCCGGTTGCTGACGGTGAACGATCGCGGGATCGAGACGCTGGTGGGCGAGAGCCTCACCTCGCTGGAAGAAGCCGAGATCGGCGAGCTGCGGTACCCGGGTGACGCGCTGCGGCTGGAGTTCACTTACAACGAGGGGGGCGAGCTGAGGCGGGTGAGCCAGACCGTGTCCGGTGCGTGGGGCCCGCTGGCCCTGATCCACCGGTACGGGCTCGAGCCGGTGTCGCCCGGGTCCAACATCTGGGAGGTCGAGTACACCTTCCCGCACACGCTGGACGGGCGTCCGCTGACGTACGGCGTGTGGCTGCGGCTCGAGTTCGAGCAGCCGCTGCCCGAGCTGGACGAGTGGGGCCGCCCGTGATCCGCAAGCTCACACGCAAGCTGATCGGGATGGAGGTTTCCTCGAAGGGGCCGTCGGTCGGCGTGGCGGTCTTCGGCAAGCACCCGGGCTGGGCCGACCACATGGACGAGCTGGGGCTGGACACGCCCGGGCTGGTGGAGCTGCGTCAGGCGCTGTACAAGGAAGCGATCGGGCGGAACATCGACCTGGGCACGTGGGAGAAGCTCGCGGACGAGGATCGGCTGGAACGCTTCGAGCACGAGTTCGTGTACCGGAGCGAGAGCGGGAGCCTGATCGCGGGGCGGCTGTGGTCCTCCACGGACGGGCGCGGACGGGCGAAGTACCCGATGATCGTGTGCGTGGAGGCGTCGCCGGCGTACCGGTCGTGGCTGATGTTCGAGGCGCTGCCCGAGCTGGCCAGGGCCCAGGAGCGGTACGCGGGCGCGGGCACGGCCGAGGAGGTCCGCTCGCTGCACGCCTCGCTGGCCGATCGTGTGGTCCGAAGCGCCGAGGGAGCTACCCCCGGCGAGGATCCCGATCAGGCGACCGCGCTGCGCGAGCTGTCCGAGTCCGGGATCGGGGGGGGGCACGAGTCGATCTTGCGCGTCGTGTACGCGGCGGAGCGCGACCTCGGCCTGCTGCTCGGGCGGATCCCGTCCGGGACACAGGGCAGCGTGTCCACGCGTGCGGGCTCGATCCGCGTGCCCAGGGGTGGTGGGGGGCTCGCCGAGGGGCTGTGGCGTTGGAGCGTGGTGTTCGAGCGCGTGACGCCCCGCCGGCTGGGGCTGATGGTGATCGGATCGGGCGGGCGAGACTGGGTGGACGTGGTGGTTGGGCGTGCGGGGGCGGACGCGTGGGAGTGTGTTCGGACGAATTCGAGCGCCCTGCCCATCGTCTCGGAGATTCCGTATACCATTGATCCGTCCGTTCGCGACCGGCTTCGTGGTATTCTCCCCTGAGTGGGTCGCGGCGCGTGGGGCGAGAGCCCGACGGTCGGATTGGACACGGATGTTCTCGCGATCTTGACCCTTTGTGACGCCCGGCGCTCTGTGCCGGCTGCGGGAGCGTGAGCATGCGTGTGACCGATCGAGTGTTGTCTCCGATTGTCGCGGTCGGGCTGGCCGTGCTGGCCCTGGCCTGCGCCCCCGCGACGGCGCAGGTGGGGTTCGACGAGCCCGACGTGAACACCGAGCCCGGCGCCCCGGGCGACCCGGTCGAGGGCGGGCGGCTGGTGGACGACTCCGGGCGTGAGATCAGGCCCAGCTCCGGTCTGGTCCGGCGCCGTCGCGCGGCCCGCATGGACTCGTTCGTGGTCCGGTACTCCGAGAGCCAGGCGCCGCGACGCGACCACCCGTCGATCAACGAGGTCGCGGCGCTCGAGACGCAGCTCGCGGTCCGCAACGGCATGGTGGTGACCACGGACGAGGCGCGGGCGGGGGACCGCCTGTTCACCGCGCCGCTGACGGAGATCGGCGAGCAGGGGACCGCGATCAGCCGCGCGGCCCTCGAGCAGATGGGCACCGAGATCCGGGACTGGCTGTTCGAGCGGGGCTTCCTGGCTCGCGTGGAGCCGGCTATCCCGCCGGGGGCGGAGCTCGCGGCCTCGCCGGTCGCGCTCGACGTGCTGATCGATGTCGGCCCCTACCCGGTGGGCGAGCTGCGGGCCCGCTACCTCGAGGAGCACCCCGACCACCCGACCATCGAGGAGCTGTTCCAGACCGAGGTGGTGCTGAGCCTGGCCCCGGGCGGGTGGATCGCCGAGGATGCCCGGTTCGAGACGCGGCGCATCGCGATCGGAGACCTGACCCGGCTCGAGACCACGGACTTCTACTTCAGCGCGCTGCTCGCGGTGAACGAGGCGATCCGCGATGCGCTGCTCGACCGCGGGCTCATCGGCGTGCTGGTCGCCGCGGATCCGAACGCGATCCGCCTGCGTGACCTCGAGGACAACCGGCCCATCGACGACGACTCGCTGAACCTGGTGATCTTCACAGGCGTGGTCCGCGAGGTGCGGACGCTGGCCTTCGGCGCCCGCGTCGGGGACGAGGTGCGTGAGAACAACCCCGTGCACGAACGCATCAAGGAGCGGTCCCCGCTCCGCGTCTGGGACGGCGAGGGCGAGCGGAACGACCTGCTGCGTCGCGACGAGCTCGACGAGTACCTGCTGCGGCTGAACCGGACGACCGGGCGGCGCGTGGACGCGGCGATCTCGCCCGCCGACGAGCGCGGGGCCCAGCTCGACTTCCTGATCTCCGAGCGCCAGCCGATTCTGGCGTATATCCAGGTCTCCAACACGGGCACCGAGAGCACCGACGAGATCCGCTACCGGGCCGGCCTGAACATCACGCAGATCGCCAACACCGACGACGTGCTGACGCTCGACTACATCACCGCGGGGTTTGACGACTCACGCGCCGTGATCTCGACGTACGAGTCGCGGTTCTTCGGCTCCGACCGTCTCCGCTGGCGTGTTGACGGGAACTACTCCGAGTTCACCGCCTCCGACGTCGGCCTGGCGAACGAGAACTTCGAGGGCGAGTCGTACGCGCTCGGCGCGGAACTGATCTGGAACTTCTTCCAGGACGGCGACTTCTTCGTGGACGCCTTCGCGGGCGCCCGGTTCCAGCACGTGGACGTCGAGAACGTCGGCCTTGGCGTGCAGGGCGACAGCGACTTCCTGATCCCCAGGGTCGGCCTGCGGGTGGAGCGTGACCGCAAGACCACGCGCACCTTCGGCACGGTCTACGTCGAGACCAACCTGCCGGGTGCCGGCGGCACAGGGGACGCCAACGAGCTGTCCCGCCTCGGCCGCCTGTTCGTGGACGACGAGTGGTTCGTCGCCAAGTGGAACCTGTCGCACTCGTTCTACCTCGAGCCGCTGCTGAACCGCGCTTCCTGGGCGGACCTGCAGACGCCGAGCACCTCGACGCTCGCGCACGAGATCATGCTCAGCGCACGCGGCCAGTACGCCCCCGACCACCGGCTGATCCCGCAGGAGCAGCAGGTCGCGGGCGGCCTGCACACGGTTCGCGGGTACCCCGAGTCCGAGTCCGCCGGCGACTCGGTCTACATCGGCAGCGTCGAGTACCGCTTCCACGTGCCCAAGGCGCTCGCCTATCGCGAGGACGCCGGCACGCTGTTCGGCAGCCCGTTCCGGTGGCGTCCGCAGGAGCCGTTCGGCGAGGCGGACTGGGACCTGGTGCTGAAGGGGTTCGTGGATGCCGGGCAGACCGAGAACACGGAACGCCTCCCGTTCGAGTCCGACGAGACGCTCGTCGGGGCCGGTGTGGGCGTCGAGTTCTCGTTCCGTCGCCGGTTCACCGCCATGGTGGACTGGGGCTTTGCGCTGGAAGACACCGAGGACAAGAGCGTCGAGAGTGGCGATAACGAGATCCACTTCTCGGTCACGGCGTTGTTCTAGGGCGTTGGGGGTGTGAAAGTCTGATTTGTTCGTAGGGGGCGAGAGTGCCCTCCGGTAGACTGGCAAGAGCGGTCGGGTTCGGTGCGGGACGTCTCACAGACTGGAGATCCACGTGGCAGATACGAAGGAATCGATGGGGCTGAGGCTGAGGGCTCGAGCGGGCGGCGCGGTGTCGCGCTGGTCTCGCAACGCCGCCGCGGCCGCCGCGCTGGCGTCCGTGGTCGCGACTCCGTGCGCGGTCGCCGGCCCGACTGGCGAGTCGGTGGTGGTGGGGGACGTCACGTTCACGCGCAACGGCAGCCACCTGACCATCACCGCCAGCGACGGCTCGGTCATCCAGTACGACTCGTTCAACCTGTCGCTCGACGAGATCGTGACCTTCCTGCAGCCCGGCTCCGACGCGCGGGTGTACAACCACATCCTCGGATCGATGCCCTCGCACATCGACGGCAGCATCTTCGCCAACGGCGTGGTCTACTTCGTGAACCCCGCGGGCGTCGTGTTCGGCCCCAACGCGGTGATCAACGTCGGGGGCATCTACGCCGCCGCCGCCGAGCTCTCCCGCGCCGACTTCCTCGCCGGGCGCGACCACTTCACCAACGCCTCGGGCGCGGTCGTCAACCACGGCGAGATCGTGGGCTCCCGCATCCACCTCCTGGGCAACCAGGTGCAGAACCACGGCAGCCTCCGGGCCGACGGCGGTCTGGTCATGCTCGCCGCGGGCGACTCGTTCCTCGTGACCGAGGACGGCTCGGGCATCATGGTCCGGGTGGACGGGCGCAACGCGATGCTCGGCCCCTCCGCGGGCGCGACGACGCCGGGCCTGGGCTCGCAGGCTGGCGTGCTGAACACGGGCTGGATCGACGCCGGCTCCGGCACCGCGGTCCTCGCCGCGGGCGACCTGTACGCGCTCTCGATCCACAACCTCGGCTCGATCGCCGCCTCGGGCGGCGACATCCACCTCGGCGCCAACGACGGACTGGTCGTCAACGACGGCACGCTCGACGTGTCGGCACAGGGCGACGCCGGCTCGGTCGTCGTCCGTGGGCCCAGCGTGCTGAACCGGGGCTCCGTCCTCGCCGATTCGGCCAACGGTGCCGCGGGCTACGCCGAACTGACCAGCCAGAACCACACGCTGCTGCTCGGTCAGAGCGTCGTGTCTGCCAGCGGCGGTGCGGGGCACGCCTCCGGCGGCGAGATCCTGATCCACAGCTACAACGGCCTCAGCGTGCTCTCGGGCAACGCCTCCCTCAGCGTCTCCGGCGGCGCACGCGGCGGCGACGCGGGCTTCATGGAGTTCTCAGGGCATTCGATGATCCTGCGGGGCCACCTCGGGCTCGAGGCCGCGGACGGCTTCGCCCACGGCACGCTCCTCATCGACCCCTACGACCTGTTCATCGTCGAGACGCTCAGTCCGCCCGCGAACGACAACCTCGACGCGAACGACTTCGACCCGACCGGCCTGCTCGACTTCACCGAGGGCAGCTCGATCGCGGGCACGTCCAACGAGATCGCCGCGAGCACGCTCGAGGGGCTCGACGAGGCGAGCATCATCCTGCAGGCGGTCAACGACATCTTCGTGCAATTCGAGCTGGACTTCACCGGCAGCACCGCCACCTCGCTCACGCTGGAGGCCGGGCGTCACCTGCAGGTCGATCACGCCATCCGCGGGCTCGACTCGCTCACGCTCACCGCGAACGCGAACATCATCGGCTCGATCGCCGACACCGGCGACGTAATCTGGAACACCGGCGCCGCCGAGGTCATCGACGGGCTCGACAGCCTGACCGTCTCGGGCGTCAACGTGACGCTGGGCTCAAACCTGAGCTTCACGAACCTCAACTCGGCCTCGCTCACCGCCACCGCGGGCGACGTCAGCGCCAACTTCACCGGCGACCTGGTCTTCGGCGGGGCCTTCGAGGCCACAGGCCAGAACATCCTGCTCGGCGCCGGGATCACGAGCATCACGGCCGAGGGTCTGACGCTCAACGGGACGCTGAACTCAGACTCGGTCGGGGCCCTCACCCTCGACGCCGGCGCCGGCACGCTGACGCTGGGCGATCTGGTCGCCAACACCGCGACCGACGTCGTGCTCCGCGGCAACAGCCTGGTCGGCAACGGCTCGATCAACGCGGCGCTCGGCAACATCTCGATCGAGACCGGCGGCACCCTCACCGGTTCCGTCCTCGCCGGCGGCAACCTCACCACCACCGGCGGCGTGAGCCTTGACGGCTCGGCCTCCGCGGGCGGCAACATCAACGCCGCGTCGGACCTGATCGCGGGCGGAGCGCTCGCCGCGGGCGGTCTGCTCGACGTGCAGGGCAACGCGGGCGCTGGCGGCGACGTGACCGCGGGCACCACCATCAACATCCTCGGCACGCTCACGCTGAGCGGGGCCGGGCTGCAGTCCGTCGAGGCCGGCGGCCAAGCGACCATCGGCGGGCTGGTCTCCAAGGCCAGCGGCAACCTGCTGATGGAGGCCGGGCTGGGCGGGGGCGGCATCCTCGTGCTCAACGGCGGGGCCTCCGCGGCCGGCGGATCACTCACGCTCAACTCCGACGCCGAGGTCGCGGGCGACCTGGTCTCGGGCGCCGACCTCACGCTCGACAACTCCATCACCCTCACCGGCAACGCCGACCAGACGCTCAGCTCCGGCGGCACGCTCACCATCGCGCAGGCGATCAACAAGGCACAGGGCAACCTCAACCTCAACGGCGACACCGCGGTGAACGTCGATGCGGGCGTGACCCTCGGCGGTGGCGCCTTCCAGAGCACGGGCGGCACGTTCGACAACACCGGCTTCGCGATCACCGCCGACTCAATCACCATCAACCACGACGGCGCCGTCACCGTCGGGGGCGACCTCCTCGGCACCACCCTCGTGGACGTCCGGGCCGGGGCCGGCAACGGCACCGACAACCTCAGCGTCCTCGGCGTCACCGTGCAGGGCTCCACCGTCGCGCTGCGGGCCGGCGACGGGAACGGCGGCGGCAACACCTCCTCGGTGTCCGTGCTCGCCACCACGAGCTTCAACGGCGTCAACGACTTCACGGTCGAGCAGGACGCGGCCATCGATACCGCTGCTTCGGGTATCACGCTCGCGCTGTTCAACGGCGGGCTCGGCTCCAGCTACACGCTGACCTCCGCGGACTCGTTCGTGACGGTGTCGGACAGCACGCTCCCGGCCGGCCTGGACTTCGCGGTGAACGCAGCGCAGAACATCAACGTGAACTCAGCCCTGAACGTCAATTCCTTCACCAGCAATTCCGCGAGCCAGACGGTCTTTAACAGCGGTGTCACCGCGGCCCAGGCCATCGCGGTCACCGGGCAGGCCCAGGTGCAGCAGGCCCTCACCGCCGGCTCGACGATGACCTTCGCCGGGGCCACGACGGTGAACAGCAACGTCTCCGCAAACGGCGCCCTGACCTTCCAGGACTCGGCCGTGGTCTCGGTCAACATCGCGACCACCGGCTCGCTCGCCTTCGAGGGCGGCGCCACGTTCTCGTCGCTGGCCGGCCAGTCCGTGTCGGCCTCCAGCGTCGCCTTCGACCAGGGCGCCAGCAAGGCGACCGGGTCGCTCGCGGTGAACTCCGCGACCACGACCGCGGGCGGGCAGATCAACGTTGCGAGCGGGTCATTCACCACGACGGGTGACCTCACGACCAATTCGAACGTCACGGCCGCGCAGTCGGTCGGCATCGGCGGGAATCTCATCGCCCAGTCCGGCGGCCCGGTGGCCATCACGGGCGGGAACGATGTCGCCGTGACCGGGGACGCGAGCGCCACCTCCGGCGGGCTCCTGCTGGATTCCGCCACGGTCAGCGCGGGCTCGCTGACCAGCACCGCCGGTGGGGACATCACCTCAACCGGCAACACGACCGTCTCGGGCGATATCGACATCGCCGGAGCACTGTCCGTGGCCGGCACGCTGACCCTGGACGCAGCCGGGCTCCAGACCGCCAGCGCCGCAGAGGGTATGGACCTCGATTCGGGCCTCACCCGGACCGGCGGAGCGCTGGTCCTCAACACGTCCGGAGGACAGCTCGACCTGGCAGGCAACCTCTCTGCGACCAATGACGTGACCCTCAACAACAACGTGCTGCTGAGCGGGCTCGCCAACCAGACGCTCGCCACCGGTGGTTTCCTCACGCTGAACGGCACCGTCACCAAGTCCACGCAGAACCTGACCCTGTCGGCGCTCTCGATCCTCGGGTCATCCGCCGCTGTCACGGCCAGCGCGGGCGGCCTCCAGATCAACGCCCCGACGACCCTGACCGGCGCCGACCTGTCGGGCAACACATTCGTCAACTTCACCGGCGATGCCAGCGTCGCGAGCGTGACCTCGGCCAACGGTTCCATCGACTCGCTCGACGCCCTCACCGCCACCGGCGATATCACGGCTTCCAACGGCAGCGTCATCGTCGGCGGATTCCTCACCGCCGGGCAGAACGTCACCGGGAATACCGGGGTGGTCCTCTTCTCGGGCGGCTCGGTCACCGGCGACCTCAACAGCACCGGCATCGTCGACGTCTTCGGCGCGTTCAGCCTCGGCGGCGACGCCACCGGCGACACGCTGAGTTTCGCGTCAACCCTCACGCTGACGGGCAACGGCACGCAGACGCTGTCCGCGACGGGCGGGTTTGACTCGGGTGCCATCACCAAGGCCGATGGCGACCTCGCCATCGACGGCGGCACGAGCACTTCCCTCAACGGCAACGTGCTCGCCTCCAACGGATCGCTCAGCATCTCGGGCGGCAACGCCTCCATCGGAGGCGGGGTCTCGTCCGTCGCCGCGTCCGGCTCGGTGGCCTTCAACGACGGGCTGAACTTCCTCACCGCGCTCACCATCGCGAGCACCGGTGGGCAGCAGATCACGCTGGGAGGCAACGTCGCGGGCGGTGACGTGCTCTCGCTGCAGACCACCGGCAACACCCAGATCGACGGCTCCCTGACGGCCGAGTCGCTTGTCACCGACGCGGGCGGCACCACGACCATCGCGGGCGGGTTCGTCGGCACCAACAGCGGCCAGACTTACAACGACCAGGTCGTGCTCGCCGCCGGCGCCACGCTCTCCAGCTCCGGCGGCAACATCGAGTTCGCCCAGGGCATCACCGGCAACAACGCCCTCGCGACTTCCACCTTCGGCGACACCATCCTCAGCGGCGGCGCCGACATCGCCTCCTGGACCACCGGCGTCTTCGGGCGCACCGTGCTGAACGCCGGCGTCACCACCAGCGGCGATCAGACCTTCCAGAACCTGCTCGTGCTCAACTCCGCGGCCACGCTCGCGGGCGGCAACGTCGCGATCAACGCGGGCGTCTCCGGTGCCGGGCAGGACCTGACCATCAACTCCGCCGGCCTCACCGATCTCCGCGGCGGGATCACGCTGGCGAGCCTGACCACCGACGGCGCGGGCACACTCAACCTCGGGGCGAACATCGCGACGACCGACGGCTTCGCACTCGGCGAGTCCGACGCCGTGCTGGTCGCCGATACCTCGCTCACCGACTCCAACGCTGCGGGGCTCGACCTGGCCAACGGGTTCAGCGGGGCCTTCGGGCTCACCATCAGTTCCGCGGGCGACCTCACCCTCTCCGGCGGCACCTACACCCAGCTCTCGAGCGTCTCGCTCGTCTCCGGCGGCGACGTGCTCGTGCAGGCCCAGCTCGGCGAGTCCGGCGGCCGCATCGGCACGCTCTCGATCCGCTCCGGCGACCTGAACACCGACCCGACCGACCCCGGCTTCGATCCGACCGACCCGGGCAAGATCGTCTTCGACGTCACGGAGATCTTCACCACCGGCGACGTGCTGCTCAACGCCACGGGCCACTCCGTCGTCCCGCACCTCTCGACCATCGGCGCCACCGGCGACCTGACGATCGACTCCACCGGCGGCAGCTTCGTGATGGGACAGAACGAGAAGCTCACCGTGCCCGGCACGCTCAACCTGAACTTCGCCGGCGGCTCGGCGACCGTGGGCGACATCACCACGCTCGACGACATGATTATCACGGCGTTGTCGATCCAGATCCGCACCCGCCTCGGCCAGTTCCTGGTCGCCGAGGACCCGCTCAACCCGGGCGTCATCGCGACCGGCGAGGATCAGGACTCCGGCGTTGACTTCGTGGCGGGCGGCGTGTTCGACTGGTCCGTCGCGCCGACGGTCCTGGGCGGCAACGCCTCGGACGTGCTCTTCGGCAGCCTCGACCCGGCCAACGCCGACGTCAACAACACGCTGAACGGGTTCGTGCAGCAGGACTTCGACGGGCAGATCGAGGGCGACCTCCTCCGGTTCGACAACGGCACCGCCGACCCGTCCGACGACCTGTTCTTCGACCTCGCCTCCAGCGGCCCGACCCTGACCAACGTCGCCGAGGCCCTCGCGGGCGCCCTGCCCCGTGACACCGAGGTGCAGGAGATCCCGGCCGAGACCCCGCTGAGCATGACCGAGCTGCGCCTGCTGCGTCAGCTCTTCATCAACGCCAAGCTGCCCGACGCCGAGGAGTACCTCTCCAGCGCCCGCATCGGCGTGGCGTTGTACGACGACAACGACTCGCTCTACGCCGACGTGCCCGAGGTGACGGTCAACCGCCTGCTCAACGACCGCGTTCGCGAGGTGCTGAACTCCTTCCTGGCGCTCAAGGAGATGACCGAGGAGGAGGCCACGGCCGCGGGCACCGACGACCGGCGCGAGCTGGTCACGGACCTGCTCAACCGGGCCCGGGTGGACTACCTCGCCGCGCTCGAGCCCGGAGAGGAGAACACCCCCCAGGCGTTCCACAGGTTCCTCTCGCAGGGCCAGTACGCCGAGACGGTGGTCTTCCTCGGGCGTCTGGACGAGCTGCTCAGCAGCGTGTCGGACCTCGGACTGACCGAGCGCGAGTTCCGGACCTCACGCCAGAAGACCCTCCAGCAGATCAAGCCGGACAACATCCCGCTCGACGAGCTGGAGATCCTGCTGGAACTGTCCAGCACCCGGGCCCGCCCGGAACCCCAGGCCCCCGTGGACGCGGAGGCCGAGACGGTCGCGGCGTTGGACTGATCCACGCCGCCGCCGATCACCCCATCGAGTGCTCCGGATCGGTCGAATCCGGATGAGCCTGTGGATCGCGCAGATTCCGCGCCGATTTCTGAATCACCGTTCCCCTCCCCGGGGCGGACCCGGCTTGTGCTAAAGGGCCCGGTATGGTAGTTTGGCGCTCCCGTGGGCTGTCCACGCCGGGAGTGCCATCATTGAGTCTTGATCTTTCCTCCCTGATGTCTGATGTCAGTCCGGATGCGCCCTGCGGGGACGACCTGGTCTATGACCCGGACTTCATTCAGTTCGAGACCGACTTCGCCGGCAAGCCCGAGGTCGTGATGGGTGATTCGGTCCAGGAAGCCGAGGAGCCCGAGTGGGGGAGCGTCCGCAAGCAGGCCCTCGCGCTTTTGGACCGCACGCGTGACCTCCGCCTCTTTGTGCCGCTTGCCGTGGTTGAGATGCAGACGGACGGGCTCGAAGGATTGCGTGACGGGCTGAGGCTCATCAAGTGGGCGCTCGACGAGCGGTGGGACTCCGTGCACCCGCAGCTCGACCCCGACGACGACAACGACCCGCTCGAGCGGGTCAACACGCTCGCCGCGATGAGCTCGGCGATCGGGGCCGACGGCGATCCCGTTCGATTCCGCGAGCGATTCCAGAAGATGACGCTCATCCAATCGCGGATGATGGGCGCCGTCACGCTGCGGGATATCCGGCGCTCCGAAGACTCCGACGCCGAGCCCGGCGAAGACGGCGAGACCGCCGACGCACGCCGTCAGCGGATCTCAGCGATCACCTCCGAGATCGACGAGGGCGAACTGTCCGCGTCCGCCGAGACCATGGGCGAGATCGCCGAACTGGTCCGCGGGATCGATGACCGTCTGACCGACCTGGTCGGCGCGGCGCGGGCCGCGAACTTCGATGGCCTGCTGCAGGACGTCAAAGAGGCCAACGCGAAGCTGTCCGGCTGGGCGGGTTCCCGGTCGGGCGGCGGAGACACCGGCGACGAGGCCGGCTCCGGGTACGAGGAGGGTGCGGGGGCCGCGCCCGCTGGTGGCGGCGGCGGGGGTGGAGGAGTGGTCGGCGTGGGAGAGATCCGCTCGGTGGACGACGTGCAGAAGGCGCTCGACAAGATCGTGCAGTACTACCAGCGCCACGAGCCGTCGAGCCCGGTCCCGGTGATCGTCGGCATGGCCCAGGGCCTGCTGGGCAAGTCCTTCCTGGACATCGCCTCGGCCATGACACCCGAGGCGATCGAGACGATCGAACGAGTGATGGAGGTTTCACGGGGCGGGGGCGGGAGCGACAGCGAGTACGATGACGATTGATCAGTGGGAGCAGTGAACGCGTCGGGAACGACGACGCCATGTGACGGGCCGTACCGTCGAGGAGCAACGCCGTGGCAAAACAGAGCAGTCAAAAATTCATCGCACGAAACCGTGCGCCGCGTGTCCAGATCGAGTACGACGTCGAGCTGTACGGCGCGGAAAAGAAGGTCCAACTCCCGTTCGTGATGGGTGTCATGGCGGACCTGTCGGGCAACCCGGAGGAGCCGCTGCCGGCCCTGGGCGACCGCAAGTTCCTTGAGATCGACGTAGACAACTTCGACGACCGGCTCAAGTCCATGAAGCCCCGCGCCGCGTTCCGGGTTCCCAACACGCTCACGGGCGAGGGCGACCTCAACGTGGACATCACCTTCGAGAGCATGGACGACTTCTCGCCGGCCGCGGTCGCCCGCAAGATCGAGCCGCTCCGCAAGCTGCTCGAGGCTCGCGAGCAGCTCTCGAACCTGCTGACGTACATGGACGGCAAGAGCGGTGCAGAAGAACTCATCGCCAAGGCCATCAACGACCCGACGCTCATGCAGTCTCTGGCCAGCGCGGCGAAAGCCGGCGGCGACGACTCGGACGGAGAGGAATAAACCATGTCTGAAGCCGAACAGCAAGCAGCTTCCGCCGCAGAGGGACTCAGCGAGAGTGATTTCTCCGCGCTGTTGAAGAAGGAATTCAAACCCAAGTCCGACCGCCAGAAGGAGGCCGTCGAGGGCGCCGTCAAGACGCTCGCCGAGCAGGTGCTCTCCTCCGCCGACGTCGTCTCCGACGACGCCGTCCGCACCATCGAGGCGATCATCGCCGAGATCGACAAACGCCTCAGCGAACAGGTCAACCAGATCCTGCACGCCGAGGAGTTCCAGAAGATCGAGGGCGCGTGGCGCGGCCTGCACCACCTCGTCAACAACACCGAGACCGACGAGATGCTGAAGATCAAGGTCTTCAACGTCTCCAAGAAGGACCTCGGCAAGCAGCTCAAGAAGTTCAAGGGCACCGCCTGGGACCAGAGCCCCCTCTTCAAGAAGATCTACGAAGAGGAGTACGGGCAGTTCGGCGGCGAGCCCTTCGGCTGCCTCGTCGGAGACTACCACTTCGACCACTCCCCGCCCGACGTCGCCATGCTCCAGGAGCTCAGCCAGATCGCGGCCTCGGCCCACGCCCCGTTCATCACCGGCGCCGCACCGACGCTGCTCAACATGGACTCCTGGCAGGAGCTGGCCAACCCCCGCGACCTGACCAAGATCTTCCAGACCGCCGAGTACGCCCCCTGGCGCTCGCTCCGCGAGAGCGAGGACTCACGCTACCTCGGGCTGGCGATGCCCCGCTTCCTCAGCCGCCTCCCCTACGGCTCCAAGACCGACCCGGTCGAGGAGTTCGCCTTCGAGGAGGACGTCGAGGGCGCCGACCACAACAAGTACACCTGGGCCAACGCCGCGTACGCCATGGCCACCAACATCACCCGCTCCTTCAAGGCCTACGGGTGGTGCAGCCAGATCCGCGGCGTGGAATCGGGCGGCACGGTGGACAGCCTCCCCTGCCACACCTTCCCGACCGACGACGGCGGCGTGGACATGAAGTGCCCGACGGAGATCGCCATCTCCGACCGGCGCGAGGCCGAGCTGGCCAAGAACGGCATGATGCCGCTCCTGCACCGCAAGAACACCGACATGGCCGCCTTCATCGGCGCCCAGTCGCTCCAGCAGCCCGCCGAGTACGACGACCCGGACGCGACGGCCAACGCCAACCTCGCGGCCCGCCTGCCGTACCTGTTCGCGACCTGCCGGTTCGCGCACTACCTCAAGTGCATCGTCCGCGACAAGATCGGCTCCTTCGCCGAGCGCGAGGACATGGAGTCGTGGCTGAACCAGTGGATCAGCAACTACGTCGAGCCCAACCCGGCGCAGGCGTCCGAGGCCGACAAGGCCCGCAAGCCGCTCGCCGGTGCGGAGGTCACGGTCGCGGAGGTCGAAGGGAACCCGGGGTACTACACCTCGAAGTTCTTCCTGCGTCCGCACTACCAGCTCGAGGGTCTGACGGTCTCGCTGCGGCTGGTCTCCAAGCTGCCGAGCGGGAAGGGTGGTTGATCGGGCCGGGGAACCCCCGGTCCGCGTCGGGCGCACCCCGTGCCCGTCGTTGCGGGGCCGTGCGTACGCCGGCCTGAGGTACGAGTGAGCGCGACCCGGGCGACAGGCCCGGCACTGAAAGGACATCCACATGATTCTGGTCAAGATTGATTCGATCCCCGGCGACTTCGATACCAAAGAGCTGAAAAAGCACATCGCGTGCACCAGCTGCAGCTGGGACATCGAGCGTGAGCCCAAGGAGGCCGGCAAGGCCGGCACCACCGACATCAACCTCGGCATCGCCGAGCTGCCCCCGCTCGAGTTCTCCAAGCTCATGGACAAGGCCTCGGTGTTCCTCATGCAGAACGCCATCGCGGGCCACTCGCTCGGCACGGTCGAGGTGAAGTTCCTCACCACCGCCGGCACCAAGTCCGAGGCCAAGGTCTACCTCGAGTACAAGCTCGACACCGCCGTGGTCTCGTCCTGGAGCATGTCCGGCACGGAGGACGACCGCCCCGAGGAGACCTTCAAGCTCTGGTACAAGAAGGTCTGGATGCAGTACTGGACCACCGAGGACGGCAAGACCTACACCAAGGCCGGCTCCAAGGGCTGGGACCGCACCAAGCAGGTCGAGTGGAGCATCTGACACGGTCCCTCCCGCACCCCGGGCCGCCCGGGACGCGGGCGTGACAACGTTCGAGTTCGCGGGCGGTCGTGTTGGGCGCGAGGGAAGCCCGGCACAACCGCCCGCGGCGTTTGCTGCCCCCCACGGGGCGGGACGGAGCAGTGATGGCCGACCTCAAGTCCATGCTCTCGGAGGGCGACCTCGCGGGCGCGATCGAGGCCGCGAAAGACGGCGTGCGCGACAAGCCCTCGGAGCTCGGTCCGCGTGTCCTGCTCTTCCAGCTCTTCGCCGTCACGGGCGACTGGGAGCGGGCGATGACCCAGCTCAACGTCGCCGCCGAGCTCGACCCGCTCGCGCTCCCGATGGCCCAGACCTACCGCCAGGGGCTCAACGCCGAGGCCTTCCGGGCCGAGGTCTTCGCGGGCAAGCGGTCCCCGCTCGTGCTCGGCGAGCCGCCCGAATGGATCGGGGCGATGTTCGAGTCGCTCCGCCTGCTCGCCGACGGCAACCACGACGCCGCGACAGCCATGCGTGATCGTGCCCTCGCCGGCGCGCCGGCCGTCTCGGGAACGGTCAACGGCACGGCCTTCGAGTGGATCATGGACGCCGACATGCGGTTCGGCCCCGCGCTCGAGTGCGTCGTCAACGGCAAGTACTACTGGGTCCCCTTCGAGCGCATCAAGCAGGTGCTCATCGAGGAGCCCGCCGACCTCCGCGACATGGTCTGGACCGCCGCCCAGTTCACCTGGGTCAACGACGGCCAGGCCGTGGGCCTCATCCCGACCCGCTACCCCGGCAGCCCCGCCTCGGACGACCCGCTCGTGCAACTGGCCCGCAAGACCGACTGGGTTGACGCCGGCGGCGGGCTCGAGTCCGGCCTCGGGCAGCGACTGCTCGCAACCGACGCCGACGACGTGCCCCTGCTCGAGGTGCGGGAACTCAACCTGAACACCAGCGACGGATGAACCACTCGGAGACCGCACCGTGCCGGACCTGACCACATCCGAGACCCTGCAGCCCTCACTGCTCGACCGTCTGACCGACGAGGAGCCGGGCAAGGAGGTCGAGTCGCGCGAACGGCGCGTGCTCTCGCTCAACCGCCTGCGCGAGGCAGTCATCCGCGACCTCACCTGGCTGCTGAACTCCGGCAACCTCGAGTCCACCGGCATGCTCGAGGGATACGAGCACGCCGAGAACTCGGTCATCAACTACGGCCTGCGCGACCTCACCGGCGTCACAGAGAGCACCGTGGACATCTCCGACCTCGAGCGTGCGGTCCGCGAGAGCGTCCGACGCTTCGAGCCACGCATCCTGCCCGACTCCCTCCGCGTCAAGGTCGTCGAGCAGGCCGACAACCTCGCGGCCAGCGGCAACCGCCTCGCCTTCGAGATCGAGGGCGACCTGTGGGCACGCCCCCTCCCGGAACACCTGTACCTCCAGACCGAGGTCGATCTGGAGGACGGCACCATCCGGATCGAGCGGGCCTCAGGGTAACACGGCATGGACGACCGACTCCTCAGGCTGTACAACCAGGAACTCCAGCACGTCAAAGAGCTGGGCGGGGAGTTCGCGTCCCAGTTCCCCAAGATCGCCGGCCGCCTCGGCATGGAGGGCCTCGACGTCGCCGACCCCTACGTCGAGCGGCTCCTCGAGGGCTTCGCCTTCCTCGCCGCGCGGGTCCAGCTCCAGATCGAGAGCGAGTTCCCGAAGTTCACCGAGCACCTGCTCTCGACCCTCGCCCCGCACTACCTCAGCCCGCTCCCCTCCATGGCCATGGTGCAGTTCCAGCCCGACATGAGCGAGGGCTCCCTCGCCGAGGGCCCGGAGCTCCCACGCGGCTCGGTCATCAAGTCCGGCACCAACCGCGACCGCAACACGCCCTGCACCTACACCACCGCACACGCCCTGCGCCTCTGGCCGGTCGAGATCGCCGAGGTGGACTACCAGACGCGCAACATCGCCTCGCTCGAACTCGGCAACGTTGACAACGTCCGCGCCGTCCTCCGCCTGCGACTCCGCACGCTCGGCGGCATCCCCTTCGCCAAGCTCCCGATGGACGAGCTCGTCGTCCACCTCCGCGACGTCGGCACCGGCTCCTACCGCCTCTACGAGCAGCTCTTCTCCCACGTCGTCGGCCTCGCGGTGCACGACACCGGGCGACCGCCCGCGTGGACCCACCGCTGCACCAAGGGAGGCGTCCGCCAGATCGGCTACGAGCCCGACGAGGCCATGATCCCCGTCGGCCGGGCCGGCTTCGAGGGCCACCGGCTGCTCCGCGAGTACTTTGCCTTCCAGCCGAGGTTCATGTTCGCCGGCATCCACGGCCTGCAGGAGGGCCTCGCCCGCTGCCAGGGCACCGAGGTGGACGTCACGCTGCTGCTCAGCCAGGCCGACGTCGAGCTCGAAGGCGCCCTCACGCGCGAGCACCTCCACCTGCACTGCACGCCCGCCGTCAACCTCTTCGAACGACGCATCGACCGCATCCACCTCAACGACGAGCACAGCGAGCACCGCGTCGTGGTCGATCGCACCGCACCGAACGATTTCGAGGTCTTCGACATCGTCGAGCTCGAAGGCTTCGGCGCACGCGGCGAGGGCAACTTCCAGACCTTCGAACGCTTCTACTCCTCCGCAGACACCCGCTCGCAATCGGGCACCCGCCACTTCAGCATGCGCCGCGTGCCACGCCTGCTCAGCCAGCGCGAGCAGCAGAAGGACCGACGCGCGACCCGGTACGTGGGCAGCGAGGTCTACATCTCGCTCATCGATCAGTCCGCCCCGCCCTATGACGAGGCCCTCAAGCAACTCGGCGGGCGCGTCCTCTGCACCAACCGAGACCTGCCCGTCCAGATGCCGCTCGGCACCGGCCAGACCGACTTCACACTCGACTCCGGGCTCCCGGTCAAGGCCATCCGCTGCCTCGGCCAGCCCACCACGCCCCAGCCCGCCTACCCCTCCGGTGAGACCTCCTGGCGGCTCATCTCGCACCTGATGCCCAACTACGGCTCGATCTTCGACGGAGACCGCGGCAGCGCCGCCGAGTCGCTCCGAGAGATCCTCGCCCTGTACGCCAACACCAACCGCCCCGAGGTCCGACAGCAGATCGACGGCGTCAGGGCCATCACCTCCGAGCCCATCGTGCGAAGGCTGCGTCGAGGAGGGCCGGTCTCGTTCGCACGCGGGCTCGAGATCGGCGTGGAATTCGACGAACTCGCCTTCGAGGGCGTCGGCGTCTTCGTGCTCGGCGCCGTCCTCGAGCGATACTTCGCCCTGCACGCCACCATCAACGTCTTCACCGAATCCGTTATCCGTTCCGAACAACGCGGAGAGATCAAGCGATGGCCTCAGAGGCACGGCCTGCGCCGCAACATCTGAGCGAGCGGATCGGGGACGACCCGCGCCGCTTCGACTTCTATCAGCTCATGCGGCTGATCGAGTGCGCGCACCCCGAGCTCCCGCGTCTGGGGCAATCAGCCAGGCCCTCTCAGGACCCCGTCCGCTTCGGGCAGGAGCCCACCGTCGCCTTCCCGCCCACCGCCGTCGCCGGCGTCCGCAGGCAACGCAAGTCCACCCAGCAGCAGGTTGACGTCTTCTTCTTCGGCCTGCTCGGGGCCAACGGCCCCATGCCCCTGCACTTCACCGAGTACGTCCGCGAACGCGACTACAACAGCCACGACCCGACCCTCAGAGCCTTCCTCGACATCTTCCACCACCGGATGATCACGCTCCTCTACCGGGCGTGGGGCGCCGCACGCCCGGAGGTCCAGCGCGACCGGGCCGGCTCGGACCGCATCTCCGGATACATCGGTTCGCTGATCGGTCTGGGCGACGACCCGCTCCTCGACCGGAGCACCGTCCCCGACGACGCCAAACGTTTTTACGGCAACCGGCTCAACGCCCCCAGCCGACCCGCCGAGACCCTCGCCACGATCCTCGCCGACGATTTCGGCGTGCCAGTCTCAATCGAGCCGTTCATCGGAAACTGGATCGAGATCCCGAAACAGAACCGGTGCCACCTCGGAGCCTCTCAAGCCTCCGGCACGCTCGGCGAGTCCATTTTCTGCGGCGAGCAGCTCTGGGACTGCCAGTCCCGCTTCCGCATCGTCATGGGCCCAATGTCGATCGATCACTTCCGAACGTTCCTCCCGGGCTCGCGCCGGTTCACCCGACTCCGCGACTGGGTCCGCTCCTACCTCGGACGCGTCCTCTCCTGGGAGGTCCAGCTCATCCTCCGGGGCGAGGACGTCCCCCCCACCAAGCTCGGCGGCGATTCCCGACTCGGGCTGACCACCTGGCTCAGCACCACCCCCCCCGACCACGACGCCGACGACGCGATCTTCGATTCCGGAGACCCCTGACGCTCGCCCTCACACCAGTTCCCATCGGGCCCACCGCCCCGTTCTGACAGGACCCCACCATGGCTGAGATCCCCCGTTCGAATCTCTTCGGCAAGCTGAACCCGGTGGCCTTCAAGTCCATCGAGGCCGCGACGGTCTTCTGCAAGATGCGCGGCAACCCCTACGTCGAGCTCGTCCACTGGATCCACCAGATCCTCCAGCTCCAGGACACCGACCTGCACAAAATCGTGCAGCAGTTCAACCTCGAGCCCTCAGCCCTCGCACGCGACATCACCGAGAGCGTGGACAAACTCCCACGCGGCGCCTCCTCCATCTCCGACCTCTCCTCCCACATCGAGGAGTCCGTCGAACGCGGCTGGGTCTACGCCACCCTCCTCTACAACGAGCCCCAGGTCCGCACCGGCTACCTCATGGTCGGCATCGTGAAAACCCCCGGCCTGCGCCGCGTGCTCGACTCCATCTCCGACGAATTCAAGAAGATCAAGACCGACACGCTCGTGGAACGCTTCGACGAGATCATCGCCGGCTCCAGCGAGGAGGGCCTCCGCACCTCCGACGGATTCGCGCCCGGTGGGGGGGGCGGCGAGCCCGGCGAGGCCTCCGGGGCCATGTCCCCCGCCCAGATGGGCAAGCAGGAAGCCATCAAGCAGTTCTGCAAGGACCTCACCGAGGAAGCCCGCTCCGGCAAGATCGACCCCATCGTCGGGCGCGACGAGGAGACCCGCCAGGTCATCGACATCCTGATGCGTCGGCGTCAGAACAACCCCGTGCTCGTCGGCGAGGCCGGCGTCGGCAAGACCGCCGTCGCCGAGGGCTTCGCCCACAAAATCGTGGAGGGCGACGTCCCGCCCTCCATGCAGAACGTCAAGCTGCTCGAGCTCGACGTCTCAGCCCTCCAGGCCGGCGCCTCCATGAAGGGCGAGTTCGAGCAGCGCCTCAAGCAGGTCATCGAGGAGGTCCAGGCCTCCGAGACCCCCATCATCCTCTTCATCGACGAGGTGCACCGCCTCATCGGCGCCGGCGGGCAGGCCGGCACCGGCGACGCCGCCCAGCTCCTCAAGCCCGCCCTCGCACGAGGCCTGCTCCGCACCGTCGCCGCCACCACCTGGGCCGAGTACAAGAAGCACATCGAGAAGGACCCCGCCCTCACGCGGCGCTTCCAGACCGTCATGGTCAACGAGCCAGACGAGGAACGCGCCATCCTGATGATGCGCAAGGTCGCCGGCATCTTCGAGAACCACCACAAGGTTCAGATCCTCGACGAGGCCATCGAGGCCGCCGTCCGCCTCAGCCACCGCTACATCCCCGCCCGCCAGCTCCCCGACAAGTCCGTCTCACTCCTTGATACCGCCTGCGCCCGTGTCGCCATCGGCCAGCACTCGGTCCCGCCCGAGGTTGACGACGCCCGCAAACGCATCCAGGCCCTCGAGACCGAGACCGGGATCCTCACGCGTGAGGAGGCCACGGGCTCCAACCACGCCGAACGTCTCTCCGAGATCGCCGAAAGGATCGCGGAGGAACAGGCCACCCTCGAAACCCGTGAGGCCGCCTGGAAGGAGGAGAAGGAACTCGTGGACCAGATCCTCGAGATCCGCGCCAAGCTCCGCGGCCCGACCGGCGCCGAGCCCGTCGAGGCCGACGCCGCCGACGAGGCCGCGGAAGAGGCCGCGTCCGAGCAGGGCGAAGAGACCCTCACCGACGAGGCCCGTGCCGACCTCCGCGCGCAGCTCGTTGACCTGCAGGCCAAGCTCTCCGAGCTCCAGGGCGAGTCGCCCCTGATCCTGCCCTCCTGCGACGAGACCGCCATCGCCGCCGTCGTCTCCGACTGGACCGGCATCCCCGTCGGCAAGATGGTCAAGGACGAGGCCCAGGCGGTGCTCGACCTGGCCAAGACCCTCTCGCAGCGTGTCGTCGGCCAGGACCACGCCATGGACATGATCGCCCGACGCATCCAGACCTCCCGCGCCGGACTCGACAACCCCAACAAGCCCATCGGCGTCTTCATGCTCGCCGGCACTTCCGGCGTCGGCAAGACCGAGACCGCCCTCGCGCTCGCCGAGGCTCTCTACGGCGGCGAGCAGAACGTCATCACCATCAACATGTCAGAGTTCCAGGAGGCCCACACCGTCTCCTCGCTCAAGGGAGCCCCCCCCGGCTACGTCGGGTACGGCGAGGGCGGCGTCCTCACCGAGGCCGTCCGGCGCAAGCCCTACTCCATCGTCCTCCTCGACGAGGTCGAAAAAGCCCACTCCGACGTCCACGAGATCTTCTTCCAGGTCTTCGACAAGGGCCACATGGACGACGGTGAGGGCCGCACCATCGACTTCAAGAACACCATCATCCTGCTGACCTCCAACGCCGGGTCGGACCTCATCATGAACATGTGCCAGGACCCCGAGCTGCTCCCCAAGCCCGAGGCACTCAGCCAGGCCCTGCGCGAGCCGCTGCTCAAGGTCTTCCCCGCCGCGTTGCTCGGACGCATCGTCACCATCCCGTACTACCCGCTCTCCGACGACATGATCCGGATGATCTCCAGGCTCCAGCTCAAGCGCATCGCCGACCGCGTGCGGGAGAGCCACTCGGTCCCGTTCGAGTACGACGACGCCGTCATCGATCTCATCGTCAGCCGCTGCACCGAGCGAGAGTCCGGCGGACGTATGATCGACGCCATTCTCACCAACACCGTCCTCCCGACCATGTCCGAGGCCTTCCTCAAGGCATTCATGGAGGGACGCGAGATCAGCAAGGTCCGCGTCACCGTCGAGAACGACGGGTTCGGATACGCCTTCGACTGATCAGGGAGAAAGCGTCGCATGAAACAGGGACAATGGGCAACCGAGTGGAAGCGGATCCGGCGCGAGCTGGACGCATCGTTCAAGAAACTCGAGACCGGCAAGGTCTTCGACAGGACGTACGAGTCCGAGCTCAAGCCGTGCGAGAAGATTCTGGTCGCCTGCGACAGGGCCTTCGCGGAGTACGCCGACTGCGACACCACCGACGAGAAGCGCGACGTGGTCAAGCGCATCTCGAACGGGCACGACGAGTACCGCAAGGCCCGCGCCAACCACAAGAAGGCGTTGGCCAAGATCGCCAAGCGGTCCTCGCCAGACATCGCCAAGGCCGTGGAAGCGATCAATCTGAAGAACGACCCCATCGAGACCAGCCTGGGCGACACCTCGGTCGCGATGCTGAACTTCGTGAGCCACGCCGCACGCGAAGAAAAGAAGATCGAGAACATCTCGAAGAGCCTGAGCGACGAGGTCAAGCAGATCAAAAAGTTCGTCATCGCCGCCCAGGGCGACAAGAAGGGCAAGGTCTACAGCAACGGCGTCGTTGACCGGGTCGAGGAACTGCACGACCTCCTCGTCACCATTGACAAAATGGTCCGCAAGAAGAAGGAAATCGAGAACTCCAAGGCCCCCCCGAAGAAGCTGCTCGCCATGGCCAAGGAACTCAAGGACCCGGACAGGCTCGTCGTCGTCGAGGAAGACGACGGCACAATCGACAAGCGGTGGATGCGCACAGTGCTCGCCGACATGCTCAAGACCGCCACCGAGGTCGAGACCTGGCGCAAGAAGACCTGGCCGAAGTAACCCCCCCGGCTCCTCCCGCCCCCCCCGCCAGCCCCCCGCCAGCCAGCTACTCGAGCTCGGCCAGCAACGCCGCGAGTTCCGGGTCCATCTCCTCGTCGTCCTCGTCTTCGTCGCTGTCGTCGTCGTCCAGGCTGGCCAGCAGCGCATCCAGCTCGGCGTCGCCTTCGTCGTCTCCGGAATCGTCGCTCTCGACCTCGTCGTCCACATCGAGATCGACGCTGTCGTCATCGTCCGGCGCGTCCGCGACATCCTCGTCATCGTCGGGCGCGCTCGGGGCCGCCTCCGGCTCCGGCTTGGGCAGCTCGCTCGGGTCCGTCCACGGCCCCGCCAGCGTCGAACCCGCCACCGACAGGAAGCTCCCGATCCTTGCCTCCGGAGCCCCCCGGACCGACAGCACCGGGATGAACCCCTGCTCCGTTACCCACCCCATCTGGCGCTCGCCCAGCAGCCGGTCCGTGCAAGGCAGCGCGACCTGGTCACCGTGCTCATCGGTCATGAAGTGGTAGGGCATGTCCCCGGCCCCGGTCACCGAGCCCACCCGCAGCTTCGCGATCGAGCCCGCCTTCTGGTACGACTGGGCCAGCATCAACGCCGCGAGCACCGCCCCGTTGGCCCACAGCATCCCGCCGATGCCGGCGCGCGTCGTGAACTCCTCGAACTCGAACGGATCGATCGGGTCGGTCTTCTTGCCGTACGGATTCCGCAGCATGAAACGCGGGCACGCCAGCCCCAGGTACGCCGCCTCCGGCAGCGACCGCAGCTGCGACCACGACTCGAGCACCAGCGGGTGCGTCTCGTCCGGGTTCGGCTTGCGGATCACCGCGTTGTGGATCCCGCTCACAAACGGCGCGTTCGCCGCCGCCGCGATCTTCGACACCCGCCCCAGCAGCTCCGCGTGCGGCGGGGTCTCCTCGAACGTGTAGCACCCCACGATCAGCGAGAGCGCCCCCTGCTGCGCGTCCTGCGAGGGCTTCTCCACCAGCATCTCGTACAGCCCGGTCTCGGTCAGGTCGTCCGCCGACGCCAGGTCCGCCGCGAGCTCCTCGGCGCTCACGTCGTACAGCACGATCTGCAGGTCCTTGCCGGTCTCCAGCCGGCGTACCAGGAATTCCACCGACCGCCACAGGCTCTCGACGGTCTGGAAGTCCGGGTCGTGCAGGATGTCGCGCATCAGGCCCGACAGCGCGTTGTCCGCGATCGCGATCAGCTCGTCCTGGGCCGCGTCGCGGGCCTCCACCACGAACGGGCCCACCGCCGAGCGGATCAGCGCCTCCGCCTCACTCGACCCCTTCTCCACGCCGGTCGGGCGGCTCATCAGCGCCCCGAAGTCGCTCAGCTTCGCGTTCGGGATCGAGCCCCCGCGGGGCTTGCTCTTCTTCCGGCGCGCCCGCACCTCGCCCGCCTCCTCGGCGAACGCACGCAGCGACTCCGCCGCCGCCTCCCACTTGCCCGAGTTCAGTTTCCGACGCAGCGCCCCCAGCTCCTCGAACGCCTCGACGTTGTCGTACAGCTCGTCGGGGTGAAAATCGTCCATCGAGCCGATCTCGATCTCTACACGCTCGTCCCCGACCGGGACCGTCAGCGAGATCCCCATCCGAGCGATCACGTCATCCAGGTTGTCCACATCCACCTTGTGCGGCTTGCGTGAGCCAAGCTCAGACCCCGCCGCCTGCTCGCCGCGGTTGGACCGGGCCGAGAAGTCACCCAGCAACGCGATCCGGAACGCCTTGCCCGGCGCCTTCGGCGTGGCGCCCGGCGTTGACCCGAAGTTGAATGTGAAGTCCATGCGTGCAACTCTCCATGCTTGGCCGGCGTGCAGACGCTCGCCCGTGTGTCGTCAGATTTGAGGGGGGCCTTGTTCCAGTGTGCGCCATCCCGCGCCCAGAGCCGGGGACGGCGTCCGAGCGGTCTCGGTCACAGGTCGTAGTTCTTTCTTCTCAACCGGTCGGACTTCTTGTTCCCCGCGTCCGGATCATGCAACCGGTCCCGGTTGCTGGGCGGGCCCTTGCGAAGCCCCCTGTCCTCGGTGCCCCACACGTTCTCGCTGTCTCGGGACGACCCCTGCCGCATGCGGCTCCCGCCCCCCCCGGCTCCCCCCGCCCCCCCGGTCCCCCCCGACGGCCCGCCGCCCGGACCCGTGCTGCGCCCGCCCCGCTGACCCTTGGCCCCGCCCGCCTTGCCCCCTTTGCCCTCGCCCTTGCCCGACTTGGCGAACCCCGCCACGTCGTCGCCCCGCTCCTTGAGCTCCTCCGCCCGCTCCTTGTGGGACCGCATCTGCAGCTGCTTTTCCATCAACGACTGGCCGTAATCATCGAAGAACGACAGCCCGGGAATGCGTCCGAGCGCCTGCAGCATGTACACGAGCTTGTCGCCGAACATCCAGCCTCCTGACCGGTCGGGGTGGTCCGACGGGCAGTCTACCAGATCCGGGTTTGGTAGGGCCCCCGCGGTCGTGGTACACTGGCGGACCGGAGGGCACCCGCTTGGCTGAGCAATCTACCGAAGAACGGTCGGTCACGATCAAGGGTCCCAAGCCCGACGCCAATCTGGTCTTCCAGAAGCTGCGCGCCTCCGAGACCCTCAACAGGGGCTTCGACTACCGGCTCGAGGTCATGAGCACCAAGAAGGACCTCGAGTTCAAGGACTTCGGCGGGCAGAAGATGTCCGTCGAGTTCACCAACAAGCAGGGCAACGGACGGGTCTTCTGCGGCTACGTCGTCTCCATGAGCCGGGTCACCGGCGTGCTCGGCGAGTCCGCCGAGTCCATGTTCACCTACCGCTTCCGCCTCGCCCCCTGGACCCGCTTCCTGAAGCTGCGCCAGGACTGCCGTATTTTCAACTCCAACGACGGCAAGGCCGCCAACAGCGTCACGGACATCCTCAAGAAGGTCTTCGCCGACGCGGGCTTCTCCTCCGACTACAGCCAGAGCAGCCTCACCGAGTCCTACTCCAGCCTGAACTACGTCGTCCAGTTCAACGAGACCGACCTCGACTTCGCCCGGCGCATGATGGAGCGAGAGGGCATCTACCACTACTTCGAGCACAAGCCCGACTCGTCCAAGCTCATCCTCGCCGACGGCCCGTCGGGCCACTCCGAGGTCACCGGCTACGAGACCATCCCCTATCGCGACGAGTCCGAGCCCAGCGCCGTGGACTCGGTCCGGGGATGGAGCCGGTGGAACTCCGTCCGCAGCGGCGCACTCGTCAGCTCCGACTACGACCACACCGACCCCGCCAAGAAGCTCGAGAAGGAATCCAAGGACAAGGGCGACCACGACCAGGCCGAGCACGAGGTCTACGAGTACCCCGGACGCTACGCCGACCCCGCCGACGGCGAACGCTACGTCAAGGCACGCATGGCCCAGCTCGCCAGCCGCTCCGACATCATCCAGGGCCACGGCAACGCGGTCGGCATCACCGCCGGCTACAACTTCAAACTCGCCGACCACTACGCCGACTCCGAGAACATCAAGTGCACCGTGATCTCCACCGAGATCGCGGCCGAGGCCGACAAGGACAACTGGGACCCCGACACCGGCAACGCTCGCTGCAAAAAGTACAAGGTCAACTTCAAGGCCATCCCCGCCACCGTCCGCTACCAGCCGCCCAGGGTCACGCCCACGCCCAAGGCCGTCGGCCCGCACACCGCCGTGGTCGTCGGACAGAAGAACGAAGAGATCACCACCGACGAGCACGGACGCATCAAGGTCCAGTTCCACTGGGACCGCGACGGCAAGTTCGATCAGGACTCCTCCTGCTGGGTCCGCGTCATCCAGAGCTGGGCACACGGCAAGTGGGGCAGCCAGTTCATCCCCAGGCACGGCATGGAGGTCATCGTCGAGTACATCGACGGCGACCTCGAGAAACCCATCGTCACCGGGTGCGTCTACAACGGCAAGAACAAGTCCCCACTCGCCCTCCCCGACGAGGCCACCCAGTCCGGCGTCGTCTCCCGCTCCACCAAGGAGGGCACCGCCGACAACGCCAACATGATCCTCCTCGAGGACAAGAAGGACGAAGAGCTCCTCTTCATCCAGGCCGAGCGGGACGCCGAGCGCATCGTCAAGAACAACGACACCCAGACCATCGGCACCGAGTACAAGGACCCCGGCGACCAGACCGTCACCATCCACAACGACCGCACCGTCACCCTGAAGGAGGGCAACGACACCCTCAAAGTCGAAAAGGGCGACCAGACGATCGACGTCAAGAAAAAGATCACCATCAAAGCCGGCGACGAGATCCACCTCGAGACGGGCAACGCCACCCTCACCATGAAGAAGGACGGCACCATCACCATCAAGGGCAAGGACATCACAATCCAGGGGTCCGGAAACATCAAGAACAAGGCCTCCTCCAACATCGAGGTCAAGGCCGGCATGAACGCCAAGGTCGAGGGCGGCATGAACGTCGATGTCAAGGCGGGCGGCAATCTCAACGCCAGTGGGGCCGTCGGCACCTTCGACGGCGGCGGTGCCTGCACCATCAAGGGCGCCGTCGTCAAAATCAACTGAGCCCAAGCATGCCACTCCTCCCGCACATCCCGGAAGACACCGACACGCGGGCCTTCCTCGCCCCCGCCGAGCTCTCCGACGACGCACTCGCCCACCTCAGAGAGGGCGACACCGTCGAAGCCTTCCTGACCCGCCTCATCGACGAACGCGAGTTCAGCGACGCCATCCGGGTCGTCGCCCGTTCGCTCCACCACCAGCACGCCGTTGCCTGGGCCCTCGACTCCGCCAGCGCCGCCCCCCCCAATCCCGACAGCGCACGCGCCGATACCGAATCCAAGTTGCTCGCCCTCGTGCAGCAGTGGCTCGACGAACCCGGCGACACGCCCGTCCGACGCGACGCACACATCGGGGCCGAGGACGCCGGCTACAACGGACCCGCGGCCTGGGCCGCCGCCGCCGTCGGCTGGTCCGGTGGCAGCATCACGCCCGCCACGCTCCCCCCCGTCGAACCCCCGGTGGGGCTCTGCGCCCGCGCCGCCTCCGCCGCGATCATCATCGCCTCCCTCGCCGACCCCGATCACATCGAGAAGAACACCGAGGCCGCCCTCCGCGTCGGGCTCGACTACGCCGCCCAGGACCCCCCCAAAGACGGCATCGCCACCGACCGCCTCGAGCGTCAGCAGCCCCAACCCTCCGAGACCGAGGACGAAACCGAGAAGCCCAGGCTCCGCTCGCTCCGCCGCTCGCCCGGCGAAACCGCCGCCCCCGAACCCAAGCCGCAGGCCCCGGAACCGCCTCCGCCGTCCGCGCCCTCACGCTCACTGCGCCGACGCTCCTCAGGCTCATCAGGATGGGGCTCGGGCGGCTCAGACAGCGACTCCGGCGGCTGGGACCCCAAGCCACTCTGACGCACCCCTCACACCCGCTCGGCCACCACCGCGTGCACGCGATACCGCAGCTCCGCACGCTCGTGCAGGCGCGTCGCCCATTCCAGCCCGTCCCGCTCCGCCACCAGACGCAGCCCCTCGATCGTCTGCCCCCCCGAGCCGGGGGTCAGCAGCGACCGCAGCACCCCCGCCGAGTCGCCCCCGAGGTCCGAACGCGGCGAGTGCCCGCCCACCCACGCACCCAGCGCCGTGGCGCTCGTGCTCCAGTCGTAGGGCGACGTCAGCACCAGCCTCCCCCCCGGTCGCAGCATCGCAGCAGCACGCTCCAGCAATTGCACCGGAGACGCCACGCAGTCCAGCACGTTGAGCGCCAGCACGCAGTCGAACGACCCCTCCGCGAACGCGGGCGCCAGCGCATCCCCGCACCACAGCGAGACCCGCGCACGCCCTTCCAGACCTACCGGCACCCGGACCGGGTCGTACAGCACCCCCGAACGCTTCGCCGTGTAGATGGCCTCGGCGTGCGCACGAACCCCCGAAGCACAGCGCAGCATCGTCAGGTTGGCGTCCAGCCCGACCACCCGCTCGTGCCCGCGTGCCGCCAGCTCGAAGCAGCACCGCCCGACCGCGCACCCCAGTTCCAGCACCGATTTACCGACATCCAGCCCGCCCGGGATCAGCCCGAGCGCCTCGTCCATCAGGCGCACCACGCCCGGCACGCCCCCGTCCGCCGGGTACGCGTCGCGCGCATACACCGACAGGTAGTACCGGTCGATGTCCTCACTCGAGCCCGGCTCAACCGTGTCCGCCAGCACGCGTTCCATCTCCGGGGGCAGGTCCTCACGCCGTCGCAGGGCGTGCTGCCCGCTCGCGAGCGCATCGCGGGCGTCCGCCCGCACCACCGGCACGCCGTCGATGATCGGGAACTCGCCCTGGCAGGCCTCGTGCACGCACCGGAGCATCCCGAACCGCACGTCCCCGTCCGAGTCCTCGAAGACGTCGGCGAGCGCCAGGCCCGTCGGACCCGCGTCCTTGTGCGCACACAGGGGGCAGATCGCGCCGCACGCCTCGGGCTCCTCCCGCCTCATCTCATCCGCCGATCTGAACCGTGGGGCAGCAGGGCGGCATGATCTTCCCGATCGGGCCGGGGATCGGGGCCACGCAGGAGGGGTGCGACGTCAGGTCGTTGGCCCGGGCCGCGGGCATCCCGCCGATGATGACCGTTCCGGACCCCTTCGCGATCATCCCGGGGCCCGCGGGCACGCACGCGGGGAGCATGCACGGGCCGGACATGTCCGTCGCGCGGGCCGCGGGGGCGCCCCCGATCAGCACGTTCGGAGCGCCCTTGATGATCGTCAGCGGGAGTCCGGGATGCGCCACTGGCGTCGGCACCGGGGCCGGCGGGTGGATCGGCGCGTGACAGTGCGGCGCGTCCTGCTTGATCATGTCTCCCATGCGGGCGGCGGGTGGCATCCGGACCTCCTGTCAGTTCCCAGCATACCCGATCTCGCACCCGTCACGCCCAGTACCATCGCTCCAGATGCCCCCCCCGAGCCCCAATCCCGATCTCAGCGAGCGTGATCCCCTGCTCGTCCCGCGCCCGGCCTCGGTCGATCTCGACCGCTCACGCCGCCACCGCCCGGGCGCCTTTCCCATCGTCACACGCGACGCCGCCCTGCCCCAGGGCGGGTACCGCCTCACCATCACCCCGGATCGCGTGCTCATCCAGTCGGCCGACGAAAGCGGCGAGCGGAGCGCCAACGCCACCATGCACCAGCTCGCCCGCCAGTACGGGGCGGACTTCCCCGTCGGGCGCATCGAGGACGCGCCCGCCCTCGCCACACGCGGCGTCATGCTCGACGTCTCACGCTGCCGCATCCCGACCATGCCCGAGTTCGAGCGCATCGTCGATCAGTTCGCGGCCCTCAAGCTCAACCACCTGCAGTGCTACACCGAGCACGCCTTCGCCTACCCGTTCGCCGAGCCGGTCTGGCGGGGGTGCGACCCGATCACGCCCGACGAGGCGCGCACACTCGACGAACTCTGCGCGCGCCGGGGCATACTGCTCGCGCCCAACCAGAACTGCTTCGGGCACCTCACCCGTTGGCTGGAGCATCCGGACTACGCCCACCTCGCCGAGACGCACGCCACATGGGACTTTCTCGGCATGCCCCGCACCGGGCCGTTCAGCCTCTGCCCGACCGATCCCGCCTCGCTCAACTTTGTGCGACAGATGCTGGACGAACTGCTCCCCTGTTTCGGCTCGACCCTGGTCAACATCGGGTGCGACGAGACCCACGACGTCGGCCAGGGACGCTCGGCGGACGCCGTCAAAGCGCACGGGCGGGGCGAGGTCTACCGCCGGTTCGTGTCCGAGGTCTGTCGGCATGTGCTCGAGAGCGGGCGGACACCCATGGTCTGGGGCGACATCGCCGTCGAGCACCCCGAGGTCGTGAGGGGGGTGGGGGGGATCGGGGGGGTGGTGGGGGGGGCGGAGGGCACCGTCGGCCTCTGCTGGGGGTACGAGCCCTCAAGCGACTTCGCGGGCATGTCACACGCCTGGCGAGCGGCCGGGCACGACTGGTGGGCCTGCCCGGGGACCAGCTCGTGGCGGAGCTTCACAGGGCGCACCAGCGAGCGCATCGCCAACATCCGACGAGCCGCACGCGAGGCCACGGCTCACGGCGCCTCGGGGCTGCTGGTCACCGATTGGGGGGACCTCGGGCATCACCAGGTCTGGCCGATCGCGCTGCTTGGGATCGCCGAAGCCGCCGACGCGGCGTGGACCGGCACCGACCGGCACGACACGTTCCTTGAGGCCGTCTCGCTCCAGGTGTTCGGCGATGACTCGCTCCGGATCGCGGGCTGGCTCGACGCGTTGGGCGACGCGGACGAACCGATCCGAGCCGTCGCCGGTGTGCGCACAGACCCGGGCACTCCCGCTCGGCTGGCCAACGCCGGGGCCCTGTTCACCGAGCTCCACACCCCGCCGGCCCCGTTCCATCTGCCAGCCTCGTCCGAGGCGTGGCTGGAGGTCGCAGCCAGGCTGGAGCGGCTGGCGAGCGATACTCCCAGCGCTGAAAGCGGTATCGATGCTCTCGTCGCCCGGGAATGCCGTCACGCCTGTGATCAGGCCACCTTTGCCGCCTGTGTCGCGGCGACTCGACGTGGCTGGGATGGCGGCGGGGGGGCAACTGGAGGGACTGTGAATCAGAGGGAGCGGCTTGAGTCGATCATCGACGAGCATCGCTCGCTCTGGCTCGAGCGGTCGCGTGCTGGCGGACTCGACGAGAGCTGCGCATACTGGCGAGAGGTGATGCATGCCTGACCTCCCCCCGGACCGGGGATCCATCGCGACCGAGCAGACCAACCCCGCCAGCGCCGGGCTGCATGCCCTCAGCGTGCGTGAGTGCGTCGAGCTGATCAACCGGGAGGACGCCCGGGTCATCGAGGCCATGCGCGAGGCGCAGGGCGACCTGGCGGCCCTGATCGAGGAGGCCGAGCCCGGGTTCGTGCGCGGCGGACGCCTGATCTATCTCGGGGCTGGCACCAGCGGGCGTCTGGGCGTGCTCGACGCCTCCGAAGCGCCGCCCACGTTCCAGGTGGCCCCCGGGCGGGTGGTCGGTCTGATCGCGGGTGGTGACGCGGCGCTGCGCACGTCGAGCGAGTCGAAGGAGGACGACCCCGACGGGGCACGCGAGGAACTGGCACGCCTCGGGCTGACGCCGAACGACACCGTGATCGGGCTCGCCGCGGGCGGAACGACCCCGTACGTCCGCGGCGCGATGGGAATCGCCAAGGAACTGTGCGACGGGTGTCGCACGGCGATGATCTCGTGCAGCCCGGTGGATCGTCCCGCGGGGTGCGACCGGCTCGTGGTGCTGGACACCGGCCCGGAGGTCGTGACCGGCTCGACCCGCATGAAGGCTGGCACCGCGACCAAGCTGGCCCTCAACACGATCTCCACCACGCTGATGGTGCGAGAAGGTCGGGTCTACGCCAACCTGATGGTGGACCTGCGCGCCACCAACGACAAGCTGCGGGACCGGGCGGCTCGCATCGTGACTCGCCTGACCGGGCTGGAGCGTCAGGATGCCTTCGGGCTGCTGGACCGAGCCGGCGGCGGGGTGAAGTGCGCTGTGGTGATGCACCGGCTTGGAGTCCAACAGGACGAGGCGGAACGCCTGCTGTCGGAGGCCCGGGGCCGGCTCGACGGTGTGATCGGGGGTTAGGGGGCCCGGTCGCGCAGCTCGCGGGCACCACGGAGCACACGTTCCCAGTCGAAGGCCGGGCCGGGGTCGATCTTGTTCCGCTGGATGTGGTAATGCCCGAGCACGCCCCGGAACGAGCGGAACTCGTCGGGGTCGAGCGTGCGGTTCAGCACGTTGCCTGCCGGGTCACGCGGCGCGTCGAGACGGATATCGGGGAGGGCTGCGTTGAGTGCGGCCGTGAGTTTGATCAGCGAGTCGTACTGCGCGTCGGTGAAGTCGTGCTGTTCGAGGGTTCCGGAGTGGATGCTGCCCCGGACGCGGTCGGGGCGTGATGTGTGCCAGGGGCCCGGCGTGCGGACGCCCCCGTCGCCGAGCCAGGCGGGGAGCGTGATCATGGTGCCCGCGTCGGTGGGCTCGTACCAGTCGTCGAGGGTGTCGGACCCGGGCGGGTAGGCCCCGATCTGTGCGATCTCGATGCCGACGGAACGGTCGTTGGCGATGGTGGCGTGCCGGGCGCGTTCCGCGACGTCGAGGGTCTGGTAGATGGTGCCGTCCACGTCCACCATGAAGTGGATCGAGAGTCCGCGGAGGTCGTGCAGGACGCGGAAGCAGGAGCGAGAGACGCCGCAGACGTCGTAGTGCATGACGAGCTGGTCCACCTGTTGCGCGAGGGCCTGCGGGGTCCAGCCCGTGTCGGGCTTGTTGGGGCGGTCGCTGTAGCGGTTCGGGGTGCCGACGTCGGAGTTGCCCGGGTCGTAGGCCCGCTCGCCCTCGGGCGCGAAGCGGTAGGTGACGCGATAGGCGTCGTAGTGGGGCGGATCGAACCAGAGCCGGACGGGTGCGCCGGTGTGGACGAGCTGCCCGGCCACCATGATCTCGTCGCCAAGGCGGTGGTGGACGGACCCCACGGCGGGCTCGGTCGGCGTCGCGACCGGTTCGGGCAGCACGACCACGCGCGGCGGGGCGGGTTCCGGCTCGGGGCGCGGGGCCGGGGTCGCCACCGGGCGCGGTGAGGAGCAGGCGGCGAGGACGAGGAGCAGGCCAGCGGCGAGGGCGCGTGCGTGCATGCGTGACTCCGTGGGGGCGTGTAGGCTCGGGCGATGCTCAGTGTACCGGTGATCGGCGCGTTCTCTGGCGTGGACTGGGGCGTGCTCGCGGGGTATTTCGCGCTGCTCGTCGCCAGCGGCGTCTGGTTCAGCCGCAAGGAGCAGCGCGATACCGAGGACTACTTCCTCGCCGGGCGGTCCATGCCCGCGTGGGCCGTGGCGGTCTCGATCGTCGCGACCAGCATGTCCGCGGCGAGCTTCGTGGGGGTGCCCGAGTCGAGCTTCCGGGGGAACCTGACCTATCTCGCGACCAACCTCGGCATGATTCTCGCGGCGCTGGTCGTGGCGTTCGTGTTCATCCCGGCGTTTTATCGCGAGCGCGTGCAGACGATCTACGGGCTGCTGGACCGCCGGTATGGGCACCGGGCGAAGCAGGCCGCGAGCGTGACGTTCATGCTGGGGCGGGTGCTGGCCTCCGGGGCCCGGATCTACATCGGGGCGATCCCGGCCTCGCTGGTGCTGTTCGGGGTGGAGGACGGGCTGGAGCCGACCAACCTGCTGCTGGCGATCGGGGTGCTGACGGTGGTGGGGGTGACGTACACGCTGATCGGGGGCGTGGCGAGCGTGATCTGGACCGACGTGGTGCAGATGGCGGTGCTGCTCGGGGCGTGCGTCGGGGCGATCGTGCTGATTCTGCTGCGGCTGGAGGCCCCGCTGGGCGAGGCGGTGTCGGCCCTCACCACGGGCGGGGACGAGGGGGCCAGCAAGCTGACGCTGTTCGACTGGCGCGCCGATCCGAGGCTGCCGTTCACGGTGCTGACCTCGGTGGTGGCGTTCACGCTGATGGGGATCGGGTCGTACGGCACCGACCAGGACCTGGCCCAGCGGATGCTGACGTGCAAGAACGAGCGAGAGGGGGCCAAGTCGATGCTGGCGGGCATCCTGCTGGGGATCCCCTCGGTGGCGCTGTTTCTCGTGGTGGGGATGCTCCTCTGGCTCTTCTACCGTCGGCCCGACCTGTTCGGGGCGGGCGGTCCCGACGCGGGGCTGGAGGACGGGCGCCAGGTTTTTCTGCAGTTCATCCTGCAGGAGATGCCCCCGGGCCTGACGGGGTTGATGATGGCGGGCCTGTTCGCGGCCGGCCTGTCGAGCCTCAACAGCGCCATCAACGCGATGAGTTCCGCGTTCGTCGCCGACGTCTATCGGCACGTCCGCCCGGACCTGAGCGAGGCCCACTACCTGCGTGTCGGGCGCCTGGGCGTGGTGGGCTGGGGGCTTGCGCTGGGCGGGTTCGCGTGCGTGTGCGTGTACTGGCAGGGCTGGCAGTACCGGGCGGGTCGGATCGAAAGCGTGTCGGCGGGCTCGCTGTTGGTCTTTGCGCTGACGGTGATGACCTTCGCGTACGCGGGGCTGATCGGGGTCTTCCTGAGCGTGCTGCTCACGCGGCGCGGGAGCGGGGCGAGCGCGATCTGCGCGCTGGTCACGGGGTTCGTGTCGGTGCTGGCGATGCAGGAATTCGCGTGGTCGCCCTTCGTGGACACCTCGGCGGGGCCGGTCGGATGGCTTGTGTCGCTGGCGTTCCCGTGGAAGCTGGTGGTGGGGAGCGTGCTGAGTTTCGGGGTCTGCCAGTTGGGCAACGCCCCGGTTCAGTCTTCTTCGAGCGAGGAGGCCGCGATCGACGCGGCACCGGACGCCGCGTCGTAGGGGTCGTCCCCGGCGTGGAGCGTCCAGGCGCGGTTCGCGACGCCGGTGAGGGAGTCGTTCACGAGGCGGGCGATCGTGTCGAGGTGTGCGGACAGCAGCGCCCCGATCCCGCCGAGCAGCCGGACCTGGTCGGGGGTGTAGATCGCGTGGGCGATGCGGAGGGCCCGGGCGAGTGCCCGGAGGGCGGGGTCGTCGGCGTCCATCGTGTCGATCCCGTCCCGGACCGCCTCGGGCGACTCGCCGAAGCGTGCCCGCAGGGCGGGGAGCCCGATGTAGGCCTCGAGTGAGCCGCGTCCGCCGTCCGGGCCCAGCGGGGCGTGGTCGTCGAGCGAGACGTCGAGCTGGCCCAGGTGCCCGACCGAGCCCGGCGCGACGGTGACGGGGGCGCCATCGACCAGCAAGGCCCCGCCCACTCCGGTGCCCAGCGCCAGGCACAGCAGGCGTCCGGTGGACGGCTCCGCGTTGTGCGAGCCCAGCGCCGTGGCGATCGAGTCGGGCAGGATCGCGACGTGCGACGCCCGCCCGGCGAGAACGCCCGACACGAACGCGCCAACGTCGAGCCCGTTCAGGCACGCCAGGTTGGCGCTGTACGCCACGGTGTCGGCCCGTCCGCTTGAACCCACGGCGAGCTTGCCGGGGACGCAGCAGCCCGTCACGATCGGTTCGGTCTCGGCGAGGTCCAGCTCTGCGAGACCCGCCCGCACCGTTTCGGCGAGTTCGTCGAGGGTTGGTCGGGCGTAGGGTGCGGTCGTCAGGCGTCGCTCGGTGCCGTTGCGCGAGCGCAGCAGCAGCTTTGTGGAGGTGCCCCCGATATCGATCCCGAGCTGTGCCGGGCCGGTGTTCGGCGGCGTGTGAGGCTGGGGGGGCGTGGGGGGGGAGGGGGGGGCGGTCACGCGCCGAGGATAGCTGCGTGCACGCCGTCGCGGCGTGCGAGAGTGCCGGTGCCCGCTCGGGTATGCTCACCGGGCCCACGACCCCGGAGGCACATGAAATTCGCGACATCGCACATCCTGGTCTTCTTTCACGAGCGGCGCACGCAGCGGAACATCCGGTCGCTGGTGAAGTTCCTGCTGATCCTGAGCGGGCTGATCGTCACGTACAGCGTGCTGTTCCACTTCATCATGATGCACGAGAACCAGCAGCACAGCTGGGTGACGGGCTTCTACTGGACGCTGACCGTGATGAGCACGCTCGGGTTCGGTGACATCACCTTCGAGAGCGACCTGGGGCGGATCTTCTCGATGCTGGTGCTGGCGACGGGGATCGTGTTCCTGCTGATCCTGCTGCCGTTCACGATCATCCAGTTCTTCTACGCGCCGTGGGTCGAGGCCCAGCAGGCGGCCCGGACGCCGCGCGAGCTGCCCGAGGACGTCTCGGGGCACGTGATCCTGACGAACCACGACGCGGTCACGGCGGCGCTGATCAAGAAGCTGAGCCAGTTCGAGCACGAGTACGTGCTGCTCTCGCCGGACTTTGAGGACGCGACCCGTCTGCACGATCGCGGCCTGCGGGTGGTGTACGGGGCGCTGGACGATCCGGAGACGTACCGGCGGGTGCGGGCCGACCGGGCGAGCCTGGTCGCGACGACGCACGACGACGTGATCAACACCAACGTGTCGTTCATGGTGCGCCAGGTGGCGCCCGACATCCCGATCGTGGCGACGGCGAAGACGGAGACGGCGGCCGCGATCCTGGGGCACGCGGGGGCGAACCGGGTTCTGCGGCTGGGCCAGATGATGGGGCGGGCGCTGGCGCGGTGCATGGTGGGGGGCGACGCGGTCTCGCACGAGGTGGGGCGGCTGGACGAACTGATCATCGCGGAGGCGAACGCGCACCGCACGCCGCTGGTGGGCAAGACGCTGCGTGAGAACCGGCTGACCGACCTCGGCGTGAGCGTGATCGGCCTGTGGGACCGGGGGACGTTCCACCACGCGACGCCCGACTCGATGGTGAGCGACACGACGATCCTGATGCTGGCGGGCTCGGAGGAGCAGTTCTCGACGTACGACGAGCACTTCGTGATCTACAACGTCTCGGTGACGCCGGTGGTGATCCTGGGGGGCGGGCGTGTCGGGCGGGCCGCGGCGGCGGCGCTCACGCAGCGCGGGGTGGACTGGACGATGGTGGACCTGGTGGAGGGGCGTGTGCCCCCGAGCGGGCCGCGGACGACGCCGGGCGGTCGGGGGATCGTGGGGGATGCGCGCGACCCGGAGGTGCTGAAGCAGGCGGGGCTGTTCGAGGCCCCGGCGGTGCTGATCACAACGCACGACGACAGTCTGAATACGTACCTGACGATCTACTGCCGGTCGGTGCGTCCGGACATCCAGATCATCAGCCGCGCGACGCTGGAGCGCAACGCCGAGACGATGCACCGCGCGGGGGCGGACTTCGTGCACTCGTACGCGTCGATGGGCGCGATGCACGTGCTGAACCAGATCAAGGGCGACCGGATCGTGACGGTGACGGAGGGGCTGGACATCTTCCGGGTGCCGGTGCCCGAGGCGCTCGACGGGATCACGCTGCTCGAATCGGGCGTGCGTGAGAGCACGGGGTGCACGATCGTCGCGGTGCGGGACGAGGCGGGAAGCCTCACGATCAACCCGCCGGCGAAGACGCGCCTGCGCCTGGGGTACGAAATCGTGATGGCGGGGGACGAGACGTCGGAACGATCGTTCCTGGAGAAGTTCTCGGATTGATCAGGTGAGGATGCGTGTCACGCATCGAGCGGCACAGGCTCAGCGGCTCTTGCCACGGCCGGGCGGCCAAAGCGGGTGAACGGACTCGAACCGTCAACATCCAGCTTGGAAGGCTGGCGCTCTACCATTGAGCTACACCCGCGTGCGGGGCATGGTATCAGCCTTCCGCGTCGGTGTCCTGCGTTTCGGGCTCCACGCTGGGCTCTGCGACGGGGGCTGCGTCGGGGGCTGCGTCGGGCAGAGCGGGGCGGACCGCACGGAAGGCCAGGAAGAGCGGGATCTCGCGCCGGGCACGGTTCTCCGCCTCGGCACGCGGCCCGGGCTCGCTCTGGCGGGTGCTCGCCCACTCCTCGACCGAGTCCACCAGCAGCCCGGCCCGCCCGCACGAGCGGACGTACCGCCCGATCGAGCGGTGGTGGGTGGTCGTCACGACGGGCTTGGCCCCGTCCGACACGGCGCCCGGGTTCATCACGATCTCGTCGCTGCGGTCGGAGAGATACGCCCCGACACGCCGGTACTGGGTGGGCGTGGCGCCCCGGTCGTCGTAGTCCCAGTCGCTGGCGCCGGTGACGCGGAAGGCCGGGTGCATCACCACCGCGACGAGCCGCCCGCCGGGCCTGAGGCGAGCGGTCACGGACCGGAGCGCGCCGTCGAGGTCGTCGATGTTCATCAGGGCCAGCACGCAGCACGCGCCGTCGAACTCGCCCAGGTTCTCATCCAGCGACTGGGCGTCGCCGACCTCGAACGTCAGGTGCTCGGGCGAACGCTCACGCGCCGCCTCGATCAGGGTTGGGGAGGCGTCCACGCCCACGACCGCGGCTTCGCCGCCCTCGAGACGCTGCGACGCGATCAGGCGGCAGAGCTCGCCCTGCCCGCAGGCGACGTCGAGGATGCGCTCGCCGGCCTTCGTTTCGAGCAGGCGGAGCACGCCGGGATGCACCACCTCGTCGTGGTGGTCGCTGCGCCGCTCGGAGACGAGCTGGTCGTACCAGCCGGCGACGTGCTCCCAGCCCTCGTCGTCCTTCAGGGGGAGTTCGCGCGGGGCGTTGGGCGAGGGCTTGGGGGTCTCGGAGACTTCGGGGGTTTCGGGGGCGGGGGGCTTGGCGTGATCCGGAGCAACGAGCCCGCAGACGGTCCAGAACTCGGCCGGTGCCGGGGCCTTCAGCCGGATCGACTCGAACTTGCCGGGCGGCTCGAAGGCCATCTCGCCCAGGTGCAGGCCCAGGCGTCCGAGGTCGTCGCGCGAGGCGGAGTGGGACCGGTCGCCGACGATCGGGCACCCGATGGAGGCGAGGTGGGCGCGGGCCTGGCCCTCCTCGTCGGTCTCGGCGCGTAGACGCAGCAGGCTGAGGCCGTTGCCGGTCCCGAGCACGCGATAGTGGGTGATGGCGGAGCGGGAGCCGTCGGTCGGCTCGCCCTCGGGGACGCACTCGACGACGCCGTGGGTGCCCATGCGGAGGCGGGCGTTGATGGTGCCGGTCTCGCTGGGCGGCTCGCCGATGACCACGGCCAGGAAGAACCGGGGCGCGTTGTTCGGGTAGAGCGGCTTGCGGAACTTCGCGGCCGCTCCGCCGTACTCGGCGATCACCACCAGCCCGCTGGCGTGACGCTCGAGGCGGGTGAGGATCTCCGGACGGGCGCCGGGGCCGAGCTGGTCGCGTGCGGCCCGCGCGACGCTGGTTCCGTGGGAGGAGTCCTCCAGGCCGGCGGGCTTGTTGAAGACCATCAGGCCGCCGTGCTGTTCAACGATCTCGAGCCCGCGCGGCAGGGGTCGCCCGCGGCGCATGCCTCCGGGTCGTCCGCCGCGTCCCCCTCCGGGTCCGCCCGGTCTGCGTCCGCCGCCGCGGGGCCCCGTGGGGCGTCCGCCCGGTCGCCCGCCGGGACGCCCACCGGGTCGGCCGGAGCCGCCACCGGGTCGCCCAGATCCGGAGTGGGGGGGCTTCCCGCGTGGGGGGCCGTGGGGGGGGCCGCGATGTCCGCCGCGTGGAGAGTCGGATGATGACGGTCCGTCGGGCATGGGATACCTCTCTAGGGCGACGGTGGGGCGTTCGCTGGTGCGGTCAGGTCTGGTGCAGCACCCGGTTCAGCAGCCACGACGCGAAGGCCTCTTTGGAGATCGGGGCGTCCGTGGAGTCGGTGGCGTCTGAGAAGCGGGAGAGGAGTGTTGCGTCGATGTGGCCGGAGTCCATTGTCTCCAAAGGATTTGCGACGAGATAGTCCACGCCCTTGCGCTTGAGCTTGGCCCGGGCGGAGGAGAGCAGGCGCTCGGCGGGCTCGAGGGCGAACCCGACGAGGGTCTGGCCGGCACGCCGGTTCCGGCCGAGCTCGGCGAGCAGGTCGGGGGTGGATTCCAGTTCCAGCGTCAGGCCGGCCTCGTCGCGAGTGAGCTTCTGGGGAGCGGTCTGGACCATCCGCTTCGGGCGGTAGTCGGAGACCGCGGCGGCCATGATGACGAGGTCGGCCTGCGGGGCGTGCTCGCGCAGGAGTGCGTGCAGGTCGTCGGTGGTGCGGAATCGGACGAGTTCGACGCCGGGCAGTTCGGGGTCGTGCCCGACGGGGCCGAGCAGCAGGCGGGTTGCGAGCCCTCGTGCGGCGGAGGCGCGTGCGAGCTCGATCCCGAGCCGTCCGGAGGAGCGATTGCCTATGAAGCGCACGGCGTCGATGGGCTCGTGGGTGGGCCCGGCGGTGATGAGGACGCTGGAGACTGGGTGTGGTGCTGGCACGGGTGATGGTACGGAACAGATGGGGGGTCGGAGTCGTATGGTCCGGCCTCTGCGTGGGGCCGCTATAGTTTCTGCCCGCGAGGGACGACCCGCGGTCGGGGCCTGTTTGCTCCCCGCCTCGCGATCGCTGACAGTCCAGACACGAACGGAAGCGGCATGGCCAGATCCAAGAAGAAAATCGGGCAGATCCTCGTGGGGTGGGGCGTGATCAACGCCGCGCAGGCCGACAAGGCCGCCAAGGAGAGCAAGAAGGCGGGCAAGAAGATCGGGGAGGCGCTGGTCGATCTGGGTCTCGCGACCGAGGAGCAGGTCGCCAAGGCGCTGGCGGAGCAGGCGGGGATGCAGTACGTCGATCTGGGCAAGCCCGAGGTGGCGCAGCAGATCGAGATGAGCGACCTCGATCAGAACATCATCAAGAAGTACCTGGTCCTCCCGATGGGCAAGGAGGGCGGCAAGTTCCGCCTGATCATGCACGACCCGATGGACCTGGAGCTGCTGGACAACCTGCGGTTCCGGCTGAACCAGGAGATCGAGCCCGTGCTGGCCAGCCGCACGCGGATCCGGGCCTTTATCGAGAGCGGGGGCGAGGTGCCGGTCGAGGGCGGGGTCGCGGCCCCGACGAAGCCGGTGGATCCGGGCGCGTCGCTCGTGACGGACTCGATCGACCGGACCATCGACCGCTCGGTGGACCGCTCGATGGACCGCTCCATCGACGTGACGGGCGAGGACTCGCCGGTCGTGAAGCTGTGCAACCGCATCCTGGAAGAGGCGGTGCGGATGCGGACGAGCGACGTCCACGTCGAGCCGATGAACGACCGGGTCCGGCTGCGGTACCGGATCGACGGCGTGTGCATCGAGCGTGACAACCTGCCCAAGCGGATGCAGAACGCGGTGCTGAGTCGCGTGAAGCTGATGGCGGGGATGAACATCGCCGAGAAGCGTGTGCCGCAGGACGGTCGCATCAAGATCCCGGTGGACGACACGCAGATCGACTTCCGCGTGTCGGCCTGCCCGGCGTACCACGGCGAGAGCGTGGTGCTGCGTATTCTGCGGCCGGACGCGGTGCGGATCGGTCTGGTGAACCTGGGCTTCGAGCCGGACAACCTGGAGATCTTCAACAAGATCATCCGTCGTCCGAACGGCATCTTCCTGGTGACAGGCCCCACGGGCTCGGGCAAGACGACGACGCTGTACTCGGCGCTGGACGTGCTGAACCGCCCGGACCGGAAGATCATCACGGCCGAGGACCCGGTCGAGTACAACTTCGAGGGAATCAATCAGTGTCAGGTACGAGACGACATCGGGCTGACGTTCCCGGCGATTCTGCGCTCGATGCTGCGTCAGGCGCCCAACATCATCCTGGTCGGTGAGATCCGAGACAAGGAAGTGGGGGAGATCGCGATCCAGGCGGCGCTGACGGGCCACCTGGTCTTCTCGACCCTGCACACCAACGACGCGCCCTCGGCGATCACGCGGCTGATCGACATGGGCATCAAGCCCTTCCTGGTGGCCTCGTCGATCCAGGCGATCATGGCCCAGCGCCTGATCCGCGTGCTATTCGACAAGTCCAAGCAGCTCGCCGACGAGGGGGACCTGGACCCGAAGTACCTGAGCCTGATCGGCGTGAAGAAGGAGGACGCGTTGGGCAAGGTCTACAAGGCCATGCCGCACGCGGACGCGCCGGGCGGGTACAAGGGGCGGAAGGGCATCTTCGAGATGATGCAGATGAACGCGGAGCTGCGAGACCTGGCCTTCAACCTGGCTCCGGTGGCGGAATTGCGCCGGGTCGCCCTGGCCGCGGGCATGCGCCCGCTGGTCGAGGACGGGCGGATCAAGGTGATGAACGGTGTGACGACCCCCGAGGAGATCGCACGCGTCAGCCAGGTCGCCGACTGAGCACGAGAGAGCACCTATGCCGGCGCCGACCGCCGGTTGATCGGAGATTCAGATGTCCACGATGCAGATCGATCGCCTGCTGGACACGGTCGTGAAGACCGGCGCCAGCGACCTCCACCTCACCGTCGGGCGACAGCCCACCGTCCGCCTCAGCGGCAACCTCAAGAACCTGCAGACCAAGGTGCTCGACTCGGACGACATGGTCGGCCTGATGAAGTCGATCACCCCGGAACGCAACCAGCAGGAACTCCAGGAGGAGGGCGGCACCGACTTCGGCTTCGCCTACGGCGAGGCGGCCCGCTTCCGCGTCTCGGTCTTCCGCCAGCGCGGCGACCTGGCGATCGTGCTCAGGCAGATCCCCAACAAGCTGCTCACCTTCGAAGAGATCGGCCTCCCCGAGATCTGTCGCGACCTGATCCGGCGTCCGCGAGGGCTGTTCCTGGTCACCGGCCCGACCGGGTCGGGCAAGACGACCTCGCTGGCGACGATGATCGACTACATCAACATGTACCTGGATCGGCACATCATCACGATGGAAGACCCGATCGAGTACTACCACCAGCACAAGAAATCGATCATGAACCAGCGCGAGGTGGGCAACGACGTGCCCAGCTTCGCCGAGGCCCTGAGGCGAGCCCTGCGACAGGACCCGGACGTGATCCTGGTGGGCGAGATGCGTGACCTCGAGACGATCGAGGCGGCGGTCCGGGCCGCGGAGACGGGTCACCTTGTGTTCGGGACGCTCCACACCACCGGAGCGGCCAAGACGATCGACCGCCTGGTGGACGCCTTCCCGGTGAGCCAGCAGAACCAGATCCGGGTGCAGCTGTCCACGGCCCTGATCGCGATCCTCAGCCAGGTGCTGATGTCACGGGTGGATACCAAGGGCATGGTGGCGGGGTATGAGTTCCTCGTGATCACGCCCGCGATCGCGAACCTGATCCGCGACAACAAGAGCTTCCGGATCGACTCGATGATCCAGACGGGCAAGAAGTACGGCATGCAGTTGCTGGATGACCACCTGTGGTCGCTGTACGGCAAGGGCATGATATCGGCCGAGGAGATGGTTGATAAGTGCAAAGATCCAACAGGCCTAAGAAACAAGGTCCATGCGGTGGGCGGCACGATCGGTCGTCCGGAGCTGGACGACGACGAGACGCAGCCCGAATAATCTCTTGGTCCTCTCGGCCCGGCTCGCATTAGCCAAAATAAACACATGGCGTAACGTAAGTTCCTTTGTTCAAGGGTATGGCGAAGGGAACTGGACGTTGGTACAATTCGAACCGCTGTCAGGACACACTCGGTCACGGACTCCGAGCGGGTGTGGACACTGCGATGCGTTCCGGACTGCAACCCGGGGCGGATCGGAACTCGCTCGGACTGCGAGACCGGATGGCGGTGCCGGTCGGACAATCACCCGAGTGATGGGTGCCGCCCGGCCAACCCGCCGGGCGGCAGCTTGGCGGTACCCGCGGGAGCAGTTGCCTGCACTCGCCCACACGGAAAGGACCGTGTCCGCATGGACCCGTCGGAACTCAAAGGTCGCAAAATGGGTCGTGTGCTCACCAAGCTGGGTGTGGTGACGCGCGAGCAGGTTCACGAGGCGCTGGCGATCCAGAAGAGCCGCTCGCAGAAGGTCAAGATCGGCCAGCTGCTGATCGAGCTGGAGTACGCGACGCAGTCGGACATCGACCGGGCGTTGGCGGGGCAGGCGGGGATGGAGTTCGTGGACCTGTCGGCGTTCGAGCCGGACGAGGCGACGATCGCGGCGATCCCGGCCGACAACGCCAAGGCGTACCAGTGCGTGCCGATCGAGGTGGACGACAGCGCCAAGAAGTTGCGGGTCGCGATCAAGACCCCGGACAACTTCCAGGCGGTGGACGACCTGCGTCTGCTGCTGAACTACAAGATCACCGCGGTGGTGGCCGACCCGGGCCAGATCGACCGTCTGCTGGAGGAGCACTTCTCCAAAGAGACGTCGATGGCGGACGTGATGAGCGAGCTCGCCTCGGACGACCGCCTGGGCAAGGTGGACCCGTCGGCGGGCGGGATCTCGATCGAGGAGATGGCGGACGACAACCAGGTCGTCAAGCTGCTGAACCTGGTGCTGCTGCAGGCGATCCGGGACCGCGCGTCGGACATCCACTTCGAGCCGTTCGAGACCGAGTTCAAGATGCGGTACCGCATCGACGGCGTGCTGTACGAGATGGTGCCTCCGCCCCAGCACCTGGGCCCGGCGATCACGAGTCGCGTGAAGGTCATGGCGGGGCTGGACATCGCGGAGCGTCGCCTGCCGCAGGACGGTCGCATCGAGCTGAACATCGGGGGCAACCCGGTGGACCTGCGTGTGGCGATCCTGCCGACGATCTACGGCGAGTCGTGCGTGATGCGTGTGCTGGACCGCTCGAACGTGGAGCTGAGCCTGGACCGGATCGGGTTCCGGCAGGAGGACTACGACAGGTTCCAGGGGCTGATCCGCAAGCCCAACGGCATCGTGGTGGTGACGGGGCCGACCGGCTCTGGCAAGACGACGACGCTGTACGCGGCGCTGGCGGAGCTGAACGACATCAAGACCAAGGTGCTCACGGCCGAGGACCCGGTCGAGTACGACATCGACGGCCTGTGCCAGGTGCAGGTGAACCCCGAGGTTGGGCTGACGTTCGCCAAGGCGCTGCGGAGCTTCCTGCGACAGGACCCGGACGTGATCCTGGTGGGCGAGATCCGCGACCTGGAGACCGCGCAGATCGCGGTGCAGGCGTCGCTGACGGGTCACCTCGTGATGACGACGCTGCACACGAACGACGCGCCGAGCTCGATCATCCGGCTGATCGACCTCGGGCTCGAGCCGTTTCTGCTGACGGCGACGATCGAGGGGGTGGTGGCCCAGCGTCTGGTGCGGAAGCTCGACATGGCGACGCGCGAGGAGTACGTGCCGACGGAGGAAGAGCTGATGGAGCTCAGCCTGCGTCCGGACGACGTGAAGGGGCGGACGTTCTTCCGCCCGGGGCCGGGGTCCAAGGGCGTCGGCGGGGGGTACAAGGGCCGGATGGCGCTGTTCGAGATCATGTCGATGGACGACCAGCTGCGCGACCTGGTGATGAACGAGGCGAGCACCGCGGTGCTGCGTGACCACGCGCGGAAGCGTGGCATGCGGAGCCTGCGTGAGTGCGGCCTGCTGTCGATCTACGAGGGGCACACCTCGATCGACGAGGTGCTCCGCGAGACGCTGAGCGAGGAGTGAGTCCGCGTGGGCCGCCCCGGGGGGCGGTCGCGAGCATGCGTCCTGTGAAGGGGCGCGGGAAGGTTTGAGATATGCCGACCTTTGCGTATGAAGCCCTGAACGCTGCCGGGAAGCAGCAGAAGGGCACCATCGAGGCGAACGACAACGAGGACGCGATCCAGCGTATCAAGACGCAGGGTTACTTCCCGACGTCGGTGCGCGAGCAGAAGGGCAAGAAGTCCGCCGCCGCGGAGGACGCCGCCGGCGCCAAGAAGAAGAAAAAGAAGAAGGGCGGCTCGTCGTTCTCGATCGGCAAGGTGAAGCCGAAGCACCTGACGCTGTTCACTCGTCAGCTCTCGACGCTGCAGGACGCGGGTCTGCCGCTGCTGCGGTCGCTGCAGATCCTGGAGCAGCAGCAGAAGCCGGGGCTGATGAAGAACGTGCTGCTGGGTGTGTGCGAGGAGGTCGAGGGCGGGTCGTCGCTGTCGGAGTCGATGGCGAAGTTCCCGAAGGCGTTCGACCACCTGTTCGTGAAGATGGTGAACGCGGGCGAGATCGGCGGTGTGCTCGACATCATCCTGCAGCGTCTGAGCGAGTTCATGGAGAAGAGCGAGCGTCTGAAGCGTCGCATCAAGGGCGCGATGATCTACCCGGCGGTGGTGGTGATCCTGGCGCTGCTGATCCTGACGGCGATCATGGTGTTCATCGTGCCGAAGTTCGAGGAGATCTTCGCCGAGTTCGGCGTGGAGCTTCCGGGCGTGACGCAGGGCCTGATCAACACGAGCCGCTGGTTCGCGGGCGCGAACTCGGGCCAGTTCCCGTTCCAGGGTGCGGTGACGGTGCTGGGCAGCCTGATCGTGATCCCGATTTTGTGGAAGTTGGTGCGGAAGGCGGGGCCGGGCAAGGCCGCGACGGACGTGCTGCTGCTCTACACGCCGGTCTTCGGCGGCCTGATCCGCAAGTCCGCGATCGCGCGGTTCACACGGACGCTGGGCACGCTGATCTCGGCGGGCGTGCCGATCCTGGAGGCGGTGACGATCACCGGGCAGACCTCGGGCAACTACGTGTTCGAGCGTGCCCTGACGAAGGTGCACGACTCGATCCGCGAGGGCGAGACCTTCGCCGGCCCGCTGCGTGAGTCGAAGACGTGCGACGCGATCGTGGTGAACATGATCGACGTGGGCGAGGAGACCGGCGACATGGACTCCATGCTTATGAAGATCGCGGACAACTACGACGAGGAGGTGGACGTCGCGGTCCAGTCGCTGACCAAGCTCATCGAGCCGCTGATGGTCGTGGTGCTGGGCGGCATGGTGCTGGTCATCGTGCTCGCGATGTTCCTCCCGATGGTGAAGATGATCGAGTCGCTGCAGGGCGGCGGGGTCTGATTCCGGGCGGGCGAACGCGTCCCGGCGAACGTCGCCGGGGCGCATCCCAGGGAAAGGAGTGTTGACGTGACCACGCGTCCGACGACATCCAGGGCCTTCACGCTGATCGAGCTGCTCGTGGTGGTGGCCATCATCGCGCTGCTGGTTGCGATCGGTGTGATCGGGCTGTCCCGCACGCTCCGGACCGCGGCCGCGGCGTCGGACGGGCAGGCGCTGCGCTCCATCCGGCTGGCGCTCGAGACCTTCGAGCAGGACCACGGCTTCTACGTGCCGCTGGCGTACGACGCCGACCCGCTGCCGGTGGTCGGGCCGTCGGTGGTGAACAGCACGAACATCGCGCCGAGCTCCGAGGGCGAGCCGGTGTTCGAGAACCGCAACATCACGCCGCCGATCCCGTTCGTGGGGGTCTACTCCACCGGGCGTGACCTGGACTTCCTGCGCGGCGGGGAGGACGCGGCGGGCAACGGCGTGCGGACCTTCGCGAACAACGCCGGCCTGTCGGACACGCGGTACAGCAAGTACTCGCTGGCGATCTACCTCGCGGGCGTGCTGCCCGCGGCGATCGACGGTCGCGAGGGCCCGCTGCTGAGCAAGCCGGCGCGGGACGGGAGCTTCCTGGGCATCAGCCGGCGGGGGACGTCCGAGACGTACGAGTCGTACCTGCCGGTGGGCGAGAACGACGCCTTCGCGACGCGTGTGCTGTACGGGACCGGGGCGCTGGCGCAGTCCGAGCTGGTCGAGGCCGCGGAGCACGGGGGCTCGGCCCCGACGGGTGCCGACAACGCGTACTCGGTGAGCATCGTGGACCGGTACGGGACCCCGTACCGTTATTACCGGTGGGAGTCGGGCCGGAACTCGGTGGACGCGAACAACGCCGACGACCTCGGCAAGGTCAACCGCCCGACCGACCTGAACATCCCGACGGTGCTGCAGGACACGCAGGCGTTCTACGAGCAGACACAGGGCGACCCGGACGCCGACGGCGCGCAGGGCAACGCCCGCCTGCGGTCGGCCCGCTGGGCGGTGGTGAGCGCGGGACCGGACCGCCTGTTCGGGACGGAATCGCCCGTGGACCTGGGGCTGCCCGGGGGCGCGACGGACGCCGAGATTCTCGCGGCCCGCGAGCAGGCGAAGCGGGACAACATTGTGGAGGTCGGATCATGAACCGTGGCGCACGCAACAACTCACGGCGCAAGCCGCTCGCGTTCACAATCACGGAGCTGATCATCGTGGTGGCGGTGATCGGGATCGTGGCGACGATCGCGGTGCCCTCGTTCAGCGCGATGGTGGAATCGACGAACCGCTCGCTCGCTGTGAACAGCGTGCAGGCGGCGGTGGGGGTGGCGCGCGACCTGGCGCTGCGTTCGGGTCGCGGCGGCGACGGGGCGGTGGTGGTGGTGCAGCGGGCCAACGGCACGGTGCAGCTGATCCCGGCGATGCAGGTGGGGTCGCTGGTGGACTACGAGCCGATGCCGAACCGCGGGCAGGTGCCGCTGTTCTCGACGAGCTACGCGAACCAGGTGGTGCGAGACGTGTTCGTGCCGGTGCCGCAGGCGGAGGTTGTTGATCTGCCGTCGGGCTGGGCGATCGCGGGGTACGCGCCGCCGGGGTCGATGCGTGAGGCGAGCAACTCGGGGCTGATCCGGGACACGTGGTACGACTCCGAGTTGTACGGCGGGGATCGGAACCCGCTGCCGCGTGAAGAGGGCAACTGGGTGCTGCCGGAGACGGAGTACTACGACGTGACGGAGCAGTCGGTGGGTCTGCAGGAGCAGACGACGGCGCGGTCCAGCTTCATGATCCGGTTCGACGCCAAGACGGGCACGCTGAGCCGCAAGCGGGTGGGGGCGCTGTTCGTGGACCCGCGTCCGTCGAACGACCGGCCGTTCCGTCGTCGTGCCAAGGGCAACGACTCGCGCAACCAGGACCGGGGCGACGACAACTGGAAGCGGATCGACCAGGCCGACTCGCTGGAGAAGTGGGCGCTGCGGGTGCTGACCGAGCCGGACGCGAACGTGGACGGGGCCCCGTACGGGCGGCCGTACAACCCGAACGCGCCGACGCAGGGCATGGGCTCGAACCAGGGCGGGCCCGACGTCGAGCTGATCGCGCGGTCCGAGGTCATCGGCAACCGCTCGAACGACACCGTGCTGTGCAAGCCGGTGGACCGGGTCGCGCTGTTCGAGATGCAGTCGCTGGCACGCGGCATCGGCGCCCGCGGGCTCAACAACGAGACCAACAGCATCTACGAGGCCTACCGGGAGGGGCGCACCCCGGCCATCCAGATCGACGACAGTCTCTTCCGCGGGGCCACGCTGGACGACATCCGCGTGAACATCAACCGGTGGATCGCGGGCGACACGGCCGGCGGGGCGGTGCGCGTCGGCGGGCCCGGCGAGCGCCTGGGCGACGGGGAGTTCATCTTCTCGACCAACGACCAGCGGTACACGTCCAGCCCGTCCAACATCGACCGCCCGCAGGCGATCATCTTCTCCATCTCCCCGTACACCGGCGACGTCTCGGAGGTCCGATGAAGATTGAGCGGTCCAACCACGCCTTCTCGCTGATCGAGGTGCTCATCGCGGTGCTCGTGCTCGCGGTCGGTCTGCTCGGGCTCGGCGCGGTCTTCCCCGCGGTGATCGCCCAGCAGCGTGCGGCGACGGACACCACCGAGGCGGCCCGGGCCTCGCTGTACGCCAAGGTGCAGCTGTTCGAGTCGGGGCTCGTCGATTTCGACGACATCATCGGGGACGATTCGATCCTGCAGACCTACACCGGCAACAACGACGACATGTACGCGTGGGACGCGGGCAACGCCGGCAGCCAGAACGCCACCCGCTGGGACGAGGACACGGGCCTGCTGACGCTCCCCACGGCTGGGGCGTTGTCCAGCGACGTGCGCACGCGGCGCGAGATCCCGATGCGGGCCCGGATCTTCCCCGAGGTCTTCAGCGGCTCGCCGCCGCGGTACGTGTGGGACGCGGTGACGCACCGGTCGCGAGCGACCGACACGATCGAGGTGGCGCTGTTCGTGCGTCGCATCGACGCGGGCATCCGGGTGCCCAACGGCTGGCAACTGTCCAACCTGCTTACGGGGCGCTCGCCCAGCGGGCAGGTCTCGGACCCGGTCATGCCGATCGCGCTGGACGAGAACAACCCGGACCGCCTGGTGCGTCCGGACGGCGACGACGAGCTCTACGCCGCGCCGCAGGTGGTGACGATCAGCGTGGTCAACCCGCCCAACAGCCGCGTGCCCGAGTCGGACCGCTTCTCGGTCCGGAATGGCTCCGGCCCGTACGCCCGTGACCTGGCCGACCGGTATCTGGTCGTGAAGGGGCAGAAGTTCGTGGACGACTTCGGCGTGATCCGGACGGTGACCGAGTACGACAAGCGAGCCGACGAGATCGTGGTCAGCCCGCCCTTCCGGGGCGCGGAGCTGGACGCCGAGTCGGTGGTCTTCACGCCGGACATCCCGGTCCGTGTCCGAATCTTCGCGGTGGAGGGAGTCAACCGATGAACGCCCGCGCACGACAGTCTGTCCGTCGGGGGTCCGGTGAGGGCTTCACGCTGCTCGAGCTGCTGCTCGCCATCGGCGTGCTGACGTTCGTCTCGGTGGCGATCTCGGCGATCTTCGGGACCATCGGTGACACGGTGAACCGCGGCAAGCGGATCAGCGAGCTCAACCAGTTCGCCTCGCGCATCGAGAGCGTGATGCGCCAGGACTTCGCCAACATGAGCCGCGACGGGTTCCTGGTGATCCGGAACGAGTACGCGGCCTCCGGGTTCCCGCAGTCCCCACTCCCGAACGCTCCCCCGCAAGGGTCGGTCCCGCTGTTCGAGGGCGACCCGAACCCGCGCCCGCGCCGCGTGGACCAGATCATGTTCTTCGCGACCGGGGAGTACACCTCCGCCCGGCCCGACATCTACGCGGGGCTGACGCCCACGAGCGGTGAGGCGCGGATTTACTACGGGCACGGCCAGAAGCGCACGCCCGACTTCAGCAACGGCTCGCCCTACCTCGAGCCCGACCTGCGCGACGATCTCGTCGGCCAGAACGATCTCCAGTTCCGCGACGTCGCGGCCCGGCTGGGCACGCCCTCCACGCCCGGACTGCCGAACCCGAACGAGTACGCCTCGGACTGGACGCTGCTGCGCCACGTGACGCTGCTCAAGCCGCCGGCGCCGCAGCTGGCCCAGCTGCTGCCGGACTACTCCGACGGCGGGCTGTACGGGTACACCGCCGACCGCGAGCTGGTGAACATCTCGAACCGGGAGACCGAGCCCGCGATCCAGCGCAAGGTCGTGACCGACCGGCCCTACCAGGTCGGGCTGCAGCCGGCGATTCCGTCGATCTTCTGGAACGCGCAGGCGTACCAGTTCGGCGGCAACCCGAACGACCTGTCCTACATCGAGTCGGTCGCCAACCCCGTGTGGGTGGGCTATGGCCCGGCCGAGCTGCGCGAGGCGCGGTTCTCCTCCGGGCTGGTGGACATCGCGACCACCTCGCTCGCCGAGATCGAGTCGTACGTCACCTCGGCCAACTTCCTGATCAACGCCGACAACCTTGGGATCACCAACCGCAACCGGTTCTTCTTCGTGCTCGGGTTCAAGTTCCCCGAGGAGGCGAAGGTGAATCCCAACGGCGGTCCGAGCATCCAGAACTTCCCCAACCGGTACCCCTACGCCTTCACCTCGCCGGGCGAGCAGCGGGCGTGGATGATCAACGCCCTGCCCGTCCACCCGGGCGAGCCCAATCGGGACCCCTTCGGCAACGAGTACCAGATCTTCGATCGAACTCGCAACGCCTCGTATCAGGGCCCGACCAGCCCGCGCATCCGGTACGAGGAGCTGCCGCCGAACCTGGCGGGCACGCTGACCGACGCCGGCGGCAACCAGGGCAACGCGCGCGACCGGCTGGTGAACGCCTACCGCTCGGCGGACCAGGAGATGCTGACCCGCTCGATCTTCGTGCCCCGCTGCACGGAGTTCATCGTGGAGTGGACCTTCGGCGAGGTCTTCGACGACTACTCGGCGGAGCTGTCCCGCGACTACCCCGAGCTGGACCGGGCCGAGCTGGTCGGCTCCTTCGCCGACCTCGGCCCCAGCGCCGACACCGACCCCCGCTGGAAGAAGTTCGTCTGGTACGGGCGCGACCGCTGGGTGTACGACTCGGAGGGCAACCAGATCGACCTCGACGGCGACGGGCGGACCAACTTCGACCCCGGCGACCGCTCGACGTACTTCTACACGCGGAACTCCAACGAGAGCGACGGCCAGCTCCGCTGGGTGGACATCGTCGAGGACGCGATGGACCGGCACAACAACAACGCCGAGAACGACCCGCGCGTCTCGCAGTACACCGATCAGGACTACGCGATCAACATGGCCCGTGCCCGGGCCAAGAACCCGGAGCACATCGTCGGGCGTCTGCCCGGGCGTCGCCCGGACGACTCGCAGGCGAGCGGTCGGCGTATCCCGGAGACGGCGACCTTCGGGTACTACGTCTACGACCCGGGAGTGAATTCGAATTACCCGGAGGACGACCTGGTCATGAACTGGCCCTGGCCGAAGCTCATCCGGATCACGTTCGGCCTGGCCGATCCCAACGACCCCGGGATCGAGACCACGTACCAGGTGGTGTTCGAGGTGCCCAGCCGCGACGCGGACTGAGCCCTCGGGGGACCCGGCGCCGGGGGGCGCCACAGCATTGGAGCACGTCATGAGACAGCCCACGATCGAAACCCGCACCGCGCGACTCCTCAGGAGGGGCTCTGCGCTCGTCCTGGTCATCGGGGCGCTCGCGCTTATCTCGGTGTTCGCCGCGATCTACCTGTCCATCGGGCGTGCCGACCGCCAGAACGCGGCGGCGCTGAAGCAGCGCATCGAGTTCAACGAGTTCAAGGACTACTTCGGCGAGTACATCGCCGGCGTGATCGGCGACGACCGCATGGACGTCTACCCCGTCCGCTCGCTCAACCCGCGCGACCGCGAGTACAACCGCGAGAACACCGACTACCCCTACACCGACTGGACGGTCCGCTCGCAGCCCGGCAACGACGCCGAGCGGTTCTACCCCTCGGGGCGCCACCTGGCCTACCTGACCGGCGGCAACGACCCGCGCGTGCCCTACGACCCGTGGCTCGCCTCCACCGAGCCCGAGTACCTGGGCAGCGACAACTACACCCGCGGCTTCCGCTCCGGCGGCACCCGCTACTACTCCAAGACCTTCGGCTTCAGCGGGAACCAGCTCACCATGGGGCAGCGGTTCCTCGACAACCGCGACTGGCGGCAGATCTCCAACCTTTCCCCGGACGGACGCTTCGTCAACCTCTGGAACCTCCGCCCCGGGCGTCACCAGCAGACCGACACCTTCGGCGGGTTCGACGCCCAGCCCGGCTTCGGCACCTACGACGTGGACGGGCGCGAGCGGCGCAGCATGAGCTACGCCCTGTCGCTGCTGAACCGCAACGGCAACGGCGACTCGAGCTCCAACCGGCTCGCGGGCCCGTTCCTGCAGGCCTTCGACCCGACGGTGAACGGGCGGGCCTGGGTCCCCGGGTTCGATGCGCCCCAGCCCGTCACGCAGGCTCTGGGCATCGGTCCGGACGAGATCGTGAACGTCCCGGCCGTGTGGACCATGAACCAGCGGTACCTGTTCAGCCCGGCCAACCAGCCGTTCTACATCTACGACCGGTTCCGCGAGGTGGCGGACTGGTCGAGTCCGGACTTCATGCCGTACCAGTACGCCGACGCGGACGGCGACGGGCTGTACGACTCGCGCTGGTTCGAGCTGATCGACGCCTCGGACGCCAACGCCTTCAAGAACCTGCTTCCGATCCCGATCGACGACGTGCGTCTGTTCGCGGCGGCCCGGGTCGAGGACCTCTCGGCGCGGGTGAACGTGAACGCCGCGGGCGACCAGCTGATCGCGCCCTCGCGTGAGTACCCCGTGGGTCTGACGCCGGCGGAGATCGACCTGCGCCGCCTGCTGACCACCGAGGACTTCGCGCTGGAGACCGGCGTCTCGTTCAACCAGCTCGACGCGCTGCCGGGCGGGGCCGACAACGTGCAGAACTACCAGGAGTACAGCTACTTCCTGGGCGTGAACCCCACCAACGTCTCCACGCTCCGCAACGACCCCGCGGGGTTCACCAACTACTTCGCGACGCGTGCCCGCCAGGTGTCGGTCGCCGAGGAGGTCGGGCGGCTGGCGTACGACGCGATCCGTGTGACGATCGCGAACGGGCGTCCCCCGTCCGACGACGCCGTGGGCCCGCGCCGCTCGCAGAACGCCGGCGCCGGCTTCATCGGTCAGGACCTGCTGCCCAACGACCTGATCACGTCCTCGCGTTTCGCGTGGACGCCGATCAGCTCGGACAACAACCCGAGCGAGTTCGGTCGGTGGGAGCTCAACAGCCTGTTCACGCCGGCGCAGCGTCGCGCGCTCTACTACGACGACTTCGGCGGGCGTGCCCCCATCTCGCAGCGGGACAAGCTCTCCCCGCTGGGCAACTGGGACGGCAGCCAGTACCTCGAGAACTCGGGGCGCATCTTCGGCCTCGACGACCTGGTGGAGCTGCTGACCTACCGCGGCGTCAACGACCCGCGGGTCACCTCGCGACTCGAGCAGGCCGTGACCGGGCGGGCCGACGTCGCGATCAGCTCGGCCGGGCTGCCCCCGCAGTACCCGCTGCGCCAGACCTCGCGCCGCTTCTCGCCCCTGCTCTCCAACCGCCCGCTCGAGGTTGACCGCTTCGGGCACGGCGACGGGCGGCTGCGCCGGCTGCCCAACGACTCGCTCTTCCGCATCCCCGACGGCCCGCGCGTCGGCGGCGACGTGGACGAGGACTCCATGGTCCTCCTCAACGCCTCGCCCCGCCTGCGGCTCACCACCTTCAGCGGCATGACCCCCATGCCCACCGCGACCACGATCAACATCGACCAGAACACCCTGCTCATCCCCGCGCTGGACGAGCAGAAGCTCACCATCCCGATCAAGAACGTCATCGGCTCGGTGCAGACCACCTTCCGCGCCTACGCCCGCACCTTCCTGCGCGAGTCCAACATCCAGAACTACCGCGCCTGGCGCGGCGACCTGGGCGAGCTGGTGCGCACCTCCAGCAGCTACAACCCGCTCCCCGAGGACACCACCTTCTACGGCCACCGCGGGCCCGAGCTGGCCCTCCGCCTCTCGGCCCACCTCGCCGTCAACCTGTCCGACATGATGGACGAGGACGACACCCCCTCCGCGGCCACGCTGATCGCCGACCGCGACGCCGTGAACGACCTGCTCAACCCGTCCAACTACGCCGGGCTGAGCTCCACCGCCGAGCACCCGTTCGGGTGGATGTACAACTCCACCCGCGACTGGGTCCGCACGGGCGGCCCGCTGGACGGGGAGTTGCGGCGCGGGCTCGACTACGGCACGCTCCCCGACCCCGACGGCGGCCCCAACGACCGCATCGACCGGCTGCCCAACCGGCTGCCCAACGCCAACACGCCCGAGGTACGCCAGCGTCGCGCGGTGAACGTCTACGGCGTGGAGCCGAACCCCGTGCTGACCGAGGTCGCGGTGCTCAACGTCTTCACCGACGCCCCCGAGGGCGCCGGCGGCGACGAGGACTCCATCGACGAGCTCATCTGGGACTCCCAGGTCGGCCTGATCGGCAAGGCCCCCGAGCCCGAGGGCGGCGGGGGCGGGCCGTCCAACCCCAACGAGTTCCTGTACGTCACCATCGACCCCGAGGTGCCCGAGACCAGCTACAGCGACAACCCCGACTTCCTCTTCCAGGCACTCGTCTTCCAGATCCACAACCCGACCGCCGAGACCATCACTTTCCAGGGCAACATCCAGCCCGCCGAGGGTGATTCGGCGACGGACGCGGACATCCGCTTCAGCCACTACCTCGAGTACGCGGGCCGGTTCTTCCGGCTCGGGCAGTACTCGGAGTCCGAGCCCGAGGAAATCACGCTGGTCAACGAGCTTGAGCGGTCGAAGTCTGTCACCCTCGGTGCCGGCGAGACGGCCATCTTCTACGCGTTGATGAACGAGGAGGGCTCGAGCAGCTTCCAGCTCGACTGGGGCCCGATCGAGAAGCGGGTTCTGGATATCCTCGACGAGTCGGGCTACACCAGGAGCGACTTCGAGGCGTTCTACGGCGAGGCGACGTTCCCGCCGCGGGGCGGCAAGGGCGAGGACCTCAACTTCTTCACCGGCCTGACCCAGGAGTGGTTCGAGAAAAACCTCAAGGACTCCGATTCCATCTCGTCCGGCCAGTACGGCCAGACCGACCTGGGCGTCTACCGCATCCGTGAGTTCAGCCCCGCCACCGGCAAGCTGACACGCAAGCAGTACCGCAACCTCACCACCCTGAACACCGCCGCCGCGGTCTCAGACCGAACGGGCCAGGGCACCATCGACATCTCGACCCGCGGCAACGACGAGGTCGTCCGCCTCTGGCGCGTGATGCGAGACTTCGACGAGAACCGCAAGACCGGCTCCGGCCCCACCGCGGTCTTCGTGGACAACGTCATCGCCAACGACCTGATGGTGGACCGCCTGAGCGTGCTCCAGAACGGCGAGAACCAGCTCCAGAAGGAGCTGGACATCCGCGACACCGGGATCGTCAACACGCTCTCGCTCTCGCTCGATTTCTACGACCCATACAGCCAGGCGCAGGCCCCGATCCGTGGCGCCCCGGGCAACGTCGAGATCAAACGCAACGACAACACCGGCTGGACCGTCGCCCAGTGGGCCGGCGTCCGGCGCGGCGGGCGCGAGTTCGCCGACTTCGAGGACCAGGACAACACCGGCGAGCTCATCCGCGGCGGCGTCACGCCCGCGATGATCGCGGCCGAGGTCTACGAGGACGAGATGGACCCGCGGCGCGGCATCAACCGGCGCCGGGCCAACCGCTGGACCACCGACTTCGCCAGCATCGGGAGCATCACCCAGCTCAACGACCTGATCGACCCGGCCAACCAGAACTTCGAGATGATCAATGCGCCGAACTTCAAGTACCGGCTCTTCGACCTCTTCCGGATGAACCTGGACGGCGCCGATCCGGACACGGGAACGATCGCGCCCCCCTTCCTCCAGACCGACGCGGTCCCGTATGGCAGCACCGAGGACGGGCCGGTCCTCCCCGGCATGGTCCTCGCCCCGCAGGCCAAGGCCGAGGGCCTGCCCGACCTGGCGAGCAACATCGACTACTACAACGGCGTCACCATCAACGCCCAGTCGTTCGAGCTCGACAACCCCGTCGTGAAGTCCGATCCCTCGGCACCCGACGACGAGTACGACCTCAACTACGACAAGAACTCGTCCAACCCGAACCGCGTCAACCCCGACGTCCCGTTCGGCCTGCGGAACACCAACGAGGAGAAGCGGTACATCATCCGCCCGACGGACCTGCTGCTCCCGTTCGCCGTGGGGCCGGTGCACGTGCCCCAGGACCCCGGCGGTGCCAGCCGCGCCAATGACAGCCAGGACTTCGACCCCGACGCCGAGTGGATCACCTTCCCCGAGATGCTCGCCATCGCGCTGGGCTACACCGACGTCACCGCCGATTCGTCCAACACCGCCCTGACCCAGCTCTACGGCCTGCTCTGGACGCAGGACTCGGGCAACCGGTGGTCCTCGGTCCTGCACGCGGGCAAGCTCCGTCTCGACGCCTTCACCTCCTTCTACGACCTCGACCTCGCGCCCGGCGAGTCCAACCCCGCCGCGCCGCGCTATCCCGGCAACTTCACCCCGGGCATGGACAAGCTGCGCGGCTCGGGCGTGCCGCTGGCACTCGAGATCCCCGGCGAGGTCCGCGGCATCGGGCGCGACATGCGCGAGATCGGCTACCGCCCCGGCGTGACCGACCCGCCCGCGGACTTCGGCATCATCACCCCCGAGTACGCCTACAACGAGCGGTTCGACGCCCGCACCGACCTCGCGGTCGGCAAGATCAACATCAACACCGCGCCCGAGGCGGTCCTGCGGCTCCTCCCCGGCCTGTCGCCCAGCGTGGAGTACTACGACGCGGCACGCGACGAGGGCTTCTCCGGCACGGTCCCCACCAACCAGTTCTCCAACGACTGGGCCGTCGGCGCGGACCCGGGCCCGGCGAGTGAGGACGGCCTGCAGTTCACCGACTTCGGCACGCCCCAGCCCGACGCCTTCGTGCTGGACGGCCAGCTCGACTCGGTCCGCGACACGCCCGACCGGGCGGCCCTGCTGACCGCCTACCGCGACAAGCGCCGCGCGTGGCCCCGCAACTTCTCCGACCCCGTCACGGTTTCGTGGGCCGGCGATCCCACCAGCTTCGCGCTGGGCATCGACTTCACCCCCTTCACCCCCAATTCGCCCCACCCGTGGCGAAACCTCTCGACGTACGCCACCACGCCGCCCACGCCGGTGCCGACCATGGGCGAGCTGATCCGCAACAACTACCAGGTGGACCGCACACGCCAGATCATCACCGGCATCAACGGCCTGCGCGAGACGCCCGGGTTCGCCACCGTCGGAGAAGTGCTCGCGGTCACCGTCCGCCCGTTCGACGCCCCCGAGACGCCGGACAACGGCACCATCCCGAGGGAGGGTCGAGACCCGGCCACCCCCGACCTGGCCGCCGAGGACGCCCTGTACGACTTCAACTCGCACAACCTGATGACGGGCATGGGTGCCGACGGCGAACGCCTGAAGGCCGCGAAGCCGTACTACGCCAACGACAACGTGGACGAGTACGCGTCTTACGACCCCTCGATCTACGAGGACCTGAAGGACACCGACTCGGTGATCGACGAGCAGGACGAGCGGATCGCCGCGGCGGCCGCGATCACGAACATGATCGACGTCCGCTCGGACACCTACGCCGTGTGGTTCGTGCTGCAGGCCTACCGGCCCGAGGACGTGTCGGACCTGCGACCCGAGGACCCGCTGATCCCGACGTTCCAGCGTCGCTACCTGATGGTGATCGACCGCTCGAACGTGGTGAGCGAGAACGACGAGCCGAAGATCCTCGTCTTCACCGAGGTCCCGCTGTAAGGCCACGGCCCTCCCGGAACCCCAAACCCCGCGCTCCGGCGCGGGGTTTTTTCGTGCTCGCCTCGGGCGTGCGGCACTACCATCCGGGCGACAGGGTGTAGCTCAGCTTGGCTAGAGCGCCGGCTTTGGGTGCCGGAGGTCGCTGGTTCGAATCCAGTCACCCTGATTGCCGTCGAGCGAGTCGGGCCCCCTCGCTCCGGATACACGCCGAGCCGTTTTGAGATACAACGCGAGTTCGTGGAATAGCCGCCCGCGTTCGGCGGTACATGCTAGTCCGCACTAACACTCAGGCCGGACACACACCATGAACAAGACCGCCATCGCTCGCTGGGCCGATCTCGAGCCCCTGAAGCCCCGCTACGCCCTCGTGCGTGGGGTCGATCTCGTCGTCCTGCGGTACGAGCGGGACGGGCAGGACCGCGTCTCGGTGCTCTACGGGCGGTGCTTGCATCGCGGGGCACTCATGGCCGACGGGCACGTGGACGGGCACAACCTCATCTGCGGCGTGCACGGGTGGGACTACCGCTTCGACACGGGCGTGTCCGAGTACAACAACGACGAGGCCCTGCACAAGTTCAACGCCTGGATCGAGGACGTGGACGGCCAGCCCTCGGTTGTGGTGGATGAGGACGAGGTCGGGGCCTTCCACGACCGCCACCCGCAGCCGTACGACCGGGACGCCTACCTCGGCCTCTACCAGGACCCCAGCGGCACCGACGACGAGCCGCACAACTCGCTGATCCAGTCGCTCGCGCGGGACGGGCTCTCCAAGTTCGGCCAGCACGGCCCGTCCGCGGCAATGGGCGTGTCACGCAACGACCTCCCGAAGTGGGACGACCTGCAGATCCTCACCGCCCAGATGCACCGCAAGCCGCTGCTGGACGAGGACCCGGTCGAGACGTCGGTCACCATCGGGCCCGGCGCCGACAAGCCGCTGCAACTCGACATCCCGCTGTTCGTGAGCGATATGAGTTACGGCTCGCTGAGCGAGGAGGCGAAGGTCGCGCTGGCACGCGGCGCCGACCTGGCCGGCACGGGGATCTGCTCGGGCGAGGGGGGCATGCTGCCCGAGGAGCAGCAGGCGAACGCGCGCTACTTCTACGAGCTGGCCTCGGCTCGATTCGGCTTCGGCCTGGAGAAGGTGGCCCGCTGCCAGGCCTTCCACTTCAAGGGCGGGCAGAGCGTCAAGACCGGCACCGGCGGGCACCTGCCGGGCAACAAGGTGAACGAGAAGATCGCCGAGGTCCGCGGCATCGAGGAGGGGAAGACCGCGATCTCGCCGGCGACGTTCAAGGACCTGCGCACGCCCGAGGACTTCAGGGCCCTCGCCGATGAGGTCAGGGCCGCCGCGGGTGGGATTCCCATCGGGTTCAAGCTCAGCGCCCAGCACATCGAGCGTGACATCGACTTCGCCCTGGAATCCTCGGCCGAGTACGTGATCCTGGACGGTCGGGGCGGGGGCACGGGGGCCGCGCCGCTGATCTTCCGGGACCACATTTCTGTGCCGACCATCCCGGCCCTGGCGCGGGCCCGTCGGCATCTGGACCGGGCGGGGGTTGGTCGTGGTGCCGCGACGCCGGTCACGCTGATCGTGACGGGCGGGCTGCGAGTCCCGGCGGACTTCGTCAAGGCGATGATGCTCGGGGCGGACGCGATCGCGGTATCGAACGCCGCGCTCCAGGCGATCGGGTGCCTCGGCATGCGGGCCTGCCACTCGAACAATTGCCCGGTCGGGATCGCCACCCAGAAGAAGGGGTTGCGGGCCCGCCTGGTCATCGAGGAGTCGGCCAACCGCCTGAAGAACTTCTTCGAAGCCTCGACGCAGCTCATGCAGGTCATGGCCCGTGCCTGCGGGCACGACAGCCTGTCGGGGTTCAGTGCCGACGACCTGACGAGCTGGAAGCGTGACGTGGCCGACCTGGCCGGCGTGCGCTACGCGGGAGTGGGCGGCTGAGCCCAGCGACCAAACACACAGACCCTGGGGGAAACAGGAGTCTCACGATGTCCAAGCCCATCAACACCGACGAGTCGGGTGTCGCCATCAGCGGGTTCGACCCGGTCTCGTATTTCTCGGGCGAAGCCCTCGCGGGCGACCCCGAGTTCAGCGCCGCGCACAACGGTGCCACGTATCGGTTTGCCAGCGAAGCGAACCGCGACGCGTTCGTCGCCGACCCGGACCGCTATACGCCCGAGTACGGCGGGTACTGCGCGACCGCGATGTCGGAGGGCACCGTCTTTGAGGTGGACCCGACCAACTTCAAGGTGGACGGCGAGCGGCTCTTCCTGTTCTACCGGGGCGAGCACGGCGATACGCTGCCGGAGTGGAACGCCGACCAGGACATGCGGAGGGCCGACGCCGACCGCCACTGGGCCGAGGACACGTACACCGAGCACGAGTGAGCCGGTCATGAGCACCCCGATGAGCGGCATCAACCCGGAGATCATCCAGCAGATCCTCGCGCCCGCGGCGATGATCCCCGCCTGCGGGCTGCTGCTGCTGTCGTCCACCGCGCGGATGAACACGGTGCTGGCTCGCATCCGGGCGTTCCACGCCGAGCGTCTCGATGTGTGGCGGTCGAATGCCGAAACGGGCACGCGTGATGACTCCGTGCGGTCGCTCCGGCTTGAGGGCCTGGAGCACCAGACGCATCAACTCCTCTCGCGTGCGGCGCTGCTCCGCTGGACCATGCTCCAGCTCTTCGGGGCTGTGGCGTGCAACCTGCTCAGCATCGTCGGCCTGGCGTTGCTGTACCTGACCAATCACCAGGACGCGTTCTACACCGCGTCGGTCATGGTCTTCGTGACCGGGATCGTTCTCGTGCTGGGGTCGATGGCGACCAGCGCACTCGAGGTGAAGCGCATCCTCGAGACGGTCCGCTACGAGCACGCACGCGTGGAGTGTCTCTGCGACGCGTCGAGCGCCGAGTTCGTAGCCCCGGTCGGCCCGCGCCCGGCCGGCGGCGAGGGGAGCGGGCTGTGACCACCCCGATTGTCCATGGCGAGGCAAGCATTGCCGGAGGCGTGTCGGTGCACGACTCGTTCATGCACGCGCTCGAGTACGTCGTTCTGGCGATCAACGGCGCGACCGTGCTCGTCCTGGTCTGGGGTGTGGTCTTCGGCATGATCACGTTCTTTCGGCACGAGATCGGTCGGATGAGCGCCGGGCATCGGGAAGAGGACCACGCGCGGATCAGACGCCAGGTGGGGTTCTACCTGCTGTTCGGTCTCGAGCTGCTGATCGCGGCCGACGTGATCGAGACCATGATTCGCCCCACGCTGGAGCAGCTCGCCATTCTTGGGGGCGTCTCGCTGATCCGGATCGTCATCGGTATCGCGCTGGGACGAGAGTTGGAGGAACTGTCGGCCGGCCGCGAACGCGAGTAGGCACGACTCACCACACACGCGAGAGACATCATGCCCGAGACCCCCGCACAACTCACCTGGCACCGCGTCGCGCTCCCCGAGGACTTGCCCGAGGGGCGTGTCAAGACCGTCTCGATCGACCGGGGCGACTCGGTGGTGCAGGTCTGCCTGACGCACCACAAGGGCGAGTTCGGGGCGTTGCAGAACCACTGCCCGCACCAGGGCGGCCCGCTCGGCGAGGGCTCGATCGAGTGCTCGGACGCTGAGGACGAGTGCTACCTGCGCTGCCCGTGGCACGGCTGGGATTACCACCCCATCACCGGCAAGCCGCCGGGTGGGTTCGACGACGGGCTCGAGACCTACCCCGTCGAAGTCCGCGACGATGGCGTCTACGTCGGGCTCGAAGGAGAGCCGCCCCACGCACGCACCGTAACGGACGTCGTGGCGGAGACCATGACCGCGTGGGGTGTCACGCACGTCTTCGGAATGGTCGGGCACTCCAACCTCGGGCTCGCCGATGCCCTGCGTCGCAGGACGCTGGCCGGGGAGCTGGAGTACATCGGCATCCGGCACGAAGGCGCGGCCGCGTTCGCCGCGAGCGCCTTCGGGAAGCTGACCGGGCGTCCGGCCGCGTGCCTCGCGATCGCGGGCCCCGGGGCCACCAACCTGCTGACCGGGTGTTGGGACGCCCACGTCGATCGGGCACCCCTGCTCGCCCTGACCGGTCAGGTCAACCAGCAGGTCTTCGGCCCGGGGGCGTTCCAGGAGCTCCCCCTGAAGGAAGCCTTCGGGGCGGTTGCGGGTTTCAGCCATCTCTGCCTGCCGGACTCCAACCACGCCGAGCTCACCTCGCTGGCCCTGAAGTCCGCCATCGTGAACCGGAATGTCAGCCACATCATCTTCCCGGACGACGTGCAGACCCAGCCCGCAAAGGACGGGCAGGCGTCCGGCTCACCGGAGGGCCGGATCGCGGAGCACGGCGTGCGTCCGCCCGAGGCCGTCCTCGGGCAGGCGACGGAACTGCTCAGGGGTGCCGAGCGCCCGGTCATCATCGTCGGGCACGGGGCCCGGCACGACATGCCGAGTGTGATCGCGCTGGCCGAGGAACTGCGATGCCCGGTGCTGACCACGTTCAAGGCGAAGGGCCTGATCGGGGATCATCCGGACCCGGCGCGTCCGGACGCGCCGGGCCACCCGCTGGGCGGGGGCGTCCTCGGTCGTTCGGGCACGCCCATCGCGAGCTGGTTCATGAACGAGAGCGACCTGCTGCTGGTCTTCGGGGCCTCGTTCTCCAACCACACCGGCATCACGCCCAAGAAGCCGACGGTCCAGGTGGACTACGACCGGGCCCAGCTCGGACGATTCCACGCCATCGACGTGCCGGTGTGGGGCGATGTCGGCGTCACCGCTGACCTGCTGCGTGAGGCGGTCGCGGGGCGGCACGCCTGTCGCGACCACACCGGCGAGATCGGCGAGCGGTGGGGGATCTGGCGCCGGGAGAAGGCCTCCCGACTCGCGGACGACCGGGGCCAGGGGGTCAGCTCGATCGCGGTCTTCGACGCCATGATCCGGGTTGTGCCTGAGAACGCCATCCTCGCGGTGGACGTGGGCAACAACACCTACTCCTTCGGGCGGTACTTCGAGGCCAGCGGCGCGCAGGCGGTCCTGATGTCGGGCTACCTCGGCTCGATCGGGTTCGGCTACCCCGCCGCGATGGGCGCGTGGGCGGCGACCCGTGCCCACCGATTCAACCCGGACCCGCTCTGGTCGCGGTTCGCCGATCGCCCCGTCGTCGCGGTCACCGGCGACGGCGGCTTCGGGCAGTACCCGTTCGAGGTCACCACCGCGGTCGCGCACGGCATGAACCTGACCCACGTCCTGCTCCGCAACAACGAGCTGGGGAAGATCTCCAAGGAGCAGCGGGCCGGTCGCTGGGAGGTCTGGCAGACCGACCTCGTGAACCCGAACATCGCCGAGTTCGTGACCTCATGCGGCGGGCTGGGCATCCGGGTCGAGCACGCCAGCGAACTCCCCGGGGCATTGGATCGGGCCCTGCACTACGACGGCCCGGCGACGGTCGAGGTGCTCACGGACGCGGAATTGATCTGAGTTCGCGATGCCGACGCGAGTTGCATACGGTCTGCGCCCACGCCGCAACCGGGGGTGTTCAGCCCGGTACGATCCGCCCGCACCGCCCGTCAAACGACCCCGAGGAGGACGAGATGCGTCCGGCCGTACCGCAACTCGTCTTCGTGATCGCCCTGACGCTGGCAGGAGTGGCGTTCGGACAAGGCGACGAGCCCGCCCCGGCGTTCGCCCCGCTTGAGGCCGTGCGGCTGGACTCGCCACCGATCATCGATGGGGACCTGACCGACGCGGCATGGGAAGGGGTCCCGGAGCAGTCGGGCTTCCTGCAGGCCGAGCCGGACGCCGGTGAGCCCGCCACGCTCGAGACGCGGTTCCGGGTCGCGTACACCGCCGAGGCGGTGTACGTCGCGATCCAGGCCTTCGACGACCCCGCGCTGGTCGTCGCCCGGAACATGCTCCGAGACGGCTTCACCGGCGGCGACGACGAGCTGCTCGTGGTGCTCGACACGAACGGGGACGGTCGCTCGGGCTACAGCTTCGGACTGACGGCGGGCGGCTCGCGCACCGACGGGCTGATCGAGCGGGGCGACTTCATCGGGGGCGAGTGGGACGGGCTCTGGCGGGCCCGGGCCGCGATCAACGAGCGGGGCTGGGCGGCCGAGTTTGAGATCCCGTTCAAGACCATCGCGCTGAACCCGGACGCCGAGCGGTGGGGGATCAACATCCGGCGCATCGTCGCCCGAACGACCGAGGTCAGCTACTGGCGCAGCGCCTCGCGCGACGTCTCGGTCTTCAATCTGGCCCGGGCGGGTGCCCTGGTCCCGCTCTCTGAGATCGACCAGGGCGTGGGGCTCACGGCCAAGCCGTACATCGTGGCCCAGTACCAGGACGATGGCGGCGACCTCGATCTCGACGCCGGTCTCGACCTGTTCTACCGCCTGACCTCCGAGATCACCGCGGCCCTGACCATCAACACCGACTTCGCCGAGACCGACGTGGACGACCGCGTGGTGAATCTCACCCGGTTCCCGCTGTTCTTCCCCGAGCGACGCGACTTCTTCCTCGAGGACGCGGGGGTCTTCGGGTTCGGCGGCATCCGCCGGTCGCCCCTCCCGTTCTTCTCCCGGCGCATCGGCATCGTGCGCGGCCAGGAGAAGGAGATCCTCGCCGGCCTGCGGGTCACCGGGCGGGCCGGGGACACGCGCTTCGGGATCCTCAACGTGCAGATGAAGCACGACGGCGACCTCGGCGACAAGAACCTCACCGTGCTCCGGGGCGTGCACGACATCGGCGAGGAATCGTCGCTGGGCGTGCTGGTCACCAACGGCGATCCAGACGAACGCGGCAACAACCACCTGGCGGCCATCGACCTGAACCTCCGCAACTCGGACGCCTTCGACGGCACGGGCTCCTACTCGCTCAACCTCTGGGGCCAGATCACGCACTCCGACCCTTCCGACCGGGATGCGCAGAACGACGACGCGACCGCCTTCGGCCTGTCGGGCAACGTCAACAAAGACCCGTGGAACATGCGCTGGTTCCTCGACCGCGTGGGTGACGACTACGACCCCGCGCTCGGCTTCGTCTCCCGCCCCGGCCGGTACGAGTGGTCGCTCGGCGGCGGGCGGCGGTACGACCAGCCGTTCGGGGCCGGCCCCGTCAGCGAGCTCAGCCTCTCCACCAGCGTCCGCGGGCACCACTTCATCGACAAGGTCCGCATGGAGGACGCCGAGGTGGACATCCTCCAGGTCGAGATGCAGAGCCGCGAGCGTGACTTCCTCGCGATCACCCCGAAGCTCTACTACGACCGCCTGACCGACCCCTTCGAGATCGTGGACGGCGTGGTGCTCCCGGTCGGCGAGTACGAGAACGCCGGCATCGAGGCGGGCTTCTCGACCTCCGAGTCCCGCATCGCCAGCGTCGGGATCGACGGGGAGTACCGCACGTTCTTCAGCGGCACCCGGGCCGACGCGGGGCTCTCGCTCGGGCTCCGCCCCTCCCCCGCGTTCAGGGTGACCACCGAGTACCAGTTCAGCGACATCGAGCTCGACGAGGGGGAGTTCGAGGTCCACGTCCTCAGCACGCGTGCCTCCATCCAGTTCAGCCCGGACCTCTCCTGGGCCAACACCGTGCAGTGGGACAACCAGTCCGACCAGGCGGGCGTGAACTCACGCGTCCGCTGGGAATACTCGCCCGGGCAGGAAGTTGTTATCGTGTACAACCAGGGCTTTGACGTGGACGACGGCTCGTTCACATCGCGTGATTACACCGCGACGCTCAAGGCCTCGTTCACGTTCCGCTTCTGAACAACCCGGGGGTACCCCGATGCGACCCAGCCAGTGCGCCGCCCTCCTCGCGATGCTCGCAGTCGCGATCGCGGGCTGCTCCACGCCCAAAGAGCCCGACCTCGCGGCCATCTACAACGCCCCGGCCTCCATGATCGGGCCCGCGCGGACCCCCGTCGTCGTCATCCCCGGCATCCTGGGCTCGAAGCTCACCGATTCCGAGACGGGCACCAGGGTCTGGGGCAGCTTCACCTTCGGCGCCGCCGACGCCGACAAGCCCGACGGCGCCAGGCTGATGGCTCTCCCGATGCGTGAGGGCGCTCCGCTCGCGGACCTCCGAGACGAGGTTTTTCCGTCCGACGTGCTCGACGTCGTGGTCGCGGACGTGGGGCTCTTCCGCGGGCTGGAGATCGCGGCCTACGTGGACCTGATGAAAACCCTCGCCGCGGGACGCTACCGCGACCAGATGCTCGGCGAGAGCGGGGCGATCGATTATGGCGGCCAGCACTACACCTGCTTCCAGGTGCCGTACGACTGGCGGCGATCGATCCCGGACGCGGCCCGCGAACTCGAATCGATCATCCAGCAGGCGCAGATCACCGCACGCTTCGAGCTCGGGCTTGCGGAAGACGCCCCGATCAAGGTTGACGTCGTCGCCCACTCCATGGGCGGGCTCGTGCTCCGCTACTACCTTCGCTACGGCACCGCCCCGCTCCCCCAGGACGGCTCGCTGCCCGAGCTCACCTGGGCCGGGGCGAAGCACGTCCGCAAGGCGGTGCTGGTGGGGACCCCCTCGGCCGGGTCCGTGCTGGCGCTCAAGCAACTGGTCGAGGGCATGAACCTGAACCCCGTCTTCCCGAACTACCGTCCCGCGCTGCTCGGGACCATGCCCGCGGTCTTCCAGTTGCTCCCGCGGACCCGCCACAACACGGTCGTGGACGCCGCGACCGGAGATCCGATCGACATCTTCGATCCCGAGACGTGGGAGCGGTACGAGTGGGGCCTGCTCGCCCCCGGTCAGGACCGTGTCCTGCGCTGGCTGCTGCCCGAGGCCGAGACGCGCGAGCAGCGGCTCGCCATCGCCCGCGACCACCTCGACAAGACCCTGCGCGAGACCGTGCGGTTCCACCGGGCGTTGGACCGGCCCGCCACGCCGCCCGAGGGGTTGGAGATCAGCCTGTTCGCGGGGGACTCGGAAGACACGCCCGCCGTGCTCGCGGTTGATGATCGCGGGCGGATCCGGATCGCGGAGACCGCGCCCGGGGACAATACCGTCACGCGTGCCTCGGCCCTGATGGACGAACGCTTCGGCAACCCCTATCGGCCCGGGCTGACGTCCCCGGTGGACTGGACCCGCGTGCAGTTCGTCTTCGCCGATCACATCGGGCTGACGAGGGCCGCGACCTTCACCGACAACCTGCTGTTCATCCTGCTGGAGGACGACCCCCAGCCCGCCCTGCTGGGCGCGGTCCAGAGTGAGTCGATTGAGGCCGGGGACACGCCGTGACCGCACCCACACTCATCGTCTACGCGGCGCTCGCCTGGCTGGCGGTGGGGCTTGTCGTGGCGCTGCCGTTCGCCGTCATCCGACTCAAGTCGTTTGACGCCGTCGCGGGCAGGGCCCCGTGGCGTGTCCGCCTGCTCTTTGTGCCCGGGCTCGCGGCCTTGTGGCCACTGACGCTGCAATGGTGGCTGACTCGCCCCGAACCGAATCAGTCGAGTCATGCTGATGGCGAGGAGCGAGCCGGCGATGGTGCGTGATCTTCGGAAAGTTCACCTTCGGATCTGGCTGATCCTCGGGCCGCTGGTGCTCGCGGCGGTGGGGGTGGTGCTTGCGGCACGCTCTGGGCCGGCCATCCCCGATGCACCCGCGAACGCCACAGAAACCAATTCGGACACTTCCCCAGCAGATTCACTACCCCCCGGAGCGGCACCATGACCGCGACGTACAGGTGGGTCCAGTGGAACACGCACAAGAAGGTCTACGACCTGACGCTGATCGGCATCTGCATCGCGTACGTCGCGGGCTTCGTGGCGGTCTCGCAGGCGTCGCCCGAGCCGCCGGACGAGACGGTGACCCTCATCCGGGCGACCGGCACGCTGGCCATCGCCCTGCTGCACGCAATCCTGCTCATCGGGCCGCTCTCGCGGTTCTCGACCCGCCTCGCGCCGCTCCTGTACAACCGGCGTCACGCCGGTGTGCTGCTCTTCACGATTGCATTCGCCCACGCGGCTCTGGTCACGGTCTACTACGGGGCCTGGGGGACGATCGATCCGGTCCGGGCCCTCTTCGGCTACGAGCCCGGCCTGCCGTTCGAGCTGTGGGGGTTTGTCGGGCTCGCGATCCTGTTCGTGATGGCCTCGACCAGCCACGATTTCTGGCTCGCCAACCTCGGGCACCGCTCGTGGAAGGCGCTCCACATGCTCGTCTACGTGGCGTACGTCTCGGTCGTGCTGCACGTGCTTACGGGTGCGCTGCAGGACCACACCAGCCCGGCACTCGGGGGCCTGATGCTGGCGGGCGTGGTCTGCGTCGTCGCCGCCCACCTCGCGGCCGGCCTGAAAGAGCGGGCCCGAGACCGCGCCTTCCCGCCTGCCTCCGGCGACTGGCTCGACACCTGCCCCGTGGACGACCTCCCGCTCAACAAGGCCCGCGTGATCGGTGTCAGGGGAAGCGAGCGCATCGCCCTCGTCCGCCACGACCGCGGCATCTCCGCCGTCTCCAATGTCTGCAAGCACCAGGGCGGCCCGCTCGGCGAGGGCGAGGTCATCGACGGCTGCCTCACCTGCCCCTGGCACGGCTACCAGTACCGCCCCGAAGACGGTCGCTCGCCTCCCCCCTACACCGAGACCATCCCCACGTACCCGGTCCGGATCGTGAAGGGCAGCGTGCAGGTCTGCCTGATCCCCAACCCGGCGGGCACACACGTCGATCCGGCCACGCCGGACGGGGAGCACGGCCATGGCTGACACACCCCATGAGAACCGTTCCATCTATGTGGGCTATCTGGCCCTCCCGCGTGCACACGCCGCGTTTTTGCGGGTCGCGGTGCCCCTCACGCTGGTCTTCCTCGTCGTAGTGGGGGGGCTGATCGCAAACCGGGCCGAGCCCGCGGGCACCGCCGTCTGGGACGCCGAGGCCCGCGAGTGGACCGGCCAGCTCCGGCTCGAGCCCTACCCCGTGCTCTTCACCCACCCCGATCCGGACGGCGTCTCGGCCTGGATGCTGTGCGAGATCGCCAAATTCGGGGCCCACGAACGGCTCGCGCCCTTTGACGGCCAGCACGTCACGCTCTCGGGCTACCGGCTGCAACGCGAGGGCCGGGCGATCATCGAGCTCGAGCCCGACGACCCCGCCACAGACACCGACGACGCGGTTGCGATCGCCCTCAACCTGCCCGCCCCCCCGCCGGACCCGGTCCAGACCGACCTCGGGCGCGTCGAGCTCGACGGCGAGATCGTGGACGGCAAGTGCTACCTCGGGGCCATGCGGCCCGGCAACGGACAGTCCCACAAGGCCTGCGCCACGCTCTGCATCCGCGGCGGGCTCCCCCCCATGCTCGTCACACGCGCCACCGACGGCTCCACACGCATGCTCCTGCTGATGGTGGACGGCACGACCGACCTGCCCGAGGACCTGCTCCCGCTCGTCGCGGAGCCCGTCCGCATCACCGGCCTGCTCCGCACCTACGGCCAGCTCGAGATCCTCGAGACCACCGCGGACGCCATCCGCCAACGCTGACCGGGCTCGATCCAGCGGGACGCGGCAAACGCCCGATACACCTCACATGCCCTGCGCACGAACCCTGCAACTGCTCGCACTCCTCACGCCGGTCTGTCTCGGCGCCTGCGTCTCCAGCGAGCCGGTCCCCAGCCCGGGCGCAGCCAATGGGCAGCAGGGGTCGCCGTCGCTGGCGTCGCCTCGTCAGTCGCTTATGACCGCGGGCTCCCTGAGCGAGACCTTCAAGGATGTTTCCACGCTGGGCTTCGTCCAACCAGCGGACACGCGTCCCGAGGCCGAACCGCAGGCGGAGTCAGAGCGGGCCCGCATCGAGAGTGCGATCCGTGAGGCCGTGCGGGAGCACTTCACCAAGGCGGGGTACGCGTGGGCGGAGGAGGGCGAACCCCCGCAGCGGACCGTGCAGGTCGCGTCCCTGCTGACCCCGAAGCTCTCGTTGGAGGATCTGGACGAGCTCTACGCCCTCGCCCCGGGGTTCCTGAGCCCCGAGTCCGCAGAGCGCGGCGTCATTGCGCTCGCGTTCTCGTGGCCGGGCCGCGCCGAGCCGGTCTGCCGCGTGCTGCTGGACGGGGTCGTCTCACCCGACGCCCCGATCGAGGCGAGGCTGGAGGCGATCCCCAAGGCGGTCGGGGCGATGCTGGTGGGGTTGCCTCGGGGCCCGGTGACGCTGAGTGACCCACTCGCGGATGCGGATGAGAGACCGGATGATCTCTGACTCGGCCGTTCGGGGTTGATCACAGATCATCAGCCGTGCCGTGGCCCCGAATGGGCCCCGCAAGCGATGAGCGTGAGGGTCGAAAAGTGCCGGAGGGGGGACTCGAACCCCCACTCTGTTTCCAGAAGCGGATTTTGAATCCGCCGCGTCTACCGATTCCGCCACTCCGGCGTGGGATTCCATGGTATCCGGGGCGGCATCGGTCGTCACTCGGGCCGGGAGGCGGTACCCCGTCTCGCTGCCCGCCTACCCTTCCCTTCCGCCGAATCACTCGGCCGGACCGGCCCGGGACGGACGCACGCCCCGGCGGGTCGGTCAATCCATGCGTGCGAATTTCCGGAGCAGGCCATGAAGGTCAAGCAGCCCCAGCAGGCGCCCCCCGGCGCCCCCCCGAAGCCCGACGTCAAAGAGTTCGTCAAGGTCGAGGACACCGCCCCCAACCTCAAGACGCTCATGATCGACGTCCCCTCCGAGGTCGTCCAGACCCAGTTCAACTACGCCCTCTGGACCATCTCCAAGGACGCCGCACTCCCCGGCTTCCGCAAGGGACGCGTCCCCCCGCGACTCCTCGAGAAGCGCTACGGCGACGCCATCCGGCACGAGACACGCGTCACCCTCATCCGCAACATGACCGCCGAGGCCATCGAGGAGTACGACCTCAAGCCGCTCGGCGAGCCCCGCGCCAAGAACTTCGACGACATCACCGTCGAGCCCGGCAAGCCCGTGCACTTCGAGGTTGAGGTCGAGGTCCTCCCCGAGTTCGACCTGCCCGACTACGAGTCGCTCGAGGTCCTCCGCCCCTCCATCGAGTTCCCCGAAACCATCGTGGACGAGGAGATCGAGAAGCTCCGCGTCAACGAGGGCTCGCTCGAGGAGCGCGACGAGTCCGAGCCGGGCGACTACCTCACCGGCCACGGCGTCATGACCGACGCCGACGGCACCGAGCACTACAACATCGACGGCGCCGTCGTCCGCATCCCCGAGGACAAGGACGAGGGCAAGGGCATGATCCTCGGCGTCGCCGTGGACGACTTCTCCAAGCAGCTCGGCACCCCCAAGCCCGGCGACACCCTCACCATCAAGGTCAAGGGCCCCGAGCAGCACGAGGTCGAGGAGATCCGCGGCAAGGACCTGACCGTCACCTTCGAGGTGCAGCGGATCGACCGCATCATCCCCGCCGAGCTCGCCGACGTCGTCGCCAAGCTCGGCCTCGCCAGCGAGGGCCAGCTCCGCGAGATCATCGAGCAGCGCCTCGAGGAGAACGCCAAGGCCCAGCAGGAGGCCGCGGTGCACTCGCAGGTCGCCAAGTTCCTCATCGAGAACACCGACTTCGAGCTGCCCGAGAAGCTGACCGCGGCCCAGGCCGAGCGCAACCTCGAGCGCCGTCGCATGGAGCTGCTCTACCAGGGCGTGGACGCCAACGAGATCGAGCAGAACATCGCCGAGATGCGGTCGGCCTCCGCCGAGTCCGCCGTCCGCGAGCTCAAGCTGCTCTTCATCCTCGGACGCGCGGCCAAGGACCTCGACGTCTCCATCAACGCCACCGAGGTCACCGAGTACATCACCGCCATGGCCCAGCGCCGCGGCGTGGCGCCCGACGCCATGCGCCAGCAGATCGTGCAGGCCGACAAGATGCAGGCCGTCCAGATGCAGGTCCGCGAGCAGAAGACCATCGGCGTCATCCTCGAGAAGGCCAACGTCAAGGACGTCTCGGCCGACGAGTACAACGAGTACGTCCGCACCCTCAAGGACGACTAAACACAACGCTCGATCCAGAGTCCCCCCCAACCGCCCCACACGGGGCGGTTTTTTTACGCCCGCTCGGACTCGGACGCCCCGGCCTCGCCCTCGGGCCAGCCCGCGACGTCGTCCACCACCAGGCGCGACCCCTCGCCCCCCAGCGTGTTCCCGTTCACCGCCCCGCACCCCGGGCACACGGCCCCGTACGCCCCGGACGGCACCCCCTCCAGGCTCTTGCCGCACCCCGAGCAGACCGCCACACCCAGCTTGGCCGTCATCGAGTTCAGCACCGCCGCGGCCGTGATCAGCGCCACGCTCACCACCGGCACCGCCGGCAGCGCGAAGACCGACAACGCCGCGAACGTGGCGATCACCAGGCCCGCGAGTACCGCGAACACCCTCAAACGAAGCCGATGTAGAAATGGCACGGACACCCTCCTGGCCGCCAGACTCATAACGCCCGCTCCCCGCGGGCATGACCCCATCATAGGGCCCACGCCCGGTTTTCGCATCCGGGGCAACGGCCGATGCGTCTCAGTCCAGCGGGCGGTACAGGTCGATCATCTTCCGCAGCTCGCCGGGGTTGCGAAGGTGGTTCACCGAGACCTCCACCCCGTCCTGGCCGCTTGAGGAGATCCCGAGCCTGCCAACGCCCCAGACTCGCTGCCAGAAGCTCTGATCCACCAGCACGTTACGGATGTTGTCGTGCACCACCTCGCTGGTCGAGCGGCTCAGGAAGCCGGTGTGCATGATGGTCCGCTTGTTGGTGATCTCCAGGGCCGCGCTGAGCCGGTCTACCCACCACCAGCCGACGGTCAGCACCGAGACAACGACCCCGATCAGCCAGAGCCACGTGGTCCAATCTTTCCACTCCTGGAAGTGCCCGTACACCATCCCGGTGAGGCACCCCACCAGCACAAGCACCATCAGGCTGAACTTCAGCGGGCGGCTGCGAAACCAGCACCGACGCACCTTCACCACCCGCTGCTCCGGCCCGTGGTCCGGCGGCAGACCGGCGTCCGCCGCCCGGTCGGCCTGAGACGCGGGCGGAGTGGAGGAGTCCGACTTCGGCGGCGTCGGAGCGGCCGCGGCCGGGGCCGGGATGCGGTTCACATCACCGCACTCCGGGCAGGGGACCTTGCCCCCGGCCTCGGTGTCCTCGACCTCAAACGGCTTCTCGCAGTTGTCGCACTCGATCCGGATCAATGGGGCCTCCGTTCCCTGATTGGGAATCGCAGTCTACCGCTTGCTCCCCTTAGACGGGTGCCATGCTTTCGCGAAGCTCAAGCATGATCAGCTGAGAGGCAGACGGAAGCCTCACCCGTCCCAGCGCAGGTCCTCGGGACCCGAGTAACTCGCACGCGGGCGGATCAGACGGTTGTTCGCGTGCTGCTCCAGCACGTGGGCGCACCACCCCGTCACGCGGCTGGCCACGAAGATCGGCGTGTACTGCGGCACCGGGATCCCCATCGTGAAGTACGTCATCCCGCACGGGAAGTCCACGTTCGGGAAGATCCCCTTCTCGTCCTCCATGATCCGCTGGACCTCCTCGCCCAGCTCGAACAGCTTGACGAACTCCGCCCCGCGTGCCTCGGCCGCCTTGCGACCCAGCCCGTGCAGGATCGGGGCCCGGTGGTCGCCGTTCTTGTAGACCCGGTGCCCGAAGCCCATCAGCTTCCGCTTCTCCTCGAACGCCCGGTGCATCCACGCCCGGATCTTGGCGTTGTCGTTCTCGTGCCCGATGTCGCTGCGGATCTCCGCCAGCATGTCCATCGCGGCCTCGTTCGCCCCGCCGTGCAGCGGGCCCTTCAGCGCCGCGATCGCGCCCGTGATCGCCCCGTGCATGTCGCTCAGCGTGCCCGCGATCACGCGGCTCGCGAACGTGCTCGCGTTGTAGTCGTGCTCGGCGTACAGGATCAGGCTCACGTCCATCACCTTCACCGCCTCGGGGCTCGGCTCGGTGCCCGTCATCATCCACAGCAGGTTCGCGGCGTGGCTCAGGTCGTCACGCGGCTCGACCACCTCGCGGTCGTCGATCGCGTTCTGCATGTGCCCGATGATCGTCGGAATCTTGGCCGTGAGACGCAGCGCCTTGCGCAGGTTCGCCTCGGGCGAGCTGTCCTGGCACTCCGGGTCGTGATGGGCCAGCATGCTGACCGCGGTCCGCAGCAGGTCCATCGGCACCGCGTGCAGGTCCTTGGCGTATCCCTTCGAGGCCGCCAGGAACCCCTTGACCGGGGCCGGCAGCGACCGCTCGCCCTTCAGTTCGTTCTCGAACGCCGCGAGCTCGGCGTCGCTGGGCTTGTGCCCCTTCAGCAGCAGGAAGGCCACGCCCTCGAACGTCGCGTGCGCGGCCAGGTCCTTGATCTCGTACCCGCGATAGATCAGCGCGTCCTGCTCGACCTTGCAGATGGCGGTATCGCCCGCGATGACGCCCTCGAGGCCGGTCGGTTTCGCGGTTGCGGGGGGGGTTGTAGTGCTCATTTCAGACTCCCTCGGCCGCCCGCCTGGCCCAACACGGCACCCGCTCGGCAGCTCGGGGCGATTCTAGGCGGACGCCGCCGCAGCCTCAGTCGCGGATTCGCCATCTGGCCCCCCGAAACCGCGTTCCTTCCGCCAGCCGCACTCGGGGCAGCCGTGGGAGAAGTCGTGGCGGAGGTCGTACCGGCAGCGCGGGCAGCGGCCGCGGGTGAACCGCGAGTACCTGCGTGCACTGATTGCGATAGAAACCACCCCCCAACTCAGGCACGCAAAGGTCAGGGTATTGACCGCCAGCCCGTTCCAGATAATGCCGGTTGGAACAACAACGTATCCGCTTGGGAGATTGACACCAAGGACACTGTCGTTGAGTTCGATGCCGCGTTCGGTCTGGAACTGCCCATCAATGACGCGGTACCTCGAAAACAGGGAGAGGCGCGGCCAGCCGTACGCGTACTCAAGAATCGAGTCTTCGTTGGTCAGTGCCTCAGGATTTGCCTTGTATCCATCGAAGGGGCCGTATTGAAACAGGTCAGTGCTGCGTCCAATCTTGCCGAACCGTTCGCGCATGTGAGGGACCGGTGCTTCACGGTCAGGGAGTCTGTGGTAGTCAATCTCGCGGCCGTCAAAGACGAGTCCGTACTCGTTCGGCTCTCGATGAAGGCTGCGTGAGAGTGCGACTGAGTTGGCATACACCGTTGCATTCGGATCGCCATGTTCAAGCACAGTGATGTCCCAGGCATTCGACATGCAATACGCGAGGTCACTTGGCTCTCCGCTTACCGCCCACCAAAGCGCACTCACGAGAGATGCAGAGATGCCGAAGGAGAGGAAGATGATCGCGCGCCCCAGCGCCCGATTGATCACGCTCCGCCTCACCCCTCACCTCCCCGGCGTCTCCCAAGGCGTCCCCGGCGTGTACCCCAGCAGTTCATACAGGTCCTTCCGGCTCTGCATGTTCCCCAGTTGCCCCTCCAGCGTGCCTTTTTCACGCAGCTCTGCCAGCGCCGGCACGATCGCACCCAGGCTCAGGCGCAGCGTGCTCACCGGGTAGATCACGAAGTCGTACCCCATCGCCCCCAGCTCCGCGGTCGGCACCAGCGGGGTCTTGCCGAACTCCGTGATGTTCGCCAGCAGGTACGGCAAGCCGTTGGCCGAGTCGGCGCTGATACCGTCGCCCCGCCCCATCGCCTCGGCGAACGCGCTCAGTTCCTCGGCGCTCGCCAGGCCCTCCGGGAAGATCATCTCCGCGCCCGCCGCGACATAAGCCTTCGCCCGATCCACGGCCGCGTCGAACCCCTCGACCCCGCGCGCATCGGTCCGGGCGCACACGATGAACTCCCCGTCCCCGTATTCCCCGGCCGCCTTGCTCGCCCAGCGGACGTTCTCGGCCATCTGGTCCTTGGGCACTAGCGTCTTGCCGTCCAGGTGCCCGCACCGCTTCGGGAAGACCTGGTCCTCCATGTGCAAGGCCGCGGCCCCGGCGTGGGCGTACTCGATCACCGTCCGCCGGATCTGCTCCTCCTCCCCGAACCCCGTGTCCGCGTCGGCCAGCACCGGCAGCCCGCTGCTCCGCACCACCTCCCTGATCACGCGGCAGAAGTCCCCCCGGTCCAGCAGCCCCACGTCCGGCACCCCCGCCGCGGCGCTGATCGCCCCGCCCGAGACGTACGCCGCCTCAAACCCCGCCGCGCCGACCGCCCGGGCCACCAGCCCGTTGAACGCCCCCGGCGCCGCGACAACGCCCCGGTCCATCAACGCCCGCAGCCGGGCACCCGCTGAAGTCTGCTCACTCATGCAATCAGCATAGCCGCGGCCCGACGGGCCAACCCCATCCGGTAGACTCGGGCCATGCGCACACGAACCGCCATCGCCTCGCTCTGCACGCTCCCCCTGCTCGTCGCCTGCTCCAGCGAGCCGCGTCTCGACCTGAGCCGGGAAACGCCGGAGTCGCTCCGGGGCGAGCAACTCGCGTGGGAGGCCGCCCACGTGAACGCGGGGAATATCCGGCAGGACCTCGACACCCTCGCCGCGTTCGGCACCCGCCACACGCTCTCCGACACCGAGTCCGACACACGCGGCATCGGGGCCGCCAGGCGTTGGCTGAAGCAGCGATTCGAGGAGGCCGTCGTCGAACGCGAGCCCGTGCACGACCTCGAGCCCGCGAGCGTCTACTTCGACCGCCACACCGTCCCCGCCGACGGGCGGCGTGTGCTGGAGGACACCGAGATCGTCAACGTCGTCTGCGAGTTCCCGGGGGCCGACCCGGCCCGGGCCCACGAGCGGGTGTACGTGATCGCTCACTACGACTCGCGGGCCTCGGGCTCCAACGACTTCGAGAGCGACGCCCCGGGCGCCAACGACGACGGCTCCGGCACGGTCGCCCTGCTCGAACTCGCCCGCTGCCTGTCGGAACTCACCCTGCCCCGGACCGTGGTGCTGATGGCGGTCGCGGGCGAGGAGCAGGGGCTCTACGGGGCCCGTGCCCACGCCGCGGCGGTCGCCGATGATCCGAACATCGACGTCGTGGCCGTGCTCTCCAACGACATCATCGGCGACCCGACCGGGCCGGACGGCCGGCGTGCCGACGACGAGGTCCGCGTCTTCTCCGAGGGACTGCCCGCGGAGTTGTTCTCCCAGGGTGACCGGGCACTCTCGGCCGTGCGATTCATCCGTTCTCTTGCGACCGAGCACGACGCGGCCTCCCGCCAGCTCGCCCGCTACGTCGAGGAGACCGCAGAATTGCTGACGGACACGCAGCACCCGCTCCCCGTCCGCCCGCGTCTGATCTTCCGCCCGGACCGATTCCTACGCGGCGGCGACCACACCGCCTTCAACGAGGTCGGTGTTCCGGCCGTGCGATTTACCGAGGTTCACGAGAACTACAACCGCCAGCACCAGGACGTGCGCGTCGAGGACGGCGTGCAGTACGGCGACCTGCCCGAGTACGTGGACGAGGACTACGTCGCCGGCGTTGCCAGGCTCAATCTCGCCACCGCCCTCCGCATCGCCTCCGCCCCGCCCGAGCCGACCAACGTGCGGGTCATCACCGCCAGGCTTACCAACGACACCACGCTCCGCTGGGACCCGGTCGAGGGGGCCGCGGCCTACGAGTTGCTCTGGCGCGCCACCACCGATCACACCTGGACGCACGCGATGCGTGTCGGCCAGGACGCGACCGAGGCCACCGTGCCTCTGTCCAAGGACAACTGGTTCTTCGCGGTCCGGTCCGTCTCCGACTCGACCGACCCGTCGCTCCCCGTCATCCCCCGCCCCGCCCGGGAGTAAGCGGAAAGAAACAGTCCGATTCGCAAGATCCGCCGGCCCGTGTCGTTCCGCTGGTCCCGATCCACACGCACCGACCCCGGAGGACCGAACCGATGCCCCGCACCCATATCCGCCTCGCCGCGCTCGCCGTGCTCGCCCTGCTCCTGCCCGCCTGCGCCACGCAGCAGGCCGCCGAGCCCGAGCCGCCCCGGATGATGGGGTACGAGGAGTTCGTCGCCTACGCCTCGGCACCCGGCGTCCTGTTCGGCGGCCAGCCCTCGCCCGAGGCCCTCGACTGCTTCAAGAACACCGGCGGCAGCCTCGTCGTCAACCTCCGCACCGACAAGGAGCTGGCCTTCTACCCCTACTACGACATGGCTCGCGACGCCCAGGGCTTCGAGTACGCCCACATCCAGTGCTCCGGCTCCACCATGGGGCTCGCGGAGTACCGGGCCTTCAAGGACGCCTACGAGGCAGCCAGTGCCGAGGGCTCGCCGCAGGTCCTGCTGCACTGCGCCTCGGGCGGGCGGGCCAAGACCATGTGGGCGATCCACGAGCAGGAGACGCTGGGGCTGAGTCGCGAGGAGATCCTCGCCAACGCGGCCGCGCGTGGTCAGGACTCGGAACGCGCCCAGGCCTTTGTCGCCTCGGTCCTCGACCGTGTCGCGCTGGAACGCGAAGCCGGCGAGTCGTCCTGACTCGGGCGGGGCGGCACCGCACGTGCTTCCGCCCGCTCGATCGCTGACCGGATCGCCTCGCGTACCCGTTCGGCCTGGTTCCAGATCAGGAAGTGGTTGCCCCCGTCCAGCGTGACGAACTCGACCTCGAGGCCGCGTGCGCTCAAACCCCCAAACCGTGCGCGCATGTAGGCGACGTTCTCGAAGGGCACCAACGAGTCGCGCGTGCCGTGGACCACAACAACGGGTGCCGTGATTCGGTCCAGTTCGCCCGCGAGGGTCTCCAGCTCGCCCCGCAGGTCGATCAGCTCCCGGTTCGCGTTGCGGGCCCAGCGGGGCAGGGCCCAGCGCACGATCCCCCAGTCGCCGAAGTGCTGCACCGCCAGCACCTTCTCCAGGGCCGGGTCCAGCGAGCCCGCCAGGATGACGACCCCACCGATGCGTTCCGGGAACAGTGCCGCGGCCTTGGCCACAACCGGCCCGCCCAGCGAGTGCCCGACGAGGACCGGACGCGGGCCGGCCTCGCCCGGAAACGCCAGGAGCGGCTCCAGCGCCCGGGCCTGGTCCTCGAGTGATTCCACGGCTCCACGCTTCGGCCCGCTTTGCCCGAACCCCGGACGGTCCAGCGCGACCGCCTCCCAGCCCGCGACGGGCTCGTGCAGGTAGTCCAGCCAGTTGGTCGCGTCGCCGGGGGTGCCGTGGACGTAGATAACCCGCCCGGCGCCGGGCTCGTGGGAGGTGGACCGGAGCGTGCTGACCCCGATGGATTCTCCGGCAACGGTCGTGAACGCGTGCTCGACGCGTTCCAGGTCCGCCAGCACGCTGGGGTCCATGTTCGGGCCCGGCACGCCGCAGCCCTCCTGCACGGTCGCGATCAGCGAGAGCAGCAGGGGGGCCTTGAGTGTGTGGGCGTGGCGCATAGCCGTGCAGAACCATGCTCGCGCCCGGATTGTTCCCTGTGTGCGCACAAACGCCCTCACTCGAGGCCAGCTCAGTCGTGCGTGTCTGGGGTGCGCCCGTCCGTTCACCCGCCCGCCAGGCCCCGCTTGAGCTCGTCGATCTGGGCGAGGTGGTAGTCGTCGTGGTCGGCGACAAACACGGCGAGGTCGATCACCCGCATCGGCTTGTCGAGGCGAGGGTGGTGGGCGCTGAGCTCCCAGCGGTCGGTGTCGCCCCACGCGTCCAGACGCTGCATCAGGCGCTGGCGTGACGCCCCCTGCAGCTTGAAGACCTCCAGCATGGGGCGGCTGTTGAAGTCCGCGGCCCACGAGGCCTCGTTGGTCAGGTCCGCGGCGCGGAGCTCCCCCGCACCCGACTCGAAGTCATCCAGCCGGTTCAGCCAGAGCGCCTCGATGGTGGCGAGGTGCCCCACGTGCTCCAGGATCGACCACTTGTCGTCGCCGGGGCGCTGCTTGAGCTTCTCTTCGGGCAGACGGGCGAGGTGGGCGAGGCAGCGGGCGGGGGTGTGACGCAGGCGCTCCAGCACCAGCGGCCACCACGAGGCCGGCGTGTCGAAGCTCCACTCCATCTCGAACCAGGGAATGCGTGGGCGCATCGCTCGACCTTTCTGTTCGTGAGTCCGTCGGCGTGAGAGGCAATCTGTGAGCGGAAGAGGCTGGAAGGAGGGGGAAAGTGGGGGGGGGGGAGGGGGGGTCAGTGGGGTGGCCCGGCCGACCAGTCCAGCCCCAGGCGCGGGGTCCGCTCGACGTTTGCCCGTGCGGTGATCTTGTCGAGCAGGTCCGCGGGCTCGTCGCCCCACACCAGCACGTCCATCGTGGACTCTGGTATGAATCCGTTCGCGTTGGAGGATTCGATGAAGGAGCGGAGCTGGGCGTAGAAGCCGCCGGTGTTCAGGAACCCGATTGGCTTGTCGTGCAGGTCGAGCTGGTCCCAGGCGATGGCCTCGAAGACCTCCTCGAAGGTGCCGACGCCGCCGGGCAGGGCGACAAAGGCCCCGCTCCGCTCGTGCATGATGCTCTTGCGCTCGTGCATGGTCGAGACATGGATCATCTCGCCGTGCTCGACGACGCCCGGGTGGGCCCGCTCGGCGTGGACCATGGAGAGCGGGATGACGCCGGTGACGTGCCCGCCGGCCTCCAGCGCCCCGTCGGCGACGGCCCCCATCATGCCTGCTCCGCCCCCGCCGTAGACGAGCCCGAGCCCGCGCTCGCCGAGCAGTCGCCCGAACGCTCGGGCCGCGTCCACGTAGGAGATGTCGTCCCCGGCCCGTGAGCCGCAGAACACGCAGACGTTGCGGAGTTCGTTCGTCGGGTCGGTGGTGTCAGGCATGGTGCTCCGGTCGCAGGGGGCTTACTCGTATCCGTCGCGGGTCTGCAGCTCGAAGGAGTGCAGGGCCGCGACCTGCTCGGCGGTTCGGTCGCCGAGGTTGTGGAATCGCTCGAGCTCCGCCTCGGGGTTCTCGAAGGCGAGCTCGCCCAGCAGCCTGAACTTGTGCTCCAGGATGTCCTCGAGCGGGGCGCTGGTGTTGCGGGCGTGCCCGGCGGGGTACATCACCAGGCCCGAGCCGTGGTCGGTGCCGTCCGAGTCGGTGATGGTCATGCTGGTGGGGATGCCGTCGGGGTACTTGGCGTCGTACTCCGGGCCGCCGTGCACGAACTCGATCTTGTCCATCAGCTCGCGTGTCCGCTCGTTGTGGATGGCGGTGTCGCAGAAGTCGTACGGGTCGAGCATGAGCTCGGTCCAGCCCACGGCCTTCTTGCTGAAGGCCTTGCGGAGCATCGTGGCCACGATGTAGACCATGGAGTGGTCGGCGCTCTGGCGGGTGGTGGGGTTGCGCTTGGCGGGGTCGCCGATGATGCCGAACGCGGGCTCGTAGGCGGTGATCGCTATCTTCTCGATCGAGGCCCCGGTCGCATCGTCGAGCAGGTAGGGGGAGCGGTCGAGCAGCGTGATCAGCGCCTGCAGGGCGCCCGCGCTCTGGTGCTCGTACAGCCCGAGCTTGAAGTGCATACCCATCACCGCGAAGTCGCTGCCGGCGCGACCCAGCACCAGCTCGAACGGGCTCTCGTCGGCGGGCTTGGTGTTCGCCTCGGTCGCGTTGACCGCCTTGAACATCTGCCCCGGGCCCTCGAAGATGCGGAAGATCGCCTCGGGGTTGCGGAAGATGTCACGCGGGCCGCGGAAGCCCATCATGCTGCGACGCACCGCCGTGATCGCGAACTCGGTCGAGATCGCGGCGCTGGCCCCCTTGGAGTCGCTGAGCTGCTTGCCGGCACGGATCGCCCGGAACGGGATCGCGTGGGCGACGACCATGCCGATCGCGCTCTCGATCTGCTCGGCGGTCGCCCCCAGCATCGCGCCGAAGACCGCGGCCGAGGCGATCGCCCCGTGCACCACGTGGTCCACCTTGTACGTCTTCAGGCTGAAGACCTCGGCCAGACGCCCGCGGATCTCGTCGTGGCAGACCATCGCCCGCAGGGCGGTGGCGCCGTCCGCCCCGGTGAGCTGGGCCGCGGCGACGCAGACCGAGTAGAAGTCGTTGTGCCCGAACTCGCCGGCGGTGTGCCCGAGCTCGGGGTTGTAGCCGAAGTTGGTCCCGTTGCTGTCCCACTCGCGGACGGCCGAGCAGTTGGCGACGATCGCCTTCTCGGCCTGCACCGGGGTCGTGGAGCCGAAGACGGTCGCGCCGCGGTGCTTGGCCCGCCCGATCAGGTGGGTCGCGTCGCTCACCGGGTACTGCAGGGCTTCCTCGCGGAGCACCGTGGGGGCGTTGGTCTTGAGCGACAGCGCGCTGAGCCCGCAGACGACCGCGTCGGTGAAGAACAGGTTTGTGCGGTCGAGGACGCTCTGGTCGGGCTCGCCGCGCTTGCCGGCGTCGCCGGTGATGAAGTCGATCGCGTAGTTCGCCAGACCGAGAGCCTGATTGCTCCCTGCGGGCAGCCGGACGTGCGTGTCAGCAGCAACAGCCATTCTGCTCTCCATCCCGTGGTGGGTCTCGTGGTGTGCCCGCCCGTCGCGAGACGAGCCGGACGGGATGCTAGGGGCCCCCCGAGGCAAACGGAAATTCTGCTCCGCGGCCGGGAATCCGCGTCAGAGGGCGTCTCCGGCCCGCGGTGAGGGGGCATGCACACCACACCCACCATCCCAACCACCGACCCCCGCCTGCTCGCCCTCGAACGCTCCGCCCGGCGCTGGCGGACCGCGACCCTCGCCCTCGGGGGCGTCGTGCTGGCCGGGCTCGCGCTCGGCTTCGCCAACCAGCCCTCGAGCCCGTCAACGAACCCGGCTCGCACCGCGGTGGACGTCCAGAACGGGGGCTTCGCCGTGGTCCAGACACAGGACGGCCAGTTCCGCGTCATCTACGAGGCGGGCCAGAACGTCTTCCGGATGACGACGCCGGGCAACTGAGCCGGTGGCCGATCGGGGCTAGACCAATCAGTTATCCACGCGGCCACACGGGGACGCTCATGTCCTCGTACGGGCGCTTCTGCCACACCGCCATGCCCGGCGTGTACCACGAGCAGAACGGGAAGTCCACCACGTTCCCTCCCCAGCGGTCCAGGATCGCCCGCAACGCGCCGTTGACACGCGGGTCGCCGTTGTCGTCCGCGATCCGGTACGTGTTATCGAAGATCACCACGCCCCCCTCCTCCAGGCGGTCGTGCACCAGCTCGAATTCCTTGAGGACGTGCTCGTACAGGTGATTGCCGTCCAGGAAGGCCACCACCAGGGGGCGGTCGTCGTCGAGCATGACGGGCAGTTGCTCGAGGGCGTCGCCGCAGAACGTCTCGACCGTGTCGCTCAGGCCCGCCTTCTCGATGTTGGACTTGGCCACCAGGCGCCGTTCCGAGTCGAGCTCCACGGTCTTGACCGCACCGCCGCCCCCCGCGTCGGCGACGGCCTGCCCGAGCACGATCGAGCTGAACCCCAGGTTCGTCCCCGTCTCGATCACCAGGCTCGGGTGTGTCGGGGGCACGCGGCACAGGGTCATGTAGTACAGCAGCGCCCAGGCCGGGTACCCGATGCTCTTGCCCGTCTTGGCTTCCCATTCGTCCTGAGAACTCACCCCCGAGTCCATCTCGGCGAGGTAGGCGTTGGGCAGTCGGGCGCGGTCGTAGTCCGTGATCCGGTGAAAAACTGGCGGCTTCATGTGATCTCCTTCCGTGGAAGCATCAGTGTACCTCGGACGGCGGAGGGAGAGTGGGGGGGGAGGGGTATGGGCGTTACTGGGGGCCGGCCCCCACGCTCCCGGTGTACACGAACCACCCCAGCCCGGTGAAGAAGACCCAGATCCCGTACAGGGCGTGCTCGACCCCTGCCAGCAGAGTGCTCTTGCTGCGGTCGTAGGTGTAGGCGAACAGCAGCCCCCCGCCGAGCGTCAGCCCGAGGGCGATCCAGTTCCAGAACAGGGCGTGCAGCCACATGAAGGCGATCGCGTTGGCCACGATCATGGTCCAGCGACCCGGGAAGAACACCCGGTACCGGTGGAAGAAGAACGCCCGGTGCGTCACCTCCTGCGGGAACGCGCTGAAGACGGGGTAAAAGATCGCGATCGCGAGCATCAGGCCCGGGTTCCCAAGCGGCAGGCGCAGGAACCCCTCCTCGGGCAGCACCTCGGTGTGGTGAGTCAGCACGTACGCCAGCCCCAGCAGCGCCACCATCGCGTACGCCCACACCCCCAGCACACGCGGCAAGCCCCGGGCCATCCCGCCCCAGTTCCACAGACGCTTCGTGTCAAAGGAACGATCGAAGAGCAGGAAGACCACGATCGTCGCGGTCGTCGCCAGCAGCAGCGGGAAGACCAGCAGGCTCCGGTTCACCTCGACGTCGCACAGCCACCCCATCCAGACCAGGTCCAGCGCCGGGCGGGCCCGGTCCCACGGGTCCATCAGCACCGCCAGCACGCCGGGGAGGAGCAGGAACAGCCCGAGCATCTCCGTCGCCCGCCACGCGAGCCGGACGGGCCCGAGACGCGGCCGCTCGTCAACCCCCACGGGCCCGGTCACGAGTCGCCGCCCCCGCCGGAGGAGTTCTCATCGGAGTCGCCCGAGCCCTTGGCAGCGTGCGTGTACTCCTCCTCCCGCTCACGCGGCAGGCTCATCGGGTGCTCGCGCTGCAGGTAGTCGATCAGGTGCTCACGGACGGCGCAGCGCAGGTCCCACGCGTCGCCGGCGCTCTTGGCGCTCACCAGCGCCCGCAGGCCCACGCTCCGCTCGGTCGCCTCGGTCACCTGCAGCCCGACCGCCCGCCCGTCCCACTTGTCGTGGTCCTTGACGAACCGTTCCAGCTCGGACCGGACGGCATCGACTGGCACGGTGTAGTCGGCCCAGACCATCGCGGTGCCGAGGATCTCGGAGTTGGAGCGCGTCCAGTTGGTGAACGAGTCGCCCAGGATCTTCGAGAACGGCACGATCAGGCGGCGCTGGTCCCAGATCTTGACGACCACGTAGGTCGTGGTGATCTCTTCGATACGACCCCACTCGCCGTCGATCACGACCACGTCGTCCAGCCGGATCGGCTGCGTGAGCGCGACCTGCACGCCCGCAAAGAGGTTCTCCAGCACCGGGCGGGCGGCGAGGCCCAGCACCAGACCCGCCAGTCCGGCGCTGGCGAGCAGGGTCGCACCGAACTCGCGGACACTCGGAAAGGTCATCAGCACCGCGGCCCCGCCGATGATGATCACGATGGTGGTCAGCACCCTTTTGAGCACCCGGAGCTGGGTGTGCACACGTCGGGCCTGCAGGTTGTCGTCGGCCGCGGTGTCGTGCCCGTCGAGCACCGCCTGCGTGATGACGTCCAGCACCGCCAGCACCATCCACGTCAGCAGGATGACCAGCAGGATCGAGTTCGCGTGGCGCACGGTCTCAACGACCGCCTCGTCGCGTTCCTCGAACGCGGGCGTGAGCAGTTGCATCCCCAGCAGGGCGGGCACCAGCAGCGTGGGGCGGCGCATGCGACGCACGCACAGGCGTGCGACGCGTTCAATCCGCTCGTCTTCCTTGGCCTCCTGGTCGTCGCCGTCCTTGTCGCGGGTGGCCCGCGTCAGGACCGCGAACACGATCCAGTGCAGCACCAGCCCGGCGAGCACGACCCCGGCCAGCCAGAGCAGCGGGACGCCCCACGTCTGGGCCAGCGACGTCGCGGTCTCGGCAACCTCTTCCGTGTCCGGCAAAGAAAGCCCTTGTCCTATTAGTGGCGCGTGCATCACGGTTCATCCTACAACCGCCGTCGCCTACGATCCTCGCCCAACCCCACAACACACCGTCGCGAGCGCACGGCACGCGGCACAACCACAAGGCCAGACCCCCATGTCGAACCAGCCCGTCATCGTCGCCGCCAAGCGCACCCCCATCGGACGCTTCCTGGGCGGCTTCAGCCGCACCTCCGCCACCACGCTCGGGGCCAAGGCCGTGTCCGCGGTGCTCGAAGAGGTTCCCGCGGCCAGGGACCACGTGGACGAGGTCGTGATGGGGTGCGTGCTGCAGGCCGGGCTGGGCCAGAACCCCGCCCGCCAGGCGGCCCTCGGGGCCGGGCTGCCCGACTCCATGTCGGCCAAGACGATCAACAAGGTCTGCGGCTCGGGTCTGGAAGCCGTCATGATGGCGGCCCAGTCCATCAAGGCGGGCGACAACGACTGCGTCGTCGCCGGCGGGCTCGAGAACATGACCATGGCCCCGCACTTCGCCCACGTCCGCCAGGGCGTGAAGTTCGGCCCGGGCCAGATGGAAGACCACATGCAGTACGACGGCCTGCGGTGCGCCTTCGAGTGCTGGGCCATGGGGAACGCCGCGGACCACATCGCGGACAAGTACAACGTCAGCCGCGAGGAGCAGGACCGCTTCGCGGCCCAGAGCCACCAGCGTGCGGCCGCCGCGTGGGAGGCCGGCCACTTTGACGCCGAGGTGGTCGCCTTGACCGGCGAGGAGGTCGGCAACCGCAAGGTCCCCGGCCCCGAGGGCGGCGTGAGCCGTGACGAGGGCATCCGGGCCGAGTCCACCGCGGAGGGCCTGGGCAAGCTGCGGGCGGTCTTCACCAAGGACGGCACCGTGACCGCGGGCAACGCGAGCCAGATCAACGACGGCGCCGCCGCGACGGTGGTGATGTCGGAGGCCAAGGCCAGCGAGCTGGGCCTGACCCCCATGGCCAGGATCGTCAGCTACGCCACCGGCGGCGTCGCCCCCAAGGACATCTTCGCGGCCCCCAACGTCGGCATCCCCGCCGCGGTCGAGAAGGCCGGGCTCACGATGAGCGACATCGACCTGTTCGAGGTCAACGAGGCCTTCGCGGCCCAGATCCTGTGCAACATCAACGAGCTGGGCATCCCCGAGGACAAGCTCAACATCTGCGGCGGCGGCATCGCGCTGGGTCACCCCATCGGCGCGTCCGGGGCCCGCGTGCTGACGACCCTGCTGCACCAGATGCAGCGAGTGGACGCGAAGCGCGGGCTGGCGGCGTTGTGCCTGGGTGGAGGGAACGCGGTGGCGATGGTGGTGGAGCGGTGATCAAGCACTAGATCCAGCCGAGCTTTGTGGCCAACCACATCGCTGCGGGGACTGTAACGACAGCGATAACAGCGACGATCGCGTAAAAATGCCACACGCTCCTGCGGCTCGCCGGAGCTTGGGTGTCGCGTGTGATCTCCTTAAACGAGAACCGTAGTTCGTTGTATCCCCCCATGCTTTCGTTCACAAGAACATATCCGCGATCAAAGAGGACTCTGAAAACCCGTGGGCCTTTGGAACCTCCCGGTAGACGTTCGATGCCATGGATTTCTTGATATGGCTTGGTCAGCAATTTGTGACGCTTTGGGACGAATCGATCGTGGTACACGAAATTGCGAAAGTGCACGACCTGGCGCTGCGGATCAATCTGGATAGTCTGTGCTCTAGATGTTCGGCGTAGTACAAGTACCGCTGTCCACACGGACAGAATCATCGGGGCTGTGATCCCGACGAAGACCCACGTCTTTGATGTATTTCCTTGTTGTCTGAACATCAGTACACCGAACACGACAAAGGTTGCTGTAGCCGCGGCTAGCCAGAACCCTGTGGATCCCCACCAGGCTGCTTTGGAAAACCGATAGCGCCGACGTCGCCGCTGCCGACGCCCTTGCCGAAACCCGGATTGATTCTCCGCGCCGGAGCTTTGGAGCACTGGTTGCTCCGGAGCCGACTGCCGGTCTGCGTTTCCGTCCTCCATCGCTACAAGATACCACACCTTCCTTCCTACCCTTTACCCATGAACATGCTCATCACCGGCGCCAACCGGGGCCTCGGCCTCGAGATGGCGAAGCAGTCCATCGCCTCCGGCCACACCGTCTACGCCACCGCCCGCAACCCGGGCAAGGCCGACGAGCTCAACGCCACCGGGGCCACCGTCCTGCAATGCGACGTCGCCGACCCCGCCTCCGTTGAGGCCATGGCGAAAGCGGTGGG
>Ga0070726_10000123_pt1 | contig 129842 bp, 135 predicted proteins | sample tdAd471_FD_67275 | JGI IMG/M metagenome (GOLD analysis project Ga0070726, IMG submission 67275) | Marine sediment microbial communities from the Atlantic coast under amendment with organic carbon and nitrate - tdAd47.1 | ecosystem: Environmental > Aquatic > Marine > Coastal > Sediment...
CGGGGCCGGCTTTATCGTCGTCATCTGCGGAGAGATCATGACAATGCCCGGCCTGCCCCGCGTCCCATCCGCCGAAGCAATCCGCATCAACGATGACGGACAAATCGATGGGCTGTTTTAAGCGTTAAGGCAGTTTTCGGAGGGCCTGACTCACGTTATCTCGAAAACGCCGTATTGCAAAAGCCACCGGCCTGCGGGCCCGGTGGCCCGGCGGGTTGCGGCGTTTTTCGTCACTCTGAACCGATTCCGAGAAACGGCTTGATGGCGGCATTGAACGCTTCGGACGCATTGATGTTTGCAACATGGGCGGCTGACGGAACTTCGATGTATCGCGCGCCCGGTGTTGCATCGGCCATCGCCTGCATGACATCCGGGGCGGCGCCTTTGTCATCGGACCCGCCGACAAACAGCGTCGGGACTGTGATCCTGTCGAGGTGACGTAGAAAGTCGAGTGTTTTCAAGGCTTCGCAACAGGCAATATACCCGTCCTGTGGTGTGGCGACCACCATTGTGCGGATTGTGCCTGCGTAATCCGGATTTTCGGCGCGCCAATCTTCGGTAAACCATGTGGCCAGTGTCATGTCGGCAATCGCCTCCAGCCCGCCAGCCTTCATCTTTGCAATCCGATCGTCCCACATGGCGCGAAACCCTTCGGGCGCGTCGGCGCGGGCATCGGCGCAGATGATCCGTTCAAACCGATCCGGCTGCGCCAGGGCCAGTCCAAGCCCGGTCATCCCGCCCAGCGACAGGCCCATGAAACTGGCGGTTGCGATCCCCATTGCATCCATCAGCGAGGTCACGTCGCCCGTCAGCTGATCGAATGAATAGGGGCCGGGCGGTACCGCGCTGTTGCCGTGGCCGCGCGTGTCATAGCGCAGAACGCGGTATCGTTGGGTCAGCGTGGCAATCTGAGGATCCCACATCTCCAGCGACGCACCAAGGCTGTTTGACAGCACGATCCAGGGCGCACCATCGGGGCCATCGACCCGGGTGTTGAGCGTCACATCGCCAGCATTGACCAGCGTCATTCAGCCGCGTCCTGGGTCGCTTCGGCGGCATTCACGGCCGGGGCCACCTGTTCGGCCAGCAGCACCATTGACCGGCGCGCCAGTTCCGGATCGGCCCAGTCCTTGCCTGCATAAAGCAAGGTGCCGAACTCTCCGGTTTCTTCGCGTAGTGCCAAAAGCTCATCCGCGACCTTGTCGGGCGTGCCCCAGATGATCAGGCGTTCGCAGACGTGATCCAGCGTCACCTCATCATCCGGCTGGTCGCGGTATTCCTTGAACAGGTTGGCGCGCCCGTGCTTGACCAGTTTGGTGAACAACTGGCTGTAGTAGAAGCGATAAGGGCTGTCCGGGTCGGTCGCATAGCGCCGCGCCGTGTCCAGGTCGTCGGCCACGAATACCGACTTGGCCACGCGCCAGTTTGCAAGCCTGGCCGGCCGACCGACACGTTCGCAGCCTTCGACATATTTCGGCCAGTGGCTGGCAACCCACTGTGGCATCAGGAAATTCGCGCTGATCGGATCCCAGCCGCGCGCCGCTGCTTCTGTCACCCCTTTGGAGAAGGGCGCGACAGCAGTGACCACAATCGGCGGATGCGGGCGTTGCAATGGCTTGGGCATGATGCCCTGGCCAATCACGGTCATCGACGTTTTTTCGGTCGTGATGTTCCAGTAGTCACCGACAATATTATAGGGGGGTTCAGACTCCCAGATTTTCAGAACTGTGTTGATGCATTCCAGGAACATCGCGTTCCGGTCGGCATCCAGATTGCCAAAAACCTCTGCGTCCGAAGCCAGCCCGCCGGGCGAAATTCCGAAATTGAAACGCCCGTCGAGCATGTGATCCAGCATGGCAACCTGTGCAGCGACCGTTGCCGGGTGGGTATTGGGCATGTTGACCGTGCCTGTACCCAGCCGCATCTGCTTTACCGCACTGGCGAGCGAGGCGATGAACATCGTGCAACTGGTGATCTGTTCTGCCTGATCGGTGACATGTTCGCCCACGTATCCTTCGGTGAACCCCAGTTCATCCGCCAAAAGGAACGCCTCGCGGTCTTCGGCAAGCGACGTGCGCCAATCCTTCCCCAAGGGGTGAATTGGCATGGTGAAGAATCCGAGGTCCATTGATGTCTCCGCTAGGTGGCTTGGGGGTCAGGCTATCAACTTCCGTGAATCGGATAAAATCATAATTCGCGCGATGGTGCATCAGATTATCGGATGGCGGGTCACGTGCAGGCCTGTGAATTCTGTGGGCTGACAAGCGGCTCCTTATGCCGTTATGAACGTCGCGTCGGCCCCGTGGCTCAACTGGATAGAGCAGCCCCCTCCTAAGGGGCAGGTTGCAGGTTCGAATCCTGCCGGGGTCGCCAAACCTGCCCGAAGAACGTGGCCGGATCGCAGGGCGTCGCGTGCAAATGGGCAGAACGGAATTGCGGCGGGGGGATGCGCATGCAGCCTATCGCGCTTTCGGCGCGCCGGGCTGCAAGAAAAGGCGCACGGTTGGCGGCGGGCCGCTGAGTTGGCGTGGGGTTCGGCTGTTGAGACGGATCACGCTGAGATTGAAATTGAGAATTTCTCCGCTGATTGGGTGCATCGACACATCGGAAATTATTTCGGATCGAATTGGAATAAATGTGAACGCCCCGATATTGGGCGTGTGATTGCGCAATTATTGAGTCGGTAATTCATAAAGATTTAGAAATATAATTATGATTGGATTGATAATTGGAATTTATATCAGTTATTTGCCCGGAATGCGAAAAAATGCCATGATCTGTTCTGAAAAGGGTTCGGCGCCACTTCGCCGCAAATGGGCTAAATTTACAACTACAGTGATTTCTCCCTGAACCTGAACCTGAATATCGACGGCCAATAATCCGGATTTACCTCCAGCAGGCCAGTTAAACGAATTGCGCCTTTTTTTTGTGCGACAATTCGATCAGCTCCTTCAGGATCGGCCCGGGTCGGATGTCTTTGCCGGACAAGATGCGTTTGCAGAATGCCATGCCGATGGTGATGGTCGTGACGCGGAAATGCACCCGCAGCGTGGGCCACGCGGGTTGATTTCAGTTGCCTGAAGCGACGGTGATGACATTGACAATGCAACGTCGGATAGCGAACGTCGTTGTCAGGCCGCAAAGGTTTCCAGATGTCCGGTTCAACAAAGCAAAGTGATCCAAGATCGTTGGTAAAGGCGATCGACGCGTTTTGCGAAAAATTCGGAATTGCGCAGTCTACGTTTGGTCGGCTTGCGGTCAATGACGGCAAGCTGGTCGGCAGAATCAACAAGGGCAGCTGGATCTCTCCTGCGACGCAGGCGCGTGTTGAGAAATTCATGCAAAAGGCCGAAAAGGGCGAGGTTGTCTTGCGTGGCAGGCCACGCCGCAAGAAAACCGAATCCAATGCCTACACCATGGCCGAATTGGTCAACAGGGAATCGACGGTGCGAACGCCGGGCAGCTTTGCGCTGCATGAACAAAAACAGCGGTCCCATGTTTTTGCTGCCACCACGAATGAATCCTGGGTCAAAGGCGACATCATCGCGGAAGACATCGTCAAACTGGCATCCGGAAAGACGATGCTTCGATTGTTTTTCTCGCCAATGGACAACGGCGTAACACTTGCGCGCGCGCTGCGGGCGATACATGCGCATTTTCCCGATCTGCCGGTGCTTCTGGTCATCAAGGGATGGGGGCTTGAAGATCTGCGCAATACGATGGGCCGGATGGTCGATCGCTTGTCCGAACATCCCAAGACCGCCATCGTCCTGACAAACCTCTACACCCGAGAGGCCGTGACGCTAAGCAAGACAGCCAAGGAAGGCCCCGACAATCTGGTCTGGCGCAACGTTCCGCTGAGCGGGACCAGCAGCTATGATTTTCAAAAACAAACCGCGGACCTGTTTCCGGTTCTTGCAAATGAATGGACCGTTCAGCAGGGTGATGATGATTTTCCGGTCTATGCGCGGCCCAGCGTTGTCACGATTTTCCGCGAAGATCAGCGCGCTGCATTGGATCACCTTATTCCCCGCGAAGGGCGGTCCGAACTGGAATTCGATTATTGCTTCCTGAACCATCCTTTTCTGCATTCGCATACGATGAAGTTTCGTATTGATTATATCCTGCGTCCGGTGGTGCGCCATCTTGCCAGCGGCGGTCAGGTCAAAGTTGTGCAATCCTTTGGGTCGGACCCGGCGCATGAGATTGCGAAAAAGGTCTGGCCGCGTGAGAAGATCGAGAATATCTCGCGCCACGATATCATATCGGCGTTGAAAAAGACGTTGGGACAAGACCTCAAAGACTTCACGTTTCAGGGCATGACGGACGCCCGATCATTGTTCCGTTTTGACATGCATACCCTACCCGTCATCACAAAAACCGACAGCGGTCCCCTGTCGCTTCAAAGCGCCTGGAGCAATGCCGTCTTCTTCACCCAGATGAACGAGGATCTGGCCGAACAGGCCATGCGTGACGGGCGTGGATGCCTGGATGTCACACGCGAGGTGCTGAAGCAGCACGGCGGACTGTGGTTCGCGAATGAGAGTTTTTCGGTCTTCCGAAAGCCCTCGGCGCAAGGCTGACTGCCCCGTATCGTTGAAACCTTGTTGACTTATCAACTAGTGGGATCATAGTGGGCATTGGGGCAACCGGCCTCTGCCGCATTGTGATTTGCAAGGAGTCGACGTGAAATACAAAGCCTATGCCGCAACGATGCAGAGCGTCTGGATCAGTGACGACGAAGGCATCAGTTGGAACCGCCTTCTGACACCAACAGGCGGGTTTTATAACGAAGCACGCTGCTGGGCCGTTCACACCCACCCCGACCGCCCGGGCGAGGTTCTGGCAGGCACCGATCAGGGGCTTTACCGTTACAGTGAGGCGAAGAAGCGGTTCGACCACATCCCTTCGCCCATGGACTCCCTGCATATTCTGAAAATCACCCAGTCGCCGACAGACCCTGATTTCATCGTCTGTGGCACCCGCCCAGGTGAGGTTTTTCTGTCGGAGGACAATGGGGCAACCTGGCGACGCTCCAATCTGGATGCCTCTACCGAGTGCTGGTTCATCAATACAAGCCGCGTCACCTCGACCCATTTTGATCCCAAGGACGCAGAGACGATCTGGATCACGGTCGAAATCGATGGCGTGTTCCGGTCAACGGATCGTGGCCGCACCTGGGAACATATCATCCGCGGCTTGCACGATAATGACACCCATGACCTAGTGTTTCGCGACTATGATGACGGCAGGCGGACGATCTTGTGTTCGACCGAAGACGGGGTCCACAAGTCAACCGACAACGGGGCCACATGGGAACAACTTCAGATCCCGCAGGCCAAGTGGGATTATTTTCGCAGCCTGAAACAACCTGCCGAAAACAGCGATACGGTGATTGCCAGTGTGGGTGACAAACCATCTGGTGAGGCCGGGCAATTACTGGTCAGCCACGATTTTGGAGAGAGCTGGGGCACTTGCGCCCTGTCGCATCCCGCGAATTCCACATTCTGGTCGATCGGCACCAATCAGGCGGATACCAGTTTGCTGTTTGTCGCCACCATCTTCGGGCAGATCTTCAAAAGCACCGACAGCGGTCAAAGCTGGCAGAAAATGGATCGTGAACTGGGTGAGATCCGAATGATAACATGGGCCCCGGTTTGACCCCGATTTCAAATCACGCCCGAAGGAGGTTTTGAGATGTCGTTGTTCTTGCTGAAACCACATGTCACGGGACCGGAAGGGCAAGTCACATCGCCTGACGTCATTGTCGATCGCATGTTCGTCGACCAATCACCCGTGCCCGTCAGCCGCCTGACCCACGATGCCTGGCAACAGGGCGTGGCAGACGAAACCGGCAAGGCGGCCTATGGCCTCATGGCGATCGGCGGCGGCGCGTTGATCCTGCCTGCGGTGGTTCTGGGGTCGGGGATGGTCATTGCATCGCGGGGGGCGTGGCGCCTCAACAATCTTGATGGCCATGTGGGCGATGTCACGCTGAACGGCACCCCGCTGTCTGACATCGGCCTGCCTGCGGCTGACATTCGCGCGGCGGGTGGTACCGGCGATACGCTTCCGCGTGGTTACCTGTTGCTGCGAACGGGCGCTGCTGCGTCACTTGCTGCCGAACTGTCCGATCCGCAATCCGGGCGTGTGTTGTCGCATAAGGTGGTTCTGGAGGACTTGGCGCGCGATCCATGGGCCGATTCACGCCCCAGGCCGCGCTATTCGGTCGGACCGACCATGAAAGACGTGCCGCACTACATCTAGCGCATCATCAGAGCGTAAGAATATCGCCTAGGCCAGAAGGGCCTCAAGGCGTGAAAAAAGCGGCGTGCCGGGGTCGCCAAATTCCCCGATGATTCCAAAGTGATTTTTTCCGGGGCTGTCGAACAGGTCAACGGGGTTTCCATTGGCCTGACAGGCTTTGGCGAAGGCGCGTGATTGCGTGTCAAACTCCGGTGTCTCGTCACCGCCCCAGCCGATCAGGACGGGGATATCGGGTGGGGGTAGATGATGGATCGGGCTTAACGTCCGGGCTTGGGCCGCGCTTAGCGACAGCCAATCCTGCGCGGTTACCTCGCGAAGCGGTGCCAGATCGAACAGGCCGGAAATCAGTGTCAGCGAGGCGATCAATGGCCGCGCCTCCCAATCTGCGGCGGCGCCCATTGCGGCCAGATGCGCCCCGGCGGAATTGCCCGTGACATGAAGCTGACCGGGATCAATGCCATGGGACGCCCCGTGTTTCACAAGCCAAAGCAAGGCGCTGCGCACGTCGTCCACCGCATCGGCCAATGTGGCCTGGGGCAACAGCCGGTAATTCAGACAGACCCAGGACACGCCCCGACCGGCCCATTCAAGCGCTGGAAATCGCCGCCCATCCTTTGACCCGGCCTTCCAGTAACCGCCGTGGATGAACACCAGAACCGGGTCCATTGGTCCCGCCGGGAAGATATCCAACCGCTGGCGCGGTTCATCCCCATAGGCCAGATCCAACCGCACGCCGGGCAATTCCGCCGCCTCGTCCGAGCGCGCAGTATAATGACGCTGAAGGGCCACGACCGCCGGAACGGTCGCATCCAGGTCATAGCCGCTGTTCATCTTTTGTAGGTTTCGCGCGCGGTCACCGAGATCGGGCAAGGTTCCACCGTACAGGCAATCTCGGTCTGTACATGGCGCTCGACCGTTGGTTTGTTGCTGCCGCCATCCGGTTCGCCCCAGGTCAGCGAGACTTCGGTCCCCGGCTCGGCCATATCCTCGTCCAGCAGCGCCAGTGAAATCCAGCTGCGCACGTTCGACGTATAGACCGGGTAGTGCGACAGGCCGACCGGCTTGCTGCCTTTGGTCACCAGATCATAGGGGCAGGTGGCGTAATGCGAAGCCGGCATATCCATGAATTTCATCCGCTCGCCGTCGCCAAGCTGCGATGCAAAGACCTTGACCACGTCGTCTTTGGACCACCGCAGGGTGCGCTTGTGCTTGTGGGGTTTGCCCTGCATCGCTTCCAATGCGTCGCGGCCGATGAAGTCATGATCGAACTTCACGATATGCCCATAGCCCAGATCATAGGGCGTCAGATAGTAATCTTCGACATTGTCGCTGATCAGGGATCCGCCCAGCGAAAGCCCCGCCATGAAGCTGTCAGCGCCCAGCCATTCGCGAAAGCCTTGCATCTTTTCGCCTGAATAGATCGCCGGCAATGGGGACGGGAACCAGCCGCTTTCATGGGCCACGGTGGAATAGGTTTTGGACCCGGCTGCAAGCAGCCCCATGTCCTGACCCGCCTCCATGATGGCATCGCGGATGCGGTCGTAATCATCAAACGGCCCGAACAGTTCCAGTCCGACCGCACCCGCCATGCCATGGCGCAAGGCGCGCACCTGAATGCCGTCGATGGTGACTTTGCCCATGCCGAAGAACCTGAAACCTTCCAGCGGTCCCCCGTTCAGCTTTTCAAGGATTGCATTGGCGTTGGGGCCCTGAACCTCGAACCGATAGCCCAGGCGCCGACCGCTGTTGTCCAGCGCGCGGGTGTCCGTCGTCGCCTCGACGTCATAGTCGCCGGTTTCGATATGGTATTGCACCCAGTCACGGTTGATCGGCTTGTTGACGATATTGACCTTGTTGTCTTCCAGAATGAACATGATCGCATCACCGATCACCTGCCCATCGTGGTTGCAGAACACCACCTGCTTGGCGATGTCGCGGCGGAAATTGGACATGGTGTTGATCGCAAGGTCCTCGATCAGGCGTTTGACATCCGGGCCTTCGATATAGTGATCGGTCATATGAAAAGACTGATCGAAAAGCACTGCGCCGTGTCGCCAGGCCGCCTGCTCGTCCCGCCAGTTGGTGAATTCCGCTTTGATCGGGAATTGGTATGGTCCTGCATTTGCATTTCGCAGCATATCAACCGGGTTGCCGATGCCGCGAATCTTGTCCTCAAGTGATGCCATGGCGCGCCGTACTCCTGTGTTCGATCAAAAGCCCCCAAGTCTGGAACTCTTCGCTTTACTAGTGGGACGAAAATGGGCAGGATCGCAAGAACTTTTTGGGAAAACCCGGTTTCCACCAACGAAGAAGGCCAGGAATGGGACGCGTTGAGGATCGTTTGCACAAGCTGGGCATCACCCTGCCAGCGCCACTGGAACTGCCAAGCCCGAATCGCACTGCGGTCGTTCAGGTGGGGCAGATGCTTTACGTATCAGGCCATGGTGCGGCACTTCTGGAAGATGATACCGTCAGGCGGCGTGGCAAGGTTGATCTGGACATAACCGAGGCTGAGGCTCAGGCGACCGCCCGCGCGCTGGCGATCAAGATGATCGCGACCCTCAAGCATCACCTGGGCGACCTCGACCGGGTCGAGAAGGTGGTGAAGATCCTGGGCATGATCAATGCGCATCCGGATTTTGAACGCCCGAACGCGGTCCTCAACGGTGCCAGTGATCTGTTTTATGAGGCGTTCGGACCAGACATTGGCCAGCACGCGCGCTCGTCCATTGGGGTGGAAACCCTGGTGGATCGCCAGCCGGTCGAGATTGAGGGCATCTTTCTGGTTCGGGCTTGACCGTCGCGACGCGCCCGGCAAACCAAAGCGATGAATGAACGAGGGGCCCATATGACCAGAGGCAACGCCAAAAAACCGGATCATCCCGGATGCCGCGCAACGCATGTTCCGGCGCATTGTGCGACAACGACAACCTAAAGGAAGACCGCCCGCATGACCCCCCTGAACCCAGATGAAGCCCGGCGGCTTTCAAACTGCTTCGCCCCGGAAAGTGCGGCAATCATCGGGGCGTCCACCAATCCGATGAAATTCGGCGGGCGGGCGTTGAAATTCTGCCTTGAGCGTGGCTATGGCGGGCGGCTCTATCCGATCAACGCGAAGAATGACGTCGTGCAGGGGGTCAAAGCCTATTCCCATATCAGTGAGCTGCCCGAAGCCCCCGATGTTGCCGTCATCGCGGTGCCCGCACCGCAAGTGCGCGAAAACCTGATTGCGGCTGCTGAACTGGGTTGCGGCGTGGCCATCGTCTATGGCGCTCAATTCGCCGAAGCGGGCGACGACGGGCGCGAACGACAGGATGATCTGTTGCACATCGCGCGCTCAAACGGGATGCGGATGATTGGCCCGAACTGCATGGGGGTGATCTCTCTCGCGTCGGGATTTGTCGCCAGTTTCACGGCCGCGCCCGAACATCACGACGGCAACGGCTGGCCGGATGTGGGCGATGTGTCGGTCGCCAGCCAATCGGGTGCTGTCGGCATTCAGATTTTCGCGCAACTCAGGGATCGCGGGTTGGGTCTGGCCAACTGGATTTCCACCGGCAATCAGGCGGATATCGACGTGGCCGATGCGATTGCATATTACGCAGGCGATCCGGCCACCAAAATCATTGCAGTCTATATGGAAGACGCCAGTCGCGGGCTGAAGCTGGTGCAGGCGCTGGAACTGGCGCGGCAGGCGAAAAAGCCGGTCGTCGTGCTGAAGGTCGGCACCACGCCTTCGGGCGGGCGGGCGGCGTCCAGCCACACAGCCTCAATGTATACCGAAGACCGCCTGGTGGAGGATCTGTTCGCGCAATATGGTGTGCTGCGCGCGCGTTCAGTCAATGAGCTGATCGACCTGACCGCCGCCTGCAATGCGGGTATCGTGCCGCGTTCAACCGATGTGGCGGTTGTGTCGGTCTCGGGCGGCGGGGCGGTGATGATCTCGGACGCGGCGGCGGAAGGTGGGTTGAACCTGATCGACTACCCCGAGGAAGCCTTGGCCGATTTGAAGGCGACCAATCCTTTCGTCAATGATCGCAACCCGATCGACATCTCGGCCCCCTCGATGAGCAATATGGAGATTACCGGAGGTCACCTGAAATGGGGTCTGGAACGCGACGCACCGACGATGATCGGCTACATCAGCCATGTGCCCCTTGTGCCCCGCACGCGCGGCGGGATCATGCCGCAGCTTCTGTCGCTCCGCGCCGCACATCCCGACAAGCTGATCGCCATGGCGGCAAACCTGCATGCCGAGGATCGCAAAGCATTGGTGCAGACCGGCATGGCGGTGTTTGACGACCCGACAGTCGCCACCCAGGCCGTCGCCAAGCTGATCCGGACCGGTCAGGCGCAGTCAAAACCCGCCTCTCACCCCTCGGCCCCCGGCGCTTCGGGCGATCTTGACGCCCAGCTTGCCAAGGCCGGCATTGAGCATGTGGCCGAAACCGTGGTCAGCACCGCGGACGAGGCTGTCGCGCAATTGAACGGGACCATCGTTCTGAAACTCTCTGCCCCGACGCTGCTTCACAAAACAGAAATGGACGGTGTGCGCACTGGTCTGACTGACGAACCCGCAACCCGCGCCGCCTTCGCCCATCTTCAGACGCAGCTGGACAGACACGCAGCTGCGCATCCGGGGCTTTGCATCGTTGCCTCGCCACAGATCGACGGCGTCGAAATGCTGGTCGGTGTGCGGCATGACCCGAATTTCGGGCCGCTTGTTGTCCTGGGCTCTGGCGGTGTTGATTGCGAGGTTTTCGATGATCTGACCTACCGCAAGGCGCCCTTCGGTGCCGCCGATGCCACGGCCATGGTTGAGGCACTTCAGACCAGGCGCAAATTGGATGGCTGGCGTGGTGCGGCGGCGGTTGATCGCGCGGGGCTGGAGGCTGCGCTGGTTGCCTTGTCGGTCGGCGCGCCGCAGATGCCGGGGTTCGAGATTAACCCGCTGATCGTAACAACAGACGGGCTGAAAGCAGTTGATCTGGTCGTCGCGCCGCCGGATGCTGCGTCATGAACAATGTCTTGCAATGGATCGACGGCACCGATGTGCAGGGCGAAGGGACGCCATTTGACAATACCAACCCGTCCAACGGCCAGAAGATCGGCACCCTCAGCGAAGCGACGCCGGATCAGGTCGCCCAGGCGGTTGCGGCCGCTGGTCGCGCGTTCGAGGGGGGCAAATGGCGTCACGCGTCCCACGCCGACCGGCGCGCAACGCTCAGACGGATGGCCGGGGCGATCCGCGACAATGCCGACCGGCTGATTGATCTGCAGTCGACCGAAGGCGGCATGCTGCCCGCACAGGTGCGCGGCCATGTGATGGGGGCGGCGGGCTGGTTTGACTATTATGCCGATTTCCTGACCCGTGAAGGCGGCGAGGCCTATCGCCAGTTAGGCAGCGCAATCGCTTTGGTCGAACGTGAACCGATCGGTGTCTGCGCGTTGTTTTCGCCTTGGAACGTGCCGGTTGGCCTGTCCGCCCTGAAACTGGCCCCGGCCCTGGCCGCGGGCAATTCGGTGGTCCTGAAACCGTCCGAGGAAACACCGCTGGTGACCCGCGCGCTGGTTGATCTGCTGAACGCGGCCGGGTTGCCCAAGGGCGTGCTCAACTACGTCAACGGGCGCGGGGCCATCACCGGTGCGGCGCTGGCCGATGCGCCGGGCGTCGACATGATCTCGTTCACCGGTGGGTCGGTTGCGGGCAGTGCTGTGGCGGTGGCCGCCGCCAGGCGGCACGTTCCGTGTGTGATGGAACTTGGCGGCAAATCTGCCACCATTGTCTTTGACGACGCCGATCTTGATGCTGCCCTTTCCGGGGCCCTGGGCGCGATCTATGGCAACAACGGGCAGGCCTGTCTGTCCGGTTCCCGCATTCTAGTGCACGACTCTATTGCCGATGACTTCATTGCCAAGTTCCGGGACCGGGCCGAAGCCATGGTGGTGGGCGACCCCAAAGCCGATGGCGTCGATATCGGACCGATGATCAGCGCGCAGCATCAGGCGCGCGTGCTGGGCTTTTATGAAAGCGCCAAGGCCGATGGTGATAAGGTTCTGTTCGGCGGACCGGCAGAGGCGGAGGGGTTTCACGTCCGTCCCGGTGCGATCCAAGTCGCATCCAGCCACAGCCGGGTTTGGCGTGAAGAGGTTTTTGGCCCGCTCGCCGCCTTTGCGACATTTCGCGACGAAGCCGAGGCGATTCAGATGGGCAACGACAGCGTCTATGGCCTGTCGGGTTATCTCTGGACCCGCGACATCCGTCGCGCCATGCGGGTCGGCAAGGCACTTCGCACCGGAACGGTCGTCGTCAACGCGGGCTTCATGCGCGAACTGAACGCGCCCTTCGGTGGCTACAAACAATCGGGCATCGGGCGCGAAGGCGGCGCGCATAGCTGGATGAACTTCACCGAGGCCAAAACAACGGTCATCAACCACGGATAGACATATGCTTGACGGAAAACGCATCATCATCACCGGCGCAGCGCAGGGTATCGGGGCCGTCATGGCGCAGAGTTTTGCGGCAATGGGCGCGAAAGTCGCGCTAACCGATATCGTAGACCCATCGGGCGCGGCCGAAAAAATCACTGCCGCCGGGGGTGAGGCGATCGCCGTGCCGGGGGATGTCACATCCCTGACCGATTGCGAAGCCGTGGTCGCCGCGACGGAACAGGCCTTTGGCGGCCTCGATGGGTTGGTCTGCAATGCTGCGCTGTTCGCGACCTTGCCGATGCAATCCTATGACGAGATTGACGAAGACATGTGGGATAAGGTCATGGCCGTTAACGTCAAGGGCCCCTGGCTGGGCACGCGCGCCGCAGTCCCGGCCATGGAACGCGCAGGCGGCGGATCAATTGTGATGATCGCAACCAACCGGATTTTCCACGGCTTTCCTGATCTGCTGCATTACGATGCCTCCAAGGGCGCGGTGCTGACCATGGTACGCTCGCTGATCCGGGAACTTGGTCCCCGGAACATCCGCGTCAACACCATCGCGCCGGGCTTGACGCTGAGCGAGGGCGTGTTGGCCCGCGACGGCATTCAGGACCGCAAAGGCGCAATCGCTGCCGGGCGCGCATTGGCGCGCGATCAACAGCCCGAAGACCTTGTCGGGCCAACTGCATTCTTCCTGTCCGATCACGCCGGTTTTGTCACAGGACAATCCCTTGGCGTCGATGGCGGCGGGGTCATTCACTAGGAAAGGGCCGATCATGGCAATTGTCAGCGTCACACTCATCGAAGGCCGCGACCAGGCGACCAAGACCAGGCTGATGGAGAAGGTGACCCAAGCCGTCGTCGAGGCGCTTGATGCAAAACCCGCTCAGGTGCGTGTCTACCTTAACGAGGTCAAGGAAGGTGCATATGCGGTCGCGGGCAAGCCGGTATTTATCGGCGACCACGGATGAAGCCAGAATTCATTTGCGTGCCGAAGTTAGTGGGATCATAGTGGGCATCGAGATGCCGGAACAAGACCAGATCAAGGGAACCGCATGCCGCATGACGTAAAGATTCCAGACTATGTGATTGAACGCATCATGGCCAAACGCGGCAAGCTGTCGGTTTTTGACAGTTTTGAAGCGGCCAAAACGGCGTTCCTGGTGATCGACATGCAGAATTTCTATGTGGCCGAGGTGGACACCGCGATTTCGATCGTTCCCAATGTCAACAAGATCGCCGCTGCCTGCCGCGACAAAGGCGTGCCGGTGTTCTGGGTCATCATGCGCTGCGCCGAAAAAGAAGGCGCGCCCAGCCAGTGGCAGCTCTATCACGATTATTTCTTTACCAAGGCAAAGGGCCAGAACCATCTGACCAAGCTGAGCCCCGGCAATGAAGGATATGAAATTTACCCGGATCTAGAGGTGAAAGAAGAAGACCGCGTCGTCACCAAGCGCCGGTTCTCGCCATTCATTGTCGGCGCGTCCGAGTTGCATGACATCCTGCAAGAGATGGGCATCGAAAACCTGATTGTCGCAGGGACGGCGACCAATATGTGTTCGGAAAGCACGGCGCGGGATGCGATGATGCTGGATTACAAGGTTGTCATGGTCGAAGACGCAAATGCGGCGCGGTATGACGATGATCATCTTGCGGGGCTAACCTCATTTTATCAAAGCTTTGGCGACGTGAAGACCACCGAAGCCACGATTGCGATGATCAAGTAGATGACCGGCTTCAGCCAGATTTCTGTGTCGCAAGAAGGCAAGACGGGTGTGATCCGCTTTGCACGGCCACAGGCGCGCAATGCGCTGACCGACACAATGCTGGCCGAGACCCGCGCCCAGATGAAGGCATGGGAACAAGACGCAGACATCGCGGCCATTGTCCTGACCGGGGACGACAAGGCGTTCTGTGCAGGCGGGGATCTGAAGGGAACCGCGTCGTCGCAGATGGCTCCGTTTGACAAATACCGCCATCGGCACACGACCTCGGAATGGCACAACTTCATGCGGTTCCTGAACCGCTGCACCAAGCCGGTGATTGCTGCGATTGAAGGCTATGCCCTGGGTGGCGGGCTTGAGGTTGCGCTGCAATGTGACTTCTGCGTCGGATCAGAAACGGCGCAGCTTGGCCTGACCGAGGCGAAGATCGGCCTGTTCCCGATTCTGGGCGGGGCTTGGTCCCTGACCCGCGCCGTGGGCGAGCGTCGCGCGCGCGAACTGGCCTATACCGGCCGCAAAATCGCATCGGACGAGGCCGCCACGCTTGGGCTGCTCAACCATGTTACCCCGGCGGGTCAGGCTGTGGCGAAGGCCGTTGAAATCGGGGCCGAGATTGCCACCGGCGCACCCCTTGCTGTGATGATGATGAAACAGGCGATCAACCGCGCCCATGAACAGACCTTTGACGATGCGTTGACCGCAGGCGGCGATCTGTCCGCGTTGCTGATGTTCTCGGAAGATCGCGAAGAAGGGCTGGCCGCCTTCCGGGAAAAACGCCCGCCGGAGTTCAAGGGCAGATGACCGCACAATATGACGCCATCGTCATCGGCGGCGGCCATAATGGGCTGACTTGCGGGGCCTATCTTTCGCGTGCGGGCAAGAAGACCCTTGTTCTGGAACAAAAGCCCTATGTGGGCGGGGCGAGTGTCACGGAAGAGTTTTCTCCCGGCTTTCGTGCCTCGACTTATTCATTCATCATGGGGCATCTGCACCCCAAGGTGATCGACGAGTTGGAGTTGAAGAAGTTCGGGCTGGAATATTATCCGCAGCCCAATGTGTTCAACCCGACCGAAGACGACGGCATCGTCTTTTCAAAAGACCCAGTGAAGACCCGCGAACAGATCGCGCGGTTTTCCCAACATGACGCAGACAATTACCCCAAGTTCTTTGAACGCCTGCAATCGACCATCGCAATCCTGCGCCGCCTGCAACTGGAAACCCCGATCAACCCGTTTCGGATGGACCCAGTCGGACTGGTGAAAACGGCGCGATTCGCCTGGCGTTACCGCAAGGCCGAAACCGAAACCTACAACCTGCTGCACGCCCTTTCGATGAGCGCGCATGACTACGTCAGCCAGTGGTTCGAGAATGATCTGGTGAAAGCCAAATTCATGTTCTGGGCCACAATCGGCGGCAACGCCGGGCCATATGCGCCCGGCACGGCATTTTATCTTGTCACACACCTTGTGGGTCAGATCGGGATGAATTTCTGCAAGGGCGGCATGGGCGGTGTGGCTGATGCCATCTCGGCCTCGGGCCAGGCGCATGGGATGCAGATCAGATGCGACGCCTGGGTTGACGAAATTCTGGTGCGCGATGGCAAAAGCTTTGGCGTGCGGCTGCGCTCGGGCGAGGAAATTCATGCCAGCCGGGTGATCTCGAACGTCAATGTCAAACGGACGTTTCTGGATATGGTGGATCGCACCCACCTGCCCGAGGATTTCGTCGATGACGTCGAAGGGTTTCGTTCGCGCGGAATGGGGTTCAAACTGCTGTGCGCTGTCGATCGCCTGCCGCAATACAAAGGCTTCAGCCAGGAAAAAACTGGTACGGATTATCCCGCCTATGCCCATATCTGTCCGACGCCGGAATTTCTGGAACAGGCCTTCCACGACGCCAAATTCGGCTGGTACTCGCAAGAACCGTTTCTGTCACCGAACGTGCCCAGCCATACCGATCCGACTCTTGCGCCCAAGGGCAAGCATGTCGTCGCCTTTCAGGGCGGCGTGTCACCTTATGAATTGCGCAATTCCGATTGGGACAAGGAAGGTCCGCAACTGGTCAAGAACGCATTTGCGGTGATGGATCGCTTTGCACCGGGCTTTTCGGAAAGTGTGATCGACTACAAGCTTTACACGCCCAAGGATATCGAACGGGATATCAACATGCCGGGGGGGAATTCGCAGCACGGGGAGCTGACGCTTGATCAGATCTTCTTCATGCGCCCGGTGCCGCGCTATGCGGATTATCGCTCTCCGGTGCGGAACCTGTATCAATGCGGTGCATCAACCCATCCCGGCGGCGCGGTCTCGGCCGTTCCGGGGCACAATGCGGCGCGCGAGATATTGCGAGACTGGCGGTGGGGGAAATCCTGAATGGCTCTGCTCCAACTCAGCGTATGGCCCAAAGAACGGGCGGCGAATGTCGGGGGCGGCAATGCGTCCCTGTGGCCGGGTTTGCGGGCCAGGCTTGCCCCGTCGCAGGTGGCAAGGACCAGACCGATTTATGCGTGTACATTCAGGCGTTGCCCAGCGATGCTGCACCGACATCGGCGTGTTTCGACAGGACACGCATCGCCGCAATGGCCACCAGGTCAAACAGTTTTGGGATAGATGACATGGCAATCGAGGTGCCAGCGAACCACAGCCACTTGTTCAGTCAGAAAACAGGGGCGCGTATCGAGGTCTGAGGCCTCTAAACACTCCGCTTGGGCGGAATAACGGGGTGCCGTCGTCGAAGACGCACCCATCAAAGGGAGAACGAAAATGAAACTATCAGTGAAATCAATCTTGCTGGCGGGGGCTGTGTCGGTCGTTTCCACAGGCGCCTTTGCCGCTGGTCACGGCTGTTCCAACGATGTGCCGGTCAAAACCATCTCGAACGCCTTCCCGGCTTACGAGACGATGACCGGCGTCATGCAGGCCTGCGGCAACGTCGAGAGTGAGCTGGACAAGGACCACCGGCTGAAAATCGTCGATGCGTTCTCGGCAAGCCCGTCGCTTTACACGATGACGTCGGTGACGAATTCGACAGCGGTTCCGATGATCGATGCCGACCTTCTGCGCCCGTTGGATGATCTGATCGCTGCGCATGGCCAAAATCTGAACGCTAACCAGTTCATCAAAATTGACGGCAAGACAATGGCGATCGCCGCTTTCGCGAATACCCAGCATCTGATGTACCGCGAGGATATCCTGTCTGATCTGGGCATTGCCGTGCCAACGACCTGGGACGAATACATCGCCGCCGCCGAAAAGATCCAGGAAGCCGGCGTCGTGGATTATCCCATCGGGCATTATATGAAAGATGGCTGGAACCTCGGCTTCGTCTTCCTGAACCACTATCTTGGCGAAGGCGGCGAATTCTTCAACGATGACTGGACGCCGTCGATCAACAACGCCCAGGGCGTCGCGGTTCTGGAACGGATGGCCAAGCTGGCCTCGCTTATGGACCCGGAGTATCTGGTTGCGGACACGACCTTCGTGACCAAGCAGCTTCAGCAGGGCAAAGTTGCCATGGCCAACCTATGGGCCAGCCGCGCCGGAGCGGTCAATGATCCGGCCGAATCCTCGGTGCCGGGCAAGATCGTGATGGCCGCTGGCCTGCGCGGTGCTGAGCGGATTGCGTCGACCATCTGGTGGGATGGCTGGGCCATTGGCAAGAACATCACGGACGCCGAAGCAGAAGCCGCAATGAAGCTGATCGCGGCCTCAATGGCGGAAGATGTGATCAAAGAGCATAACGACGATGCTGTCTGGCTTGCCAACGGGTATGAACCCGGCGCGGCAGCGGCAGGTGCATTTGCGACAGTGGACGGCCAAACGGCGAACTATCCGATGAACAAATATATCGGGTCGATGCACGCCGCATTGGGCAGCGGTCTTGCAGCCTTCATGACAGGCGATAAGGATGCAGCCACGACTCTGGCTGATATTGAAGCTGCGTATTTGATTGACGCCAAAGAAAAAGGTCTGCTTGAATAAGCGGACCAATGCAATCAGGGGCGGCTTCAGGGCCGCCCCGGCACTAAGCATCGGCAGGGCCCATGAAACAAAAGACACTTTGGATGTTCATAGGACCATCGGTCCTGATGATGCTTTTGTTCATCGCTCTGCCGCTCGTCTCGGTTCTGTGGCAGAGCTTCAATGTCACCCAGCCGGTCTATCAGCAGGTTGAGGTTGAAACCTGCACGCCCGGCCTTCTGGGATCCGTGTGCGAGATTGAAAAGAAGACCCGTCCAATTCTTGATCAAGACGGCAAGATCATCACCGAAACCACATTCGTCGGGTTTCAAAGCTATCTGAATGTGATCGAACCCGAAAGATTGTCGAGCGCGATCAGCAACGGCAGCTGGCGCGAGTTCACCAATATCCGCTTCTGGTCTGCGCTGCGCTTTACGCTGGTCTTCACGCTGCTGACCTTGCCGCTGGTGCTTGGTACCGGGCTGGCGATTGCGCTTGCGGTCAACAGCACCGCCCAGCGCATCAAAGGCCCGGTGATCTTTATCTCGCTCTTGCCGTTCATCATCACGCCGGTGATCGGCGCGCTTTCAATCCGCTGGCTTTTCATCGGTGATGGCATTTTAACGGCTGGAATCGAATGGTGGCTGAACAAAGACGTCGCGATGTTTGCGCAGGCCTGGACGATCGAGCTGATGATGTACATCTATCGCGTCTGGCATGTGGCCCCATTCGCCTTTGTCGTTTTCTATGCAGGCCTGCAATCGGTCAACCAGGACGCGATCGAGGCTGCGATTATCGACGGTGCGTCGCGCTGGCAAAGACTGCGGTATATCATCATTCCGCACCTGATGCCGCTTGTCGTTTTCCTGACCCTCATTCACCTGATGGATGCCTACCGCGTGTTCGAGGAAATCGTCGGATTTTCGGCCTCGGCGCATGTCATATCGCTGCAGTGGCTGACGTATGAGTTCCTGCTGCAGGACGGTACCGGTGCGCGCAACATCAGCCGCGCATCTGCTAGTGCGATGCTGACCATGGTCGGAATTGCCCTGCTTCTGGCCCTTCCGCTGCGCCGTGTCTGGCGCGAACAGAGAGGGCGCTGAGCCATGTCAAACCGGGCCATGCGCCAACCTATCGGCCTTAAGCTGTTTTCCAACGGGTTTCTGGCCCTCTGGTGCCTGATCGCCGCCTTCCCGATTGTCTGGATCGCGGTGATGAGCCTGAAGACACCGATTGATGCGTTCTCTTCGAACCCGCTTAAAGTCATCGTCGGGCCGCACACGCGCGAAAACGTGTCCGGCCTGTCGCTGATCGACATCATTCTTGGGCTGGCCCTTGTGGCTGCGCTGATCTACGTCGCCATTCGCTGGCTGCCAGGCAAAGTCAAAGCCCTCGCGCCCGGCGGGTCGATGGTTTTTGGCTGGCTGATCGGCGGGCTGCTATACGGAATTTCGGTATTGATCGCGATGGCTGTGATCCTGCCCGCGGTCCTGGGCGTGCTGAACCCTGCACTTGGGCCCCTGGGCAACACCGTCATCGGCCTGACGACCGAGCATTACGAGGCTGTCTGGATCGACCGCGGGTTTTCGCGCAACTTCGCCAATTCGATGATTGTTACCGTTGGCGTGGTGACCGTCTCGCTGACTGTCGGGACACTGGCGGGATATGGTCTGGCGCGCTCGGATTCGATGATCGCTTTTTCGTTGCTGGTTGTCGCGCTGGTCTTTCGCGCCTTACCACACTCGGTGCTGGTGACGGGATATCTGCCCTATTTCATCACCTCGTCGGAATGGCTTGCGCCGATATTCGGCGATGCGGCCCCCACGCTTTACGGCAAGCCCTGGGCCGTGATCGCCGTCCTTGTCGCAATCAACCAACCGTTCACCATCTGGATGCTGCGGTCCTTCTTTCAGAACATTCCGTCTGAACTGGATGAGGCCGCAAGGGTGGATGGCTGTTCGCATTTCCAGGCCTTCCGGCGTGTCATCATCCCCGTGATGTGGCCCGGGGTGATCACCACCGGGCTGTTCAGCTTCTTGCTGGCCTATAACGACTTCCTCGTAACCTCGTTGCTTCTGGACGCCAACAACATGACCATGGTTCCGGCGATTGCGAACATGTTCAACCGTGAAACAACAGCATCTGACGAGGTTCAGGCCATCGCCGCCGCAGTGTCGATTACTGCCCCGTTGTTCGTGCTGGTCCTGATTTTCCAGCGCCAGATTGTTTCGGGCCTGACGGCAGGTGCCGTGAAGGGCTAAGACGAGATCTTGACTGTTGGAATGGCCTATGTCCTGCCAAGGACTGGCGTTCGCCTATGGGCATCCGTTGACGCAATCGAGCCTGGCCATTCGCACCAGTGCGGTCTCCATGATCACAATAGCAAAAGGCCCCGGCATTCCCGCCGGGGCCTTCGCAATCAAGTCTCTGTGCGTCACCCTAAGGTTAGCAGCAACCCTTCTTTGACGTGCAGCATGCTGCAATTGTCGCCAGATTGTCCTTCTTCGCCGCTTCGGGCTTGATGTAGATTTTCTTCATAGTCGCACCCCTCGTTATGCTGCCGGTAAACATGCACCTTGATTCTGGTCCAGTCAACGCGCGCGTTAACTATTTGCGTGCCAGTGTGGCGATTCGATCCCATCAACTGTTCGTCGTCAGGGTTTTTGATCTGGGCTTCGAGATCACCCGGCAGTGCATGTTTACCTGCACGAGAGGGACTGAGCAGGCGCGGCTTGTGAACGACATGCACTTGATCACAGCCTGACGCCTGCAATGCCAGGTCGAGGTATCGGTCACGTCCTCAGCCCGCATGTTCCCCTCTCGTGCATTGCTGCGCAATGCCCTGCCGCAGAGCTTCCGTGAGAAGGTGTAGCGGCTGTACTCATCCGGGCCTCACGTGGTTTGCAGGCAAACCATTGCCGCCTAATAGTTCGTGCTGAGGTCGAACCATCCCCAGCCCAGAAATTTGAGGTTGGTAAAGTCGGTCTGCCAGCGCTGATTGATGGCTGTTGTTTTGTCTTTGAATTCACTGGCGGCCTTGATCACGATGAAGGCTGGGCTGGTGATCAGGTCATGCGCTTTCAGAATCCGATACGTTGAAGCCTCTGATACAAAGTAATTTTCGATATCTGTGAACGTCACTGCCAACTCGCGCGGCGATAGTTCGGTCTCCTTCAAGGCCACAACACTCCGCCGACAGCTATGCCAGAACTTCTGAAAACCGAATCGCGTTCGACGCCAGGCATCCGGCAACAGAAACAGCGATTAAAATCAGCATCTTGGTGATTGCGGCCAGCCGTGAAATGCCAACCCAAAACGATCCGTTGATCGGTGGTCAGCTTCGTAGCTACATGTTCGCCCGTTCGATATAGGCCCGCAGCTCGTCCGTTTCGTGGCGGGCATGTTGCAGGCCTTCCATGGCGGCGCGCAGCTCGGTCTCGGTTTGGTTCAGCTGGCCCATCAGCTCTTCTTCACGCTCGTTCATATAGGTGACCGCCTGATCGCGGGTCTCCTCGGCCTCTTGCAGGGCATCTGCCATCTGGTCCAGCTGTCCCACATCTGCGGTGCTGGTGCGCGACATGCGATGCACCAGCCACGAGGCAAACCAGCCCACCAGAAAGGCAACCAGCAGGACAAGGGCGGTGGTGATGATAAACTCAGTTCTGCTCATTGCCGCCTTCTGCCGTATCCGTCTGTCCATCGGCAAGGGTGAATTCGATGCGCCTGTTCGCTTCGCGCCCGGCGTCAGTCTCGTTACTGGCGATCGGAGAGGATTCGCCATACCCTTTGGCGGTCAGCGACCCGGTCGACACACTGCGCGCCAGCAGCGCGTCCAGCACTGCCTCGGCGCGCGATTGGCTAAGGCGCAGGTTCAGATCCTCGCCGCCCTGGCTGTCGGTGTGGCCGCCGATTTCCATCTGCACCGTGTCACATTCCGCCACCAGTACAGCGACCCGATCCAGGATTTCGCGGGCCGACGGATCAATCTCGGGCGAACCCGATGCAAATGCGATCTTGCTGTCGCCCAGGACCGCATTGATCCGGCTGACGCATTCGTCAGGTGTCGGGATCGCCAGCACGGGATCCAACGCCTCGTCGTATTTGACGTCAAGCCTGTAGGTCGCAGATGCGCCCAGCTTGTCAGCCAGCAGCCGAGAGATTTCGGCCTGCGCGTCATCGTCGCCGGTCGTGCCCGAGATATCGACGAAATCGGGCGTGACCTTCACCGTGCCGGAATTCAGCAACGACAGTGCTTCCAGCGATGCCAGCACCCGGATCGTCCATCCCGCCGGTGTGGCCTGATCAATCCGGGTCGAGGCCGCGACCCTGTCGATCCCGAACCGGGCCCGCGCGAAAGAGGCCGTGGCGCGCTGCGTCAGCTCATCACTCATCTTGCCGCGCATTTGCACGGCACCGTCCGGGGCAAGCCGGGCGACGAAATCGGCGTCTTCGTCCAGCCCTTCGATCAGTTTGCTGGCGTCAACGGCCGGCAGCACGGCATGGAGCGTGAAGATTTCCGGCAGGGCGGATTCCAGCTCGCTCGCCTCACGTTCGAACAGGCCCGACGGGGTCGCGGCCAGGCCGACCAGCGTGACGTCCACATCCGAATAGGTGATCGTTCCGCCGCCGATCCGGTCCAGCGTGCCGATCCCCAACGCAACCGCATTGCCCCAGTCCGGCGTCGGAGAGCCGAGGCCTAGCGTACAGGTCGCCCGCCCGGTCAGCCCGGCAGCGATGGCGGCCACCAGAATCTGTTCGCGCGCCTCGGCGGTGTCTGCTGAACAGGCGTCGAAACGCGCTGTGTCGCCGTCGTCCACCATCCGCAGCGTAAACGGTGTTATCACCGGGCGCGGGGCCGAGATATCCAGCGCCAGAGTGAAACTGGTCGGCGCGCGCGCTGTCAGGTCATTCTCTAGCCGCCGCTTGAGTTCCGGGCTGTCCGCAATCGCGGTCACGGCGACCCGGTCCGCGGCCACGGAAATTTTGGAACGCGGCAGCGCATCCAGCGCGTCGATGGCAAAGTTCAGCGCTGCTTCCCAGCCGCGCGGACGGGCATAATCTGCGATCTCAAGCAGGTCCGACACTTCGGTCCCGTCCGATATGTCTTTGACGCGCTGGACGATGCCGGCGCGGTCAACCTCGGCCGGGATCAGCCCGATCAGGGAAATGCCACCATCATTGCGCAGAATCTCGATCGAGAACCGGGGCGCGGACCCGTCTGCCCCCTCCAGCACATGCATTTCGTCAATGATGCGCGATGGGTCCACGACATCGCTTGCCGCCGACATGGCGCGAAAGCGCGTCACCTCATCATCGGCGGTGCCATGCAGGATCACCTGCATCCCGTCGGCGCTGACCTCGACCCATGTCAGGCCCTCGGCTGCCAGTATTTCGGTAATGCTGTCGACGGACCGGGTTTCGATCACGCGCGCCGCAAAGACCGCAAAGCCAAAACAGGCGATTGCGGCTGCAAAGAAGGTCAGGGCGACCGGGAGGGAGGAGATGTACTTCATATCCGCGCCATAGGTCTTAGAACGCCCAGCCGGGCGCGTCTACCAGGCGACACAGGCCAGAACCAGAAAACCGGCAAGGATCAGCCCAGTGTCGCGGCAGCGGCGGAAGGTCAGCATACAGCTTTTGGGGTCGCCCTCGTCCAGGTTGCGCAACAGCCAGGCCATGTGCCAGCCCATCGCCCAGACGCCACCGAGGGCAAGGACCATCGCCATCGGCGTCTGCAACGGGGCAAGGGCGGCGATCACGGCAAGGGCCAATAGGCAGACCGTCGCGGCAAGAAACCCGCGCAGCCAATTGCGGCTGCTGTCCCCAAACAGGCGGGCCGTGGATTTGACGCCGATCAGCGCGTCATCCTCGATATCCTGATGGGCATAGATCGTGTCGTAGAACAGCGTCCAGACGATCCCGCCGACATAGAGGATCACCGCAGGCAGCCCGAGGGCGCCGGTATGTGCCGTCCAGGCCAGCAGCGCGCCCCAGTTGAAGGCAAGGCCCAGGAACACTTGCGGCCACCAGGTGAACCGCTTGGCGAATGGATAGATTGCAACCGGGATGAGCGAGGCAAAGCCAAGCAGGATCGCGGCGGGTGGAAAACTCAGCAGAATTGCCAGTGCCGCCAGCGCCTGCACCGCCATCCAGACAAGCGCTTTGCGAACCGAGGTCTGACCGGACGGGATCGGGCGCGACCTTGTCCGCGCGACACTGGCGTCAATCTTGTGATCGGTGATGTCGTTCCAGGTGCAGCCCGCCCCGCGCATCAGAAACGCGCCCATTGCGCAGCCGATTGCGATCCAGAGGTCAAACAGACCAAAACGCCCGGTGGTCGCGCTGGCCAGCAGCAGGCCCCACCAGCAGGGGATCAGAAGCAGCCATGTGCCGATCGGACGATCGGCGCGGGACAGGCGCAGGTACGGGCGCGACCAGGCCGGGGCATGGTTGTCCACCCAATTGCCGCCCACGGCATCGGCGACTTCTCCGGTTTGGGGGCGCGTCTGCTCTGGCATCGGCGGGGGGGCGACCATATGTTCGCCTCCATGAAGCGTGCGAAAATCAGACTGTATGTAGACCAGCCGCTGGACGCGGGGCAATCCGTCCCGCTGTCGCAGGCACAGGCGCGGTATCTGTTTGCGGTCATGCGGCTGGGGGTTGGCGGCGTTGTGGCGCTGTTCAACGGGCGTGATGGTGAATGGCAGGCCGAGGTGGTCGAGGCGGGCAAACGCGGCGGCGCGCTGGTCTGCACGGCGCAATCGGCGGCCCAGAAAAAACCGCCCGACCTGTGGCTGCTGTTCGCGCCAATCAAGAAGGCCCGTACCGATTTCATAGTCGAGAAAGCCGCCGAAATGGGCGCGGCGCGGATTTGCCCGGTGCAGACCGACTTCACCAATGCCGAGCGTATTCGACAGGACCGCCTGCAGGCGCATGCGGTCGAAGCCGCAGAACAATGCGGTGGAACATTCGTGCCCGAAGTGGCCGAGTTGCGACCACTCGCGAAGGTGCTGGACGACTGGCCCCAGGACCGCCGCCTGATGGTGCCGGATGAATCTCTGGTTGGCGCGGGTGAGGGTTTGGGCGCGGCACCGGAGGGACCATGGGCGATCCTGATCGGGCCAGAGGGCGGGTTTTCGGATGCCGAGCGGTCGCGGCTGGCGACCCTGCCATTTGTCACCCGCGTCAGCCTGGGCCCACGCATCCTGCGCGCCGATACGGCGGCGGTGGCCGCGATGACCCTGTGGCAGATGGCATTGGGGGATTGGTGATGGTCAAGCCGCTGATCCGCCTGCATCTGTTCTTTGCGACCCAGAACGACCGGGCTGTGATCCTGCGGCAGGGGCCGTCCAAGACCTTCCGCCTGATCCTGTGGCATCGCGATACCGATACGTTCGAGGATGGCCAGTGGCTGAAACACAAGGTCTATGCCGAACGCTGTGACCTGTCACCGGATGGGCAGCATTTCATCTTCTTTGCACTGAATGGCGATTGGAGTGGTGAGGCCATGGGCAGCTATACCGCCCTGTCCCGCCCGCCTTTTTTCACCGCCCTGTCGCTGTTCCCCGAAGGGGATACCTGGGGTGGGGGCGGACGGTTCCTCAGCAATCGGCATTATGTCGCCTCGGGCGGTGCCGACATCATCGGCCGGGACGACGGGCTGGACCGATTGTTTCACGTGGAACAGATTAAGAACGAATTAACAGAGCTGGCGCGGGTGGACGGGCGGCGCATAAAACTCAGCACTGCGTGGCAGGCCCGGTTAAATGCCGCCGAACCAGAGAGTGTGACCCATGCGCGTGACCTATATGATACCCAGGGCGGATGCCTTTTTCGCCGGCATGGCGATGACATGACCCTGATCCGCGAATTCACCGAAATGGAGTTCAAGGCGATCCGCGCCCCTTATGACTGGCGGGCTGATCCGGCGGACATGGCGGATGTGGCGCCCTGGCATCCGCTGAACGGCGAGGCACATACATGACCGGCTTCATCCGCCCTGAACTGCGCGATGGTATCATGCAATGGCGCGAGGCGCTGGGCGGTCTGGTCCTGCTTGCGCTTGGTCTGTGGTGGGCTTTGACCGGGGGCGGGCCGCTGGCGCTGGTCGGCTGGTTGCTTATCCTGGGTGGTGCGGCGCTGGCCTTGACGGGTGCGCAGCGGGCGCGGTTTCGCACCGGGCAGGGTGGTCCGGGCGTTGTGGCGGTGGACGAACGACAACTCAGCTATTTCGGCCCGCTAGAGGGCCGCGTGATGGATGTCGAAAACCTGCGCCTGCTGGAACTGGAACCCGACGCCCGCCCATCGCCGCATTGGGTGCTGACCGACATCACCGGCGCGCGACTGCATATCCCGACGACAGCCGAAGGGGCCGAGGCGCTGTTTGACGTCTTTGCCACTCTGCCCGGCATCAGGACCGAGGCGATGCTGGCACGCCTTGGCCGCGCGCCCGATCAGCGGGTGACGATCTGGGAACGGGTGCCGGATCGTCTGCACTGAACCTCGCGCACAGGTCACCGGAACAACTGTCTGTCCTGTCACCCGGCCGTGACGCGGGTGACAGGACGGTCCGTCAGGCGACAAGGCCGCGCGTCGCGGGCGCTTTGGCCCAGTGGTAGTGCGGTGCGCGGTCACCACGGGCAAAGCGGATCACCTCGGCGATGTCGATCACCAGCGATACGAGGTTGGTGGCAAACAGCACCGCAATCCAGGTCGCCAGTGCGGGATCAGCCTGTATTGCCTCGGCACGGGTGGCCATCCAGATGAACGTCGGGATCCACATCAGATGCACGATCCCCAGAACCCGGGTAAAGCCGATCCGCTGGTAAATCGCCGCCTGAACAATCACGGCCAGGCCTGTAACGGCCAGCAGCACCTGCGCTTCCACATGGGTGATGAACAACAGGCATGCGCCGTTCACCGCCAGAAGCCAGATCGCCCAGATACGGGGGACGGGCCGAAACCTCAGGCAGACAATCCCAAACAACTCCAGAACACTTCTTATTCCATTTTTCATCTTTCTTCTCCTGTTCGCACCGGATCCGTCCGGCATATGCGCTGCCTACAACCCGGCGGGGTTGCGCAGATACTGCGCCGGACGTAGCAATTCACTACGGATTACGTAGTTCATGGGTCCGCTGAGGACACAGGCGGGAGGGAGATCTGAATGCCACGTTACGGACAATTCTGCCCGATCGCGAAATCGACCGAAATCCTGGGAGAGCCGTGGTCGATTCTGATCGTTCGCGAACTTCTGCTGGGCAGCAACCGATTCTCAACATTGCAACGTGGTCTTCCGCGGATCTCGCCGACGGTTCTGACCACGCGCCTGAAAGCGCTTGAGGCGGGCGGCGTCATCGTCAAACGCAAACTGACCGGCCAGCGCGGTCATGAATACCACCTGACCGCCGCCGGAAAAGAACTGTCGTCGGTTGTCGAGGCGCTTGCCGTCTGGGGCATGCGCTGGGCGCGCGATGAAATGGAAGACTCCGATCTGGACGTGACCTTCCTGATGTTCGATGTGCAGCGAAACATCGTCACCGATGAGCTTCCGGGCGGAGAGGTCGTGCTGTGCTTCCAGTTTCCCGATCTGGACGTATTCGCGCGGTGGTGGATCGTCTGCAACGGGCCCGAGGTTGATCTGTGCTATCAGGATCCCGGCAAGGACGTGGACACCTATGTCACCGCCACATCCCGCGACATGATCGACATATGGATGGGTGATCTGAGAATTGACCAGGCGCGCGCCGCCGATCGTCTGGCACTGATCGGAGAGCCGGCGATCTGCAATCGCTTCCGGCGCTGGTTCCCGCTATCGTCCGCCGCCGCAGTCCCGCGGCCACAAGAACGTGAACGATTGACCATCTGACCTGCCGGGGCAACTGCGGGGTTTTGCCGGTACCAAGATTGACACCCGCCGCCACCTCGCCCAGATGATTCACACCTGTCCGCTTCAACCGAAAGGCCGCGTCCCATGTCCATTCCTCAGTCCGGTGGCGGCCCGATCGAACACCACGACCAGCTTGCGCAATATCTTTCGGATGGCTGCAAGCCGAAGGAAGATTGGCGGATCGGGACCGAGCATGAGAAATTCGGCTATTGCCAGGATACGCTTTTGCCACTGCCTTACGAGGGCGCGCGCTCGGTCCGGGCGGTGCTGGAAGGGCTGCGCGACCGGTTCAGCTGGGCCCCGGTCATGGAAGGCGCGCACATCGTGGGGCTGGAAAAGGACGGCGCCAACGTCAGCCTGGAACCGGGCGGGCAATTGGAACTGTCCGGCGCACCGCTGGAGACGATTCACGAGACCTGTGACGAGGTGAACAGCCATCTGGCCGAGGTGAAATCCGTCGCCGACGAAATCGGCGTGCGCTTCATCGGCCTTGGGGCGGCACCGGAATGGTCGCATGAGCAAATGGATCTGATGCCCAAGGGCCGCTACAAGCTGATGAACGACTATATGCAGCGCGTTGGCACCCACGGCACGCAGATGATGCGGCGGACCTGCACGGTGCAGGTGAACCTGGATTTCGGCTCTGAAGCAGACATGGTCCAGAAGCTGCGCGTGGCAATTGCGCTGCAACCGGTGGCCACGGCGCTGTTTGCGAATTCTCCGTTCTTCGACGGCAAGCTGAATGGTCACAAAAGCTGGCGATCCCGGATCTGGCGCGGGTTGGATGCGGACCGGACCGGCATGGTGCCGTTTGTCTTTGACGAAGGCTTCGGGTTTGAGGCTTGGGTGCAATACGCCCTCGATGTGCCGATGTACTTCGTCTATCGCGATGGGCGATATATTGACGCGCTGGGCATGTCGTTTCGTGATTTCCTGAAAGGTGAATTGCCGGCCCTGCCAGGCGAAACCCCGACCCTGTCAGATTGGGCCGATCACCTGACCACCCTGTTTCCCGAAGCGCGGATCAAGAAGTTCATCGAAATGCGCGGCGCCGATGGCGGCCCCTGGCGGCGGCTTTGCGCGCTGCCCGCGTTGTGGGTTGGCCTGTGCTATGACCAGACCGCGCTGGATGCCGCCTGGGATCTGGCCAAGGGCTGGGACGCTGACACGCGTGAGGCTTGGCGGGTCGAAGCCTCGGTCCATGGTTTGCAGGCCGAGGTCGGCGGACGTTCCATGCACGATCTTGCGCGAGAGGTCGTCACGATTGCCGAGGCTGGCCTCGCCGCCCGCGCCCGCCCCGGTGCAGGCGGGTTGATCCCGGATGAGACGCATTTTCTGAATGCGCTGAAGGAAAGCCTGGACACCGGAAAGACGGCAGCGGACGAATTGCTGGACCGGTATCATGGCGACTGGGGCGGGGATCTGAAACAGATCTATGCGGACTACAGTTACTGAGCGGGCCGTTCTTCCAGCGGCAGCGGATCAAGGACCGTGGAATGTCCCTCTTCGAACAGCGTGATGGCCTGAATGCACGGTTGCGCGCCGTAGCCATCGCACCAGGTCCCGTGACGACCGATCAGCAGCACCGGGGACTCGTTGAAGGTTGCAACTTCCCACAACCCACCCGTCCAACTGCGTGAGGTGGTGCCGTTGTGGATGACGTGAATGATGCTGCCGCCCGAGCCATGCCACAGCGAAAAATTCAACGAACAGAACACGAAGTTGAAGTCGAGGATCGCATCATCTTCGGCCCCGTATTGGTCCAGATCCCAGAACGACAGGGCCTCATTCTCGACCAGCAATTCCGGTGTTGGGGCGTTCGGGTCGGCGGCTTTGACATCGGCGATGCATTCAGCGCGCGCGGCCTCAAGAATTTCTGATGCGCGCGGCGCGTCCTGCGCTGTGGCTGGCAGGGCGAAGGCAACGACGAGGCAGATCGGCGCCGCTGACCTCACCCGTCGCGCCCGACGGGTGGCATACGGCTTGCGGCGAATTCGCCGTCGTCTTGCCCACCGCCGCCGCCCAGCGGATCGGGGCCAAAGCGGTTCGGGCCGTCCGTGCCTTTCAGGATCAGCATCACAAATAGGACGATGACCAACACGAAGGCACCAATCCCGGATGCCGCGGCCAGAATGCCAGCGTTGATAGCTCCCATCAGGAAGGCGAGCGCCATCGCGCCGTAAGGCGCCAGCATCCACCAACCGCTCATATTGCGATCATGCAGGCGGCGCGCCGTCACGGCCAAGTTTGGCAGCAATACCGCCAACCCGAAAACCCCCGACAGAATTGGCGTGTTGGTCGAGGCTGAAAAGCCGGTATCGGTCGTGACCACATCGCCAAAAAGCGCCGAGTCGACAAACGACAAGACCAGCGAAATCAACCAGATCGCCAGAACCCACCACCAGAATTCCGACCTTTGCGCGCGCCCTGAAAAATCAACGTATTTTGAGAAACACGTGCGAACTGCTTCACCAATTCCCATGATCTATCCCTTCTTGCCGATCCGCGGCTCTGTCCCGTTGACGATCCTGCGGATGTTCGCAGCATGCCTCAGCCAGACCAATGCGCCAAGCAAGGCGGCCAGAACGGTCATTTCGCCATGACCCAAAAGCCACAGCCAGACGGGGGCCGTTGCGGCGCAGATCAGCGCAGAGAGGGACGAGATGCGGAACAGGATCGCCACTACCAGCCACGTCAGGCAGGCTGCCAACCCTCCGAAGAAGGACAGTGCCAAAAGTGTGCCGAGGAAGGTCGCGACGCCTTTTCCGCCGCGGAACCGCAGATAGATCGGGTAGATGTGGCCCAGAAAGGCGAAAAATCCGGCGATCTGCGCGGCATCCTCGCCCACTGCGGCGCGCGCGATCAGGACCGCAATCGCGCCTTTTCCGGCGTCCAGCACCAGGGTCAGAAACGCCGCCAGCTTGTTGCCGGTGCGCAGAACATTGGTGGCGCCGATATTGCCCGACCCGATGGCGCGCAGATCGCCCAGCCCGAAGACCCGCGCAACGACGATCCCGAACGGAACCGACCCCAGCAGATAGGCCGCCAGCGCCACCAGCGCCAGCGTGGACGGGGCGGAGTCAAACGCTGGCATGATCACCCGCAATCGGGAAAACTTGCGCCCCGCCCACCCAGGTGCCCCGCACCCGGCCCTGCATCCGCGCCTCGTCAAAGGGCGTGTTCTTGGATTTCGATTGCAGGACAAAGCGATCCATCACGAAGGGCGCGTCCGGGTCGAACAGCACCAGATCGGCAGGTGCGCCGGGGGTCAGCGCTCCGCCGGGCAGGCCCAGACGCCGCGCAGGATTGGCTGACAGCGCGCGAAACAACTGCGGCAGGCTGAGCGCGCCTGCGTGGTACAGGCGCATCGCGGCTGGCAGCAGGGTTTCCAGCGCGACGGCGCCGCTGGCCGCTTCTTCGAACGGCAGGCGTTTGCTTTCTTCGTCCTGCGGCGTGTGCATCGAGCTGATGATGTCGATCAGCCCGCTGGCGACCGCCTCGACCAATGCAATGCGGTCATCCTCACTGCGCAGGGGCGGTTTCAGTTTGAAGAAGGTGCGATAATCGCCGACATCCAGCTCGTTCAGGGTCAGGTGGTGGATGTTGACCCCGGCGCTGACGTTCAGCCCGGCGGTTTTGGCACGCTGCAATGCGAGCAGGGCCGCAGCGGCGGACAGGTTGTCGGCGTGATAGGCGGCACCGGTCATTTCGACCATCGCCAGATCGCGTTCCAGACCCAACCGCTCGGCCATCGGGGACACAGCAGGCAGCCCGCGCAGCGAGGCGAATTTGCCCGATGTTGCCGCCGCCCCCTTGCTGAGGCCCGGATCCTGCGGATGCGCGATCACCAGCGCGTTAAGGGATCGCGCATAGGTCAGGGCGCGGGCAAAGACCTTGGTGTCTGTGATCACCCGGTCGCAATCGGTGAAGGCGACAGCGCCGGCATCGGACAGAAACCCGACCTCGACCATTTCACGTCCGTCGCGTCCTTTGGTCAGCGCAGCCATATGGGCAACCCGAACCGAGGCGGTTTCGCGGGCGCGGCGGGTGACGAATTCCAAAACCTCGGGCGTGTCGATCGCCGGGTCCGTATCGGGGCGGGTGACCATCGTGGTCACGCCTCCGGCGGCGGCGGCGCGACCGGCGGTGCGGTAGCTTTCTTTGTGCCGTTCACCGGGCTCCGAGACTTTGACGCCCACGTCGATGATGCCGGGCGCAAGGCACAGGCCCGAACACTCCACAACCTCGGCCGTTTTGGGCGCATCCGTTGCAATGACACCATCGACAACACACAGGTCGCCGTCGCGCGGCGTGTCGTGGTCGGGATCAATCAGGCGGGCACCACGAAAAATCGTGGCACTCATCCGGTTTCTATCCCGGCGCTGTCTTTTTGAATGAACCGCATCATTTTATGGACCCGCCGTGCATCACCAATCATCTCGAATCCGGCGCGGCGATTACGTCCACGGCGATTCCCGGTGAACCATATCGTGCCAAGACCGCGACGTCGCTCCTGAAATTCGAGGCGTGTTTCGGCGTCGATGGGAAACTCCGCCAGCTTGCTGCCAAACATTTGCCGGGCGACAATGGCGCGCCGGTCGGTCAGCGTGTACCAGGTGCGTCGCCGACGAAGCGTATCCCAGATATATTGCCCCACCAACAAATAGAGGCCAATCAGCGCGACAGGTATTGAAAGCGCCGGAAGAACCCAGTGCCACAGACCCTCACCCAGAGTCATTTCGAAGGTCACATTGGCGAAGAACAGGGCAATCGCCAACAGGACGGCGCCCTGAACCGACTTGCCGAGTGACGACAGGCCAAGCCGCAACCGCCCGTCCGGGCGGCCCTGCCACAGGATACGCTCATCATCTTCAAGCTGGCCGGCCCATCCCGAATGGGCTGGCATCAGTGTGTCGCTTCGGATGTTCATCGTCGTATTGATCGGCCTGTCCCGGTGCCGGCCGCCTCGGATGTGCGGACGTGCTTATGCTACTTCACACACGCCAGCTCTACCATAGGTTGAGTCGGCGTGGCCCGGAACTTTTGCACAACTGTCACAGTCTTGCCCCCCCGGCGATACCGGCATGCCACAGGTGCGCGCCGATTCGCCATGACTTTCAACGTGCTTAGCGGTTTTGCTTTGCGACATCGGCCTGAATCCGCCGTATCAGGGCGTAGACCTCATGCCCGTCGGGGATCCGTTCAAAGCCTACGCCGACGGTATAGGCTCCGTTCTTTGAGCGGCGAACCTCGCGCGCGAAATGAACCGAAGGCGGGTCGGTGTCTTCCAGCGTCAGCACCGTTTCCGAGGTGATCGGATAGGATTTCAGCCGCCGCCCTACCACCGGCAGATTGGTGGCAATAAAGGCCCGCCGGTCGGACAATGAATAGAAGGTGCGTCGCTGCTTGAACCTCCTCCAGAACAAGCTGCCGATGATCAGGCCGACGCCGACCGAGAAATGGATCAGTCCAAACGCCCAGAAGCCACCGCCGATCGACGCGGCCATGACCATCCAGAAAACGGCGAACCCTGCAAAAACCGCTCCAAAGGCGGCAAGGGCCACATTGCGTATGCGCAAGTGCAATCCGGGGACAGGCGCGCCTTGCCAGATGATCTCCTCCCCCGGGTCAAGCAGGCCTTCCCAGTCGGATGCAGTAATGCCCGTCACTCCTTGTCGAAAATTTGGTTGCTTTTGATCTGCTGAAGTTTTGGCAGAAAAACGCGATGCAATGTTATTGCCATATCTGCAAACCAATTCGCGAGCTCGTCCCATGAGTTTCTGTCTAGCGGGTCTATATCATCCTTTGCCATCACTACTTCGGCCCTCTGTTTTCCGGGCTTCGTGTCCCAGATTGGAGAAAATCCTAGCTCAGCCTCAATTTGAACTTTCTGTTCCAGCACAGCGTCAAACAAAGCGATGCCGTCATCGCCTTTGAATTGAACGGCAACCCGAACCTGATTATTCTGCGCAGTTGTGGCGCAGTAAATATGGGTCGAAGGGACGAGGCCAATGTCGAGGTACTGGGAAGGACTCGCGCGTGACAGTCGCAGTTTTCCGTCGGTTGAACTCAAACGCTCTCGAAACATCGTCCAGAACTCTAAATAACTCGCTTTCAAAGGCGACAGAGTCGTGTCCAACTTCGCGCGGTATTCGATCGTCTTCGACCAATCGTTCGGTTTCGCAACAACGTTGAAACGGGGTGCCGCTGCACTCTCGCCGATGCGCCAGAGTTCAATTTCTAGGGCGAAAAATCTTACATCGCTTTCCGTAATCTCGTTCAGCCAGTCTAGTGCGGCCCTGTGCTCATCGCGAATTTGCTTTGCAATCCACACGACAGTTAATGCTTCGAGCCCGGCAGCATAGGTAATGAGTTGACCGAGATGCGAATGATCTGTTCGCTCAAGCTGGTTCTCTATTACTACCCAACGGTCCGAAAGACTCTCTTTGCAGGCTAGGTCAGCCGAAAACGGTCCCACACCGTGCTCCAATTGGTGTAACTCAAGATCTACTCCCAATTCATCTCCCAACAGATCCAAATTCTCTTTCTGCGACAACCAGGTTGAGAATTCCCTGGGTTCATTTTTCCAGCCGGCCCGTAATTCGACAGGTTCAAGTTTTCCAAAGTTGTTCACACCATCACCCCTTCCGAATGCTCCCCCACATTGCGGGTCAGCAGGTCCATTGCCGCCATGCGCACGGCCACGCCCATCTCGACCTGTTCCTGAATGACCGAGCGGTTGATGTCGTCGGCCAGGATCCCGTCAATCTCGACCCCGCGGTTCATCGGACCCGGATGCATGACGATGGCGTCCGGTTTGGCGGCGCGCAGCTTGGCCGGGTCCAGCCCGAAGCGGTGGTAATATTCCCGCTCGGACGGGATGAAGCCGCCGTCCATGCGTTCTTTCTGCAGCCGCAGCATCATCACCACATCTGCATCGGCCAGACCGGCCTCCATGTCGTCGGTCACCTCGACCCCCCAATCGGCGGCCCCGGCGGGGATCAGCGTCGGTGGGCCGACCAGCCGCACCCGGTTTTCCATCTTTCCCAGCAGCAGGATGTTCGAGCGCGCGACTCGGCTGTGTGCGATGTCGCCACAGATCGCCACCGTCAGGCGATGCAACCGCCCCTTGGCGCGCCGGATCGTCAACGCATCCAGCAGCGCCTGCGTCGGATGCTCATGCCGCCCGTCCCCGGCGTTCAGCACCGCGCAGTTCACCTTGTCCGCCAGCAGGTTCACAGCACCGGAATGCGGATGCCGCACCACCAGCAGATCGGGGTGCATCGCGTTCAGCGTCAACGCCGTGTCGATCAGCGTTTCGCCCTTTTTGATCGAGCTGGCCTGCATCGCCATGTTCATCACATGCGCGCCCAGGCGCAGACCGGCGATTTCAAAACTCGCCTGGGTGCGGGTCGAGTTTTCGAAGAACATGTTCACTTGCGTTTTGCCCGCAAGCGCCTGACTGGATTTCCGGGCCGAACGGTTCAGATCGACGTATTGGTCCGACACGTCGAGCAGGGTCGTAATTTCGTCCGGGGTCAGCGGTTCGATCCCAAGCAGGTGACGTTTGTTGAATGACATCGGCAGCGGCCCCTCCGGTTGCCCGGCTTATAGGAAGCGGCGCGCGACCGGGCAAGCATGCGGGCCATTTACGCGCCTCGCCGCGCAGCATAGCCTGTGACGCGATGGATGGCAGTGATCCCCATATGCTGAAGGCCCTGCTGGATTGGCAGGCGGAACTTGGCGCGGATGAGCCGATTGGCGATACGCCGGTCGATTGCTATGCGCTGCCCGACAAGCTGGGTAAGCCGGACAGGCCAGCACCGGAAACCAAATCGGCCGCAGCGCCGGCATCGGCCCGATCCGAAAAGCCCGATTCCGGGCGCTTCATCGACGCGGCGCGTGCGGCGGCCGAAGCGGCGGCTGATCTTGCGGCGCTAAAGGCCGCGGTCGAGGCGTTCGAGGGCTGCAATCTGAAACGCGGCGCGAAAAGCACCGTGTTCGCCGATGGCAACCCGGCGGCGCGGGTGATGCTGATTGGGGAGGCACCGGGACGTGATGAGGATGCCGCCGGTCTGCCCTTTGTTGGTGCAGCCGGGCGACTGCTGGACAAGATGTTTGCAGCAATCGGGATGGCGCGGGATGGGGAAGCGGCTGACAACAGCCTTTATATCACCAACGTCCTGCCGTGGAGGCCGCCACAGAACCGCACCCCGACACCGGAAGAGATTGCGATGCTGAAACCGTTTCTGGAACGGCATGTAGCGCTGGCCGACCCGGATATTCTGGTGATCATGGGCAATGTCGCCTGTTCGGCGATCCTTGGCAAAACCGGCGTGACCCGTCTGCGCGGCAAATGGGATCAGGCGATGGACCGCCCCGCCCTGCCGATGTTTCACCCCGCCTACCTGCTGCGCACCCCGGCCGCCAAGCGCGAGGCCTGGGCGGATTTGCTGAGCTTGCGGGCGAGAGTGCGCGGATGAAAGAGTTCCTGCCCACCCGCATTGCTGTCCTGACCGTCAGCGACACCCGCACCGCGGCGGATGACCGGTCCGGCGACACGCTTGTTCGGCGCCTGACCGATGCCGGTCACAGTCTTGCAGCGCGGACCATCCTGCCGGATGATCGTTCCGCCATTGCCGATCAGTTGCGCGCATGGTGCGCGAACCCGGATATCGACGTCGTGCTGTCCACCGGCGGCACCGGGCTGACCGGGCGGGATGTCACGGTCGAGGCGCATCGCGATGTCTATGAAAAGGAAATCGACGCTTTTGGCACCGTCTTCACCATCGTCTCGATGAAGAAAATCGGCACCTCGGCGGTGCAATCGCGAGCCACGGGGGGTGTGGCGAATGGGACGTATCTGTTCGCTCTGCCCGGCTCTCCCGGGGCGTGCAAGGACGCCTGGGACGAAATTCTGGCCCCTCAGCTGGACCTTCGCCACAGGCCCTGCAATTTTGTCGAGATCATGCCCCGGCTGGACGAACATCTGCGACGGAAATGACCGCCTGCTGCGTAACACCATTATGTGTTGGTGTTTTCCTTGCGCTGCCCTAGATTCATGCATCGACACCGCCTTTAGGGATCGGATCTGACCCATGCGTTTTCTGCGCCGCTCACTCGTCGGTATCGTGCTTCTGGCCGTCACCATCGCATTGATTGCGCTGGCAGGTGACATGGTGCGCGGGGCGCTGAAGACGCGGCTCGCCGATGATCCGCGCCCTCGTGAAGCGCGCGAACGGGTGTTTGCGGCAAATGTGATCACAGTGGAACCCGGCGTCATCACGCCGGTGCTGGATACGTTTGGAGAGATTCGCAGCCGCCGGTCGCTGGAACTGCGCGCGACCTCGGGCGGGGCGGTGATTGAACTGGGCGCGGGCGTGGAAGAAGGCGGTGCGGTTGCGGCGGGCGATCTGCTGGTGCGGATTGATCCGGTGGATGCGCAGGCGGCGCTGGATGTCGCCCGTGCGGACCTGTCAGAGGCCGAGGCGGAAGCCCGCGATGCCGCACGCGCGCTGGAACTGGCCGAGGCGGACGTTGCGGCGGCGCAAGCGCAGGCGGAATTGCGCAAACAGGCGCTGCTTCGGCAGGAAGACCTGCGCGCGCGTGGGGTCGGGACCGAGGCGGCTGTGGAAACTTCTGCGCTGGCGGCGGCATCGGCGGATCAGGCGGTGTTGTCGCGCAGGCAGGCGCTGGCGGCGGCACAGACCCGGATTGATCAGGCTGCGCTGCGGCTGGACCGCGTTTCAATCGCCTTGGCCGAAACGCGGCGCGGCCTTGCCGAGACCGAGATTTTTGCTGAGTTCGATGGCGTCCTCAGCGATGTCACCGTGGTGCAGGGCGGGCTGGTGGCGAACAATGAACGTCTGGCCAGTCTGATTGATCCAGCAGCGCTGGAAGTCGCCTTTCGGGTGTCCACTGCGCAGTATTCCCGATTACTGGACGAAGGGCGTTTGCGCCGGGCCGAGGTTGCCGTGTCACTGGATGTGGCAGGCGTTGATCTGGTTGCCACAGGCCAGATCAGTCGCGAAAGTGCCGCCGTGGGGGACGGTCAGACCGGGCGTCTGCTGTTTGCCGAACTTGCGCAGACGGGCGGCTTTCGTCCGGGTGATTTCGTGACAGTCCGGGTTGAAGAACCGCCGCTGCGCGGTGTTGCGCAGTTGCCCGCATCCGCCGTTGATGCCGCCGGGACCGTATTGGCGCTGGGCGCAGAGGATCGCCTGGAAGCGGTGGAGGCCACGGTTCTGCGCCGCCAGGGCGACGATGTTCTGGTGCGTGCCCGCGCGCTGGCCGGGCGCGAGGTTGTGGCAGAACGCTCACCCTTGCTTGGTGCTGGGATCAAGATCCGCCCTATCCGTGAGGGGGCATCGACCGAAGCGCCCGAGGCACCGGCGATGGTCGAACTGTCAGACGAACGTCGCGCCAAACTGATCGCCTTTGTCGAGGCCAACAAGCGCATGCCTGCCGAGGCCAAGCAGCGCGTTCTGGCGCAATTGTCGGAACCGAGCGTTCCGGCCCGCGTGGTCGAACGCATCGAATCCCGGATGGGGGGCTAGGCCATGGCGATGCGGCGGTTTGAGGGGACCGGCGGCATCCTAGGGTATTTTGCGCGCCATCGGACAGCGGCCAACCTGCTGCTGGTTGTGATGATGGTGCTGGGGCTGACCGCTCTGCCACAGATGCGCAGCCAGTTTTTCCCTGATGTGATCATCGACGACGTCACCGTCAGCGTCCGCTGGGACGGCGCCGGGGCCGATGATGTGGACGCCGCCATCGTGCAATTGATGGAACCGGCGTTGTTGACCGTCGAAGGTGTCGAAAGCTCGACGGCGCGGTCGCGCGAAGGAAATGCCTCGATCACGCTGGAGTTTGAACCGGGCTGGGATATGGCGCGGGCGGCGGATGATGTGCAGGCCGCCGTCGATGCGGTCAGCAATCTGCCCGAGGATGCCGAGGATCCGAACGTCCGGCGCGGGGCCTGGCGGGACCGGGTCACCGACGTTGTGATCACAGGACCGGTCGGCGTCGATCAGCTGGGCCGTTTCGCCGATGAATTCGTCGCCCGCTTGTTCGCCGAAGGGGTCACAAGGACCACGATCCGGGGGGTCGCCGCGCCCGAAGTCGTGGTCGAAGTCCCCTCGATCAGTCTGATCCGGCACGATCTGACCATGGCGGCCATCGCTTCGGCCATCGCTGCCGAGGCTGAGGCGGATCCTGCCGGAGATGTCGCAGGCACCGCGCGGGTGCGCACCGGGGTGGCCAAGCGCAGTTCCGCGCAGATCGCCGATATCGTCCTACGCTCGAACCCCGATGGGTCGAAGCTGCGGATTGGCGATGTCGCGACCGTGCGCAGCGAGGGGATCGACCGCAATCGCGCCTATTTCGTCGGGCCGGATCCGGCGATCTCGATCCGGGTGGATCGCACGGATCGGGGTGACGCGATTGGCATGCAGCGTCAGGTCGAAGCGGTGGCCGCCGACATGGTTCTGACCCTGCCCGCCGAGGTGAATATCGATCTGATCCGCACAAGGGCCGAGGCGATCACCGGGCGTTTGAAACTGCTGCTGGATAACGGCGCGCTGGGTCTGGCGCTGGTTGTCGGACTGCTGTTCCTGTTCCTAAACGCGCGCACGGCCTTCTGGGTCGCCGCCGGCATCCCGGTGGCGATGACTGCGACCTTCGCGCTGATGTTCGCCTTTGGGCTGACGATCAACATGATCTCGCTTTTCGCGCTGATCATCACGTTGGGGATCGTGGTGGATGACGCGATTGTCGTGGGTGAGCATGCGGATTTCCGCGTGCGACGCCTTGGTGAAGACCCGACGACGGCGGCAGAGAACGCCGCGCGCCGGATGTTCCCGCCGGTCTTCTCGGCCACGCTGACCACGGTGATCGCGTTTTTCGGCCTCGTCGCGGTCGGCGGGCGTTTCGGCGACTTGATCAAGGACATCCCGTTTACAGTGATCGTGGTTCTGATCGCCTCACTCGTTGAGTGTTTTCTGATTCTGCCGAACCATATGGCGCATGCGCTGAAACATTCGGCCAGGGAACATTGGTATGATTTTCCCAGCCGGGTGGTGAACCGTGGATTTTCCTGGGTGCGCGAGAATCTGTTCCGACCGCTGATGGCCGGGGTGATCTGGGCGCGCTATCCGGTGATTGCCGGGGTGATCGTGATCCTTGCCAGCCAGGTCTCGATATTCATTCGCGGTGATGTGCAATGGCGGTTCTTCAACGCGCCGGAACGCGGCTCGGTCTCGGGCAATTTCGCGATGACCGAAGGGGCGACGCGGGCCGATACGCTGGCGATGATGCGGACCTTGCAGAACACGGTTGAGGAGCTTGGCGCAACGTATGAGGCCGAACATGGGCGCAACCCGCTGGACTATGTGATTGCCGAGATTGGCGGGACCACCGGGCGCGGGCTGTCGGGCGTGGACACCAAGGATGCCTCGCTGCTGGGCTCGGTCGCGATTGAGCTGATTGATGCAGACTTGCGGCCCTATTCCTCTTTCGCATTTGTGGCCGCTTTGCAGGACGCGGTGCCACGCCATCCGCTGCTGGAAACCATCAGCTTTCGCGGCTGGCGGTCCGGCCCGGGCGGCGATGCGTTGGACGTCGAACTTTTCGGGTCGTCCGCTGAGACGCTGAAGGCGGCGGCCGAAGACCTGAAGACCAGCGTCGCGCAATTCCCCGAAGTATCGGCGGTCGAGGATAGCCTGGCTTTCGACAAGGAAGAACTGATCCTGGACCTGACCCCGCAGGGTCTTGCGCTGGGGATCACCATTGACGAATTGGGCCGGGTTCTGCGGAACCGCCTGAACGGGATCGAGGCGGCAACCTTCCCGGATGGCACACGCTCGGCCAGTATTCGGGTCGAATTGCCTGAAGGGGAGCTGACGGCGGATTTCCTGGACCGGATGCAGGTGCGCACCGGGTCGGGGACTTACGTGAACCTGGCCGATATCGTGTCGGTCGACCGACGCGCCGGGTTTTCGACGGTCCGGCGCGAGAACGGTCTGCGCGTCGTTTCGGTCACTGGTGATGTGTCCGAGGATGATCCGGCCCGCGCGCAGGCGATCATGCAGGCGCTGCAAGAGACTATTCTGCCCAAACTCGAGGAAGATTTTGGCGTTGTCACCCGGATGGGCGGCCTGGCGGAACAGGAAAACCGGTTCCTCGGCGATGCTCTGACCGGGCTGGTTCTGTGTCTTGCGGGGATATATCTGGTGCTGGGGTGGATCTTCTCCAGCTGGACGCGACCGGTGGTGGTGATGGCGATCATTCCCTTTGGGCTGATCGGTACGATATTCGGTCATGTCGCCTGGGAGGTTCCGCTGAGCATGTTCACGGTCGTCGGGCTGATCGGGATGACGGGGATCATCATCAACGACTCTATCGTATTAGTGACGACGATCGACGATTATGCCCAGGATCGGGGCCTGTTCCCGGCGATCATCGATGGGGCGGCAGACCGGCTGCGCCCGGTGTTGTTGACCACGCTGACCACGGTTCTTGGGCTGACGCCGCTGCTGTTCGAGCGTTCGGCACAGGCGCAGTTCCTGAAGCCGACTGTGATCACGCTGGTCTATGGTCTGGGTTTTGGCATGGTGCTGGTGTTGCTGGTGGTGCCGTCGCTGATGGCGATGCAGCACGATGTTCGTCGGCAGTTGCAGTCGGTGCGACGCGCCCTGACCGGGCGATCCGGGGCAGCCGGGATTGCGGCGCGCCTGACTGCCCTGCTGTCGGCCGGTTGGTTTGCCGTGACCATCGGCTGGACGCTGGCCACGGGGGCAATGCCCGGTCCGCTGAGCGCACTCGCAGGTGGCGACACAGGATCGCCGGTTATGGCTGCGGCGCTGTTTGTTGCCGGTGTGGCCGCGCTGGCGGTGTTGGTCTATGGGGCCGTGGCACTGATCTTCGCAACCACGGGGCAGCGGCGCGCCGGATGATCTGCAAACCCGGCTAGAGGCGCTGAACCTGTTCGTGCCGCGCGCAGCCGACCATGTGGTCATTGATCAGACCGCTCGCCTGCATGAAGGCATAGACAATCGTCGGGCCGCAAAACTTGAACCCGGCTTTCTTGAGGTCTTTGCTGACCTGTTGCGACAAAGCGGTCTGGGCGGGAACATCGGCCATTGTCTTTGGGTGGTTCACCAGTGGCGTGCCGCCCACATAAGACCACAGGAAGGTGTCGAATCCCTGTTCCGCCTCGATCTTCTGCCAGGCGCGGGCGTTGCTGATCGTGGCTTCGATCTTGCCCCGGTGCCGCACGATGCCCGGATCGGCAAGCAGGCGCGTCACTTCGGCCTCACCCCAGCCAGCGATGACGTTCGGATCGAAGCCCTGGAACGCCGCACGAAAGCTTTCGCGCTTTTTCAGGATGGTGATCCAGGCCAGCCCGGCCTGAAACCCGTCGAGAATCAGTTTCTCCCACAGGGCACGGCTGTCACGTTCGGGCACGCCCCATTCGGTGTCATGATAGGCCACATACAGCAGATCATCCCCGCACCAATCGCAGCGTTCATTCATCAGTGTTCCTTGCGTTTTCAATCAGTTGGCAGAATTTCTCCGAGTTACCTCAAATTGGAACAAAATGCGACCATTAACGAATTCTTAGGACGTAGGGCCTCATCTGAGACCCTGAGCACTCTAACTGGGCGAGGTCGCAGATGGACATGACAGCGGTGCCGCACGGCATGGAAAGCCCGCTTGCGGCTGCCGTGGCGCGACGACAGCGCGACACGGTGACAATGGTGCGCGATGCGGTAGAGCGTAAATCCGTGCGCCTGGCGTTTCAGCCGGTCATCCAGTCGGCGCGCCCGGACCGGGTGGCGTTTTATGAGGGGCTGATCCGCATTCTGGATCCGGTTGGCCGGGTCATCCCTGCGCGCGACTTCATTGATGCGGTGGAAACGCAGGAACTGGGGCGCGTTATTGACTGCCTGGCATTAGAACACGGCATCGCGGCCTTGCGCGCTGATCCTGCGCTGCGGCTGTCGATCAACATGTCGGCGCGGTCGATCGGCTATCCGCGCTGGACGGATACGCTGAATGCGGCACTGGCGCAGGATCATACGGTCGCTGCGCGCCTGATTCTGGAGATCACCGAAAGTTCGGCCATCGTCGTGCCGGAGATCGTTCAGGTGTTCATGGCCGATCTGCAGGATCGCGGCATTTCCTTTGCGCTTGATGATTTTGGCGCGGGCTATACCGCGTTTCGGTATTTCAAGCAGTTCTGCTTCGATATCCTGAAGATCGATGGTCAGTTCATTCGCGGCATTGCGCATGACCCGGACAATCAGGTGATGGTGCAGGCAATGATGGCCGTGGGTCAGCATTTTGAGATGTTCACAGTCGCCGAATCGGTGGAATCTGCGGCCGATGCCGCCTGGCTAACCCAGGCTGGGGTGGATTGTCTGCAAGGTTATTACTTCGGTATTCCCACGCTTGAGCCGGAGTGGAACACATGCGATTCTATCCGCGCTGTTGGCTGAATACCGGGGTGGTATTGCAGAAAAGCTGGCGGGCTGAGGCGGATCGCGCAAGCATTCTGAGGTGAGATTCCAAAACGATTGGCCCCTGAACGGCCCCCGGTTGGACATGCATTTGGCGAATACCGGCTTCCCTGCGATCATCTGACAGTTGCGCGATTGCTGTCTTGGCCATAGGACTCCGCGCAATATGCAGTTCAGCCGTCCGTGCCGCGTCTATGCGCGATCACCGGACCGACCCAAGGAGCCATAATCCCATGACCAACGTCGTTATCGCCTCGGCCGCGCGCACAGCAGTCGGCAGTTTTTCTGGCAGCTTTGCCAACACCCCTGCCCATGATCTTGGGGCCACCATGTTGGAAGCGCTTGTGGAACGCGCCGGGATCGACAAATCCGAAGTGAGCGAGACGATCCTGGGGCAGGTGCTGACCGCCGGACAGGGCCAGAACCCCGCGCGGCAGGCGCATATCAACGCAGGGCTGCCGATCGAAAGCGCCGCCTGGGGAATCAACCAGGTTTGTGGTTCGGGCCTGCGCGCCGTCGCACTGGCCGCCCAGCATGTGCAGCTTGGTGATGCTTCGATTGTCGCCGCTGGCGGTCAGGAAAACATGTCGATGAGTCCCCATGTGCAGAACCTGCGCGCAGGTCACAAGATGGGCGATCTCAGCTTCATCGACTCGATGATCAAAGACGGCCTCTGGGATGCGTTCAACGGCTATCACATGGGCCAGACGGCTGAAAACGTTGCTGAAAAATGGCAGATCAGCCGCGATATGCAGGATGAATTCGCCGTCGCCAGCCAGAACAAGGCCGAAGCGGCGCAGAACGCTGGCAAGTTCGCTGATGAGATTGCGGCATTTACAGTGAAAACCCGCAAGGGCGACATCGTGGTCGACAAGGATGAATACATCCGCCACGGCGCAAACATCGAAGGCATGCAGAAACTGCGCCCTGCCTTCGTGCGCGATGGCGGCACCGTGACCGCAGCCAACGCCAGCGGCATCAACGACGGCGCGGCTGGCGTTCTGGTGATGAGCGCCGATGACGCCGAGAAACGCGGCATCACCCCGATGGCGCGGATCGCCAGCTATGCCACCGCCGGTCTGGACCCGTCGATCATGGGTGTCGGGCCAATCCATGCGTCGCGCAAGGCGCTGGAAAAAGCCGGCTGGTCGGTCGGCGACCTTGATCTTGTCGAAGCGAATGAGGCGTTTGCCGCCCAGGCCTGTGCAGTGAACAAGGACATGGGCTGGGATCCGGCGATTGTGAACGTCAACGGCGGCGCGATTGCCATTGGCCACCCGATCGGTGCCTCTGGCGCGCGCGTCCTGAACACCCTGCTGTTCGAAATGCAGCGGCGCGACGCCAAGAAAGGCCTCGCCACGCTATGCATCGGTGGCGGCATGGGCGTCGCCATGTGCGTCGAGCGCTAACGCGAATATCACCTGCGTAATTTAATTGCGCAGGTGACTCAATCTAACTAATCTTGTTACCAAGTGAAACCTGCGCTTCGGCAGACCCGATGGCGCACCTGCATCAAATGGAGAGACGACATGGCACGAGTGGCCCTGGTTACCGGCGGATCGCGCGGCATCGGCGCAGCAATTGCGAAAAAACTGAAAGCGGACGGCTGCGACGTTTCCGCGACCTATGGCGGCAATGACGAGGCCGCCGCCGCCTTCACCGCCGAAACTGGCATCAAGACTTACAAGTGGTCGGTTGGCGACTATGACGCCTGCAAAGCCGGCGTCGCGCAGATTGAAAGTGACCTTGGCCCGGTGGATATTCTGGTGAACAACGCGGGGATCACCCGCGACGCGCCCTTCCACCGGATGACGCCCGAGCAGTGGCACGATGTCATCGGCACCAACCTGACCGGCGTCTTCAACATGACCCACAACGTCTGGGGCGGCATGCGCGAGCGGAAATTCGGACGCATCGTCACCATCAGTTCGATCAACGGTCAGAAGGGCCAGTTCGCGCAAGCAAACTATGCTGCATCAAAGGCAGGCGACATCGGCTTCACCAAATCCCTTGCCCAGGAAGGCGCGCGCGCAGGCATCACGGTGAATGTGGTCGCACCTGGTTACATCAACACCGAGATGATGAGCACAATTCCCCAGAAGGTGATGGACGAAGTGATCCTGCCTGCAATCCCCGTCGGGCGCCTGGGCGAAGCGGACGAGATTGCCCGCGCCGTCGCCTTCCTGACAAGCGATGACGCCGGTTTCATCACCGGCGCGACACTCAGCGCCAATGGCGGTCAGTACCTGGCCTGATCCGATTTCGCCTGAAGGCGACGCTACGGGGACAGGTCGCCCCCTTGGCGGCCGGCGTGCGACGAAAAACTTCGCTGATCGGCTGCGACATCTGTCACATCCGATCAGTCCCCGAACGTGGAGTTTATCTTAAGCGCCTGATAATCGGGAGATTTCTTCTTTCAATCGCAGTTTCTGCTTTTTCATTTCAGCAATGACGAGGTCATCGCTGGCCGGTTCTTTCTGCGCGGCCTCTACGTCTTCGGACAGGGTTTGATGCTTCTTGCGGAGTTCCTGCAGGTGCGAACTCAGGCTCATTGGTATCCTCCTGTTTCAGATGTCTGCGGTTTCAGTCCACCACATATAGGGTCGTCTGTCACCTGTTTCACGTCACCTCAGTGTTGCAGATGCAAGGTTACCGCCGTGTTAAGGCGAAAATGCGTCAAGGCGGGCAGATTTCGACAGAACCGCTGCGATGGTTGCTGTGTAGTCCTTGGGCCCTTCGGAATGAGCACCCCCGGAATGCAGATATATCGGCGCGAGAAGTCGAAATTTGGCCCGCCCGCCCTTTGTGGCCTGCAACAGGAACAAATCGGGTGACCGGCCAGGGCGTGCCGCCAGCGGGCGGACAATGACCGAACCCATGCGGTGATCCAGCCCAGCAAGGCAAGCGGGCAGGCGATCCACGCGTTGGATCAGGGTCATCCGGCCGCCATCACGCAGCCGTTTGCGAGCATTTTCAAGCCATTGTTCAAGCGGTGTTGTTTCGCCCAATGCGAACTCTCGCCCTGGGTTATTGGCCTGCGGGCCGGTTTGGCGGTCAAAATAGGGTGGGTTTGCGATCACATGGTCGAACCGGCGCTGGCGCAGATCGGCGGGAAGCTTGGCCAGATCGGCGATGACCACATTGAATCTCAGATTATTCGAGGCTGCATTGCGTTGTGCCAGTGCGGCGTAATCTGGCTGAACCTCGACGCCGGTTATGTCCAGGCCCGGCACCCGCGCTGCAAGGCAAAGGGCCGCGACGCCGACGCCGCAACCCAATTCCAGCACCGATTGTCCTGCGGTGGCAGTCACTGATGCCGCCAGAAGAACAGGGTCTATTCCGGCACGATATCCGCGTTTTGGCTGTGATATCATCAACTGACCGCCCAGAAAAGCGTCGCGGGTCAGGGTGGCATCACTCATCCGTCCATGGGGACGTCATTGTCGCGCAGCACCGCGGCGGCGCGGAAGTGATCACGCTCTCGCACCATGATGCGGCGGGGCAGAATGCCGATCGAGCCTTCCAGAACGCTCATGTGGACGTCCATGGGAAAGCAGTCTATATCCTCGCCGCCCAGCAGGGCCGTGACGAAGGCGACAATCGTGGGGTCGGTGGTGCGCAGAAGCTCTTTCATCTTAACGGACTTAGGAAGTTGCACCGACCTTGTCGAGGCACGACTGTGTCAATGCCCATGAACGTGATCGACGCCGCCGTTGCGCCGCATCAACGGCTGGCCGAGGCGCTGGCCAGCGATTTGAGTGCTGTTGACGCGATGATCCGGGAACGCATGTCTTCAGAGAATGCGCCGCGCATCCCCGAGGTGACGGCGCATCTGGTAGGCGCAGGCGGCAAGCGGGTGCGCCCGATGCTGGTGCTGGCGGCGGCGAACCTGTGCAAATACGCGGGCCCTTACCACGTGCATCTGGCTACCACTGTCGAGTTCATTCACACCGCCACGCTGCTGCATGATGATGTGGTTGATGAAAGTGCCGAGCGGCGCGGGCGACCCACGGCGAACCTGTTGTGGGACAATTCCAGCTCGGTCCTGGTGGGTGACTATCTGTTTGCGCGGGCTTTTCAGATGATGGTCGAACCGGGGTCGCTCAGGGTTCTGGATATTCTGTCGAATGCAGCGGCGACGATTGCCGAGGGCGAAGTGTTGCAACTGACCGTCGCCGCAAATCTGGCAACGGATGAGGCGACATATCTTCGGGTGATCCGGGGCAAGACCGCGGCGTTGTTTCAGGCGGCTTGCGAATCCGGCGCGGCATTGGCTGAGGCCCCGGAAGATCAGATTACCGCGTTGCGGGACTATGGCGATGCCTTGGGGATTGCGTTTCAGATGGTCGACGACCTGCTGGATTATTCCGGGACCGAGGCGATGGGCAAGTCGCTGGGCGATGACTTTCGCGAACGCAAGATGTCGCTGCCGGTGATCCGCGCGGTCGCCGCGGCGGACGCTGATGAGCGTGCATTCTGGGATCGGACCATCGGCAGGGGCAAGCAATCCGACGGCGATCTTGCCGAAGCGCTGCGGATTATAAAGCGTCATGGCGTGTTGGACAGCACCCGCGACACGGCGCTGCATTGGGCCGGGCAGGCCAAGGACGCGCTGCACCCGCTTCCCGATGATCCGCTGCGCGGGATGCTGAGCGATCTGGCGGACTTTGTGGTGGCACGGATCAGCTGAAGCCCCGGCGTTGGCTGGACGTACAGGAGCCTCCGGCGGGGATATTTTTGGGTCAATGATGGCAGGGCGCGGCGTGTTCAGCCGTGGTTGGCGCCCAGGATTGGCGCGTCGGCGATCCACCATGTCGGGTGGGCCGTGCCGAGATCCCTGGCTGCCCGCGCGGCCTGAGTGTCTGTGGCAAACAGCCCAAAGCAGGTAGCGCCGGACCCGGACATGCGCGCCAGCAGGCAATCGGGCTGGTTTGAGAGCGCGGTCAACACGTCAATGATGACAGGTGCGATTGCGCAGGCCGGGGTTTCCAGATCATTTCGTTGGCCGGATAGCCACTGCGCCAGAGTGCCTGCGTCGTCCCAATCCGGCAGTGTTTCGGGCATGGGTTTGCCAGGTTTGCCATCCAATGCGGCAAAGACTTGCGCGGTCGGGACTGCGATACCGGGATTGACCAGCACAAGATGCGCGAGCGGCAGGTCTGGAACCTGCCCGATATCGTCACCGATACCCCGCATCCGGGCTGGCCGGTTGGCAAGGCAGACCGGCACGTCGGCCCCCAATGTCAGCACAGATTTTTCCGGTGGTGGTGTTCCACCCAGATGCGTCAGGGCACAGATTGTGGCGGCGGCGTCGCTGGACCCGCCGCCAATCCCGGCGGCGGCTGGCAGGTGCTTGTCCAGGGTGATGCGGGCCGGGCAATCCGGCATCAGGCCCGCCGCCTGCAAGACCAGATTGGAGCCGTCAGTTGGAACACCCGCAGCCATCGGCCCCGTTACTTCAAGAGACATCATGTCGGCCGGGCTGGCCGTGATCCGGTCGCCAACGCCCGCGAAGACCACCAGCGAATCGAGCAGGTGATAGCCATCGTCCCGCCGGTCCGTGACATGCAGCGTCAGGTTGATTTTGGCAGGCGCGAGTGCCTCAGCCGTCATCGGCAACGGTCAGCGGCGCGGCGCCTTCTTCGGCGAGCACGACGTCAAGGCCCACTTCCAGTTTGCGCCGGATACGGTCTGGGTCAGCCTCCGAATCCGCATCTTCCGGATCGACGAAAGACAGCGCGCGCTTCCACTGAAACTCGGCCTCCAGCTTGCGGCCCACAGCCCAATAGACATCGCCAAGGTGGTCATTGACCACAGGGTCAACCGCCATCAGCTGCGATGCACGCTCCATCGGTTCGACCGCTTCATCATAGCGGCCCAGCCGGTACAGAACCCATCCCAGCGAGTCGATGATGTGGCCTGAGTCTGGCTCGGCCTCGGCGGCTTTCTGGATCATGTCCAGCGCTTCGTCGAGATTCTCTTGCCGTTCGACCATCGTGTAGCCAAGGTAATTCAGCACCGAGGGTTGATCGGGCGATAGGCGCAGGGCGCGGCGCATATCGTCTTCGGCCTGGACCCAGCGATCCGTGCGCTCATGCGTGATGCCGCGGGCGAAATAGACCAGCCAGTGGTTCGGGTTTTCGGGGCCAAGCAGGGCGATGGCGCGGTCATAGGCTTCGCTGCTGCGTTGATATTCGCCCATCCGGCGCAGGGTGTCGCCCAGCGTGATGTGGATCAGCGACAGATCGGGGAACTCGGATGCCAGCGCGCTGATCACCTCGACCGCTGCCTCTGGGTCGCCGGACAGGCGCAGCGCTTCGGCGCGGCCCAGTTCGGCGGCATAAAACACCGAAGAATTGCGCGGCACGGCGCGGTAAACCTCGGTCGCGAGATCGTATTGTTTGAGCTGTTCCAGCTTGTTCGCGCTCATCAACAGGGCTTCGATATGCGCCGGGCTGAGGTGCGAGGCGAGGCGCGAATAGAGCAGCGTATAGGCGTGATCCGCCTCTCCGTTCAGGGCGCCTGCGATGGAAAAGAACACCTCGGCCACGCCATCGGCGACCGAGGTCATGGTTGCGACCGGCACTTTCTGGCCAGCCAGCAGACTGTCGCGCAGCGTCGTCAGGGCCGGGTCAGCGGTGGTGCCGAACACCTCGTCAAGGCGGGCGACGGCATCGTCCTGGCGATCCAGCTGGCTGAGGATCTGGAAGTAGGTGATGTTGCCATTGCGGGTCAGGCTGACGCGTCCCACTTCATCGCCATCGAAAATCGCGGCTGCACCGGCAAGATCGCCAGTCACCGCCATCGCAAGCGCGCGGTGGTATTCGCCAAAGGCCTGCAGGCCGGTTTCGGTCGACACGGTATCAAATGTCTTTTGCGCGCCCTCCAGATCGCCCAGCCCAACCTGTGCCCAGCCGCGGATCAACCCGTCAAACAGCGGGCCGACGGTCACGCCGGCGTCCAGATCAGCGATGATGCCGGCCCAGTCACCCTGCTTGGCCAGATCGGCGAAGATCACCATGCCCGAAAGCTGCCCGGCGTCCGTGAGTTCCTGCATCCGCAGCGCAAGTTTCACCGCCCGGTCCACACGACCGATCGAGACATAGGCCTGCATGGTCGATTCCAGCAGCGCCGGATTTTCGCGGTCCAGCGCCAGCGCCCGCCCGGCATGTTCGGCCAGCTTGTCAAAATCGTAAAAGATCGTCGCGTGGCGCGCGGCCAGATAGTTTCCGGCCAGCCCTTGGGCGTTGGCCGGGCTGACCAGAGGGGCCAACAAAAAAGCGCTCAACAAGAACGGTGAAGCGAAACGACGCGGAAAAACGGGCATGCATGTACCTTCTGCTCGGACGGCTTTGCCCGCAAGTTAGGGCGGCACCATGGTCAAGGCAATGCGGCCACGCGAAGTTTACATGTTGGGATAATTCGGCCCGTCGCCGCCCTGTGGCACCGTCCAGGTGATATTCTGCGCCGGATCCTTGATGTCGCAGGTCTTGCAGTGAACGCAGTTCTGAAAGTTGATCTGGAACGTCGTCTCGGCGCCTTCGCCGACGAATTCATAGACCCCGGCCGGGCAATATCTTGCCGAGGGGCCTGCGAATGTCGGCAGGTTCTGGTCCACCGGGATCGAGGCGTCCGCCAGTTCCAGATGTGCAGGCTGCGATTCCTCGTGATTGGTGAAGGAAAACGCCACGTTGGTCAGCCGGTCAAACGACAGCGTGCCGTCCGGTTTGGGATAGTCGATTACCGGATAATCTGCCGCGCGGCCGGTGGCGGCTGCATCCGTCTTGCCGTGCTTCAGGGTGCCAAAGACAGACAGCCCCGGCACGATTGAGTTGGTCCACATATCCATGCCCCCGCCGACAAGCGAGGCCAGCAAGCCATAGCGTGTCCACAGCGGTTTGACATTGCGCACCCGTTTCAGATCCGACGCAATTGGCCCGCTGCGCACATCCGCTTCGTACCCGCCCAGCAGATCGCCAGAACGCCCGTCGCCGATGGCCGCAACCGCCGCGTCGGCGGCCGCGATACCGGACAACATCGCGTTGTGATTGCCTTTGATGCGCGGCAGGTTGACCATGCCAGCGGCACAGCCCAGCAGCGCGCCACCAGGGAATTCCAGTTTCGGCATCGACTGCCAGCCGCCTTCGGTGATGGCGCGCGCTCCGTAAGCGATGCGTTTGCCGCCCTCCAACAGGTCGGCCACCACGGGGTGATGCTTGAAACGCTGGAACTCCATATACGGGAACAGATGCGGGTTTTCATAGTTCAGATGAACCACGAAACCGACGTAAACCTGATTGTTGTCAAGATGATAGATGAAGGATCCGCCGCCCGCGTTCTTGCCCAGTGGCCAGCCCATCGTATGGGTGACGGTGCCTTCGCGGTGCTTGTCGGGATCAACCTCCCAGATCTCTTTCATGCCAAGGCCGAATTTCTGCGGCTCGGCCCCGTCCGACAGTCCGAATTTCGCAATCACCTGCTTAGACAGGCTGCCGCGCGCACCTTCGCCCAGCAGGACGTATTTGCCGCGCAGCTCCATCCCGGGTTCATAGTTCGGACCGGGCGTTCCGTCAGAGTTCTTGCCAAACTCACCAGCGACCACCCCGGCGACGCGGCCATCATCGCCCCAGACAACTTCGCTTGCCGCCATGCCGGGGAAAATCTCGACCCCCAGCGCCTCGGCCTGTTCGGCCATCCAGCGGCAGACATTGCCCATCGAGACGATGTAATTGCCGTGGTTGTTCATCAGGGGCGGCATCGGCCAGTTCGGGATGCGCGCCTTCCCGGCTGGCCCGAGGAAATAGAAGTTGTCCTTGCGCACCGGCACCGTGATCGGCGCGCCCATGGTCCGCCAATCGGGCAGCAGCGCATCCAGCCCCGATGGATCCAGCACGGCGCCTGACAGGATATGCGCGCCAACCTCGGACCCTTTCTCAAGCACCACAACCTCAAGCTCGCCGTTCAGCTGTTTCAGGCGGATTGCGGCGGAAAGTCCGGCAGGACCGGCCCCGACGATCACGACGTCATAGTCCATGGATTCGCGCTGCTGTTCAGTCATCTTCTCGGCCCTTCATCTGGTCAAAACGGGTGTGGCCGCACCGCATCGGCGGGTCAACCAAAACCAAACAGCATCGGCGCGGATTCTTGCGGGGAAACCGCGTCAGGCTTGACTTTTTCAGGCCGCCTTGGGTTAAGGGGATGCAGGCAAAGACTGCCGATTGGCCCTACCCACAGAGACTGAGGCTTCGATGGATAAGATACCGCTGACCCACGCGGGGCATACCGCTTTGAATGCCGAGCTGAAACAATTGAAGTCCGTAGAACGCCCGGCCGTGATCCGCGCGATTGCCGAAGCACGCGAGCATGGCGACCTGTCCGAGAATGCCGAATACCATGCCGCCCGCGAAAAGCAGAGCTTCATCGAAGGCCGCGTGAAAGAGCTTGAGAGCATCCTGTCGCTTGCCGATGTGATCGACACCTCCAAGCTGAGCGGGACCGTGAAGTTCGGCGCACATGTGAAGCTGGTCGATGAAGATACCGAAGAAGAAAAAAGCTATCAGATCGTGGGTGAGCCCGAGGCCGACATCGAACGCGGCCTGCTGAACATCAAATCCCCGCTGGCCCGCGCCCTGATCGGCAAGGACGAAGGTGACAGCGTCGAAGTGCGCACCCCCGGCGGGGATCGCGCCTATGAGATCCTCAGCGTCAGCTATCGCTGACGACGCCCCGATGCGGGCCAGGGAACAAGAATGACCAACCCCGCCCCAAAAGCGGACACCGCGCGTACGCGGGCCAGGGGGCCTGCGCAACGGATGTCTGCGATCAGCATTGAGGCCGGGTCCGCCAGTACGGCGGATCTTGTGGCGCTGGCACTGGCGCTGATCTGGATCATCGGCGTCGGTGCGTTTTTGATGTTTGCTGGCGGCGACAATGCCGGTGGTATCGACGCGCCCGGTGTGATCATTTCGCTTTTGGTTCTGTTCGTGCCGCCAATCCTGATCTGGATCGCGGCTGTGACGGTGCGGTCGTCGCGCGCCCTCAGGGCCGATATCGCGCAGCTGCGCCAGACCGTTCTTCTGATGGGCAGCGGTCAGACGGACCCGGCCCCGGTTTCGGCCCCCGCCCCGCAGGCCGGGCAGGGACATGTCGAAGCCCGCTCGGTCGAGGCGCGGCTGGACGATCTGGCGCGGGCCCAAAAACAGACCGAAGTCGCCCTGACGACATTCTTTTCCACCCGACCTGGCGCCAGCCCCGTCGCAGCACCTGCCGCCGCCAGCGATCCAATGCTGGGCCAGGCAGTGCTTGCGCTGGACGGTCCGGCGCAGGCGCCGTCCGAGCCGCTGTCCAATGCAGATTTCGTCACCGCGTTGAATTTCCCCAAAACACCCGATGACGCCGAAGGCTTTCGCGCCCTGCGCCGCGCGCTGAAGGATCGCCGCACGGGCGAGGTTATTCAGGCCGCCGAAGATGTTCTGACCCTGCTCAGCCAGGATGGCATCTATATGGACGATCTGACCCCGGATCGCGCCCGCCCCGAAGTCTGGCGCAAATTCGGCAGCGGGGACCGGGGTCGCACCATCGCCGCACTCGGCGGGGTGCGCGACCGATCCTCACTGGCGCTGAGTGCGGGACGGATGAAACAGGATCCGGTGTTCCGCGACGCGGTCCATCATTTCCTGCGCCGGTTCGATCAGGCCTTCACGGATTTCGCCGACCGGGCGAGCGATGCCGAAATTGCCGCCCTGGCCGATACCCGCACGGCCCGCGCTTTCATGCTGCTGGGGCGCGTGACCGGAACCTTTGACTGATCAAAAAGCCGCTGGTCTGCCTAGGCGGCAAGCCAAGCTACAATTCGTTCAGAAAAATCCCCGCCTGCGCAGCGCTCACAGCCCAAAGCTGGCGAAGGGAACATAACGAACCGGATCGCCCGGGCGCACATGGCGCGCGCCATCTTCTAGTTCCACCAATCCATCTGCCCAGCTGAGGCCGCTGATCCGCCCGGACCCTTCCGAGGGGAAGACCTCGGCCCGCCCGTCAACCGTCATCCGGGCGCGCAGATATTCGCGCCGGCCCGGTTTCTTGCGCTTTTCAAATGCCGCCGGAACGATAAACTCCTGGGGGTCAGCCCAGTCCCCCCCGGCAAGCCGTTCCAGCGCCGGGCGCGCGAAGATCAGCGCGCAGACCAGTGCCGCCACCGGATTGCCGGGCAGCCCGAAGATCGGTTTGCTCTGCCATTGGCCCAGCGCCAGCGGTCGCCCCGGTTTCACCGCGATCCGCCAAAGGTTCAGCGTGCCGGTTTCTTCCAACAGGGCCGAGACATGGTCTTCATCCCCCGCCGACGCGCCGCCTGATGTCAAAATGGCGTCGACTTGCGACACCGCGTCGTCAAGATGCTGGCGCAAGGCCGCCCGATCATCCCCGACATGGCCCAGATCAACCGGCGCATGGCCCAGTCGCCCCAGCAATGAAAGCAGCATCGGGCGGTTGGCATCGAAGGTGCGCGCGGGGTCTGTCGTTTCACCGGGGTGGGCGAGTTCATCGCCGGTCGACAAAACCCCAACCCGCAAACAAGTGCGCACAGGAACCTCAGCAATTCCAATCGCGGACAGCAGGGCAAGGTCAGCCGGAGTCAGGCGGCGACCAGCGCGCAAGGCGATATCGCCTGCGGACACATCTTCGCCCGCGCGCCGGGTGTTTGCGCCGGATTTGATCGTGCCGGGCAGGAACAGGGTCTGGTTTTCAAGCCGAACATCTTCTTCCAGCACAACCGTATCGACGCCATCTGGAAGGATCGCGCCGGTCAGGATGCGCAGTGCCTTGCCCGGGGGAAGGGTGCCGCCAAATGCCGCCCCGGCGGCTGCGCGCCCTGGATGCAGCGGCACTTTGGTGGCGCGGGGCGGCAGGCTGTCATGGGCGAACCCATAGCCGTCCACCGCCGAATTCGCTGCCGGAGGATTGCTGCGCCGCGCGATCTGATCCGCCGCCAGAATACGCCCGCAGGCATTGGACACTGCAGTCACCTGCGACTGCGTGACCGGGTGCAGCCTGTCACGCAGATGCGCCAGCGCGGTATCAACTGGGGTCCAGTTCACGCCAGGCGGCAGTGCGAAACAATCATTGCGCAGCGCCGGGGATTCGGCGGCTTCGATCAATGCCGCCTCGGCGCCAACGCCAAGTATCCAGCCTTCTTCCGCCCCTTCGGTTCCGGCATCAAGCGCGTCGTCCAAAGTGCCATTGATCTGCATCTGCCACAAAGCGCGTGCCAGAACGCGCACCTGCGTCGCGTCACGAACCTCGCTGTCAGAGGCCTCATCGCGCACCTGATCAGCCAATAGCGATGGCCAGACCTCAACAAGGGCGATGGGCGTTCCAAGCGGTTCGAATGGCCAGACCGTCAAGGCATCAGAAAACCGCGATTTCAGGCGATTTAGGGTCGAAATGCCGGTCATCACCTGCCCACCCACGGCTCCGCTGCCGCCCATTTGCCAGCAGGCAAAGCTTCCCTTTGCGCGGGTTTCGACGCGACGCCGTTCCGGCAACCCATGGTCGCCACGCGCGGTGCCCTTGCGCGGCAGGTCGGGGATATCGGTGCCGGTTCCGTTAAACCAGAACGGCCCCACGCCGGGAAAACATGCGTTGATCTGCCCGGCCAGTGCGAAACGGTTGTTGGCCTTCGGCGTATCCTCCAGATGGGCGGCAAACCATGCCCAAAGTGCCAGCGGATCGGTTTGGCCGGTCAGGGCGCGGGCAAATCCGGCCGGATAGCCAAAGGGAAAATCGAACCCGGCCATGACACGCCGCCCGGCGCGGATTTCGCCCTCAAACAACTCGGCCAGCCACGCCTCGGCCAGAACCCGGTTGCGCAGATACACCGGCGCTTCTGCCGCGCCATCGCGCACCACGGCGGCCCAGATCGCATCCTTGCGCGGGCGTGGTCCGGTGTCATTGCCGCCCGACCAATCGACAACGACGATGGTGTCAAAACGGCTCATAAATCCAACTCTGACGCGATGAAATCGGCAATGGCGACCGTGTCGTTCAGATCAAACCTAGGGCGCCCGCCAGTGTCGATTTCAGCGTCAGATGCCACAGCGGCAATCGTCTGATCCTGGGTCGCGATCAGCGGGTTTGCGGTGTCACTGCGCCAGGCCTCGATCTTGGGATGACGGTCGCGCTTGAACCCTTCCACCAGCACCAGGTCGACCTGGTCCAGCCGCGCCAGATGGTCGGCAAGGCTCGGTTCCGGCGCGCTCCCAAGCTCGGTCATCAGCGCCCAGCGCTGGGCCGAGGTCACCAGCACCTGACCGGCCCCGGCATCCCGGTGGCGGTGACTGTCCTTGCCGGGCTGATCCACGTCGAATGCGTGATGCGCGTGTTTGATGGTGGAAACGCGCAGACCACGCCGGGTGAACTCGACCACCAGGCGTTCCATCAGCCCGGTTTTACCGGCGTTCTTCCAGCCTGTAACACCGTAGAGCTTCATGCCATCGCCTCGGCACGGGCCAGATCTTCGGGCGTGTTGACGTTGAAGAAAGCATCCTCGTCAGGAAATTCGGCCAGCTGTCCGTCGTGCCGGTCGGTCCATTGTACGACCTTGCGCACGCCGTCCAACAAGGCTGCACGCAGATCGTCACGCAACGCCACCGGCCACAGGCCGAAGGTCGGGTGCCGCCACAGCTTGCCCCCGGCATCGGTCGTGGCCGCCAGCACCAGCGGCGCGCCGGGCGCGCGCAGCCGCGCAACCAGATCGGTCGGGAAAAAAGGCGTGTCTGCCGCAACGGTGATGATCGCCTGCGCCTCCAGCCCGGCGGCCCAGTCGAGCCCGGCCAGAACCCCGGCCAGCGGTCCCGGATGATCGGTCACGCTGTCGGCCAGCACCGGTTTGCCGAACCTGTCAAACCGGGCCGGATCACCGTTGGCATTAATCGCAATCGGCCCGGCTTGCGCCTGCAACCGTGCCAGCACGTGATCCAATAAAACCGCCCCCTTCAGCGGTAACAGAGCCTTGTCACCACCCCCCATCCGGGTGGCGCGCCCCCCGGCGAGGATCACGGCCGGCAGCTTAGTCATCCCAGACCAGCCTGTCGGCGCCAGACAGACAGACGAATCGTTCGCCCCGCATCCGCCCCACAACGGTCAACCCGACCTTCTGCGCAATCTCGGCGCCCCAGGCGGTAAAGCCTGAGCGGCTGACCAGCACCGGAATGCCCATCAGCGCGGTCTTGATTATCATTTCCGAGGTCAGTCGCCCGGTGGTATAAAGGATCTTGTCACCGCCTTCGACGCCTTCGCTGCGCATCCATCCGGCCACCTTGTCGACCGCGTTGTGGCGGCCCACGTCCTCCATATAGACCAGCGGTTGATCTGCCTGACACAGCACCGTTCCATGGATCGCACCAGTGTGCAGATAGAGGCTGGGCGTGGTGTTGATGCGCTTGGACAGTTTGCGCAGCCATGTGACATGGACGGCGGCTTTTGGCAGGCGCACCTGATCCAATCCCTCCATCATGTCACCAAACACCGTTCCGACCGCGCAGCCGCTTGTCCGGGTCTTTTTGGCCAGCTTGTCTTCATAAGATGATGTCCCGTCCGTGCGCACCACAACTGCCTCGGATTCCGCATCGAAATCGACGGCCTTAACCACCTCATCCGGGGCCAGCATCCGCTGATTGGCCAGGAACCCGATGGCCAGATATTCTGGATAGTCGCCGATGGTCATCGCGGTCACGATTTCCTGACCGTTGAGGAAGATGGTCAGCGGACGCTCTTCCACCACCGGCTGGCGCACCGTTTCGCCGGTTTGGTCGACGCCGGAAACCATCCGCGACAGCGAAGGCGCGTCCGGATCCGGTGCAATCAGGTAGGGATGGTCGTTTGACGGTTGCATTGGCGGTAATTGACCTGAATTACTGTGCGCCGGACAGTCTAGGGCGCAGGCATGGCATCCACCACCACGAAATCTGCTTTCTGGCGCGGTGCGCGCGACGCGTCGCCATTCGTTCTGGTCGTCGCCCCCTTCGCAGTGCTGTTCGGCGTGGTCGCGACCGAGGCGGGCCTGAACATCGCCCAGACCATGGGGATGACCGCGCTGGTCATCGCAGGGGCGGCACAGTTCACCGCCGTGCAACTGATGACGGAAAACGCGCCGGTGTTTCTGGTGATTGCTGCAGCACTGGCGGTGAACCTGCGCATGGCGATGTATTCCGCGGCGTTGGCGCCGTATCTGGGCGCGGCGCCGTTCTGGCAGAGGGCGCTGATCGGTTATGTGAATTTCGATCAGACTTACACCGCTTCGGCGCTGGAATTCGAACGCGCCCCTGACATGACCATCACAGAAAGGGTCGCGTATTTCCTGGGAACGGTGATCCCGGTTGCCCCGCCCTGGCTGGGCTTTTCGCTTTTGGGTGCCTTATTCGGTAGTGAGATTCCGGCGAGTTACGCGCTGGATTTCGCTTTGCCCATCACGTTCCTCGCGATCGTTGCGCCGATGCTGAAAACGCTGGCGCATATCGCGGCGGCGGCAACCTCGGTCACTTTCGCGTTGCTGTTGGCCGGGTTGCCATCGGGCATTGGATTGCTGATTGCCGGAGCGCTGGCCATGGCAGCCGGGGCCTTTGTCGAAACCTGGCAGACACGGCGGCGCGCGCGATGAGCTATTCGACCGGGGAAATCTGGCTGATCATTGCCCTGCTGGGCATCGGGACCTACGCCATTCGCCTGTCATTCTTGGCGCTGCTGGGCGGGCGAGAACTGCCGCCAGTGGTGCTGCGCCTGCTGCGCTATACACCCGTCGCCCTGATCCCCGGATTGGTTGCCCCGCTTGTGGCCTGGCCCGCAGCCACCGGAGGCACCACAGACCCCGCGCGCCTGGCCGCAGCAATTGCGGCCCTGAGTATGGGGTATGTCACACGCAACGTTCTGGCGGCCATGGTCAGCGGCGCATTGGTCTTGACACTGGGCCTTTGGATTGGCGGCTGACCGCTTTCGCCATCACATCATTGACCCATAAATATCCCCGCCGGAGGCATAATCCTTTTTCCGACCCCGCCGTTACGGCTGGGTCGCGTGGCGCCCCGGAAATCGCATCAGGGCCGCGTCCTGGCTATCGTCATCATCAAAAATGACCCGTCTGGACGCGCCCTTGGCGGCAAAGGCGACCATGGTCTTCTTCGGGAAATAGCTGACGGGGAAGCCATCAAACCCGGGCAACCCGCTAAGCAGGCGACTGGTCGAGAGTGAGCATGTGGCGTTGCCCTGGGGCCCCTCGGATTGCGCAATCCGCAGCGCCTGTTCGGCAACTGCTGCGCTGACCGGCAGCACCTGTTCGACAACCCTGTACCGCTTGCGGGCGTGATAATCGATATAGGTGTCCAGCATCTGTGGGGTTATTCCGAACAGCACATCACCGCGTTCGGGGGCCGAGGTGTGTTTGAAGCTGCCCGCCGGATCCCAGATTACGCGCTGTGATCCGTTGATCATCAGACTTGTATGGGCGCCTTTGTCACCAGAATTGCTGATGACTGTGAACAATGTCAGGGTCGGCTGGCCACCATGAACATAGGCGCGCGCGACGACCTGATCGATCGGCGCATAAATCTTCTCTGCGCCTCCGCAGGAAGTCAGAATGATTGACAGCACCAGGACAAACAGTCGGCGCAGCATCGCGCTGATCAGCCGTTGATAAGCGCCAGCAGGATCAGGGCAGCAATGATGATGATCACGGTGCGGGTCACGAAGGTAACAAATCCCGCAAAGGTCTTTTCCTGGACCTCGATGTCCATGGTTCCATGTTCGTGATCGGCCATCTGTCTGTTCCCTGACGAAGAAAAAGTGTCGCCCCGTCCTTAGCGCAAGATCCGGGGCGCTGTCACCTGCGGCGCAAGCGCGCGCTCAGTCCTGTTCCAGATCAGCAACAAGGCGGAATCCGATACGCCGCGGTGCCTCGGACTCGACCTCCTTGGGCAGGGCGCGAAGGATGACGTTCAGCTGATTGACGTGCTGCACCAGCTGGGTTTTCACGCCGCCGGGGTCGCTGCCGTAGAAAGTGATGATGTCGGGGTCAAAATAACCGATCCCTTCGATCCTCAGAACGCCCGAGTGGGTTCCCGCAAACCCCATCGCGGCCTCTTGCTCGGTGTCGAGCTGCTTTTCGAAGTTCTGGATATAAAGGACCAATCGCTCATAAGCCCAACGCGCCGGGGATTTCTGTTCCAGTGGCACCCTGGCGGCGGCGGCGGGCAATTCCACCGGGTCGGGGCAGACCCCATCTGCATGCACCGAATGCGCACAGGGGATCGCCGCATTCTCGGCCGCTTCGGCACTGGTGTGAATGTCATCATTCATCGGTCCTGTCCTTCATCTGCCACAGCCACGCCCCGTCATCGCGCCGGGTCCGTGTCGCGCGACCAGCGTGCCACAGATGCAGGCAATGCGCCATCGCCTCGACCAGGGCGAGGCCGTATTCACCCGCACCGATCTGTCGCTTGAACAGTGGCATAAAGCACGCGGTCGCCACCTGCGGGGTCGCCAGATGCCGCTCCAGCCGGGCAAGCGCACCGTGATGATTGTCGAGCAGTTGGCGCAATCGGGTCGGTAGACCGATAAACGGCAGCTTGTGCCCCGGTAGGACCAGCTGATCTTCGGTTGCGAAGGCCGTCAGGCGCGTGCAACTGGCGATCCAGTCGCTGACGGGATCGGCCTCAGGCTCGGTCGCGTAGACGCCGAGGTTGGGTGAGATTGAGGGCAGCAACTGATCGCCCCCCAGCACCAGTGCGCCATCAAGGCTCCAGAATGTCGCGTGATCCGGCGCATGGCCGCCGCCAAGGCGCACATCCCAGTCGCGCCCGCTGATGCGGATCCTGTGCCCATCGTCCAGACGGCGGAATCCAAGGGCGATTGGATGCACGGCATCGGCAAAGTTGAACGGACGTTCGGACTGGCGTTGTGTCAGGATTTCAGGGTCTATTCCTGCAGATTTCCAGAATTTCACAGTCTCGGGCGCGGGACGGTCCTGTTCGTCGAGTGTCAGCATACGCGCCATCAGCCAGGCGGTGCGCGTTGCCCAAAGTTCGGCGCCCTGCGCCTGAAACCACCCGGCCAGACCGACATGATCGGGGTGATGATGAGTGATGATGACGCGCCCCACCGGCTTGCCCGCCAGTGGCCCTGTCAGCAACCGTTCCCAGATGGCGCGGGTTTTTCGGGTGTCAAATCCGGTATCAACCAGCGTCCAGCTGTCACCGTCATCCAGTATGAAGACGTTCACGTGATCCAGCTTCATCGGCAGCGGAAGGCGCGTCCAAAGGATGCCCTCGGCAACTTCGATCACGTCGCCGGTTGCTGGCGGCGCGTCCCAGGGATAGCGCAGTTTGGCGGGCATTGTGGCTGTCATCTGGCCAGATCGTCCAGTGACAGGGCAAACAGGCCGTCAGCCCCGGCCCGGGCATTGGCCAGAAGGCCCAGATGCGCTGGCAGCAACCGTTCGATATAGACTGCCGCCAGGGCGGTTCGCGGACCGCTGCCGCCTGCCGCCATCGCGGCGCGCAATTGATAGTGCCCCCCCAACACGCGGGCGAAAGCGGCCAGATAGTGCGCGGCACCAGCACCGCGATCGGCCATATCACTGCAGGCGATCAGTTTTTCGGTCTCGTCGCGCAGGTTCCCAACCGCCGTATGCACCGCGTCGGCCAGATCGGGCAGCATGCCGCGCGCCCGGCGCGCGCCTTCGGCGATATCGTCCAGAAGCGCCATCGCCGCCACCCCCTTGTCAGCCATTTTGCGGCCCACAAGATCCATCGCCTGAATGCCGTTGGTGCCTTCGTAAATAGCGGTGACGCGGACATCGCGCAGATACTGGGCGATGCCGGTTTCTTCGATATATCCCATGCCGCCATGCACCTGGATCGCCATATCCGCCACCCGGATGCCGGTATCGGTGCCAAACGCCTTGGCAATCGGCGTCAGGAAGGCCGCGCGGGCACGCCACTCATCCTGCGCCGTCGCAAGGCCCAGATCGGTCGCCACTGCGCAGTCGAGCGCGATGGCGCGCGCCACAAACAGCTCTGCCTTCATCGTGGCCAACAGTCGTCGCACATCCGGATAGTCGCTGATCGGCTTGCCGAACTGCTTGCGTTGACCCGCGTAGGCCAATGCCTGTTGATAAGCGGCCTCGCCAGCGCCGATGCCCTGAACACCGACGCCCAGCCGGGCGTTGTTCATCATCGTGAACATCGCCGCCATGCCCATATTCGGCCTGCCCACCATCCAGCCGGTCGCGCCTTCAAACGACATCACCGCCGTCGGAGAGCCGTGTAATCCCAGCTTATGTTCCAGACTGACGACACGCAGCGCATTGGCCGCCCCCGGCGCTCCATCCGCGTCCGGCAGGTTTTTCGGCACCATGAACAGGCTGATACCCTTGGTGCCCGGCGGCGCATCCGGCAGGCGCGCCAGCACCAGATGGCAGACGTTTTCGGTAAAATCATTGTCCGCCCAGGAGATGAAGATTTTCTGCCCGGTGATCCGAAATGTGCCGTCGCCCGCATCCTTAGCCCTGGTCTTTAACGCGCCGATGTCGCTGCCCGCGTGCGGCTCGGTCAGGTTCATGGTGCCGCACCACCGACCCGAGGTCAGATTGGGCAGGTACAGCGCCTTGATTGCGTCGCTTGCGTGATGATCCAGCGCTTCGATCTGACCCTGGGTCATCAGCGGGTTCAGCTGCAACGCCAGGCAGGCGCCCGCCATCATCTCGTTCACCACGGTTGTCAGTGTCTGCGGCAGCCCCATGCCGCCGGCGCTTTGCCGGGCCGCCATCCCGATCCAGCCACCTTCGGCAATCGCGCGATACCCCGCCGCAAACCCCGGAGAGGTTCGGACAACGCCGTTTTCAAGATACGCCGGATGCAAATCGCCTGCGCGTTGCAGCGGTGCGAGAACCCCGTCGCACATCCGTGCGGCTTCGCTCAGGACTGCATGTGCCACCCCTTCACCGGCCTCGGCAAACCGATCTGTTCGTGCGACGCTGGCATAGTCGACCACATGGTCCAGCATGAACATCATGTCGGCAAGCGGGCTGCGATAGGTCATGGGCGGACGGGTCCTTCAAACGGACGCGCAGCTTGGCAAGCCCGCGTGCGTCGGATAATCGCATGGTTTCAACAGGCTGAGGATGGGCCGCGCGCGCCGCCACGGCAACCCGAAACGCAACGTCAAAGGATTAATCCGGTGACCGAACGGCTGCAGCCTGACCGGAACGGCATCGCCAGGGCGGCTGAGTTGCTGCGCGACGGGTCCTGTGTCGCCTTCCCGACCGAGACGGTTTACGGCCTTGGCGCGAATGCGTTGGACGACCGTGCCGTCGCTGCTGTCTTTGCGGCCAAGGATCGCCCCGAGTTCAACCCGCTGATCGCCCATGTTGCCGACATTGATGCCGCGCGCAAACTGGTCATGTTCAACCAGGCCGCCGATCGCCTTGCAGCGGGTTTCTGGCCTGGACCGTTGACTCTGGTTCTGCCGTTATTGCCCGAAACGGGGATCTCGCCGCTGGTGACTGCCGGTCTTGATACGCTGGCGGTGCGGGTTCCGGCCAATCCGCTGGCGCAGTCCTTGCTGAAGGCCGTGGGCATTCCTGTCGCCGCCCCGTCGGCAAACCCCTCGGGCCGGGTCAGCCCGACAACGACGGACCATGTTCTTGACGGGCTAAGCGGTCGGATCGCGGCGGTTCTTGATGGCGGAGCCTGCGCGGTCGGTCTGGAATCCACCATTGTCGGATGCGGCCTTGAATCGACCCTATTACGCCCCGGCGGCCTTCCGGTCGAAGCGGTCGAGGCATGCCTTGGCCATCCGCTGGCGACGGCCCCGGAAGGCGCGACGCCAATCGCGCCGGGGCAGCTTGCCTCGCACTATGCGCCCAATGGCGCGGTGCGCCTGAATGCCAGTGAAGCGCGGGAGTGCGAAACGCTAGTTGGTTTTGGCAAGATCTCGGGCGACGTAACACTCTCGGCTGGCGGGGATCTCAGCGAAGCTGCGGCCAATCTGTTCCGAATTTTGCGCCAGATGGATGCACGCGGGGTGACCCACATTGCCGTCGCACCGATCCCCGATACCGGCCTTGGCCGCGCCATCAATGACCGTCTGCGCCGCGCCGCCGCGCCACGCACCCACTGAGTTCCTGGTTCAAAGGTACCCCCCCGGGGCCCGACGCTTGCGGCAGGCCGCATCGCCGCAAACTCAGGCGCGCCCGGCTGCTGCCGATAATGTCAGCGGATCGATGCCAAGCGAATTCAACGCTCCGGTCCATTTGGCGGCATCATCCGGCGCAAAGACCAGCGATTCGGCGGCTTCGGCGGTTAGCCAGCCATTCTGGATGATCTCGTCCTCCAGCTGCCCGGGGCCCCATCCGGCATAGCCCAGCGCTAGCAGTGCCTGATCCGGGCCTTTGCCGCGTGCCAGGTCTTCAAGAATATCCAACGTCGCGGTCATCCCGAAATCGTCATCCACCCTCAGGGTCGAGTCATTGCCGTCGTAATCGGCACTATGCAGCACAAAGCCGCGCCCGTTTTCGACCGGACCACCGAAATGTACCCGGATCTGACGCGCGGCCGGGCCGACGTCGATATCCAGCTGTTTCAACAACGCCTCGAACGGCAGTTCCGGCGTTGGTTTATTGACGATTAGCCCCATCGAGCCTTCGTCGGAATGCGCACAGATAAACACGACCGACTTTTCGAACCGCGGATCGCCCATACCGGGCATGGCGATCAGAAGCTGGCCGGTCAGGTCACTGTTTGCGAACGCAGGCATCCGGCAATCCTGCAAGAGACTCCGGATTTGCGCAAGAGAGTCGCGCGCCGTTTCTGACCACAAAGTGATTTCCATTTCATCGCCGCCCGCCCCATCTGTCAGGGCATGAAAAAACGATCGCTTCTTATCGCAGCGCTGAGTCTGCTGACGCCAGCGGCGCAGGCTCAGACCACAGCGGATGTGGCGCGTCTGGATGTCGTGCACGGCTATCGGATGAGCGACGGGCATCACATGGCGGCGTTGCAGATCACCATGGCGCCGGGCTGGCACACCTACTGGCGGACCCCGGGCGAGGTTGGCATCCCGCCGCAGTTCAGCTGGCAAGGCTCGGACAATGTGGCGGCCGTCAGCATGCACTGGCCGGTGCCGCAGACGTTTCGATCCAACGGATACCGCTCTATCGGTTATGAAAACAGCCTGCTGCTGCCGGTTGAGGTCGTCGCCAGGGGCAGCGGCCCGATCCGCTTCAGCGGAGAGATGACCTTTGGTGTCTGTGAGGAGATCTGCGTGCCGGTCACCCTGCCGTTTTCGGCCGAGCTGACGCAGGCCGCCAGTGCGCCACACGGCGGCATCGACAGCGCCCTGAAAAACCGACCATCGGGGCGGAAACAGGCGCGGGTTGCATCGGTGGATTGCACCCTGACCCCCACCAGCGACGGGTTGCACCTGAGCGCCAGTGTCACCATGCCCAGCCTTGGCAGTGACGAAATGGCAGTGGTCGAATTGCCCGATCCGACGGTCTGGGTTTCGGGCGGCGCAACAGTGCGGCGTGGCAATGTGATCACAACTGAAACCGAACTGGTGCCAACCGACGCCGGGGCCTTTGCGCTGAACCGTTCGGACATTCGTATCACCGTTATCGGGGACGGTCGGGCCGTGGATATTCGCGGCTGCGGCTAAGGTTCTGCCGCAGGCGATGCCGGCGCCGCCAGGGTGCTGCGGTCAGCTTTCCGGCAGGTCCATCAGGGCGCGCAGAAGGGCAATCGCGCTGTCACCGCTCCATTCCGCATCGCCCTGCATGCGCGCAATCTCGTCCCCGTTCGGGTTCAGGATCATCGTGACCGGCAGGCCCAGTGCAGCCATGCCACGCGACAGTTCGGTTTTGGGATCCAGCAGGATCGGCAAGTTCCCGATCCCGTTTTCATCGAAGAACTTGGTGATCGCGGGAAGCGGGTTGCGGCCGGTGGCGACGGTGACGACCGCGAAGGTGTCTGACCCTAATTCGGCCTGAAGTGCATCAAGTGCAGGCATTTCTTTGCGGCAAGGCGCGCACCATGTCGCCCAGAAATTCAGAACGACGTATTTTCCATTCCAGTCGGCCAGGGTGAATTCGGCACCATCGGCGTCCGTGAATGTGGCGTCGGACACAGGTTTCCCGGCCGAATGGAAGAAAAGTTTCTTCATCGTCCCGCTGCGCAAAGCCTCCGCCTCTTCAATTCCGGCGGCGGCGCTGTTTGCGCTAAGCGCGAGGGCCGTATAAAGCGCGATAAGTTTCAAAACCCGCATCTGTCATCCTTCCAACCTTGTCGAGCACACCATGAGCAATTCCCAGAACACCATGTGGGGTGGCCGTTTTGCCGCCGGACCGGACGCGATCATGCAGGCGATCAACGCCTCGATCAGCTTCGACCAGCGGCTGGCGGCACAGGATATCGCCGGTAGCCAAGCCCACGCCGCCATGTTGGCCGCGCAGGGTATCATTACCGATAGCGATGCGGCGGCGATTGGCAAAGGGCTCCTCACAGTGTTGTCAGAGATCGAGGGCGGCACCTTCACATTTGTGACCGAACTTGAAGACATTCATATGAATGTTGAGGCGCGGTTGCGCGAGCTGATTGGCACGCCGGCGGGGCGGCTGCACACCGCCCGGTCGCGCAACGATCAGGTGGCGCTGGATTTTCGCATGTGGGTCCGGGATCAGTGTGACGCGGCCATTGAAGGGCTGCGCAGCCTGCAGGGCGCGCTGCTGGATCAGGCCGACGCGGGGGCAGATTGGGTGATGCCCGGTTTCACCCATTTGCAGGTCGCACAGCCGGTGACCTGGGGCCATCACATGATGGCCTATGTCGAAATGCTGGGGCGCGACGTTTCGCGGTTCCAGGACGCGCGCACCCGGATGAACGAATGCCCGCTGGGGGCCGCCGCGCTGGCCGGGACCTCATTCCCGATTGACCGGGATGCGACGGCAAGCGCGCTGGGCTTCGACCGCCCTGCGGCCAATTCGCTGGATGCGGTGGCGGACCGGGACTTCGCGCTGGAGTTCCTGAGTGCGGCCAGCATCTGCGCCATGCACCTTTCGCGTTTCGCAGAAGAACTGGTGATATGGTCTTCTGCGCAGTTCCGCTTTGTCAGCCTGTCGGATCGGTTCTCGACCGGGTCGTCGATCATGCCGCAGAAGAAAAACCCCGACGCCGCCGAGCTGATCCGCGCCAAGATCGGGCGGATATTGGGTGCGACAGTGGGGCTGTTCACGGTGATGAAGGGTCTTCCGCTGACCTATTCCAAGGATATGCAGGAAGATAAGGAACAGGTGTTCGATGCCGCCGACGCGTTGATGCTGGCCCTGGCGGCAATGGACGGCATGGTGCGCGATATGTCTGCCAATCAGGATGCCCTGCGCGCCGCAGCGGCCAGCGGGTTTTCGACCGCGACGGATCTTGCCGACTGGCTTGTTCGGGTACTGGATATGCCATTCCGCGACGCGCATCATGTGACCGGCACGCTGGTCGCCCTTGCCGAGGGGAAGGGTTGCGATCTGCCGGATCTGACGTTGTCTGATATGCAGGGCGTTCACAGCGGCATCACTGACGCGGTGTTCGATGTGCTGAGTGTGGAAAACTCGGTCGCCTCACGCACATCATTGGGTGGTACGGCCCCGGCCCGGGTGCGCGAACAGATTGCGATCTGGCGCGACCGGTTGGCAAAACCTGGCTGAGGGGACTGGCCGGTTTCGGTCAATCCTTGCCAAGACGCCGGGCGTCGTGAAAGATGGCTTTGAACAGTTTCGCGCCCGGCTGGGGCGCATCAGAAAGGTTGCGGCCATGAAGAAAACAGCCCTTGCGCTAATCACCCTCGGATTGCTGACGGCCTGCGGTGTCGACGGAGCGCCGAATGGTTTTGAGAATGGCGTGCATGTGTCGGGTGACGTTCGAATTGGCGTGACGAACAACAACTGACACGGGCCATCGACGCGACGTTGATAACCCGCTTCAATCTGCTATGACCGCGCCCTGCGCCGCATTCGGCGTCTTGGCGGGGGCGGTATGGATCATTTCCTCTATCATAACGGCGTCTTGCAGGCCGAAGACGTGCCGCTGGCCCAGATTGCGGCCCACGTAGGCACTCCGTTCTACTGCTATTCCACCGCCACCTTGGCGCGCCACTATCGACTGTTTGATGAGGCGCTGAGCGGGATCGACCATCTGATCTGCTATGCGATGAAGGCGAATTCCAACCTCGCCGTGGTCAAGCTGCTGGGCGATCTTGGCGCGGGCATGGATGTCGTCTCGGGCGGCGAATATGCGCGCGCCCGCGCCGCTGGCGTTCCCGGAAATCGGATCGTGTTTTCCGGTATTGGCAAGACCGAAGCGGAAATGCGCCTTGCCCTGTCCGGCGGTATTCGGCAGGTCAACGTCGAATCCGAGCCGGAAATGGAGCTGTTGGACCGTGTCGCCCGTGACATGGGCGTCACCGTGCCGATCACTGTGCGGGTCAACCCCGATGTTGACGCCAAAACGCACGAGAAGATCGCCACCGGCAAATCCGAAAACAAGTTCGGCATTCCGATTTCCCGCGCGCGCGATGTCTATGCGATGGCCGCAAAGCTGCCCGGTTTGCAGATCGTCGGAATCGACGTGCATATCGGCAGCCAGTTGGTCGACCTCGCCCCGTTCGAGGCGGCCTATCATAAGGTCGCCGATCTGACCCGCATCCTGCGCGCTGATGGGCATGACATTCGCCGCCTCGACCTCGGCGGCGGTCTGGGCATTCCGTATGAGCGTTCCAATGCCGCGCCACCGCTGCCGACCGACTATGGCGCGATGGTGCAGGGCGTATTTGCCGACATGGATGTCGAGATCGAGATCGAGCCGGGGCGCCTGATCGCGGGCAACGCCGGGGTGCTGGTGTCCAGCGTGATTTTTGTGAAACAGGGCGAGGATCGCACCTTCCTGATCCTGGATGCGGCGATGAACGACCTGATCCGCCCGGCGATGTACAACGCCTGGCACGACATTGTGCCGCTGGTCGAACCGCCCGCGGGCGTCGAGATGGCACCGATGGATGTGGTCGGCCCGGTGTGTGAGACTGGGGACACTTTCACGCGCGCCCGGCCCTTGCCGCCGATGGCGTCCGGCGATCTGGTCGCCTTCCGCTCTGCCGGGGCCTATGGCGCAGTGATGGCGAGCGAGTATAACTCGCGCCCCCTTGTGCCCGAGGTTCTGGTAGACGGCGACCAATGGGCGGTGATCCGGCCAAGGCCAAGCGTCGAAGAAATGCTGCGCCGGGATCACCTGCCGGAATGGATGGGTGGCTGAGGCGCGGATCACCTCCGCTTCAGGCCAATCGCGCCCCACCAAACTTAACAATTCCAAACACCTGGCGCTTTCCCGCCCATCACGTCCCTGTCAAAGCGGCGAACCAGCCCTATCTAATCCTGCAATTGAGCGTTATCCTCGCCCAGTCCAGTCTCGCGTGGTTTTTCTGTAAGCATGACCGACCAGACGAACATACCCCCCACGGCGGCGCGCCGCTTGCGCCGCCCGCTGTGGCTGACCCGTGCCGGGATGTTGGCCGAAAATGCGACCCGCGCCTTTTGGCCATTCTGGTCTGTCGTACTGGTCGTCCTTGCCCTTCTGATGCTGGGCGCGCAGGATTCCGCCCCGTTGGAGGCTGCCTGGGCCGGTGCGGTCGTTCTTGCCCTTGCCGCGTTTGCGGCGCTGATCTGGGGCATTCGTGCATTCCGCTGGCCGACTGCCGCTGAAGCCATTGAACGCCTGGACTCTCGCCTGCTGGGACGGCCGATCACGGCATTGGCGGATACTCAGGCCATTGGCGCGGGCGATACTGAGTCCGAGGCCGTCTGGAACGCGCATCTGCAACGTATGGAAGATCGTGCGGCCAGGGCGAAGGCGGCGGCGCCAGATCTGAAAATCTCGGACCGTGACCCCTATGCCCTGCGCTATGTCGCTGTCCTTGCCTTCGCGGTCGCGCTTATCTTCGGGTCGGTCTGGCGCGTCGCGACCGTTAGCGAGATTGCGCCCGGCGCTGGCGCCGCCCTTGCATCCGGCCCGACGTGGGAAGGGTGGGTCGAACCGCCAGCTTATACCGGCAAGCCAAGCCTCTACCTCAACGACATTACCGCCGCCGCCTTTGACGTGCCCATCGGCAGCCGCATCACGATCCAGCTTTATGGCGAGGTTGGCAGCCTGACGGTCGCCGAAACCCTGTCGGCCCGCGTGGGCGAGGTTCCACCGGCCAGCGAGCCGTCGCAGTCCTTTGATGTCGTGCAGGATGGAACGCTTTCGATTGATGGCACCGGCGGTCGCAGCTGGGATATCTCGGTGATAGCCGATACCGCCCCGGTCGTCGAAATTGCTGAGGAGATGGAGCGCACGATTGCTGGAGAGCTGCGCCAGCCATTCACCGCGCGCGATGATTATGGCGTGGTCGCCGGTGACGCGGTCATTGCGCTGGATCAGGCCCGGTTGGACCGGCGGCATGGGCTGACGCTCGACCCCGAGCCGGTGGAGCCGATCGCGCTTGACCTGCCGATGCCGTTTACCGGCGATCGCAGCGAATTTGACGAGGTGATGATCGAAGGCTTTGAGGATCATCGCTGGGCGGGCCTGCCGGTGACGATCACGATGACGGTCGAGGATGCCGCAGGTCAGATCGGCCAGACCGAAATCCTCGGCAATGTCCTGCCGGGCCGCCGATTCTTTGACCCGATGGCCAAGGCATTGATCGAACAGCGCCGCGATCTTTTCTGGAACCGCGAAAATGCCCCACGGATCGTCCAGATCCTGCGTGCGACCAGCCACCGCCCCGAAGGGTTCTTCCGTTCGGAAACCTCGTATCTGATGCTGCGCGTCGCGATCCGTCGCCTCAACCTTGCGACCGAGATCCAAAGCCCGATCACAGATGAGGCGCGCGATGAAGCCGCCGATGCCCTGTGGCGCATCGCGGTGCTGATCGAAGACGGCAACCTGTCGTCCGCGCTGGAACGTCTGCGCCGCGCCCAGGACAAGCTGAGCGAGGCAGCGCGCAACGGTGCCACCGACCCCGAGATTTCCGAACTGATGGAAGAACTGCGCCAGGCGATGCAGGACTATATCCGGCAGCTGGCCGAACAGGCGCAGGACGGCGAGAACCAGCAGGCGCAGAACAATCAGGGCGAAACCCAGGAAGTCACGCAGGATCAGCTGCAACAGATGCTCGACCGCATTCAGGAGCTGATGGAACAGGGTCGCATGGACGAAGCGCAGGCCCTGCTGGACCAGTTGCGCGAGATGATGGAAAACATGCAGGTGGCCGAAGGTCAGCAGGGTCAGGGCCAGTCACAGGGCGAACAGGCCATGGAAGGGCTTGCCGAAACCCTGCGCGAACAGCAGGGGCTGAGTGACGAGGCATTCCGCGACCTTCAGGAACAATTCAACCCAAATGCGCAGGCAGGTCAGTCGGGCCAGAATGAAGGGCGCAACGGCGGCCAGGGCCGGGGTGAAAGCCACGAAGGGCAGGGCGGTCAGGGCCAGGGCGACAATCAGCAGGCCGAAGGCGGCGGCGATCAGGCGGGTGATCTGGCCGATCGCCAGCAGGCTTTGCGCGATCAGCTTAACCGGCAGCAACAGAACCTGCCCGGCGCAGGCACCCCCGAAGGGGACGCCGCGCGCGAGGCATTGGACCGCGCGGGCGAGGCGATGGATGGTGCCGAAGATGCCTTGCGCCAGGATGATTTCGCCGAAGCGCTGGACCAGCAGAGTCAGGCGATGGAAGCGTTGCGCGAAGGCATGCGCAATTTGAGTGAGCAAATGGCCCAGCAGCAGCGCCAGGGTCAGCAGGGCGACAGCCAGGGTCAGGTTGCCAGCCCGACCGAAAACGATCCGCTGGGCCGCCAGCCCGGTGCACGAGGGCGGATCGGCACAAACGAAGATCTGTTGCAAGGCGAAGACGTGTATCGGCGCGCGCGGGAACTTCTGGATGAAATCCGCCGACGTTCCGGCGAACAATCCCGGCCCGAGGCGGAACTGGATTACCTCAAACGCTTGCTCGACCGGTTCTGACAAAGCGTAGGCTGCAAGCGGCGCCGGTCCACGCGCAAAATCGGCGCGCTGATTTCACCCGTCGCGGGATTCCCCCAACCCTGTTGGGCAACAATCGCGCCGAATTCACCGCAGTCGACGGTCGCGTCACGCTATAGCAATTGCCGCAACCAGTCTGAAACCCGGTCCATCACACCGTCGATCCCGTCGCGCAGCTGATTCACGTTGTCGACATAGCGCGCCAGCGGGTCGCGCATGTCCGGGAACTGCTCGGCCAGTAGCGGCGAGTAAATATAGGCCAGAATGGCAAGCGTTGTCGCGATCAACATGATCGAGAATCCCAGACGGAACCCGCGTTTGTTCTGCCGCACATCGCGGGTAACGACGGCCGCTTCCTGCCTTGGGTCGCGTTCCGTGTCCGATCGCAGGGTCGAGTTGATCTCTTCAACATTTGGCAGGCGTTCACCGGCTGATTTCGCTGGCCTGGCCAGGGCCGCCGTCGCTGCGGGCGCAAGGTCAACCTCATCATCCAGACTGGCCGCAACATCGCCTTTCCTGACGTCGCCGCGTTTGAAATCGCTTTCTTCCAGATCGTCGAGGCCCAGATCCGGCTGACTGGTCAATGGCCGGAGGTCTGCCGCCCGTGCCTTGCGTTCAAGCGCGGCTTCTTCTTCGAGGATCTTACGGACATTCGGGTCCAGACTGCGCCGGTCCGGCGTCAGAAGCGTGTCGGGCGCGGGGATGGCCGTAGCCTCATCCGCGTCGATATCGCTGTCCTCGGCGACTTCGGGCACGGGTGGCGCGGATGCTTCGGCAGATCCGGAGTGTTCCGACCTCAGCGCATCCAGCGTGACGGCCCCGTCGCCGGGCGCGCCTTCGGCGTCCTGGAACCAGCCGTGGCCGCAGGCTGCGCATTGCACATCGCGCCCCGGATCCGGGATCATCGCGCTATCGACTTCGTATTCCGCCCCGCAGTTCGGGCACTTTAGTCGCATGTCTGCCCCTTTCGCCTCCCGGTTTGTCCGGGATCACTTGATCGCCTCGGGGCGTTTCTAGCAAGCGGCGGGGCAAAGGCAAAGCGCTATGCGAATCAGCCGCTGCCACATGGCGTTGCAACACCGTGGCCAGTCAGGCAAAAGATACACCGAATGGGGCGAACGCGCGGGGGCCGCAGCCGGTGATTCAGTTGCAGAATGTAAGCTATGGCTACGGCGGGCGTTCGTTGTTGTCCGGGTTGAACCTGGACTTGCCGGCGGGATCGTTTCATTTCCTGACCGGCCCGTCGGGATCGGGCAAGACCACGATCCTGAAACTGTGCTACCTCGACCTGCGCCCTGATGAGGGGCATATCACGCTGTTCGATCAGGACGCGGGATCGTTGAACCGCGACGATATCGCCGCGTTGCGCCGCCGCGTGGGTGTGGTGCATCAGAATTGCGAATTCCTCGACCATCTGACCTTGCAGGCGAATATTGCCCTGCCGGTGACGGCGACCGGCAGTGGCACGGCGTCGTCCGAAAACGACCTGAAAGAGCTGATGGTCTGGGTCGGCCTGTCGGATCGTGCGGATGCAATGCCTCCGGAACTGTCTGGCGGTGAACGCCAGCGCGGCGCCCTTGCGCGCGCGGTGATCGTGGCCCCCGATGTGGTGCTGGCGGATGAGCCCACGGGCAATGTCGACTGGGAGATGTCATTGCGCCTGCTGCGTTTGCTGATCGAGTTGAACAAGATGGGCAAGACGATCCTGATCGCCACCCATGATCTGAACCTGATCCGGGCCGCGAAGACGCAGGTTGCCGCGCGGGTGCTGCGCATCCGCGACGGCGGCGTCCATGCGGCGGGGGCAGACCTATGAGCGGAGAGGACAAATCCGACGCGCCTGAAACGGACGATGCCGACGGTATCGAAAGGGCGCCAGCCGACGCCACGACACCCCCGTCAATGGGCGGGGCGTTGCGCGGGAAGTTGAGTTTCGAGGCATTGAACAAGATCCACATGCCGCGATTCCCGCTCACCTCGCTGGTGCCGGACCGACGCGCGCAGCATGTGGTGCCGCGCAAGGGGATGACCGCGCGGCTGACGGTTTTTGCCGCCGCGACCATGGCGTTCCTGGCGATATTCGCGATGGCGCTGTCGCTTGCGTCGGGCCGGATGGCGGATCGCTGGGGCGCGGAACTGGCGCGAACGGCCACGGTGCGCATATCGGCCCCGGCCGAATTCCAGGCAGCCCAGACCGAGGCTGTGCTGACCGCGCTTTCGCAAACCCCTGGCATCGCCTCGGCGCGTGCGCTTGAAGAATCGGAAAGCCTGGCCCTGTTGGAACCATGGCTGGGCAGCGGGCTGGACCCGGAAACCTTGCCGGTGCCGCAACTGATCGAGATCATCGAAGATCGCTCGGGCTATGACGAAGACGGGTTGCGCCTGCGGCTTGCCGCCGAAGCGCCCGATGCCATTCTGGACAATCACAGTGCCTGGCGACAGCCGCTTGTCAGCGCGGCCTGGCGGTTGCGCACCATCGGGCTGACGGCTGTGGCCCTTATCGCGCTGACCATGGTGGCGATCATCGTGCTGGCCGCCAATGCGGCCCTGTCCGCGAATGCGCAGGTGATCCGGGTTCTGCGTCTGGTTGGCGCGCGTGATGCCTTCATCGCCGGGGCCTTTGTGCGCCGCTTTACTTGGCGTGCATTGATCGGCGCAGGCGTTGGCAGTCTGGCTGGCACAATCGCCGTGGCCCTGATGCCGGCCACCGATTCGGCCGGTGGCTTTCTGACTGGCTTGCGTTTTCAGGGATGGGAATGGCTGTTGCCGCTTGCGATCCCGCTGTTGGTGGCGGCGATATCCTTCGCCGCGACCCGCGCTGCGGCGCTTCAAGCGCTTCGGGCGCTGCCATGACAGAACTTTCGGGCGTCGCTTACGGTGTTCAGTGGCTCCGCTCGGTCCTGTTCATCGGCCAGATGTATGTGGCGATGCTGATCTGCGCGGTTATCTGGTTCATCCCGGCGCTTTTCTCGCGCGAATATGCCTACAGTGCGGTACACGCATACTGCCGCTGGGTTCGGTTTTCGGCGCGGGTGATCTGTGGCCTGCGCTCGGAAATTCGCGGCCCGGTTCCCACGGGCGAGGTGATTATCGCGGCCAAGCATCAGAGCTTTTTTGACATCATCATGATTATCAGCGCAGTGCCACGTCCGCGTTTCATCATGAAAAGTATCCTGAGGTGGGCGCCGTTGCTGGGCTGGTATGCGCTGCGCATCGGCTGCATTCCGGTGGATCGCGGCAAACGGGGCAAGGCGATCAAACAAATGGTGGACGGGGTTAGAAACAGCCCGGACCCCGGACAGCTGATAATCTATCCGCAGGGCACCCGGGTCGCGCCGGGCAAATCGCTTCCCTACAAGGTTGGCCCGGCGGTTCTGTACGATCAACTGGCGCAGCCTTGTATCCCGGCGGCTGCGAATGTCGGCGTGTTCTGGCCGCGCCACGGGTTTTATCGCCGCCCCGGTCTTGCCGTGGTCGAATTCCTTGACCCGATTGCCCCGGGAATGAAGCAGCGGCCATTTCTGGCGCGATTGGAATCCGAAGTCGAAGCGGCCTCGGACAGGTTGATGGCCGAAGCTGGCTTCCCGGTGATTGACCAAAAGGCAGAGCAGCATGGCTGACGTTGTGTACCTGACCGACATCGCCGCGCTGGAGGCGCATTATGGCACCGCCCAGGCCCCGTCGCTGCGCAAGGTGGCCGACCGGCTGACGCCTGAATATCGCGCCTGGATCGCGGCCTCGCGCTTTGTCGTGCTCAGCACTGTTGGTCCGGAAGGCACCGATGGAACCCCGCGCGGCGATGACGGGCCGGTGGTGACGGAGCTGGACCCGCAGACATTGGCCTTGCCCGACTGGAACGGCAACAACCGCATCGATTCGCTACGCAACATCGTGCGCGACGGGCGGGTGTCACTGATGTTCATGGTGCCGGGATCAAGCAACGTCGTGCGGGTGAATGGCACGGCCCGGATCACTGCGGACGAACCGTTGCGTCAGCGATTCGCCAGCAAGGGCAACCTGCCGCGCACCGTCGCAGTGATCCGCGTATCCGAGGTGTACTTTCAATGTTCGCGCGCGCTGATGCGTTCAGGCCTGTGGACCCGTGGTGACGAAAGTGAGGGGCTGCCAACGCCGGGTCAGATGCTGGCCGCAATGACAGACGGAGAGGTCGGCGGCCCGGACTACGACCGCGCCTGGCCGGAACGCGCCGAATCCTCGATGTGGTGAAGATGCGGCGCGACGGTCCGGATCTGACGAATCGCCGCTGCTAGCGCGTGGATTGCTGATTCGAACCGGCTGGAGTCCTAGCGATATCCATGTGCTGCGCCTGCGATTCCGCCGATTTTTCGCATCCTGATCGGATCTGGCCTGATGGACGCAGGAAATGACTCGATTCACCCCCCGATTTCCTTTGCGCGTTCAGCGCCGTTTCAAACAGGGGTTGAAAAATGGTTCAAAAATACTTTGAGAGCGTCAAAAATTTAACCTATTGAATTAAAACGATAATTATCGAAATTCCTACCGCCGATATCCGATAACACGGCCGATCTTACCCAGCGTCATCCAATAGCTTACGTCACGTCATTTCATAGCATTCCGGCGTTATTGCCTGACATGGCAGGCCGCGGCCAGATTGGGTCATCGGCACAGCAACCCCGCACCGCCGAACATCGTAACCCGTAACCTGCATACCCAAAGGATAGTGACCATGACCTTCACCAAAACATTCAAGACTGCCGCCCTTGCCCTGATGATCACGCTGCCTGCTGCTTCGGCCATGGCTGCTGGTAATAACGCATCGCTCAGCCAGTGGGGCTTTGGCAACGCCCTGGGCGGCGGCCAGTTCGGCAACTTCAACGACGCGACTGTTGTTCAGGAAGGCTTCTTCAACAACACGATCTCGACCCAGGATGGCAACGACAACACCGTCGTCGTTGGTCAGGCTGGTCTGGCGAACAACGCTGATGTTGCCCAGCACGGCGACTGCAACCTGGCCGGTGTTGCCCAGATCGGCAGCTTCAACAACGCTGTGGCCAGCCAGGACGGCGACTGCAACGCCGTCGGCATCATCCAGGTCGGCAACGGCAACAGCGCCGAATCCCACCAGATGGGCGCCGGCAACGTGTCGGTCTTCATCCAGAACTGATCCCGCCCCGTGCCGGGGGTGTCCCTCCCCCGCCTCCGGCACTCCCAAATTCCCGCTTATCAGGAGCCCCCGCCATGACCTTCCCCCGCACATTCCTTCCGGTTGCTGCCCTGTCAGCGGCGGCCGCCTGCACCGCCGCCGTTTCGGCCAGCCACCCGACCACCAACGTTTTAACGGTCGCCGACGCACCGGTCTGCCAGATCGCCGTCGCCAAACAGGGCCGCAGCGTCAACCTGCAAGCGCTGGTCCATGCCGACACCGACATGCGCGGCAGCTATCGTTTCAGCGTCGCCAAATCCGGCGGCGGCGGGCGCGCCATGATCAACCAGGGCGGCAACTTCGCCGTCGCTGCGGGCGAAACCCGCACCCTGGGCCAGACCACGCTTGGCGGAAGCTCTGCCAGCTATGACGCGACCCTGACCATCAACGTCGGCGGGCAGACCTACACCTGCTCCAGCGACGATCCCACGACCGACCTTTGATCCCAACCCCTCTGCCAAGGAGATATTCCCATGACCAAGTTCCGCACCATCCCCGCCGCCCTCGTCACCGCAACCCTACTGGCCACCACCGGTTTCGCGGCCCCTGCCGTCGCCGGTGGTCAGATCAGCATCGCGATTGAACCCAAGAATGAAGAAGAACGTCAGGCCATGCGCTTTGGCCTTGGCCTCTATGCCTTTGCCAAGGCGATCGAGAGTGACGCCTATATCGAGCAGAACGGCAACGGCAACGGTGCCGGTATCGCCCAGTCCGGCAACGGCAGCTTCGGCGTCATCGAGCAGGACGGCGACGGCCACACCGCGACGCTGAACCAGCAAGGCGATAACCAGGCATTCGGCATTTTCCAGATCGGTGAAGGCGCCGAGGGCCACGTTGATCAGCAGATCGACGGCGATACCGGCCTGCTGCTTCAGATCGGTTTCTGACGACCCCACGACCCACGGCAGGCGCGTCCTCCCTGTCCTGTGCATCCCTGCCTGCCGTGCTGGCCCTCCGGTTTTCCTGCCCCGGAGGGCCTTTTCTTTTGCTGCACTCGGATCGGCTGTAGAGTTTGGATGCGCCTTGTTTTCTTAGCGCTAATCACATTACTAAGCCGCATTGCTAAGTAACGAATTCCAGTGTATCACGCCATATGTCCGACCCCTTGAACAAAACCTTCCACGCCCTCGCCGACCCCACCCGCCGCGCGATCCTGGACCGCCTGTCGCACGGCCCAATGCCGGTCACCAGCCTGTCCCACCCCTTCAAAATGGCCCTGCCGAGTTTCATGAAACACCTGAGTGTGCTGGAGGATGCCGGGTTGATTGAGACACGGAAGGAGGGGCGGAAGCGCTGGTGCGAACTCTCGGTCGACGGGCTTGGAGTTGGCGCGGATTGGTTGGCGGAGGCGCGGGAGGTTTGGGGAGTGCGGTTGGCGCGGCATGCAGAGATGGTGGAGGAGGAATGAGGACCCTGCGGGAACGCGAAGCTTTTCCCAAAATGGGACGGCCCCCTAAGAATCAGTCTTTAGAAAGCGGCAGAACGCTTCAAAAAATACGTCCCAAGTCGGGTGACCCAAAAGTGGGAGGTGATTTGCGGTCTCAAGGACCAGAAGCTCTGCGTTTGGAATTCCAGCGGCCAATTTCTTGGCCTCACTTAACGGATGGACCGCATCCTTGCGTCCGTGGACAACGAGTGTGGGACATTGCACCTTGGAAAGCACAGGCAGGATAGAATAATTGTTCACGGCATCGCGCAGCAATGTCATGGCTTCGGTCGTACCGCTTGCCCGCATCATTTTTGCCATTTCACCGACAATTGGAAACGGACCTTCCGGTGTATAGGCCAGCATGAAAGCGCGCGCGAAATAGTCTTCCTCTGATTCCCAGCTTTCGCGGATCATGGCCCGCAAGATGTCCGGTTCTTCAGATTGTGACCGGCGGGTTCGCCCTTCTGCGTAGCCGCCAAGCAGAACCATCTTGCTTACCCTTTCCGGGTATTTGGCGGCGAAATGGATTGCCTCAAAACAAGCGCCGGATTCACTGTAAATTGCAAACCTGTCCCATCCCGCTGCGTCGGCCACAGCGCGGCAATCGTCTGCATCACGTTCGCAATCGACATTATCAATGTCGCGATCCGACATTCCAAATCCAAAGCCGTCATAGCGCAACAGTTCAAATTCGGCAGAATTCGTTTCTATGATCCCGCGCAGCCCCGGCAGTTCCCATTCCATGCCAATATCCGCTGGCGTGGCAGGAACCCTCAGTAATCGGGGGCCGTTTCCGGTGATCGTATATGCCAATGATTTGCCCCCATCGCTACTCGCGTAGCGGACCTGCGGAGTTGGGGCGGCCTCGGACGTCAATTCAATCGTATTCTTAATCTCGCCGACAAACTGCAAACCGCGCCGCTGCACCGTACGAATGATGGATTGCGATTTTCCGTCGTCGCCAACGGCCTTTCTCATCGCTGCAATCCGCGCACTGATTGCAGATTCTGATACAATGCGCCCGCCCCAGACCGCTTCAATGATCTCGTCCCGCGTCACCACCCGGTCGGCATTTTCAGCAAGAAGGTGTAGCAAATCGAAGACCTGAGGTTCAACCGGGACAGCTGTATCGTTGCGAAATAACGCGCGCTTGTCCGTGTCCAGCCTGCAGTCAGAAAACCTGTAGATCATGGGCCCAGTTGATCGGAAAACCGATAGGTCGGCAAGCACGGGCAAACTCTAAGGGGAAACACAGGGCTTTCTAAGGATGGCCTGAAAGACAGCCAATTATTTGCCGGCCAGTATGGGTGCATCACGAAAGGATCAAGCTGATGATGCCACCAATTGATACTGCGCTTTTGAAACACGTCGAAGGTTGCCACCCAGCCATTCTCCAAGCAAGACGCGAGGCAATCAAATCGGCAAGAGAGCGGAGACGTAAACGCATCCAAACGATTGTGGCGGGCTTACTCGGGGTCGCCCTGCGGATGGTGAATACGTCAGGTAGAAATAAACTTGGCTCCTTCGAGCATTCCAGTATTCGATAATGTGCAGGTTACTGGGATAGTGAATGTCGCCAATGATTCCAAGCAACCAACCAGAGGATTGAGCCCCCCTAAGCCGCCAGCCCCTTCGTCCCGATATTCAAGTACTTCTCACGCCGATCCTTGATCAGTGCCTCGGGCGTTTTCTTCGACAATTCCGCGATCATCGCCTCAATCGCTTTGCCGACGCCGTCGATCGCTTCATACCGGCCGCGTTGGGCGCCGCCGACCGGCTCGGCGATGATCCGGTCAATGACGCCCAGCGATTTCAGATCCTGCGCGGTCAGGCGCAGCGCTTCCGCAGCCTCGCGCATTTTCTCGGCGTCTTTCCACAGAATCGAGGCGCAGCCTTCGGGGCTGATTACCGAATAGATTGAGTGTTCCAGCATCGCGACCCGGTTGGCCGTCGCGAAGGCCACCGCACCGCCAGAACCACCTTCGCCGATGATTACGCTGACCAGCGGCACGCCGACCTCCAGGCATTTCATTGTCGAGCGTGCAATCGCTTCGGACTGGCCGCGTTCTTCGGCGCCCTTGCCGGGATAAGCGCCGGGCGTGTCGATCAGCGTGACGATGGGCATGCCGAAACGGCCCGCAAGATCCATCAGGCGGATCGCCTTGCGATACCCTTCGGGGCGGGCCATGCCGAAATTGCGTTCAATCCGCGATTTGGTGTCGTTGCCCTTTTCATGCCCGATCACCATCACCGCGCGCCCGTCCAGCCGGGCAATGCCGCCCATCACCGCGTGGTCATCGGCAAAGTTCCGGTCGCCTGACAGCGGTGTGTAATCGGTGAACAGCCGGGCGATATAGTCCTTGCAATGGGGCCGGTCCGGGTGCCGTGCCACCTGGCATTTCTGCCAGGGCGTCAGATCCTTATAGAGGTCTTTGAGCATCGTCGACGATTTCTTGTCCAGCGCGGCGGCCTCTTTTTCCACGTTCACGGCTTCGGACTTTTCGGCCATGGCGCGCAGTTCATCGGCTTTGCCTTCGATCTCGGCCAGGTCTCGTTCGAACTCAAGATAGTGGGTCATGTGCGCCTCCGGGTTGCCGGGCTAGGTATAGGAGGTGTGGCGCAGGGGGTGCAACAGGTCAGCGGGTGCACGCGCGAGGCAAGGTTGTCGTTGGCGACGAAAATTGCTTGATGCGGACGTTGGCGGCTTGTCCCTGCTTGCGGTGCACTGCTGATGTCCACTCCGGCCTGCGCATCACCGGTCTCACCCACGAATCATCTCGGCCTGCATCACGATCACCTCGGCCTGCCGGATGCTGGCCAGATCGACCAGACGACCCTTGTAGACCGTTGCCCCGGCACCGCTGGCATCCGCCTCGGCCATCGCCGCCAGGATTTCGCGCGCTTCGGCCACCGCTGCTTCCGAAGGGGTGAACACCTCGTTGGCCAGTACGATCTGTTTCGGGTGGATCGCCCATTTCCCGACCATGCCGAGCGTTGCCGACCGCCGCGCCTGGGCCCGGAACCCCTCGTCGTCCGAAAAATCGCCGAACGGCCCATCGACGGGCAAAACCCCATGAGTCCGACAGGCCGCGACAATCGCGGTCTGCACCCAATGCCAGGGGTCCGACCAATACTGTTCCCCCTCGCGCAGCATGTAATAATCCTCCTGAGTCCCGCCGATCCCGGTGGTCTGCATCCCCATGGAGGCCGCGAAATCCGCTGCCCCCAGCGACATCGCCTGAAGGCGGGGGGAACTCGCCGCAATCTCCTCCACATGCGCAATCCCGGCGGCGGTCTCGATAATCACTTCCAGGCCGATCCGCTTGGTGCGGCCTGATGCCGCCTCGGCTGCCGTCACCAGCGCATCCACCGCATAGACATCCGCTGCGCAGCCGACCTTGGGGATCATGATCTGGTCCAGCCGCTCGCCCGCCTGTTCCAGCACATCCACCACGTCGCGATACCAATAAGGCGTGTCGAGGCCGTTGATCCGCACGCTGAGGTGCTTCTTGCCCCAGTCCACATCATTGATCGCCGCAATCACATTGGCCCGCGCGGTAGCCTTGTCCGCCGGGGCAACGCTGTCCTCCAGATCGAGGTTGATCACATCCGCCCCGCTCGCCGCCATCTTCTCGAACAGTTTCACGTTCGATCCCGGACCGAACAGCTGGCAGCGGTTTGGACGGGCGACCGGGGCGGGTTGGACGCGGAACGACATGGGCTGGCCTCGCAAGTATATTTCGTGTCTGATCGCCTTTGGGGTAGATTATTGCTGCACCAGCAACAAGAGGGTTTCTGCAATGCGGCAATTGAAGGTCTACACGTCGCTTTGGGCGATGCAGCCGCATGATCAGACCGGGGTGAAGCTGCCGTTCGATCAGGTGGCCGAAATGGTGGCAGAGGCTGGCTATGACGGGCTGGCCATTGACCTCGGAGCATCAGACGTGGCCACCGCCCACAAGGTCCGCCCGCATCTGGAGGCCAACGGCCTGACCCCGCTGATCGTCGCCTTCCCGAAAGAGGTTGAGGGCTTCCGCGACACTCTTGAGATGGCCAAGGACTTCGGATCGCCATTCGTCGACATCATCGGTCAGGTGATGCCGCTGACCATCCCCGAGATGGTGCCGATCATCCGCCGTTGGATCGACATGAGCGACGAGGTTGGCGTGCCCGTCCAGTTCGAAACCCACCGTAATTGCATCACCAATGACCTGTTCGTGACGCTGCAACTGCTCGACCTCATCCCCCAGATGCGCATCTGTGCCGATCTGTCCCATTACGTTGTCGACCGCGAGTTCTGGTTTCCACTGTCAGACCATGACCGTGGCCTGATCAGCCGCATTCTGAAACGCTCCGACAGTTTTCAGGGGCGTGTCGCAAGCCGGCAGCAGATCCAGCTGCAACTTGATTTCCCCCAGCACCAGAAATGGGTCGATCTGTTCAAGGGCTGGTGGCGCGAAGGACTGGCGGACTGGCGGTCGCGGAACCCATCGGGCGATTGCATCTTCCTGTGCGAACTCGGCCCGCCCGAATACGCCATGACCGGCCCGGACGGGCGGGAGATGTCAAACCGCTGGGAAGAGGCTTTGCAGATCAAGCAATGGGTGCAGGGAATTTGGGACGATCTGGGTGGCAATGTTTAGCACGATCATCCGGGATCTGGTGCAATCATCGAAGGAAAGATTGGGATTTCGAAGATTCGCGCAACATTCTTCGTAAATCCGCGAAACCGGCGCTTAAAGAACAATGAAATCCCATATCGTTTCTGGCATTTTCGCGCGACTCGACCCCGATACGACACTGTAAAGAGGCTGCCATGATCCAGACCCCCTATCTGCTTTTCCTGGGCGACGCGCCCGATCAACTGGCTGCCAAGGTGGCGCAGGGTATCAGGGATTGGCGCCCTGAAAACGCCGTCGGTCAGATCCGCCTTCCGGGCTGTGGTGCGGATGTGGGGCTGGAGGACATGACGCTGGAACAGGCCCAGGCCGCCGGGGCGAAGACCCTGGTGATTGGCGTTGCCAATCGGGGCGGTGTGATCAGCGACGCCTGGAAAGAGGTTCTGGTCAAGGCGCTCAAAATGGGGTTCGACCTTGCCTCGGGGTTGCACAATCTGCTGCGGGATGAAGATGATCTGGTTGCGGCAGCGCGTGTTGCAGGGATGACGCTGCACGACGTGCGCATCCCGTCGGTTGCCTATCCGATTGCCAATGGCGTCAAGCGCACCGGCAAGCGGTGTCTGGCGATTGGCACGGATTGTTCGGTCGGCAAGATGTACACCGGCCTGTCGATCGACGCGGAAATGCAGGCGCGCGGGATGAAAACCACGTTCCGCCCAACTGGTCAGACCGGCATCCTGATCACCGGCGGAGGCGTCCCGCTGGACGCCGTGATCGCGGACTTCATGGCCGGTTCGGTCGAATATCTGACCCCCGACAACGATCCCGATCACTGGGATCATATTGAAGGGCAGGGCAGCCTGTTCCACGTCAGCTATTCCGGCGTCACCATGGCGCTGATCCACGGTGGTCAGCCCGACGCGCTGATCCTGTGCCACGAACCCAGCCGCACCCATATGCGCGGATTGCCAGGCTACGACCTGCCGTCGCTGGAAGCGCTGCGTGACACGGCTTTGCCACTGGCGCGGATCGCCAACCCGGCGTGTCAGGTGGCAGGTATCTCGATCAATACCAAGGCATTGGGCGAGGATGAGGCAAAGAAGTTGCTGAAGGATACCGGCACCCGCATGGGCCTGCCCGCCACCGATCCGTTTCGCTTTGGCGCCGGTCCGCTGGTCGATGCGCTGGCCGCAATATGAGCCTGACGGTCACCCGCGATACATTTCAACTGGCGCAGGCGTTCACGATCTCTCGTGGGACGCGGACCGAGGCGCAGGTGCTGACGGTGACGGCGCGGGACGGCGACCATCAGGGCTGGGGCGAATGCGTGCCCTATGCACGCTATGGCGAGTCACTGGCTTCGGTTACGGCCCAGATCGACAGCCTTGGCGGATCGCTGGACCGGAACGCGCTTCAGGCCGCCTTGCCTGCGGGCGCTGCGCGCAATGCGGTTGATTGCGCATTGTGGGATCTTGCGGCGAAGCGCGCCGGGAAACGGGTCTGGGAACTGGCAGGCCTGACCGCGCCGGGGCCCGAGATCACGGCCTATACATTGTCGCTGGACACGCCTGAGAATATGCGCGCCGCGGCGGCGAAGAATGCGCACCGACCGATCCTGAAAATCAAACTCGGCACGCCTGACGACATGGCGCGGCTGGAAGCGGTGCGCGCAGGCGCGCCGGATCCGGTGATCATCGTGGACGCAAACGAGGGCTGGTCGGCCGAGGTCTATGCCGATCTTGCCCCGCATCTGTTGCGGCTGGGTGTGGCGATGGTCGAACAGCCGATGCCAGCCGGGCAGGACGACATGCTGGGCGAGATTGACCGCCCCCTGCCGGTTTGCGCTGACGAATCCTGCCATGACCGGACCAGCCTGCCCGCGCTGGCGGGCAAATACGACATCGTGAACATCAAGCTGGACAAGACCGGCGGTCTGACCGAGGCGCTGGCGCTGAAAACTGACGCTCGGGATGCGGGATTCGGCGTCATGGTGGGGTGCATGGTGGGCAGTTCACTGGCGATGGCTCCGGCGGTTCTGCTGGCCCAGGGTGTAGCGTTCACCGACCTCGACGGACCGCTGTTGCTGGCCGAAGATCGCTCAACGCCGCTTCGCTTTGATCAGCTGGGCGTTCACCCGAGCGAGGCCGCGCTTTGGGGATAACATCATCCGTCACCTGACAAGCGCCAAGCGATCCTGGCGACGCCCCGTCCCGTCCCCTTGACGCCGCGCAAGAAGCCTCGCATCACGCTGGCAAACGCCAAAACCAATCCGGAGACCCGCCCCATGACCCGCACCGTCTATGTAAACGGCAATTATGTTCCTGAAGATCAGGCCACAATCTCGGTCTTTGACAGGGGCTTTCTGTTCGCCGATGCGGTGTATGAAGTGACGAGCGTGCTGGACGGCAAGCTGATTGATTTCGACGGCCACGGGCAGCGGCTGGCGCGGTCGCTGGGCGAGCTCGATATGGCCATGCCAGAGGCTGATCTGCTTGAAATTCATCGAGAACTTGTTGCGCGCAATAACGTGACCGAGGGGCTGGTCTATCTGCAGGTCTCGCGCGGCGCGGCAGATCGGGATTTCCAGTATCCGGTCGACACGCCCCCGACGCTGGTGATGTTCACACAATGCAAGGCATTGATCGAGTCTCCGGCGGCGAAGTCCGGCATCAAGGTGATAGCAATCGACGATCTGCGCTGGGCGCGACGGGACATCAAGACGGTTCAGCTGCTCTATCCGTCGATGGGCAAAATGATGGCCAAGGCGGCGGGTGTGGATGACGCCTGGATGGTCGAAGACGGGCTGGTGACGGAAGGCACATCGAACAACGCCTATATCGTCAAAAACGGCAAAATCATCACGCGCCAGCTTGGCCAGGATATTCTGGCCGGAATTACACGGAACGCCGTGCTCAAAATGGCGCGTGAAGCGCAGATGGAGATCGAAGAACGCGCGTTTTCAATCCGTGAGGCGCAAGACGCGGATGAGGCGTTCTATACCTCGGCTTCGGCATTCGTGATGCCGGTGGTCGAAGTGGATGGGGCAACCGTCGGCGCGGGCGTGCCGGGTCCGGTATCGCAGCGGCTGCGCGAGATCTATATTGATGAAAGCCGCCGCGTAGCGGTCTAGCGTCTGCTGTCCGGTGGGCGCCCGCGCTCAGGGCAGCGATGCTGCCGTCGCTTAGGCGCTGCGCCATCCGGCGCGGCCTGACAGGTTCGCTTCGGTGGCGAATATCAACACAGGCGAACTGCTGAGAGGCGGTTGACGGCGCAGGCTGCCCGTCAACGCGCCTGATCAAGCCTTGGTGCGATTCGGGGCCGCGTCAAGAACAGGCCGCGCGGTGCCTTCGGCATCCTTGACCGGGCCCCAAATCACGAGAATCAGCGCATCACGAAGGTCAGTGATCTTTCGGCGTATTGGCGAAGATTTCCTGCTGCTGCGCGGTGGCTTCGGTCTGGTATTTCGCTTTCCAGTCGTCGAAGGGCATGCCGTAGATCAATTCGCGCGCGGCCGCCTTGTCGATGTTTATATCCCGTTCGGCAGCCGCTTCCTGATACCAGCGTGACAGGCAGTTGCGGCAAAATCCGGACAGGTTCATCAGATCGATGTTCTGTACGTCGGTACGTTGGCGCAGATGATCGCGCAGTCGGCGGAACGCGGCGGCTTCGAGTTCGGTTTGGGTTTGTGCGTCCATGTCAGGTCTCCGTCAGGGCGGTGGTCAGCATTGGTGCCAGGCGGTCTGCCCAGGCGGCCTGTTGCGTGGCTGTGCGGATCAGGTCGTTGCGGATTTCGATCAGCGTGTTGTGCCGGTCATGGGCACAGGCGTGGGTGTCGATCGTGTCACCCGGAAGATGACCGCCATAGGGTTCATTGTCGCCAACACACAGGTCGGGTTCGGCGCGCAAAAGGGCCAGCAACGGTTCGGTCAGGCGACGGTCCGCGGCGGACAGCATGGATATATGCCAGGGTCGCGGCGGGCGACCGGCCAGTTGCGGTGTGAAACTGTGAACCGACAGGATCACGGTATCGTCGCGGCGCGCCGCCAGTTCGGCCACTTTGCGATGGTAGGGGCGATAACACAGGTCCAGCCGGCGTTCGACCTCGGCCCGGTCTGCGCGCCTGTTTGCCGGAATGACCGATCCGTCATAAAGCCGCATCAGAAGTGTCGGGTCGTCTTCACCGCGGTTCGGGTCAATCACCAGGCGTGAGAAATTGGACAGCACGCAGGGCGCATCCAGTCGTTCCGCCAAATGTCGGGCGACCCCTTCAGAACCGACGTCATAGGCAATGTGGCGCGCCATATCGCTGGCCGGAAGCCCAAGGTCACCATCTGCCACGCATTGCGGCACCGTGTTGCGGGCATGGTCACAAAGGATCAACCAGCGCGACGGGCGATCTTCGCCAAAAACCTCAACCGGTGCGAATACGTCTGGTGCAGAATCCCTGGGCATGGCGCTTTCTTAGGCTCCTGCGCGGCAAAGCGCCAGTTGTCAGCGCGCCGCAATTGCGCAATAGAAGCGCGCGGCCGATGTTAGCGGTCACGTAAGCCAACCGGAGACATTTGATGAGACGAATGCGCAACGTAAAGATCGTCGCGACGCTGGGGCCTGCCTCGAACGACTACGAGACGATCCGTGCGCTGTTCGAAGCCGGGGCCGATGTATTTCGCCTGAACATGAGCCATGGTGATCACGAAGAGATTCGCGCGCGCCACGCAATCATTCGCAAGATCGAGGCGGATCTGGGGCGTCCGATTGCCATTCTTGCCGACCTTCAGGGGCCGAAGCTGCGCGTTGGTGTGTTTGCCAACGATGAGGAGGAGCTTGTTGAGGGGGCCACCTTCCGGCTGGACCTGGATGAGGCCGAGGGTGATGTGACCCGCGTGCAATTGCCCCATACCGAGATTTTTGCCGCCCTCGAACCCGGTGCAAGTCTGCTGGTGAACGACGGCAAGATCCGCCTGAGAGTGATTGAATGCGGCAAGGATTACGCCAACTGCGAGGTGATTGCCGGTGGCACGATTTCGAACCGCAAGGGCGTTAACGTGCCCGATGTGCTGCTGCCGCTGACGGCTTTGTCGGAAAAGGATCTGCGCGATCTGGAATTTGTCTGCGAACTGGGCGTTGACTGGCTGGCGCTGTCCTTCGTTCAGCGGGTCGCGGATGTGACCGAGGCACAGGCCCTGGTTAAGGGCCGCGCCGCGATCATGGTGAAAATCGAAAAGCCGCAAGGGGTCGCAAATTTCGACGAGATATTGAAAGTCACGGACGGCGTGATGGTGGCGCGTGGCGATCTGGGCGTCGAACTTCCGGTGCAGAACGTGCCGCCGATCCAGAAGCGTTTGGTGCGCAAATGCCGCGCCGCAGCCAAGCCGGTGATTGTCGCGACGCAGATGCTCGAATCGATGATCGAAAGCCCGATGCCGACCCGGGCCGAAGTCTCGGACGTGGCCGCGGCGATCTATGAAGGGGCAGATGCCGTCATGCTGAGCGCCGAGAGCGCGGCGGGCGAGTACCCGGTCGAGGCGGTCGAGACCATGCATAATGTCGCGCTAGAGGTTGAAAGTGACAGCACCTACCGCGCTGTGATCGAAGCCAGTCGCGCGGGTGCCAAGGAGACCGTTGCCGATGCGATCGTTTCCGCATCACGCGAAATTGCCGAGACGACCGATATCAAGGCGATCTGCTGCTATTCGCAATCCGGCACAACGGCGGTTCTGGTCGCGCGGGAAAAGCCAGCGGTGCCGATCATTGCACTGACCGCGCTGGAAAAGACAGCGCGCCGATTGTGCCTGACCTGGGGGTTGCATTGCGTGATCACCGGGCGCGTGGATCGGTTCAAGGATGCGGTGGTGAATGCGGTACGTTCGGCCCGGGGCGAAGGGTTCGGCGGCAAGGATGATTTCGTCGTCGTCACGGCGGGTGTGCCGTTCAATGTGCCAGGTTCGACAAATATCCTGCGGGTCGCCCCGTGTGAGGAAAGGTTGATTTTCGCGTCCGAGCCTGAATAGACTTGTCGCACAGACCCTGAAACCGATGGGGCGACAATTATGGACAGCGACTATCTTCTTGTTCTTGGGTTTATCATCGTGGCGCTGGCATTCCCGGCGCTGATAAACTCGTTTTCATCGGATGGCTCTGCCCGCTTGACGATTGCGCTGCTGTTCATTGGTGCCGCTCTGATCGTGGCTGCAATCGCCGGTCAACCCGGTGGGTACGCCTTTGCCGACATACCGCGGGCATTTGTTCGCGTTGTCGCCGAAATCATCAACTGAATCCGCTTGCCAGCCGCGGTCCGCCCTTTTATACGGCGGCCTTCGACGTGCGTGACGGGCCAAGTGGCATGCCTTGTGACGCCTTAAGCTGAACCCAAGACCTTCGGAGATGCAAATGCCCAAGATGAAGACGAAAAGCAGCGCCAAGAAGCGCTTCAAAGTGACGGCGACCGGTAAGGTCCTGTCCGCCCAGGCCGGTAAGCGGCACGGCATGATCAAACGCAGCAAGAAGTTCATCCGCGACGCGCGCGGGACCACCACGCTGAGTGCGCCTGACGCCAAGATCGTCAAGCAATTCATGCCCTACGACCGCTGAAGGAGGATCGGATAGATGTCACGTACCAAAGGCGGAACCGTTACCCACGCACGCCACAAGAAAGTTCTGGATCAGGCCAAAGGCTATTACGGTCGGCGCAAAAGCACCTTCAAGGTTGCGCGCCAGGCGGTCGACAAGGCCAACCAGTATGCCACCCGCGACCGCAAGAACCGCAAGCGCACCTTCCGCGCGCTGTGGATTCAGCGGATCAACGCCGCTGTGCGCGCCCATGACGAAGGCCTGACCTATAGCAAGTTCATCAATGGTCTGGCGCTTGCCGGGATCGAGGTGGACCGCAAAGTCCTCGCCGATATCGCGGTGCACGAGCCTGAGGCTTTTGGCGCCATCGTCGATCAGGCGAAAGCTGCGCTGCCTGCGTAACGCCCGCGACAGTGAAATTCACGAAAAGCCGCCGGATTGCTCCGGCGGCTTTTTTGTCTGATCGTCAGCGGTCACAGCCAATTGGCGCTTAACTGATTTGTGCAGGGCGACACATAGGGGTCGCGCAAGGCAACAAATGACAGATCGTCGCCCTTCTCGGCGGCCAGCACGACATTGGTTGATGTCAAAAATGTCTGCACAACGTCCCCACCAAACTGCGCCTCGTCATAAAGCGGCAGACCCCAGGTCCGCGCCTGATTGCCAAGTCGCGTCATGCGCGATGTCGTCCGGGCGATGGCGCGATACCGTGTCAGGTAGCTGTCCAGAAAGCGGGTCGTCTCCGCATGGTTTGCAACATCATCGCCGAAAGCCGCGGCAAGGGTATTGCGCGCCGCGCGCGCGGGTGCGGTGTAAAGGCCAAACCCTCCGGCAGACAGGATCGCCGTGGATAGCCCCGCGACAATCAGCTGACGTCTGCTGAAACGCATCACACCGACCTTCCGGCAAGAAGGGACAACGCCGACAGGGTCAATGTCGGGTTCGCGACGCCGCTGGTGGGAAATGCGCCTGCACCAAGGGCATAGAGGCCGGATACCGAATGGCATTGCAGCGATCTGTTCACCACGGATTTTGCCGGATCGGATCCCATTCGGTGGATGCCCTGAATATGCGCCTCGGTATCGCTGTTTTCGCGGTGGACAATGCCGTCAATTTCGAACGGCAGGATGCTTTGCAGATCCGCCTCGGCCCGGTCCAATCCCGCCACGCCATAATCGGAATGACCGGCCCAGGTGACACGCGGCGCGCCTGCGGCATCCAATGTGACCCGGTTATCGGCTTGCGGCAGATCTTCGGCGATCAGCTTCAGCCGCATCCTGTGGGTCCAGCGGTCACGCTCGGCCCGCAGCGCCGAGGGCACGTTGTAATTTTCCACCAAAACAGCCCCGGATGTCGCCCGATGCGGTCCATCGTAAAACCCATAGCAATGCTCGGTAATGGATGTGCCGCCGAAATAATTTGGCTGGGCGATGTCGAGGAACAGCAAACGCGAGGTCTGTTCGTGCAGGTAACGCCCAAGTGCGGCGTCGGTCATGCCCGAACGCAACATGATCGCGGCGTTGAATATCGCGTTGGTGCCAAGCGCCACCAGGTCTGTGGCCAGGCGGTGTGTCTGCCCGGCGCTGTCGCGCAAAACCACCCCGGTTGCGCGCTGGTTGGTGATATCGACCTGGTGCAGTTCGGTATCCATCAACAGCGCAACGCCCGGACGCTCAAAAGCAGAAATGCCGTTCAGAATGGTGTATTTTGCATCAATCGGGCACAGGTGGCAGACGCCGTTGGCGCAACAGGTCGCGCGGTTGCCGCCATTGGACCGCGCCGTCGGGACCGGCACCCAGATATCAGGGCGCGCTGCCACAGCGGCGGCGCCCGCGCGGGTCAGCGCATGGGCCGGGAAGGGAAACGGGGTGCTGCGGGGCAGGATATGGCCGTTGTCGGCGCCGGCAACCTCCATGATGGCCTCAACCTCGGCATAGGCGGGTTCGATGTCGTCATAGGTGATCGGCCAGGGCGCGCTGGGTTGATGCACCTCTGACAGGCGGAAATCACTGGGATGAAATCGCGGCACCTGCCCCCACCAGCAGGTTGAATTGCCGCCGAATTTCGTGTGTGCCACCCAGGTTTTTCGGTCCCCGGCAGGGGCCGACATCGCAAAATCTTCAAGGTCGCGATCCGTCCCATGGATCAGATCCTCGTCGAGGCTGTGCAGCGGGCCCTTTTCGACGATCAACACCCGCAGATCATCCGGCAAACCGCGCAGAAAGAACATCGCGGCGAAACTGCTGCCCGCAATGATGACATCCCAGGTTTGCGCCTGCGCCGTGTCCAGCGTGATGGTGTTCAGCACGTCATTTGCCCCGCGCAGCGTCCTGCGCGGGATCATAGGCGGCGCATCCGGCAGGGCAAGGGGCGCTCCCACGTCTTGCACCGCCCGCCAGCGGGCGGTAACTGCGAGGCCGAACAGCCGGGGATCGGGTCATGGACCAGTTGAGACAGAAATATCTGACCGCCATCGCGGATGCCGCTGATGAAAACGCGCTTGAGGCGCTGCGCGTGCAGGCCGTGGGCAAGAAGGGCGAGGTCAGCGCCCAGATGCGCGAGTTGGGCAAGATGACGCCCGAGGAACGCCAGGTGGCCGGGCCAAAGCTGAATGCGCTGAAGGATGAGATCACCTCGGCACTGGCCGCCCGCAAGGCCGCACTTGGCGATGCCGCGCTTGAGGAACGCCTGAAGGGCGAATGGTTGGATGTGACGCTGCCGTCGCGCACCCATCAGCAGGGGACGATCCATCCGGTGTCTCAGGTGACCGAGGAGGTCAACGCGATCTTCGCCGACATGGGCTTTGCCGTGGCCGAAGGCCCGCAGATCGAAAGTGACTGGTACAATTTCGACGCGCTGAACATCCCCGACCACCATCCCGCACGCGGAGAGATGGACACATTTTATATGGCGCGCGAAGACGGCGACAATCGCCCGCCCCACGTGCTGCGCACCCACACCAGCCCGGTGCAGATCCGATCCATGATGGATCAGGGCGCGCCAATCCGGATCATTGCTCCGGGGCGGGTGTATCGCGCGGATTACGACCAGACCCATACACCGATGTTCCATCAGGTTGAGGGGTTGGCGATTGACCGCGATATCTCCATGGCGAACCTGAAATGGGTGCTGGAACAATTCTTCACGGCGTTTTTCGGCACCGAGGTCAAAACCCGGTTCCGCGCCAGCCATTTCCCCTTCACCGAGCCATCGGCCGAGGTGGATATTCAGTGCAGCTGGGAAGGCGGCACCGTGAAAGTGGGTGAAGGCGACGACTGGCTAGAGGTGCTGGGCAGCGGCATGGTGCATCCGCATGTCCTGCGCTCGGCCAATATCGACCCGGACGAATGGCAGGGCTTCGCCTTCGGGATGGGGATTGATCGGCTGGCGATGCTGAAATACGGGATCCCAGATCTGCGGGCGTTCTTTGATTCAGACCTGCGGTGGCTGCGGCATTATGGGTTCTCGGCGTTGGAGGTGCCTACGTTGCATGGGGGTGTGGGGTGAATGTTCCCATTGTAAATCCTACGACTCGAAAGAATATTCGGAAGTTACTCTGGGACGCGATCGCTGAGCTGTCCGATATCGACTATCAAGTAGCAACTTGGGGCAAAATGGATAACCCGCATTTCACGTTTGTAGAATTCGCTGAAAGTTACTTCGACTGTATTTCTGACGGCGTCGATGACGCTGTTCGGCATGGTATGCTGTCAGAATCGGAATCAAACACGCTTCGACCGATGGATGATGCCCTTCGAAACTATAAAACTCCTGGCGACGACGACTACGATATTGAATCTATTCTAAATGATCTCGCTTGGAAAAAGGTTGTCAGCATTTCTTTTGAATGCCGAGAAAAACTGAAACTTCTATTGAATTCTGATGATGCGGTAGAGCTGTTACGCTCAATCAAATCTGTATCTGAGCTGAGGAGTTCTAGAAATTCAGATTGAACAACCAATTTTTTTCTGAATCCGAAATTCGCAGATTGAGTACTTTCAACCATAATTTGGGGACTGCCCCGCCCGGAACAAGCCCGCAGGGCGCCGGGCGAGCGCCTGTCTGCCCGCCGCACCGAAGGTGCGCCATGAATCACCGGCACGCCTTTGGCGTGACGGGCAGGCGCTTCAGCGACGTTGCGGATTTCACCGACGTTAGAGTAATCTCGGCACAATAAAATGCCCCTTACCACCTTGGCAGCGCCTACCCCCAGACAGGCACCCGCCCGGCGTCGTGCCAAATCGCCAGCGCTTCCCTTTCTCTGCAAGGCGCGCTACCACCCAGCGCGACTAATCCACGGCGGACGGACCCATGAAATTCACCCTGAACTGGCTGCGCGATCATCTGGAAACGGATGCGAGCCTTGACGAGATTACCGAGGCGTTGACCGACCTTGGCCTGGAGGTTGAGGGGGTCGAGAACCCCGCCGCCGCGCTGTCCGCTTTCACCACCGGCCATGTGGTCGCCGCCCAGCAGCACCCTGATGCGGACCGCCTGCGGGTTTGCCGGGTCGCCACCGATCAGGGCGAAAAGCAGATCATCTGCGGTGCTCCGAATGCGCGCGAGGGGATCGACGTGGTGATCGCCCACACCGGGGCCTATATCCCCGGCATCGACACCACCATTCAGGTCGGCAAAATCCGCGGCGTCGAAAGCCACGGCATGATGTGTTCTGAGCGTGAGATGGGTCTGTCCGATGAGCACGATGGGATCATCGAACTCTCCGGCAGTCCCGAGGTCGGCACCCCCTTCACCGATTGGCTGGCCGAGCATGACCCGGCCAAGACCGATCCTGTGATCGAGATTGCCATCACCCCGAACCGCCCTGATGCGCTGGGGGTTGAGGGGATCGCGCGCGATCTGGCGGCGCGCGGACTGGGCAAGAAGGTCGCGCGGGAGACCGACCCGGTGCCGGGGACCTTCTCGTCGCCGATCACCGTTTCGATTGACGACGATACGCTGGACGGCTGCCCGCTGTTCACGGGCCGTTTGATCCGGGGCGTGAAGAACGGGCCGTCGCCGGCTTGGTTGCAGGATGTGCTGAAGGCGATCGGCCTCAGGCCAATCTCGACCCTTGTCGACATCACCAATTTCTTCACCTTCGATCGCAACCGCCCGCTGCACGTCTTCGACGCCGACAAGGTGGCCGGGAACCTGCGGGTGCATCGCGCCAAGGGCGGCGAACAGATCGTCGCGCTGGATGACAAGACCTACACGTTTCAGCCCGGTATGATGGTGATTTCCGACGACAGGGGTGCCGAAAGCATCGCCGGGGTCATGGGTGGCGCCGAAACTGGCGTGACCGAGGATACCGTGAATGTTTTCGTCGAAAGCGCTTATTGGGATCCGGTGACGATTGCCCGCACGGGCCGGGCGCTGAAGGTGAATTCGGACGCGAAATACCGCTTTGAACGCGGTGTGGACCCTGCCTTCACGCCGGTCGGGCTGGAACATGCAACGCGGATGATCCTGGACCTTTGTGGGGGCGAGGCAAGCGAGGTCGTGACCGCCGGCGCGATGCCGGACGTCACACGCAGCTATAAGCTGAACCCGAAGCGCACCGCCTCTCTGGTCGGGATGGAGATCTCGGAAGCTGAGCAGAGGAAGACGCTGACGGCGCTGGGCTTCACGCTGGACGGGTTGGACGTGACCCCGCCCAGCTGGCGCCCCGACGTGCGCGGTGAGGCGGATCTGGTAGAGGAGGTGGCGCGGATTGCGTCGCTCACCAACCTCAAAAGCCAGCCGCTGGCGCGCGCCGAGCCTGGCGTGCCGAGGCCAATCCTGACGGCTGGCCAGAAGCGCGAGGCGATCGCCCGGCGCACCTGCGCGGCGCTGGGGATGAATGAATGCGTGACCTATTCGTTCATTGATGCGGCCAGTGCGGCGCTGTTCGGGGGTGGCACCGATGCGACCCGTCTGGAAAACCCGATCAGCCAGGACATGAGCCATATGCGCCCTGCGCTGCTGCCCGGCCTTTTGGCGGCAGCGGCGCGCAATCAGGCACGCGGACGCGCCGATCTGGCGCTGTTCGAAGTTGGCCCCGCTTTCCAAGGTGGTGAGCCCGGCGAACAACACACCCTGGTCACTGGCCTGCGGGTCGGGCGTACCGGGGCCAAGGATGTGCATGGCGCGTCACGCGCGCTGGACCTCTATGACGTCAAGGCGGATGCCGAGGCGGTTCTGGCCGCAATGGGCGCGCCCGCGAAGGTGCAGATCCTGCGCGGCGCCGCGGACTGGTGGCATCCCGGACGGCATGGCATGATCTGTCTTGGTCCGAAAAAGGTGCTGGGCGTCTTCGGCGAGATCCATCCCAAAATACTGGCGGCAATGGACGTGAAGGGCCCGGCGATGGGCTTCACGCTCTGGCCCGAAGAAATCCCGCTGCCGCGCAAGGCAAGCTCGGGCAAGGGCGCGTTGGTTCTGAACGATCTGCAGGCCGTGGATCGGGATTTTGCCTTCGTCGTCGATGCGGATGTCGAGGCCTTGACCCTGGTCAACGCCGCCGCCGGGGCCGACAAGGCGATGATCGGGGGGGTGCGGGTGTTTGATGAGTTCATCGGCGGATCGCTGGGTGAGGGCAAGAAATCACTTGCCATCACGGTGCGCATCGAACCCCAGGACAAGACCCTGACCGAGGCCGAGATCGAGGCCGTAGGTGCGAAGGTGGTCGAGAAGGTGGCGAAGGCCACAGGTGGGGTCCTGCGCGGCTAGCGCGGGCGGGGGCCAGCCCCCGTCGCCTTGCGGCGACTCCCCCGGAGTATTTTTGGCGAAAAGAGGGGAAAGAGATGCAGGTTTACCTTTCGGGTGAAATTCACACGGATTGGCGCGCGCAGATTATGGCGGGGGCCGAGGGGCTGGATGTGGAGTTCTTCGCACCGGTCACGGACCACGGTGCCTCGGACGATTGCGGCGTGGCGATCCTGGGGGCCGAAGCGGAGAAATTCTGGCATGATCACAAGGGCGCCAAGGTCAATGCGATCCGCACCCGGACGCTGATTGAGGCGGCAGATGTTGTCGTCGTGCGGTTTGGCGACAAGTACAAGCAGTGGAACGCGGCGTTTGATGCAGGCTATGCGGCGGCGCTGGGCAAGGCGCTGATCGTGATACATGGGGCCGATCACCAGCATGCCCTGAAAGAGGTTGATGCCGCCGCACTGGCCGTCGCGGAAACCCCCGAACAGGTGGTCGCGATCCTGCGATACGTGCTGACCGGGGGGCTGCCTGCCTGAAGGCGGGCCAAATGCCGGGCACGCAACGCGGAATCATCGAGTCTTCACTTGACTATGTGGCAAGCGACAACGCTATAAGCCGCAAGTGACAGTGATGGTGCGTGGAGGGCACACAACATGATGAAAGAGTTCAAGGATTTTATTGCCAAAGGCAATGTCATGGACATGGCCGTGGGTATCATTATTGGCGCGGCGTTTACGGCTATCGTTGCGTCCCTGGTGGCCGACCTGATCAACCCGATTATTGGCCTGTTCACGGGTGGCGTGGATTTCACCAACAATTACGCAGTCCTCTCGGGTGAAGTTGCGGCCGGTGCATCGCTGGAAGTGGCGCGCGAAACGGGCGCTTCGGTGTTTGCCTATGGCTCGTTCATCATGGCGGTCATCAACTTCCTGATCATCGCCTGGGTGGTGTTCATGCTGGTCAAATCGGTCAACAAGATCAAAGCCGCCGCAGAAGCGCCGAAAGAAGAAGCGCCGGCCGCAGATCCCGGCCCGTCCGAGAAGGACATTCTGATCCAGATCCGGGATTCGCTGGCCAAATAAGCTGGCGTTAGCCCGATTACTCGATCAAACGACCGAATGGCCCGCTGTCAACGGCGGGCCGTTCCTGTTTTCGGGGGGGTGATATGGTCGGCCTGCGCATCTTTTGCAACTGTCGATACAGGACCAGCGTCACCAGCGGCCCGATGTGAACGACTGCAACGGCCAGCATGGGCCAGCCGCCGCCAAGCAGGCGCTGGGCCACATCGCCGTAGACGTCCGGGCCGATGCCGACCAATCCAATGGTCAGCGCAATGACCGGGACTGTCGCCAATGCCAGCAACAGGCCCGAGGTCGCGGGATGCATTTGGAAACGCCTCCGATATTCTGTATTTAGTCAGCACACACCTGTGGCGCGGATCCACGTGATCCGGCCCAACTGAATTGGACTGCTCCGATGGCTGCAATACCACCCGTCTGCGACTTTGGTGCGCCTGCAAGCGATTTCCTGCTGAAAGCCACGGATGGTGGTCGGCGTAATCTGGCCAGTGTTGCCGGGCCGAACGGCCTGGTGATCGCCTTTATCTGCAACCACTGCCCATACGTTCTGGCCGTCATGGATCGGATCGTACGCGATGCGCATGATCTTGCGCCATTGGGGGTCGGGTTTGCGGCGATCTGCTCAAACGATGCGACAGCCTATCCCGACGATAGTTTCGAAAACATGGTCCGCATGGCTGAACAACAGGCGTTCCCCTTCCCCTATCTGCATGATGAGGACCAGTCAGTCGCCCGCGCCTATGGTGCGGCCTGCACGCCGGATTTCTTTGGCTATAACGGCGATCTGGAATTGCAGTATCGCGGGCGGCTTGATGCCTCGACCCGCAGCGCCGGGCCGGGTGATCTGCGGCGCGACCTGTTCGAGGGTATGAAGCAGGTCGCCGAGACGGGCCAAGGTCCGCGCGATCAGATCGCCAGCATGGGCTGTTCGATCAAATGGGCGGGTTGAGCTACGTAAAGCTCAATAAAAACCGTAGCCGCTGATTTCCTTCTTGTCGGCTTTGCGTTCATAGAGATGCGGTGCCGCATTTCCAAACGGAACATTGAGCGTGAGTTCCAGACTTTGCCTATCACCGGCGTCTCGGAATTCCTCATAGAACTCAAAGCCGAGTGTGACAGGTCCGATCGCCGATGGTGCGCTGGCGAATTCGTACCACGCGGCCAGACCATAGCTGTGGAAATCGGTGTTTCCATCAATCGCCGCATGTCCAGCAATCCGGAAGGACTCGGTGACATCAAACAACAATGTTCCGCCCAATTGGTGCGATTCTGCACTGTTTGAGTCAAAGTCCTGATGCAGGACAACATGGTAGCCCCAATTGCCTACATCGCGACCGATTGCGATCTGAAAATCTTCGTTATCGTCTTCATATCCGATCCGTACGAAATGATTGGCAAGCGTTGTCGCAAGACCCATTTCATAGTCGTCATCGTCATCTTTCGATATTGCAACGTGCACATTGTCGAGTGCGACATCAATGCGTGTCACTGGCGAGCTTTCTGATGTCGTGTCGTCCAGTGCAAAGTAATCTTCGGGTATCATATTTCCCGCGCCATAGCCGTAGCCGTGCGAGATCGTGACCGGACCGACGGTCGCAAAGTAGAACTCATTATCTTCATCGAGATCGAATTCGTCGTGAGATTCCCGAAACCTCGTGCCGAGGCCGAATGCGAAGTCACCCGTATCGTACCCAACAGCAAGTTCACCGCGGATATTGGTCAAATAGTCGTCACCACCACCACCATCGGTTTCCTGGATATCCCGTTCAATCGACAGATCACCGCCAAAGATAAACTCGGCACTGGCCGGTGCGGCGACAAGCGTGGCAAGCGACGCGCAGGCAAGAAGGTTGGAGCGGATCATGGCAGTGTCCTGAATGAATGTGACTCACATGGCTGCACCTACGCTAAGGCCACCGGGTGAAATGTCCAGCGTGGCTTGGCAGTATTCTCCGCGATGATGCGGCAGGGCGACACCGGGGGGCCAGTGTCGCCGGGCCGATCATTTTTTCAAGGCAAGCGACGGTGCAAGAACATCAAGGCCAAGCGCCTTGCCAACGGCGTAATACGTCAGTTGCCCGGCATGGACGTTCAGGCCCGCCAGCAGATGCGGGTCATCCTCGCACGCCTGTCGCCAGCCCTTGTCAGCCAGCGCCAGCATGAACGGCATCGTCGCGTTGCCCAGCGCGATGGTCGAGGTACGCGCAACCGCGCCCGGCATGTTGGCCACACAGTAATGCATGATCCCGTCGACGTCATAGATCGGATCCCTGTGGGTCGTCGCTTTCGAGGTTTCAAAACATCCGCCCTGGTCAATGGCCACATCCACCAGCGCCGCACCGGGCTTCAGCTCGGCCAGTTGCGCACGGCTGATCAGCTTGGGGGCCTCGGCACCGGGGATCAGAACAGCCCCGATGATCATGTCGGCGGCCTGCGCCAGTTCGATGGTGTTCCCGGCACTCGAATAGCTGGTCTTGAAGGTGCCGCCAAAGACATCGTCAAGGTAGCGCAGACGCGGCAACGAGCGATCCAGCACGGTCACATCGGCGCCCATCCCGGCAGCAATTTTCGCCGCATGGGTGCCAACAACGCCGCCACCGATCACCACAACCCGCGCCGGGCCGACACCGGGAACGCCGCCCATCAGCACGCCGCGCCCGCCATTGGCTTTTTGAAGCGTCCAGGCCCCCACCTGAGGGGCCAGTCGCCCGGCAACCTCGGACATCGGGGCCAGCAGGGGCAGGCCGCCGCGATCATCGGTCACTGTTTCATAGGCAATCGCCGTGCAACCGCTTGCCAGCAGATCCTTGGTCTGCGCCGGATCCGGGGCCAGATGCAGATAGGTGAACAGCAGCTGCCCTTCGCGCAGCATCTTGCGCTCAGCCGCCTGGGGTTCCTTTACCTTCACGATCATGTCGGCCTCGGCGAAGACCTGTTCGGCTGTGTCAAGGATCACTGCCCCCGCATCAAGATAATCCTGATCAGGAAACCCCGAACCCGCGCCGGCCTCGGTCTCGACCACCACGTCGTGGCCATGGTTCACAGCCTCGCGGGCGGCATTTGGCGTCAGGCCAACGCGAAATTCCTGCGGTTTGATCTCTTTCGGGCATCCGATCTTCATGGGTCCAGCTCCGTGGCTTGCGTTTGGTGTATGACTACGCCGGATTGCACGAAATGTAGTTGAATTTTTGCGTGATGTTTGCGGTCAACATAGATAGGAATGTGCGCAGATTCCCGATTTATGCGAAGGTTCTGCGAAGCAAATGGATATCGACGACACAGACCGCCGCCTTTTGACAGTCCTGCAAAAACGCGGGCGGATCTCAAACGCCGAATTGTCCGAGGCGGTGAACCTGTCGCCTTCGGCCTGCCACCGGCGTGTGCGGCGGCTGGAGGCGGACGGCTACATCCGCGACTATGTGGCGCTGCTGGACCCCCGGCGTGTTGGCCGGCCCACCACTGTGTTCGTCGAAATCACCCTATCGGGCCAGGCTGACGAGGTTCTGGATGCGTTCGAGCGTGAAGTCGCGCTGATTCCCGATGTTCTGGAATGCCACCTGATGGCCGGAACCGCAGATTACATCCTGAAGGTCGTCGCCGAAGATACCGAGGATTTCGCCCGCATTCACCGCCGCCACCTTGCCCGCCTGCCCGGTGTGGCGCAGATGCAAAGCTCTTTCGCTCTCAGAACCGTGTTCAAGACAACGGCACTGCCGGTCTAGCATCGTCTGACAATCGGTCGCATGTTGGCGGGCGCGGGCGGACCTATGCTGTGCCCGCATCCCCGACCACAGGAGTCGTCATGGTCAATATTCTTCGGATCGTCGCGCTTGCCGTCTGCCTCGGCACCGCCGCGCAGGCCCAAGAAAAGACGTTGCCCAGCATGTGGGTCGGCGACCTTCTGATTCACGCACCGGTCTTGCGCGTCACGCCCGCGGGCGCACCGGTTGCGGGCGGCTATCTTGCGGTCGAGAATACCGGCGACACGCAAGAGGTGCTGCTGAGCGCACGTGCCGATATTTCGCCTGATGTGCAGTTGCACGAAATGGTCATGTCCGGCGACGTGATGAAGATGCGCGCCATCGACGGTGGCATCACCGTCCCCGCCGGTGAAACCGTGCGGCTTATGCCGGGCGGTTATCACCTGATGCTGATGAAACCTTCAACAGCACTGGTTGCAGGCGAAACGCATGATGTCTCGCTGGAATTTCTGAACGCCGGTTCGGTGACCCTGCCCTTCACGGTCGCGCCGCTGGATGTGATCCGGGACCTCGGCAAAGATGCCCACGGCCATGGCAACTAGTCGCGCATATCTCTGGGTGGTTTGGGCGGTTGCCATCGCGCTGGCCATCGGCGCAGGGCTGGGCGGCCGCATGTTCTGGGAGGGTCGCTCAGACAATGGCGCGCTGGGTGCCGCCCAACTTGGCGGGCCGTTCTCCCTGGTCACCCACACCGGCGCGCCAATAACCGAGGCGGATCTGCTTGGCAGCCCCAGCGCGCTGTTTTTCGGCTTTACCCATTGCCCCGAAATCTGCCCAACCACAATATTCGACATAAACGCCTGGCTGGAAGAACTTGGGCCCCAAGCCGATTCCCTCAAAGTCTATTTCGTCACCATTGACCCGGAACGCGACCCGCCCGAGGTTCTGGGCGACTACGTGACGGCCCAGTCGGACCGCGTCACCGGCATCTCCGGCCCACCAGACGCGGTGCGCGCCATGGCCGACATCTGGCGGGTCTACTACAAGTCGCAACCGCTGGACGATGGCGACTACACGATGGACCACACGTCACTGATCTATCTGCTGGATGACGAGGGTGAATACGCCGAGTTAATCCGGTACGGCGAACCTGCCGAAAGCGCGGTCGCAAAGCTGAGCGCGCTTCTGAGCAATTGACCAGCACCCACGTTTCATCATCGGTTTAAAAATATCCTCAGGGGGTCTGGGGGCAGAATGCCCCCAGCCATCGCCCGCGGCCACGAACCGACGGATTTCATATCCGGAGGCCCCCGCCGCCGCCAACAAAAAACCCCCGAAGCCAAAGGCTGCGGGGGTTCACTGACGGTTGCCCGTCGAATGCATCGGGTCTGACTTACATCATTCCTTCGCGCTGGGCCTTTTTACGGGCCAGCTTGCGGGCACGCCGAATGGCTTCGGCCTTCTGGCGTGCTTTTTTCTCGGACGGTTTTTCGAAATGCTGCTTGAGCTTCATTTCACGAAACACGCCTTCACGCTGAAGTTTCTTCTTCAGCGCACGCAGTGCCTGATCAACGTTGTTATCACGAACACTTACCTGCATGTGGTTGTCACCACCTTCCTAGGTTAGATTTGCAAAAGTCGCAGGAGCGGCGCGTATAGCAGCGGATTTTTGGGCTGTAAACCGTCGTGCAGGGCTGGCCCTAAAACCTGCAGTATCTGTCCAGATGCGCCTGCAAGATGCCGATCCCGGCGCGATAGGCTTTCAATTCGTCCACGGCAGCATTGTAGGCGTTTGTCATATGTGCCTCATAGGTCAGGCACTGGCTGACCTCGGCCAGGGCGGCCTGCTCGGCCTGTTTACGCGACAGGCCCGGCACGTTTGCGCCGCTGAGCGCGGCATCAATCTCGGCCTTGGCGACCTGGGCGCGGCCATTGTGGTCGAGGCACGAACGGCGGTGAACCTCTTCGTGCATCATCATTGATTCCCACTCAACCTCGGCATTGACGCACAGATCCGACTCCGGCGGTGTGATCGCGCAACTGGCTGCGCTTGTTTCGGCGCCGGTCGAAGCACGTCCTGCGCTGCCAGACTCCTGCCCGTTCAGGGCGGCCATGATCTTGCCGAACTCCTGTTTGAAATCGGCCCTCAGCTGCACTTGTGTTGGCTTGCCCGACAGGTCCATCTGATCGCTGGTCAGACAGGGCCAGTTTCCGGCGTTGCCCTCGGTTGGTTTGACAATGGGTGCGCCCGGATCGAACCGTTCGTTCTGCATGATCCCGTCGTCTGCCGTCAGTTCATAGCCGACGCGCCGCTTCTGTCTGTTCTTATGCAGCTCGATCAGCTCCTGCTGCAACCGCGCGCCCAAACTGGCGCTTTCCAGCGCAACAGTCACATCGCGGCAGCGGCAGTGTTCAAAGATATAGGCGCGCGCGGCGTCACTGTCGCCGACCCACGCGAACTTCGCCTTGCCGGTGCGCATCCAAAGGGTGATCCCCTGATAGGGGCCCATGCGCATGGTCATGCTGACGTCACCATGGGTTTGCGCCCGCCCCGGCAACCCATCATAGCCCAGAAGCATGGTCGCGATTACCGGGGTCTGATCGAAATAATAAATCGTCTCACCAAAATAGAACTCGTTGGCATTCGTGAAATCGCCCAGCTCGGGGCTGACTGCACTGAAGTTATCCCAGATGGCCGTGTCGATCTGCGGTACAAAATACTCGGATGCGGCGGCGATGTTTGGCGCGGCGGCGCTGTCGGGTGACGCGACGCCCTGATTGACGCGGGTCAGTTCCCATTCGATCCGACCAAGCTCCTCATCTTGCCATGCCATGAGCAGCGTGCCGTCGCAGTTGCTGATCAGATCCAACGGCCCTTCGGCGGTATTCAACTCGAACACCCGGCCGTTGCTTGCGGCGACTTGCCCCGGCTCGATCTGCACATGCCACAGCCCGTCGCGCAGGTTGCTTGTTGATGCCGCGCAATCGCAATCAGACTGGCTGTAACAGGCATTCTGACCGATAGCCGGGTTGGCCAGGAACAGGGCCGTGGTCAGCGCGACGACTGATAGGCGTTGGGTCATGGGGGCCTCCGATCGGGAACAATGATCCGCCTCTGCCGCGCCATTGGCCACCATCGGGTCCCTTGCGTCAACAGCGCCGCCCCGGGGGCTGAGGCATCCTGCCCACTGGCAGCCCGCGTGTTTTGCCGTCAGAATGCACCAGCGGCATTTGGTCCGCGGAGCATGACGATGACAGATGCAAACCCCCATGATGCGCTGCTTGACGCGGCATTGCCCCATGTCGCCTTCGATGGCTGGTCGCAGCTGACATTCGACGCAGCGGTCCGCGATGCAGGGGTTGCGCCAGCGTTGGCCACGGGCCTGTTTCCACGCGGCGGCGTCGATCTGGCGCTGGCCTATCACGCGCGGGGCGATGCAGACATGCGCGACCGGATCGCTTCGGCTGATCTGACGGGTCTGCGGTTTCGCGACAAGATCACGCAAGCCGTACGCTGGCGGATCGAGGCGGCGGGCGATCGCGATCTGGTGCGGCGCGGCGCGACCTTGTTTACCTTGCCGCGCTGGGCACCGGACGGAGCGCGTGCGATCTGTGGCACGGCGGATGCAATCTGGACGGCGCTGGGCGACACGTCCGAGGATATCAACTGGTACACCAAACGCGCCACGCTCAGCGCGGTATACAGTTCGACGGTGTTATTCTGGCTGGGTGACGACAGCCCGGGACATGCCGCGACCTGGGCGTTCCTGGATCGCCGGATCGAGGATGTGATGCGGATTGAAAAGGCCAAGGCGACCCTGCGCGAGAATAAGTTGGCCAGCGCTTTGATGGCCGGACCGAACCGGTTGTTGGCAGGCGTTCGCCCGCCACCGGCGCGGCGCGGATATCCGGGACAGGAAGGCACCAGATGACCAAGACAATGCGAGCGATTGAGATCAGTGAGCCCGGCGGGCCAGAGGTTCTGAAACCAACCGAGCGACCGATCCCAGAACCGCGCCATGGCGAGGTCGTCATCAAAGTCGCCTTCGCCGGGGTCAACCGCCCCGACGCCCTGCAACGCGCCGGGTCCTACAGGCCCCCGGCCAGCGCCAGCGACCTGCCGGGGCTGGAAGCCGCCGGTGAGGTTGCCGCCATTGGTGACGGGGTGACCGGCTGGGCCATTGGCGACCAAGTCTGTGCGCTGCTGCCCGGCGGCGGCTATGCCGAATACGTTGCCACGCCAGCGGCCCACGCCCTGCCGGTGCCCAAGGGCATGGATCTGCGCCGCGCTGCCTGCCTGCCGGAAACCTTTTTCACTGTCTGGTCCAACGTTTTCATGCGCGGCGGATTGAAGGCGGGCGAGGCATTTCTGGTCCACGGAGGCTCTTCCGGGATCGGCACCACGGCGATCCAACTGGCCAGCGTGTTCGGGGCGCGGGTTTTCACCACTGCCGGATCGGATGAAAAATGCGCCGTCTGTACCGACCTGGGTGCGGAACGGGCGATCAATTACCGGGATGAGGATTTCGTAGAGGTGGTGAAGGCCGAAGGCGGCATCGACCTGATCCTTGACATGGTCGGCGGCAGCTATCTGCCGCGCAATGTGAAGGCGCTGAAGGACGACGGGCGGTTGGTGCAGATCGCCTTTCTGCAAGGCCCGAAGGTCGAACTCAATTTCGCGCAAGTCATGATGCGCCGTCTGACGATCACCGGATCAACCCTGCGTCCGCAATCGGACGCCGCCAAGGCCCGCATTGCCGAAGCCCTGCTGGCCAATGTCTGGCCGCTGCTGGACGCGGGCCGCGTGGCCCCGGTGATGGATCAGGAGTTTGCGCTGGTCGACGCCTCCGAAGCGCATACGCGGATGGAGGCCGGGGATCACATCGGAAAGATCGTTCTGCGAGTCTAGTTGTCGGGGACACCCCGCCATCAGTCGTCAGTACGGCGGGCCTTACAGAAACCACAGGATCAGCCCGGTCGCGGCGGCCCCGGCGCTGAGGACAACGGTGATAATCGTCATCCGCGTGGTCGATGCCGGTTCGGCCACGTGGCTGTTCAGCCGTTGCATCATCTTGGCGGCATTGCGCCGTGCGGCCCAGAAAATCAGCACGGCCACCAGAATGAAGATCGAGGCCACAAGGCGCGGCACCCAGGTCGGCTCAAAAGCCGCGAAGACGGCCTTCAGGCCAAGGGCCACACCGACCGAAGCCATGCCGGTGCGCATCCAGCCGCCAAACGTCCTTTCGTTGGCAAGCATTGTGCGGTCTTCGGCCCAATCGGTCCGCTCTTCCGCCATGTCCTGTTCGTGATCGCTCATCATGTCGATCTAGCGGGTTCAGGGCGTTCGGGCGACTGAATTCTCGTCTGAATACGCTGAGTGAGTCCGGCGGTGAACTTGCCTTCGCGCCCCGGACCCGCGATGCCTGATCGTGAAGGACCTGATCGAGACAATGCGCATGGGTGTGGCTGACATTGAGATTTTTCCCGTTAACGTATCGAACGGTACCCTCGGGATATCGCAAATGCCGGGGCGGAACGGTCGATTGGCGGATGATCTTTCGGCGATCAAAGACTGGCGCCCGGCGCTTGTTATTTCGATGACGACCGGCGCGGAACTTGCTGTGGCTGGTCGGGCTGACATGGGTGGACTGATCCAGGCGATGGGCATTGACTGGAGCCATTTTCCGGTCGCCGATTACGCGACACCGACGGCGCAGCAGGCGCCGGATTGGCATGCATTGTCGGGCAGGGCGCTGGCGGTGCTGAAGAATGGCGGGCGCGTCCTGATCCATTGCAAGGGCGGGTGCGGTCGTTCGGGGATTGCGGTGTTGCGCCTGATGGTCGAGGCGGGGGAGCGCCCGTCCGAAGCGTTGGGCAGGCTTCGCGCAGTGCGCCCCTGTGCGGTGGAAACCGACGCACAGTTTGCCTGGGCGGCGGGGGCTGCTAACATCGCCGGATCGGAACTGAGACGAAATAAGGCGACATGAGGGATCGGACGACAAGCTCTGCTTTGCTTCGCATGCTGCTGATCCTTGGAGCGGCCTGGATCATTGCGTACCTCTGGTCGATTTCGATCCTGATCTGGTCAGAACCCACCGGCGATGGCTTCACCCGCGGCCTGAACCGGGTTGCCGGTTTTTTCGGGTGGCAACTGGCGGCAGGGGCCGTTGCGCTGGTGATATTCCTGCTGGGACGCCGGTTGCCAAAAGGCGGCGCGCGGTGGCTGAGCCGGGTGCCGATCCTGCTGGCAATGCTGCCTGTTTTGGCCATCGCCGGGCTGCTGATCTATTCCTGGGTGATCCAGTTGCTCTATCCGCCCGAGGGCTATGTTCCGCCGACAAAGCCGGCGACGACCTTGCCGGCGATACCGGTCCCTGCGGACTGACGTCAGCGCCCTTTGCGCTGATCCGCCGCCGACATCGCGCCTTTGACCATCTTGCCGAAAGATTTGCCGCGGGCCCGGGACTGGGCCAGGGTTTCGGAATTGCGGGTGTCTTCGCGTGCGAGTTTTTGCCAGCGGTGCAGGCGTGCTGGGTCAATCGTTCCTGCGGCAATGGCTGCCTGGATGGCACAGCCGGGTTCTGTGTCATGGGCGCAATCGCGGAATTTGCAGCTCACGGCGAGGTCTTCGAGATCCGAGAATACCGTTTCAATCCCATCACTTGCATCCAAAAGGCGCAGCGCGCGCATGCCCGGCGTGTCGATCAGCCAACCACCGTGGGTGGCGCGGTGCAGCGAGCGGGCCGTGGTCGTGTGTCGCCCCTTGGCATCGTCTTCGCGGATCGCTGCCGTCGCGACGTCCTGCCCGGTCAGCGTCGTCGCCAGCGTCGATTTGCCGACACCTGACGACCCGACCATCGCCGCCGTACGTCCCTTTCCCCACCAATCCGTTAACGCAGCGGCCTGATCCGGGTCGCGGGCATCGACGGCCAGCACGCTGAGCATCGGTTGCAGGCCCTCGGCCTGGCGGATGTAATCCTCTGCCTCGGCCATGTCGGACTTGGTCAGCACGATCACAGGATGGCATCCGGCGCTATGCGCCAGCACCAGATAGCGTTCCAGCCGGGCCGGATTAAAGTCGGCATTGCAAGAGGTTACGATGAACAGCGTATCGACGTTGGCGGCGATCAGCTGGGTGCGGGCGTCTTCACCCGAGGCGCGGCGTTCGAGGGCGGAGGAGCGTTCCAGCCGCCGGTCGATCTGATCCCCGTCCAGCAGCACCCAATCGCCGACGGCGTAGTCGCCGGTTGAGGTCTTCTCGGTCCCGATGGTCAGCGGGCCGCCCGTGGTCAGGACCGACAGGGTGGTCCGGTGAACCTCGGACACGCGCGCAGGCGTCAAGAATTCGAGGTCTTCGATGGAGAGTTGCTGTGAAAAATTGGCCGACCATCCGAGGTCAGCAAGCGTATAGGTCATTGTTCTGCCTTGCAAAAAGAGGTCACGACATCACCGCGCCGGTCGTCCGGGCGCGCCGATGGGGCTGGTCAAGGCAGTGGGGTTGCAGGGCGGTTGGCCCTGTCACACGCCCCCGCCCGACGGGGATATCAAGACAGTCATGGACACCCTCCTATACAGGCGTGGCGGTTCGAGTGAGAGGCTGGACAACGACCCAAGCGGGGCTCGTTACGGTTGCTTCCTTCCGGACCTGGCCGGGTTGGCGAGGCGCCTGCCCGCGCCAACCTCTCAACCCATCAGATAATCGGTGATTGGCGGATTCGCAAGGTCGGCGTTGCGTCGGCATTGCGTCGGCAAAACGTATGGCAGGGGCGCGCGGTGGGGTGAGGCGCGGTTAACCTTCGGGCGACAGGATCGGCGCATGAGCAATTATCCGATCAAGAACCTGTCACTGGATCGCGTCACCAGCAAGGTGCCCCAGACCCGCACCGCCCGGATGGCGCGGGCGCGCCTGGGTTATCTGATGGCCGGGTTCGGGGATGAAGACGGGATATATCACAACGTCCAGCAGATGGTGCCCGAGGCCTGGGCGACCATTGCCGAGGATCTGCCGTGCGAAGAACCGAAGGTGAAGATCACCATCCGCCTGGACCGCTCGGTGGCGCAGTTCTTTCGCGCGATGGGCAAGGGGTATCATGCGCGGATGAACCGGGTGCTGGCGACCTATGCCCAGATGCAGATCGGGCAGGTGCAGCGAGAGCATGAGGTCTATGCGGATCTGATGCACAACCACGGGATCGATATGGTTGTTGAGATGGAGGAGGGATGGAAGAGGGGGAAACAGGCGCCGCCCGACCCTGCGTGAGGGGCGGGCGGTTCAATGGCCGCGCCCGGCTTTGGTGGTGTGGCGCGGCCATGATTTTCGGGAGAGTTGGGCGTTCTTCGGCCCCAGCTCAGTTAGAGCGGAAGCTGCGCGATGAAGGTCGCGGGCCCTTACCGTCGCCGCCGCAGTTGAACTTTATTTCTCCGCTGTTCCACCCGACGGCGCACCAGTATCCGGCGTGGTTGCAGACGATCATCATCGGAAAGCGCACGCAGCCCAAGGGGACCGGGCCGTCCGGATTGGCGGCGAAGGCATTTCCGGCGCGCTGAGCCTTGCGATAGGCGGTGAACATCTTGGGATAATCGGCGCGCATCTGCCCGGGCGAGAGCGCGGTCGTCTTGCCGCCAATTTCAACCGGCACTTTGGAGGAGGCGCTGGCAGCAGGCGCGGTGAGGGTAAGGGCGGCGAGGGTGACTGAGAGAACGAGTGACTTGTACATGCTGTGACCTTCCTGAGTTCGGCGTGGGGGTCGAATACAGGTGGGTCGTGGGGAAGGGGGTGATGGTTCAACTGGGAGATATTGGGGGCGATAATGTATGTTATGTTTTGGTCGTTATCGTGTGCACGCCGCGCAGGGTCCGCCATCTTCCAAAAGGAACCCATCTGTCACCGGCGGTTGCACGTTCGGCCGCCTGGTAAGAATTAATCCCATTGTGCAAACTTGGGCCATCATGTCGATTGAGCGCAAAACTCAAAACGTGGTGTTGAAGCCAATGAACGGTCCATGAACCAGAATGTCTGACGTGCCGAGATTTAGCCCGAAGCCACTATCATCCGATATTTCCACCGTAACGTCTTTCCAGTGTTGCGCCTGATATCCGACGACAATCGATCCCGATTCAGAAGTCTGAAATGCCGCACTGATCCTTGCATCAATGCCCACCGCAGTCGTGTCGGTTGGCGTGCAGTCGCTGCAATCCCAAATGTCAGTGTCGTGTGTCTTGATAACACCATCAAGCACTGAAAGTCCGACACCACCCAAAAGTGACACCCCGCCTATGGCGTTGTCTTGCTTGCCTTCGTACCCAATGCGCACCCCAGTGCCCTCAAATGCATGAAGTGGGCCGTTGCCGTTGAAGAAAATCTTGGAGGTCAAATCCAATTTCATATGGCGCAGACCTACGGTCCAATACCCATTGTCATTCACATGACGACCATATTCTAAATCGAATATCGTTGCGTCTATGCCTGCACCCGATGGTGTGCCTGAACCGTTCCATAGAATACTTTGATCGATGTTGATGCTTTCTATCCCCAATCCAAAAAATGCACCATTGCTGTGGTATCGAAAATCCATGCCGGCCCAGGTACCTTCATCTAGCGATGATGTTGCTGAGTTACTTTCATTCGGACCAAAAAGCTGGTGGTCAGTTTCAGTCCCCAGCGTAGCTCCACCATAGAGCCCGAAGGAAAACCCATCCTCGGCCTTGGCTGCAACGACAGAGCAAGCCATCGCCACGGTCGCGAGCAGCAGCGTTTTCATGACAATCCTCCCAGGTGACCTCAGCATTTTGTGCGGACTGATCGTAATTGGATGCTTGTTCACCCTCGCAGTCAAGCCTGTTGTCAGATCTGAGGCGCCAATACACCCGAGCACCTACTCAATCCAAACGGGAACACAATAAATTAGGCTGTCAGGGCAGGATCGTTCCCATTTTTTCGCCGTATCTTGCCCGAACCGAAGGCTTCCGAGTAGAATTCATCGCAAACCCTCCTGAAATCCTTTCCAACTACACCTTCAGGATGTGGCAATAAATGAAGGCTCGCCCAAAAAATGATCGATTTTGACCAACGCAAGCGGCCCAACAGCGTATCAATGGCTTGAGCCTGGCACTAACCCCAGCCAAAACCAGTTCAGTTCTGCCACGTTTCTGGCCACTGCGCGTGGCGGGCAAATGCCCGCCCTACGCCCTCACCCCCCCTCACAACTCAATCCGAAACCTTGCAAACCCGTCTGGCCCATCCCCCGCTGGCGCTATCGTAACCCCCGGCACCTGGTCGGCGTAATCCGCCGCTTTCGGCCCCGTGTCGAACAGCACGCTGGTTCCGGGCAGGGGGGCGAAGCTCCAGTTGGCGTCGGCTGAGGGTTCGATCGTGCCTTCCTCGACGATGTAGCGGACGATGACGTCGCGGTTGGTGTCGGGGCCTTCGAATATGATGGTGTCGCCCATGGCTCCGGGGAAGCTGCCACCGCCCGAGGCGCGGTAGTTGTTGGTGGCGATGATGAACTCCATGTCGTCAGTGACCGGCTGGCCGTTAAACTTCAGGTCCACGATGCGGTTGGCGTCTGGGTTCAGGGGCTCGCCTTTGGGGGTGAATTTTGACGGCTGGGACAGGTCGATCTGATAGGTGACGCCGTCGATCACGTCGAAGTTGTAGGACGGGAATTCGGGGTTCAGCAGGACCTGATCCGCCTGTCCCGGGGTGATCTGGTTGAACATCCCCGCACTGCGTTCCAGCCAGTCGCGCACCTCGGCCCCCGTCACCCGCACGGCGCGCGCGGTGTTGGGATAGAGGTAGAGGTCGGCGACGTTCTTGATCGCCACGTCTCCGGCGGGGACGTCGGTATAATACTCCGGCCCGCCCCGGCCACCGGCTTTGAATGGCGCTGCGGCCGAGAGGATGGGGAGGCCTTCGTGCTCGGTCCCCTTCATCATTTCCTCAATGTACCATTTCTGCGCGATGGAAACGATCTGGACCGAGGGGTCATCAGCGACCAGCGCGAAATAGCTGTGCAGCGGCGCGGCGGTCTTGCCGACGGCGCGGCGGACATAGGCGAGGGTTTCGTCGTGCTCGGTCTGGACTGCGGCGAGGACCTCCGGCTGGCTTTCCACCAGAGCGGTGATCGAACGATCCTCGTTGCGTTTTGAAATCGGACGGGTCGAAGTTTCGAAACCTGCGACTTTCCAGTCTCCTCCCGACACCTCCAGCATCAGGTCGATAACGCCGAGGTCGCTGCCCCAGAAGCCGCCCATGACGGCGGGTTTGCCGTGGAGCGTGCCTGCGTCGGGATCGACGGCGTCGGTGGCTTCGTACTTCGGGCCGGGAAAGACGAGGTGGTGGTGGCCGGTCATGATCGCGTCGATGCCGTCCACGGCGGCAAGCGGAACGCTCGCGTTTTCCATCCCGACGCTATGCTGGTCGGCACCGATTCCGGAGTGGGAGAGTGCGATGATAATGTCGGCCCCGGCCTCTTTCATCTCGGGCACGTAAGCGCGGGCGGTTTCGACAATGTCGCGGGCGACCACGTTGCCTTCCAGGTGGCGGCGGTCCCAATTCATCACCTGTGGCGGGGTGAAGCCGATGATGCCAAGCTTCAGGGCGTGTTCCTCACCCGCGCCATCGGTGACAATCCGGTCAAGGATGACGTAGGGCTTGAACAGGGTGGTGTCGGCGGTGGGGGCGGCGCCCGCCTCGGTCGCGATGTTGGACAGGACGACCGGGAATTCGGCCCCGGCCATGGACTTCATCAGGAAGTCGAGGCCGTAGTTGAATTCGTGGTTGCCGATGGTGGCGGCGTCAAAGCCGACGGTGTTCATCGCGGTGATGATCGGGTGCATGTCGCCGTCTTTCATGCCCCGCTCATAGGCGATGTAGTCGCCCATCGGGTTGCCCTGAATCAGGTCGCCGTTGTCCAGCAGCACCGAATTCGTCGCCTCGGCCCGGATGTCGGCGACATGGGCGGCGGTGCGGGCCAGGCCGACGGTGTCGACCGGCTTGTCGGAGTAATAATCATAGGGGAAGACATGCACGTGCAGATCGGTCGTCTCCATCAGCCGCAGATGCGCCTGCCCGGCGGCTGCGCGGGCTGAAAACGGGTGCAGGATCGTCAGCGATGCACCGGCCGTGGTGGCGGCAAGGAAGGTGCGGCGGCTCATGGGGGCGGACGGCAAGCGGTGCATGGGATTCTCCTGAAAAGCGATTGGCAGACAATGAACGCTAACACGGGATATCCAATAGATACGATGCAATCGGCAGGAATATGCCGAAACCCTATGGGGTGTTGACGCGCCCGTCAATTCCCGCGCGGGGCGAACGTGCGGCCATCCGGCGCGCAACCCGTTGCCATGGACGCGGTGCGCTGGCAGGTAGGGCGGGTTTGGCGGCGATGGGCAGGGCAGAGATGCGACTGGCGGAAACGGTGACATTTGGCGGCTCGGGTCTGAACCGGGCGGCAGAGCTGCGCGGTGATGCGGATGCGCTGGCCCGGATGCTGGGCGATCCGGAGGCGCGCGTGCTGCCGATCTGGCGGGGCAAGCCGCTGTTTTCGGGCACAGACCCTGTCGAACCGGGGTGGCTGAAACCGGGCCATTCTGTGCTGCGGGATGGCCGCACGCCGGTATTTCTTGGCATTGACGACAGCGTCGGTGATGGCGTGCCGCGGTTTGCGCAGGATGTGTCGGATTGGCAACCGGTCGATCAGCCCGAAGAACAGGATGTGTTCTTCGACCCGACTGAACAGCGCCATCCCGACCTGCCAAGCGGCGTGCGTTTTGCGGAATTGCGCGGTGCGATGGCGGCCTTGTCACCGCGCGCTGCCGAGTTGATCGTGACCGCCAAAGCAGTGCTGGGCTGGCATCGCTCTCACCGGTTCTGCGCGATTTGCGGGGCGGAAAGCGTGATGGCGATGGGCGGCTGGCAGCGGGATTGCCCGGCCTGCGGCGGGCATCACTTCCCGCGCACCGATCCGGTTGTCATCATGCTGGTTGTGCGCGCCAACAGCCTGCTGATCGGGCGCTCGCCCCACTGGCCCGAGGGGATGTATTCCTTGCTGGCAGGCTTCGTCGAACCGGGTGAGACGCTGGAGGGGGCGGTGCGCCGCGAGGTGCTGGAGGAAACCGGCGTGACCTGTGGACCGGTCAGCTACCTCGCCTCACAACCCTGGCCGTTCCCGTCTTCGCTGATGTTCGGCTGTCTGGCCGAAGCGACGAGCGAGGCGATCACGCTGGACCCGGCGGAACTGGACGATGCGATCTGGGTCACGCGCGAAGAGATGGCCGAGATCTATGCCGGGCGGAACCCGGGGATCAGTGCGGCGCGCAAAGGGTCGATCGCGCATTTCCTGATCGGACATTGGCTTGCGGATCGGCTGGATTGATCACACAGGACAGTCAGAGGATTCAGGCAGCGAAATGCGCGGACGATGAAATTTACCTCGGATGAAATAGTGAAGGCGCCGCTGGCAGATGTGTTCCGTGCCTGTACCGCGTTTGAGACATTCACCCGGCTGGCGCGGAACCGGGATATCTCGGTCGAACGCACCGACGATCTGGCGGCACCGGGTCCGGGGATGTCCTGGACTATAGGCTTTCGTCTGCGTGGGCGCAGGCGGACAGCGGATGTCCGGATGCGCCGGTTTGATGCGCCGAGCGGGTTTGTCGCGCACTCCCGAAGCGGTGGTCTGGATGCAGTGATCACGTTGAAACTGTCCGAAACGACCCCGAATACCACGCGCATGGTGACCACAATCAACGTGCAGGCGAAGTCGGTGTCCGGCAAGATCGTGATGCAATCTCTGCGTCTGGTTCGCGGCCGTGTGAAACGGCGAATTGCACGGCGCGCGGCGGCCTTTGCGCGCCGGATCGAGGTTGACTGGCGCCGCCAGGTCAGGCGCGGCACGGGGTAAGAAACACCATCGCGCTATACATCAAAAACCGGATCGCCAAGCGCAGCAACGGATCTGCACATTCAGGCATTATCAGTCCATAAATACCTCGGGGGTCTGGGGGCTGGCCCCCAGCCGTCTCGTTTCTGGGGGGCGTTGGTCCCCCAGCCTGCCGGGCCAAACCTGCGCGCCGCGAAGGATTGATCAGGCGCGATTGCTGGCTGGGTCGGCCGGATAAACGCCAAGCACGTGCAGGTGGTCGGTGAAATAGGCCAGCTCTTCCATGGCCAGCACAACGTTGGGGTCATCTGGGTGCCCTTCAATATCTGCATAGAATTGCGTCGCAGTGAACTGACCGCCGACCATATAGCTTTCCAGCTTGGTCATGTTGACGCCATTGGTCGCAAAGCCGCCCATCGCCTTGTAGAGTGCGGCGGGAATATTGCGGACGCGGAATACGAAGCTGGTGATCATTTTGCCTTCACCACGCCGTGTCGTGTCCAGCGTTGGCGACATCACCAGGAACCTTGTCGTGTTATTGTCCAGATCCTCAATATGGCGCGCCACAACGTCGAGGCCATAGATCTCGCCCGCCAGCTCCGAAGCCAGCGCGGCCTGTGCCGGATCGCCAACCTCGGCCACGTGTTGGGCTGAGCCTGCTGTGTCGGCGCCGGTGACCGGGCGGATATTGTGCTGGGTCAGGAATTTGCGGCACTGGCCCAACAATACAGTATGGCTCATCGCTGAGGTGATCGCCCCAAGCTGGGTTCCCGGCACGGCCAGCAGGTTGATGTGGACGCGCACGAAGGCTTCGTCGACGATATGCAGCCCGCTTTCGGGCAGCAGGGTGTGGACATCGGCAACCCGGCCATAGGTCGAGTTTTCGACCGCCAGCATTGCCAGGTCTGCGTCGCCATTGCGCACGGCGGCGACCGAATCCTGAAAGGTCTGGCAGGGCATCGGCTCCATCTCGGGGCGGGCCTGGGCGCAGGCCTGATGGCCATAGGCGCCAAGCTCTCCCTGGAATGCGATACGTCCGGTCATGGCTGCCCCCTGTCCTGTCGTCGTTGCAGGGGCGTTTCGTCGCGCCTAACAACGCTTGAAAGCCCCTGCCGGAAACGGATAGATAGCCGCGAAGGCAAGGACAAGGCGGAACACGACATGTTCGACACGATGACGATGACCAAAGTAGCTGCCGGGCTGTGCGGCGCCTTTCTGGTGTTCCTGCTGGGCAACTGGGCTGCCGAGACGATGTATCACGTCGGCGCGGATGGTCACGGCGACGGCCATGGCGGCGAGGCCGCTCAAGCTTATACGATTGAAGTGGCCAGTGCTGACGCGACGGATTCAACGGACGTGACCGACGCGCCCGAGATTGATTTCGCAGCACTTGTTGCGGCGGCAGACATTGCCAAGGGCGAAAAGGTCTATGGCAAATGCAAGGCCTGCCACAAGGAACCGGGCGCCAATGGCACCGGGCCGACGCTGCACGGTGTTGTTGACCGCGACATCGCCTCGGTCGGTGGCTTTGGGTATACTGACGCGCTGATCGGATTGCCCGGCGACTGGGAGGCTGCGGCCCTGAACCTGTTCCTTGAGGCACCCAAGACCTATGCGCCGGGCACCAAGATGAACCTTGCCGTGCGCAAACTGGATGATCGGGCCAATCTGGTCGCATATCTTGCCACGCTGACAAACTGATCCGAGATCCCGCGTTCAGAATTGTTACAAAGCCGTCCGCATATGGGCGGCTTTTTCATGTCTGAAGTGTCTGATGTTGCCGGAATGCGCAGGGCTGCGCGCGGTTCGATCACCAAATCTCACGGATTCTCAACTTGAGCGTTCGACTTTGTAAAAATTGGCGTAAGTTGCAAAATGAACGCTATGTACGCTTCACAGGTTGTTGACGGAGGATTCTGCCCATGACGCTATTCGCCCCTCGCCAGGTTGCCCTGGCCACGCTGATTGCCACATTGCCTGCGGGTGCTATGGCGGAAAGCCACGGTGTCACGGTTAGCCATGGGTATACCAATTTCGGCGAATTGAAGTATCCGGCAGACTTTCCGCATCTGAATTATGTCAATCCCGACGCCCCCAAGGGCGGGCAATTGTCGCTGTGGGCGCAGGGGAATTTCGACAGTTTCAACCTCTACACCCGCAAGGGCGTGCCGGTGGCGAATACTGATCTGATGTACGAAGACCTGATGATCGCCTTTGCCGATGATCCTTACGGATATTACTGCAACCTGTGCACCACGGTCGAATACCCTGAAGGCCTCGACTGGGTGGTGATTAACCTGCGCGAGGATGTGCGGTTTTCGGACGGTACGCCGATGACCGCTGAGGACCTGAAGTTCACCATCGACCTGTTTCTGGAACAGGGCATTACCGAATTTCGCAGCTTGCTGGACGGGTTCTTCAAGTCGATCGAGGTGACGGGCACGCATCAGGTGCGGTTCGAATTCAACGATGCGGCCCCATTGCGTGACCGGATGGGGCTGGTCGGCCTGTGGAATCCATTCTCGAAAAAGTGGTTTGAGGATAACGGCGTGCGGCTGGACGAAAGTGCGTCTGTCCCCTTCATGGGCACCGGGCCTTATGTTGTCGGCGATGTCGATATCGGGCGCTCGATCACGTACAAGAAAAACCCCGATTGGTGGGGCGCGGACCTGCCGGTCAACAAAGGCCGGTTCAACTTTGACGAGGTGCGGACCGAGTATTTCGCGGATTCAGCCGCTGCTTTTGAGGCGTTCAAGGCGGGCGAGTATCTGTTCCGGATCGAGTCTTCGTCGAAAGACTGGGCGACAAGTTATGATTTCCCGGCGCTGAATGATGGTCATGTGATTCAGGAAACCCTGCCGGACGGCAGTATCAGTGCCGCCGCCGGGTTCATATTCAACCTGCGGCGCGAGCGCTGGAAGAACCCGCAGGTGCGCGAAGCTGTGACCATGCTGTTCAACTTTGAATGGTCGAACGAAAGCCTGTTTTACGGCCTATACCAGCGGCCTTATTCGTTCTGGGGAAACTCGGACCTGGCCGCCGAAGGCGTGCCAGCGGGTGATGAGGCGGCGTTGTTGCAGGGGCTGGTCGATGACGGTTTGCTGGATGCGTCGATCCTGAGCGATGAAGCCTGGGTGCCGCCGGTCAACGATGCGGCCAAGAACAACCCGTCGCGCAGCATATTGCGCAGCGCCAACCGTCTGCTTGACGGTGAGGGCTGGGAAGTTGGCGACGATGGATTGCGCCGCAACGCGGCGGGCGAAACGCTTGACCTGGTGATCATCCAGCGCAGCCCGCTGTTTGACCGGATCGTGAATCCCTTCGTGGAAAACCTGCGACTGGCCGGGATCAATGCCTCGTTAGAGCGGATCGACACCGCACAATATATCGAACGCCGCCGTCGCGGCGACTGGGACCTGACAAACCAGAATCCGGGCCAGGGGTTTGAGCCGAGTCTGGGTCTGAAACAGTGGTTCCATTCGTCCACGGCCGAAGATTCCAGCCGCAACCTTATGGCGCTGGAAGACCCGGCGATTGACCGGTTGATCGACGTGGTGATCGAGGCGGAAACGCTGGAGGCGATGAAGACCGGCACGCGGGCGCTGGACCGGGTGCTGCGCGCCCATGGGTTCTGGTTGCCGCAATGGGAAAATACCTCGCACTGGGTCGCCTATTGGGATCAGTACCGCCACCCTGAAGAACTTCCGCCGCTGGCGCTGGGGGTGGTCGATTTCTGGTGGTATGACGCCGCGGCAGCGGCAGAGCTGCGCGCGTCCGGTGCGCTGCGCTAAGGCCTGAGCAATGGGCGCCTATATCCTCAGACGGTTGTTGCTGATCATTCCCACGTTGCTTGGGATCATGATCATCAACTTCACGCTGACCCAGTTCGTTCCGGGCGGGCCGATCGAACAGATCCTGGCCCAGATGGAGGGGCAGGGTGACGTGTTCGAAGGGATATCGGGCGGCGGGTCCGAGGTGCTGGAAAGCCAGGCGGGCGGCGGGGCCGACACCAGCGGCTATGTCGGTGCGCGGGGGCTTCCGGCGGAATTCATTGCCGAGCTGGAGCGCGAATTCGGCTTCGACAAGCCGCCGCTGGAACGCTTTCTGACGATGATGGGCAACTATTTACGGTTTGACTTCGGCGAAAGCTATTTCCGCTCTATCGGGGTGCTGGATTTGGTCTGGGAGAAGATGCCGGTGTCGATCACGCTGGGGCTGTGGTCGACGGTGATTGCCTATCTGGTGTCGATCCCGCTGGGCATTCGCAAGGCGGTGCGCGATGGGTCGGCGTTTGATACCTGGACCAGCGGGATGATCATCATCGCCTATGCGATCCCAGGTTTCCTGTTCGCGATCCTGCTGCTGGTGCTTTTCGCGGGCGGGTCCTATTGGCAAATATTCCCGCTGCGGGGGCTGACGTCCGACAATTGGAGCGAGCTGAGCCTGATCGGCAAGGTGCTGGATTACTTCTGGCATATCGCGCTGCCGGTTATCGCTTCGACCATCTCGGCCTTTGCGACGCTGACGCTGCTGACGAAGAACTCGTTCCTGGATGAGATCCGGAAGCAATATGTGGTGACGGCGCGGGCCAAGGGGCTGGCGGAAAGCCGGGTGCTTTATGGTCATGTGTTCCGCAACGCGATGCTGATCGTAATCGCCGGGTTCCCGTCGGTGTTCATCGGGGTGTTCTTTGGTGGCTCGCTGATTATCGAGACGATCTTCTCGCTCGACGGTCTGGGGCGGCTGGGGTTCGAGGCCGCCGTGGCGCGGGATTATCCGGTGATCTTCGGCACGCTGTTCTTCTTTGGCCTGATCGGGCTGGTGGTCGGGATTCTGTCCGATCTGATGTATGTTTTCGTCGATCCGCGCATCGACTTTGAAACGCGCGAGGGCTGAGCCATGGCCATGCCCGATATCGCCGATACCGCGCCCGCCGAGGTCGTGGTGCCGAAGAAGAAGCGGATGTGGCTGTCGCCGCTGAACCAGCGCCGCTGGCGCAATTTCCGCCGTAACCGGCGGGCGTTCTGGTCGCTGATTATCTTTACGGCGATCTTCACGCTGTCGCTGTTTGCCGAGTTTCTGGCCAACGACAAACCGATCCTGGTCAATTATCGCGGCGAATACCGGATGCCGATATTCCAGTTTTACCCGGAAACCGCCTATGGCGGGGATTTTCGGACCGAAGCTGTGTACGGCGATGTCGAGGTTCAGTGCCTGATCCGGTCGGGCGGGCTGGAGGCTTGTTTTGACGACCCGGACGGAGTGATCGCGCAGGCCGAAACCGGAACCGTCGACGGAGAGGCGATTGAAAGCGGCTGGATGATCTGGCCGCCGATCCCGTATGATTTTCAGACCATCGTCGATAAACCCGGTGCCGCACCCGGCCCGCCGGACAGCCAGAACTGGCTGGGCACCGATGACACCAAGCGGGATGTGGCAGCGCGCGTGCTATACGGGTTCCGCCTGTCGATCCTGTTCACGCTGATCGTGACGGTGATCGCCTCGGTCGTCGGGATCATTGCTGGCGCGGTGCAGGGGTTCTTTGGCGGCTGGATCGACCTGATCTTTCAGCGGATCCTTGAAATCTGGAGCTCTACCCCGTCGCTGTTCGTCATCATCATCCTATTTGCCATTCTGGGGCGAAGTTTCTGGTTGCTGGTGTTCATCACGGTCCTGTTCGGCTGGCCCGCATTGGTCGGGATTGTCCGCGCCGAGTTCCTTCGGGCGCGGAATTTCGAGTATGTCCGGGCGGCGCGCGCGCTGGGCGTGTCGAACTGGACGATCATGTTCCGCCATATGCTGCCCAATGCGATGGTGGCGACGGTGACGATGCTGCCGTTTATCATCACCGGCACAATCTCGACCCTCGCGGGCCTCGATTTCCTTGGCTTCGGACTGCCATCGTCGGCGCCATCATTGGGAGAGCTGACCTTGCAGGCGAAACAGAACCTGCAGGCGCCTTGGCTGGGCTTCACCGCCTTCTTCACCTTCGCCATCATGCTAAGCTTGCTGGTCTTCATCTTCGAGGGTGTGCGCGATGCCTTTGATCCCAGGAAGACATTCCAGTGAGTCCGGTTCTTGAAGTGCGCGACCTGTCGGTCAGCTTCCGTCAGGACGGGGCGGAAACGGACGCGGTGAAGAATGTCAGTTTCGTGGTCGAAAAGGGCGAAACCGTCGCGCTGGTCGGGGAGTCCGGGTCCGGCAAGTCGGTGACGGCGTTGTCGAGTGTCGATCTGTTGCCAGATTCTGCGCGGACCACCGGGTCGATCACATACCTCGGGCAGGAAATGGTTGGCGCGGATGACAAACTGCTGAGGAAAGTGCGCGGCAACGACATCAGTTTCATTTTTCAGGAACCGATGACCAGCCTCAACCCGCTGCATACGATCGAAAAGCAGTTGGGCGAAAGTCTGGCGTTGCATCAGGGCGTTGCCGGGGATGCGGCGCGGGGGCGGATTATCGACCTGTTGACGCAGGTGGGGATCAACGATCCTGAAAGCAGGCTGAGTGCATATCCGCACGAGCTGTCGGGCGGGCAGCGTCAGCGGGTGATGATCGCCATGGCGCTGGCCAATGGGCCGGACCTTCTGGTTGCGGACGAACCGACGACGGCGCTGGACGTGACCATTCAGGCGCAGATCCTTGACCTGCTGGCGGACCTCAAAGTCAAGATGGGCATGTCGATGCTGTTCATCACCCATGACCTTGGCATCGTGCGCAAGATCGCCGACCGGGTCTGCGTGATGAAGGATGGCGAGATTGTCGAGGCTGGCCCGACTGAAGAGATATTCGCGAACCCGAAGCATCCTTATACGCAGATGTTGTTGTCGGCGCATTCCACTGGCGTGCCTGATCCTGTGCCTGCGGGCGCAGAAGAGATCGTCAGCACCGAAGACCTGCGCATCTGGTTTCCGATCTACAAGGGTCTGCTGAAGCGCACCGCCGGACACGTGAAGGCAGTGAACGCGGCGAGCATTTCCGTGCGCGCGGGAGAGACGCTGGGGATTGTGGGCGAGTCAGGCTCGGGCAAGACGACGCTGGCGCTGGCGATCATGCGGCTGATCTCCTCCCAGGGGCCGATCGTGTTCATGGGCGACGATATTCAGCGCTGGAAGTCCAGGCAATTGCGGCCCCTGCGGGCGGACATGCAGATCGTGTTTCAGGACCCCTATGGCAGCCTGTCGCCCCGGATGACGGTGGAGGAGATCATTGCCGAGGGGCTGACGATCCATGCCATCGACCCGACCCGCGATCGGCGTGAGATGGTGGCCGAGATCATGGTGGAAGTGGGCCTCGACCCGCTGACGATGCACCGCTATCCGCATGAATTTTCGGGCGGGCAGCGGCAGCGGATCGCGATTGCCCGCGCGATGATCCTGCGGCCCCGGCTGGTGGTGCTGGATGAACCGACCAGCGCGCTTGATATGACCGTGCAGGTTCAGATCGTCGAACTGCTGCGTGATCTGCAAAAAAAGCATGGGCTGGCCTATCTGTTCATCAGCCACGACCTGAAGGTGGTGCGCGCGTTGAGTCACAAGATCATCGTGATGAAACAGGGCGACGTGGTCGAGGCGGGCGACGCCGCGGATGTATTCGATGCACCGAAATCGGCCTATACCCGCGCGCTGATGGCGGCGGCGTTTGACCCGCTGACAGGCTCGGTCGCCTGACAACCGGAACATCTGAATTGCTATCGGAATTACTTGCGCCCGGTGCGCGCCAAAGGCGCAGGGCGCACGCCGGACCGGCCCCACCGGTCTGGCGTCGGTTCGAGGTGGGCACGCCGGTTCGAGTTGACGGCTAACACCTCTCCATAAATCATGCCCATCCAACGTTGCTACGCCAGCCCGCCGGTCCGGCGCGCGCCCTGCTAAGGGTGGGCCAGGTCCGGCGTTCAGCGTTCGCCGCGTCGATAAGGCGCCATCAGGGCCGCCGGAACCTCGGCCCGGCGGGCGACAAGGATCAGGGCGGCGATGGACAGCACGTAGGGTGCCATCAGGAATAGCTGATAGGGAACGCCGTCAATCGCTGTCTGCAACCGCAGCTGGTAGGCGTCGAAAAAGGCGAACAAAAGCGCGCCGATCAAGGCCTTTCCGGGCCGCCAGCTGGCGAAGACAACCAGGGCAATACAGATCCAGCCGCGCCCCTGCACCATGCCGGGAAAGAAGCTGTTGAAGGCGGCGGTGGTCAGGAAGGCGCCGCCAACCGCCATCAGCGCCGATCCGGCCACGACGGCGCCGATGCGAATGCGGATCGGGTTCAGGCCCTGAGCCTCAACCGCGTGGGGGTTCTCTCCGGTCATGCGAATGGCCAGGCCCAGCGGGGTGCGGGCCAGAACATAGGCGATGACTGCCACGGCAAGCAGCGCCAGATAGGTTGGCAGCGCCTGGGAAAACAGAACCGGCCCGAGGATCGGTATGTCGGACAGGATCGGGATGTCGATGGGCTGGAAGGCCTCGATCGTGGGGGGCAGGTTGCCGACCTCGACCAGCAGGCGGTAGAGGTAATATGCCAAGGCCGAGGCAAAAAGCGTGATGCCCAGCCCCGAGACATGTTGCGACAGGCCAAGTGGTACCGTCAGCGCGGCATGCAGCAGACCCATCAACGCCCCGCACAGCGCGGCGATCAGCAGGCCCACCAGCAAGGGCGCACCCATGTAGACCGCCAGCCAGCCGCTCATCGCGCCCATCGTCATGATGCCCTCGATCCCCAGGTTCAGCACGCCGGAGCGTTCGCAAAGTAGCGCGCCGAGCACCCCGAAGATCAGCGGTGTCGCGATGCGCAGCACCGCAGCCCAAAGGCTGGTGTTCAGCAGCAGATCAATCGCATCGGTCATCGGCGCACCCTGTAGGTTGTGAACAAAAGGGCCACGATCATGGTCAGCAGGCACAGCGCCACGATCACGTCGGCGATGAAACTGGGGACGCCGGTTGCACGGCTCATCGCGTCGGCGCCGACAAAGACGGTCGCAACAAAAATCGCGGCGGCGACGACGCCTGCGGGATGCAGGGCCGCCAGCATCGCGACGACGATACCGGCATAGCCGAAACCGGGGCTCATGGTTGTGGTGACGCCTGCGGTGACGCCCATAACTTCGACCGAGCCGGCCAATCCGGCCAGGGCACCCGACAGCAGGGCCACGCCCATGATCGTGCGCGGCAGTGAGATACCGGCAAAGGCGGCCGCTTCTGCGTTCAGGCCCGCCGCGCGCGTTTCGGAGCCGAACACGGTGCGGGCCAGCACCAGCCAGACCGCCCCGGCGGCGGCGATGGCAAACAGAAACCCGATATGCAGCCTGGTGCGCGGCACCAGTTCCGGCAGGCGAAAATCGCCGTCTACCGGCACCGATGATGGCCAGCCGAAGGCCAGCGGATCGCGCATCGGGCCTTCGATCATCAAGCCGACAAACAGGATCACGATGAAGTTCAGCAGCAGCGTCGTCACCACCTCGTCCACGCCGAACCGCAGCCTGAGGAAGGCAGGCCCGGCCAGCAGCAGCGCGCCCGCGGCCATTCCTGCCAGCATCAGAAGCGGAATGCCCAGCCAGCCCGGAACGCCGATGGCATGGCCAATCCCGGCGGTGATCAGCGCGCCGACGAAAAATTGCCCCTCTCCTCCGATGTTCCACAGCCGTGCGCGGAAGGCGACGGCGGCGGCAAGGCCGGTCAGGATCAGCGGCGTGGCGCGGGTCAGCATTTCGGTGATCGACAGGCGCGAACCCAGCGCGCCGTTCAACATCTCACCATAAGCGGTCAGCGGGTTGACCCCTGCCGCCGCGATCAGCCCTGCCGCCAGCAACAGCGCGGCAAACACCGCCGCCAGCGGTGCGATGACAACCAGATGCAGTGGAACCTGCGGGCGGCGTTCAAGCTGCATGTTCGTCCTCCTCCCAGACGCCTGCCATCATCAGGCCAAGGCGTTGCGGATCGGCATCGTCGGCGGAAATAGGTGCGGACAGGCGGCCCTTGACGATGGCCTGAATGCGGTCGGACAGGGCCACAGCTTCCTCCAGTTCTTCCGAGATCAGCAGGATCGCCGCGCCATCCGCCCGCGCCGCCAGAAGCTTGGCATGGACGGCGGCAATGGCCCCTTCGTCGAGGCCCCGCGTCGGCTGATTGGCCAGCACGAAGCGCGGGTTGTTGGACAGGACGCGGCCCAGGATCAGCTTTTGCATGTTGCCACCCGAAAGCAGCCGGGTGCGGGTGTCCGGGGTTGCGCCGCGAATATCGAACCGCTCGATCAGGTCGGCGGTATGGTCGCGTGCGGCGCGTTGGCGCACGAAGCCCTTGCGCGAATACTCGGGCGTGCGCAGTCGTTCCAGCACGGCGTTTTCCCACAGGCAAAGCTCCCCTACGACGCCTTCGGCGTGCCGGTCTTCGGGCACGCGCCCGGCACCTGCGCGGATCATGCCGCGCGGCCCAAGTTGGCCCGCTTCCTGCCCGGCCAGCGTCACCCGCCCCGAAGTCGGGTGCGCCAGCCCCGACAGCAGTGCGCCAAGCGATGCCTGCCCGTTGCCCGATACGCCAACAATCCCGAGGATCTCTCCGGCGTGAACGGTGAAGGTCACGTCATCCAGGCGCGCCTCGCCATTGTCTTCCAGGCGCACCTTGTCGGCGATCAGGATCGGGGCGCCGATCTGGTGCTTTTCGCGGACCGGGCGTTCCACTTTGCGGCCGACCATCAGTTCGGCCAATTCGCCGGGGCTGGTCTTGCTGGTTTCACGCTCGGCCACCATCCGGCCCGCCCGCAGAACCGCCACCCGGTCGGATGCGGCCATAACCTCGTGCAGTTTGTGGCTGATGAAGATCAGGGACAGCCCCTCGCCTGTCATGTCGCGCAGGGTTTCGAACAGGCGCATCGCCTCGGGCCGGGCCAGGACAGCGGTGGGTTCGTCCAGGATCAGGACGCGGGCGTCGCGGTAAAGCGCCTTGAGGATTTCGACCCGCTGGCGTTCGCCGACCGAAAGCGTGCTGATCTTGGCGTCGGGTTCGACCGGCAGGCCAAAGCGGTCGGCAATGTTCAGAAGTTTGGCGCGGGCTTCGGCGCGGGCCGATTTTGGCCGGGTCAAAGGCTCACTTCCCAGCATGATGTTGTCCAGCACCGTCAGGTTGCCTGCCAGTGTGAAATGCTGATGCACCATGCCGACGCCGGCTTCGATTGCGGCGCGGGGCTTGCCGGGCGGCAATTGCTTGCCAAAAACCCGGACGCTGCCTTCGTCGGCGGCGTAGTGGCCGAACAGAATATTCATCAGCGTGGTCTTGCCCGCGCCGTTTTCGCCCAGCAGCGCAAGGATTTCGCCCTGATCCAGCGTCAGCGTCACATCGTCATTGGCCGTCAGCGCGCCGAACCGCTTGGTGATACGGTCGAGTTCCAGAACCTTGGTCATGTCGGCATGCCTGCGATTGGAAAGGGGAAAGCAAGGGCGGGTGCGCGCGCCTCGATCAGCGTACCCAGGTCGAGTACCGCGTCGTCGCCGCCGCGCGGGCCGATCAGCTGTACGCCCAGTGGCAGACCATCTGACAGGCCGAAGGGAAGTGCCAGCGCGGGCAGGCCCGCGACATTCGCCAGCGCGGCGTTCGGGGCGAAGCCTTCCATCTGCGCGAAATGCGCGGCCGGATCCGTGCCCGAAAGGTCGAATGCGCCGACAGGCGGCGGGGTCGTGGCAAGAACCGGCATCAGTACCGCGTCTGCACTGGCAAAGAGTTTTTGGCAGTCGTCACTCAACCGGGCCATCTGACGCGTGGCGGCGAAAAGTGCAGTGGCGGGCGTTGCGCGCCCTTCGGCGGCGACTGCTGCGGCCAGTGGTGGCACGGCGGCGTCGTCGATCTGCAAGGCGTCCAGCCATTCCGCCAACGACACGGACAGGATGGTGCGGGCGATGGCGTGGGCCTCGGCCCCCCAATGATCGGGGGCAGGGATTTCCTGTACTGTGCAGCCCGCGTCGCGCAAAGCTGCGCTTGCCGCCCGCGCGGCCATCTGCTGGGCCGGGTCGCAGCGTTCGGGCAGCGCCAGCGCGATGTGCGGCTGTTCGGCCATGGGCGCGGGGGGCGGGGAAAGACGCACCGCATCAAAGGCGGTTTTTACATCACGGACCGAGCGTGCCAGGACCAGTTCAGACGCGATGCCCATCAGGTGATTTGAAAAATCCGGCCCGCCGGGAACCGCCCCGCGCGAGGGTTTCAACCCGGTGAGGCCGCAACAGGCGGCGGGTACCCGGATGGATCCGGCCGCATCCGTCGCATGGGCCAGCGCGACAAGCCCTGCGGCAACCGCAGCGGCGGCACCGCCGGAAGATCCGCCCGGCGTCAGATCGGGGTGCCAGGGATTGCGGGCGGGTGGCAGGCCTTCGGGTTCACACGACAGCGACAGCCCGAAGGGCGGGGTTGCTGTCAGGCCAAAGGGGATCAGGCCGGATTGCCGCAGGCCACCCAGAAGATCGCTGTCTGCGTCGGGCTTTGCCGCATGCGCCCGGATCGCCGCCGATCCCGCAGCCGTTGGTAACCCGGCGGCAAAACCGCCGAGGTCCTTTACCAGGAACGGCACGCCATGAAATGGGCCGCGCCGGTCGGGTGGCAGGGCCTCTGCCGCCTTGGCTCCGGCGTGGGCCATATCTGTATCTAGGTGAACCACGGCCCCCAGCCGCGCCTGCGCGTCGCAGGCGGCAAGGCTTGCCGCCATCACCTCGTGGGCAGAGACCTGCCCGTTGGCAATGGCGGCCGCGAGGGCCGTGGCGTCAGTCACATCAGAGACCGGCGATCAGGCAGGCTCACTCTCGTCTATCGGAACGTCCCATTCGCCGGACTGGATCGCCGCCTGTTTGGCCTCCATCACCGGGATCGCATCTGCGGGAACCTCGTCCGCGACATAGATCAACTCGTTACCGCCATGGGCCATGAACGAATATTCGGTATAGTTCCGCCCGGTGGCGTTCCCGGCCTGCACATCGGCCACGATCGCAGCAATGGTGGGGCCGTAGTTCCAGATCGCGTTGGCAAATACCGTACCCGGATAACGGGGGGTATAGTCGATCAGCGACCCGATGGCCTTCACGTCGCGGGCCTGCGCTGCGTCTGCGGTGCCGATGCGTTCCCCGAACAGGACATCCGCGCCCGCGTCGATCTGGGCGATTGCTGCTTCCTGCGCGCGGGCGGGATCGAACCAGGCACCGATAAAGCCGTTCAGGAAGGTCGCGTCTGCGTTGGTTTCGCGCACACCCATGCGGAAAGCGTTGATCAGCAGGTTCACCTCGGGGATCGGGTAGCCGCCGACCGAACCGAAAATGTTGCTTTCGGACATCTGCCCGGCAAGCATGCCGGCCAGATACGCCGCTTCGTGGTTACGGGTGCCGAACACGCCGAAATTGTCGCCCTCGGGCCCGCCCGAGGATCCCATCAGGAAGGCAGTCTCCGGGTAGTCGCCGGCAACTTCGCGCGCTTCGCGTTCCACGGCATAGGATTCACCCCAGATGATATTTGCGCCATCTTCGGCATATTCGCGCATCGCGCGGGGATAGTCGGTGGGTGCGACACCTTCCGAGAATTCATACTCGATCAGGCCCTCGGCTGCGGCCTCTTGCATGGCAAGGTGGATGCGGCTGTTCCAGGCGTTTTCGACGGGCGACATGTGGACACCCGCGATGCGGATTGCCGATTGCGCGTTGGCGCGGCGGATATAGGCGGGCAGTGCCAGCGTGGCGGCAGCCCCGACCATCAATTGGCGGCGGGTTGTGGTGAGTTTCATGGAAGTATCCTCTCGGTTGGGTTTTTCAGGTTTGGTTATTGTTCGGGTT
>Ga0070726_10000125_pt1 | contig 129088 bp, 106 predicted proteins | sample tdAd471_FD_67275 | JGI IMG/M metagenome (GOLD analysis project Ga0070726, IMG submission 67275) | Marine sediment microbial communities from the Atlantic coast under amendment with organic carbon and nitrate - tdAd47.1 | ecosystem: Environmental > Aquatic > Marine > Coastal > Sediment...
CCTTGGGCCACCCTTCAGTCGCCGACGGCGCCAAGATCACGTGCGCGCGTGAGTAGAGCCGGTGCAGGCTCCCACGGTCGAGCCATCCGTGGAAGATCACCCGGGAGGAGACGTCCATTTCCACGGCACGGCGGCGAAGCGTCTCAAGCTGGGACCCGGCGCCCGCGATTCGCAACACACAATGGATGCCGCGCACCTTTAGCTGAGCCAACACGTCGATTGCGCGGTCGGCGCCCTTGAATTCGTCCAGTCGCCCGGCGAACAAGAGTTCCATCGGACGGCTCAAACGCTTCTCGCGCGTTTGCAGCTCGGCCTGGTCGATCTGGTCCTGCGAGAGACTTGGGTTCGGAACCCAGAAGAGATGCTCGTCCCCCGGCTCGGGCTCGCAGACTCCGACTTTCGCTCGCGCCACGTTCCAACGCAGCAGTTCGCGCTGGAGCCGGTAGGTCAACGGCTCGCCCGGTCGGGCCTGCCATTCGCCCGCGTACTTGATCCAGCGCCGGACCGGCCTCCGACGCAGCGCCAGCAACGCCAGCGCCGGCAGTGCAGTGTTCGCCGGAGAGCGCACCTGAACCGCTTCCGCCCAATCCAGCTGCACCCCGATCTCACGGGCGTACTCCGGCAGCGCCGCCGCGACTCGCGCCTTGGCCCGCCACCCTCTCCCTCCCTCTGGGCGAACCGGGACGACCCGCACGCTGGACGACTGGTACCGGACAGCGCCCTTCGGTGGAGTTCCCGGGTGCAGAGCGCAGACGTGTCGCAGCTCGCTCGAGATCGTCGCCAGTGCGTCGATCTCTCCGACTGCTGAAGCCCATGGACTCACCGGGCCGTCCGGGCCGGAGTAGTGCTCCATGTTCGATACGACGAGAAGTCTCAACGGCTCGCCTCGATTCCTCTGCGGTAGGCCGCAAACCAAAGCGGCATCCGGCTACGGATGTCGAAATTCTTGTGCGCCGTCGTTGCCGAGATTCGGCCGCGCGCTTGGAGGGCGTCGTCGTCCAGCGCCGTCAGCAAACCCAGTTCGCGGCGCAGGCCGATCGCATCGTTCGGATCAAAGAATCCCTCGATTCCCACCCGCTCGGCCGCCGCCGCTGCCGCGCCGATGCGTGAGCAGACGACGGGCAATCCCGCGGACATTTCTTCGATCAATGCCAGGGGCCCGGACTCAATTCGCGCCGGATGAACGCCGAAGTCCGCGGCGGCCAACCAGGTGTCGACATCCGCCCGTTCGCCCATGAAGCACAGCGATTGCGAAACCCCGAGTCGAGCCGCCAGCGCCCGACACTCTGCGAGGCAGCCGGGCTCGCGTTCGCCCCCCAGGACGAAGAAGCGCGCCTGGATCGGCTCCCCGTCCAGGGCCAGGGCTTCGATAAGCGTGTCCAAGCCTTTCTCCCTGCGCAGTCCAGCCAGGACGATTCCGATTCGAAGTCCGGCCGCGAGTCCGAGCTTGTGTCGCGCGTCCCCGCGCGAGAGGGCTGAAGGTCGGCTGAGGTCGAGCCCGGCTGGAATCGTCTCGGTGCGTTCGGGCGGAATCCCAGCTCGGCGAGCCCTCAACTCCAGGGCCCGGCTCGATCCGACATAGCGGGCAATTCGTCTGCGGGCGGTGCGCAGGACCCACGCTCGCCGGTCGCCGTCCCCGTCATGGTCGTGCAGCAAGAGTGGGGGCGTGCGCACGCCCAGAGCTTGGGCGGCCGCCGCGAACGCCAGACTGGATCGTCCATGGACGTGCACGATGTCGGGCCTCTGGCGGTCGAGCGCAGATTGGAAGCGTTGAGCAGAGCGCCAGTCCCATCGCCCGACTCTCTTCAGCCGCTCCACCGGAACGGAGGTCGGCAGATCGCCCGCGCCGCCTGACCCTCCGCGAGTGAGGCAGATGGAGATGCCGTGGCAGGCCGATTCGGTCTGCCGGGCAAGTTCGACCAAACAGCGCTCGGCGCCTCCCACGCCCAACTGATCGATCATGTGCATGATGCGCACTGGGAGCTATCTCCCCTCCCGCGGCTGCAGCCGGTCGCGCTCGATCGCCGCAGCGATGAGGCCCAGGACCAACCAAGGCCCGGTGCCGGTGAGTCCCGACATGGTCCACAGGTGGAGGCCCATGCCGGCTCCGGCGGCCACAGCGGCCGCTGCCCAGCTGTCGCCGCGGCGCGTCAGCCGAACGGCGGCGCCCGGCCCGCGCCATGCCTGCAGCCCAAGCAAGAGCGCCAGTGGAAGGGTTCCGGCCAGCCCGGTCTCCGCCAGAATCTTGATGTACGCGTTATGCGGGGTGCGCCAATTCAATTGATCCCGGTCCAGCCATTCGGCCGCCGGCAATCCCCTCGGCTCCGCGCTCTCCTTGGTGAAGCGCCCCAGCCCGACCCCCAGCAGCGGGGATCGCCGGAACAGTTGGACTCCTTTGTCGATCAGCAGCAACCGCGTCTGAAACGGTTTGTCGCGATCGAGGCGACTGAGCGAGTTCCAGCGCGCTTTGGGGCCCGCCAAAAGGTCGCTTGAGGAGGCCGTTGCTTGTCCTACGAGAGCCCCGAGGAACACCAGCCCCACAGCAGCAGTCGCAGCCGCGGTCCAGATCCGCACACCCCGACCGAAGACGCCGATCGCCAGGAGCACGATCGATCCAACCGTAACCGCCGCCCAGGAAGAGCGAGAGCCGTTGCCGACAATCGCCAGAACTGCGAGTGGAGCCAGCACGGCTGCGATCCAGCGCAGTGGGCGTGGACCGGCGAAGGCCGTCCAGAGCAAGAACGGCGTAAAGGTGGAGAACCCGAACCCGTAGTCGTTCTGCGAGAGCCACTGCGGATTGCCCTCACCCCAGACTCCGCCTCGAGTCGCTTCGACGAGCCGCAAGACGGCTAGCGCCCCCGCCCCGAGTCCAAGCGCGGCTGCAATCTGGCCGGCCCACTCGGCACGCGCCAGCCGGTTTGCAATGACTACGAAGATTCCGAGCCAGTACGCGAACCGCAGCAGGAGGAGAAGTTCGTCCGTTGCGATTCGCGGGAACGCCCCCGCCAGAAGATTAACCACCAGCGAAGCGGCCAGTCCGGTCCAAAGCAGCAAGGCGAGGCTCGTCCAGGGGCGCGGCGGAACCCACTCTCGCGAAAGCAACGTCTCCGCCAGGATCAACACGCCCAGCGGCGCTGAAAGCGACAATCCCAACCCCGGCCAATCCCCGATTGGGACCGTCACGTAGAAGGCCAACAGGAGCAGGGGAATTCGGACCGTCGCCGTCATCCGCCGAGCGACCTCCTCGCCTCGGCGTGCCAGTCGACGCCCGGCGTCAGCCGAGCGGCGCGCGGCGGATCCATGCAGGCGCGAACCGCTCCGGCGGCCAACCCAGCGACCGCCAGAGGCCGCCCCTCCAAGCCCGCGCGGACCACCTGCGCGGCGTAGCTCCCCGCTAGCCGGAGCCTGTCGGATACTCGCGGAGCTTCGTCTCCTCGGCAGAAGTCGTTCAGCAAGCGGCGGCTATAGGCCGTCGCGAAGGACCGCTCCAATGCGGCGGTCCGGAACGAGCGCGTCTCGTCGTCCGACGGGTGCTCGACGTAGGCTTGTCGGGCGAGCAGGATGCGGCCTCGCCTGCGCACCCGAGAGGCAAGCATCAAGTCTTCGCCCAATCCCCAGCCGCGCTCTGCGAGGGCGAACAGGTCGGTCGGAAAGCAGTCTTCCGAGAGGACCGAAGCACGTAATGCCATCACGCCCCCGCGCAGCCAATCCACCGGCGCATAGGGCGTCGAGCCGGGCGCCGCCGGAATACGGTGTCCGCCCGGCGTGACTCCGCCCGCCGTCTGCTGACTCGCCAAACGAATGACGACTTGGCCGCCCCCGCGCCGCGCCTCTTCGTGCGGATACCTGATGGCGGCCGTGGTCGCCGCGATGCCGCCCGATCGATCCCCAAACGGCCGGAGCAATCGCTCAAACGCCGTTGGGTCGGGTAGCCGCAGATCATCGTCGAGGTAGAGGAGCACGCCGGTCTCGCTGCGCGCGGCCAACCAGCCGAGGTATCGCTGGAACGGGAGATTGCCGCGCGTCGAGCGAATGCACTCGGCCCCGGCGCGATCACAGACCTGCGCGACGTCGGGACTCCCGCCTTCGCCGTCGATCACGATGAGCCGGTCCGGCCGGCGGGTCTGGCGGCTTGCCTCCACGAGCAGCCGCGCCAACAACCGGGCGCGGCGGTACGTGGGGACGGCTAACGTCAGGCCGCTGTGCTGCGTGCTGCAACCTCCCATTGGCGAAGCAGGTCCTCGTAGAACCTCAGGTTCCGGCCAGCGACATGGGCCAGGTCAAACTGCTCGACGGCGGTTTGCCGTGCGGCTTGGCCAAGGCGAATCCGTAGCCGAGGGCGGTCCAGCAACTGAGCTAACTCACGAGCCGTCTCGGCGGGGTCGAACGGATCCGTCAACAGCCCGTTCCGCCCGTGCTCCAGCCATTCGTCCGCGCCGCCGCGACGGCTCGCGATCACCGCCGATCCGCAGGCGGCCGCCTCCAGGGCGGACAGTCCGAACGCTTCGGCATGAGACGGGCAGACGACGACCGCCGCTCGACCGTAGAGTGTCGGCAAGACCTCTCGCGGCACGCGGCCCAAGCAGCGAACACGGCCGCGGATCGATGCCGGGATTGGACACGGCAGCTCGCTCTCGGTGGCGCCGGCGAGCGTCAACGTAGCCCAGGGACGGTCGCCGAACACTTGTTCGGCTGCTCCAAACAGCTCCGCCAAACCCTTGTCTTTGCGCGGCGAGCCCACAAAGAGGATCTCCGACAAATTGCTCGGTTCTTGCGACGGTCGGAACATCTGCGTGTCGATTCCGCTGGGGAGTACCGTCGGCGTAGTGTCGAGGTTGAGGCGATGCGTCGTGCGCCGAGCGATCCAACTGGAGACAGCGACGTGCGCGTCCGCCGCCAGCAGCGTACGCCGTTCCAAAGCGCTCCAGAAGCGGCTTGGGGTCTTGCGCAGGGCGCCGTGCGCTCCATGCATCCGGACCACCAACGGGTGTCCGGGCGCCGCCTGGAGGGGACCGGCCCAGTCGTGCGTCTCAATCACGTCCGGCCGGAAGTCGAGGACGGCTCGCCGCGCCTCTCGGTAGAACTTCCACCGTCCCGCCAGCGCCGCCGTTTTTCCCGATCGAGGCGCGGCCTTGGCGACGAGCAATCGGACCGTGACTCCGGCCGCTTCCAAGGCTGCGGCTAGGTCCGCGTAAAACACGCCGATTCCGCCCGTCGGTCCCGGCGGCGCCTCTTCGGTGATCAGCAAGATACGCATCTTCAGGCCGTTAGGGGAATCGGATCTCGCCTCGGGTACGGCATGTGCAGGACTTCCTCAATCAGGTCCACGGCGGTCTTGACCGGGTCGCTGGAGGCGAACACGGCTGGCGGCGGCGTCAGGTCCCGCGCCAACGCTCGATCGGCTAGACTGCGCAGCTCCCCCATGTCGAGAGCGGGAGTCGCCCAGCCCCGCTCTCGAATCTCGCGATAGGCCTCGTCTTCCCACAGCCGGCGCCAGGCGGCCGGGCCGCAAAGATTCACCACCGGCTTGCCGAACGCGACGAACTCCGTCGCAACCGTCGACGGTCCCGATATACACAGCGCGGATTGTTCGAGCGCAGCGGCCCAATGCACGGCGTCGCCGGTCGAGGGACAGCACCAGTCGCCTGCTCGATCGGACTCCCAGTCGGGGACCCACACGGTCGCCGGGAGACCGTCCCACCGTCCCGCCTCGTCCATCGGGTTACCGCGCACCAGCATCTGCGGCCGCCCCCGCCAGGTCGGAACTTCACGCGCGAGCCGGCGAACCCAGTTCAACTCTTCCACGGAGGACTCCGCCGTCGACGCGCAGGACGCGCAGTAGGTGACGATCGGCCGCGCCGGGTCCAACCTCAATCCTCGGCAGAACTCGCTCCGCGACGTCTCGCCCCGCCGGGCCCAAACCGCCGACAGATGCAGCGATCCTCCAATGCTCAACACTCCGTCGTAGCCCGGGTTGTGCCGCCGAAACCATCGATCTTCGCGCTCTCCGAAGACCGCGACCGCCGACGGCGGCGACGGAGCGTACGCGCGTTTGTAGACGTCCTTGAACGAGTTCAGCAACGTGACCGTCGGGAGCCGCGAATTGCGCGCCGACTGCAGGGCCGGCAGCGTCCGAGCGCTGGAGTAGGATGCAGCAACGACGGCGCTGATCGAGTGTCTGCGCAGAAAGACTGTCCACTCCGAACTGCCGCCCGCCGCCCGGGAGACGAACCGCTCGGTGCGGGCCGCCGCGGCCCGGATTCGATTGGACGGCAGGCGCCTCAAACGCTCCGAGACTCCGCGCACGCGCCGCATCCCTGGGCGCTCCGCGGCGTCCGGCATCAACTCGACGGGCCCGTCCCAAGCCGCCAGCGCTGGAGACGAAGGCCGTGACGTCGCCAAGACTACTCTGCAGCGCGACGCGAGCCGTTCGGCGAGTCCGGACTGCACAAAGGCGCGCGCCTCCGGACCGTAGGCGACCAGCAAGGCAATGACCGGGGTGTTCTTCATGACGCCAAGGCGAACGGTCGCTTGAGCGTGTGCCGAGTGCTCGGATCGAGTCCAACGGTCCACAACAGAAGCAACCCCGCGCCGCCGATGAGCGCGGCAGAGAAAGCCGCACCGGCAAACCCTTCAAGGCCCATTTCCCGTAGCCGCCAACTCGCCGGGAAGAGCAGGGCGGCGCTCCACCCTGCCGCCTTCAGCGGTCTCCAGACGCTTCTCGCGTCTAGGTCGAGTTCTCGCCCCGCCAGTCGGGGCAGGGCCCATGCGGATGTGAATAGGGCGGCGACGGCGGTGCCCCACAGCACTCCCGGCAGACCGAACCGAACAGCTAGGGCGATCGAGAGCGGAAGGTTCAACAGGCCCTCGGCCACCCGCGTCAGCGTCGCCGGACGTACCTGCAGCGCACCGGTCAGCACCGCCCGGTGCGGCAGCGTCCAAACCTGTGTCAGCAAGGCGGCGGCTAAAGCCATGTCGAGTCCCCAGCCGCCGTAGTTCTCGGGTCCGGTCCAAGCCGTCACAAAGGCTCGGTTGGCCGCGAGGACTCCAGCGGCGACGATGACCGCAAGCGGGGCGGAGACTTGCGAGCACCCTAGGTACAGCCGGGCGGCATCCTCTCCCCGTCGCCGCCCGAGCGACTGCGCCAGTAGAGGCCTGGCAGCGTCGGTGAGCAGATTGAGCAGACTGTCGCCTAGCAGGAACAACGCCGCGGACACCGACAGTGTGGCGACCGCTTCCAGCGACAGCCAACGTGCCGCGACTAAGCGATCCGCGGCAGCGATCAGCAGGCCGGCGATCGTTCCGCTGGTCAGCCAGAGCCCAGGCCGGGCAGCCTGCGTCAGCGATTTCCAGTCGACCGCGCGTCGACTGAGTCGCAGTTCAGGAAGGCGTCGCGCCGTCGCCCAGGCAAGCGCCAGTCCGCCTGCAACTGAGGCCAGCAGATGCCCCCAGCCCAGCGCCGGGAGTCCCACGCCCGCCTCCAGCAACACCACCGAAGCAGCCAGCCGAACCACGATGCGCAAGACGCGCGTCCCGCGCTCCACATAACCCAGCTGATGCGCCTCCAACGCCCCGGCGAGAGCTTGTACGGCGACCGATACCGCCGATCCGGCCGCCAGCAGCAGGAGCAATGTTTGCGCCTCGGCCGAAGCCGCCAGCCCTTCCGTCGTCAGCCCCTCCGCATGCAACAGCGGAGCCGCCCAAGCCAGAGCAACTCCGGCAGCCAGCGTCAGCAACGCCAGGGCCAGTTGTCCCGCCGTCGCCGAGGAGACGGAACGCGTCAGCGCGACCGGATCGACCCGCGCCGAGTTCCTTGCCAGCAGCACGCGCAGCCCCGGTACGATGCCCAGATCGAGTGCGCTCAGCCAGGAGACCAATCCGAGGCTGAGCGAGTAGAGCCCGAACTGCTCGCGGCCCAGTTCCCGCAACAGGTAGGGCGTCAGGGCCAAACCCGCGGCGGCGCCGATCAGCCGGGTCGCGCCGGAGGATCCCGCCGTCAGCGCCCAGCGCCGTCCGCGCCCGCGCCCGAACCTCTCTCTTTGTTGATCGTCGTCTTTCAAGGCGAGTCGTCTAAGCGGCCGTCTGTAGCGATCCCTTGGCGGGCTTCTGGTGGTACGCGTCCGCGCTCCGATAAGCCCCGTATCGAGCCCGGCTCGGGTCCCATGCGTTGAGTACCGCCCCGGTGAGATTGGCGCCGTCGGCCTTGAGGAGTCGCACGGCCTCGCCGGCTTCGATCGGTTCGCTGAGACCGGCCCGAACGACCAGCAGCGTCTGGTCGGCCGCTTTCGCCAGCACCCGTGAGTCCGAGACGGCCAATAGCGGCGGCGTGTCGAGAATGATCGACTGGTAACTGCGCGCGAGCACCGCAAGAAGCGACGCCAACCGGGGCGAATGCATCAGTCCCGGACCCCCGAACGCCGCCACGCCGGCCGGTAAAAGGTCCAGGCCGGGAGTACCCGGCGCCTCTTGAATCATTTCGGCCGCCTCGCGCTCCAGGCGGCCCTCGCTTGCCAGCAAGTCGGCGAGTCCCCCCGTGTTTCGGAGTCCAAGGCGCTCGTGCAACGAAGGGCGGCGCAAGTCCCCGTCCACCAGCAGGACGCGTCCGCCGCGCTCCCTCGCCGACTGCGCCAACTGCACCGCGATCGTCGTCTTGCCCTCGCCCATGGATGCGGACACGATCGCCAACGTTCCCATCTGCCCGCCGCCCGCCGCCGCTGCAATGGAAGTTCTCAGGCCCCGCACGCACTCCGACATTCGGGAAGCTTGCTCGCGCCCAGCCATCTGCTCAGCTTCAAATGCGGCCGCCTGCTGCGGTCCGCCGGCCGTGGTCATCCTGCGGTCGGAGTCGGACGAGGCTTCCGTCACAAAACCCATCTCAGCAATGCCCAGCCGATCGGCGATGTCTCCCGGTGCGCGGAACTTCTGATCCACGCGCTCCAAGAAGATCGCTCCCAGCAACCCAACAAACAGGCCCGCTAGCAAGCCTCCAATCGCCGAAGGCCAGGGACCCCCCGTCGCCGGCTCTTGCGGCGGAACCGCGGGTTCAATCAGGCGCACTGTTTCGAGCGGCGCGGCGGATGCGGTTCCTGCCTGCTTGGCCCGCTCAAGGAAGGTCTGGTAGAGATCCCTGTTCGCCTCGGCCTCGCGCTCCAGAGTGTTGTAGCGCACCGCCAGCGCGCTGGCCTCGAGCACTTGGGCGCGCTGCCCCGCTACCGCTTCCTCCAGCAGCGCTTCGCGTCTGCGCGCCGCCTCCAGTTCACGCCCGACGCGGGCTCGTAGTCGTTCCTGTTCTCCCGCAACGGCCGTTTCAACAGCCGCGAGCTGCGAATCGATCTGACGCACCCGGTAGTGGTCCGCCGTATAGAGCGCTCCCAACTCCGCGCGCGTGCGGGCGAGTTCCGCCTTGCGGGCAAGTTGGGCGCGCAGCATGTCGGAATCAGAACCCGCCGGGTCGGCGGTCACAGTCTCTGTCTCCGCGCGAAGACGAAGGGTCTCGGCGCGCGCCTCCAGGAGCCGCCCCTCGAGTTCGTTTAAGCGTCCTTCGGCCTCGCCCAAGTTCGCCGGGCTCAGCAGCGGGGACGAGCCCTCGGCCGCGTACTTCTGCAATCGCCGCTCCGATTCCTCGAGCTGCTCGCGATGGAAAGCCAGCCGATCCTCCAGCCAACGGCTCGTCGCATCCGCGGCCGATTGCCGCCCCTCTCGTTCCCGCGCCAGGTAGCGCTCCGCCAATCCGTTCACATACTCAGCCGCGATTCTTGCCGACCGGGAGCGCGCGGAGACTTCGACGATGCGGCTCGATCCGGCTGGGGCCACCCGCATCGTGGAAACCGCTTCCGCAATCGCTTCGGCGTCTCCATCGATCGTCGCCGCCGTTTCGGCCCCCAGGGCCGGACTTCGCAGCAGCCGGACGCCGGTCTCAATTTCGCCCCGCAGGGCCGGGTCCGCGTCCACGGGACTCACGTCGCCCACGTTGAGAAATCCGGAATTCGGCGAGCGAAATTCTATCAGAGCACTCGCCTCATACATCATCGGCCGCATTGCGAAGACCGTCGCCCCCACGAGCATTCCCGCCAACGCCACGGCGAAGGGTAGCGGCCACCGCCGCTGCAGGATGCGCGCGTACCCCACGGAGACGGGTTCGGACTCGATGCGTCGTCCCATTCGTCGTTGGTCTCCCTCTGTCCTCGCTAGCGAACCAGGGTCCAGATCGCCGCACCCGCACCCACCGTCAGCGCCGCTCGCCACAGTTCCGCCGCTGCGACCTTCGATCCGCTTACCGGCACGAACAACACGTCGCCGGCCTCCATCCGAATGTCTTCGCCCCTTCCCTGAACCAGGCGCTTGAGATTGAGCGGCAGTTCCTGGCGCGTTTCCGGAGACTCGCCTCGCAAAACCCGCGCGTGCTTTGCGTTCGCCCGACGGCCCAAACCGCCCACGGCGGCCAGCGCCTCCAGAACGCTCGTCGCCTCCGACGTCAACGGCACCGCGCCAGGTCGCTCGACCGCGCCGATCACGTAGACCTGACGGGCCGACTGCACCGTGATGACGTCGCGCGGCCGGACGAGCACGTTCAGCGTTGGATCGGCGGCTTCCAACAGCGCACGCGAGTCGACGTGGGCTACGTAGTAGGCGCCGCTGGGGTCGAGTTCGACGCCCGGCAGTGCGGGAGGCCCCCAGGTCTTCTCTCGCGTAATCGTGATGCGCTCGGCCGCGTCCGCGCTCATTCCCCCGGCCGCTGAGAGCGCTTCGACCAAGGTGCGTCCGTCGGCCTGCGTCACGCCGGGATTGCGGACCGCGCCTAAGACCGAAACCGGTTGGGATCCGGACGAGTGCAGATTCACCGCTACATCCGGGTCGTGCAGATAGCGCTCCAGCCGTGCTTCGATGCTCTCTTCGAGTTCGAGGGTCGTTAGTCCTTCGGCTGACACGATCCCGGCCATAGGCAAGTGCAGCTCGCCGGAGGCGTCGACGCGTCTCGGGTCGGTCCCGATCTCGGGTGCGCCGGTCGCCGCCACGGTCACCTCGTCGCCGGGACCTAGGCGGTAGGCTTCACGCTCGACGGCCAACGCCGACCCCGTGCCGACGGCCATCGCGACCGCAGCCGCCGCGGTCAGCCGCAAAGTCGACGCGACCGCCCTCAAGCCGCGCCTCCTCGCGCCGCCAACGGCGTCGCCCAACGCTCGTCGATCTCCACCGAGACCGCTCGCTGAAGCAGCGTGACTTCCAAGACCAGGCGCGCCTCTCCGCTCTCTCGTTGCAGGACGCCGAGCGTGCCGGCCAAAGGCCCCTGGTCGATGCGCACTCGCTGGCCTGCCCGCCAGGCCTCACACGGACGCGGGGCCAATCCCGCATCCAAGGCTCGCCGGATCGCCGAGATCTCCGCCTCGTCGATCGCTGCCGGAGAACCGTTGAAGCTTACAATCCGCAAGACGCCGGGAGTCTCCAGAGTCGCGCGCCGTTGCTCGCGGACGAAGCGACTGAACACATAGCCCGGGAACAGGGGCGTCTCCAGTTCGCGCATGCGGTCCGACCAAGCCCGCCGCACCCGGCGCGTGGGCGCCCACGCCTCGATATTCTTGGCCGCGAGCGCTTGCGCGACGGACCGCTCATGCTGGGGGCGCACCAGCAGCGCATACCAGTCCGTGTTCGGATTGAACGGGTCCCGTCCCGCCGCCGGGGAGCCGGAGTTGTTGAGAATCGGAATTTCGGGCACAGCTTGCGCTCAGCGAGTCCCACATCCGTAGTAGGTGGAGGTCTCGCTTGGCCGAAGACTCTTGATGGGAAGCCGATCTCAGTCACCCAAAAGGGACCGGCTCAGTTCCTTCCGTCGCCACTCGCGGAAGGAAAAACGGTGCGGCCACCGTTGACGGCGAAGTTGAATTCTACGACCAGACCGCCTGACTGGTATAGACCATAACAACTCGATTGGCGATTCGCCAAGAGTGGAGGCCAAAAATATTCCGCGGCCTCAGGCCGCGGCCGCGACGCTGCCTCTATCGGTGCTCTGAAGAGGAGTACTTCAGCAACGTCTTCATCAGCAGGGACACGGAATCCGGTGCGCTCACGCGCCCCGCCAAGATGTCTCCGCGAGAGACGCTGGAGCCGTAGATGTCTCGGTCAGAATCACGATCGCCGCGCAGCGTGGCCCCCTGAAGCGAGACTCCGGCAAAGACTCCCCGCGACCGCGAGTACGAGAGAATCTCCGCGCGCATCTGTGCGTCGGTCTGCGCCTCGGCAGTTCGCCCGACCGGGCCTGCCGCAACGGCGGCGTCGGCGCCGAGCGTGAACTTGCTGGAGAGCAGCTTGCCCTTTCCTTTCTCGTTCATCACCAGCAGAATCACGTCAGTCTTCGAGCCGCCGATCTGCAAACCGAAGCTGCCGCCCTCAATCTTGATCGTGGAGGGTCCTGTCCAGCCCTTGCGCCCTTCACCTCGGCAGGAGATGACGCCGGTGCCCTTCTTGCCGCCCACGATGAACGCGCCCTTGATCAGGCCAGGCACGATCGCAACGCAATGCGCTTTCGAGAACAGGTCCTGAGGGATCGACTTGTCTCCGGCGCTCATAATCTCGTCCAGCGCCTCGGCGGCTTTCAGCGTGCGTTCGACAGCTTTGTTTTGAGCGAAAGCGCTCGTTGCAAACAGCGCCAGGAGGACTAAGGTGACACGGATCATGCCGCTTAGCCTAACCCATTCAACTCTTCCTGGCGAACCTTCTTGCCGATAGGAGCCGCAGGGGGGATTGAGTGGCCGCTGAAGCTGAGCTGCGAGTTCTCTACGACGCAGCCGACCAGGAATTCGCTCGCCATCGTCGCATCCACGGTCGTCGCATGATTTGTACGGTCGGCTGTACCGACTGCTGCGAGCAGCTGTTTCACATCAGCGAACCGGAAGCCGACCACATTCGAGCGCACCTCCTCGAATTGCCGTCCGAGGCTCGCAACCAACTGACCGCTCAGGCGAAGCTCTACTTAGCGGACCGCAAGACCCTTCTGGCCGCCCAGGGATTGGTCGAGAGTCGCGGCGCTCTGTTGCCTGCGAGGCGGCGGCTGGCTTGCCCGGCGCTGGCCGACGGAAGTTGCCAGATCTACTCCGCTCGCCCGCTTTTGTGCCGCCGTTTTGGAGGGCCTGTCTGGCGCCCCGCCGAACCGGGTCGGCTCTACGCTTGCGAGAAGAATTTCCGATCGGGTGAGGCTATCGACGACCCAGCGCTGCGCGCGCGGCAGGGGCGGCTGGCGACTCTCCGGCAGGAGATGGAAGCGGCGTACGAGCGCTCCGGCGCTCCGAGAGACGCCGAGCCCTTGACCGTCGCCCATGCTCTTCTTTGAGTACTGCGACCCCCGCTACACTAGCGGGTAACCATGACCCGCCGATCTCTTCTACAGACCTCCCTCGCGGCCGCCTCCGCCGCCTCCGCTGCGGCTCAGTCTCGGCCCGACAACATCGTCATCGCCTCTCACAACGGGCTCGAGTGCTGCCGGCGCGCCAACGACATGTTGCGTAAAGGGGCCGACACGTTGGATGCGGTCGTGGCGGGCGTCAATATCGTGGAGTTGGACCCGGACGACACCAGCGTCGGCTACGGCGGGCTGCCCAACGAGCAGGGCGACGTCGAACTCGATTCCTGCGTCATGCACGGCCCGACGCGTCGCGCCGGATCCGTCGCCTCGCTGCGCGGCGTCAAGACGCCCTCCAAGATCGCGCAACTCGTCCTTGAACGCAGCGACCACGTCATGATCGTCGCCGACGGCGCACTCGAATTCGCCAAAGCGCACGGGTACGCGGAAGAGGACTTGCTCACCGATCGTGCACGTCTGGCCTGGCTGCGTTGGAAGGAGTCGCTCGGGACCGACTGGGGGCCCGGATTGGATGCTCCGGCGGAAGCCAACGACGGCTCCGCTCTGCTCAAGACCCTTCCCGGCGCCAAGCGTGAATGGCTGGCCTGGGCCGATGAGGTCGTCGCCGACCCGCCCACCGGCACCATCAACTGCCTGAGCCTCAACGCCAAGGGTGAGATGTCGGGCGTGACCACGACTTCCGGCCTTGCTTGGAAGATTCCCGGCCGGGTCGGCGACTCCCCGATCATCGGCGCCGGGCTCTACCTCGACCAGGATGTCGGAGGCGCCGGTTCCACCGGCCGCGGCGAAGAGAACATTCGCGTCTGCGGCGCCCACTCGGTGGTCGAGAACATGCGCCACGGCATGGGCGCCCAAGACGCCTGCTTAGAAGTGCTCAAGCGCATCTCACGCAACTACGATGACGACATGGACAAAGTCGCTCAGTTCGACATCTTCTTCTACGCCTTGCGCAAAGACGGAGACTTTGCGGCGGCTTCCATGTGGAGTTCCAAAGAAGGCGGCCAGCGCGATTTCGCCGTCAATACGGGCGGCAAGAGCCGTCACGACAAAGCGGCGTTCCTCTACAAGCGGTAGTCTCGTGGCCGCTCTATTGGGCGGCGGCGACTTTGGCGGGCTGGATGACGCCAAGGACTTCCCACTCGTTCAACTGCTTCCGGATCTGATCGGCGGAGGACGAGTCCGGCGCCAACTCCAGATACGTGCGGAACGACTGCGCCGCTTGATCAAATGAGCCGCGCTTGGACTCGATCATGCCGATCATCTGGTGCGTCTGCGGATAGTCGGCTGCGCCCTCGCTCTTGCTGATCGTCTCAATCGAGGCCAGCGCTTCGTCGTCGCGTCCTTGGCTGAACTGCGCTACGGCAAGGTAATAGCGAGCCTGGGTCCAACTCGGGCTGATGTCCAGCGCCGCATCCGTCAGTGATTCGATGGCCGGCCAGTCCTTCTCCGCCACCGTCAACTTCAAAAGCGGACCGTAAGGCCGCATGTATTTCGGGTCTGCTTCGAGCGATTTCTGGAATGCCGCGCGCGCCCCCGCCGAGTCGTTCATGCGCAACTTCGTCTCTCCCAGCAGCGCCCAGGCCGAGGCGTACTTGGGATACTCCGACACCGCCTTGTCGAGCTCTTTTGCGACCTTTTGCGGGTCCGACCCGCGCTTCTTGGTCATCTCCCGTCTGGCCTTCTCGTAAGCCGCGCGCGCCTTCTTGGGAGCCTCCATCGACGTCGCGCTGATAAAGGCGCCGCCGTAGCCCGCCAAAGGCGTGAGGCTAATCACTCCGACATCCGGATTGTCGAGGGCGCGGCGAACTCCGAGCGGAAGCTGATCGGATATGAAGCCAGGCAGCGCCGCACGCAAGTCGCAGCCGGACATATCCACCGTCATCCCGGTCGGGTCCGAACGCAGTCCACCTCCGCCGAATCCTCCGCCGCCCAACCCGCCGCGGCCGAAGCCCCCGCCTCCGCCGGCGATACTCGCGTCCGAGATCGCAAGCGTTGGATCGCCGCCTACCTCAAAGCTGAACCGGCCTTTCGTATCCGTGTACGCCTCCGGCGTGGTGACCCCTCCACAAACGCGCTCGATCGTGACCGGCTCCGGAGGAATCTCGCCGTTGCTCAAAACCACCTTGCCCGAGAGGTAAACAGGGCGCGGCATCTGCTGCACCGTAGAGGTGGTCCCAAAGGGGTCCGTCTGCTGCTGTGTGCCGCGGTTGGTCTGGTTTCCGCCGCCGGAATTGCCGCCACCAGTGTTTCCGCCGCCGGTGTTGCCGCCACCAGTGTTTCCGCCGCCGGTGTTGCCGCCACCAGTGTCGCCGCCTTGCTGCCCCCATGCCGTGGTGGCCGCAGCCAAGACGCCGATCAAAGCCAAACGCCCAAGTCGTTTCATTTCAACACCCCTCAGCCGCCGATGCGGGCAAATTGACCGCAGACTAACATACGCCCGGCTCGGCGCCAATCGGATCGAAAAGATTTGACAATTGGGCCGCTAGCGGGCTTCGTCCCCGGTCGCCACGTCCTTACCCGAGTCTCCGCCCGTTCCAGTCAGAGCCGTCTTCGCCCCCGAACGGATTAGGCTGCCCTCGCTGGGACCTTGGAAGAACGTGAATCCGTGGCGATCCTTCCAGGCCAACGGTCCCGCCAGGTACTTACCCGCTTTCAGCGTGCCGTCATGAATGCGCTCGACGAGCTTCAGGTAGCGAGGGTCCTCACGGGACCAACCCGTAAAGCTGCCCAGGTCGCCCGACGCGGCAAACACCACGTCGACGCCTTCCACCGCCGCCACTTCATCGATGATGTCGACGCCTGCCGGCGACTCAATCATCACGACGACCATCATGTTCTCGTTGGCTGTAGCCCTGTAGTCCTTGGACCAAAAACCGTACTGTCCGCCTCCGCGGCTGCGTTTCCCGTGCGGCGGATACTTGGCGTACATCACCGCGTCGCGTGCCTGCTGGACGTCGTCGACCATCGGCAGAACGATGCCCAGCGCGCCGATGTCCGTCGCCTTCTGGATATCGCCCGCGTTCGCCGAGGGAATTCGAATGAAGGGAATCGCCGGCGCGTCCTTGCACGCCCAGATCATCCTCTCGACTTCGCTGAAGCTCAGCGCACTATGCTGCATCTCAATCCACAGGAAGTCGAATCCAGCCTCCGCCATGGAGCAATAGATGTTGGGATCGGACGTGTAAATGGTTCCGCCCACCACCTGCTCTCCGGCCTGCAGCTTCTTCTTCACCGTGTTGTAGAGTTCGGCCGCCGAAGCTCCGGCAGCCATCGAAACAAGAAGGCTCGCCAGAGCCAGTCGACTGATCAAATTGGACATATCATCCTCCGCTACGGCGCCAAGTATACGCGCATTCACGCCAGGACTGCCCGCTCTTCTTGCGACGATGGTGGACGATGCGCATCGTGAGTTTGGGCGAGATCTTGTGGGACGTATTTCCGGACGGCGAGCACTTGGGCGGAGCGCCGTTCAATTTTGCCGCCCACGCAAGGCGTCTCGGGGACGACGTCGTGTTCCTGAGCGCCGTCGGCGAGGACGCCCGCGGTCGTGCGGCGGTCGAGCGGGCGAGCGCGCTGGGTCTTCCCTCCGACGCAATCCAGCAAACGGCGCGGGCGCCCACCGGGACCGTCCAGGTTGAACTCGACCCCCAAGGCCAACCCTCCTACCGAATCGTCCGGCCCGCGGCGTATGATTTCGTGCGGCTCGACGATCTCAAGCTGGCGGCGCTGTTGCGTCCGACTCCCGATTGGATCTACTTCGGCACACTGCACCTCGCAGAGGTAGAGGTCCGCAAGCTCGCCCGCAGACTGCTCGACGCCGCGCCCGGCGCACGCGCCTTCTACGACGTCAACCTGCGTCCCGATTCCTATTCCCCCGATCTGCTGCGCGAACTCCTCGGTTGGGCCGACGTCCTCAAGCTGAACGAGGACGAAGTGCAACAAGTCGGCGCCCTCGCTTTAGGCCTGGAGGAGTCCGACCTGGAATCCTTCTGCCGGCGAGGCGCTCAAGAGTTTGGATGGGAAACCGTCTGCATCACGCGCGGAGCCGACGGCTGTTTGCTCTGGACTCCCCACGAAACCGTCTCCGTCGACGGTTACCCCGCCGTCGTAGCGGACGCGGTCGGCGCCGGGGACGCCTTCTCGGCGGCTCTCGTCCACCGGCTCGGGGACGGAGCGTCGTTGCGTGAGGCGGGCGACTTTGCCAATCGCGTTGGGGCGCTGGTGGCCGGGCGTCGCGGGGCCGTTCCGGCTTGGAGTGTGGAAGAGCTGTCGCCGTCCCGCCTCTAAAACAGCAGCTGCGACCCGTAGTGCTCCTTGAGCCAGGGCGTCAAACACTGGACGGCTTCCTCGGGCGTGTCGACCCAGTCAAACAGTTCCAGGTCGTCGGGGCTGATCGTCCCGGCCTCGACCAGGGCCTCGAAATTGACGACCTTGTTCCAAAACTCCGTGCCGTAGATCAAGATCTTCATCTTCTTGCGCAACTTGTCGGTCTGCACCAGGGTCAGGATCTCGGCCAACTCATCCAGCGTTCCGAAGCCGCCTGGAAAAACAATGATCGCCTTCGCCAGGTAGGCGAAGAACAGTTTCCGCATAAAAAAGTAGTGGAAGTCGAAGGAGAGCTCGGGAGTGATGTAGGGGTTGGGCGCCTGCTCAAACGGGAGGCTGATGTTAAAGCCTACCGAGAGCCCCCCAGCTTCCTGCGCCCCTCGGTTGGCCGCCTCCATAATGCCCGGGCCGCCACCAGTGCAGACCACAAAATCGCGACCCTCGCCGCGATTTTCGGCTGCCCAGTCGGTGAGCATATGCGCCAGCCGGCGGGCGTCCTCATACCAGCGAGATCCCGCGACCAGTCGCTCGGCGCGGGCCCGGTCCTCGTCCGTCTTCGCCTCGGCCGCAATCGTTTCAGCGGTCTGCTTATCCTTGAAGCGCGCTGAGCCGAAGAACACGATGGTGTCGTGAACCCCTCGGCGTTGGAGCCGGTCCCGCGGTTCCAAATATTCGGACAGCAGACGGATCGGTCGCGCGGCCGGGCTGTTCAGAAACTCAAGGTCGTGATAAGCCTTCTTGGGGTACTCGGGATTGCTCATGAAAGGGCAATCATAACCCACGCACGGCTAGTCTCCTCGGTACTCTCCCGAGCCGTCCTTGTAACGTTCTTCGCGGAATGGATCCCCGCGCATGTGGTAGCCCGCCGCCTCCCAGAACCCGTCGCGATCTTCGGCGACAAACTCAAGACCGCGCAGCCACTTCGCACTCTTCCAGGCGTAGAGATGTGGCACCACCAGGCGCAGCGGAGCCCCGTGCTCGGCCGTCAGTGGTTCCGGCCAATGCTTGTCCGCCAACAGAACGTCGTCTCGCATCAGGTCCTCCAGCGGCAGATTGGTCGTGTAGCCCTCCTCGGCTTGAATCACGACGAACTTGGCATTCGCGGTCGGCCCCGCCCGCTCTGCGATCTCTCGAAAGCGCACGCCCTCCCACTCGTTGTCGAACTTGGACCAGGTCGTCACACAGTGGAAGTCGGCTCGAATCTTCGTGCGCGGCAACGCCTGGAAATCCCTCCAGCTGAGCTGCAGCGGACTCTCCACAAGACCGCTTACCCTTAAATCCCAGCGAGCCTCGTCGAACGTAGGCACGTTGCCTGCATGCAGAACCGGCCACTTGAGCGTCAGCGCCTGCCCTGGCGGCAAGCGCCCGTCCGCTCGACGTTCCGCCTCCACTCGTTTGCGTTCGTCCATGAGATGCGTTTGTCCCTCAAAAGAGAATAGCGACGACCTCTCCGCGCAGGTAGTTCGGCTGACGGATCGGCTTGTAGGCCAGGTTGACGAGCATCCCGCGCGCGCCGCTACACGGGATTGACGTCCACTCCTTGTAGGGCGGTGTGTAGATCCGCGCCGGGCGGTCCTTCCGCTCCCTAAACCGCATCGGGAAGAACTGGCTCCTCAGAATCACGACCTTCTCTGGACCGGAGCAATCCACAAAGTCGATCTGGCCGCTGGTCAGCGTCGTCCCAGGCGGCGGCCAGGGCGTCCGTTTGCGTGAGGGCGGCGGCGTCTCCGCGCTCTTCGGCAGAGGCTTGCGGGGAATCTCGGTCGTCTCGCTTGGGGCCGTGACGACTGGGGCCTCGACGCCTCGCAAGGCCTGCTGACGTCGGAGCAAGATCGTCTCGTATTCGCGTCGTGCACGGTCGGCATACTCAGGATTCCCAAGCAGCGGCTGCAGTGTGGCGATCGCCTCGGACCAGCGTTGCGCTTCCGTCTCGGCTTGGACCAACGTAAACCGATAGGCGGGCACGTCCGGCCACTGTTCGACCGCCAGTCGCGCCTGGGCAGCCGCATCGTTTGCTCGGGAGACGACGTCGCCGTCGGCTACAGGCCGCAGCCGCATCAATGAGTAGCGGTAACGCGTGCGAGCTTCCGGCGCCTCGGCCTCCACGGCGCGTGCCAGGAGCGGCTCGGCCTCCTCATAGCGGCCCAGGTCCATCTGGATCGCGCCCATCGTGCGCGCATACTCGGGATGAGCCCGCGCCTCCTCATTCAGCCCTTCCAGTCGTGAGACGGCCTCCGACGTTCGCCCCAAGGCTCGCTCCACGTCCGCCAGGGCCAACTCGATCTCCCAAGGCTGCGCTTGGCGCACCGCGATCTCCGCCTTCGGCCGGCCTTCTTCTTCCACAAAGGCAGGGCGCCCCTGCAAGTCTTGATAGAAGTCGACCAGCGCGGATTCCACTCCTTCGATTCCCAGTTCCTCGATCGCCTCCCCGAGATCGGAGTCGTTCACCCGCATCCGGTCGGCCCCCCGCGAAACCAACCATTCCGTTGCAAGCCATGACTGTGCATAGAAGGCGATGTGTCCGAATGCGGCGGACTCTCGTTCAGCGAACCTCCACTCCCGCAGGGGTAGCCAAGGCGACAGTTCCAGCCGATTGAGACGTCGAGACACGTCTCGACCTCGCAGAGCAATCGCTTCCGCCCGCCCCTCGCGTACCCACATCGCGGCGTCCGGGTCCGGGTCCGCCAAGTGCACCAGCTCGTGTTCCAACGCCACCACCGGATCGCCCGCCGCCGTCCACGCCAGCAAGATGTAATTGCGGTCCGGCGCCGGCAGAGACAGCGCCCGGGTCCGCCCGGTCATCGCGGACGAGGTGAGAAAGGGTCTCAAGTCGAGCGTCGAACCCACGACGATCGCGTAGGTCGGCAAGTGAGGAGAGCGCAGCTCCGCTCCCATTTCCGCCAGCCGTTCACGGCCTCTCACTAGACCCTCCGCCGCTCGGCGGGCCGATTCCGGCCCCATCGAAGAGATCACTCGGAAGCCGTCCGTCTCGGCCACCGTGGTCGACGGCGAGAGCGGCGCTGTCTCTTGTGCCGGCGAGAGTACGGCGACCATCGAGACCAATACAAACGTTCTTAGAGCCACGCCGTCATTCAGTTTCGCGCCTGACGCGACGATTGGCCACACACAGCTTCCTCCCACGGGCGGATTCTTGTCGCCTCGCTCGCCAGGCGCCATACTCTTACTGGAATGATCCGAAACGTCATACTTCTATTCTGTTTTGCGCTGCTCGCTGTTTCCGCGGCTCCCGCAGCGAGCCTCCGCGCCAAAGTCGGCGACCAAGCGCATCAGAACCAACAAGCGGATCGCGACCACCTCTCGCGAATGGAGAACGACGAGATGGCCGCTCGTTGGGCGCGTCTGGAACTGCTCGAACCCGTCTCGGCCAAGACCAGCAGTTACTACCTCCATCAGATCCGGGCGCAGAATCGATACCTGCGTCCCTGGTCCAAGCTCTTTCTGGCCCGCCTGAGTCGTCAGTATCGCGCTCGCTTCAAGACCCCCTTACGCGTGACCAGCCTCCTGCGGCCCGCCCACTATCAGCGCTCGTTGCAGCGCCGCAACGGGAATGCGGCCGCCTCCAACGGCCCGAAAGCGTCCACCCACCTCACCGGCGCCTCGCTCGACATTTCCAAGAAGGGCATGACCTCCAGGCAGATCGCTTGGATGCGCAGCGTACTGTCCTCGCTGAATGAGAAGGGGCATGTCTTCGCCATCGAGGAGTTTAAGCAGCCGAACTTCCACATCATGGTCTACCGCAGTTACGACGACTACGTTGCGGCCAAGACCGGCGTCAAACGGTAATCAGGAGCCTGCTTGCAACCGGAACGCGAACAGGCCCGTAGTATGATGAGACCGGCCAATTGCGGCCCGCTATACCTCCCATGAGCTCTCGCCTAAAACTCGGTGTTGTTTTCAGTTCCATGCTTCTGACGTTGATGCTTGTCGTCGGCGCGGTGATGGGCAAGAGCGAGGAGAAAGACAGCGCATATAAGCCCTTGGCCGTCTACACGGAAGTGCTGGCGCGGATCAAGAGCGACTACGTCGAGGATCCGGACATTGAGAAGGTCACCCGCGGCGCTCTGCAGGGGTTGGTCGAGTACCTGGACCCGATGTCGAGCTACCTCTCCAAAGAGCAGTACGTCGAGTATCAAGACCGCAAGAAGAACTCCGCCGACGGCGGCGCCGGCTGGTCCACGGGGCTCATCACCCACAAACGAGGCAACTACACGGCCGTCATGGGCGTGATTCCGGGCTCGCCCGGAGAGAAGGCGGGCATCGAGCCCGGCGACCTGATTGAGGCGATCGACGATCGCAGCACACGGCTCATGCCGCCGGCCTTGCTCTACGCCCGCTTAGGCGGCCCCGCCGGCGAGCCCGTACGCATTCTCGTCCGCTCCTCCAGCAACTATGACGACCCGGTCGAACATCGCCTCGTCAGGACCGAACCGGCTTTCCCCGAAGTCGAGCGCTCGATCATCGAGGGCGACGTTGGACTGATCACCGTCCAGGCTCTCGACGCCGACCGTGTCGAGCAGGTCGCCAAGGCGGCCAAGGCGCTTGAAAAGCAGGGCGCCAAGAGTCTGGTTCTCGATCTGCGCGGCAACGCCGTCGGTTCTTCCGATTCCGGTCTGCGCCTCGCCGATCTTTTTGTGTCCGAAGGTCGCCTGGCGGCTCTCAAGGGGCAGAATTCCCCCGAACGGACTTTTGATGCAAGCGCCAAATCGACCGTGAGCGAACTGCCGCTAGCCGTCCTCGTAGATCGGCCCACGTCCCGAGGCGCCGAGATCGCCGCGTCCGCTCTCGCCGATACCGAGCGGGCCGCCGTCGTCGGCGAACGCACCTACGGGCTGGCCGCTGAGCAGACCACCCTCGAACTGGAAGACGGCGCGGCTCTATTGCTCTCGACCGCCAAGTACTACCGTGCCGACGGTGAGGCGCTGCACGACGACGGCATGACGCCTGAGCACAGTATTGAACCCGCCGCTCTGCGTAAATTTCGAGACCCGGAAAATCCGACGCCCAAGGCGGATCGCGAAGATCCCTTCCTCGTCAAAGCGATCGAAGTCCTGCGCGGGTAGTTAGTTTCCTTACGGCCGGCGGCCCTAACCCACGCCGGCCGCGGCCCATTCCGCTGTCGCGGAATGGCTACAACAGCGCCGAATCGAGAGCCATCGCGGCCGCCGAGCGTTCCATGTTCGAAGGCTCCATCGCCTGGCGATCTCCGTTCCGATCCTTACCTTGTAAGAACGCCGCCAGCTTCTCCGGCGAATCGCTGAAGTGATCGCGCAGCAGACGCTCAATCGCCACCTCGCGCGCATGCGCGCTTGAGATCGCCGGCGTGTAGAGATATCCACGCCCTTGCTTCTCGCGAGAGACCGCACCCTTGCGCGCCAATCGGTCCAGAACCGTCATTACCGTCGTGTAAGCGAGCGGTCGGAACGGATCCAGCTGCTCCTTGACGTCGGCGACGGTTCCGTCCTCCAAACGCCAAAGGGCTTTCATGACTTCGAGCTCGAGCTCAGGCAACGGACGTGCAAGACCAGGGACGGTCAGACTCGTAGACATTGGGGCAACACCTCGAAGCGCATCGTACCGGGACGAAACGACAAATGTCAAACATGTTTTGGGACAAATGTACCAGTACCTGTTTCGGGCGCTTACTCGTTTGTTGTCAGCGTGCGCGCGTCTTTCACGAAGCCAGGGGCCCTGACGCGCGCCCCGCGCACCCCGCCGTCGCCCAGATCCCATTGCGCATGTCTCGCTAGGCGTCGCAGCCGCAAGACCACCTCCGGGTGCTCTCGGTAAACGTTCTTCGTCTCCCCGACGTCGGCGTGCAGGTCATAGAGTTCCTCCGCCGGCTGGTTGACGTAGCGCCTATTTGAACGGCCCGTCCGCTGCAGGAACAACTTCCACCGGCCTGAACGCACCGCGTTCAAGTGGCGTGTAAAGAAGTAGAAGTAGGCCAAGTGCGGCGTCGGCCCCGGGTCGTCTTCGGTGAAGAAGGCGCGGATGTCCTTGCCGTCCAGCACACGGTCGCTCGGCGGCTCGACTCCCGCCCAGGCCGCGAACGTCGGGTAGAGGTCCATTGACGTCAGCAGCTCGCGGTTGACCGTGCCTGCCGGAACACGTCCGGGCCAGCGCGCGATGAGCGCCGAGCGATGTCCGCCTTCCCACGTCGTGCCCTTACCCGCTCTCAACGGTCCGTTGCTTGCTCCAAAGCGCAGCGCTCCTCCGTTGTCGGAGAAGAACAGCACCAGCGTCTTCTCTTCCAGGTCCAGTTCCCTGAGTCGATCCAGGATTCGTCCGACCGAATAGTCGATCTCTTCGACCGCATCCCCCCACGCGTCGTTCTTCGATTTCCCGGCAAACTCCTCGGAGGCGTACTGCGGCCAATGCGGCATCGTGTGCGGAAGGTACAGAAAGAACGGGTCGTCCTTGTTCTCTTCCAGATAGACCAGCGCCTCGTCCGTATAGCGCTGTGTGATCAAGCGCTGGTCGGGCTCTTCCTCGATGACGGCCTCATCCCGCAACAGCGGAAGCGGCGGATAGCGATAGGGCTCGGGGCGCGAGTCGTGCCCCATATCGTTTGAGTACGGAATCCCAAAGTAGGAGTCGAATCCATGGCGCGTCGGCAAGAACTCCGGCTGATCGCCCAGGTGCCACTTGCCGATAATCGCCGTCTTGTACCCCGCTGTCTTGAGCAACTCCGGCAGCGTGATTTCGTCCGCACTCAGACCAGTCCGATTCCCGGGAAACAGCACCCACCCCCGCGATTCGTTCTCGTGCAGTCCCACCCGTCGCGGATACGATCCGGTCAGCAACGAGGCGCGCGAGGGGGAGCAGACGTTGGCGGAGACGTAGAAATCGGTATAGCGGCGGCCCTCCGCGGCCATCCTGTCCAGCCGGGGCGTTCGGTGCAATTGGGACCCGAAGACGCCTATGTCGCCGTAGCCCAGGTCATCCGCGAAGATCACGACAAAGTTCGGCTTGTCCGCCGCGGCAAGAGCCGCTGCGGACAAGAGCAGGCATCCAATCCAACGCATCATCGTCAACTCCTAGCGATACAACCACTCCACCAGCGCCAAGGGAACCGACGGTACGTAGGTCGCCAGCAGCAACACTCCCGTCAGCACAGCGATAAACGGCAGATTCGCACGTGTTACTTCCCAGATATCCGCCTTGGCGACCGAACACGCCGTGACCAGAACCGACGCCACCGGCGGGGTCTGCTGCCCCACACCCAAATTCAGAGTCACCACCAGGCCGAAGTGCACCGGATCAATCCCGGCGGCCTCCACGAGCGGCATCACAATCGGCACCACCAGGATGATCGCCGCCGCCGAATGCAGGAACATTCCAATCAGCAAAAAGAAGACGTTCAGCAGCGCCAGAATCACCCACTTGTTTGAAGTCCATGCGAGCAACGTCTCCGCAAACTGTTGCGGGGCCTGCACCAGCGTCAAGTAGTCGCCCAGCAGCGCGGAAGTCGTCACCAGCAGCATCACGACCGCCGTTTGGATTCCCCCGTCGACCATCGCCTTTCGCAGCCGCGGCCAACTGAGTTCCCGGTAAGCCAATCCGCCAATCAGCAGCGCCGACGCCACCGCCAGTCCCGCACCTTCAGTGGCGGTCACCCACCCAGAGAAGATCCCGCCCAGCACGATCACGGGCAACAGCAGCGCCCAACTCGCCTCGCGCAACGTCTCTAACACCCGTTGCCACGCGAACCGGCCCTCGACCGGATATCCGCGCCGACGAGCCAGCACGTATGCGGTGACCATCAGAGCCCCGCCGCCGATCACGCCGGGAACGATCCCGGCCGCGAACAGCTCGACGACCGACGTGCCGGACATCACCGCGTAGAGAATCATCGGCAACGACGGCGGCAAGATCACCGCCAGCGTGGACGACGACGAGGTCACCGCGGCCGCGAAAGGCGTCGGGTATCCTCGCTTCTCCATCGCCGGAATCAGGATCGAACCCAGCGCCGCCACCCCGGCGACAGCCGATCCGGAGATCTCCGCCAGCAGCATCGACGATCCGATCGTGACCATCGCCAGCCCGCCGCGCACCCAGCCCACCAACGACGACACGAACGCCAGCAATCTCCTCGAGATGCCCGAAACGTTCATGATCGACCCGGCCAGAATGAACAACGGAATCGCGATCAGCGTGAAGTTCGTCGAGGCGTCGAACAACGTCAGCCCGACATTGGGCAACACGTGCGTGCCCCAAGTCAGCGTCATGGCCGCAACCGCGACCAGCCCCAGCGCAACCGCAATCGGCACGTCGATAAAGATCAGCGCCAACAATGCGACGAGGAGCCAAACGAGGTTCAAGAGCGAACCTCCTCGGCGTGCTCCCGACGCGATTCGGCAAAGGCGATGAGTTCCGCTGCGATGAACACCGCGGCGCTGACCGGGATGACCGACTGCGTGAGCCGTGCCGGCATCCACTCCAGGCTCACCAGCGTCACTCCGCCCAGCACGCCGAGCACCTTCCAGCCGGCCCAGGCGGCGATCGCGAAGAAGCTGACGACGCAGATCTCACGGACCCAGCCCAGCGCCTCGCGCAACGGCGGCGGCGCTGCGGCCACCAGCTTCGGAAAGCCGATGTGCGCCCGCCTCAGCGCCGCCAGACAGGAGCCGTAGTAGGTCAGCCAGGCGAGCAGGATCGGCGCCAATTCGTCGTACCAAACCAGCGGCGCTCCGAATTTGCGGAACAGGAAACCGGCGATGACGACCAGCGCCAAGAAGCCGGTCAGCCAAACGACCAGCGATTCCAAGAAAGCTTCGAACGTCTTCCGCAACAGTCAGTCTTCCTCCGCCAACGCAAGCGCCTGGTCGATCCATTCGCGCGCCCCCGGAACCTCGTCGGCAAACTCCTGGTAGATGGCTCCGCTCGCCTCGACGAACGCCTTCCGATCCGCCCGGTTGACCTCCATGCCTCCGGCTTCCAACGCCTCCAGCAGCTCGCGATCGGACCGCTCGCCCTGCTCAAGCACCCACTCCTCCGTCTCGTACGCCGCCTCTCGAACCGGCCCGCGCACGTCCTCCGGCAGTGAGTTCCACCGCTCCAGCCCGACCGTCAAGAATGTCGGCGAATAGACGTGATTCGTCAGCGACAGGTACCGCTGCACCTCTTGGAACTTAGAACTCGAAATCTGGCTCAGCGGATTCTCCTGCCCGTCCACCACGCCGGTTTGCAGAGCGACGAAAACCTCTGACAACGACATCGGCGTCGGGCTGGCCCCGTACGATTCGAACAACCGTAGCCGCCACCGCCCCCGCGGCGTGCGCAGCTTGATCCCCTTCAGGTCCTCCGGCCGCACAATCGGCCGCACGCTGCTCGTAATCTGTCGAAACCCGTTCTCCCAAACCGCCAGGACTTCAAACCCCTGGTCGGCGGCTCGCGGGGCAATCGACGGTCGAAAAACCTCGTCGCGAATCTTGCGTAGATGCGCCCGGTCGTTCACCAAATAGGGCATCTCAAAGAAGCCGAAAGCGTCGACCACCGACGACATGATCGTCGACGGCGCCGAGAAATCGACCGTCCCCAACTTCAGCTTGAGCAGCAGCGTCTTGTCGTCGCCCAACTGACTCGATCCGAATACCGTCACGCGGGCTCGGCCTGCGAGTTTCGCGTTTGCCCGGCGAGCGAATTCGTCCGTCGCTGCCGAAGTCATTGCGCCTGGATTCGCGACGTGCCCCAAGCGCAACTCAAGAGGTCCTTCCCGGGCGGTATCGCAGCCGACCAAGATGGAGGCCAGCAATACGATCGTGCGCGCCCTCGTCACCGCTGGGCATTATCGCCTAAAGCGCCGATCCTAAGCGCAGGGCTTCGGCGCTCGCCCGCCTCGGAAGGAGGCTGGTACCATTCTCCGAGCACAATGCCGGCATCTTCTTCCCGCCTCCGCCGATTCGTTCTTTCCGTCCTCCCCGGCGTCTTCATGATCGGGTACGTCATCGGCACCGGCTCGGTCACCTCCATGGCCTCGGCCGGGGCCAGCTACGGCATGTCGCTCACTTGGACGCTCGCCCTCGCCTCGCTTTTCACCCACATCATGGTCGTTGCGCTCTCGCGGCTGACCATCCTCACTGGCGAAACCACCCTCCACACTTTCCGCAAGGCCTTCGGCGCGCCCGTCACGATCTTCATCGTCCTGTCGTTGATGACCACGCAGCTCTCCTCCATCACCGGGGTGATGGGCATCGCGACCGACGTGTTGCGCGAATGGACCTCCCAACTCACCGGCGGCCCCGGCGTACCGACCATCGCCTCGGCCGTCGCCGGAACCGCCCTCCTGCTCGGTCTCTATTGGGTCGGCCGTCACCAGTTCTTTTTGCGTGCACTCGCCGCGCTGGTCGCGCTCATGGGCGTTGCCTTCGTCTTTACCGCCGTCTTGGTGGCGCCGGACTTCGGCACGATCCTCTCTGGCCTCGTCCCCTCGGTTCCCACTCCCACTGACCCTTCGCAGAACCCTTCCGGCCTGATTGCCGCCATGGTCGGCACCACCATGGCCTCGGTCGTACTGATCACCCGCAGCGTCTTGGTGCAAGAAAAGGGTTGGACGATGGACGACTACTCGGAGGTCGTACGTGACTCCGGCTTTGCGATGACGCTCCTCTTCTTCATCAACGCGGCCATCATGGCTTGTGCGGCTGGGACCCTCTTCTTGGAAGGCCGAGCCGTTGAACGCGCCATCGACATGGTCCGTACCTTGGAGCCGCTCGCCGGGCCGCTCGCCGTCGCGGGGTTCGTACTCGGCATCATCGCCGCTGCGTTGTCTTCGCTGTTTCCGAACTACTTGCTCGGGCCGTGGATGGTCTCCGACTTCTGGGGGAAAGAGCGCGATATGAGCCGCCCGGCCTTCCGCGTCATGGTCGTCGTCGCGGCGCTGTTCGGTCTCGTCGTCCCGTTGTTCGGCGGCGGCCCGGTTCAAATCATGATCAAGTCCCAAACCGTCAGCCCGCTCATCATGCCGATGATGGTCGCTTTCACGTGGATACTGATCTCCCGACCCTCGATCGCTAAGGACCATCCGCCGTCGCCGCTTCTGCACACTGGTATGGGCGTCACGCTGTTGTTTTCGCTCTACACCGCCTCCCTCGCTATCATCGGGTTTGTCCGTGGCGGCTGAAAGCGGTTTCACCCAGGAACGATCGTTATCGATTTATAACCTGCTTTCGTGATATCTTGATTCTGGCCCGAACCACGTCCGGGCGCATCCTTCCGCATTGTCATGCTCATCGATCCCCAAAAATGCGTCGCCTGCGCCAACTGTATTCCGGTCTGTCCGATGGGCGCGATCTACGTCGATCCTGCCACGAACCGCTCGACAATCAACCAAGACGACTGCGTAGAATGCGGGACCTGCGCTCGCGGAATGAGCCAAGAGCACCTCAACCCGACCATGGTGCGTACGGTCCGCTCGATCGCCAAGGCTTTCCGCCTGCGTTTTGAGCCTGAGCCGGACGTTTGCCCCACCGCTGCCTTTGTCGTCAATGACTTAGAGATGCCGCGTCTCGTCCGTCGGGTCTTCTCCGACCCGGTCGTCGAACACAAATCGACGGGCATCAAAGGCCGTGGAACGGAAGAGGTGAAGACCAACGACGTCTACGCTCGCGTCGTCGTTGGAGAGGTCGGATACACCATCGAGTTTGGTCGGCCCGGCGTCGGCGTCCGCTTCCGCCATATCCAAGAGATGACCCACGAACTGGCCAAGATGGGCGTCGCTTTTGAAGCTAAGAACCCGATCACCCACTTGATGACCGATACCGCGACGGGCGATCTACGCCAAGATATTCTCGACGAAAAGATTCTCTCAGCCATCGTCGAAATCAAGACGACGGTCGAAGAAGCCCAAGGCATTCTTGAGACGATCGAGCGCGTTAACCGGCGCATCGATACGGTCACTGCGGTCGGTATCTCCACTCGCTGCGACGAGAACGGCGAAGACGCCGTTCTCGGTCCCCTACTCGACGATCTCGGTTATACCTATCACCGCGCGAAGACGAACATGGGTCTCGGTCGCGTGACCAACGTCGAGAAGCTAGCCGAGCAGAAGGAGGACGTCGGTGACGAACACCTTGCATCGGTACGGTGACGCGGAGAGCTTCCGCGACGACTTCATCCTGTTCTGCATCCCTTCCACAGGGGCCAACGACGAAGGCGCTGTTGAAAAGCAGAAGGCGTTTCTGCGCATCTGCGCCAAGCATGATCCCGCCAACATGGGCAACGGCAATCGCGGCAGCTTCCTGCCCGATCGCCATCTGACACCAACCGCTCACTGGAATCGGGACATCAACCCGGACTGGGAAGGCGTCATCGAAGAGGTCCAGAAGCCCGGCACCTGCGCGGCTGTCTTCCCCTCCAAGGAGCAGGCTGAGGCGGCTCTCAAAGAGGTGATCGACGCCGATCTAGGACTTTCCGTCAACATGTCGACCTCCGTGCAGGGCGCCAAGCGGTGCGCCGGAGACTGCGGCATCAAGCGGCACTCGGTCGAGTACTCGCTCGGCTTCAATGATCCCCACGATCACCTGCCCAACTCGCAGGTCCTGCAGCTCTCCACCATGTGCGGACACGGCATGGTCAGCTTCAACATGGCTCGCAAGATGCTCGACATGGTGCGTGAAGGCCGCCGTACCCCCGAGCAAGCCGTGACGACCCTCGCCCGCTTCTGTCCCTGCGGCGTCTACAACCCAGCCCGCGCCCAGCGCCTGCTGGAAGAAGCCCGCGACCGCTCCGCCTAGAATTCCGCCCGCTTGGAGGGCGCTATTCCCGCAGCGCAAACGTGAACATCGCATGGCCCGCCGCCACCGCGACGTACTGCTTGCCGTCCACAGCGAAGCTCATCGGCGACGCGATCACCTGTCCGCCCAAGTACTTCCGCCAGAGTACCTTTCCGTCGCGCGCATCCAGCGCGAAAAAGTGTCCCTCGCGACTCCCGGTAAACAGCACGTTCGTCGAGGTCGTCAGCACCCCGCTTTCGGTCATTTCGTTCAGCCGGAACTCCCACACCTTCTCGCCTGTATCCGGATCAAGCGCCCGCAGGACCCCATATCCGGTATCCACGTCGCGTACGTCCACCTCACGCCTGCGCGTCGGCGAGACCACTGATTTCGGCGATCCCCCCGAGTACCAACGCCCCGCCTCATACTGTTCGTCCCAGCGGTAGTAGATGCTCGAATAGCCGTCCCACGCGGGCAGATAGAACAGATCCGTCTTGGGACTATAGGAGGGCGAATACCAGTTCGTGCCGCCCTGCACTCCCGGGAAGGTCAGCGACCCCTTCTCTGTAGGCTCCTTACCAGGGACGCGGATCGGCCGCCCTTTCGCGTCCAGCCCCTCCGCCCAAGTCTGCGTCGTAAACGGTTCGCCCAGTAGGAATTCGCCCGTCGCTCGGTCCAGCACGTAGAAGAACCCATTACGATTCCCCCACAGCATCAGCTTGCGGTCCTCGCCCTTCCACGGCCGGTCGACCAACACCGGAATCTGCACCGAATCCCAGTCCCACTCGTCGTGCGGCGTGAACTGGAAATGCCACTTCAATTCGCCCGTGTCGGCATCCAACGCGATCACGGATGAGCTGTACAGGTTGTCGCCCGGCCGCACGGGCCCGTTCCAGTCCGGCGCCGGATTGCCGACGCCCCAATAAGTCAGATTCAGCTCGGGATCATAAGAACCCGTCAGCCAGATGGAAGCGCCGCCCGTCTTCCACGCATCGTTCTCCCAAGTCTCGTGTCCGGGCTCGCCCGGCCCCGGCACCGTATGGAACTTCCAAGCCTCCTCGCCGGTCTTCGCGTCGTAGGCCGCCAGGAATCCGCGGATCCCAAGCTCGCCCCCAGCCGTTCCCACGATGATCTTGTCCTTCACCGCCAACGGGGCCAGCGCCAACGCATAGCCGATCGGGTACTCGCACACCCGCTTCTCCCACTGCTTCACGCCCGTCTGCGAATCAAACGCAATCAGTTTGCAGTCGAGCGTCGCCAGGTAGAGCAGTTCCCCGAGCATCGCCAGTCCGCGATTCACCTTCCCGCAGCAGGCGGTGATGTTGGTCGGCAGGTCGTGCTCGTACTTCCAAAAAATCCGCCCCGTGCGCGCATCCATCGCCACCACGTCGTTCGGCGGCGGAGTGAAGTACATCACCCCGTCATCCACCAGCGGCGTCGGCTCGAACTTGTCTAGCGCGTTCACCTGATGTATCCAAGCGATCTCCAGATCCTTTGCGTTCTCGGGCGTGATCTCATCCAGCGTCGTGTAGCGCTGGCTCTTGTAGGTCCCCGAATACGTCAGCCAATTCTCCGGCTCCGAGGCCGCATCCAGCAGACGTTCATAGGGAACCTGTGCGCCGAGTGCGGACGCCATCAGCAGTGGAATCAGGAAACGCATCGCGCCCACATCATATCCCCTACAATGGCGGGCTGGTCATACGTACCTCATGAAGAACGTCTCTATCGCCATCCTCGGCTCCGGCTTTGTCGCCGACTTCTACATGCAAGGCCTCGCCAACGTGAACGGACAGGAGGTCGTAGCCAACTATTCTCGGTCTGCCAAACGCGCCAAGGCCTTCGCCAAGCGCTGGAAGATTCCCGCTCCCTCCACGGACCTGGACGCCCTCATCGCCCGCGACGACGTTGATCTCTTCCTCATCGCCCTCCCGAACGAAGAACACCTGCCGGTCTCCAAAGCCCTCTCGAAAGCCAAGCGCAACCAAGTCTGCACCAAGCCGCTCGGCCGCAATCGTAAGGAGGCCAAGGCGATGCTCGACGCCGCCGTGCGCTCCGGCTCCATGCACGGTTACGCCGAAACGGAAGTCTTCGCCCCCGCCGTCGTGCGCGCCAAAGAGGCCGTCGATCAAGGCGGCGTCGGCCGCGTCCTGTGGGTGCGCTCGCGCGAGTCTCATTCCGGCCCCCACAGCCCACATTTTTGGGACGTGGAGAAGACCGGCGGCGGCGCCATGAGCGATCTCGGTTGTCACTGCATTGAGGCCGCCCGCTATTTCTTCGGTAAGGACGATCCCGTCGTTGAAGTCATGGCTTGGGGCGCTACCCTCGTCCACGGCAAGAAGACCGAGGGCGAAGACAACGCCCTGCTCGTGCTCGAATTCCAATCAGGCGGCCTCGCCCACTGCGAGCTCTCCTGGACCACCCAAGGCGGCCTCGACCTCCGCAACGAGATCCACGGTTCCAAAGGCTCCGTATTCACCGACGTTACCCGCGGCACGCCCATTCGCGCCTTCGTCTCTGAGCCCTCCGGCTACGTCGTCGAAAAAGCCGACATCGATTTCGGCTGGACGCAGCCGCTGCCCGAGGAAGCCTTCACCTACGGCTACCAAGCCGAGATGCGCCACTTCGTCGAGTGCGTACGCGACGGCGTCGAACCGCGCGAAACCTACCACGACGGCTTCGCCGTCAACGCCATCCTCGACGCCGGCTACGAGTCCATCAAAAAGCGCAAATGGGTCCGCCCCAAGTTCTAGCCGTTCCCCCGAAAACGCTCCCGCTGCTCAGCCTGAAACGCATCAATCTCCGCTTCGCTTAGCGTGTCCCCCGCCTCTACCATCCAGCGCTTCATCTCGGCTCGTAACCGGGTCCGCAACTCCGCCCGCCCACCGTCGGCGACGAGGTTCGCCATCTGGAACGGGTCTTCCTGGTTGTCGAACAGCACCCAGGGCGTCCCTTCCATCTCAGCGTAGGTGTACCGTTCGGTCCGCACGCCGCGCCAGGGACGAATGCCGTTGTTGACCCAGGGATTCCCTCCGTGAACCATCTTCATCAACGGCACGGAGCCGCGCTCTTCCAGCGACCCGCCGCAAGCCGCTGCAGCCAAGTCCTCTCCGTCAAACTGCTCCGCATCAACCTCCACTCCCGCTAATCCCAGCAGCGTCGGCAGGATGTCGATCGGCGTCAGGAACGTCGTCGCCTCCGTTCCCGGCGCTATCTTCTGCGGATAGCGCACCAAGAAAGGAACATGGATCGACTCCTCGAACGGCGACTGCTTCGAGATCATCCGATGCGCCCCCACCATATCGCCGTGGTCGGACGTGTACACGACGATCGTGTCCTCCGCGACGCCCATCTCATCCAGCGCGTCGAGCATCCGCCCAACGCAGGCGTCAATCGCCTCGCAAGCGCCGTAGTAGCCGCGCAAAATCTCGGCGCGAATACGATCATCATCCTCCAGTCGCTCTCTGTACCTGGCACGTGTGCGCTGCTGTCGCTCCGTGATCGGCCGCCGGTCCGTCCGCAGCAACTCGTCGACGATCTCGTGCTCCTGGACGTTCGGCGCCAACGGGATATCCGCCTCCGGCTTGAACCGCGCCTCATTCGCTTCGGGGGCTTTGTACGGACTGTGCGGCGGCCCAAACGACAGCGCCAGACAGAACGGCCGGTCTCTCGTCGCCGACTCCCGCATGAAACCGATCGCGAGATCCGTTTGCGAGTCCGGCTCGTAGCCCGCGTGGATCAACTTATTTCCCGGATCGTTGCGGTAGTACGGAGAATTGAAGTGGTCGTGGTTGCACGAGTGCACCGCCCAAAAGTCTTCAAAGCCTTGTCGGCGCGCGTGCGGGACAAACCCGTCTCGCGTCGTTTCCAGATGCCACTTGCCGATGTAGCCCGTGCGATAGCCTGCGTCGCGGAACAACGTGCCGAACGTCGGTAGTCCGTCTGAAAGCGGCGTGTCGTTTCCCACCACGCCGTTTCGCATCGGGTACTTCCCGCTCATCAACATGCCCCGGTAGGGCGAGCAGACGGCGTACGCGCTGATCGCCTGATCGAATCGGCAGCCCTCGGCGCCGATGCGGTCGGCGGCCGGCGTTTGAACGGGCGTCCCTCCGTAAGCGCTGACCGTGCGGGCGTGTTGCTGGTCAGAGAACACGAACAACACATTCGGCTGACGCGTAGACCGGGAGCATCCCGCGCTCGCCGCCAAGACCCCGGCGGAAGACTGTAGAAACTGCCTGCGTGTGGCGGACATTGCTGCCCTATTCTGCACCAACTCGCGCCGCGCGCCTGACGCGTCGTGCTTGAATAGTCCAGCGATGACGCCTGCCTACGACGACCTGCCGCGCAACCCGGCCAACCACCAACCGCTCTCCCCGTTGAGTTTTCTCGCCCGCTCCGCCGCCGTCTTTCCCGAACATCCAGCCGTCATCCACGGCGACCAACGCTGTACCTACCGGGAGTTCTACGCGCGCTGCCGTCGCCTCGCCTCCGCCCTCTCGGCTCGCGGCATCGGGCGCGGCGATACCGTCTCCGCTCTGCTCCCCAACGTCCCGCCCATGTTGGAAATGCACCAGGCCGTTCCCATGCTCGGCGCCGTCCTGCACTCCATCAATACCCGCCTTGACGCCGCCGCGATCGCCTTCCAACTCGATCACGGCGAGGTGCGCCTCCTCGTCGTCGACCGCCAATTTGCCGCGCTCGCCGCGGAGGCTCTGAGTCTCGCCCAAGCCGACCCGCCCGTTATCGTCTACGACGATCCACAGTTCCCCCAGGACCAGGACCAGGACGGAGAGTTCCCCGGCTCCACGGACTACGAAGACTTCCTTGCCGCCGGGGACCCCGACTTCGTCTGGACCCCGCCCGACGACGAGTGGGACGCCGTCTCGCTCAACTACACCTCCGGCACCACCGGAAACCCCAAAGGCGTCGTCTACCACCACCGCGGCGCCTACCTCATGGGCTTCGCCAACATCGTCGCCGTCGGCATGCAGCAACACCCGGTCTACCTCTGGACCGTGCCGATGTTCCACTGCAACGGCTGGTGCTTCCCTTGGTCGCTCTCGGTCGTCGCCGGCACGCACGTCTGCCTCCGCCAAGTCCGCGCCAAGCCGATCTACGACGCACTCGCCGATCACGGCGTCACGCACCTGTGCGGAGCGCCCATCGTCATGTCGACCCTGCTCAACGCTCCGGCCGACGAGCGTCGCGACTTCAACCAACCAGTCCGCTTCGTCACCGCCGCCGCGCCGCCGCCTGAGGCTGTGCTCGCGGGCATGGCCGAGGCCGGCTTCGACGTCTCCCACGTCTACGGCCTCACCGAGACCTACGGCCCCGCCGTCGTCAACGAGTGGAAGTCGGAATGGGACGCACTCGACTCCCGCGGCCGCGCCGCCAAGAAGGCTCGCCAGGGCGTCCGCTATCCGGCGCTCGAAGAGTTGACCGTTCTCGACCCCGAATCCCTCGACCCGGTTCCCGCCGACGGCGAGACCGTCGGCGAAGTCATGTTCCGCGGCAACATCGTCATGAAGGGCTATCTCAAGAATCCCGCCGCCACCGAGGAAGCCTTCGCCGGCGATTGGTTCCACTCCGGCGACCTCGCCGTGCTACATCCCGACGGCTACGTGCAGGTCAAGGATCGCTCCAAGGACGTCATCATCTCGGGCGGCGAAAACATCTCGTCCATTGAGGTGGAAGACGTTCTCTACAAACACCCCGACGTCCAAGCCGTCGCCGTCGTCGCCAAACCCGACGAGAAATGGGGCGAGACCCCCTGCGCATTCGTCGAACTCCGTCCCGGAGCCGCCCTCACCCAAGACGAACTGATCGCCTACTGTCGCGAGAACCTAGCGCACTACAAGTGCCCAAGCGCCGCCGTCTTCGGCGAACTCCCAAAAACCTCCACCGGAAAGATCCAGAAATTCCGCCTCCGCGCATCCCTCACCGACTGACCTTCTGACGTAGCGTACGGCTCCGCCGTGCCGCCTTCGAGCTCTGCTCGAAGGTCTCCGGACCCTCCGCTACCTGCGGTACGCGCTGGACCAAGGAAACTCCTCCGCCGTCCTGACCAACCCGGCCCTCACCGAATTGTCCTCGATATACCGCCGAATCCTCTCGTATTCTTCTCCGTCTCGAACCCAGCGATCGTAGCTCTCGGATTGCCAAAAAGGCTGTCCAGTGCGGCCCAGCGCCCTGTTCGCCTCCCGCGCAGAGTCGCCCTTGATCGACTTCATGAACTTCGCCCCATGCGAGCCGTATCGAGGTAGCGGTCCATCCACACGAAGGCCTCGCCGGCACTCGATTTGCCGGGCGGCGGATAGCGCGCAGAGGGCAGTCTGCCATGGAGGCGCCCGGTGAGAAACAACGCCTGACCCTCCGAGTGCTTGGTGCGGCAAGCGCCGCCGATAATTCTGCACAGGAAAGGGTGCAAAGCATAACAAACCAAACCCCAGTGGCGCGCCCCTCCAGGCGGGCCGCGTCGACCTCCGGTCGACGTTCCTTCCGGCCGCAAGCTACACTCGTCCCTGAATGATCGGCAGCACTATCAGCCGATACAAAGTCTTCGCCAAGCTCGGCGAGGGCGGCATGGGCGTCGTCTACAAAGCCCAGGACACCAAGCTCGACCGCCCCGTCGCCCTGAAATTCCTCCCCGCCCATCTGCTCGGCAACGAGGAAGTCCGCAAGCGCTTCCACCGCGAAGCCAAGTCCGCCGCCGCGCTCTCCCACCCCAACGTCTGCACCGTCTTCGAGATCGACGAAGCCGACAACCAAACCTTCATCGCTATGGAGCTCATCGAGGGCGAATCCCTCGACGAGAAGATCGCCCGCGGCCCCCTGCCGCTCGACGAAGCCCTCGCCATCGCTCAACAAATCGCCGAAGGCCTCCAAGCCGCCCACGACCGCGGCGTCATCCACCGCGACGTCAAACCCGAGAACATCCTCGTCGACCCCAAAGGCCACGTCACGATCATGGATTTCGGCCTGGCCCAGCTCCAACAAGCCAGCCGCCTCACCAAAGCCGACCAGACATTAGGCACCACGACCTACATGTCCCCCGAGCAAGCACAAGGGGCAGAGGTCGACCACCGCACCGACGTATGGGCCTTAGGCGTCGTGCTCTACGAAATGCTCGTCGGCGAGCGCCCCTTCAAAGGCGAATACGACTCCGCCATCCTCTACTCGATCCTCAACGAGCAACCCGAGCCCATCACGTCTCTCCGCACCGGGGTTCCGATGGAGCTCGAGGTCGCCGTCAACAAGGCCCTGGCCAAGCGACCCGACGAGCGCTATCAATCGCTAGCTGACTTCCTGATCGACCTGCGAGCCGTGAGCAAGACGAAGGCGTCGGGCTCCTCCCGCGTCATGTCCGTGGCAATGCCGCCCCCGGCTCGCGAGGAGCCTGCCCGGGCTAGGACCCCATGGATGATGGCCGCATTCGCCCTCGCCGCCGCGTTTCTCGGGCTCGCCTACGTTCACTTGACCCAGCCCGAGCCGCCGCGACCGCCTCTGCGCCGCTACACCTTGGTTCACCCGGACCCGCCCCCGGATAGCTGGGTTGACGCTCCGCGGATCTCTCCTGACGGCAAGCACGTCGCCTACTCGCTCCGATCTCCACAAGGCGGGGATTTGTGGCTTTGGTCGCTCGACCAGACGGTGCCGCGCTTGATCCAGGAGGGGGGGAGCAATGGGTTTTGGTCGCCCGACTCGAAGACGCTTGGGTTCCTCGCAGAGAACGAGATCCGGCGCACGGGTATTGAGGACGTCCGGCCGACGCGTGTCTACGGACCTGTGCGAGGCGGCATCAGTCTTGCCCAATGGAGCCCCGACGGCGAAACGATTGTCTTTGTTGGGCAGCAGCCCCTCGACATCCTTGAGGTCCCCGCCTCAGGTGGAGAGCCCAGTCTGTTCTTAGCGAGCGATCCGTTGAGGGAGGCGCTGGGAATGCCTGTCGGCAGTCGCGTGCTGCCGATCGCCTTCGCGCAAAGACCGGGGGGCGAATACGTGTTGTTCGTCCATGGCCGTGTCGGGTCGGTGTCATCTACAGGCGTGGTCGACCTTAACTCGGGCACGATCCACAAGCTGGCCGAAGAAGGACGGGCGCGATACTCCTCCGGTCACTATCTCTACGGCGAGGGCTACTATGCAAGCGAGATCTTTGCCGTGCCGTATTCCCTGGAAACACTTTCTCCGGTCGGGGCGCCGTTCGTTGCCGTTGAAGGCGGCACTGGTTATTCGGTCAGCTCGGAAGGCTCTCTCGTCTACATCGACCGGAGAATCAGGCCCTACCCGGACCAATACTCGTGGCGCGATCGCGACGGGAACCGAGTCGGCGCCCCTTGGGGTGAGGCGCACTCACTGACATACGCCGAGTTGTCTCCCGATGGAGAGAACGTTGCGTTCGTAGCGCGTGACGACGAGGGTGTGGGCGATCTATGGGTCGAGAGCATCGCGCGCGGCGTTCGAACCCGGCTAACGTCTGGAGCAGATATCGAAAGATTCCCACGATGGTCGCCCGACGGAGACTACGTTGCGTACTCCAGCGGGGCAGGGTCCGGCTCAGAAATTGTGATCCTTAGAGCGGACGGCGACGGCGATCCCGAAACCGTCTTGTCCACGCCGGTAGGAGAGGGCCCGAGCGACTGGTCTCCTGACGGTCGCCGTCTCTTGTACTACAGATTCACGGATGGAAAACAATCTGACCTGGCTTACTTGGAGCGCCAAGACGACGGCTCGTGGCTACCCGTCGACTACCTCAACGGCCCGAGCGAGGAAAGGACAGGCAGGTTCTCGCCGAACGGCCGATACGTTGCCTACGAAACCAACGAATCGGGCACTTGGGAAATCCACGTGCGACGGTTCCCGGAGGGAGACCGCAAGATCACGGTTTCGAACGGCCGAGGTATGGCGCCTCACTGGAGCGCGGACGGCAAGGAGCTCTTCTTTGTGCATCTGAGGACGCTGATGGCCGCTCCGGTGACCTGGGATGGTGATGACCTCACGATAGGGGTTCCGAAGCCTTTGTTCGAGCATCCGCAGCCGCTCAACCGCGTCTTGTCCGCCAACTACGACGTCTCAGCGGACGGGCGTTTTCTTGTCATCGACGAAGGCGAGGGCCCTCCGATCAAGCGCCCCCCGCCAAGACTCCACGTCGTCCTCAACTGGGCCGAAGAGTTCCGCGACCCATGACGTAGCGCACGGCTCCGCCGTGCCGCCTTGCGCTTGCAGCGCAAGGTCCACAGACCAATCAGCGGTTCTCTACCAAGCATCCAGCGCGTCTTCAAACAGCGCCGCCAGATCGTCTTCCTCGGCGTACTTGGGCGACAGCTTCGTCACCCGGTGCTGCGGCATCGTCCCCGCCACCAGCGCCGGAATGTCTTCCGTTCCGTACCCCACCGCCCGCAGTCCGTTCGGCACGTCCAGCCGCTCCATAAACCAAACGATGCGCTCGGACAGTACCTTCCCTGCGTCCTCCGCCGCGACGCCGTCCGTCTTGGCCCCCAGCGCCTCCGCCGCTTGCAGATGCCGCTCCGGCGACGCACTCGCCGTGAACCGAAACACCGCCGGTGCATTCAAGATCACCGAGACCCCATGGGGCACAAACGCCTTGTCGACCTCGTACCCCGGCGCCTGATAGCCGCGCACCAACCCCGATACCGGGTAAGACATCCCGTGCGGCAAGTGGCACCCGGCGTTCCCAAAACCCACGCCCGCGTAGGCGGCCGCCAAGAGCATCTTCCCGCGCGCGTCCTCGTCGTCCGCATCCGTCGCCGCTCGCTCCAGGTAGCGGTTGACCATCCGCAATGACTCCAACGACCACACGTCGCTGATCGGATTCGATCCCTGGTACGCCGGTCGCACCAGCGGGTTCTCCGGCCTCGGTCGCGATTCATAGGGGATCGCAGTGAACGACTCAATCGCGTGCGACAACACGTCCAATCCGGTCGCGACCACGACCTCTCTCGGCATCGTCCGCGTATGCTCCGGATCCAGCAACCCCAGCGTCGGTTTCAACCGCCGATGCGCAATCCCCGTCTTCGCCTTCATCTCGACCAAGTCGAAGATCGCCACGCCGGTCGTCTCGCTGCCGGTCCCCGAAGTCGTTGGCACGGCATAGAGCGGCTTCAACGGTCCCGGTACCGGTATGCCTTTCCCAATCGGCGGATTCACATAGTCCAGAAAATCCTCCGGCGGATACGACGAATAGAGATTCGCCGCCTTGGCCGTATCGATCACCGACCCGCCGCCCACCGCCACAAAGCAGTCGTAGTCGTTCGCCTGCGCAAACGCAATGGCTTCTTTGAACGACGCGTCCGTCGGCTCCACCCGCACGCGGTCGTACAGGTCAAACTCGACGCCGCTCTCTTGCAACGACTCGAGCGCCGCCGCCACTGGCTTGAGCCTGGCGAGGTTAGCGTCCGTCAGCACCATCGCCCGGCGTAGACCGTTGCCGGCCAAGTCCATCCCCAACTCACGCGTCACTCCGGGGCCGAACCGGATGTTCGACGTAGCTAGTTCGATCGCATACTCGTTCATATCCGCGTCCTTCCCTAAAACTTCCGAGACCATGCCTTCGGCCAACGCTCCACCACCACTTTCGTCTGCGTAAAGAACTCCACCCCGTGGCTGCCCTGCGCATGCAGATCGCCGAAGAAGCTCTCCTTCCAGCCGCTGAACGGAAAGTACGCCATCGGTGCGGCCACGCCCACGTTGATCCCGATGTTGCCCGCCTGCGCCTCATATCGGAATCGCCGCGCATGCTCGCCGTTCGACGTAAACAGGCACGCCATGTTGCCGTAAGCGCCTCCGTTGATGAGCGCAATCGCATCGTCAATCGTGTCCACGGAGACGACGCCCAGCACCGGTCCAAAAATCTCCGTCCGCGCAATCTCGCCGTGGGCCGGCAGGCTCTCCAGCACTGTCGGTCTCAAGAAGCTCCCGCGCTCCGATCCGCGAACCGGCGTCCTCGCGCCGCCCGCCGCGACCCGCGCTCCCTCGTTCACGCCCTTGCCGATCAGTCCTTCCACCCGATCCCGGCTCACACCCGAGATCAACGGTCCCATCTCCGTCTCCGCGTCCAGCCCGTCGCCCACGGCCCGCGCTTCGGCTGCCGCGGACATGGCTTCGGTAAACGGTCCCGACGCCTCGCCCACGGCAAACGCCAGCGAGGCTGCCAAGCAGCGCTGCCCGGCGCAACCGAACGCACTGTCGGAGACGACCTTAATCGTCGATTCCAAGTCGGCGTCCGGCAACACCACCACCGGATTCTTCGCGCCGCCTTGGCACTGCATCCGCTTGCCCGCCTTGGCGCCCCGCTCGTAGACGGCCTTCGCGACGGCCGTCGATCCCACAAAGCTAATCGCCTTCACTTCCGGGTGATCGAGCAACGCCTCCGAAGCCGTCCGGCCGCCGTTCACCACGTTCACCACGCCCGCCGGCAGCCCCGTCTCTTCCAGCAATTCCGCGATCCGCCGCATCGTCATCGGAACCTTCTCCGACGGCTTCACCACCACCGTGTTCCCGCAAGCGATCGCGTACGGCAGGAACCACATTGGGATCATACCCGGAAAATTGAACGGCGAGATAATCGCGCACACGCCCAACGGCTGCCGGATCATCAACTCGTCAATGCCGGGCGCGATGTCTTCTGAGACCACCCCCTGCAGCATCGACGGGATCCCGCACGCCGTCTCCACGTTCTCAATCGCTCGCCGCAGCTCGCCCTTCGATTCCGCCAGCGTCTTACCGCACTCGCGCGTGACGATGGCGGCCAACTCGTCGAAGTCGCGCTCGAACAGCGCTTTCAGCTTGAACAGGAGCTGGATGCGATCCCCCGGCGGAGTTCTGCGCCAATCGGGGAATGCCGCAGCCGCGGCGTCCACAGCCAGACCGACTTCGGCCGCCGACGACAACGGAGCCTTCGCCAACACGTCTCCCGTCGCCGGGTTCGTCACATCGGTCGCTTCGGCGGAGGACGCTGCCGCCCAGTCGCCGCCAATCCAATTGGGTAGTACGGGAATCGTCGTGCTCATCAGAGCACCGATTCTAGCGCGGTCGCCGTCGTCCGAGCGTTAGCGCTGATCCACCGATCGCCGCGCCGGCAGCGTCCCCAGCCGCCTTTCTCGCGCCGCGTTCACCTGGCAGCCGAACAGCACCAGCACGCTCGCCAGATACGTCCAAATCAGCAGCACGATCACCGTCGAGATGTTTCCGTAGAACTCGCTGTACTTCGCCACAAACTGCACGTAGAACGTAAATGTGGCGGTCATCGGCGCCCACAGGCAGGCCGCGATCGCCGCCCCCGGCCAGACGTTGCGCCAACGCTGTTTCCGGTGCGGAGCCACATAGTAGAGCACGGACAGCACGCCGGTCACCGTCACTAACGCGATCCCCCACCACCGGAACTGGAGCGACTCCACGATCCACCAACGGGTCCCAAACACGCGCGTCAGCCAGCCCTCAATCTGGCGCGACAAGATCAGCGACACATTGGCCGCCGTCAGCGGCGCGATCGAGAGAAACACCAGCACCACGGCGATCCCAAAGTCCTTCCACAGCGAGGAGCGTCGGGGAAGCCTGTACGCTATCCGAAATCCCTCCATCAGCGTGCCCATCACGTCGGAGGAAAACAGTACCGCCGCCGCACCGGCCGTAGCCAGCACCAGCGCCGAACGCTCGGCGGAGACCGTCAGGAACGATCCCAGCAGGATCTGGACCTGCGGCGGCAGCACGTACCCAATCGCCTCCGCAATATCGTTCAGCGTTTGGTCCGCGTTGCCGCGAAACAGCAGCGCCGTCACGAAGATCAGGCCAGGGAAGAGCGACAGGGCGGCCGAGTACGAAGCCGCCTTCGCCAGGATGAAGCAGTTGTCGTCGACGGTGGCGTGCAGCGCCTCCGCCAACGTAGCCGGCCATTCGCGCGGTTTCAGCAATGCAGTCCCTACGTCTCCTTTCTATTGTCGCTCCTGCCAATCCAATTCAATCTCTAGTAAATTAGTAGAGAATCAAATGGACGTCTCCGTCAAAGGTGAATACGCTCTTCGCGCGGTCTTCGATCTCGCCTGCCGCGAGACTAGCGAGCCGGTCAAAATCGCTCGCATTGCCGAACGGCAAGAGATCCCCCAGAAGTTCCTGGAATCGATCCTCTCACAGCTCAAGCAGGGCGGCTTCCTCGCCTCGCGCCGCGGCGCGGAGGGCGGCTACTATCTGGCCCGCACGCCCGAGGACATCACCGTCGGAGACATCCTGCGGCACATTGACGGTCCGCTCACTCCCGCCCGTCGTCGGCCCCAAGGCGAAGTCCCCGGCGACTCGCCCTTCCCCGATCTTTGGCAGCGGGTTGAACGCGCCGTCTCGAGCGTCGTCGACCGCACTACGTTCGCCGACCTAGTCACCCGCTGGAAGGACACCCGCGCACGCAAAGTGGTCAACTGGTCGATCTAGAGGAGCACCCCAAACGCCATGGCCCGTATCTACGACGACAACTCCCTCGCAATCGGCCGCACCCCGCTCGTGCGTCTCAACCGGATTCCCGACGGCGGCAAGGCGCGCGTGCTCGCCAAGGTGGAAGGCCGCAATCCGGCCTACTCCGTCAAGTGCCGCATCGGCGCCTCCATGATCTGGGATGCGGAGAAGCGCGGCGTCCTCACGCCAGGCAAGGAAATCGTCGAGCCCACCTCCGGCAACACCGGAATCGCACTCGCCTTCGTCGGCGCGGCGCGCGGCTATCCCGTCACCCTCACCATGCCCGTGACCATGAGCATCGAGCGCCGCCGTGTCCTGAAGATGCTCGGCGCCAAGTTGGAACTGACTCCTGGTGAAGAGGGCATGTACGCCGCCATCGAGCGCGCCGAGCAGATGGTCGCCACCGATCCCGAAAAATACGTTCTGCTCGACCAGTTCAAGAATCCCGCTAACCCGCGCATCCACGTCGAGACCACCGGCCCCGAGATCTGGGACGACACCGACGGCGACATCGACGTGCTCGTCTCCGGCGTCGGCACCGGCGGCACCATCTCCGGCATTTCGCGTTACTTCAAGGAAGTCAAAGGCAAGTCGATCCTCTCCGTTGCCGTGGAGCCCGCCTCCAGTCCGGTCATCCAGCAGACCCTCGACGGCAAGACCGCCAAGCCCGGCTATACCGGCATCCAAGGCATCGGCGCCGGCTTCGTTCCCAAGACGCTCGATCTAGAAATGGTCGATCGCGTCGAGCCTGTCGACGACGAAGAGGCCATCGAGTACGCTCATCGTCTCGCGCGGGAAGAAGGCCTGCTCTCAGGCATCTCCTGCGGCGCTGCGGCCGCTGTCGCCTGTCGCCTCTCCAAGGAACCGGAATTCGAGGGCAAGACCATCGTCGTCATCCTCCCCGATGCGGGCGAGCGCTACCTCTCCAGCGCTCTCTTCGACGGCATTTCCTAGCTGCGAAGCAGGAGCCCGTGGCTTAGCCCGATAGGGCGGCATGTCGTTGGCCCAGGGTGCAAGCCCTGGGTGGTCAATACGATAGAGCCCATCTTCCTTCCTCTCGTTACGGTGCTTCTGCGGGCCGCGCGACGTGCTGCGGAACATGCAGATGTGAGTTCGTCATACGCACCCAATGGCGCATGAGGCCGCGCCGACGGACTAGACATACGGCCTCGTTGCTAAAATCGCTCCATGCCGCGCCAAGACCTCGTCGACTTCTTCAAAGCCCTCGACACCTCCGGCGTCTCCCACACCGGCGGCACCTACATGGGCCACTGCTTCGCCGTCTACCGCGACATGCAGGCATGGGGATACGACGAGGAACTCGCTCTCGCCGGCCTCTTTCACTCCATCTACGGCACCGAACTTTTCCAACGCTTCAAGCTCGACGTCGCCCGCCGCGACGAGGTCCGCGCCCTCATCGGCGAACGCGCCGAGCGCCTGGCCTACCTCAACTGCGCCGTGAATTACGAATCGTTCGACGCCGAAGTCCTCCGAGCCACGCCTCCCTACCGCATGGTCAATCGACTAGAAGGCGGCGAGGTCGATATCTCCCCCGAGGACTTCGAAGACCTGCTGCGCATGCAACTTGTCGACCGCCTCGAACAGGTCCCCCGCTCGGAGGCTTACGAGTTCCGCCGCCCCGCCTTCGAAGCCATGGCCGCCCGCCTAGGCCCCAAAGCCCAAGCCGCCTTCGATTCGGTTTATTCCGGTGCTGTCTAGCTGTTGAGAAGCGGAATAAGGAGATGGCACACCCAGATCTCGACGACCTACTCGACCCGCTTATTCGCTTCGCCCAGAAATCGCTCAAGAAGCATGGTGAGTTTCATCCGTTCGGAGCGTCTATGAAATCGGACGGCGAGATCGCACTCATCGCGGGAATGCCGGCCGAGGGCGGAGGAGCTACCCAGGCCATCGAGCTTCTTCTGCGCGGGTTGACCGCTGATGCGAAGACCGAAACCATTCGGGCAGGAGCCGTCTGCTACGACGGGCGAGTGGTTCCCCCGGGACGCTCGGATAAGACCAATGCGATCTCTGTGAGCCTTGAGCACAACTCTGGCGAGAGTGTCGAGGTGTTTCTTCCCTACGAGCGGGGTTGGTTTGGCAGACTCAAGTACGGTCGGCTGTTTGCCGGTCCGGGTGGTCGCCGCATATTCCCAGATTCACAAGGGGCTGATTCATAGGAACTGCGCTTCAATGTAGCGGTATCCTATCCACCGCCATGCGCTTCCTCGCCCTCCTCCTCCTCGCCGCTCCCCTCCTCGCCCAATCCCCCATCCCCATCGAGCGCCCGAACTTCGAGGTCCCCGCCCACGTCCGCGAGAAACTCAGCGCCAAAGACAAGATCCTCTTCGACAAACTCGCCCGTGTCGGCCTGGAAGCCGTCTGGTCTCAGCTCAACCAGCGCGGCTACCACCGCAGCTTCATCAACAATCTCCAGCCCCTCCACCCCGACCGCCGCCTCATCGGCCGCGCCCGCACCATCCGCTATCTCCCCAACCGCCCCGATCTCCGCGAGGAACTCTACGCCGACCGTAAGCAGCTCAATTACGTCTCCGCCGAAGAGGCCAAACCCGGCGACGTCCTCGTCTTTGACGTCGGCGGCGATACCTCCGGCGCCGTCTCCGGCGACGTCACCACCCTGCGCTTCCTCGTCCGCGGCGGCGCCGGGCTCATCATCGACGGCGGCATGCGCGACCTCCCCGAACTCGCCGGTATGCCCTTCCAGGTCTTCTCCCGTGCCGGCCAAGCCGCCGGCGTGGCTCCGCGCCTCCTGAGCGCCGACTACCAAGTCCCCGTCCGCATCGGCGACGCCACCGTCATCCCCGGCGACATCCTCGTCGGCGACCGCCACGGCGTCCTCGTCATTCCAGCCGCTCTCGCCGATGAGGTCGTCGACGCCGCGCTCGCCAAGAGCGAATTCGAGGAGTTCCAGCGCTCGCTGCTGCTCGAAGGGCGCTCCATCTACGGCGTTTACCCTCCTGACGACGAGACCAAGAAGGCCTTCGAAATCTGGCAAAAGACCCGGCGGTGATAGACTGACGGGCGATGCGGTACCTCCAAGCCGCCGGCCAAAAGCTGGTTGCGCTCGAACCCGACCACGACGTGATCCGCAATCTCGTCGAACAGGCGGGCTTTGAATGCGCCATCGACGAGGACCGACGCCAGCTCATCCTGGAAGTCAGTCCGGAACAGGAGGGCGAGCGTCTGCTCTTGTTCGACGCCCGCTCCAAGGCGAACCTCGGCTGGTTCTCCCGCTGCCAGTTCTACGTCGACGGCCTCACCGGAGCCGTGCTGCAGACCCCCATCACCATTTCCAACTGCCGTAAAGAGGGCAAGCTCGTCAAGAACCGCCTGCGAGTCGCCCTCTCGACCGAACTTCCCGCCGGTTTCCGCCTCCCCGGTCGTCAGAATCTGAGCGAACAGGTCGTCTACGCCCTCCTCTACAATTTGCTCAACGCCCTCCGCGAAAGCGGCGTCGCCATCTGCGGCAACGGCAGCATCGTACCGTTGGCCGGCGCCGGAAAACGCCCATAGCCGCATTGGCACTGCCCAAAAACGTCGGCATATGTCCCTTTTGAATCAAGGGTATACAACAAAAGTACCAAGCGTTTCATAGGTGTTCTCAGGCGAAACCGTCGGTACCGTTACCCCCAGAGTACCCCTTCCCTTTTGAACCCATCGGGCTATTGAGGGAACCCGGGTTCGATGCGATTCTAGGTGCGTACCAGGGACGACTCGTTGGGCTCACAGGGGGGACAGAGTTCAACGTAGTCGGAGGCCGGTTCGGCTTGCCGAACCGGCCTTATTTTTTTGCTTTCTCGACCCTCTGGACGATATGAGCCTCAGCCATGAGCGCTCCCGCCGCCGATTCCGTCCATCTCCTCGAACAGCTCGTTGAAGACCAGGCCCAACGCCTTGCACGGGCTGAGCACGCGCTCCAGGCCGCCCAAGATCGCCTCGCCCGCATCTATTCCACCGTCCCGTCCTCTCTCTGGGTCGTCGATTCCTCCGGTAGGATTCTCAACGCCAACCATCGCGCCCAGCAACTGCTCGCCGTTACCTGCGACCGCCTCCTCGGCTCCCAACTCCAGTCCTTCTTCATCCTCGACGACAAGAGCGACCTCCTCACTCGCCTGGCTCAGCTACAGGACGGCGAGACCTTGCGCCTGGAGACTCACTTTGTCGCCGAAGACCAGACCGGCCGCGCCGTCCTGCTCTACGCCTCACGCGCCGACGCCGACCAGTTCGTTCTCGCCGGCCTCGACGTCAGCGACCAACGCCGCATGGAGGTCGAACTCCGTCACGCCCTCAAGATGGAAGCCGTCGGCTCCCTCGCCGCAGGCATCGCCCACGAAATCAACACCCCGCTCCAATACGTCGGAGACAATCTCGATTTCCTCCAGGAAGCCTTCCGAGACGTCGATTCCCTCCTCGCCCTTCATCGCCGCGCATGCGCCGAACTGCCGCCCGCTCGCCGTGAACCCCTCGCCGCCGCCGAGCGCCAAGCTGACCTCGACTTTCTGCACCAAGAAACTCCCGACGCCTTCGCACGCACCCGCGAGGGCCTCCAACGCGTCGGCGAAATCGTCGGCTCCATGCGCGAGTTCATGCACCCCGGCCGCGAACGCCTCTCGCTCACTGACCTCAATCGCTCGCTCCAAAGCGCCCTCACCCTCACCCGCAACGCCGTCAAGCACGTCGCCGATGTCGAAACCGACTTCGGCGACATTCCCCAGGTCGAGTGCAACCCCGGCGACGTCGGACAGGTGCTCATCAACCTCATCGTCAACGCGTCCCAAGCCATCACGGAATCCGGCATCCAACCCGGCCGCATCCGCGTCGCCACCCGGCACGACGGCGAAGCCGTGCTCATCACCGTCGCCGACAACGGCCCCGGCATCCCCGCCGAGATCCAAGGCCGTGTCTACGATCCCTTTTTCACCACCAAAGGCGTCGGGCAGGGGACCGGCCAAGGCCTCTCGCTCTGCCGCACCATCGTCTGCGACCGCCACGGCGGCGACATCTGGTTTGAGACGCCGGACACCGGCGGAACCCGCTTCCACATCCGGCTTCCCATCGCCGCCGCCCGCAAGCCCGAGGCGACAACTGCCGATAAGTCTGAAGAGGAAGTCGAGTGACCGACCGAGCCGTCGCAACCAAACCCCGCATTCTCCTGGTCGACGACGAGCCCAACGTGCTCGAAGGCCTGCGGCTTCAGCTCGCCCGCCGCTACGAGGTCGATCGCGCCGAGTCCGGCCCAGCAGGGCTTGAGATCCTTAGCCGCCCCGGCCCGAGCTTCGCCGTCGTCTGCTCCGACATGCGCATGCCCGATATGGACGGCGCCGAATTTCTCTCCCTCGTCCGCGACCAATACCCCGATACCGCCCGCATCCTGCTCACCGGCTTCGCCGACATCGAGGCCGCCCTCGCCGCCATCAACGACGCCCAGGTCTTCCGCTTCCTCTCCAAGCCTTGCGACGCCCGCCGCCTCCTGGAGGCCTTCGAGGCCGCCGCCGAACACTCCCGCCTCAAACGTGCGGAAAAGGAGCTGCTTGAACAAACCCTCGTTGGGGCCGTCGGAGTCCTCGGCGAAGTCCTGGCGCTCGTCAACCCCGACGCCTTCGGCTGCGCCTCCCGCATCCGCCGGACCGTGCGCGCCATCTGGGAACGCTTCGATCCCGAAGGCGCCTGGCAGGCCGACATTGCCACCCAGCTCTGCCAAATCGGTCTCGTCAACTCTTCAGGCTCCTTGCTTCAAAAGATCTACGGCGGCGAAGCTCTCACGCCCGAAGAGCAGAGCGTCTTTGACGGCCACGCCTCCCTCGCGCGCACGTTGATTCAGAAGATCCCTCGCCTGGAGCACGTCGCCGAATGTGTCGCCATGGAGTACTCGCCCGATTCCAGCGCTGACCTTCCCATCGGCGCTCGCATTCTTCAAGTCGTGCTCGAATACGACCGTCTCGTCATGTCCGGGGCCTCCCCGGCCGCCGCCGTCAGCGCAATCAAGAACAACAAGAACAATTACGACGCCGCCGTCCTCGCCGCACTGGAGCAGGAGAGCCTCTCCGAGAGCGAGCGCACCGTGGAGCTGCTGGCCCTCGACGACCTCGAACCCGGCATGTCGCTCGACGCGCCCGTCCAAACCTCTCGCGGCGTCACCCTTGTCGGCGCCGGTCAAGAGCTCACCGCCTCGTTGATTGACCGCATCGGCGCCTTCGACCAAGCCCACGGCGTACGCCAACCTCTGACCGTACGTCTCGCCCGCCCGGCCGCTTCCGGTTGGCTGCGACGCCCCCAAGAGGCTCCGGCGCTATAATCAACGGCCAAATGCCGACCGATCGCCGCCAATTCCTCAAAACCTCCGCCTTCGCCGCTCTCGCCGCCGCCCAGACCCCCATCCTCGGCCGCGCGCAATCGGCCAACGAAAAAATCAACCTCGGCTTCGTCGGCGTCGGCGGACGCGGTTCCAGCCTCCTCCGCCTCTCCCTCAACATGGCCGAAGATCGCGGCGACATCCACGTCGGCGCCGTCTGCGACGTCTATGAGAAGCGCAAGCAACTCGCCCAAGAGCGCTCAAAGGCCGAGTTCGCCACGCTCGACTACCGCGAACTCATCGCCCGCCCCGAAATCGACGCCATCGTCGTCGCCACTCCCGACCACTGGCACGCCACCATCGCCATTGAGGCCATGCGCGCCGGCAAAGACGTCTACCTCGAAAAGCCGATGACCCACACCATCGCCGAGGCCAAGGAAGTCGTCAAAGTCGTCAAGGAGACCGGCCGCGTCCTCCAAGTCGGCTCCCAAACCACCTCCGCCGAGCAGTGGTGGAAGGCCCGCAAAGCCATCCAAGACGGCATGATCGGCGACCTCATCTCCTCCCAAGGCAGCTACCACCGCAACTCCACCCGCGGCGAGTGGAACTACAACATCGAGCCCGAAGCCGGCCCCAACGGCAAAGGCGCCGACTACATCGACTGGAAAATGTGGCTTGGCCCAGCCGAGCAGCGCGACTACGATCCGGAACGCTACTTCCGCTTCCGCAAGTTCTGGGACTACTCGGGCGGCATCGCGACGGACCTCTTCTATCACGTCGTCGCGCCGCTGCAAATCTGCTGGGGCGAAGCGCAGTTCCCCCACCGCGTCGTCAGTTCGGGCGGCGTCTATGAATTCCACGACCGCGAAGTGCCGGACACCTTCAACCTCATGGCCGACTACGCCAAGGGCCACTCGCTGGTGCTCAGCTCGTCGATGGCGAACTCCAAACACATCCCCGGCCTCATCCGCGGCAACAAGGGAACCATCACGATGGTCGACCACGGCCGCTTCGAGGGCCGCACGGATCACATCACCGTCGAAGCAGAACCGATCTACCGCGACGAATGGGCCGAGAAGTTCGGCTACCAGTCCGTCGACATCCCAGTAGCCGAAACCCCGCGCGACGCCCACATGGCCAACTTCATCGAGTGCACCCGCACCCGCAAGAAGCCCAACCTAGACGCCGAAACCGGCTACCGCGCCCAAGTCGTCATCACCATGGGCGTCCAAAGCTTCCGCGAAGGTAAAGTCCTTTTCTTCGACCCGAAGAAGGAAGAAGTGGTCTACGACGCACCGAGTGTCTAGCTGCAAACGGCGCTTGGCTGTGGTCGGGCGTGCCGGACGGAATCGGGCTGGAGGGCTTGTTGTGATTTTCTCGAAGCTCCATGTCGCGGCGGTGTGCGGGACGGCTCTGTTGCTAGGAGGATGCTCGGCCTACAGGCCGGCAGGGCTTCCGATGCACGGTTCCTCCGAATCCTATTCGCATATCGTCGAAAACGGCTTTCACGAGACGGTGACCACGCCGCTTTCGACATTCTCAATCGACGTGGATACGGCTTCCTATTCGAACGTTCGCCGGTTCCTCCGCGACGGAACGATGCCGCCGCCCGACGCGGTTCGCGTCGAAGAACTGATTAACTACTTCTCTTACGACGACCCCCTGCCCGCAGATGACCAGCCGTTCTCGGTCACGACCGATACTGCGCTCTGTCCGTGGAACCCGGAACACAAGGTCGCAAGAATCGGACTTCGCTCCAAGCCGATTGCAGCCGAGGATCTTCCGCCGTCAAATTTGGTGTTCCTGTTAGACGTGTCAGGTTCCATGATGAGCCCGGACAAACTCCCGCTCATCCAGAAAGCTTTCCGACTACTGGTAGAGCAACTGCGGGCCGAGGACCGGGTGGCGATCGTAGCCTACGCAGGCGCGGCAGGGCTGGTTTTGCCGTCGACGCCGGGGTCGCGGAAGGACGCGATACTTGCTGCGCTTGATCGGCTGGAGGCCGGCGGCTCAACCGCGGGCGCCGAAGGGATCCATCTGGCTTATCGGACGGCACAGGAGAACTTCTTCGATCACGGCAACAACCGGGTGATCCTGGCCACGGACGGCGACTTCAACGTTGGCGTTTCGAGCGATTCAGAGCTGACTCGGTTGATTGAAGAGAAACGCGACGAAGGCGTCTTTCTCTCCGTTCTGGGATTCGGCACGGGCAACCTGAAAGATTCGAAGATGGAACAACTGGCCGACCACGGCAACGGCCAGTACGGTTACGTCGACAGCGCTCTAGAAGCCCGACGGTTGTTTGTGGAGCAGATCGGCGCGACGCTCTTGACGGTGGCCAAGGACGTGAAGCTGCAGGTGGAATTCAACCCGAATCGGGCGGCGCGCTACCGCCTGATCGGCTACGAGAACCGTTTGCTCGCCGCTGAGGACTTCGAGGACGACCGCAAAGACGCAGGGGACTTGGGCGCGGGCCACGTGGTGACGGCGCTTTATGAGATCGAACCGGCACGAGGTGAAGCCCAAGAGGACGGATTGCGCTACCAGGAACGAACCGCTTCTGAAGCGGCGGCTTCGAATGAGCTGTTCCACGTCAAGGTGCGCTACAAGGAACCGCAGGCCGACGAGAGCCGCCTGATGGTGGAGACGGCCCTTGATTCTGACGCCGATATAGAGGAAGCAAGCTCGGCGTTGCGTTTCTCCGCCGCGGTGGCCGAGTTCGGAATGCTGCTGCGCAACTCAGGCCATCGCGGCGCCGCGAGCTGGCAGCAAGCGGCGGAACTGGCAGACGGAGCCCGCGGCCAGGATTCGGACGGGCGTCGAAGCGAATTGGTTTATCTAATTAAGACCGCCGACCAGCTCGCGGAGGAGCAAGCTGAAAGCGACGGTCAACAGTGACAACAGAGAGGGATGGCTGAAAGAGACGGCCTTCAATGCGCCTTAACCGAATCTCCCACAACTTTACAGAACCCGAATACAAGCCAATCTCCCTCCCAGTTCCACCAAGAAAATGCCACTCGGGTCGTGGCGGTCGACGTACCGCAAGCACGCCCCCAAACAGAGCGGAAATCGACATGTCGGTCTCGCTCCGAAGACTTCCCGGCTATCGGCGCGCGGCCTGAACGTGCATCCAGTCGAAGCCGGCCGTACGGCCCAGACTCGTCCAGCCCTCTGCTTCCCAGAGTTCCCACCACACGTCGTATTCAGGGCGCGCGAAAGTAGCTCGCGCCCGGCCCCAGTTCAATCGGTTGCGGTCGGGATCGTAGTCGCTCGCAATGCCCCACGCGTGAGTCGACCAGGTCGTTCCGCCGCGCTTTAGCCGCTTGTTGAAGCAGCCGCCCCATAAGTCGAGCCTGAGAGCCCGAACTCCATCGTGTCCGTAGTGATCGATGACTTGCTCAAGCACACGGACGAATGAGCCCGCCACCTTCTTGTGGCAGGTAATCCGATTGACGCGCGTACCCGGGTCCCAACTGAGGCGATGCACATAGGGGACCTCGACCGAGATCAAGTTACCTGGATCTCCCGGCTCGCCGTAGAAAGATCTCAGCTCAGACTCAGGCGACTCTAGAGGCCAGTTGTTGGGATTGGCGGCGTTGGGCTCCAAATCCCGGAACGGCCGCGGAATCTCGCCTCGTTCCTCCAATGCAGCCAGGTTGTCAAACGCGAACTGAGTTTGTGGCCCCCAAAAACCATCGATGGGCCCAGTTTCTAAACCCTCATCGACGGCCAGCAACTGAATATAGGCGGCCAGCTTGCGATTCCGTGAGCCGCTTAAGATCGCCGAAACCTGACTGGGGTCAAGGTCGCCGGCACGCTCGCCGAGAACCCGGTCCAGAGCCCGCTCGGTCCTCTCGTCGAGCGCGCCCTCGATCGTGCCAGGTCGGTGTCCTGCCTTCTCTAGGCGTCTTTGAGCGATTCGGACAGCTTGAACTGGCGGTCTCATTGGTCTTCTCCCTCTAGCCTGGCGTACGTAATTCGCGCGCCTTTTTGGACCCGTCGACGGCCGCATCCCGAACTACGGGCAATAGAAAATTCGACCATTGTCTTCCAGTCGCCGTCAATCGTACACGCATTATCGTGTTGTCGGAAAAGTTCTTTTTAATTCATAAAGATTTTACTTCGATCCGACGGAAAAATGTGGAAGAATACTCCCGCGATCGACTCGGCGCCCTAGGCGCACCGTTGTTTCCACGAGAGCCCTAGCGCCCGAAGCGTGTCGCCGCTATTCGGTGAGGGAGAGAACAGTTATGCCTTTTCAAATCGGGCCGTCGATGTTTCAGCGCGACTTTCTGGGAGGCAAAGGCAAGATTGACTTGTCGACGGGAGCGGTCGGCGGACCACAGCTCAATATCACAAAGCCAATCCCGGAGGGTGCGGACTCGATCTACCTCGTCGCAGTTGGCGCAAAGGCGGAGGCCCAGCTGGGAAAGGCCGGCAGTGTCTCCGTAGACTTGTCTTTCCAGGCGAACGTCGAGAATGGGATCAAGGTCTTACGTCCCGGAGAGCCGTCAGACTTCTTGGACTCTCGTGGTCTCGACGAGCTGCTCGACGACGACGAGCTGGGGGTCCTGCTCTTCTTCGACGCAAGAGCGGGAGTCAACGTGGCCGGCATCCTGCCAGCGGGGCCGACGACCTTTAACTTCGGAGTAGAGGCTGGCGGCGGGGTCGGATACGAGCGCTTTCTCGTGTTCGATAAGGACGCCGAACTCGGTGTAATCGTACGTAGCGTCCTTGCCAAAGCTAGGCTGCCCCAACACACCGGGACCGTAGCCCGCGTGCCTGAGCCCGGAGAGGTCCTCGTCTTCCGCTACAACGGTTTCCTCAACCTGACGGCAGGTCTCAATTGGGGATACCAGCTCAACGGCGTCGAGGATTTCGAGTTCCGCGACCTAGAGGCGGCAATCGAGTACGACATTCGCCTTAAAGCCGGCGTCGAGGTCGGCTACAGCCTCGCAGGAGACTTTGAAATCGAGGCGCGCCAAGGCCACGACCCCAATTTTGTGCGCTTGATCGTACGTAAGAGTCGTGACCGCCAGTTCTCGTTCGCCGCAGGTTTCCACGCCGATGCCTCCTACGAACTGACAGGACTGCCTGACAGTGCGGACGAGTGGCTAACCACGTTCTTCGGAGCGGACGCCAAGACGGCACTCAAGACTTTCGACGAAGTCCGAGACTTGAGCGATCTCACCGAGCTTGAGAAGCGAGTCGGCAAGCTATTGATGCCCAGCGTTCGCGAACTGTCGCAAAAGTGGCTGGGCAAGGCCCTCGACAACGACACCGTGACCGAGTTCGTCCAAAGACTGAATCAGGTGGTCGCGACGTACCAGAGCGCTGATCAGATCGTGGTCGGAAAGATCACTGATCTTTATGAGGACTACCTGGGTCAAGGAAACTTGGACGAGTTGCGCAGCTCTCTCCTTACCATTCGCGACCTAAACGGCCGTCAAGCCCTACGGCAGCTGCCCGGAGACGACAAGGCCTGGAAGATCGTGGACCGCCTTGTTGGCGGCGACCTCTTCAAGTTGTTGGAGAGCAATAGGACTTTCTCAGAAGTCCGTGAAGTGGCCGCAAGGGGGGTGGACTTCCTGGACGGCAATTGGCAAGAGGACCTGCGAGACCTCATCGACGAACTGAAGTCGGCGCTCAAACTCGACGACTTGTTCGGTCATCTCGAACGAATCGACAGCAAACAGGAACTTGAGGAACTCGCCGACGAAAGGCTACAGGGGCTCGTCGAGAGAATCCTGGGCAAGAGCTTCGCGGAGATCAAAGACGGGCCGGTGGCCAAGCACGCCAAGGAATTGCGTAAGACCTTGGACAAGATCGACGGCTTCAAAGACAAGATCGGTCAGAAGATCAAGGAGGCCTACGCCCAGTCTGTTTCACTGTCGATCAACTACGCCTACAGCCGAAGCTCATCGCGTAAGGCGCTGATCGACATGGAGTTCGACGTCTCGACCCGAGAGGGACGCGATCTATTCAGAGCCGCGTCCACGGGCCAGTTCAAGGAGCTGTTCGCCAAGGCTAACCTGCGGTTCATGCGCGTCCACGAGGGGCAGCTGACGCACACCCTCACAAAGAGTTCGGTTCTACAGATCAACACCTACGGCTGGAATATGAAGCGCCTCGTGGAGGTCGTCTCGGACACCCAACACAGTCTGGAAGCAGGCGACGGAGGCTTGGTGCAGATCTTCGCCAGCGGTGCGGCGATCAAGAGGCGGACCGAGAAGGGAGGGGAGATCCTCGAGACGAACTTCCTGCTCCAAATGCTTGGGGAGAACCTGCGCGGCGAGCAAGCTTTGACTCCGGAGGCTCGGGCCAAGCGAGGCTTCCTTATCAAGACCCTCGAAAAGATGACGATCCGATACGACCTGATGCAGATCGACGACGCCACGGATACTAGGGAACTGACCCAATACCTCCGGCTAGCCGAAATGCTGGGCCTCATTCCCAACGCCCAAGCCGTCGCTCAGCAGCTGACGGAAGAATTTGCCGGTGCGGGCGGAAAGACAAGTCTCGGCCGAGTCCAAACGAAGTATGTGGTCAAGTATGCGCCTTCCTCAATTCAGGCCATGTTCAAGCGCTTCAGCGATACCGAGGAGGATAGAACCCTCAGTGCGATTGTACGGGCGACTTGCCGCCAGGTCCTCTCGACCCGCTATGTCTACATGCGGCGGAAGGATTGGAACTCGCGGGTAGGTTTCGGATATCTCAACCCGAAGAACGCCGCTCTCCATGACAAGGGCTCTGCGGCGTTCTTAGCGGGCAAACCGCAAGCGATATTGCCGGGTTGGTTCACCGGGAAGAAGTCTGATCGCGCAGAGACGTTACCCGACCCCCAAAAGAAGCTCGTGAACGTTCTCTTCAACATCGAGAAGTCCCTCGCACGGAACATGGTCAAACTCGACAACATCGTGGACGACGCGCTTGCTGGGCGAACCTCCGTGTCCGATGCGGAGTTGGAGGAGGCTGCCCTCAACTTCGTCAAGAAGGGGGCGAACGTCGACTCCTTCGGACCGGCGAACGCTTTCTTCGGCATCGTCGATCGCTTGATTAGCGAGGCCGAGGGACGCAAGGGGCAACGCGAATCGGCGCTGATTCTCGACATCACTCCCGAGGGTAGTGAAGAGACGATTCGGAAAGTCTTCATGGCCGGCTCCCCGGAAGACTCGGGGGCAGCCGCACAGTCTCCCGCAGCTGCTCAGGCGGCCGCGGCCGGCGAAGTTTCCTAGGCCTCGGGCAGGAGGGCCGTCGGATGAATACGTCTCAAACAAGTCTGTTTCAAGATTGGGGTCGACTCCGTTCACCGCCTCCCCTGCAACACATTATGGAAACCCGAATGCAAGCTATCCCGACGCCAGGCTTAGCATAGGATTCCCTCGCTAAGCAGATTGTGGCGGTGGACGTTCCGCACCACATCACCCAGCGCGGCAACAACCTGGTTGCCGCATTCCATCTCGACGCTGATCGGCCTAGCTCCAGCTAGCCCGCCTCCGTTCCGCCGCCCGCCCGATCCCGCAGTTCCTGTGCGGCCCGGATCAACCTCTCTCGCTCCCAATTATTCGCAAATATCCGGTTCGGAAATCGAACTAGGGTGAGTCCAAATCAGAGCATCGCTGCATCCGGCCTGTCCTCAATCTCCGACAAATCGCTCCACGCCAGACGAATCGCGATGCCGCCCTGCTTGACGCAGAGCTGCTCGGCCAAAAACTCGTTCGCACACACGGTTCCATCGCCACCCCGCTTCTCGGCGATGATCTTGGCGACGCCTTTTCTGACGCACCAACCTAAGCAAAGGCCCCACAGAAGATACACCGGCACGCCGACAAAGATGAGAGTGATCGGTAGAACCACGCCGAATGCCTCCCAACTCACCTGGTCCGTCTTCAGCATGAAGATAATCGTGGCCGCCAATGCCAAATAGCCCGCCATGGACAATTGGCCGCGCCCCTTACCGCGCTGTATCGTCGTGGTTCGAGCCTGGGCGGCAAGCGTCGTCTCGATCATCTCCTCGAGAGTGGCGGTGTACGTGATCTGGTAGTGCTCTTCCGACATGGCTACTGCCTGGCCCCTCGCCAAGGATACGGTTTCGCCGCGAGCCCTGCTCCTCGATCGCCGCACAAGAATTCTCCGACACTCTCGTCCGCCCATGAGGGAATCCCCCTCCTAACGACGCTCTAGGGGATAAAGGCAGACTCAAGGACGCCCGCACGGGCTGCCTGAATATCGGACATCGGAGGTTCACCATGTCTCGACTTCTTCTCCTCGCCTTGCTGGCTGCGGCGTCGCTCCCCGCCGCCACACGCGATTTCACGGGGACTTGGGTTAACGCGGACCCAACCACCCGTTCCATCACCCGCGTCCGTGTCAGCCGCTCCCCGGACAGCATCTACGTGCAGGCCTGGGGGCAATGTTCGCCGCGGGACTGTGATTGGGGCCGAGTCACCGCCCGCGCCTACAGCAGCTCCGTCTCGACGTCGCCTCAAAGGGACGCCCACACCCTCGTTGCCTCGTTCCGTTCGGGCGCCAGCCGCAAACAACTGGTGCTGACGCTGGATGACGACCAACAACTGCGTGGCGAACTGATGACCGTCTTCACCGACAGCAGTGATCGCTCCCGCCACGCATCCACCGTCAAACTGCGCCGCAGCGGTCAAGCAACGCTTGAAACCCCGCCCGCACCCGCCGAGCCCGAGGTGAAGGTGATCCTCCATGCCGACGGGTCAATCGAGGAACTCTATCCAGATGGAACACGCATCATCTTCACCCAGGGTGGGCAGACTATCATCGGGCCCGACGGAACCGTACAGACGTTGTCATTCTTCAATGCGCAGCCAGGCTCCCCGCCGCCCGTTCCCGCTAATACGGATCACCGCCTGTGGTTTGAAGCTCATGCGGAGCAGCTGCTAGGAATCATCAGCGACCTTGCCGGCGAAGCGGTTGCCCAGGAGTATGTGGCTGGGTATGAGGCGGACAAGACGCTCTTCGAGAAAATGCAAAAGCGTACATGGCTGATCAGCAAGTTGGCTCCCAATGATTAGAACACTCGCGACCGTCGTCTCCCTACTCACCATCGCCGGAACCGGCCTTGGGCAGGAAGGGGCGCCGAAGGAGCAAGGCAAAGAGGCCGCCCGCGACCAACTGGAGCAGATCTTCGGCGCGCCCGAGACAGCCACTGGAGAGACCGCCCTGCCTCCCAACTTCCCCGAGGCGCCTGACCCCCTGCTGTCCGACAAAGACACCCGCGCGGCGTACTTGGAATCGCTACAGGAGTACTATCGCTACCGACGCGACGGCTACATCCACCGCGAGCGCGTATTCCAGTGGCAACTCACCTCGACCTTCGCGATCTTTCTTGTGGTGCTCGCCCTCGTGGCGGTCGGCATCTACTTCGCCTGGATCCAGTTCAAGAGCAGCATGGCGTCAGGCGAGAGTCCGGGCATCTCCGAGATGAGCTTCTCCAAGGAAGGGATCAAAGTCTCGTCGTCCGTGCTGGGCGTCATCATCCTGGTGATCTCGCTGGCGTTCTTCTATCTCTACCTGCGCTACGTCTATCCCATCGAGAACGCTTTCTAGCCCGGATTCCGTCATCCGCCGAAGCGCTTGGGCCTTCCGTTGGAAGGCGGAGCCATCTCGTCGAGCCAACGCTCGTAGAGCCTCTCAAGCTCGCGCCCTTTCTCCGGCAACCCGTCGATCAAGTTCTTCGATTCCGCCGGATCTTCGCCCAGATCGTACAGCTCACGTCGACGCTTGAAGCCCAGCAGCTTGAAGTCGCCCGACCGTACCGCCCATTCGCCCGTCGAGCCGCCCTCGGACCAAAACAGATTCTCGTGGTGGATCTGTGTCTTTCCTTCAATCAACGGCAACAATGACCGACCGTCAAAGTCGTTCTCGACCCCCAGCCGGCCCACGGCGTCGAGCACCGTCGGCAGCACGTCGATCGAAATAATCGGCGTATCAATCTCCCGCCCGCCTTCGAACCGCTGCGGCCAGGACACGATGAATGGCGTCCGATGCCCGCCCTCGTAGACCTGCTGCTTCCGCCCACGCAGCGGAGAGTTGTCGGCCTCCATGGCCCCCGCGCCGCCATTGTCGGTAAAGAAGAACAACAGCGTGTCGTCGAAGACGTCGGTCTCCTTCAGCGCCGCGACCACGTCGCCGACGCCCTCGTCCAGATGCTCCAACATCGCCATCAGAACGGCTCGCTTCGGCGTCAGATGCGGGTACTTCGTCCGGTACTTGTCGATGTCGGCCTGCGGAGCTTGCGCCGGCGCGTGGACGGCGTTGTACGCCAGGTAGAGGAAGAACGGACTCTCACGGCGCCGATGGATAAACTCGACCGCTTCCACCGTGAGCCGCGTCGTCAGGTATCCCTCGTCGTCAATCCGTTCCTTGTCTCGGTACAGCGGATGCTTGAACTTGCCCGTGCTCTCGGAGAGCAAGTCGTAATAGTCGTGCGCGCCGCGCCCCATAAAGCCGTAGAACGAATCGAAGCCGCGCGACAGCGGGTGCCACTTCAACTCCGGAAAGTCGTCGTCCAGCCCCAGGTGCCACTTGCCGAATGCGCCTGCGTAGTATTCGTCAGGCAAGAATGCTGGAAAGATGGGAATCGTCGGGTCAAACCCCGATCCGCCCGTACCCCCGTCGTAGACGCCCACACGTTGCTGATAACGTCCGAGCATCAGCCCGGCGCGAGTGGGCGAGCATACGTTCCCGGTGATGTACGCCTGCGAGAAGAAGACGCCCTCGCGCGCCAGCGCATCCATGTGGGGCGTCGAGACCTCCTCCGGGTGATGCGGATTGAAGCTGATGTCTGCGTAGCCCTGATCGTCGGTAAGAATCACGACGACGTTGGGTCGGTCCGATGCGAGCGCCGCCGTTGCGGTCGCGACAAGGGTCAAGAGAATTAGCTTGGTCTGCATGACGGACTCCAGCTGAGTCTAGGCTATTCAACCCGCCTCTCGCGCGTTGTCTCCCAACTCTCGCGCCGTCTGAATCATCCTCTTCCTCTCCGAGTCGTCCGCAAAGATTCGATTCGGAAATCGCGCCAACGCATGCCCGAACCACAGGAGCACGGCATCCGGATTTTCCCCTATCGCCGACTGATCGCTCCACGACAGCCGAGCCTCCAAACCATGCTGCTTGACGCAAAGCTGCTCGTCCCGAAATTCGTTCTCGCACGGCGTTCCGTCCCCATCCCACGACTCGGCCAGGACCTTGGTTACAGCCCGTCTGACGTGCCAGTCATAGTAGTGGCCCCACAACCAGTACACCGGTACGCCGACGAAGATGAGCGGGAGCGAAAGCACCACGCCCAACGCTTCCCATCCCGCCCGATCCGCCGCCCACATGACGGCAAGCGTCGCCAGCAACGTCGCAGATCCAGCCACATACAACTGGTCGTTCCTCTTCCTACGTTGCGGAGCCTTCAAGTGAGTCTCGGAGACGAGCGCCGTCTCGATCATCTCCTCAAGCGTGGCCGTGTAGGTGATCTGGTAGTGCGGCTCGGACATCGAAATACCTAGTTTCGCGCGTTAGTCAGTCGCTCCAGCGGATGCCCGCCCCGCTCTTCCTGCGGCAACCGCGCCGGGGCCCCCGCAACCTGCGAAGCGTAAATCCCACTAATCATCTCCGTAGTCCAGCGCCCCGCCCGCTCGCTGCAGGCCGGCTCCCGATCGTCGCGTATCGCCTCCAACAAGTCCTCCGCCATCCGCAGGTTCGCCGTCACGTGCGTCTGATCTTCAAACCGCCGGTCATGCTCCACCGGAATCGCCTCCCACCCCGCACTCGCGTCTGGGATCCATCGCGGATTCCGCAGAATATGCGCCTCCGCCCCCTGTGGATAGATTGCATTCGGCAGATGGATCACCCCGCGCGACCCATAAATCGTCGTCCCGAACCGCACGCCTGTATTGCGCCGCGCTTCCTCCGTCGGCAGGTGCGCCTCCCGGTTCTGCTTCGAGCCCAAGTAGCCGTGCACTCCGCCGTCAAACGCAAACATCGCCGCAATCTCGCGCCCCGCAATCGGCCCCAGCGGCTCCGTCCCCTCGCGCACATGCTCGGCCCGCAGCTCCTCGCCGTCCTCGGTCACATGCGCGAACACCCAGCGCGGGTCGCCCAAAAAGATCCGCAGTACGTCGCACAAGTGCGAGCCCAGCACCATCAAATCCTCGCCTCCGGCCCGGCGATCCTCCTTGCCTCGCGTGCGGATCTCCTGCACGGCGCCGATCTCGCCCGCCTCCACCAGCCGCCGCACCTCCAACGTCACCGGCGACCGCCGCATCTGGTGCGCAAGCTGGAGCTTCACCCCGTTCCGCCGAACAGCCTCGACCATTCGGTCCGCATCTCCCAGCGTCGCCGCAAACGCCTTCTCCGAGTAGATGTGGCAACCCGCCTCTGCTGCTGCGATCACCATCTCCGTCCGCTGATCCATCCAACGCGGACACACGCTCACCACGTCCGGCTTCTCCCGATCGAGCATCTCCCGATAATCCGCGTAGCCTCGGTCGGCGCCCAGACTCCGCTGTGCCTTCTCTCTACCGCCCGCGTCCGGGTCGGCTACGGCAACGACGTCCGCATCCGCAACCGCACCCCAAACCGTCGCCACCCCGTGCCCGTAGCCCCCGCGCCCGGTATCTCCAATCACCGCCGCTCTCAGTTTCCTCTCCGCCGCTGGAAGCGCCGCCGCCCCGGCAGCCGACAACACAAAGGTCCGTCTATTCATCCCGCCGATAGATGTACCACGAAACAGCCCCTTCATTAGCCCCAATCACAGCCCTGGAAGCCATTCCAAACTAACCACTTCAGCCGCCTGGGACCGCCTCCGCTTGTATCGGCGTTCTACCCTAAGAGCAAGTTCCGAGGGCCGAATGCTCCCTCTTCTTCCCCTCTTCCAACCACGGGAGCCAACAACGGGGACTGCCACATCAAGGCGTCGACTCCACGGAAACAACCCAGCGCGTGCTGGCTGTCCCCAAGTGCCGCGATATCAATAACCTCCACCGTAACTCTCCCCGTCTTCCGGACAGCGGAATCCGCCTTTCTGCCTGCCGTCCTGACCCGCCGCTGAAAACAAACAACTTCAGCCCAAAACCCGTGTCAGCCCACGACATTCGCTGCCAACTATCAACAACTTGCAGCCGCCGAGACCCCCAAGAATGTCAGTACCATGACAAAAACCTGACACGCCTGACAGCTAGAATCGTGACCCTCGAATCCACGTATCCGAACGCGCCCAGCTAGCCTCCCAATCAGCCTCCACCGCCGGGTCCGTCTTCCCCTGCGCCTCCAGCGCTTGGAGCAGACCGAACAGCGACCACCCGTTGTGCGGATGGTCCTTCAGTTCCCAGCGATAGGCTTTCTCCGCCTCTGCAAACTGACCGTCCTCTAACAACGCCGCGCCCAGCCAGTGCCACGCGGAAAACGGCAGTGGCTCCGGTTCGTCGTAGCGCAGTTGGTCGTCCAGCGCAGCGGCCCATTCAAAGGACCTCAGCGCGCCCTCCATGTCGCCTGCTTCGCGCCGGATCTCGCCCTCAAGAATTCCCGCCAGTACGCCCAGCAGATCGCAGGCCGGGTGTCCTCGGAACTTCGCGTCCGTCTGCGTCAAGTCCAGCAGCCGGTTCAAGTAGGCCCTTGCGAAGTCAGGTTCGCCCGCCCGCAAATGCGCATACCCCTGAGCGAAATCCCAGTAGCCCTGTTGGATCGGGTCGTCCTTGGGACGTCCGTGCATTTCCAACACGTCATCAAAGCGACCGAACCGAATCAGGGTCGTCGCCTCATACATCCGATTCCCGGTCAGCTTGCCGTAGTCCCGACCCGCCTGAGTCGCGATCGCTCCCTGACCGTCCATCGACGCCGCGAACAGCAGCATGTGCAAGTTGTGCATCGGGTAGATTGCGAACCCTTCCCCGATCTCCGCCTTCAAGTCCGAGTGCCAGGCCTGCAGGTTGGCGCGCACTGAATCTCCCCAGCGTCCGATCTCATTCCACGTATGCGAAGGCATGTGGTTCATGTGGCTGGCGCCCGGGATGGCGCTGCCCACAAACTCCGTGCAGGGCTCGGCCAACTCCGGTCTCGGCGTCGCCTCGGTGGCATGGATATAGAAGTGGCAAGCCCCGGCATGCTGGATGTCTGCATCCAAGACCTTCTCCAGTACCTTCAGCAAGCGCTGCGTTCCGGGGTCTTCCAACTTACGGTCGCCCCGCCGCGGTTCCAGCAAGAACAACGCCTCCGCGTAGATCGTCGCCACGTCCAAGTCGTTCGGATAGCGCGCATAGACCTTGGCCATCGCTTCCGCGTAAGCTTCGTCGTACTCGCGCCGCTTCTCGTCTTCAAACTCCTCCGGGTAGCGCACTGTCATCGCTTCGATCAGCGCTTGCTCCTTCTCGCTTGCGTGCCTCGGCGCCAGTTCCACCGCCTTCTGGATCGCTGCGTTGGCAAACGGCGCATGCTTCAGCGGCATCGGGCCGTTCAAGTACGACCCCCAACCCCAGGCCTCGCCCCAGTAGCAGATCGCACACTCCGGGTCGCGCTCCCAGGCCTCACGGAAAGACCGTGTCGCATCCTGCACCGCGAACGCATACTTCATCTGGAAGCCCTGATCGAAGTAGGCTTGCGCTTCTTTGTTGTCCGAAGAGATCGGCCGGGAGAAATCTCCCAGAGCCTTCTCAAACAGCGGCATATCCTCGTTGAATTTCTCAGGCAACTCGGCTTCAGCCAAGCCACAAGCAGCGGAGGCGATGAGGAGCGCAAGCAGTCGGTAGGTCACGTCACCAATTCTAGCTAGCTACGACTCTTTGTCCGAGCCGCCGTCGTTCGAGAGTGCGAATTCGGCGTGCCATACTGGTCTCGCTGTTCTCCCGCCGGACGAAGATCCAGCTCACGAAGCTGGGCAAATAGCCGCGTGAGGGCGCTCCTACGCAGTTGACGGTTCCAACGCAATCCCGAGCACGGCTCAGCAATGCCCTGATTCTGTCCTTCGTCATCCTGCTGTGCTGGTCGCCGGTATTTGCCGGCGGAGCGAAGTACGTACTCAAACAGGATTTCGTCAACTTCTACGTCGCAGCGACGATGGCGCTCGACGGCGATTTGGCTCGGCTGCACGACCCCGCCGTCTTTACCGCGAAGGAATCCGATCTCGGACGCACAGACTTTCTGCCCTTCGCCCGGCCCCACTTTTACGCCGTCATGCTCAGTCCCGTGGGGCTGTTTGAGTTTCCGTACCCCGCATTCGCCGTGTGGGTGGCCGTCTTCGGGGCCGTCCTCATCTTCACGGTCGTACTCGCAGTTAGACGATGGGGTCCTGATGCGATGGTCATCGCAGCGTTTTCCGGGGCGGCCACGAGCATCTTCATCGGTCACGAGACGGTGTGGCTGCTGTTCTTGCTCGTCGTCTCCTATCTACTCGCCGAGAAGGGCCGGGAGGCGGCTGCGGGACTCGTTTTGTCGCTCGTCCTGGCCAAATTCCATCTCATCCTTCTGTTTCCGTTGTTCATGCTCAAGCAGCGCCGGTTCGGCATGCTGTCGGGTTTCTGCGCCGGCGGCTTCGTCCTCGTCCTCGTCTCGGCCGCCTTGGGCGGCATGACGGGGGTCGAAAACTACGTCGACCTGCTGCTGTCGAACAACGACATCGAGTATTGGCACCCGGAGGCCGACCGCATGCCCAACCTGTGGAGCATGCCTTTGTCGTGGGGCCTGCCCGAGTCGACTCACCTGCTGTTCAGTTTGATTGCTTGCGGCATTGCAGTCTTCGCTGCGTTCCGCGCCGCGGGAACGGAGTTGTGGCGGCTCTACACGCTTGCGATCACGGCGAGTCTCTTGGTTGCACCCCACACCTGGTGGTACGACTTCGGACTCATGCTGCTGCCGGTCTGGCTCATCGGCCAGTATTCCAGTCGATTCGCTTCGCGCCTGACTGGAATGGCGATCGCCAGCCCGATACCCTTTGCGCTGTCCGTCTCGAACTACCCGGTGGCAGCCTCGTTGGAAACGGTTCTCCTCCTGATTCTGGTGGGCTCTTTGACGCTCGGCGCTCCTAGCGTCGAGCCCGAAGGGATCGCTGAATCCTGAGAATTTCTAGTCCGCGAAGGATTCGCTCTTATTGACTCTGATTTCCAGAGCCAACTGTCCCATCAGCAACTGGTCGCCGACCGCGTCCGGGCAGTTCAGGCATTCATCGCCCCGGCTCGTGTGCCACAGCATGACCTCGTGAGGATCGAGCGAGTTGACGGCGTCGCTGTCGGCTACCCAGTACTCATCGAAATTTGCCTCAAGCGCCGTGTAGCGAAGGTCGGTCGGATTGTTCGGCGGAAAAACTAAACGCCGGGCGACTCGACTGCCGACCAACCCGGCTGAACGGTAGTAGGCGTTCGCTCGCACAACCAGGGTGGCCTTGGCGAGCTTTCCCGCAATGTCGAAATCTTCATACGGCCTCACTTGGTAGCCTTCGGCCGCCCAGCTATTGCATAGCCAGGCCGGAGCTAAGAACAGGTAGCCGCCCGGTTTGACCACGCGGCGGGCTTCCCGCAACGCCAGCTCGGGATTCGGTACATGTTCCAAGGTCCACACAGTCCAAAGCGCGTCGAACTCGTTGTCAGCGAAAGGTAGGTCGGTCGCGGATCCAGCTACAAAGGGTTTGTGGAAGTAGCGCTTTGCACTGGCGGCGATGTCTAGCCCGGTGTAGTCGTCCACGATGTCTTGGAGTTGGCCGCTGCCTGCACCTACTTCCAATACTCGGCCCTGCCGAAGGTTGTACCGATCGACGAATTCGGTGACGGCTTCGACGATCCCCTTGTTGCTGTTCGCCTCCTGGCCAATCTGGACGTACTTATGGTCGTCGGTCGGCGCCGATTCAGCGTCAATGACGGGCGAGTAGATTTCCTCGTAGAACTCTTGGCTGTCTGCCGTGATCTCGTCGGCGGATACATCGACCGGACCGTCCGTTTCGAAGGGGAAGTGGATCGCGCCGAGTAACGCGACCACCGCCAGAGGCGCACCGACCATGATTACGGCGGTCTTGATCAGTGCGCGTGCTAGTGAAACGGTCTTAGACATAGGCGATTCTTCCAGAATCGTAAGTCCACACGGAGTCGTAGGTCTATTGGAGAATTTCCTCCGCGGTCTAGTGTCTTGGCCCTAGCCCTGACGAATGATTCTTAGGGGCCGTTCCCGCTTGAGCGGCCTACAATACCGGCATGTTTCGCCTTTGCGGCTTCCTCTTGCTCTCGCTGTCTCTTGCCGCTCAAACGGACGTGTCTCAACTGGAACTCGCTCGCTCGATTGCCGGCGACGGGTCGGGCCTCGTTCTTCGGAACGGCGAGCCCGTCTCTTCGTGGGGCGATCAAGATGCCCTCTACGACCTCAAGTCCAGTTCGAAATCGATCGGGTCGATCGCCCTCGGTCTTGCACTTGCCGATGAGAAGCTGACGCTCAACCAGCGCGCCTCGAGTTGCCCGACCGCGCGCGACTTTCCAGCCGAGGCGTCAGCCGTTACTGTTTTCCAACTCGCCACGCACACAGCGGGCTTCGACAAGCCCGGCGGCTTCGCTCCCGTCCTATTCCCACCCGGGACACGCTGGTCCTACTCCGATGCCGGGCCGAACTATCTCGCCGACTGCATCACCTCGCTCTACCGACGCGATCTGTCTGAGCTGCTGTTCGAGAGAGTTTTTTCGAAGATTGGGATTACTCTCGAGGACTTGCGTTGGCGCGACAATCAGTACCGCCCGCTCACCCTCGCCGGAGTGCCGCGCCGTGAGTTCGGTTCCGGCGTCCATGCGAACGTCCGGGCGATGGCGCGCATCGGTCAGTTGTTTCTGGACGAAGGAGAACAGCTTCTACCACCTGAGTTCGTCCGCCTCGCGACAAGGCCCATTCCCGCCGTTTCAGATCTTCCGGTCGAGAACCCGGAGGCGTATCCCGGAGCTTCCTCTCACTACGGATTGCTCTGGTGGAACAACGGCGACGGGGCCGTGCACGGAGTTCCTCGCGACGCTTTCTGGTCGTGGGGCCTGCACGACAGCCTGATTATCGTGATCCCGAGTCTTGACCTCGTGGCCGCCCGCGCCGGTTCCGGGTTGGCCGAAGGGTGGAGCGCCGACCCCGAGAAGATCGCTCCGTTCCTCCGAGCCCTCACCCGCGCGCCGGGAGCCCCCTATCCGCCGAGCGAGGTACTCGCCGGTCTCGAGTGGGACCCGCCCGAGAAAATTGTTCGCAAAGCCGAGGGCGGGGACAACTGGCCGACCGCATGGGGCGACGACGACCTTCTCTACACGGCCTACGGCGACGGCTGGGGATTCGAGCCCAAGGTCGAGCGCAAGCTCAGCCTCGGTTTCTCGCGCGTCTCGGGAGGCCCGCTGGAATTCCATGGGGAGAACATCCGATCGATGACGGGCGAGCGCTACGGGCAGGGCCCCGCGGGCGAGAAGGCCAGCGGTCTCACGATGGTCGGCGGAGTGCTCTATCTGTGGGCTCGCAACGCCGGAAACGCACAACTCGCCTGGTCGCACGATCGCGCTCAGACCTGGCAGTGGGCGGATTGGCGGCTCCAGGAAAGCTTCGGCGCACCCTCCTTCCTGAGCTTCGGCAAGAACAACGCCGGCGGACGCGATGACTACGTCTACACCTACTCGCAGGACGCCGACAGCGCTTACCACTCTGCTGATGGTTTGGTCCTGGCGCGGGCTCCCAAGGACCGACTCCGCGACCCCGAAGGCTACGAGTTTTTCGCGGGCGTCGACGCTTCCAAGCAACCTCTCTGGTCGCCTTCAGTCGCCGGTCGCAAGCTGGTCTTTCGGAACCCCGGTCGCGTCTACCGATCCTCCGTCTCCTACCACCCCGGCACGAAACGCTACCTGCTCTGCCAGGTCATTCCAGGCGAAGACACCCGGTTTGAGGGCGGCTTTGGCGTCTATGATGCGCCCGAGCCCTGGGGACCCTGGACGACCGTCTTCTACACGCCCAGGTGGGACGTTGGTCCTGGCGAGACCTGTTCCTTCCCTCCCAAGTGGATGACCGAGGACGCCGTGTACATGCTGTTTTCGGGCGACGATTCGTTCTCGGTCCGCAAGGCGGCTATTCGCCTGCGGCCGGGCACGCGCTAAACTCGATTCGATCTGATGAGCACTCACCTCGACCGACGCCAATTCCTCTCGCACTTGGGCGCGGGAGCCGCCGCGTTCGCGGTTGGCTGTGCCGCCGAGCCTGAGCCGGAAGTCGCCTCCGCGCCGCGTCCCAACATCATCTTCATGATGGCGGACGATCTCGGCTACGGCGACCTGAGCACGTACAATCCCGAGACCAAGGTGCCGACGCCGAACCTCGACCGTCTCGCCGCCCAGGGCATGCGTTTCACCGACGCACACTCCGGCTCCGCGGTCTGCACGCCGACGCGATACGGCGTCGTTACCGGCCGCTACGCCTGGCGCAGTCCGCTCAAGAAGGGCGTGCTCTCGGGCTACTCCAAAGCGTTGATTGAGCCGGACCGTCCGACGGTTGCGTCGCTACTCTCCGAGAACGGCTACGCGACGGGAGTCATCGGCAAGTGGCATTTGGGGCTCGACTACACGACCACAGCCGAGCCCGAAGGGTACGGCACGCTCAGCGACACCTCGGCGGCGTTCAAGCGTTCCGACGAGTTCGCCAAACCGGAGGGCCTTGAGGTCGACTTCACGCAGCCGCTCAAAGTCGGTCCGCAAACCTACGGCTTCGAGTACTCCTACGTCATACCGGCTTCGCTCGACATGGCGCCCTACGTCTATATCGAAAACAACAAGTCCGTCGCCGACGCCGACCAGCATGAACCCGGCCGATCCGAGGGCGAGGTCTTTTGGCGTCCCGGCGAAGCGATGGAAGGCTTCGATTTCCAGCAGGTGCTGCCGCATCTCACCGACAAGGCCATTGAGTTCGTCGAGTCGCAGTCGGCGGAGAAGCCCTTCTTCCTCTACTTCCCGCTGGCCGCTCCGCATTGGCCTTGGATGCCGTCCGAGGAGGTCGTGGGCACGTCCGGGGCGGGGAAGTACGGCGACTTCACGCACCAGGTCGACCAGATGGTCGGCCGCATGCTCGATGCGTTGGAGGCCTCCGGTCAGGCCCAAAACACGCTGTTCATCTTCACGTCCGACAACGGCGCCGAATGGGACCCGCGTCACATCGAGGAGTTCGGCCACTACGCCAACCATCCGGACTTGCGGGGTAAGAAGCGCGACGTATGGGAAGGCGGTCATCGCATGCCGTTCCTGGCAAGATGGCCCGCGCAGGTCGAGGCGGGTTCGGTCAGCGATCAGACCATCTGCCTCACGGACTTGACCGCCACCGCAGCCGAGCTCGCGGGCTTCGACCTGCCCCAGGAAGCCGGCCCGGACAGCGTCAGCATCGCTCCCGCCCTACTCGGCGAGGACGCGGGTTCCATCCGCGCGGCTACCGTCCACCACGCCGTGGACGGCACTTTCGCGATCCGGCAGGGCCAGTGGAAGTTCATCGACGGCCAAGGTCCCGGGTCTGTGCAATGGGAAGGCCCGCAGCCGGGTGATCCGCCGGGGCAGCTCTACGACCTGGCCGCCGACCTGGGCGAAGAGAACAACCTTTACGGGCAACACCCGGAGATTGTCGAGCGACTCAAGGCTCTGCTGGAGAAGTATAAGGCGGACGGCCGCAGCCGTTAGAATAGTCAGCGCCTCCGAGAACCAACCATGCTTCGCACTGCCATCCTCTCCTTGCTGACCGCCGCGCTCGCGCTCGCCCAAGCGCCCACCGGGTACACCGATACCCCGTTGATTCCCGGCACGCAGTGGCGCATCCACGACGATACGCGTCCCCGGCCGGAAGCGATCACGGCGGGCGAGTTCCCGCGCGGCGAGCGGCCGGGTACGCCGCCGTCGGACGCGATTGTTCTGTTCGACGGCAAGGATCTCTCGCAGTGGCAAAGCTGGAAAGGACCGCTCGGCTACGGCTACGCTGCCAAGGAGCGCGAAGGTGAGATCGGACCTCCTACGTGGAAGGTTGAGGACGGCGCCATCGTCGCGGTGAAGGCGGGCAGCTTGATGTCCAAGGAGAAGTTCGGCGACGTGCAGTTGCACGTCGAATGGGCGTCGCCCAAGGAGCCGCACGGCAACAGCCAGGGGCGCGGGAACTCCGGCGTGTTGTTCATGGGCACGTATGAGATTCAGGTGCTCGACTCTTACAACAACAAGAGCTACGCCGACGGCCAAGCCGCTTCGATCTACGGTCAGTACCCGCCGCTGGTCAACGCCTCCCGGCCGCCCGGTGAATGGCAGGCTTACGACATCATCTTTGAAGCTCCACGCTGGGCCCACGGTAAGCTCGTCAAGCCTGCCTTCGTTACCGTGTTCCACAACGGCGTCTTGATGCATCACCGCAAGGAGATGCTCGGGCCGATGCGGCACAAGAAGACGACCGCCTATGTAGAGCACGACGCTGAGGCCCCGCTGATCCTGCAAGACCACTCGAACCCGGTGCGCTACCGGAATATCTGGGCGCGGCGGTTGAACTTGGACTAGGCTCCTTCCTAATGACAGAGCCGTTCCCCGAGCAGGTGCTCGGGAGGGACCCGAATAACGATCTCCGCGGCGCCCTCAAGCACGAAACGATCGACCGAGGCGTGGAGGGATATAGGCAGTTCCGCCGGTTCGCGCATGCCGGACACGCGCGACGCAAACGAGGCGCTGACAGGGACGGTTAGGGTTTCGCCGGGGCGCAAGCGTTGCATCCAGCGGTTGGGCGAAAAGGTCCAGCCGACGGGGGCTTTGAAGACGATCCAAACCGCCGCGGCCTCCTCCGGAGCGGTGCTCTCTAGTTGTAGTTGGAAGAACCGCGGGCAGCCGCCTGTGGGAACGTAGTCGGGGTAGGGGCGGAGCACAAGGGCGACTCCTCGGCCGGAGAGGCGGTCGCTGGCTGGATCAGCGACCTGTGCAGACGAAACGCTCCAAGGGCCCGCAAGGAGGGCGAGCAGCGTGGCTCGAATCCACATGGGCGATTGGACGCTGCATGGACAGTAGCGTTAGCTCGTGACGGCGGCGGATTTGTGGGGTTGTGTTATCTGCTGGAACAGCTTCAGCGCATCAAAGATCTGCCAGCCTTCTTTCATCTTTCCGTCCTCGTGTCGGACGATGTTGAGCGATTCGATATCCAACTTCCCGCCGCAAGGTTTGCAGCCCTGGAAATCGCACACATGATCGCCTTGGATGGTGATCCGGTAGGCCGTTTTATCCCCTTCCGCCACTAGGTCATGCACGCCCATCTTCGAGTTGCAGAAGGCATCGGCGAGCCCCTGTGCCCAGCCGCGGAAGACCTCTCGGCCTTCGACAATCGGCGACGTTGAATCCCAAAAACGCACGTCTTCGGCCATGTAGCGGTCGACGGCCTCCGGGTCCCGCTTGTGCCAGGCGTCGTCCATCCAGCGCTCGATTGTCCGCTTGTTGAGTGCGCGCTCTTCAGAAGCGACGTCCGTGCGAGTCGTCGGCGCCGGCCCCGGATCGAACACCGCGCCCGGGACCTCGCCGAACGGATTCGCGTCGAGTTGGTTCAGGACGCCGAACAGACCCCACTGCTGCGTACCCTTGGTGAATTTTCCATCGCGCATGTGCCAGTAGATCAAGACAGGAAAAACGATTTCCTTGCCGGTCGGCGCCTGTTCGGCGAACTCGCCGGTGTGCTTCGCCGTGCACAGATAGCGCGCACAGGCCCGGTCGCCCTCGGCCACAATGTCGTCCACCCGCATTCGGAAATCTGACAAGCCCTCATGCACGCGGGCGAAGAACTCGCGGACGCCTTCGCGCCCGACCATGTCGCCCGAGTATGGATCGTGACCCAGGAAATCCTCCGCGATGCAGTCGTCCATTGCGGACCCATCCTTGTTGTTCCAAGCCCGCTCTGCCCACTCGTGGATCAATTCTTTGTTTTGGGTCGTCATCGGTCAATAGCTCCTTGGCGGAGAGTCTATCACCGACATGCCGCGCGGCGGTCCTGCGGATGAAATCAGTCGAGCGTCAGCTTCGTCTTCAAGGTCAGCTTCTTGCCGGTACGGTTGTCGGTCAGCTCCAGCCGCCCGTTGCGCAGCTCCAGTTTGTCGACACCCTGCATGCCCTCCGGAGTAGCCGCGTAGAACATCAGATAGGTTGCCTCAATCTTTGACTTCGCGGGTAGCCAGCGGTAGAGCATCTCGCCGAACAGGCGGTTCTCGTTGATGACTTGCCGCCGCGGCAGATCGAACGCTTGCGTGCCGAACTCCAGGCCGCGCGACATTAGCCCGTCGGTGACATAGTTCTCCCAGGTCTGAAGCCAGGGGTACTCGGACGTGTTGAAGAGGTAGCCGATGACGAGGTTCTTCTCGGGATGCAGCGCCGTTACCCAGGCGTGCTCGCCCGAGGGCGTCATGAGGTGCCCGGTGTGGTCGAGCGATTCGCCTTCCATCGGAGCCGAGCGGATATCGACTTCCCCGCCCTCGGTCAGGGGGGCCGTGGGCCAGTCGAACTCTTCGCCTTGCGCCAGACGCCGCGTCCGGCCGCGCGCGGGTTTGTTCCGGGGCCGCACCATGGCGCGGTTGGGCGACAGATCGACGACCGTCACGCCTCGCTCCAAGAATGGTGATCCGATTGTGGCGTGCTCGGCCCACACGGCGGGGCGATCGAAGTCGAGCAGGCTCTCTAGCTCCGCGTGGACGCGCACGACGTTCTCGCCGTCGATCATCGAGATCGTGCGGCGATAGACCTCGTGGTGCCTGGGGAGTTGGACTGCTTGTTCAAGCGCCGCCATGCCGCCTCGGTCCGAGGTGGACACCGTGCTCCAGACGAGCTTGTTGGCTTCTCCGTGACCGCTCATCCCGGCTGTCGCCTCTTCGTCCGATACCGGGCCGAAGCCGTCCACGCAGACGAAATGGCCGAGTCCGCCGTGGTTGCGCAGCGGACGGCCGCGATCCCGGTCGTCGGCGAGCGCTCGCCACATCGGGTTCATCTTCTCGGGGTCGTCGGCGAGGACTAGGCTCGCCATGGGGCCGCCGAACTCGAGCACCGTCAGCGAGAGCTTTCCGTTCGACAGCGTGACGGCCGACCGGCCCTCATAGGTTGCCGCTGTGTCGACTTCAGCGGCTGAGAGCAGGCAGGCGGAGAACAACGTGGCCAGAAAGAATCGCAAACGCATATCGCCCGCAATTGTAGCGGGCGAGCGGATCACGGCGAGAACTTGCGCTAGGGAGAGGGCTTGTGCGAACCCATGCGGTAGACGTAGACGCGGTGCTTGCGCGGACCGTCGACGGCGGCCTCGACTGTTTTCTCAGGCAGCCAGCCGCGGAACTGGAAGTCGTGCGAGACGACGCGCGCTCCCGGCTTGAGTTCCGCTTCGAGTTTGGGCTTGAGCTTGTCGTTCGAGGAACTCAGCAGGTAGACGGTGACGACGGTGGCGGGCGAGAGGTCGACGTCGAAGACGTCCTGCTGGATGACGCTCACCCGATCCTCGAGACCGAGCTCCAGCGCGCGCATTTCAGTTTGTTCGCAGAGGGTCTTGTTGATCTCAATCCCGACGGCTTTCGACCCGAACGTCTCCGCGGCGCTGAACAGGATACGTCCGTCGCCCGAGCCGAGGTCGTAGACCACGTCCTTGTCGGTCGCCTCGGCGGCCCGCAGCATCTGTTCCACAACCGCATCCGGGGTGGGGACGTAGGGCGCCAGCGTGCGTGGGTCAAAGATCTGATTTTGCTGCCCCGCCGCGAACGGAGCGGCGACGGCGATTAGAGCAAGAAGTCCGGCGAACCGCATGATGTGACAAACCCCCAAAGCCGACGTGGAGCCGACTGATCAGGCCCCCTGCCTGTATCGTTAACGACGCGCCTGCAACCCCTTGCGGGTACGTCGAATTCCCGATTCCGGACTCACTCTAGCATGGTCGCCTAAGCGCTTCGGCGCGAGGGGTGCGGAAGGATACCGAAGTGGGGGACCAACGGGTGCTAGTCAGCCGCTGGTGCGTCCGCGGCGGGAGGTGCGACCAGGGACTGGAAGCCCGGCATCTCGTGCATAGGCTGGAAGGTCCGGTCCGAGAGGATCTTGCGGGTGTTGCCGTAGCCTTCTTCGAGCGATTTGCGCAAATAGAGCAGCGCGCGGTCCCATTGCTCGTTGCGGGCGTAGGCGGAGGCTAAGTAGTAGTAGTATTTGGCGCGGTCGGCGACTGAACGCTCTTGCATGAGCGTGCCCGCTTCCCCTTTGCGTTCAAAGACTTCGGGGTCGAGTTCAAGCGCCGTCAAGTAGTTTTGGCTGGCTTGTTTGTACTTTCCGCGCATGAAGTAGGCAGTGGCCAGGTTCGAGTAGATCGATGCGGAATCGGGATCGGCGTCCAGCGCTTTCTGATAGGTTTTTTGAGCGCGTTTGTACTTCCCTTGCGCGTAATAGATCGTGCCCAGGTTGTTGATTGCCTGGGAGTAGTCTTCGTCGGTCTGGAAGGCGCGCTCGTAGTTGCGGCGGGCTTGGTCGAGCTGATTCTGCTGGTGGTAGGAGATGCCGAGTTTGTTGTAGAGGCGAGCGCTCCTCGGATCGCTGTTCAAGGCCGTCAAGTAGGTTTCCGAGGCTTCTCGGTACATCTTGCGGGCCATGAAGATGTCGGCCCGCTTCTCGGGGGTTAGCGAAGTCGCAGCAGTTGGTTCGACCCTCTTGGTGCTGTCGACCAGTTGCGGCATCAGCAATAGATTAAGCAGCAATGGAAGCATCGTAGGTCTCCTCTAGCGGGAGTCGGAGTGCCTCTTACGTTACACCATGAAAGCGCCCCTGGAAAGCGGGCGAAGCACTTAGGTCGAGCCTCGTTGCGGGGAAGCTATTCCTTGAAGATGCCGAGGACGCGGCCGAAGAATCCGTTTTTCTTGTCTTCCGGATTGGACTGATTGGGCTGGCCTTGGGGGATCGGTACGACTCGCGGCGATCCGGGACCGGAAACGGACGCCAAATCACCGTCTGAGGATGCAACTCCCTCAAAACCGGTGGCGAGCGTCATCCGGCCGCCACCGCCGTGCAACGTGCAGAACTCGGCTGGTTGCGAACCTTCCACAAAGACCTCGCTGACTCGGTTGGAGCAAGCGTAGGTCGCTAATTGCTGCGTATCGGGGTCGATCTCGACGCGCAAGACGCCTTCCTCGGGTTGCTCAAAAGGCTCGGGCTCGCGGTAGGCGCGTTGCTCGTGGGCGGTCCGCATGAACTCAGACCAGATGGGCAGAGCCGAGTGGGCGCCTTCAAGGCCGAGTTCCATGTTGTCGTCGAAGCCGACCCAAACGACGCAGAGCAGGTTGTTGGTGAAGCCGGCGAACCAACCGTCGTCGTCGGTGCCGGTTTTGCCGGCGGCGGGCTCAGTGAATTTGTAGCGGGTGCGGGCGCCGATGCCGGTGCCGTGGTCCATCACGTCTTCAAGCATGTTGCTGACGACGTAGGCTACCCGAGAATCCATCACGTCGACCTCCTCCGGCTCGTGACGATAGAGCGTGTTGCCGGAGGCGTCGCGCACCAAACGAACGAAGTACGGGGTTTTGCGGACGCCCTCATTGACCAGCGCGGTGTAGGCTCCCGCGACTTGCAGGGGGGTGGCTTCATAGGAGCCCAGCGCCAGCGACGGCGTCGGTTGGATGTCGATGCCCAGTCCGGCGCGCTCAGCCATCTCAGCGACTCGGTTGTAACCGGCCCGCTCAGCGACCTTCACCGTCGAGATGTTGAGTGATCGCTTGAGGGCGTAGCGGTAGGTAACCAGGCCTTGAATCTTGTTGAGGTGGTTGGCTGGTTCGTAGGGCTTGCCGTCGTACCAGAAAGTGGTGGGCACGTCGTCTACGAGGGTGGCGGCGGTCAAGGGTGGATCGTCGCTGGGGGGGTAGACGGTCCAGCCTAGATCGTCGACGACCGGGTTCAGAACCGGGTCGTAGGAGCGGCCGGAATCGGGGCCGTAGCCGGCTTCAATGAGCAGATCCTCGCGTCCGGGATCGAGCGCCGTATCGAGGGCGGCGGCGTAGACGAACGGCTTGAAGACCGAACCGGGCTGGCGCTTGGCGAGAGCGCGATTGAGCTGGCTGCGGCCGTAGTCCAGTCCTCCGACGACGGCTTTGACCTCTCCGGTCTTGGCGTCCAGCGCGACCAGAGCGGCCTGCGGCCGGGGGACTTCCTTCCCGCGCCAGCGGCGGAGTTTGCCGAGGCGCTCGACGACCTCTTCCATGCCGACGCGCACCGCCTCCACGGCGGCTTCTTGGAGTTCGCGGTCCAGCGTCGTATAGACCCAGTAGTCTTGCGTGACCAGGTCGTCGGAATCAAAATGCTCTTTGAGGTGCCTGTTGACCAGGTCGACGTAGTGCGGCGCCTGCGATTTCTCAATGTGACCGCGCGCGAGGTGCAGTTCTTCGTTGGTGGACGCCGCATACTGCGTCTCGTCGATGTAGCCGTGCGTCTTCATCGCACGCAGCACCTGATCGCGGCGGTTGATCGCGCGCTCCGGGTGGCGGTACGGGTTGAGCCAACTCGGTCCCTGCGGGAGACCGGCGAGTAGCGCGGCCTCGGCCAGGGTGATGTCGCGGACGTCTTTGTCGAAGTAGGCGTGAGCGGCTTCGCCCATGCCCATGACGTTGAAGCTGCCCGAGCGGCCCATGGAGACCTGGTTAGCGTAGTGCTCGAAGATGTCTTCCTTAGAGAGACGCAGTTCGAGCTGAATCGCGATCAGGGCTTCAGCCGCTTTGCGCTGTGGAGTCTGTTCGGGCGTCAGGAAGAAGTTCCGCGAGAGCTGCTGCGTCAGGGTCGAGGTGCCGCGCGGCATCTTCCAGTTCACTAGGCCGTCGTAGGCGGCTTTCGTGGTGCGGATGACGTCGACGCCGAAGTGCGAGTAGAAGCGATGATCCTCGATTGCGAGTACCGCGTTGATCAGGACCTGCGGAAAGTCCTCGAAGCGAAAGATCCGCCGCTTGGCGCGCTCGTCGTCGAACAGGTGCGTGACGAGTTCAGGCTCCAGGTCATAGGCGGTCTGGGGCGTATTGTCGTTGAGCGAGACGATGCGGACGATCTTCTGGTCGGCGAAGTAGATGACGGCGGGTTCTTGGGCGAAGTAGGAGAGCGGGCCAGGGTAGATCTCCAGCGCGTCGTCCTTCTCGACGTAGTACCCGACCTGGTTGTGATTGGAGTCGGTGTAGCCCGCGTCCCGCAAGCGGATGAGAATTTCGTTCTTGCCGAACTCTTGGTCCAGGAAGACGGCGTCCGGAGCCGCGAGAACCTTGGAGCTCCGGTTGAAGGGACCGCCCGCCAGGCGCGAGTCGACGACCTTGGCGTACTTCCACCAGAAATGGTTGAACGTCACCGCACCCGCAATACCGGTGATCAAGACGAGCGCCAGAACGACTTTTCCGGCCGGGCGGCGGACGAACGACAACAGTCGTGACCGAATGCGCACGCCGCGCTTCTTCTTACGTTTGCTCATCAGACCTATTTCTCAACTCCGCCGGAACGGGCGCGGGACCGTCCAGCACGTGTCGGCGAGCGCGGATCTGGCGAGCGTGGGGTAAATCAGCGCTAAGCCGTTCTAGCAGCTAGCTTTTCCCGGAGGAGCTCGACGACCGTTTCGAGTTTAGCATCGGCGGATTCGCGTGTCGAACGATCGTAAAGCTCGACTGTGCCCTCGCTCACGCCCTTTCCGACGACGATGCGGAACGGGATTCCGATGAGGTCGGCGTCGTTGAACTTGACGCCGGCGCGTTCGGGGCGATCGTCGAGCAGCGCGTCGACGCCAAGATCGAGCAGCGAGCGGTAGAGCTTCTCCGCGGCGTCGCGTTGCTCGTCGTTCTTCATGTTGACCGGCGTGACGACGGCCTCGAACGGGGCGATGGAGACGGGCAGCGACATGCCGCGCTCGTCGTTGCCCTGCTCGATGGCGGCGGTGAGGATTCGTTCCAGGCCGATGCCATAAGAGCCCATGATGGGCGTGGTCTCTTTGCCGTTGGGGTCGAGGACGCGCAGGCCCATCTTGTCGGCGTACTTGCGACCGAGCTTGAAGATATGGCCGACCTCGATGCACTTGCGGATACGGATCGTCTCACCGGTCTCGATGTGGGCGTCGCCCTCGGCGACCTCGCGGAGATCCACGAACGGCGCCTCGAAGTCCCTGCCGGGAGTGACGTTCTTCAGGTGGAAGCCGTCCTTGTTGGCCCCTGCGATCAGGTTCTTCCGTCCTTCCAGCGCTTGGTCGGCGAGCAGCACGATGTCGGTGGAGACGCCCACGGGGCCGAGCGAGCCGGCGTCGGCGCCAATCCATTCGCGTAGCTCTTCCGGGTGCGCGGGGCGAACTTCGGCAGCTTCCACCGCGCCGGCAAGTTTGGTCTCGTTGAGTACGTGGTCGCCGCGCAGCAGGGCCATGAGCGGCTTGCCGTCTGCGGAGTAGACGAGCGACTTGACGTGGTGGTCGGCGGGGCGGCCGTCGAACTCGGCGACTTCCTCGATGGTCTTCTTGCCGGGCGTCGCGAATTCTTCCGGAGCCTCTTCGCCCTCGGGATCGGGATGAGCGGACGGTTGCGGATTGGCCGCGGCCTTTTCAAGATTCGCCGCGTACTTGGCGTTCGGGGCCTCCGCGACGCGGTCCTCTCCGGCTGGGGACGGCACGACGAACTCGTGGGACTCGGAGCCGCCCATGGAGCCTGAATGGGCTTCGATGGTCAGATATTCGAGACCGCAGCGGGCAAAGATGCGGCAATAGGCGTCGTAGTGCTTGTTGTAGGCGACGTCGAGCCCGGCTTCATCCAGGTCGAAGGTATAGGAGTCCTTCATGGTGAAGCGGCGAACGCGCATGAGGCCTGATTTGGGCCTCGGCTCGTCCCGAAACTTGGCCTGGATCTGGTACCAGATTTGGGGCAGTTGCTTGTAGGAGCGCAGTTCGCCGCGAGCCATCCAGGTGATGACTTCTTCCTCGGTCATGCCGAGGCAGAGGTCGCGTCCCCAGCGGTCCTGGAGTCGGAACATGTCCGAGCCCATCTCCTCCCAGCGGCCGGTCTCCTGCCAGATCTCGGCTGGATGCAGTTCGGGCGTATAGACCTCTTGTCCGCCAATGGCGTCCATCTCTTCACGTACAATGCGCTCGATCTTGTTGAGCGATCGCTTGGCGAGATAGAGGTAGCAATACAGGCCTGCAGACAGTTGCCGGACATAGCCGCCGCGAACCAAGAGTTGGTGAGAGACGACTTCGGCGTCGGCAGGGGCTTCCCGGAGAGTCGGGATAAAGAGTTGACTCCAGCGCATGAGAACTTTGGTTTTTCGAGGGGTTCGGACTCGGGGAGACCAGGGCCGCACCTGAAGGCCGAAAACCCGAGTCTAGCATGCTAGAATTCGCACGAAAGCGGACTGCGAGGTCCGCAATTCCGTCCGGCTCGACAGGGCTACGGTCGTGATCAAGTCGTTTCTTGGAAAGAACTTTGACCGCCCTTCGCCCATCCGCTTCCGGGTCCTCCGCCGAACTCGCTACGGCCCCCGCGGGACGGCCGCTGACGATCGGATTTGATATTCGTCGCTCGGGCGGTTTCGGCATCGGGGTGTACATCAAGAACCTGTTGGCGGCGTTGTCGCGGGTGGGCCGCGAGCATCAATATCTGTTGATCGGCGCGGAGGAACACCACGGCCGCTTTGATCATCTGGGTCCGAACTTCCGGTTCGTTCCCTACGAGCGCTCCTACAAGTCGCAGTTCAGCCATTTGGAGTACGGGTTGGAGATGCGCCGGCTGGGCGTGGACGTGTTGCATGTGCCGCACCGCTGGGCGCCGTTCTCGATTCCGCGGCCGTACCTGGTTACGCTGCACGATCTGAACCATCTGAACTTTCCTCCGGAGGGCGTACCCCGCTGGCGGGAGCAGTTCAACCGGACGATGTTGGTGCGGACCTTGAAGCGGGCTTCGACGGTGGTCGCCGTTTCTGAGGCGACCAAGCGCGATGCTTTGAAGCGGCTGCCCTTGAGCTCGTCGAACTTCCGCGTGATTCCCGATGCGGTGGACGAGCAGTTGGCGCTTCCGGTGAGCGAGACCGAGCGGAAGCAGACGCTGGCGCGCTACCTGATCAACGACCCGTTCGTGCTCTACGCCGGGCGCATCCAGACACACAAGAACGTACCGCGGCTGATCGAAGCGTTTGCGGTGGTGAAGAGTCAACTCGAGAATCACTGGAAGTTCCACAACTTGAAGTTGATCGTCATCGGCGACGACATGAACGCGGACCCGAACGTGCGGCATACGGTACTGCGGACGCGCACGCAGAACTCGGTGCGGTTCTTGGGGTTCGTGCCGATGGAGACGCTGCGGGTGTTCTACGACCAGGCGACGGCTTTCCTTTTTCCGTCACTCTACGAGGGATTCGGCATGCCGCCGTTGGAGGCGATGTCGCACGGCACGCCGGTGGTGACCTCGAACGTATCGTCGTTGCCGGAGGCCGTGGGCGATGCTGCGGTATTGGTCAACCCGGAGAACGTGTTTGATATCGGACGCGGACTGCGCAAAGTCTTGCTGGACGACGAGTACCGTGAATCGCTGATCCGTGCAGGGCACGACCAAGTGGGCAAATTCAGTTGGGACCGCACGGCGACGAAGGTGCTGGATTGCTACCAAAAGGCGGTTCGGAAGGGGCGCTAGGGGCCGGGGGCGGCATCCAAGTTAAGCCCCGGACTGTTCCAGAAGCTTTGCGGCCAGGCCGGTCCAACCGGTTTGGTGACTGGCCCCCAAGCCGGCCCCGTTGTCCCCGTGGAAGTACTCGTGGAAGAGGACGAGGTCTTCAAAGTGCTCGCTCTCGTGGAAGATCGTCTCCGCGCCGTAGATCGGGCGGCGGCCGTGCTCGTCTTTCAAGAAGAGCGACGTCAGTCGATGGGACAGCTCCTCGCTCACTTCCCACAGATTGCGTAGCCGTCCCGAGCCTGTCGGGCAGACGACCTTCCAGTCGTCGCCGAGGTAGTAGTGGAACCGCTGGAGCGACTCGATCAACAGGAAGTTGACCGGGAACCAGACGGGCCCGCGCCAGTTGGAGTTGCCGCCGAACATGTAGGTTTCTGATTCGGCCGGCTCGTACTTGACGCCGTAGGTGCTGCCGTCGATGTGAATCTCGTAAGGATAGTTGCGGTGGATGCGCGAGAGGGAGCGGATGCCGTGCGGCGAGAGGAACTCCTCTTCATCGAGCATCAAGCGCAGAACGCGCGGCAGCCGTTCCGGGTTCACGATCGAAAGCAGGCGCCGCACGCGGCCGTCTTCCTGGGTTTGCTCGGTGACGTGTTGGCGCAGGATCGGGCGGTTTTCCATGAACCACTCAAGCCGCTTCTTGAAGCCCGGTAGACCGTCGAGCAAATCCGGGTCGAGCGTGAACGACGCGAACAGCGGGATCAGGCCGACGAGCGAACGGACCTTGAGCCGTTCGACGGTTCCATCCGCCTTTTCCAACGCGTCGTAGTAGAAGCCGTCGCCTTCGTCCCATAGCTCTCGCTGCGCCGAGCCGAATCCGTGTACGGCTCCGGTGATGTAGACGAAGTGCTCGAAGAACTTGCTGGCCACGTCGGAGTAGGCCTTGTTTTCCTGAGCGAGCTCGAGCGCAATCGCCAGCATGTCCAGGCAGTACATCGCCATCCAGCTGGTGGAGTCGGACTGCTGGAGAGTCAGCCCCTCGGGGATGTTCGAGCGGTCGAAGACGCCGATGTTGTCCAGGCCGAGGAAGCCGCCCTGGAAGACGTTGTGGCCGTCCGGGTCTTTGCGATTCACCCACCAGGTGAAGTTGAGCAGCAGTTTGTGGAAGATGCGCTCGAGAAAATCTCGATCGGCCTTGCCGGAAATTCGCTTATCGATCTTGTAGACGCGCCACGCAGCCCACGCATGGACCGGCGGATTCACGTCGGAGAAGTTCCACTCATACGCCGGGATCTGCCCGTTGGGGTGCATGTACCACTCACGGAGGAAGAGCAGGAGCTGCTCTTTGGCGAAGGTCGGATCGATGGTGGCGATCGGGATCATGTGGAAGGCGGTATCCCAAGCGGCGAACCACGGGTACTCCCACTTGTCAGGCATGGAGAGGACGTCCTCGTTGTAGAGATGGCGCCACTCGGCATTGCGGATCTTCTTGCGATCTTCGGGCGGCTTCGGCTGATTGAGATCTCCGTCCATCCAGCGGCGCATGTCGTAGTGGTAGAACTGCTTGCTCCACATCATGCCCGCGTAGGCCTGGCGTTGGACGTTGCAGCCGTCGGCGGAGAGTCCGCAGGAGGGGATGCGCTCGGCGTAAAACTCGTCGGCCTCACGGATGCGGTCGGCGAAGAGTTGGTCAAAATGGCCGTCGAAGTCGGCGTGCGGCGCGTGGTCGCTCAGGCGCAGTTTGAACACGGCCGACTCGCCGGGGCCGATGGTCTCGCGGTAGAGCGCGGCCGCCTTGGTGCCTCGCTCGCGCGGCGCGACGGCGTCTTCGTCTCCCTCGATGACGTAGCGGTGGAACGCGTCCTTGACGAATGGGCTTCGGTTGGGAGCTTCGTAGAGCGCGAGACGGTTGGTCTCGTTCTCGGTGAAGAGCATCTCCGGTTCGTCTTGGCAGAGCAGTCGGCGGCGACCGTAGTAGTCGTGAGCGATCTCGATGGTCCGAGCGTCGGAGAGGTCCGGTCCGCGGTACAGCTCCGGCCGTTTGGCGCGCTTGTTCCAACTCCATGTGTTGCGGAACCAAACGGTCGGCAATAGGGAGATCGGCGCCGCCCCCGGGCCGCGGTTGTGTACGGTGATGCGGACGGCGACCTGCTCGGGGCCGTCTTTGGCGTACTCGACCTCGACGTCGAAGTAGCGATCTTCGTCGAAGACGCCCATGTGCCATAGTTCCGGCTCGGGGTCCGACTTGCCGCGACGCCGCGCTTCCTCTTGCAGGCGGCGGTAGGGGAACTCCGCTTGCGGGTACTTGTAGAGGAACTTCATGTAGGAGTGCGTGGGCGTCGAGTCGAGGTAGTAATAGACTTCTTTGACGTCTTCAGCGTGATTACCTTGGCGGCCTGTGAGACCGTAGAGGCGCTCCTTGAGGATCGGGTCGCGATGATTCCACATCGCCAGCGAAAAGCAGATGTACTGGTGACGATCGCTGATGCCCCCGATACCGTCCTCGCCCCAGCGGTAGGCGCGCAGATGAGAATGCTCAAACGGAAAGCTCGACCAGGCGTCGCCGTCGGCGGAGTAGTCCTCGCGGACGGTGCCCCACTGGCGCTCGCTCAGATAGGGGCCCCAGCGCTTCCAGTGGACGCGTCGCGCCGCGCTGTCGTCGAGTCGTTGTTGTTCGGCGCTCATGGTCGGCTCGGAATCAGACGAGTATGCTAGCGAACGATCCTTACCGGGCAGATCGGCGGACGGTTCCCAATAGAACAACATTACGGTAAAACAGTAACAGTTACCGTATTGCGAGAAAACGAGTGATTTAGATACCTCTATGGACGCGCTCAGCCTGCATCGTTTCCACTTCGCGTTTACGATCACGTACCACTACCTGTTCCCGCAGCTCACGATGGGGCTGGCGCTGATGATCTTCCTGTGGAAGACGCAGGCGGTGCGGACCGGCGATGAACGCTACAACCGGGCGGTCCGCTTCTGGTCGAAGCTTTTTGGGCTCAACTTTGCGATGGGGGTCGTGACGGGGATTCCGATGGAGTTCCAGTTCGGGACGAACTGGGCGCAGTTCTCGAAAGCGGCCGGCGGGGTGATTGGCCAGACGCTGGCGATGGAGGGCGTCTTCTCCTTCTTTCTGGAGTCGACGTTTCTCGGCTTCTTGCTGTTTGGCGAGAAGCGTCTGGGGCAGGTCGGCCACTGGTTTGCGTCGCTGTGCGTCTTTGTGGGCTCGTGGCTCTCGGGCTATTTCATCGTGGCGACGGACGCCTTTATGCAGCATCCGGTCGGCTACACGGTGGAGGGCGGGCAGATGGTGCTCGATAGCTTTTGGGAGCTGCTGCTGAATCCTTGGCTGGTCTGGCAATATCCGCATACGATGCTGGGCTCGGTGGCGACGGCAAGTTTCGTGGTCGCCTCGATCGGGGCGATCTACCTCTTGCTCGGCAAGTTTGAAGACGACGCCAAGACCTTCTTGAAATTGGCAGTGCCGATGGGACTCGCCGGGGCTCTCTTGCTCGGGTTCACCGGCGACGGACAGGGCCGGCAGGTGGCGCGACACCAGCCGGCGACGCTGGCGGCGATGGAAGGTCTCTTTGAGACGGAAGAGGGTGCGCCGCTGGTCTTGATCGGGCAACCGGACGTCGAGAACCGGCGGCTGGACAACCCGATTGAGATTCCTCAGGCGCTGAGCATCCTAACGTACAAGCGCTGGGGCGCGGAGGTGAAGGGACTCGACGCTTTCCCGGAGGAAGACTGGCCGGACGCGATTCCGCTGCTCTACTACAGCTTCCACATCATGGTCGGGCTGGGCACGATCTTCATCGCGATCATGGCCGCCGCTTCTTGGCTGCTATGGAGCGGTCGACTGTTCCAAGCGCGTTGGATGTTGTGGACGCTGGCGCTGTCGCTGCCTTTCCCCTACATCGCAAACACGGCTGGTTGGACGGCGGCGGAGTTGGGGCGTCAACCTTGGGTGATCTACGGAGTGATGCGGACGGCCGACGGCTATTCGGCCAACGTTTCGGCGGGCAACACGATGTTCAGTTTGCTGGGATTCATGGGCATTTACACGCTGCTGACGTTCCTGTTTCTCTTTCTCGCCTACCGCGAGATCGAGCACGGCCCGCAGCCTGCGCGGGAGGTCGAGTAGATGGAGACGATCTGGTTCGTGATCTTGGCGGTCATGGTGGCCGGGTACGTCGTCTTCGACGGTTTTGACCTCGGCGTGGGCGTGGTGCATCTCTACGCGGCGCGCACCGATGCCGAGCGCCGCCGGGTGCTTGCATCGATCGGCCCGGTCTGGGACGGCAACGAGGTCTGGCTGCTGGCGGCCGGCGGAATTCTGTTCCTCGCGTTTCCGACCGTCTACGCATCCAGCTTTTCGGGCTTCTATTTGCCGCTGATGATCGTCTTGTGGCTGCTGATCTTGCGCGCGATCGCGATTGAGTTCCGCAATCACCTGGAGAGTCCGATCTGGCAGCCTGTCTGGGACGTCGTTTTCGCGGGTTCGAGCGGGCTGCTGACGATCCTATTTGGAGCCGCGCTGGGCAACGTCGTGCGGGGCGTGCCGCTGGATGCGGAGGGCGTCTTTTTTCTGCCGCTGTGGACGGATTGGACGCCTGGGGCGGCGCCCGGGGTCCTCGACTGGTACACGGTCCTGGCGGGGTTAGCGGCTTTCGCGACGCTGACGGCGCACGGGGCACTGTGGGTCGTGCTGAAGACGGATGAGGCGGTGCGGGAGAGGTCCCGGCGGATGTTCGGTTGGGCCTGGGCGGCGCTCATCCCGCTATTGGCGCTGATGACGTGGGCGACGTTCGAGATCCAGCCGCATGTTCCGGAACGGCTGTTCTCCAACCCGGCGGGACTCATCCTGCCGGCAGTCGCCGTCACCGCGCTGATCGCGATGCGTTGGTTCGACGGCCGCAGGCGAGAGTTGGAGGCGTTTGTGGCCTCGTGTGGGTTTATCGTCTTTCTGCTGCTGGGCGCCGTTTTCGGGCTCTATCCGTTTCTGTTGCCGTCGAACGTGGATCCGGCACTTGGCCTGAGCGTCGAGAACGCGGCGACGGCGCCGGGGGCGTTGCGATTGGCGCTCTATTGGTTCGTTCCGGGCTTCGCGCTGATTACGGTCTACTTCTGGTACATCTACTCGCGGTTGGCGGGGAAGGTGCCGGCGGAAGAGGCAGGCTGAAACGGCGCGGCTCGGGTTGGAACACTACAATAGAGCCGACTGGAGGTTCTGGTGATGGCTGACTCGAACGATTCCCGGCGTACTTTCTTCCGATCGCTGTTCGGCAGTGCGATGGCTGCTGCGGCGGCGCAGACGGCGCTGGCCCAACACGACAGTCCGAACGGCATCCCGACGCGGCGCTTGGGCCGCACGGGGGAGCAGGTCTCGATCCTGTGCCTGGGTGGCTGGCACCTCGGCTCGATTGAGGACAAGAACGAATCGATCCGCATCCAACATGCGGCGATTGACGAAGGAGTGACCTTCTTCGATACCTGCTGGGATTACCAGTGGGGCGGCTCGGAGGAGATCATTGGGCGGGCGCTGGCGCAGGACGGCAAGCGCGAAAAAGTCTTCCTAATGACCAAGAACTGCGAGCGCGACTACGCCGGCTCGATGAAGTGCTTGGAAGATTCGCTGCGGCGGATGAAGACGGATCGGCTGGACCTGTGGCAGTTCCACGAGATGGTCTACGACAATGACCCGGACTGGGTCTTTGAGAAGGGCGGGTTGAAAGCCGCGCTTGAAGCGCAGAAAGCCGGCAAGGTGCGCTACATCGGATTCACCGGGCACAAGGACCCCCGGATCCATCAAAAGATGCTCGGCAAGCCCTACGACTGGGCGACGGCGCAGATGCCCATCAACCCGATGGACGCGCATTACCGCAGCTTCCAGAAGGAGGTTGTGCCGCGCTGCCTGAACCAGGACGTCGGCGTGATCGGCATGAAGTCGCTCGGCGGCGGTTCGACGGTGGGCAAGATCCCCAACGAGACGTCGATTACGGCGGAGCAGTGCCGCCGTTACGCGCTGAGTCTGCCGATTTCGTCGCTGTGCATCGGAACGGTCTCGATGGAACAGTTGAACGCGGCGGTCAAGCTGGCGCGCGGCTTCAAGCCGATGTCGGATGCGGATAAGGAAGCGGTGCTGTTGAGTTCGGCGGAGAACGGCGGCGGCGACGGGCGGCACGAGATGTTCAAGTCGACGCAGACCTACGACGGGCCCCATCACCGCGAGCAGCACGGTTTCGCGACGGCATGAGCTTTCTACGAAACCGCATCGCGGCAGGGGCGTTGCTCTCAGTGTTGTTGTTTTTGGTGGGTGCGATCGCCGGGATGTTCGTGGGAGGCGCGGTGACGCCCAAGACCGCCGGGCTGGCGGGCGGCGCGATCGTGGTTGGTTACGGCGTGATGCTTGGTCTCGGTTTCGTTCTAGTTGCGGTGCTGTTGGCGGCTAAGCTTCCCGTTGAGCGACTGAAGTCAGCGGTTCTGGCCGGCGTTGTGATGGTCGGCGTGGCGGCGGTTGCGATCGGCGTGCAGGCATACCTGGCGCAGCAAGGTCGCGCGGCGGATGCGCAAGTCGAAGAGTCGAAGCGCCCGCGGCCGGTCCAACCGACGGCCCCTGTGCAGCCATGAAGGACGTCTCGCAGAATCGGATCTTCGTCGGCTTGCTGCTTGCGCAGTTGTTGTTGCTGGCGGGAGGGACTTGGGGGTTCTTCCTGGCCGGCTCGTTGGCGGGCGCCGATCTTGATTCTCGGTTGACGGTCGTGGCGGCTGGAGCGAGTTGCGGCGTTGCCGGTTTGCTGGGAGGCATAGCTCTCGCGGCCTTCTTGCCTAGGGAGAGGTTGCGTCCCGCGTTGTTTGTCGGGGTGGTGGTTGGAGTCGTCTCGTTCGTCGCGATGGCGACGTACTACTCGCAGATGAATTGACGGCGGCCGTTTTCCTCAAACGGGGATGGGCTAGGAGGCGGCCGCTTTTTCGCCGTAGACGTTCTGGCGGATTTCGTCGAGGCGGTGCTCTGCGGCGTCGCGCACGTAGAGGTACTTGTCGTTCTTGGCGACCCACTCCAGGTCGGCCTCATTCGCCATCACCTTGACGACCTTGCGACGAATTTCTTCGTCGCCGGATTGTTCGACGACGAGTCTGAACCACTTGGCATCCGGCTCGATGGCGCGGAGACGTGCGAGGGCGTTGTGACGGACGAACCACTCCCCGTCCTTAACGATCATCTTGGCCAAGATTTCAGGGTCGCTGAGCTCCTTGGCGGCAGCGATCCGCACGTCGGCGTCGCTGTGCTTCCAGTCGGGGCGGATGGCGTCTAACAAACCCATTGATCTAGCGCAGCCGGAGGCCGCTGTTTCCATTGTAGGGAAAGTGGGCCCCGGACGCTAAACCCGACTGGGGAGGGCCGATACCAAGTGGGGTATGGGATCTCCCCTCACCCGTTCATTGCGGCCGGCGCTCGCGATGTTCGCTTTGGCCTGTTCGGCGACCGCGCAGTGGCAGTTTCATGACGTTCGGGGCGCGGCAGGCGTCGGCGGCCGCACGATCAGCGTGCCGACGGCCGGGCTCTCGACGTCGGTCGATCCCGCGACGGCTGGACCCGCGGAGCGGCTGGAAGCGGCCCGCGATGCGCTTCGGGCGGCTCGTCCGGATGCCGGCCCGGCGTCCTGGGAGTGGGCTCTCGCAGGACGATCAGCCGGGTTGCCCGGCGTCGAACGCTTCTGGTTCGAGGCGCGGCGGGAGGGCGTACCGGTCTTCGACGCCGGCGCAACGGTTTTGTGGACAGGCGAGCAGAGGCGGGTGACGATTGCCTCCGGGCCGACCGCCGCTCCGCCTCTACGGGCCGAGTGGACGCTCGACGCAGGCGACGCGCTCGCGGCCGCCGGGGGGCCTGCTGAAGCGGCGAAGACCGCACAGAAGGTTTGGTTCGCCGTGGAGGGCGGACTGCGCCCGGCTTGGCTCTGCCATTTCGAGCAGAACTCTTCCGAGTCGTACCAAGCGGTCTTGGACGCCGAGGACGGTGCGCGGCTGTTCGTCTTTCCTTTGGCCCGGGAAGCCGATCCGCGCGGCCGCGTCTTCCAAGCGCCGCATACGGCCCATCCCGGCGAGGGCGCGCGAACGATGGAGCCTTGGACTGGAGAAGAGCTGGGCACGGCTTGCCCCGCGCCGGTGTATCCGTCCCAGTTTCGCAGCGGCTCGCTGGACGGGCTTTGCTGGACGGACGGGTCCGAAACCGCGGGCAACAACGCGGACGCATGTCTGGACTTGAATGCCGACCACGTGTGCGACCTGCGAGCGAGCGGGACCGGCGGCACGTTCGACGAGCCCTATGAGGACGCTTACGGCTCGACGGGAGATCCGGCCGCGGATCGGATGGCCGCTCTTGCGAACGCCTTCTACTGGACCAACACGATCCACGATTGGCTCTGGGGCCTGGGGTTTGACGAGACTTCCGGAGCCTTCCAGGCGGACAACTTCGGCCGCGGAGGCCAGGACGGCGACCCTGTCCGGGTGGACGTGCACGACGGAGGGACGAACAACAACGCCACGTTCTCGACTCCGCCGGACGGGTACTCCCCGCGGATGTCGCTGGGTTTGTTCACCGGGCTTCGACGAGACACGGCGTTTGACGGCGACGTGATCGTGCATGAATACGTGCATGGTTTGACCAACCGCCTGGTAGCCGGACCGTCCAGCGTGTCGGGCTTGTTCTTGTGGCACAGCGGAGCGATGGGCGAGGGCTGGTCGGACGCCTATGCCGCCGACTACACCGGAGATCCGGTCATGGGCGAGTACGTCACGCGCAACACGACGGCGGGCATCCGCTCAGTCCGGTACGACCAAAGCGATTTGACGTTCGGCAGCTTTGGGCTGCGGTCGGGCGTCGTGCCGTCGGGATCGGGGAAGATCCTGTTCTTGCCGCAAGTCCACAGCGACGGGGAGATTTGGGCTTCGGCGCTGTGGCGTCTCCGAGAGGCGATCGGCAGTTCGGCGTGGGGGCCGCTGGTCACGGAAGCCTTGAAGTTGACGCCGTCGCGACCCTCGATGCTCGATGCGCGGGACGCCGTGGTGGCTGCGGCCGCGGCCCAGTCGGTACCGGCGTGCTCGGTGTGGGCCGCGTTCGCGGCCAGCGGGATGGGCGCCGCCGCCGCTCTGAATCCGACACAGAGCGGGCAGCCTAACGACACGGCTCTGAGCGTCTATGAGGCCTACGATCTGCCGGCTTCATGCGGCGGCGCGCCGCCGGCTACGAACCGGACGTTGGTGGACGAGGGCGGCGAGACGGCGTCGGGCTGGACGGGGGACGGGCTTTGGCATCGAACCTCTCGGCGCGCGGCGTCGGGCGCGTCTTCGTGGTGGTTCGGGCAGGAGGCGACCGGCGACTACGACACGGGCTCACGCGTCCAGGGAGAGTTGATCTCGCCGGCGATTGATCTCAGCGAGGCGGACGCGGCGTTTCTTGAGTGGAAGCAGTTGTTCTTCGGGGCCGGGTTCTTTTCCCGGGTTGAACTCGGCGGCGTTTTCGCTCCGTATCTCAACCAAGACGCCGGGCGCGTCTGGATCAGCGGAGACGACGGCGCCAACTGGTTTCCCCTGACCCACATCGCGCACAACTCCAGCGGGTCGGCGTTCCAGACCTATCGCCTCAACCTGAAGCGATTCTTGGGGGCGGTGGTCCGGGTGAAGTTCGAGTTCGACACGTTGGACGGAGTCAACAACGCGCAGGAGGGTTGGTATCTCGACGACATCCGGGTCACGGTGCGCTCGACCGCCGCGCCGGAGCTGGCGATCTCGACGACCAGCCTTGCCTTTGAATCCGCGTACGAGGGGCCGGCGGCTCCGGCGCAGTCGGTTGGGATTTCCAACACAGGCGGACCCGGCTTGAGTTGGACGGCGGCGCCGGTTTCGGCAAGCTGGTTGAACGCGGCGCCGGGTTCCGGTACGGGGCCCGGCGAGCTCTCAGTGACGGCGAATCCGGCCGGACTCCCGCCGGGCGTGCATATTGGGACGGTCCGGATCGACGGCGGCGCGGGAGGCGTTGAGACCGTGACGGCGACGCTGACGGTGGCCGCCCCGGCGGCACCCACGGCCGCATGGTCGTTTGAGGAGTCCGCGCACGGTCCCGGCCTCTTGCTGAGCGACGGTTCAGGCGGCGGGCACGGGATGACGACGGCGGGGAAGGGGTCCGCGAATGTGGCGGGCGTGTCCGGCGGAGCCCGTCTGTTCAACGGATATTCCGATTCGGCGTGGACCGCCAGTTCAGCGGACCTCACGCCGACGCAAATGACTGTGCAGACCTGGGTGAAACTCTACCGAGACCCGTCGCCGGTGGGGATTTTGGTCTCGGCTTTTGGCGGGGCCAATACGCGCGGCTGGTACCTGGCCGTGGATTCGCAGCGGCGAGTCGTATTCATGGCGGCGCAACCGCCGTCTTCCTCGCCCTGGCTTGTGACCGGCGCGAGCCTGACGCTGGGGCGCTGGCACCTGGTGACTGCGACCTACGACGGCCCGACGAACCAGGCGCGGGTCTACATCGACGGTGCGCAAGCCGCCTCAGCGATCTTCCCCGGATTGACGCCCGACGACTCGGCGCCGATCACGCTGGGGGTCGCCTCATGGGCCGCTACGTGGCATCTACCGGGCGCCTTAGATGAGACCGAGATTACGCCGCGGGTGATGAGCGCGGCGGAGATCGCGGGGGCCTACGGCGCGGCTTCGCCTCCTGCCGACGTGGTGAACTTGTCGACCGCGGTGCGTTTCGAATTCGAATCGGGACTGACCGACTTGAGCGGCAACGGACGGCACGGCTCCGCGATTGGAAGTTCGACCGTCTCCGGGGTAGCGGGGGCCGCGCGGCGGTTCGACGGGGTTGACGATTGGGCTACGGTCCAGATCGACGAGTTGGCTTCGTCCCCGGATATGACGGTACGGGCGTGGGTGCGGCTGCATGAGCAGCCATCCGGTTGGGGCGTCGTCGCAGCCAACTACGATGGAGACTTCGCTGGGTGGTACATCGGGGTGCTTGCTGACCGGCGAGCGTTCGTCGGGGTGGCCACGAAGCCGTCGAGTCTGCCGTCGTCGGTTTCATCCGATGGCCTGGACGTCGGCCGCTGGCATCATCTGACGGCGGTCTACGAGGGGCGTATCCAGCGGCTGTCGCTCTATGTCGACGGCGAGTTGGCTGACCGGACGTACACCTCCGGCATGACGCCGCGAACGGCGGGGGCTATGACGTTGGGGCGCGCTTCTTGGATTGACGCGCACTACTCGCCTGCGGATCTGGACGAGTTGACGATCGAGACGACGGCGTGGAGCGCGGCGGAAGTAGCGGCGGACTACGCGGGTTTTCCGGCCGTCGCCGCTCCGAATGCTCTGGCCGACTGGTCGTTCGATGAGACGAGCGTCGGGTCGTCGATCACGTTGGACGACGCAAGCGGCAGCGGGCACGCAATCACGACGCAAGGATCCAAGAACGGACCGCAGTCGGGCGTCTCGGGAGACGCGCGGTATCTGGGCGGCGCCGGCGGCTGGGCGTCCGTTCCGGCAGATGCGGATTTTTCGACGAATTCGTTCACCTACTCAGGCTGGGTGCGCGTGGACGCCTACCCCAACAGTTGGGGGGCGATCTTCTCGACCTATGACGGGAACCATCGGGGATGGTACGGGGCGGTGGACTCCCAAGGACGGCTCATCTTGTGCGTCGCGGGGCAACCTTCGTCGTCGCCCTGGCTGGTGACGTCGCAGAAGGTGGAACTGGGCCGCTGGCATCATGTGGCGTTCAGCTTGGAGGGCGCGTCGCGGCGTGGGTTGATCTACCTGGACGGGGTGCGCGTGTCGAGCGCCGTCTTTCCGGCTTGGACCCCGTCATCGCAGGCGCCGACGCTTGCCAAGGCCTCTTGGGCGAACACGGGGTACCTCGGCGTGTGGCTCGACGAGACGACGCTGCACGGTTTTGAACGCGGTGCGGATGGGATTGCGGCGGACTATGCGGCCGGGGCCGAGCGGCAAGATCCAGCGCCCGAAGCCGAGTGGCTCTTCGACGAGACGGGGACGGGTGCCGGAGTCGTGTTTGCGGACGCCTCGAGCCATGGGCACGACGCGGTCGGCCAAGGATTCGGCGGTGCGGCGACGGTCGGCGTTGAGGGCGGCGCTCGCCGCTTCTCGGGGTTCCCGGACTACGCTCTTGCGGGTGCGTCCGCGGCGTTGAGTGGAGACGACTTTTCGTGGACTGGCTGGGTCAAGCTGGAGGCGCTGCCGTCGGGCTACTTCGGCGTCCTGTTCGCCAACCACTCAGGCGATTCGTGCGGCTGGCACGGGTCGGTCTTTTCCGACGGACGGTTGATCCTGGCGGTCTCGGGTCAGCCGAACTCGAATCCCTGGTTGGTCTCCTCCACGGCGCTCCAAGTCGGCGTCTGGACGCACGTGGCGTTCACGTTCGACGGCACGGCGCGGAGAGGCGCGATCTATGTCGACGGCGGGCGTGACCGGACGGCGGTGTTCCCGGCGTGGACGCCCGCCGGTGGTGTGGATCCGACGTTCGGACGGGCGTCTTGGACGAACAACTACTATTTGCCGGTCACGCTTGATCGGGTTCGGTTGTTCGACGTGGAGTTGTCGATTCAAGAAGTGGCGGAAGAGGCAGGGCCGTGAGGCGCAGGAGTCCTGTCCAACGGCCCTGCGGTATCTCCCGTTCGGGCTAGGGCACGAACGCCAAACCGAAAGGATTCAGGCCGACGGTGACCTCATCGTCGAGAGTTGGAACAGGATCGTTGCCCTTGACGGTAAAGACCGAGACAGTCTCCGCGGTCCCCCCGGAATGTGTAATAAAGATCTTCCGTCCGTTCGGCGTCAATGCGAGGTTGTGCGGAACCGGTTTCGGGGTGTCGACATCGCCGACCACCGTGTTGTCGGCAACGTCAATGGCGACCAAGCCGCCCAGGCCGGCGCCGGGTAGGTTCGTGGTGTAGAAGGTCTTGCCGTTGCGCGGCATTCCGGCGCCGTGTGCACCGGGAACCGGAATGGGCGCTCCCGGGGCTGGATCGAGCGTGTCGCGATCCAGTACGAAAACGGCGTTCGAGTTCTGAGTGGGGACGTACAAGAGATTGTTCTGTCGGGCGATTGAGACGTGTGGATCTTGGCCGACGGCCGCTCGGTCCAGTTCCTGGAAGGTGTTGGTGTCGTACTTGACGACGTAATCGCTGCCGGGTCCGGCCAAGATCGTAACGAATGCGGCGGGGGCCGTCGGATCGACAATCACGTCGTGCGGTTTGCCCGGCCCGCCGACAAGATCGGCCGGCAAAGCCACCGTCTCAAGAACTTCCAACGTGATCGTGTCGATGACGGTCACGGTGTCGTCGATGTCGTTGACCACCCATAGTTGCCCGGAAGCGGATGCGGCCCACATGTGGAAGACGCCGTTCCCAGTGGAAACCTCGTCCTCGAAGGAGAAATCTCGCGCGTTGAGGACGACGACCCGGTTGTTGGCGCGGTCGCCGACAAAAACCCGGTTCATGGCCGGCGAGTAGACGACGTACATCGGCTCGGCGGGATCGTCTCCGGCCGGCATTGCGACGGTCATGACGTCATGCGTCTTGACGTCAATGACGCTGAGGTCTCCGGACGCGCGATTGGCGACGACGATGTTGCCTCGGGCCTCAAGCTCAGGAGCAGCGGCAAGGCCGACTGCAAGGGTAAGGAGATAGATCAAATCTTTCATATTAAGGTCCTTCTTGGTCTCGAACGAGGACTCAGCTTAGCGCAATCGAAGGCGGTGGAATAGTCGCGCGCAACGGCGCAGAGGGCTCTCCCGGCGGATTGCTCAGTGGTCCGCTGTCGTCTCAAACAGGCCAAACGTGAAGACCGCAGTTCTCGCGACGATGGTCACGTATTGGTTGCCGTCGCGGGCCCAGGTGATGGGTGAGGCGTCGATGGTTTGGCCTAGGTTGAAGTGCCACAGGTACTCGCCGGTCTTTGCATCGAGGGCAAGCAGTTGGTGGTCGTCGTCGCCGGAGAAGACCACACCGCCCGCCGTCGAGACGAGTCCAGCCCATGACCGCGTGGGGCCGGTGAGTCCGTACTCCCAGACGCGCTTGCCTGTTTCCGGCCGGATTGCGCGGATGACGAATTGGCCGTCGAGGCGCGGTTGGCGTTCGCCGCCCGTTCCCGCAAAACCGATTTTGGGCTCCGGCTCCTCGGACGACGACGTGAAGATGTCGCAGGCCTCCATCGTCATCACGTAGTGCAGGCCGGTGACAGGGCTGTAGGAGTCCGCCATCCAGTTGGCGGCGCCCCAGACTGTCGGGCAGACGAGCGTTCCTTCGGCTGAGGGGGCCATGCCTTCGATCAGGATTGGGCGGCCGTTCTCGTCGAGACCGGAAGCCCAGGTGAGCTTGTCGACGAAGGGCTTGCCGCGCAAGAACTCTCCCGTCGTCCGATCCAGGACGTAGTAGAATCCGTTGCGATTCGCCTGCACGACGACCTTGCGTTCCTTGCCGTCGATCTCCAGGTCCAGCAGCAGCGGCGGCTCCTGGCCGTCCCAGTCCCACACGTCGTGGGGGGTGAACTGGAAGTACCACTGCATCTCTCCGGTTTCGAGGTCCACGGCGATGAGCGAGTCGGTGTAGAGGTTGTCGCCTGGACGGTCGCCGCCGTAGAAGTCAGGCCAGGGGTTGCCGGTCGGCCAGATGAGCCAATTCAGCTCGGGATCATAGCTGCCGGGCATCCAGGTGCCGGCGCCGCCCCAGGGAAGAGTCTTCGGTCCCCAGGTATCCGCACCGAACTCTCCCGCGCCGGGGATAGTCCAGAGCTTCCAGAGTTGCTTGCCGCTCTCGGCTGAGTGCGCGGCGAGAAAGCCGCGGATGCCTGAGTCGCCGCCCGAGACGCCGACGATGATGCGGTCCTTGATTGCCACGGGTGCGACGGTGCAGTGGTAGCCGTTCTCGACCTCGGCGTAGGGCTCCTCGAAGATCGCGCCGCCAGTAAGTCGATTGAGCGCGACGAGGCGGCAGTCGCTGGTCACGAAGTAGATGCGGTCGCCGAGGATGGCGGCGCCGCGGTTTTTGCGCTGGAGTTCGACGTCGGGGTGCGTATAGGCCCAAATCTTGCGGCCCGAAAGCGCGTCGAGCGCGTGGACTTCGTTCGCGTTGGTGACGTACATCACACCGTCATAGACGAGCGGATAGGTGGAGAGGCTGGTCGCGCCGGGGACTTGATAGACCCATTTAGGTACGAGGTCGCCGACGTTCTCCGGCGTGATCTGCTTGAGCGGGCTATGGCGATTGGCCGCGTAGTCGCCGGTGAAGGTCAGCCAGTCTTCGTTGGGCGCCGCGAGGATGTCCTCGTGACGAACCTGGGCCGCGAGCGGCAGGGTGATGAGGATTGCCGAGGCGGCGAGGAGCAGGCGGGAGATCATTCGGAATCGTCCTGGTGGCCGGGGGCGCGGAGACTCTGGCGGCTGAGGAAGGCGAGCAGGTTCTGGATCTCGTCCTCGCTCAACCGGTCGGCGTAGTCGGCAGGCATCAAGGATTCGTCTTTGAATTCGAGTCCGACTTTGGCACGGTCGAGCAAGTGCAGACGGCCGTCGCGATCGAGCAGTTGAAGGCGGTAGTTGGAGTAGTTCTTGGCGACGCCTTCAATGCGCTTGCCGTCGGCGAGCGTGACGACCACGGGATCAAAACCCATGGTGAAGCGCTTGTTGACGTCCAGCAAGCCCTCGCGGATTTGTGCGTAGTTCTGGTTGGCACCGAGGTTCGTGAAGTCGGGGCCGATGAAGCCGCCGGAGCCGCGGATCATGTGGCAGTTGGTGCATCCGGCCTTGCCGTAAAAGAGCGCTTTGCCCGCCTCTGGGTCGCCGGCGACGTTCTGGCGCAAGGCGGGCGCGGATAGGTTGCGTACGAAGGCCGTGATCTGCCAGACCTTCTCGTCCTCAAACGGCGACGGGGGCATGTCGCTGCCGGGGATACCTTTCTTGATGACGGCGAAAAGTCGTTGATCGCCGAGTCGGTGGATGTTGCGGGCCGTGAGCAGGTTCGGCCCGCGTCCGCCTTCGCCGGTGACGCCGTGGCAGCCGCTGCAGACGAGCCGGTAGAGTTCTCCGCCCGCTTCGATGGCTTCAGGGTTGCTGATGAACTGGTTTGCAGCGGCTTCGCCCGCTGCGATGTCGGGGTCGGCGTGTTGGGCCGAAAGGCTCGCGACCGCGAGCATCAAAACGCCGAGAAACTTCATGTTCGAATTTAGGCGATCAACTCTTGGATCAGTTCGCCGCCGGTCTGGCTGAGCTGCTTGTCGCGGCCCTGGGCGAAATAGGTGAGCCGGGCGTCGTCGAGGCCCAGCAAGTGTAACAGTGTTACGTGGAAATTCTTGAGCGGGTGGGCGACCTCGACGGCTTCGCGCCCGGTCTCGTCGGTTGCGCCGACGACCTTGCCGCGCGGCGCGCCTCCGCCGGCCATCCAGCAAGCCATCGCGGTGGCGTTGTGGTCGCGCCCCCAGGCCTTGTCCGCGCCGCGGATGCCGTTGTCAGGGGAGCGCCCGAACTCGCCCGACCAGACGACCAAAGTGTCGTCGAGCAAGCCGCGGCGTTCGAGGTCCTTGAGCAGGCCGCCGATGGGCTTGTCGACGGCGCGCATGCGGGCGCCGTGGGCCTTCTCAATGTAGTCGTGCGAATCCCAGCCGCCGGCGATCACTTGTACGAAGCGGACCCCGCGCTCCACAAGACGACGCGCGAGCAGGCAGCGGCGTCCGATCGAGTCGGCGTCTTTGTTGTCGCCGCCGATGCCGTAGAGCGACTTGGTTGTTTCGTCCTCGGAATCGATGTCGATCGCGTCGGGCATCTCGGCTTGCATGCGAAAAGCCAGCTCGTAGCTCTCGATGCGGGCAGCCAGTTCGTCGTGTCCTGGATGTTGTTGCTCGTGTTTGCGGTTCAGCTTTCCGAGCAGGTCGAGGTTGGCGCGCTGCTGGTAGTCGGTGACGTACTCGGGCGGCGTCATGTCGAGCACCGGAGCGCCTTGCGCTCGCAGCGGCGTGCCCTGATAGTGTGCGGGCAAGAAGCCGTTGGACCAGTTGGCGGCGCCGCCCTGCGGGTAGGCGACGTCCGGCAGCACGATGAACGCCGGCAGGTTTTCGTTCTCCGTACCTAGGCCGTAGGCCGCCCACGATCCAATGGCCGGATCTCCGCCAAAGCGATTGCCGGTATTGAGGTGATAGAGGGCGGTGGGGTGATTGACGGAGGTGGCTTGCAGGCCGCGATAGAAGCAGACGTTGTCGACGCAATCGGAAAAGCTCTCAAAGAGGCTGTTGATTTCAACGCCGAGCTGTCCTGCTCGTTTGAACTCGAACGGGCTCTTGACGTAGTAGCGCTTGCCCGTATTCATCGACGCTTCAAACTTGGTCCTCTCCTTGGCGAACTCCGTCATGTGGAGGTTGCCCAGGAGCGGCTTGGGGTCGATGGTGTCGATGTGGCTGGGGCCGCCTTCCATCAACAGAAAGATGCAGCGCTTCGCCTTGGCCGGGTGGTGGCCGGGCTTGGGTGAGAGGACGCCCGCACGAAGTTGTTCTTGCTGGGTGATGGCCGTGAGTGCGGCGAGACCGAGGCCCGAACCGAGGCTATAGAGGAACTCCCTGCGCGACGGCGCGACGGGTAGGATTCGATTACGGAACATCGGTCACGGGTCAGTATACAAGGGCCATCGAGGCGACTAGGGTCTGATCCACCCGGATTCGGGGAGTTCCGGAGGATCGCGACGGGCGGTCGAGAGGTATTCCTCGATGAGCTCCACGACTCCGGCTTGTGCGGCGGCCAGATTGGCGGTCTCGCCGAGGTCGCTTGAGAGGTCGTAGAGCTCCAGCGGGGCGTCGGGCGCCGGGCGCACGGCCTTCCAGTCCCCCGTCCGGACAGCCTGTTTGCCGCCGGCTTCCCAGTAGAGGAACTCGGGCGGGGAAGACGTCTCGCCATGGAGGACCGGCACGATGGATTTCCCGTCGAGGGTGCTCGGCGCCTCCGCCTCCGCCAGTTCCGCGAACGTGGGGAAAAGATCCCAGAACGTCCACGGGTAGTCGGACTGCGAGCCCGGCTCGACGACGCCGGGAAAGCGCGCGATCGCCGGGACGCGAATGCCGCCCTCGTAGAGCGATCCCTTGTAGTTCCGCAGCGGACCGGACGGGTTGAACGGCGTCACGATCGGCTCAAACGAACCGGCGGCGCCGTTGTCGCTCGTGAACAGGACCAGCGTGTTGTCCGCAATGCCGAGCGAGTCCAGCTCGTCGAGCAGCCGCCCGACGTCGCGGTCGAAGCGAGTGATCATCGCCGCGGTCGTCGCGGCGGGCTTGTGCTGGACTTCAAAACCGCGGTCTTCACGGATGAAGGGCGCGGGCTCCGGGAACTGACCGTCATACTCCGCCAAGTCTTCCTCGGGAACTTGATACTCGTGGTGCGGAACGAGCGACGGAAAGTAGAGCAGAAACGGGCCGTCCCTCTTGCGGCGCATGAAGTCGAGGGCGCCTTCGAGCAGAACGTCGGGAGCGTAGGAGCCCTTCCCGTTGTCGGCATTCTCGGGGAAGCGTACAGGCTCTTCGTTTCTCCACAGAAATTCCGGCCAGTAGAACTGGGCGTGGATTTGGTGGAGGGGGCCGAGGAACTCGTCGAAGCCCTGGCGGCTGGGATGCCCCTCGGAGTCCGCGTCGCCCAGGCCCCACTTGCCGAAGCATCCGGTAGCGTACCCGGCCTGCTGGAGGACTTCGGCGAACGTGACGGCTTCTGCGGGGAGCGGCAGACCGCCGGAGTTGCCGCGCACCGGCGTGTGTCCGGTGTGCAGACCCGTTAGCAATGCGCTGCGCGAGGGAGCGCAGACGGTGCACCCGGCGTAGGCGCTCGTAAAGCGCATGCCTTGCTCGGCGAGTTGATCGATACGGGGAGTGCGGATCTTCGTCTGGCCGTAGCAGCCCAGGTGGCCGTAACCGAGGTCGTCGGCGAGGATGAACAGGATGTTGGGACGTGGCGTCGGCTCCTCCGCAGGATGCGAAGTCGAGCAGCCGGCCAGCGTTCCGGCGGCGGCGAGGAATGAGCGGCGGGTCATTGGGCTCCTTCCAGGACGGCGTCGAGGACGGTGCGCTCAATGGAGCGATGCCACCGGCCGGGCATTCCGTAGTAGGTCTGCGAGAACTCGGCCTCGTAGCCGCCTTCGTCGAGGATGCGCACCGACGGGATGTAGCCGGGGACGTCGTTGGCGTAGGCGACGGTCCAGGTCGTTGTTCCGCCGAGAGCCTTCTTGATGGCGTGCGAGTAGTCGACGACCACTTCGCCTCCCATGGCGACGAGCGTGGCCGCGCCGCCCAGTTTCCAGATCTGGATCGGGTAGTCGTAGGTCGACTGGAGCGAGCCGTCCCGGGACAGATGTTCCAGCATGAGCAGGGCGAGCTGCTTGTCGTATCCCTCGCCTTCGTCCGCGCGGCGCTGCCAATCGGCTCGCGAGGGCGGCTCCTCCAGACGGATTTCGATGCGCTCGAAGCGTGCGCGGAGCGGGCCGTTGATCTTGCGGCCGGGCTTGGCGAGCGTCTGACGGACGGCGTCGGCCATGGAGCGGCCGTTCTGCTCCACGTCCTCCAGCGATCCGCGCGGCGAGGGGTTTGCGTCCGCGCCCATGCCCATCATGTACATCGCTTGGCCGCCGAGCTCCTTTTCCAGGTGAGCCTGTGCGATGCCCGAATAGTCGCCGTGGATTTCCATGTGTTTGCCGGTGAGCGTCGTGTTGTGAGCGGCGTAGCTGAACAGGACCGCCAGTGGTTCGCCGTCCGCATCGCGTACCTGGAGCACGGAGACGTCGTTGTCCACCGGGGCGTCGGGGTCTTCACCGAAGCCGATTGTGCCGTCGGGTTTGACGATGCGCCGGTTCATCGCGAATCCGGCTTCTCCGAGGTGGTAGCTGAGTTCGGCGGGTTCCAAGGTCTCGAGGGCGCGACCGACGGCTGCGACCACTTGGTCTTCGAGGTAGCGCGTGTAGCGGGCGGTGGCGGCGCGCCACTCGGGCTTGGGCGCCTGCATCAACGGCAAGTTGCCGGTGATCGCTGGGCCGGTGTGCGTGTGTGAAGAAGTCAGCAGGAGTCGCTCGCGGCTGATGCCGTAGCGCTTGTGGATGCGGGCCGCGATGCGATCGGCGACAGGGCGACTGAGGCCGATCAGGTCCGTCGTCACGACGACGGCGCGGCGCCCGTAGGGGTCTTGGAGCGCCAACGCCTTCGCCCATAGATCCATTGCGACGGTGTCCGACGGACGCGGGCGACCACCGTAACCAGAAAGCCAAACCGGCTCCTGTGGCGTCGTGATAGCGCGTCCGGCGCCGGCTTGCCAGTCGGCGGCGAGGAGGGAGGGCAGCGCAATGAGAAGTAGGGTTCGACGGAGCATGGCGGGGATCAGGATACACCGGGTGCGGGCTCCCATTGCTGCGCCGACTCACTCCGTTCTTCTCCGGAACCCAGCTCGTCGCGGTTATTTGCGGAAAGCTTAAGGCCGCTGGTAGTCTTCCACTCCGACCAAGATCGCCTCTGTCGGTCTCTTAGGGCTATATGAAGCGATCTTCCGATCTCCGCTCCGCAACTCCCGATCAAAATGCCGCTGGCACGCCGTATACAACTTCCGTCCGATCACGAACTGGAAGACCGCGAGCCCGTCCAATCCTTCCACGAAGTCCGAGTAGACGACTACCGCCTGGATCAGCCTCCCCCGCCCCTCCATGTTCTTCTTCACGCGCCAAGTCATCTGATCCTCGACCCATCCGCGCGTCCACCAGGCCAGCCCGCCCGCCGCAATAATCCAGGAGTGGATCATGACGAAGTCGTAGTCGTACCGTCCGACCCCGAGCAGATATCCCAAGCCCAGCACGGCGGCAACTCCCAGCAGACCGGTCAAGACCACGAGCCAACACTGCAGTCCCGGCGCATTCGGGGCTGGCGGCCGCAGTACGCGTCGGTTGGCCGAACCCGGCTCGATGAACGCCGAATACAGCCGGCCGCTCGTATCCGTCACCCGCGCGGCAGAATCGTCGTACACGACGGCCGATTCCCCTTCCGACGGCCATGGAGCTTGGAAGGGCAGGTATAGCACCGTCGAAAGATGTCCCTTCCCGTACCTACCTTCTGCGCCCTCAATCACCACCGAGGTCATGCCTACTTCAGGGGTTTCGTACTCGAACCGCCACGCCTCCGTCGGTGGGTCCGAACTAACACTCCACGATTTCACCAGGTGACCGGGCGCAGCCCCCATCAGCCCGATCGTGTCGCGATGAGCGCCGAAGCGACCCCATTCCAGGGGCAAAGGTACGCCCGCAGCAGCAGAGATCAACACGTACCCGGCCACAACCATCCAGGTCAAGACGGAGGTTGCTCCAACGCCCGTAACCGACGGGAGCAAGATCAAGAACGCCGCCGCCGCACCCCCTAGAAGGCCGCGCCAACCGCTCAGCCGCGCCCTCGCACTAGGAACGGCGACCCTCGGCGGCGGTACGCTCAACTCGGGCTCCAGCTTCCAGCCCTTCGGCTCCATCGCCTCCAATTGCTCCGCCGACCAGACATTTTTCGGCAACGGCGTCTCGGGCGGATCAAACGTCTGCTCGCGCGGCCCGGCCAGCCCCGCCGTCACCTCTTGCTTCCCGGCCAACATCAATAGCCAACCGAGCCACCCCAGGCCGACCAAGCACCCGATTTCCCAGGACTTCGAAGCCCAAGAGGCGATCAGCGGACTCAGAGCCAGCACCGCGGTTCCAATAACAAGGGTGCGCATCGGGCGTTGGGGCCAACCTACCACGTTGATCGGTCTCGCTATACAATCAACGGGAATCGCCATGCAGCTCTTCGTGACATTCTTCGTTTTGCTGTTCGCCGCTTCGGCAGCGGCGGCTCCTTCTGCCGAGTCGCTCTACGCCGACGTGGTCCAGCCCGTCTTGAAGCGGCAATGCCTCGGGTGCCACGGCGAGGGCAACACGTTCGGACAGCTCGACCTCACCACACGCGCAGCCGCCATAGAAGGCGGCGGGCGCGGCGCCGCCATCGTTCCGGGCGAGCCGGAGGCGAGCTTGCTGCTGAAGGCCGTCGAACACGCCGCCGGCCCGGAGTTGCAGATGCCTCCCGGCGGCGCGGTGAAGAAGCTGGACGACGAGACGCTGGCGGCCATTCGCGAATGGATTGTGGGCGGAGCTCCCTATGCCGAAGGCCAATCCGCCATCAATTGGGATTTTGAGGACGAGGACCTGTGGGCGTTCCGTCCCGTCGCTGATGTGAAGCCGCCGACCGAGGGCGTTGACCCCGCGAGAGTGAGAACTCCCATAGACACTTTTGTCTTGGCGAAGCTTGCCGAGAAGGAGCTGACGGCCGCGCCGCCTGCCGACAAGCTGACCCTGCTGCGCCGCGTCACTTTCGATCTGACCGGTCTCCCGCCGACTCCGGAAGAGGCCGAGACCTTCCTGAAAGACGATTCCGACGGCGCCTACAAGAAAGTCGTTGAGCGCTTACTTGCCTCCCCAGCCTACGGCGAGCGCTGGGGGCGCCATTGGCTCGACGTGACCCGGTACGCGGACACCTCCGGCTACTCGAACGACTTCGAACGCCCCAACGCCTGGCGCTACCGCGACTACGTCATTCGGAGCTTCAACCAGGACAAGCCCTACGACCGCTTCGTCCTTGAACAGATCGCCGGCGACGAACTCTTTCCCGAAAACCCGGAAGCGATTCTGGCGACCGGCTTTCTGCGCACCGGCCCTTGGGAGCACACGGGCATGGCGGTTGCCGCCGTCACCCGGCAGCTTTTCTTGGACGACGTCACGCATCATGTCGGCCAGTCGTTCTTGGCGATGACGCTCGGCTGCGCCAAGTGCCACGACCACAAATTCGATCCGATCCCGACCCGCGACTACTACCGGATTCAAGCCGCATTCGCGACGACGGCCTTCGCGCGTAGGCCGCTTGAGTTCCTGCCCTCGGAGGCGACCGACGGTTTCGATGAGGGCCGTGAGCGCTACAAGAAGCTGCTTGCCGCACTCGACCAGCGCATGGAGAACCTTCACGAGATCGCCCGGGCCGAGTACGCCAAGGAGGTCGGCCCGGCCCAAGCCGCCAGAGCTTCCAGCGGCGTCTTGCAGCGACGGATGTCGCGGGAACAAGCCGAGACGTTGAAGCTTTTTCGGAAGCACGTGTCGCTCCACAAGGAGTCGGCGCAGCGCTTTGAGCCCTACGCCTATTCGGTTTCCTCTGGGCTGGTTGAGGAGTGGAACGACGTCGGCCCGGCGGGTGCGAAGAGCTTTCTGCAGAAGGAGGACTACGAGTCGCCGGAGTCGCGCATCTTGGTCGGAGGCGACGTACAGGCGCCCGGCGAGGAGGTGACGCCGGGCGTGATGGAAGCGGTCGAGCGTTATTCCGATCTAGGCTCGCCGCCGATTCCTGAGACGACGGCCGGGCGCCGCAGTGCTCTGGCAAAATGGATCGCCGACGAGCGGAATCCGCTCACCGCTCGCGTGATGGTCAATCGCATCTGGCAGTACCATTTCGGGCAAGCGATTGCGGCCAACGCGAACAACTTCGGCAAGATGGGCAAGAAGCCGACGCACCCGGAACTGCTCGATTGGCTGGCGGGCTTCTTTGTGGATCAGGGCTGGAGCGTGAAGGCGGTTCATCGGGTGATCCTCTACTCCAACGCCTACCAGCGCGGGGGGTCGTATTCGGAACCGGAAGTTCTCGCAGAGAAGGATCCAAGCAACTCCTATCTAGCGGTGTTCAGTCCGCGACGGCTTGAGGCGGAGGAGTTGCGCGACTCGATGCTGGCTGTCGCCGGGGAACTCAGTGATTCGGCGGGAGGGCCGGGAACGTATCCGCAAATCAACTCCGACGTGGCGCGCCAACCGCGCCACGCCATGGGGAGTTTGCAGCCGGTGTATCGATCGGAGCCGATGCGCGATCGGCGTAACCGGCGGTCGATCTACTCGTTTCAGACGCGTAGTCTGATCGACCCGATGATCGAGGTCTTCAACGGCGCCAATCCCGACCTGACGTGCGAACGCCGAGACTCCTCGACCGTTCCCACGCAGGCGTTTTCTCTGATCAACTCCGAGGCGTCGCATGAGATGGCGTTGGAGGCGGCCGAACGCGTTTTAGGCGAAGCGGACGATTTGGACGGGCGCGTGGAGGCAGCTTTCCGGCTGGCGTTCGGACGGGCACCGTCGGAGGACGAGCAAACGCTGGCGAAGGAGCACGTCGAGAGACTCCAAGCGCATCACGAGGAAAATCCGGCAGCGCCCCGAAAAGATCCCAGGCCGATTGTGCACACGATCACGAGCGAATTGACCGGCGAGCAGTTCCGATTCACGCAGCCCGAAGAGATGGCTGATTACGAGCACAACCTGCACCCAAGCGACGCGACGCCCGAGGCGCGCGCCTTTGCGGACCTGGCGCTCGTGCTTTTCAATTCGAACGAGTTCGCGTACGTGTACTAGCGGCCCGGTTACTTTTTGCCAAACGGCGTCGGCTTGTCCGATGCGGACGAAACTTTTCGGGTTCTCACTTTGCGCCTCGCTGAATCCGATGATCGCTTGCCGTCTCCTCGTTTCAGGACTGCGATGCGGACCGTCGCGCGGCCTGCTTGTACCAGGCCGATTTCCTCGGCGGCGGCGCGGGAGAGATCCACCAGGCGCTTTGAGTTCTTGCCCATGCGGTCATTGATGCGCACGTTGACGCTCTTTCCGTTGGACACGTTGGTCACCCGCAGGGTTGTACCGAAGGGGAGGCTGTTGTGCGCCGCGGTGTACTCGTTCTTGTCGTACTTCTCACCGTTCGCCACGGGTTTTCCGTGGAAATGGTCGGCATAGTAGACTGCGGTACCCGTCTCCTGAGCGCTCGCAAGCGCTGTAATCAAGAATGCTAGAACAAGAATTCGCATGATGTTTGTGGCATAAATACTGCTTCTTAAACGGTAGAAATTCGATCTCCGGAAGTCAACTTGAGAGAGCCACTGGGACGGTCACGCTACAATCGCGCCCGTGCCTCTTCTCGTCCTGCTAGTCGTACTCGCAGCCCCGCTGGCAGCTTCCTCCATTGAGGTGCGGGGCGACGATTTGCAGGCGGCTGTCGACGCCGCTCCGCCTCATGCGGTTCTCGTGGCTGATGCGCAGCACACGATGCGGATCGACAAGACGGTCGTGATCGGGAAACCGCTGACGATCGTCGGCTTGCGTGCCCGCCTGGCACCCAAGCTGGGACGGACGCCGATTCTGCACGTGCGCGCCGAGGGGTTTCGAATGCGCGATTTCGTTCTTGAGGGCAACGCCGATACGGTTCCGCAGGAACGCCGAGCGCCCCTGGTGTTGCTCAACCGTGGAGATTTCATCGTCGAGAACGGCGAGGTGCACAACAGTTCGAAAGACGGTCTAATGATCACGCCGACGGCGGAGTTCGGCGACGTGGAGCACGGCGTCGTCCGCAATCTCGTGGGGCGGGGAGTTGTGCGCGACGTCGTCTCCATCGGCGGGGCTGGCGACGAGGGCCTCTTTGTCCGCCACCTGGTCGTCGAGAACCTCCGTGCCTACGACTCCAGCTTGCGGGGACCGGCGGAGGTCTCGGACGGCTCCGAGTACATCACGATTCGCGACGTGTACGCAGAGAATTGCGTGTACGGGATCGACATGCAGGACCACAATCGGCCGGGTCAGATCAACCGTCACGTGGTGCTCGAAAACATCCACGTCAAGAACACCAAGTCCGCCGTGCGAGCCGCCAATCATGACTTCGGGCATGACGGCTTGACGATCCGAAACGTCTCCGGCGAGGACTGGCCGGACAGCAAGCGGAGCCTGCTTGAGATTCAGAACACGTCGAACGTCCTTGTGGAGAACGTTCGGATTCACGGGTGCACGGATACGCACCCCGTGCTCATCAAGAACAGCGACAACGTCACTCTACGCGATGTCTCCGTACTCGACTGCAAGCGCGCAAGCGAGGCGATGCTGGTCGAAGACGCGCGAGATTTCGTGCTGGACGAATTGCGAGTTTCCGGCGCGAGTGCTCCGCCGGTTGGCCTGCGCTACCGAATCGCGTCGAACGAGTCCTTCGGCGGACTTCAGGTGCGAGGCGTCTCGGCTGAAGAGGTGCGCGAGGCAGGCATTGTCCTGGAGAACGAGAGCGAGAGCGGCTCGCTGCGTTCGAAGCGACTGGATGACAATCTCGCCGGCGTGCGGGACCAGATCGAGCGGTAGCCGCGTTACAATCGCGCCCATGCTTCGGACGATTCTTCTCGCCTTATTCGCGACGTGCGCTACGGCGCAGGTTTATACGCTGGGTCCTGACTCCATGCGCCAGGAGGGCGTCCCGGAGGGCCGGGTCGAGCAGTACGTCCATCAGAGCGAGATCTATCCAGGGACCGTGCGCGACGTGTGGGTCTACATTCCCGCCCAATACGACGGCTCGGAGCCCGCCGCTGTGATGGTCTTTCAGGACGGGCACGGCTTCATCAACACCGAAGGCGACCGAGCCTGGATGGGACCCGTCGTCTTGGACAACTTGATTCACAAGGGCAAGATGCCTACGACGATCGGGATCTTTGTGAAGTGGGGAGTGCTGCCGGCGCTTGTGGAATCGCAACGAGAACGCTACAACCGGAGTTATGAGTACGACGCCGTCGGAGACCGCTATGCGACGTTTCTGGCGGACGAGTTGCTGCCGGAGGTCGCGGATCGCTACTCGCTCAAGCTCACCGACGATCCGAACTTGCGCGGAATCGGCGGCTCGTCTTCGGGGGCAATCGCCGCTTTCAACGCCGCTTGGGAGCGGCCCGATCAGTTCCGCAGGGTGCTGAGCTTTGTGGGCAGCTACGTCAATCTCCGCGGCGCACAGATCTTGGAGTCGCTGGTTCGCAAGCATGAACCCCGTCCGCTGAAAATCTTCATGCAAGACGGCCGCAATGATCAAAGCATCTATTCCGGCTCGTGGTGGATGGCCAACCAGGCGCTGGCCACGTCGCTCGAATACGCCGGGTACGACAGCCGCTGGGTGATCGGCAGCGAGGGGCACAACAATGTGCATGGACGCGCGATCCTGCCCGATGCGATGGCCTGGCTGTGGAACGACTGGGAGACGCCGATTGAGCGCAGCCGCAAGGCCCCCGGCGACCGTCAGTGGGTGCAAGAGTTCCTCGACCCCGGCGAAGATTGGGAGCTGGTTTCAGAGGGCCACACGTTCACCGAAGGACCTGCCGTCGCGCCGAACGGCGACGTCTATTTCTCCGACGTGCGCGAGGGCAAGATCTTTCGCGTGGACGCCGCGACCGGCTGGCCGAGTCTCTTCCTGGACAACTCCGGGCTGACTAACGGGCTGATGTTTGGACCTGACGGACGGCTTTACTCCTGCCGTCGCAAGACGGAGCAGATCGTCGCCATCGACGTGGAGACGATGGAGGAGGAAGTGATCGCCGAGGGAGCTCAACCCAACGACATCGTCATCTTGGCCTCCGGGGACCTGTACTTCTCCAGCCCGTGGAACAAGCAGATCTGGTTTGTGCCCAAGGGAGGCAAGAAGCGGCTCGCGTTCGAGGACCCCGAATCTGGATTTCTCAACGGCGTCGTTACGTCGCCTGACCAATCGCTGCTGATGGTCAACGATTCGCGCGACCGTTGGGTCTGGTCGTTCCAGATTCGGCAGGATGGTTCCCTTGCCAATGGTCAGAAGTTCTACCGACTGGAGACTCCGGACGGAACGTACCACTCCAGCGCCGACGGAATGGCGATCGGGCGGGAGGGACACCTCCTCGTGGCGACCGCGGAGGGCATCCAGATCTGCGACCAGCCGGGGCGGGTCGTCGGGATTATCTCCAAGCCGCAACGGAGCTTTCTGTCGAACCTCGTCTTCGCCGGGCCGGAGTTGAAGACGCTTTACGTGACGGCGGAAGACAAGGTCTTTCGCCGTAAGATCCGCATGCCCGGCGTTCGCCAGACCGAGCCGGTCAAGCCGCCCAAGCCGCGGCTGTAGCGGCGACCCGCAACTAGGGGCGGATGATCGATCCGTCGCGCCGACGGGTCGTACCCCAGCTGTAGTCGAAGGGCTCGTCGTAGCGCGAATCCACGTCGTACTTGGCGGCCAACTCCTCGTCGATCTCCATGCCCCAGCCCGCGCCCTCGTTGGGATAGAAGAAGCCGTTTTCAAGCCGCGGGCAGCCTTGGAAGACTTCCTGGACCGAGTCGGGCCAAGTCTTGCCCTCTTGAATTCCGAACGCGTAGCTGGAGACGTCGAGGGCGATATTGGCCAGGTGGCCGACGGGAGAGGTATCCCCGGGCCCGTGCCAGGCCGTCTTGACGCCGAACCACTCGGCCAGAGCCGCCACTTTGCGCGCCGGGGTGAGTCCTCCAATCTGAGAAATGTGGATGCGGATGAAGTCGATCAGTCGTTCCGCGATGAGGCCGGTGAATTCGTGGGGCGAGTTGAAAAGTTCGCCCATGGCGATAGCCGTGGTCGTCTGCGCGCGGACGTGTTTGAAGTAGCCGATCTGCTCCGGGCTCACCGGGTCCTCGATGAAGAAGGGACGATATTCTTCGACCGCCTTCAGCAACCACATGGCCTGGGCGTTTGAGATGCGCTCGTGGACGTCGTGGAGCAGCTCGATCTCGTCGCCCAAATTCTTGCGCATGTAGTCGAACATTTTGGGCACGCTGAGCAAATAAGGCGTGGGCTCATACATGCGCTCGTTGTGCGGGCCGCCGGAGGGGGCGCCCAAGAATCCGTTGCCCTTGTTGCCGCCGAAACTGGCTCCGTAGTTGGCGTTCCCGGCGATCGACATCTGGATGCGGACGTGGCGGACTCCTTGCTCGATGTAACCCTGAGCCGACTCCAGCAGTTCCTCCAGGGAAGAGCCTGAAGCGTGCCGGTAAACGTCGGCCGCATGCCGCGCTTTGCCGCCCAGCAATTGGTAGACCGGCATGTTGGCGCGCCTGCCCTTGATGTCCCAGAGCGCCTGGTCGACCCCGCTCATCGCGTTGTAGAGCACCGGCCCGTTTCGCCAGTACGAGCTGACGTACATGGTCTGCCAGATGTCTTCGATGGCATCCGGGTCTTTGCCCCGGAGGAACGGACTCAGGAATTCATCCACCGCCGTAACGACGGCTTTTGCACGCTGGGTGAAGGTGGCGCAACCGTAGCCGTACAGGCCGGGTTGATCGGTTTCGACTTTGACGATCACTGTGCGCGGCAACCCGGGGGGCGCGGTCAGGATGGCGCGCACTCCGGTGATCTTCGCCTTGGGCAACGGCGTTCTGGAGGGCGACGAGGTCTGCGCAGATGCAGATGCGCTGGAGGCGATGGGGAGGGCTGCCGCGCCCCCGATCCATCCAAGTAGGCGGCGTCGATTCATGGTTGCTTTACTCCCGTCATCCGACCTCGTAGAAACGATATCGAGTCGGACCAGCGCCTATGATCAACGATCCCAGTCAGGTGCGCAACACCGCGGGTAGTTGCGACCCTTTGCGGGGGTGGGGTTCGAGGGCAAGGCCCAAGCGATGTCTCAGACAAAATTCTGCCTTGCCGGTTTGCAAATACGTCTCGTACCATAGGAATTTCCTGGAGGAATGATCCCGTTTGCGAATAGTAGTCTCCGGCGGCGCCGGTTTTGTAGGCTCGCATCTTTGCGACCGCTGGTTGGCAGACGGACACCACGTCATCGCGCTCGACAATCTGTTGACGGGGCGGGAGGAGAATCTTGCGCACCTTTCAGGCAGGTCTGACTTCGAGTTCCGAAACCAGGATGTGGTCCGACCGGTGTCCGTCGAGGGAGAAGTCGACGTCATTTTCCATATGGCGTCTCCGGCAAGTCCCGTCGATTACTTGAAGCATCCGGTGGAAACGATGATGGTCGGCTCGTCCGGCACGAAGAACATGCTCGATCTGGCGGCCTCGAAGAAGGCCGCGTTCCTGCTTGCCTCCACTTCGGAATGTTACGGCGATCCTCTCGAGCACCCTCAAACAGAGACCTATTGGGGACACGTCAATCCCATCGGTCCCCGCTCGGTTTACGACGAGGCCAAGCGTTTCGCGGAGGCGCTGACCATGTCTTACAACCGGGAATACGGCGTCAACACTCACATTGTCCGCATCTTTAACACCTACGGACCTCGGATGAAGCTGGACGACGGGCGGGTCGTTCCGAACTTTATCGACCAAGCCCTCACCGGGCGACCCCTGACGATCTACGGCGAGGGGCAGCAGACTCGTTCCTTCTGCTATGTGTCGGACTTGGTGGACGGACTGACCCGCTTGGTTCAAAGCGACGAACATTTGCCGGTGAACATCGGAAACCCCGCGGAGCTGACGATTCGCCAGTTTGCCGAGGAGATCTTGCGCGTCGTGGGCAGTGAGAGTACGATCGATTATCGTCCGTTGCCTGCGGATGATCCGAGACAACGCAGGCCCGACATCACGAAAGCACAGCGACTGCTGGGGTGGGGCCCGACGGTGAGCCTCGAGACGGGGTTGCGTGAGACGATTGAGTACTTTAGGCCGCGCGTCGACCGTCCGGCGAGGACTGCTCCGCCTGTTGAGTAGGTCGAACCGACGATGACGGATCAGTTAGAGGGCAGTCGGGGACGGCTCATTGCCGGAGTCGTAGTCGCGCTCGCTGCGTTCGGACTCCAATGGGGCGCGGGGGCCTACTCCGGCGGCTTGTCCCGACATCAGTCCGACGAGGGGGCCAATTTCGTGACCGGCGTCATGGTCCACGATTATTTGGCGCACGGGTTTCCGGCAAGTCCGATTGAGTTTGCGTCCGACTATTATCTGCACTATCCGGCTGTGGCGATTGGGCATTGGCCTCCCATGCTCTATGCCGCTCAAGCTGCTGCGTACTTGGTCGCCGGGCCCAGTCTAGAGGTCGCGCTGGTTCTCAACGGACTGCTCACCGCGCTGGCGGGACTGGTACTGTTTTCCTCGCTGAGGCGGTATTCGGCCGGGTGGACCGCGTTGACCGTGTGCGTTCTGTTTGTCGTCTCGAGAGACATGCAGAAGATGACATCGAACGTAATGGCTGAGCCCTTAATGGTCGTGTTCGCCTTGCTCTCGCTCCATTTTCTGTGCCGGTTTGCTGAGACCGCGCGTCCGCGCGCCGTCATTGCGTTTGCTGTTTGGGCGGGGCTGGCGGTGCTCACCAAGGCCGTGGCTTGGAGTCTCGCTCCGTTGCCCGTGCTGACCGCCTTGGCTCTAAGACGATTCGATTGGTTCCGCCGTCCCGCGTTCTGGGGCGCCCACGCCGCGCTGCTTGTGATTTGCCTCTCCTGGGAGATCAGTATGTCGAGGGCGGTCAGCGCCGGATTCGTCGACATCCAGTCCTCATCGCTCATGACCAGGTCGGCCACGATGTTGGCCAATCTGAATCTCCAGCTTGGTTGGCCGCTGATCGTGCTGGGGATCGCCGGGGCGATACGCGTCGGACTGGGCGCTTGGCGCGGAGACGTGGAAGCCGCGAAGCTCGTTCCTTTTGCAATCCTCCCGGCGTCAGTGTGCGGAATATTCCTGGCCGCGCCCGTACCTCCGTCGTCGCGCTATTTGATTCTGGCGATACCTGCTCTGCTTGTATTGGCGGCCGTGGTGCTGCACGACGCTTTGGGTCGTTTTGTGCCGAAGAAACGGCTAGCCCTCGCAACGTCACTCGGCCTGGTCTTGCTTTGCGCTCCCTGGGTTCGCAACCACAAGAAGGTTCTCGGAGGCTTTGACGGGCCGGCTCGTCTGCTCCTGTCCGAGGAGTTCGCGAAGCACCGGGTGGCGCTGGTTTCTTCGCAGTCTGGCGGAGAGGTGCCGCTGGTGGCGGAGGCGGCGCGGATCGAGAACCCTCCGCAGCGCTATATTTTGCGGGCCTCGAAGTTCCTTGCGAGAACGTCGTGGATGAACAAGGGGCCGTACGACCCGCATGTCGCATCGATCGCCGATACGTCTGACCGTGTGCTCGGCCCGCCGGTCAGCCTCGTAGTCCTGCACGACGACCGGCCGAGTCGGGTCTTGAAGCACCATCAGCTGCTGCGCGAAATGGTGGAGTCTAAGCCCGATCAGTGGAAGCTTCGAGAAACGCTGTCGGTTGAGGGTGTGGATCATGAGAAGCCTGGATCGGTGCAGATCTACGAGTTGATCGATTTCGAGAAGTTCGATCGCGGGCCCATTCAGGTGGACATGACCTACACGCTGGGGCGTAAGCTCAGCAGCCACCCGGACAAGGACTAGTTCCGAATTGCATCTTCACGTTGACGTTACAGCTTGTCGCATGTTATTAAGTTGGTTGACCAACCAATTATGCCTCGTCCCTCAAATACCGAAATCCGCCGACGGGAAATCGTACGGGCGCTGCTGCGTTTGATGGGGTCTCGTGGGTATGCGGGGGCTTCGGTTCAATCGATCGCGCGGGAAGCCGGTTTGACTCCCGGGCTGGTGCACTACCATTTCGCCGGCAAGCAGGAGATTCTGCTTGAACTTGCCCGCAACCTCGCAGATCGTGTCCGGGCTCGATTCGAGGCGCGGTGCGGGCCGACCGACACAGCGTGGAACAGGTTGGACGCGTTCATCGACGCGCATCTTGAGACGGGGGAGGATGCCGACCCGGAGGCGGTGCGGTGCTGGGTCGCCGTTGGAGCCGAGGCGCTTCGACGGCCCGAGCTGCGTGAGATCTACGGCCGGACGGTGCGGGAAGAGACGGAGGTGCTCAGAGGGCTGGTGCGCGCCGTCTTCGACGAGGAGAGACGACCGCAAACAGGTACAGAGTCCGTTGCGGCGGGCCTGCTGGCGGCGATCTACGGCTGTTTTCAACTCAGCGCACTGGGGTCTGCTATTCCCAAGAATTCGGCGGCGGCCACAGTTCGAGCGATGGCGCGTGGACTCTTGCGCTCGCCGTCTCACGGGGAGCAGGGATGACTCCGGGAGCCAAGTTCGTTCTCCTTGGGACGCTCTACCTCTCGCAAGGACTGCCCTTCGGATTCTTCAGCCAGGCGCTGCCGACGATCCTGCGCGAGCGCGGCGCGGAGCTGTCCGTAGTGGGCCTGTCGTCGCTGCTGGCGCTTCCCTGGGCAGTGAAGTTCGCGTGGGCTCCTTACGTAGACCGCAGTCCGGGGGTCTTGTGGGGGCGACGCCTCGGTCGCCGAAAGAGTTGGATCGTCCCCCTCCAGGCGACGGTGGTCGTTCTCCTCGCGGCGGCAGCTTTCGCGCCCGATCAGGGAGCTCTCGGAGCGTTGCTGACTTTCGCGTTTGGGGCGAACTGTGTGGCGGCTCTGCAGGATACCGCTACCGACGGTTTGGCCGTGGAGCTTCTTACCCGGTCCGAGAGGGGAATGGGAAACGGCGTGCAGGTGGCCGGATACCGCGTCGGCATGATCCTCGGCGGAGGTGGTCTGCTCGTCCTACTGGCTCGAAGCAACTGGCGTACTTCTTTCTTGGTCGCCGCCGCGATCCTAGCGCTCGCCTCCGTCCCGGTAGTGAAGTACGACGAGCCGGACGCTCCATGCGCCGAGCGCTCGAGATCGGGTTGGCTTGACGGCTTGCACGCGCCCGGGATGTTGGCTTGGATTCCGCTGGCGGCGATTTACAAGTTCGGCGACGCCATGGCCTCGGCCATGGTACGTCCCCTCCTGGTCGATCGCGGTCTCACGCTAGAGGAGATCGGATGGTTGCTTGGAGCCGGCGGCTTCACGGCCGGGCTGTTGGGGGCGCTTGTCGGAGGCTGGGCCACGGGTAGAATCGGGCGCAAGCGTGCGCTTCTGGCTTTCGGGCTGGTTCAAGCGTGCGCCGCGGGCGCGTACGTATTCTTGACGCCTGCTCTGGCCTCGATGGCGCATTCGTCCGCCTGGCTCTGGGTAGTCTGTTCGGCGGAGCACTTTGCGGGCGGCATGGCGACGGCCGCCCTGTTCACGGTGATGATGGATCGCAGCCGTGCTCGTCATGCCTCCACCGATTACACGCTCCAGGCTTCGACTGTAGTGATCGCGAGCGGCGTTGCGGCCTCGGCCAGCGGGTTCCTGGCGCAGTCGATCGGATACCTGAGCTTCTTTGTCGCCTGCGGAGCCTTGTCGTTGGCGGCCGCGACTGTGATGTGGCTGCGATTTGATGGTCTCGAACCGGTTGCCGATGAGGCGAACTTTCGCTTGGAGGGTGCATCCTCATGAGCTTCAGTTTCACGCCAATTGGAGTGGGCGACGCCTTCTCGGCCCACTGGTATTCGTCGTGCCTCTTGCTGGAGCATGAGGAACGTCGGCTGCTGGTGGACTGCCCGCACCCGATTCGAAAGATGTTGCGTGAAGCTACGGCTCGACGGCCCGCGCCGCTGGACTTGGACTCAATTGATGCGGTCGTCCTCACGCATCTGCACGCCGACCACTGCTCCGGGCTGGAGAGTATGGCCTTCTTCTCGAAGTTCGCCCTCAATCGTCGCCTACGGTTGTTGGCCCATCCTCTCGTCTGTGAGAGGCTCTGGGAGGGCAGTTTGGCAGCCGGTATGGAGCGGCTCACAGACGGGTCGGGACGGTCGAACGAAATGCGTTTTGGGGACTACTTTGAGCTGATCGAACTGAGTTTCGACACGGCGGTTGGAGAAGGGCCGTTCGAAATCGAGTGCCGAGCGACCGAGCATCACATCCCCACGACAGCTCTGCGCGTGACGACGCCCGGCGGGTCCCTGGGATACAGCGCTGATACCGCATTCGATGCCGAACTGATCGACTGGCTGGCGGAATGCGATCGCTTCATTCACGAGACGAACCTGGGGACGCACACCGCTTACGAGTCGCTGGCCGTACTGCCCCCGGACGTTCGTGAACGCATGCGGCTCATTCACTTCACGGACGACTTCGACCAGGAAGCGTCGGCGATTGAGTCTTTGCGTCAGGGGCGCCGCTACGCCGTCGAAGCCGGCCTCTAGCCCAGCGGATCTCCGCCGATCAGGTTGATGACCGGCAGGTTGCTTGCACGCAGCTGCTCGACGTAGTCGCCTTTCGGCTTCTGAGCGAGGACGAGCTGATCAGCCCAGGCCAGCGTGTCTTCCAGGCGGTCGTCGAGCAGCCGGCCGATGTGGGGGACGCGCTCCATGAGGAACTCCTTGTTGGCTCCGTAGATCTTGTCGAGGGCGATGTTCGGATCGTAGACCCGCACGTGGCGGCCCTTGCCGATTAGGGTTTCGAGTAATGCGACCGTGGGGCTTTCGCGCAGGTCGTCGGTGTCCTCTTTGAATGTGAGGCCGAAGAGTGCGAACTTCGTGTCGGCGGGCAGGTCGAGCAGTCGAGAGGTCGCGCGTTCGAGTTGCGCTTCGTTCGCCGGTAGTACGTTGGACAGCAGGGGCAGATCGAGATCCAGCCGGCGGCCGCGGTAGACGATCGCGCGGAGGTCTTTGGGCAGGCAGGATCCGCCGAAGGCGAAACCGGGCTTCAGATAGGCCGCTGAAACGTTCAGCACCTTGTCCTCGCACAGCGTCGCCATCACTTCGTCGGCGGGAATGCCCTGGGCGTCCGCCAGTGCGCCTATTTCGTTTGCGAATGCGATCTTCAGCGCGTGGAAGGCGTTGCAGGAAAACTTGATCAGCTCCGCCGTGCGCAGTTCCACCAGGCTTGGAGTTCCGGGCAAGTCCGCATAGAGAGCGGCTACGCGGGAGCGGTGGGGTTCGGCCCCGCCGACGACGAGTAGAGAAGGTTGCTCGAAGTCGTGAATCGCGGTCCCTTCCCGCAGAAACTCCGGGTGCGAAAGGACCACCACGTTGGAATTGCCCTCAAAGGAGGACTGGACCAGCCCCTCGCAGGTACCCGGAAAGACGGTGCTGCGGATCACGACGAGTAGGGGCCGGTCGCGGCCCTGGGCGGCTTGCGCGATCTGGCTGCAGACCCGTTCAATCTGGTCGACGCTCTGGTTGCCGTTCTTCGCAGACGGGGTGCCGACGCAGATCATGGCAATGTCGCTGGCCGCCACCGCCTCGGCCGTATTGTTGGTCGCCCTTAGCCGTTTGGCGGCCGTCGCTTCAGCGACAATGTCGCCCAGGCCGGGCTCGTAGAACGGCGAATAGCCCTCGTTGACGGCTTGAATCTTGGATTCACTCAGGTCGACTCCGATCACCTGATGACCCAGGCGGGCCAGGCAAGCGGCGGAGACGCAGCCCACGTAGCCAAGGCCGAATACCGCGACGTTCTCTTTTGGACTCACCTCTCCAGTATCGGCGGAGGCCGCACCAGCCTCAACCATCGGATTCCTGACCCGAAACTAGGTCGCTTGACCTAGCGCTCGGTCGGGTCCGCCATGGCGGGCGAGCGGATGCGTACGATAGGGGTTCGAATGCGCGCCAGGAGTCGCCGGTGAAGAAAGGCTGTTTTTCTCTGATCGCCTTGGCGATGGGGACCGTGCTCGCCCTGCTCGTGGTGGAGGCTGGCCTTCGCGTTCGGTCCGAACAGGGGATTGCAGCCGGATGGGCGACGGTCGGGAATGCGGCGGGGGCGTTCTCCGAGGATCTGCCCGAGGACCGGTGGGTGTCGCCGGACCCTGAGATCGGATATCGGTTGAACCCCGACTACAAGGGACACAATTCCTATTCGATCCGGGGCCCGGAGCCGGAAGCGGAGGCGCCCGCGGGGCGGGTGCGAGTTCTTTTCCTGGGAGATTCGGTGACCTGGCCGACCGATGGGTTCGTGGCGCGGATCAGCGACCGGCTGGGCGCGAGCGCCGAGGTGCTCAACGCAGGCGTGCCGGGGTATACGACGCACCAGGAGGTCGAGTTCTATCGCTCCACGCTGGCCGAGCTTTCTCCCGACGTGGTCGTCCTCGTTTTTTGCATGAACGACTTGCATTTGTTCCTGCATCGTTTTGACGGAAGGGCCAACATGCTGTTTACCGAGGAGTCTCGGCGCGTGTTGGCTCGCGGGGATGGAGCTTGGGGTTGGCTGACGGATCGAAGTTTTCTGGCGCTACGTGTTCGTCTTGCCCTGTTGCGTTTTCGTACGACGGGCGGGGAATGGCCGTGGAGTTGGGCGATGGACTTCGTGCCGGCTTGGCAGGAAGAGCCTTGGTCTCGGTTTGGGAAGCAGCTGCGGGAGCTGAAGGACGTCGTCGGCGAAGGAGGAGGGCGACTTGCCGTGGTGATGGCGCCGTACGCTCCGCAACTCAATCCACGAGTCGTCGAGCGTGACCGCGAGTACGTGCTCTCCCCGCAGGAGCGAATGCGTGAGATCTGCGCGCGGACGGATGTGCCTTTGTTGGACTTGTATCCGGCATTCGCGGGGGCAGCGGACCAACGACTCTTCGTCGACCCGGTCCATTTCAGCCAAGAGGGGCACGACGTGGCGGCAGCCGCCCTGGCCCCGTTCTTGGACGAGTTGATCCCGAAGCTTGAGCCGTAGGGGCCGGACGCTCAGTCCATCCCGCTCGGGGGCTTCTTGAGAGTAATTTCGGCGATGCCTTGAAGCGCGTCGCCGTCCGGATCGAACCGAAAAGGAAATTGTTCAGCGTTGGGCGCGGTGTAGCTCCAACCCGCGCTTTGCTGCAGGAGCGGTTCCAGTCCGCCGGTGCCGGGAGAGGACAGCGACGTGTCGCCGGTGACCCAGACGGCCCGGTCGTATTCGGACATTCGGCGAGCGGCCCCGGTCTTTTCCGCCAGGCTGCTTCTTGAGTCACGCACCATCACGAGGTCGCAGACTCGAGCCAGTGAGATGGGGTAGGACATCGTTTCAGCCGTCGACGCCCCGATGGGCAGCGAGAAAGCGGCTCCGTTGAACTGGTCGCGGATCTCGACGGCCAAGGCTGCGATCTTCCGCGGAATAAAGCGTGAATGGTCCCAGGCGTCGCGCTGCAGGTCCCACCCGTCCGCGACGTCGATGATTACGTTGCGGTGGTTGTTGTCGATGAGCCAACGGGTGACGTTGCGGGCCGCGTCGACGATCGCCCGCGCGGATTCGAGAGCTTCGTCTTGATTGGGCGAGAAGTAGATCACGCACACGAACATGCCCCGATCGTCGGCGGCGTCAAGCAGCCGTCCCAGGCGGGCCATCCATTCCGGCTTGAGTGAACCATCCGCTTCATAAGCACTGATCAGGGCCCCGGCCGGACCGTCGGCCGCCGCTGCGCTGCGCTGGACGCCGTTGACTGCTTGGGCATAACCGGGATCGGCTCCCTGAAGTCCCACAGAGACGGCGAGTACGCCGTGTCGCTTGTACTCGTCGAGGGCGGCGATGAGGCTGGCGGTGTTGGCCTCCGGGTCGAAGGAGGTCTCGTCGAGCCGTTCATCGTCGAAGACGCCCTGGGCCAGGCGGACCATCATGAGTTTTCCGCGCGCCTGGCCGCGATACGGTCCGGATGAATAGGTTTCAACCCAGCTGCGGCCCTTGCGGATGTAGAAACGCTCGGACTTGTAGCGCGGTCCCAGCATGGAGCCGGTCGCCAATTCTCCCGCCTGGAGCGGCGCAAGGAGGAAGACGGAGGCAAGAATCGCGAGGAGGATCTTCATTCCGTAGGAGGCGTCGGCGGGCGCCGACAAGGTGAATCTTAACAGACGGTCGGCGGGTTCGAGGGCGGCGGCGTGGGTCACCGGCGGACATACACGGCGAGTTCCACTCGCCCGGCGACGTCCAGTTTCACAAAGACGTGACGTAGATGGTTCTTCACGGTATGGACGCTGATCCCCAGTCGCTCGGCGATCTCTCTGTGGCGGAGCCCCTGGCCGACGAGCGTGGCGACCTCGCGCTCGCGCGGGGTCAAACGGTCCCAGTCGGCGTCCCGCGGTTCCGCCGGTTTTGCCAGCTCCTGGGCTGTGGTGGTCACCCGGCGCCGGCAATAGTCCTCCAAGTCGGGAGTGACCCAGCGGAGTCCGAGGGCCAGCGCGCGGACGGCTTCCGAGAGAGCGGCGGCCGATGCCGAATGGGGAATCGCGCCGGCCGCGCCCATCCGGAGGGCGTGCAGCATCTGCTCCGGGTCTGCCGAGGCGGTCATCGCAAGGATTCGAACCCGACTCGGCTTCGCGAGCTTTTCAACGAACGGCTTCGACCGGTCGTCGGCGTCCACCACGACCACGTCGATCGCTTCTTGGGGCGATGCGAGCAAGGCCTCCTCCGGACCATCGGCCTCTGCGACGACCTCGATATCAAGTTGCTCCTCGAGGAGAGCTCGAATCCCCGCTCTGACCAGCGCGTGTTGATTGGCGAGCAGTACGCGCACCGCGTGCGCCGCCCGGTCCGCTGGCTGAGAAGGGGCCACTACTGTGCGTATCGGCCAATAGACAGTTAGAACAAGGGGGAATTCGGGCGGGACGGGCCGAAGCTCCGATCGCAAAAGATGGTTTGATAGTTGGGAATGGTATTGAAGCTTGTGGTGGCGGAGGGGCCGGTCGAGCGTTCTGAGTACGTTCTCGATTCGTTTCCGGTGACGATCGGGCGACGTCGCGACAATCGGATTCCCATTTCTGACCCGTCCGTATCTCGCTATCACTGCCAGATTCTGTCCGAGACCGGACGCCCGCGGCTCGTCGACCTGGGTTCTCGAAATGGGGTCCTGGTCAACGGTCGTGCCACTACGGACTCGGTGCTGGAGGCTGGAGATTCCATTCAGGTCGGAGCCGCCGTGTTTCGTCTGGACGTATCTTCGCCGCCGGCGGACGATTTGAATCATACGATGAGCGGCCGGGCGACGCCGAGCCCTGGGAAGCACGCGGGCAAGGTTCCGGAAACGGTCGAATTCGACGCGGAGGAGACGACCTATCTGCGTCGTTCGGACCCTTCGAGCGGCAGCGGAGATCGTTCGGCTAGGGACCTGCGGGCGTTGCTGGACCTTTGCCGACAGATCCAGATGGGAGCGGGAGAGAGTCCCGACCTGGTGCAGCGACGTCTATTGGAAGCCCTTTTCGGTGCGATCCCGGCTGAGCGCGGCGCGGTGGTTTTGGCGGCGCCGGGAGCCGTTCGTTTGGGGCAAGCGGTTTGCTTGGATCGACTTCGCGGTCCGGTGGACCTCGCGCTGAGCCGCACGACGCTGGCTTCGGTTATTGACGACGGTCGCGTGTTCCTACGCAATCGGATACAGCGAGATTCGGAAGGATTGCCGGAGAGTCTTGTATCGGCCGACGTCCAGGCCGCGTTGGCGGCGCCGTTGACGTTCCAAGGGCGCGTCATCGGGGCACTCTACCTGGATACGACGCGGGCTGACCAGCCTTTCGATCGACAGGACCTCGACCTGGCGACGGCGGCGGCCGTCGCGGCGGCCGGCGTGCTGGAGAGCGCATTCCGGCGCCAGATGCTGGAGCGCGGCCTGGCGGCCGCTTGGTCGGAATGGGGAGAGAACCCTCTGGACGTCATGCCGTCGATGAGGCAGGTGACGGATATGGCGGTCAAGGCCGCCGCCAACGCGACGCCGCTGCTGATCTCCGGCGAGGCGGGCTCGGGACGCCGTGCATTGGCCGAGTCGATTCATGCGGCCGGATCCTCGGCGGACGGCCCTTTTGTGTCCGTCCATTGCTCGGGGCGCGGCGCGGAGGAGATCGAGGCCGGACTGTGGGGCGCGGGGCACGAGTCCGGGAAGTTGGATCAAGCGACTGGCGGCACGCTCTACGTCGTGGAAATCGGGGCCCTACCCCTAGCTTCCCAGGCACGACTCGCAGCCCTGCTCGCCGACGATGCCCTTGAGTTCCGGCTGATGGCGGCGACGTCGAAGGACTTGCGTGCCCGCGTGTCTACCGGTGAATTCCTAGAGGACCTGCTCTATCACCTGGGGCCTGGCGCGATAGAGACGCTCCCGTTGCGCTCGTGCCCTGGGGATCTGACGGCGCTGGCCGAACATCTGGCAAGAAGGGCGGCGAAGAACGAAAAGAGACCGTTCGAAGGGTTCTCCCCGGAGGCGCAGTCGGCGATCAAGAACTACGGGTGGCCGGGCAACATTCGCGAGATGGCGAACGCCCTCGACTGGGCGGTCGGAGCGCGAACCGCGAACGTAATCGGCCTTGAGGACCTTCCTTCGGAAGTTGCGGATGCAACTTCTGCTCCTGGATACCATGAGCGTGTCAAGGAAGCGAAACGGCGGATTCTGCTCGACGCTCTCGAACGATCGAACGGTTCGGTGCCTGGGGCTGCTGAAGAGTTGGGAATCAATCGGACCTACCTGCATCGTCTGATTCGAAACCTAGACGTCAGAGACGAGGCCGCCGACGGCCAGTAGCCTCGGCTGAGCGACGGGCCGAGCGGGCAGCCTGCATCCGCCGCTATTTGGGCTGGGGCGAGCCTTGCAGTTACACTGGCCGGGTGTCCTGCCATGGACGGATTCTCGCGGTCGACTGGGGTAAGCGCCGCGTTGGCCTGGCCGTCTGCGACGAGTTGGGCGTGACCGTTCGCGGACTCAAGACGTTGGTTCGCACCAACCGTGAGGGCGACTTGGAGGCTCTCGAAAAGACGGCGGTCGAGGAAGAGGTGCATCAGTTGGTGGTCGGTCGGCCGCTTGCGCTCGACGGCTCGGTCGGCAGCGCGGCTCGGCAGGCCGAGCAATTCGGACGCACGCTGGCCAAACGACTCGGGGTCCCCATGGAGTTGCACGACGAACGACTGACGAGCCGGGAGGCCGAGGCCATCCTGCGTCAAAGAGGAGGACGGTACGGAAAAGCCGAAATCGATCGGCTGGCTGCAGTCTTGATCTTGCGGAGTTATTTGGCGGCGCGAGAGGGCCAAGAGGCTTGATTCGCCGGGCGCTCATTCTGCTTGCCGTCGTCGCGCTCGTAGCGGTCGTGTCGGCTGGGTTTGTGGCGTGGTCGGCCTTGGCCGCCGTGTACGGCGAGTTCAGCCAGCCGGCCATCGTCGACTATCAACCGGGCCAGTCCAGCGAAGAGCTGGCCGATGCGTTGGAGTCGGCTGGAGTGGTGCGATCCCGCTGGCTGTTCCTTCTTGCGCGTGCTTTGCGGAGGGACGAGGTGCTGCAAGCGGGCGAGTACGAGTTCTCGGAGCCGAGAACGGTGCTGGAAGTCATGGACGTCATTGCCGAAGGTCGCGTGCGGCTCTATCCTCTGACGATTCCTGAAGGCCTGACTCGGTTTGAGACCGCTGCCCTGGTCGCCCAGGCCGGGTACGCCCAAGAGCAGGAATTCCTCGAGATGACTGCCGACCCGACTCCGGTGCTGGATCTGTTTCCCGAGGCTCAATCGCTGGAGGGCTGCCTCTTCCCGGAGACCTACATGCTCCCTCGCGGCGCCGACGGGCGGCATGTGCTGAACGCGATGGTGGAGCGTTTCCGCCTCGTTTTCTCCCACGCGCTGCAGGGGCGAGAGAGCGTCCTGGAGCCGTATCCGTTGTTGGTCATGGCCTCGATGATCGAGAAGGAGACTGGGGTCGACGACGAACGCGCGCGGGTCTCCTCGGTCTACCAAAACCGGTTGCGAATCGGCATGCCGATGCAGTGCGATCCCACGGTGATCTACGGGCTCTTGTTGCAGAATCGCTACCGGGGCCGTCTCTTGTTGAAGGACCTCGAAGATCCACATCCCTACAACACGTACGTTCGTCGTGGATTGCCGCCGGGCCCGATCGCAAACCCAGGCGCCGCGTCCATCCACGCTGCGGCTCACCCCGCCGAGACGAACTATCTCTACTTCGTCGCCCGCTCCGTGGGGCGTCCCGAGCACGCCTTCTCGACGTCGTTGGCCGAGCACAATCGGGCCGTAGCAGACTACCGCAAGACGCAGGGCCGGTAGTTCGCGGTCCTCGATTTTGCAAGTGTCGCCTTGAGTTCCGTAAGCTAGGTCACGTATCCTTCGTGTTGCAATTCCTCATGCCTAGTAGATAATTCCTATGAAGTCGAGAAATTCGGTCAAGTCGCTCATCGAGGCCTGGATAGAGACCGAGAGGCCCAATCTGATTGGGCCGGAGGAGTTTAGGCGTCTTCAGCAGGAAATTGGGGCTCGGCTGGGCCCGAATCGACGTTTGGCGCCACGTTATTTGCTGGAGGTCTTGCTGCTGACGGAGCTGGAGGTAGACAGCGCTGTAGGCGGGATTCCGGTCGATCTGCGTGGGCGGGTGGGTTTTGCCGACGAGCGGGAGGCTCGCACTTCCCTGCTGGAGATGGCGGCCGAGTATCGGACGGCGCAACAATCCGGACGAGCCGATCGTGCGCGGGACTGTCGCCAAGCCGTCTTGTTGGCGAAGGATCGACTACGAGTGATCCTGGGAAACAAGAACCTCGATGAGGCGAAGCGCAGGGACAAAGAAGAGCTTCTGAACTGGTTTGTGGTTTGGTTGGAGAACCCCGAGGTGTTTGCGGAGTGGCTGGCGGTGCGGCGCAAGCAACTGGCCGCAGGCCGCTGATATACTCAAAGGCTTGAGTCAGGCCTTTCTAGCCCGGCGCACACGTCCGTCTTTCCTCGCCCTAGTCGTCGTCTTCCTATCGGTCTTCGCATCCCTCGGATGCGTGAGTCAAACGGTCAAGGTGACGCCGCCGGCGGCGACGGTGCGGACCGCGACGCTGGACGAACTCGTCGAACGGTTTTCCGCCGCCTCGTCTTCAAATTCGCTGAAGTCGACCGTGCTCATGGAGCTCTCGGTGCTGAACGACGAGCGCGATTCCAGGCGGGAGTTCGCCGAACTCAAAGGGGCCGTGGTCGGTCGGCGACCGGGCGGAATTCGGGTGGTCGCACAAGTGCCCGTGACCGGCCAGCGAGCATTCGACATGGCCTCGGACGGCGACACGTTTCGCGTCTACCTTCCGTGGAAGCATCTGGTCTATGAAGGCGAGAATGCTCTGGACGTTCGCTCCGACAAGCGGGAAGAGAACATCCGTCCGACTCATGTGCTTGATCCGCTGTTGATCGAGGCGCCGCGAGAGGATGAGACTCCCGTCCTGCTCAACCGGCGTGAGGGGCGTACCGGCTATCAAGTCCTACAGTTTCTCCGCTCGAAACCAGGAGGCGGGCTGTGGGTAGCCCGAGCAGCCTGGTACAACCGTGCTGATCTGTCGTTGTCGCGACTCGAGATCTTTTCAACCGAAGGCGACATTGAGACGATCGCTCGCTACCAAGAATGGGCCGAGACGGACAAGGGCTTGCGGCCGTCGGTGATTACGGTGAACCGGCCTTTGGACGGATATGATTTGAGCATGCGGTTGCTGACCCCCAAATGGGACGCACCGGTAGAGCAAGACGCCTTCGTGCTCGAGGCGCCGAAGAATGTGGACGTCGTGCCGGTAGGCTCGGACGTTCTGGATGACCCGGCCGCAACGGTCGGCCGCTAGCGCGCCGCGAGGTTCCCAACGTGTCCCAACCGATTCTTGAAGTTCGCGATCTAAGGAAGACCTACCGCATGGGCGACGTCGAGGTGCACGCCGTGCGCGGCGTCGACCTCACGATCCAGGCAGGCGAGTTCGTCACGATCTTGGGTCCTTCCGGCTCGGGCAAGTCGACGCTCTTCCACGTCATTGGCGGTTTGACGCCGCCGACTTCCGGCACGGTTCTTGTCGACGGCAAAGATTGCAGCAAGATGAGCGACGCGGAGCGGACTGAGCTGCGCAAGCGGACGGTGGGCTTCGTCTTCCAGAAGTTCAACTTGCTGCCGACGCTGACCGCCGGCGAGAACATTTCGATCTCCCGCGACATCGCTCGCAACCACGAGCCGTTGAGCGATTGGTTCAAGGGCGTGGTGCGGATCTTGGGTATTGAAGAGCGACTGGACCACAAGCCGTACGCCCTTTCAGGCGGCGAGCAGCAGCGGGTCGCGATCGCTCGGGCGATCGTCAATCACCCTCGAATCTTGCTGGCAGACGAGCCTACGGGCAACCTAGACACCAAAAATTCGCAGCTCGTGTTGGAGACGCTCAAGAAGCTCAACGAGGAGACCGGTCAGACGATCCTCATGATTACGCACAACCCGGAGGCGGCAAGATTCTGCTCCGAGCGGCATATCGAGATGCGCGACGGGCTGGTTGTGCAAGACGATTAGCCGCACGTTGACGCATCAACGCATCACCGAGTGATGTTACGATGATGCCATGCGAACCACGATCAACATCGACGATGCGGCGTTGGCGGCGGCCAAGGCCCGCGCGGCCGAGACCGGCAAGGCTTTGGGCGAGGTAGTCAGCGACGCACTCAGGATCGCGTTGATTGGGTCGCGGAAAGGCGAGCCGCCGAAACCGATTCAGTTGCCTGTCATTGGCGGGGGCGGGGTCCGGCCCGGAGTCGACTTGAACAACAACGCCCAGATTCAGGACATCTTGGACGGAGTCGAATGATTCTTATCGACGTCAATGTGTTGGTCAACGCTGCCCGGACGGACGGACACCGTTACGAGGAGTTTCGTACCTGGTTTCTCGATCTCCAGACGCGCGGGGAGCCCTTCGCGGTCTCGGACCACATTCTGGCTTCGGTCGTTCGCATCACCACAAACCGTCGAATCTTCGACGTCCCCTCGACGGTTGATGCGGCTCTTGACTACTGCCGAGTGATTCGCGAGGCCCCGAGTTGTCGGGTTGTCGCTGCGCAGGCGGAATTCTGGAGTGAACTGTCACGCCTTGTTGTTGAGAGCGGCGCGAAGGGCCCGATGGTGACCGATGCCGAGATCGCCGCGTTGGCGGTCGAGTCCGGATGCACGTTGGCGACGGCAGACCGCGACTTCGCCCGCTTCCCCGGGTTGCGCTGGTTCCATCCGCTGGAAGACCAGTCCATCACCATGAATCCGCGCAGGACTTAGGACTTTGAGGGCTTGAGCGAAGCCGGAACGCGCGGTACCATAACGCCCCAGGGAGTACCGACAAAGACATGGAAAGACGCACTTTCGCAAAGACTGCCGCAGGCGGCCTCGCCGCCGCCGCCCCCGCCTTTTCGGCCGCCGCCCGCCGAGTGGTCGGCGCCAACGACACCATTCGCGTCGCCGTGCTCGGCGTGAACGGTCGCGGACAGAGCCACATGTACGGGCTTCAGCCGCTGGAGAACGTCGAAGTCACGACGTTCGTCGACCCGGATCTCGCCGTCGCTGAGAAGCGGGCCAACGAGTTCGAGCAGAAGCACGGGCACAAACCGAAGATCGTTCAAGATCTGCGCCGGGTGATGGACGATCCGGATATCGACGTAGTCACCATCGCGACGCCCAACCATTGGCACACGCTGGCCGCCATTTGGGCCTGCCAAGCCGGCAAGGACGTTTACGTCGAGAAACCGGCCACCCACACCTACGCCGAGGGGCTGAGTCTGATCGCCGCGGCGAAGAAGTACGACCGCATCGTGCAGCACGGCGTGCAGTTGCGCAGTTCGGAAGCCGTCCGCGAGGCGATGGAAAAGTTGCGCTCGGGGATTATCGGCGACGTCTACATGGCGCGCGCGACGATCTTCAAATGGCGTCCGCCGCTGGAGAACGCGCCGGACGAGCGTGCGCCGTCGAACCTCGATTACGACCTCTGGGTCGGTCCTGGAAAATGGCGTCCGTACTCGAAGCGCCACGTGCACTACAACTGGCACTGGACTTGGGACTTCGGCAACGGCGAGATCGGCAACCAAGGCATCCACGAGACCGACTGCTTACAGTGGGGGTTGGATGTCGGCCTGCCGACCAAGATCACCGGCATGGGCGGCCGCTACTTGTGGAACGACCATCGCGAGACGCCGGAACTGCTCACGACTCTGATGGAGTTCGACGGCGGCAAGAAGTACGCCGAGGTCGCCGTGCGCTTCTGGAACTCGAACCACGAGACCGAGTCCGCCAACGGCAACCTGTTCTACGGTACCGAAGGCCACTTGGCGATTTCGGGCTACACGAAGTATCAGTTCTTCCACGGCCGCAAGAACGAGCCCGGCGAATCGGGATCGGCGCCGACGAAGCACTTCGAAAACTTCATCAAGGCCGTACGCAGCCGCAAGACGTCGGACCAGAACGGCCGCGTCGAGCATGCACACTCATCCGCCGCTCTGGCGCACCTGGGCAACATCTGCCACCACCGCGGCCAAGTGTTGGAGTTCGACCCCATGGCGGGCAAGTTCACCAACGACGACGACGCCAATAAGATGCTGACCAAGACCTACCGCAAAGGCTTCGAGGTTCCGGCACCGGAAAAGGTCTAGCCTCCGAGCTTCCGGACAATCACAAGGGCGCGCGTTCTACCACGGGAGCGCGCGCCCTTCTTGCGTTCTGACTCGAATGCGCTTGGGCCAAAAAAAGAAGGCCGCGTTACCTGTGGGGCACGCGGCCTTCTCGGTCGAGCCAGGGACAGACTCGATTCGTCTGCTTGTGGGGAATCTATGCCAGTGGTACGTAAAGGCTCACGTCCACGCGGCGGTTGTTTTTTCGGGCTTCGCGAGTCTTGTTGTTCTCCGTGCCCTCGATCTTGCCGAGGCCGATGCGGTTGAT